>Ga0065711_1000025_pt1 | contig 129600 bp, 57 predicted proteins | sample Hoacrofraction12_FD_59098 | JGI IMG/M metagenome (GOLD analysis project Ga0065711, IMG submission 59098) | Hoatzin crop microbial communities from Cojedes, Venezuela - Epithelial fraction 12 v2 (version 2) | ecosystem: Host-associated > Birds > Digestive system > Esophagus > Crop | place... | reverse complement strand
CCCCGTTCCTTGTTTCTTTGCTGCCTTCAGTGTGTCCATCTCTCATGCCCACTTCTGTACTGGAACAGATACTAAGACCTTGTACAGACAAGATAATTATTGCTTTTTATAGAAGCTTTGCCTTTATGAAGTCTGAGAAATGTGTCTTACAGCACAAGAGTGTCTCTCTCTCTCACTCTCCTCTCTCTGCCCATCTTTCTCTTATTTTCAGTTTCAGTAAGGAGGTGTGTATGACTACAACAATTTTGGAAAGTTTTAAGTAATTTCTGTTCTGTGCTTTTTTTTTTTATCTTAGAGCTCTGTGGATTTTGATTCTCTTCTGAGCTAGTGCTTTTCTTTCCTCTTTTCACTGTTGTCTTCTTTACAAATCTTCCTTTTTTTTGCTTACTATGTCCTTTTCCCTTCCTCTCCCCTTCTCCCTGCCTTTCTGGATTTCCATCTATCTGTCCATCTCTCTTCTTCTTCTGAATTGTTCCAAAATGCAGAATGCATGTTCTATATTATAAATATTCTGAAATGTAGAATTTCTCCAAACCAAACCAAATACTAGATAGAAGTATTGCAGATTTTGGATAAGTACTGTTAGATAATGTATTTTACTTCTGCATGACTTGTAGGCTATACCAAGTTCTTTTCCATGAAGTGAGTTTTTTTTCTCTTTAACTGATGTGATTCTCTATTTGTTTTTTCACTAGTGCAATTTTATAATATTATTTAGTAAAGACAGGTTAGACCGTAAGGATGTAAAATTCATGTATTGGCCAGGAAAGCATACAATCTCCACCTTAAAATTTCCTAGTATATATGTACCAACACTATATTGATAGTTGGAAAGGTTGATCCATGTGGTATATTTATGATTATATGAATGTGCATCTGTTTCTTTTGTGCTGAGTCTTTTTCTGTTTTTTCCTTTTCCACCCTGTTTCCTTCCATTTCCTGATGAACTTTCTGCTGCCTATTACTTTTCTTTATTGCAGCATATTTTGTTTTGCCTTTTCTCTTAAAAAAAAAAGTCTCATGGATAGAGTTCCTAATCTTTTTATCTTCTATTTTATGAGCTCCTTATCATGATAATTTCTGTCTGAGCCTTACTGGTAAATAAATTTTATCAGCTGCCAGAGAAGGAGGCAGTGCCCCTCCCTGGTGGGCTGTGCTTGGGAGCGAGAAAATCCTGCTTCTGACCTCGGAGCTTTCTTGCTGCCTATTTAATGCGTCCCACGGGTGAAGGGATGGGTGTATACTAGCTGTCAATAGGAGAGATTATACGCTTACCTTGATGGTGAGGATGACTACCATTGGAAGTGTGTTTCATAAAAATGGAGGAAATAGAGACTGCTGAAGCGTGTGCAGCTCTGTCAGCCTTCCACCCATCTTCTGCACTGTTCACTGTCCCTGAAGCCTGTGAAAGACCCCTCCTCACGCACTGACCATCTGAGTAGCTGGATGTTGAGCAAACCAGAGTGAGTGGATCAGCAAGGGACAAAGAAGTGATTTTTGGCTTTTTTGTCTTCAGCATGAAAACTCTTTGAAGCTTACTCATGCTGTTACCTTTTGTGCTGTTGCAATTTCTTATGTCAAGCAGTTAGAGGACTGCTTGAAGTTAAAATTCCCTCAAGTACATATATCATTTTGTACTCATTTTATATGTATGCAGGTAAGCACAAGTTACATACTGTTGGAGTCACAGTGTTACAGAGAGGCAGCGCAAAGATTAAGATGTAGTCGGTTCAAATTGAGTAGTTCTGTTCACATCCACTTTTTGTTAATCTTTAAAACTTCTTGGTAGTCTCTTTATGTGACTTTTTGCTTCTGCCTGGAGTCAAAACGAGTGTCATCCATGGTTTCGGTCAGCTCCTGTAGCACAAGCCATTGCCCCAGCTTGCCTTAAGTTTGGGTAGAAGCTAGGGTCTGCAGAGATGGATGGCAAGATTTTTTTATACATGACCGCACACAAACCCTTGCATGAAAAAGGAAGAAAGATGTGACTGCTTGCAATTGTATCCCTGAGTGTACTTTTGTCTGCTCATATTGGTGTCCGTGCTATCAGAACCCAACCTAAATAGAGTGATGGGATTCAGTTCATTGTTGTATTTTCTTCTTATATCTTTTCCAAGTTAGCGATGTTTTGTGACAGAGTATTAATTAATGCCCCTATTGGTTAGTGGTGCTGAGTTTCCTTAAATCCCATCACCAGAACACAGCTGTTAACTTAAACCATCTTGTCTGTACAGTCTGTATTTTTTTGCCAGACTCTCAATGATATGTGGAAACAGGCCTTATTACATAGATTTTCTTATCTTAGCTGGTTTTCTCTTTTTCTTTCCTCTAATGCCTTACAGTTGCTGCGTTTTTTTTTGTGACTTGCTTGTAGAAAAAGCAGAAGTGGCTGTGGTTAAAGCTGTAGGCTTGATTAGTGAGCTACTCAGCATAGCTGTCCCTCTCTACTCTGATTTTCCTGGATTTTACAGCAGTTCTCAGCATTACTTGGTAAAAAAGGAACTTGCTTCAGCATTGTCCATGGGCCTCATCATTATTAATCAGGAAAAACAATATACTACACAGAAACTATAAAGAAATAGAAGAGATTTCCATGTTGTGCTTCTGGTGAAGAGCCTTGCATTCCCCTCCTGTTCTCCTCCCCACCCAAAAGGGCTCATTTTTAGGCTTTGGTCTGTCTTCAAAATTTTGTTTCATGAATGATGAAGGATAGGTTTAGTAGGAAGACTAAATAACTTTGGAAACAAGCAATTCTGATTCTTTAATCTCTGAGATTGAAACTCTGAATCTCTTAGCCCTATGGCTTATTTTGCTTCACCTGAAGAATATATCTCAGCCAACAGCCACTGAAAATTTCAGCATAAATTATTATACTTTCCTTGATGGGTGATAAATCAGATTTTAACACTCAAATGTTTCTATCTGTGCCCCTTATGAAATTAGAGTTCTGTTTAAAACAGATTAAACGCGCATTGTTCATTTGTAGCCCTATTCCATAAACTGTTAAATGCCAAAGTTAAGACTACCCAAGCAACCTTTATTTGGCTGTGCTGCGCACATCTCTTGCTTAATTATGCAGCAACATGCTTTACTTCCTTCATGGCACTTGGTGCCTGGTAAAGTTGGTGTTCAAGAAATCATGTAACTATTTAACGTTCCTTTATTTTCTTCTTCTAATGCATCTTCCCAATGCTCTATTTATATCTTCCAAACTGAATATGGAAGTGTTAACATTTAATGTCTTTCTAAGGTACCTATGACTATCATATTTTAGTTTGAAGATATTATTTTATTATTTTACAGCACCCTTGTAGGGTAACGGAGATAATTAGACAGAAATAAAGCACATGAAGATTAGAAAAAACCACCTGCAATACTGTTAAATTTGGATTACTGATCTGAAATATTTGCAGTCTCTTTACTACTGCAGTTTGTCTTCAAAGAATTACATAGGCATTTAGTCATCTGTTGACGTCACCTTTGGGAGTTAGATAAGACCGTTTCTCCCATCAGTATAATCTTAGTCAGTGTGACAGGACCGATGAAGGCCATGTTCAGCCATACTAAAAAGTATGTTTTAATTACATCTTGTGTAAACATAGGCAGGTAGAATGGGTTTGCTCCGCAAGAATTGGAAGGATGGATCTGTGAATGCCAGCCTCCCTGCGCTCATTGATGGAGTCCTTATTTTTGCCTGTAGACCTGCAGATGGAAACAAATTAAAGAAATAGTTGCCTTGATCTGATTGCAGATTTGGTGCTGTGGGAAGTGTGTTAACTGACGCTAGGGCAGTGCCCATGCAGAACAGACAGCAAATTTATAAGCCTTAAGCTATTGGTCTCTAGCAAGCTTCTTGAGAAAAACAGTGATTTGTAATGGCAATTTCCTTGTAGCTACCTAAATAGACTTTCACAAGGATATGGAAATTTCTGATTTCAAGCATTTTAGATTTCAAGTTAATTTACTGTGATGGTATTACTTAAAAAAAAAAGGAAAAAGAAATGTAGTGGGCTTGTATTTTGCTCAAGGAAGGAGTTATTATCAAAAAGTGGACTTTAACTTTGGCTAGAACTTTTGGAGGATTAGAGTTCAACTCAAATTTGTTCCTGCAAATCCCCATCACACCAGCTAAATCAAGAACTTTTGTCACAGAATCACAGAATGGTAGGGGTTGGAAGGGACCTCTGTGGATCATCTAATCCAAGCCCCCTGCCAGTTCATGCCATTTGTTGCCAGTTGTTGCTGTCAATTGCCCTTCCCGTCCCCCCTGCCCCCATTTTGTGATCTTGTGTGCAGTAGGAGTAGGCTTGCAGGCTTAGGAAAAGGAAAAGAAACCATCTGCTTCACAGTCATGGTTTAGAAGGAGTACAAAGCAGAGCTAAGGGAGTGTGCACAAGCTCAGCGCTGGAGAGGAGAAAGGGTTTTACTCGCACCTTTTTTGCCGATCGGTTCACTTGATTTTCCTGATGTTCCCACATCCGTCTTACAGTTTGATCTGCCAGGCTTTTTACTTCAGCACGCAACACGGGAGCACTGACCACCAGGCGGAGTTTTATTTCCTGGGCTGTTCCAGGGTGCTCCCTCTCTCAACTCACCTGTGGATTCAGTGGGCCACGTTCAGGTACATAAAGATGCTCAGGGACCTAACTCCCACTTGAGTTTGGTTTTGGATCATTGTCTTAAAGACAGAGGGAAGCTGGAGGCGTGGTTCTTTCTCACACCCCTCTCAGGCAAGGGCGTGTCTTTGGCTGTGCAGACCTGAAATGCCAGGAAACTCTGGAAGGCTTTCTGCTTTTCTCAAGGCAGGTTCTTATTAATGTGAGGAGTAGCACGGGTGAATCCTAGGAAGGTTTGAAATATGTAATTGGGCACAAAAGTCTTGCTCAGTAAAGCGTAGTGCAAGGCCAGGTTCTGGAGGAAATCAAATTTCCTTTGGCCAGCTTCCAAGTACACAAAAAACACATGCTGTGCCTTTACTGGTACGTGTTTTGCTGACCTCTAGTATGAAGCACACTGCTGAGCATTTATCAATCAATAATCAAAGGTAAACTGGCCTCCCTAGCTTCACCCAAGTCTGAAAGATTTTGTGGAAGTCACTGATTATTCTGTGTATGTAGAATCACAGCATTTCAGATCACACTCTGAAATTTTATGGTCTTAGACTAATTACAGCAGCTCTAATAATCTCCGATTAAAAGTGGGTGGCAGTAAAAGATACATTGTATCCCCTCCTCAGTGCTGTCTAAGTTCACCAGCAACTATAAGCCTCTCTAGTAATTTTATGGGTTTTATAAAACACTGCCATGTTACAGGCCTCTGATTCTCCTTCAGTGGTGGTTGTTTTTTTTCTAGCTTTGCTGCTTTGTTTTTGTTGATAATACAGCAAATTATATCTACGTTCCATAAATTTTGACTGAACCACTGTGATTTGGAGCTATTTTTCATTAACAGTTTTCCATGACTGACTTGTCTTTTGTGTCCACTTCTTTTCTTTACACAAGCATTCTTTGCTTTTCCTTCCTGGCATCACCTCAGTTGGTGCTGCCCTCCCTCTAGCATGGTGTTCATATCCAGGTTTCCTCCTGAAATTTCTTTTCTCCTAGAAAAACAACAAATTCACTGACATCTGAAACCTAGTTTTGCTGTGACAGACTCCCCCTCCACCACCCACAATAGTGGTTTTGCTGGTTTTTACATTGTTTCATTTGAGGATAATGGCTGGTTGGTTTTTTAATTCCAAATTGTGTTGAACATTAGAAAGCCTTTGAGTCATGCAGCGTTTAGCCTATACACTCTTAGGATATCTTGTCCACGAGTACCATATTTCACTGGTTTGCATTTATGTTCTATAGATAAGAGAGGGAACCTTCTCTGTACCCAGTATTTTCCTGGTGAACAACCCAGTAAGATCCTAACTTGATGAAGACTTTTGGAAGCAGAAAGTGAAAATGCTGTATATTTGTGCTAGTTCTTGTCTGATGTCATCTCTTCTGTTCTTCTTTGTAAACCCATAAATATGTTTTCTGTTCTTCCAGAGCTCTTTCGAATATATTTCTTTTTCTACAATTGTAGGAAGTGCTCTGCTACAACAATTTGCAGATTTACACTAGCTTTGTGCATTCCTAAAATATTCTTATGTATTTTTTTTCTGCATGAGAATGTTGAAGAAAAGGCAGTGTTTTCCATCCACTTCTATCTTTAAATTCTAATAGCCAACCTATGTTTTTTCTCAGTTGTAACGATTTGATCATCTTCATCGTGAACAATTTGTGGCTTTGTGTCCTTTGACCAACCAGTTTTCACACCTTGAGAAAATGTACTTATCCACTGCAATTACATGACACTCTTTCTTTTGATTTGAGCTTTACCCTTGATATTCGGATTACAGATAGCCTCATAGGGTACGGTTTCTCATCACACCTATGGATACCCTTCCTAAGTTTTGAGGAACTCACTGTCACTTGATGGAACCATGGTCCCTGCTGCCTATGTTGAACACATAGGTTGTGCTTTTGTTTTTTATCCAAGCACTTGTGAATCCATGACTCATGCACAGGGCAAAACCGCTTAGCAGGAGCTCTGGCTCATCCAGATATTTTCTTCCGAGGCTGGCTGATGTGTGTTTTGCATCTGATTTCCTAGTATGAGTCAGTGAAGTTAGTACAGAAGTGTGCTTGCATAAGTTTTAGAAGAAGAATTGGTCTGTGTCTCCTACTTATATGACTTTTTCTTTTGTTGTTCTGTGGTGAGGCTGGTAAACTCTTGCTCTGCTCACTGGTCTTTTTCAGACAGTAATCAAAGCTGTGGCTGTTTTTGTTGATACAGAGCTGTATACCATTGCTAAGGTATCTGCTATTAGACGTTTTTTAATTAACCTTTTTTTTCCCAGAATTTCAGTCTTTGAACATGATCTATATTCAGCTCAATAGCATTTATACACATTTAGAGTCAAGAACATATTTCAGTGCTTTCCTGAATTGGGATAAGCCTCCGCTATTTACCTGAGGCCTGTGTACTAGTGCTTGTATCAAAGCAAAAACAAGTTTGGATTTGAAATCAAAGACCCCTTGAAAGTAATCTTAATGAGACTATGTCTTAATCCAAAACCATAAAAATGCTTAAGAAAATAAAAACCTACTTGCCAGAATCAGAGAGATACGTTTTTTGCAGGGTGTCTCACAAGTATTACCCTTATAACCAGTCTACATTGGTGAAGGAACTGTTGGTGAAGGAACTGTTGGGCTCTTTGACCTTTTTCAGATACCCTGAGATACTCATGTCTGCAGTGCTTCCTAAATGATTACAGTCCAGTCTGGTATGCTTTGTACTTGCTAGTTAGCATTTGTGCCAAATACTGAACTATTGGTGGACTTGTTGCGATATAGATACTTAGGCTTTAATTTTAAAGATTAACTTTACTGCAAACAAGATTTTCTGAATTAGTTTGTTTTAAAAATCAGAAAAAAATATTCAGGGAGTAGTTTTCTTTCTTTTTACTAACGATATGTATTAGAATATTTTAATAACCATAATATATTCATTTCTGGTCATGTTTTTTTTCGCAGCATTATTCAACCTTATACCAGTGGGACTTCGAGTTGTTGCTATCCAGGGTGTAAAGACTGGGTTGTATATAGCCCTAAATGGAGAAGGTTTCCTCTACACATCAGTAAGTACCTTTCTGAACAATGTTTAGAACGCACAGCTGAAGCTGAAGTCTACACCAGAATGAGATGCGTGTTCACTTAAAGGAAGTTCTATAGTGTCTCTATAAGTGTATACATAGAGTATACACATCTGTGTACCCATGTACGTATGCAGCATATCTACCAGTGGGATACAGTAGAAATTACTGTGTACTGTGTATGACAGTCTGCATGTTAGCAGTCCTTAAAAAGTCCAGCTCTTTTGCTGGTAGGCTGTACTGGTAGCGTGCAATACACCACAAGATTATTATTTTCAATTACATTCTCCAGAATTTTTGAAGAAAGACCTGCCATTATTTTCTTAGTGGCTTGCTGATCAGAGTCCAAAAGCTGCTCCAATAGTTACATTTATTGAGAAGACTTACAAGTGTACCTTCTGTTTAAAAACTCATTAACAGCCTTATAGTTTATCATCATAATCTTGTAATTATATGCTTAACATTACTGATTTTTTTATTTCAGGTATCGGGAAAATAAAGAGTTCTGGGAGGGGCTGTGTCTTTGTAGAATGATCAAAGTTTAATAAAAAATCTTTTGAGTCATAAACAAGACTGCTGGATAAAGTGATCGGAAAGTCCTCAGTTTGTTTAAGATATTCCAAATGATTTACTGCTAATCAGTCAGTGCATTGTTGTGAATATGAAAATCCTGTTTTGTGTAAATTTAGTGTCTCAGCCTCCTTTGAAAGACAAACAGACTTTAATATGAGCAGGCAGTTCTGTGAGGTATTAACAAGGTGGCTTAAAGGATTTTTCATTATTTTTATTGCCGTCTGTATTGAATTTATTTACATAGTGCTTTTTCCATTTTTTACGTCACATAGTTCTTAATTCCCCACTGAGTTACAATACAGTGCTTTGTTTTCAATGTCCATAGAAAGGAAATTGGACAGATTATGTTTCTGATGCCCTGAGGGAAAGTATTTGGTTTGCTTCAAATATACAATTGTCTTGGAAAAGCTAATTAGGGAGAAAAAATGGAACTAAACTTGAATGTCAATGTCAAGACAAAGATAAAATTCCTCTTCATAAAATGTCTGCTGGAAACAGCAGCAGTGTGATCTAAAACCTTTATTTTCTTCAGTTAAAAATAAAAATTGTATCACAGGAAAACACTGAATATTTGCCATCAGAAGGAAGAAAACTAGAAGAAAAAAACAGGAGCTGTTAGAGAAAATGCATTGCTGACTTCCCAGTTTCATTGCTTCATGTGGGGAGTTCATTTCAGTGTGATGGCAGGAACAGGACTTTTAAAATGTGTTGGTACAGGTAAGAGTATATTCTTGCCCAGCACTGTTTCTGAAGTGAGTTTTCAGTCCTTCAGAAAGAAATAAAAATTTCAGAAAATGTAACAGTTTCCTGATAGGTAATTCGGCAGAGGGAGGGACCCTACATGAACAAATTCTGTCAGCCGCTGTGTTTACGTATGATTCTGGAAACAGTTCAAATTAAATGAATGGTGTCATCTGGGGAAGGGAAAGGAATGGAAAGTACTAGGCGAGCTATGAGGAGATGGCTGGATCCAAGCTTTGAATGGATGTGAACCCAACCCTTAGAACATCCTCAGGGCTAACAAGATGTTTCTGTCATGCCAGTGGGAACCTGGATTGCTTTTTTCATATGTCTTCTTTTGGAGGAACACAAATTACTTAGGTTGTGATCAGTTTCATGGGTATAAAGAAAAGATTATGTATAGGGAAAATATAATCCATGTTTGGTGATTTGCAGGATTGCACATTCTTCATTGCCACTAATGGCAAGATTTTTAGACCTGATGACTTCGTATATTCCTGTAGTTGTTGTTCAGCTAAGCACTTCTGAAATTTGTTCTGTGAATGTTGTTATGTTTTGAGTGTATTTCACTTAAACATTTCTTGGCAGAGTATCTCAGTCTGTCACTTTACCTTGCATGAAGTAAAGAAATTAATGTCTTTGGAGTGTACTGCTGACTCTTCCTCATGCAGAGAATAAAAGATGGCTGGTCTGTTAACTGACAAAGAGAAGTGACACATTAGAAAACTGAGTGGAAGCCTTTAGTTTTGATATGCCTACAAAATGATTTTCAACTTAAACTTTTGTCAAGTAGAAAAGTAGTCATATCTGGTAATCTAATGCAAATTCAAGGGTAATGATCTCAAAAAATCAGTGCTGTAATACAGGTTTTATCGTTTCATATTAATGTGTTGAAACCATTGATGATATATTTTTGTCTTAGCAATTGTCTGCTTTCAGTTTAGAGACTAATGCATTTGAAAATAAGAAGACAAAGAATCAGAGAGAAGTCTGTCTTCTCCCTGAGCATCAAGATGAAGAAATACTGCCTGCAGAATATTTTAAATACTGTCAGTTATATAAAAATATTTTTAACCAATCACTTTATATTACTGTCTTGTTGGTGGGTTTTTTTGACTTTTTGTCACTGTTGCGTGTCTGTTGCACCTGCAATGCAGAAGTTGTGTACTACATGTCATATATGTTTTTCCCTTGACTATTCAGGGATGGATGGGAGAAAAAAGTTTTCGAAGTTTCATATGCCAGCTGTCTTCACTGAAAAAGAAGCGACACATAACGGGAATGCTAGTTAAAATATACATATATTTAGATATATTACTAGTTTCTTATAAACATTTCCAAATAATGGAAGCATGCACTGTAGTCTAAGTGGTATTTATAAGTTGAGATCAAAGTCCTGTATGACCCTTCTCTGCAGAACACCTCAGTGTCCCTTTTTCCATTCACAATATAAGAAACCCATAGCTTGTAATAGTATCCTACGTGTTGATGTCTCTCTTCAGAGACTGAAGGCCCCAACTCAACCAATTTTATCATAAGCTTCACGTGATGTTGACTAATTAAGCAATAGCATTGACAGGAAAGGTGTTATGTGTGATCCTGCTTTCTCTGATACGAAGTACTCAGTAAGAGAAAAAGTAGGTACAATGACAGACCGGTTTTACATACAGATTATAAAATGCAAATTTGCATATTTTGCTTGTTTTGTTTAGGTGAGGTTTTTTTGTCCTTTTTTTAATGGTTCTTTGTGTCGGTTTGGGAGTCTCTATTTTTGTTTTATTCTGCCATGTTTAAGATTTTTTCAATGAATTGACAGAATTAGAACCAGATGAAAAGTACGGAAATATCATAGAAGAGTGTTTCTTTCTTAGAACTGTATTTCTTAGAACAGAAAAAGAAGGACAGCAAATTGTGTAGGAAAGTCAGTCTCAAGAGCTTTTCATACCTATTTTGCCTGCTGCAGCATTTGAGATTTGTATTCTGTCCTTTGGGGACTGATTGAGTCAGGGTCCCTAACACACACTGTCAAAGCCTTGTCAAATAAAGGAAGAGCACAATCTTTGCAGTTTGATAAGGCTTTCCAGAATTCCTGACAGAAAATACTTTTCCATAATTATAACCTTATTTTTCAATGCATTTAAAGTAATTTTTGTCCTACCATTATTCGTTACTTTCTATCATATAAAATATGAGGACAAGAGCCTTTTCTTGTTTGGTTTTTTCCCTTGAGCTTTTAAGGGTTAGCCCACTTAAAGACTATCCATTAATCTCACCTTTTTTGAAGTTTTGGTTTACCGCATCCAACTTTTTTTCTGTATATATGTATATCCATATATATCCACTCAGAATTAGGAAATACTTATTTAGTGACAGCTTCCCAATTCTAGCTGTATGTTAGTGACCAATGAGAATTAGAAAACAGAGTTGAAATTTGTTTTAGGTGGATTAATTAACTGTGAATAATTCAGTATTTGTGACTGACTTCATCACTGTGAAAGCTAGTTGGAGAAGCTGGATTTTTCCACAAAGAATCATCTCATTTTCTAGGAAGAATTTTTACATAGTAGTCACGGGCTTTATATGTTAAAGTCCAAAAATATGCCTTACTCCTATCTCACATTTGGAAAGGGTGGGCAAGATAAGGTTTTATTTCCAGCGTTGATCTTGTCAAAATCAAAAAGAGGGGAACTGGCTCCATGCACTGAAAAAACGAGCACAGCCACAGGGATTTTCCATGGGGAACAGGTATGGCCTGCAGCAGGAAGACGGCAGTGCAGTACACAGCAGAAGCTTTTGTTGGTTTTGCTGCTAATTTTGGTCGACCCACTTTGCAAAAGGTTCATTAGTTCAAACTTCAGGGAGGCTGCAGCTTCTTCTTTTGCTTCCAGGATTTTCTGCTATTGTAACAGGGTGAACTTTGAGGTAAAACTTAAAAAATGTTAGTCTATTTTATGATTACTATTTTCCTAAGGTAAGGATATGAGAATCTTTGTGGATTATATCAAATAATTTATCTCAAGAATTACTTTATGTATCTGGGAGGGTTTGGCAGGGCTACTGTTTGGGGGTTTTTTCATCCTAGGAACATTTTAGCAGGGTGTTACCAATGTTTAGTGGATACCAGTGTAAGAGAAAAGGGAAAAACTAAAATGTAGAAAGAAAAAAATTCCTAACTCTAAAATACATTTACCTGCATGTGCTTTCTTCTCCTTGTTTCCTTTTTAACCATTTCTTCTGCCACTTTTCATTGAGACCTGTGATGTGGACAAAACCAGAAAGGAAAGAGTACACCTGTGATACTGTCAGCAACAGATATTAAAGTCATAGCAATCCACTGCATGGTTTCTTAATTAGGCTGATGAACTACAAAGATGCTTTAAAAGATGACTGAGCTTGCAGGGCCAGGTCTGACCTGCCTGGTCACCTCTTCCAGCGTGGTGCCTGGCTGGAGTGGTGTGCTGCAGCTCCAGAGCTCCTCTTCTGGGTATGGGACAGTGGGAACCTCGCTGGAAGGGTGCAGAGAGTACTGGAGAGACACGGCTGCATTTCCGGGAGGTCTTACCAACTTTTAATAAAGTGTTTCAGAAGCAGGGATGGCACACTACTCACTTCACAGAATAATCGTCCTGTAAGATGGGGGTTTGTGTTTGATCTGCCACAGTACACGGTGTTGGGGGTGTTGGAAGGGTCTGGTTGGGTGGTGTTTCTGCGGCAGCAAGATGTTAGTCTGTGTCACAGCCTTCATGAATGAGAGAAAGCATCAATATCTGTTACTGGGAAGTGTATTTGTTGCATCACTCTGGCAACTCTCACCTGAAAGAAAGGCCTTTGAGGGTTTCTCCTGACATTTCAGCAGCTTCCCAGTGCTGGTATTTCCACCACTTCTTTAAGTCCCCTTAATTGACCTGTCTGAGTAGAACAAAATTCAGCCTCAAGGAAGAAGATAGGAGCACAGACAGTACAGCCTGTGAAACAGTGAGAACAAAAGTAATCCGTGTTTCTGGTGTCTAAATCAAAGCTAGTCAAAAAACAAGTTTCTGGTAGCTTTTCATAGAGCCTCTCTTTGAGCTTTGGAAAAATAACACTTAGCGTGTGAAGTTCAAAGGTACATAAAACCTTGTAATAAACAGAACAGAATGAACTTTAAGCTAGACAAAACCAAAGAGGAAATACAATGTTTTAGAATTAATGGTGTTTTACAAGAATGATCAAAAAGATGTTAATGTGACATCGAGGCAACATTTTGTGTTGATTTTGTGTTGTCACAGTATAACAGTGGTTGACTTAGGTTTTGACAGAAATTGTTCCCCATCTTGCAAGGTACTGTAGAAATAATTAAGAATATATCTATTCAGAGACACATGGATAAATATGAGCTCGCTCTATGATTTTAAAGAGGTAGGCTTTTGTTCTAGTAGTCAGAAGTATACTGAATAATAGAATACAGTAAATCTTGTTGATTTTGAGGTATGTGTGGTTTAGTGAATGTAAGCACATCAGAGTGGAGTGGCTCCTTTAATAACAGGAAACATAATTTTCTTTCTTATGTCATACTTACACTTCAGGGTCTCAACCTGTTCCCAACCCTCTTATCTGCCAGCATAGACTTTGGTAACACAGGGACAGGACCTTAGTTCACTTGTCATTATCTGTGTCTTGGAACTACTCTGGCACACTTTGGAAAATGGGGTGAATTTAATTATTTGAAAATCACAGCTTCTGATAAAGACTTTTGAAAATTAGTTATGTTAACAGTGGTATTTTTCAGAGTGTAAACACAGAGACCTTATGCAATCTCCATCAGCTAATTTTAAGAGCTTACCACTAAAGTGCTTTCTTATGTATGAATACCTTTTTTGCATAGCTTGTTATTTTTTATTCTATTTGATATCAGTTGGAACGTGACCTATATTGGCTTCATATGACAAAAGTTTGTTTGAGAGAGCGGTGAATTGCGTGTTTCAGGGCTATATTCCTCTGTTAGTTCGGCTGCATTGCCCAGAAGGTAAACAAGTTCAGCATGTTCCAGAAGTAGTTGAAACATGACAGGGAGGAGGAAAACATCTGCACAGTTTATGATTATTTACATCTGTGTTTGGAGGTAGCTAATTCGTCTCTCAAGTTGCCTGCCAAAAATAAATACAGAAAATTGCTAATGTATTTATTTATTCTATGGTGGCACTTAGATGACACAGATAGCATAGCCCTGCTGTATTGTACAAAATAGTACCACATGTCCGTGCTACAGAATACAGAAGAAAAGGGGTATAAAATAAGTGCTAAATGCACGACTTTTTCGGGGGTTTAGGTTTTCAGTACATTTTTTGATTGGATGTGCTGAAGCCAGTGTTTTCACACACAAGGTAAGTGAAAAAGAAGGCATGCACAGACATATGAGACTTTCATAGGGCAGGAGAGAAGTGAGAAGGGAAGAGGTGAGTGAAATGAGGCTGACGTGAGGAGACCTATGATAAGCAGAGATTTAAGAAAGTGGAGAAATAGCACAACTAAGCAGAGCAGAACTGTAGAAAACCCTGTGATGATATCATAATTTTAGAAATGTTGATGACATCACCATTGTTCGAGTCTGATGCTTGCATTTGTTACTACCTCTCTGAGTCCTTCAGGTGCAGAAATGGCTACTGTTTGAACTAGAGATCATAAATAAATATGCTAATTTGAATATACAAAAAGATAGTTAGCACTAAAAAAATCCAGTATTTCAGTGTAGCTTCTTGATCCGTGGCAGCTTTTTAACTTTCCTGCCATTTAAACTCTGTACTGGGGAATAACCCCAATTTGACTCAAAACTCGCAGTGATGATTCTTGCCACTTAAACCAAGTATGAATGTCCTGTTTGGTTCATTACAGTCAACAGTATCCTTGACAGGACTTAGCCAAAATTTCTTATCTGTAAGAAACACTTTAATATTTACTTAAAGTATTTATTTTCCTTTCCCACATTTATCTCTCTTGCACACATGCAAAACATCTCTTGATATATATGTTCTCTTTCACTAAGATTATAGAAATGTACATAAACGCATCAAGGTTAAAAAGCTGCTCTTCCAAACTTCTTGCAAAAGTGTAGACGATCACAGAGTCAGCAGCTGCAGTTGGGTGATTTTCAACTAATGATTGTTTGACAAGAAATAGTAACTGTAAGTAGGTATGCTAAAATACATCAAATCTCATGCTTCAGGAAGTAAGATAATTGCCACAGGGATCAAGAGAAATGCTTTCCTCAATATATGGCGTCGCTTACTGAAGATGCTCTGAAGGAGTTTGCCTCTGAACTGTTGTGCAACGGTCACAGCCAAAGACTGAGCACAGGCTTGATGGACCAGCAGCTTAATCTACTCTGTCAAATTTCTGCTTCTGGTAATTCTGTCCCTCATGGTAACCTCCCTGTATTTTTTGCCAATGTTTATTTTGTTGTATAAATACAACTACACTTTTCTGAATGTTTCTTTAATCTCAGCTTTGTTGTTCTTAGACATTTGGGGCTGTCTATAATCCTGAATGTCTAATTCTGTCTCACTGTGTATTGTAGAGTCTTCCAATAACCCTCTTGTCTTCTGTTCTTTTACTTCCCTGGTAATTGTCACTGTACAAACAAAAGGATCATGTCTGAAATGTCTAGTTTTCTATTTATTAGTATTTAATCTTACTCATTCATTGCATCAAAGTATGAAAAGTAGCTACCAAAGATTTGAAGTTTCTCACGTTTTAGACAATTATAAAAAAAAATATTTCCAAAACAAAATCTTACTAGTTCTTTTCATTATTGGTTAACGAATATTCAAAATATTGAAGACAATTGTAGATGGATTTCATGGCAAGTTTATATCCCTTTCGTAAGAAATTTGGTTCTTATGATATGAAGAAGGCTTCTCAATGCATCCTCAAGGTTTCTAGATAAGAAACAAAAATTAACTCTGTGTGGAGTAGAACAGTAACAATTAGACACGTGTGGTTCTGTCTGTCACTGCTGTAGCTGCATAGCTAATGCAGCTTCTGTTATTCAGGGCTATTTCCAAAAGATACATGGCTAAATACCAAGACAGATGAACAGAAGTGAACTATGAGCTTTTAAATAGAAAGTCTATTTTCAAAAAAAATTTCTGGTGGGATGAAGAATGGTTTTGGTCAGGCAAAAATTTGCTTTTATTATGCGAGAAAAATTCATTATTATCTTGCAGAAATGAAGTAGTCAAATGCATGTTTTGTTAGTTTTCAATAATTTCTCTAAAACTTCTAACTAACTGGATCAGAACATTACATTTAAATCTCATAATACTAACATAAAAGGGGAAAGTGTTGCATTTACCTATGTAATCAAGGAAAATTATGCAAGCATCCTGTTACTTCAGGGAACTTGGTAAGGCATGCTGTAATAAGATGATGTGGGCTCAAGTGTGTGAGTATTAATTTATCATTGTACTTTTGCAACACAACTCTTTGTATATAATGTGTAGTCCTTAAGACTGAGCTGCAAAAGAAAGATGGTGTATTTAACATGTTACTGTAGTGTGCAACCCCACACATTAGCGCTTTGTATAAAAGATATGTTTTTATAAATACCAAATGTTGAAAAAGGCCACAGCGGTCTTCACCACTGTCGTAAAACAAAACCTTTATTTGCAATGCAGTAGCCATGGATCTCTTCTGTAATAGTGTTATATCTGTTAATGACTGATATATGCATCATATCCATTACATTTTTTGCATTTTTGGAAAAAAACAGGTTTCATCTTTTTTTTTTTTTTTGTCTTGTTTTACCTTGATGTTATACATGTTTATTTTCTTGTTGCAGCATATTCTTTTTTTCACTTGAATAGACAAGTGTGTAGCTAACATTAGTGAATGACAGTCAGTGCCAAATTTATATCCCCTGTAATCTTCCCATATGCCAAGTGCCCCTCTGGAAGAATTTGGGATGTTTTAGTTTCTTCCTCCTTGGTGAGTCAGCTTTAGCCGTGGGCTGGGTCCTGCATGGAAACTTGACCATCTGGGCAGACCCATAGAAATGCTGATTCTGCATGTCCTGAGTAATGACCCCTTAGCCTGGCCTCTTGTTTCTTGGCAGAGCCTCTTCATCTGGGAGATGCCCTAGGGTGTTGAAGGCCCCCCCATCTTATGTGTGTGTGCTGGGGGGGGCGGAGGCTGGTACCACCAGCCTTCCCCGATGGATCCTCTGTGGCCAGGGACTAGTTACAGTGTGCATCTTTACAGAGCTGTGACTGACTGTGGGTGAATATGTCCACATAAATGGCAGTGACCATCTCCGAAGTCTTCTCGTTCACTGGGACCAAACCTCTCTGAAAGGAGAATTGAGACTATTTGTTTTCCCTTTAGCTAGATTTAGAATTAACTATTGGCTGATCAGAGTTCACTTACAATGTAAATGAATGAGTTCAGACTGATTTTTAGGTGTCTGTTTATACAAAACTAGCTAGGAAGGCAAAAATCCAGTAACTTCTTGTACGTAGTTGTAGAAAACATCAAGTCTTCATCTCGCTCTTGGTTTCTTACCTCAAATTCCTCAATCCTCCACTTTGTCTGCTGGCAACTTTCCCTAACAGTGATCCCTGAGATATTTCCATGGCTTAGCCCATGATCATATGTGCCCATTTAGACAAGTATTATAGACCTCACAACCTAATTTTGACATTTTTCTTTGTAGAGTGTGACTCTTTCCTGCCCTCTCATCTTTCCCCCATTTGGGAAACTATTCAACCCCTAGAGAGGCAGTTTTAGATAGAGAAAGGCAGATACAGATCTCCAGGAGGAATGTATGAGGTTCATCTGTCTTGTCACTTGACCAGGCGCTAGCTGTGATGTGGCATCAGAACACTAACAATGGTGGGGCCTTTTCTGCCAGTAGCTTAGTGTAATCACATGCATCTTTAATCAAATAAAATTTCCAGTTTCAAATTTTTAAAAAGTGTCTGGATATCAGAGTGCTCAGAAATTGTCAGAAGTACCAAGCGTGAGCCTAATACTGATGCTAATTACGATTACTGATCTCACAGGTAGCAAGGTTGGCATAACTGAGCACTTTCAAAAATCCCTCTTGCAAGGGTTAAAATGGTGAGGTTTATTGTGCAATGTTTATTCAACATCTTCTTTTCACTGTCAGATGAGAATCTCTTTTGACTGATTTCTGTTGACTTGACAAGGATTCTCGTTTTTTAGCAGACTACACATATAGCCTTGGGGACATACTGTCTCTCCCCGAGGGTGTCTCAAAAGGAATCATAAATCTGCAGAAAATCATCAGTCAAACCTGAATCCTGCACTAAAAGTGTTGGAGTCATTTACTCACCCCATCATGTTTGAATTCATTTGTGACTGTTCTCTACTTTCTGTTCTCCTGATATATTTATCGCTAAACATTTTGTAAGAAAAAGTGTCATGATGCCACTACCTGGCAAAACATGAACCACTGGACTTAATATGCAGGATCTGCAGGAGAACCCTGTACTTCGAGTAAGTGAAAAAAAAAGCTGAAGACCTAATTTCTTCTGTGCACCTGTGGATTTCTTTTTCCAATGGCAAGTCACATTGTGGATAGATTTGGCTTACTAACAGGATGATAAAACTTTTTTGGCATTGCCAGGCATTTACGTTATATTACTTAATCTTTAGTGTGATTGTGGCTGCAAAGCTGAAAACAAAGTGTTTCAGCATGAAAATGAGATGCCAGTCCTTTGCAGCTCCACAGATGTACAAAGCTAAAGACCTAGAGTTTTCCACAAAAGAGATGTGATTGCCTAATTCACCATGGAATTGTTTACTTATTGCAGAATTGCCTAACGGCTGGTGAATTTAAAAAAAATAGGGAAAGGGTTTTATACCACAGGCACAAAACAAAATATAGTCAACATTTCAAAAGCATAATATGTTCTCTTTCTCATGTCCCTCTTGGCCAACATCTGACTTCCGTCTTGTGACTGATGTCCCCTAAGTAGTTATACCCTGTCACATTGCCATTCAGGCTCCAGGCCAAAACAGGCACAGTCCAGACCATCAGGAAAGAGAATAATGAAAAAATATATTAAAAGATCTACTCCTAAAAGTAGATTATAAGATGTTAAGAGTGGGTAGAAGTATAAGATTTTTTTGAATCTATTTGTCAAGTATTGCTACTGTTTCTCCCACCAGTTTTACATTATCAGCTGAGTATGGCTTTATTTTAAAAAATGAGGGTTAAATTTTTATAAAATTTTAATTAAAAAATAGACCTGCCTGTGATTAACCGCATTCCTCAACCCTTGCTGGTATTTTTTTTTTTATCCTAGAATTTGTTTGGATGTTCCCTGCCAAGGGAAGAGCAAGGGGCATGTTACAGCGATAATCTGAGAATAGACTGGTCAGACAAAAAAGTAAAGTATAATTAATGAAGAGTAATATGGAGGAACTGTCTCTGTAAATTATTGATGTTCTCAGAGAGATGTGAACTGAAGAATGTATTCTTTCAGGACTCCATCACAGTTGTAATTTCATACTTTCACAAGAATTACTTTTCTTTTTATGATGGCATAGAATAATTTTTAGATTTGGTGGGATTTTTCCCATTCATTCTAGTGGGATCTGGAGCTATTGGGCTATACTTCATTAGGTACCAGAAGGATTTGGGTAAGTGGAAGTATCGTTCTCATTCAGCGTCTTCTTGAACAAAGTATAGCAGGGAGAATCCCTGTGTTTATTTCAACATCCGAATGGTGTCAGTGAGAAGTATGTTTAATTTGAACCTTCATACCTTGTGCTTTTTTTTCCCTTTCTGTTTCCTGGAGAATTTCTTTTAAGGCTTAGGGTAAGATAGCAAGAGGCAGCATTTAATGTTCTTTTTCAACACTTATGTTGTTTGTAAGGGAGACTGAGTTGACTATTTTCTTATTGACATTTAAAAATCAGGAGTGTGCCCTTGTCTCTTCATTTTCAAGTATCTATTGGCACCAGCAGCAAAGGAGATGAAAGAATTGGCCTTTCAGGCATTGAAAGTGACAGCTTCAGAAGCATCAGCTGAGGCAGTTCTATCACCCATTTAGCATTTATTTGAGCTTTGGAGGTGGCTGAAGAATAGTCTTTGAAAACAGAGTAAGAGATAAAATTTGATATTTCCCCTCAATACTTGCAGAAATTTCACTGCATCTTTGACAGCTGACAGCATCCTCTCCTGTGTTATCCTACTCAGGACTGTGAATGCCACTTTTCTTCAACTGACATGATTAGAGTAGAAGAGAGATCAGTTGATCTTCAATTTTCAAAGATTATTGTGTGGAGGTGTCTGCTCTATAGATAGCATGTGAGGAATAGTGAGATAGTGTCTAAACTACTGTGTCCAACCCACAACTTTGGGTGTATAAGTATGGTGTTGAAAAAGAAGGATGCAGGAAAAAGGATTAGGATTAGGTGGTTGACAGGTAGATCATACCATGTTCTCTTCATGCTCTGCCGATCATATGAAAACAGTCTCACTAGTAAATTTTGCCTGAAACTACTCAAGCTAAAAATATCCTCAGGTGAAATTGTTGGAATTACCCTGATAGGAAATGGGGGCCACTGGCCGTGTCACATGCAGTCAAGATGCAAAGTTCAGACAGTATCCTTTTATTCTGGCAGATCACAGATTTTGTTATCTGTGAAGAGGCATGTTCAATTTCATTCGTCTGTAGATATACCAAACTCTGAAATATAGCATGGAGTTCTGCAGACCTGGTCTTAAAAATAAATATGCTATAACCTTGTTATCCACATAACTTCAGTATACATAGTTTTATGTGAGCCTACAGTGGTACAAGATTCTTGGAAAGATTCGCAGAATGAAATTTTAGTCATGGAAATGTGAAGAAAATGTTGACACAAAAGAAGTCCATGAGTGTAACTGGTAACTTCTGATATTACTGAATAAAGGAATGATGAATAGCAGTTGTGATACAGTAGCTGTTCACAACACCAATTCTGGAGTGTTAATTGAAGCAGAGGAAAGTTGATTGGGCTCAAACATCACCTAATTCAGAAAAAAAAAGTGGGTTTTTTTCAATTTTTCATTTTACTTAATACAAGGTAAAATGAAAGAGACTACTTATTCTAATAGATATTGTCTGTTGTCTATATTATTGGAATTTAATCAGAGTATTGCAAAATTAGTAAATACTCTTGCTTGGTTAATGGCTTTGCAGGGCAAAAAGTAAAAATGACAACTTGTGAAAATTAAATTATTTTTCATTTAATATATTATCTAGAAAGTAAAGTATTTTGGAAGTGATACTTTTAAATCATCCAGGTAAGAATTTTACTTTATTTCCAGAAATAATTACTTAATAACAGTTTCAAGATCTTGACTAGTGTTCTGATTTAGGCTTGGGGACAATACTGAAATCTTCCTGTAATTTTTACTCAAAAATCTAGAAAATCACAAGAAAATAACAACATAAATACAAACTCATTTTTAATAACACTCTTATTGCTTATATGTGAAAAGGGTATGTTAGTATATATCCCCACATACATGAATAAAAGCAGTGTAAATGATACATTAAAAAGTAATTTAATCACAGACATTAAAGCAAAAAAAAATTACAAAACTATTTTGAGAACGAACCTATTCTTTGTCAATGTATCCTAAATAATCCAAATTATTATCCAGTTTTACAAAAACTGAACCTGTGTATTTTGCAGATTCAGAATATTTCTTTCATGCTTCTATCAATAAAAGGAAAGTGTTGATAATCAAATCAGGAAGCATTACATTCAAAGGTGTGTAACAATAACTTTAGAAGAAAACAGAGAAATTTAGAGAATTGTTTTGCCTTCTTAGTTATTACCATCAGTTGGTAATTTCTAATCAGACTGGGTGGTATTTTTGTAAAAGAAAAGGGCTTCAGAAGTTCAATCAATATGTTTGTGCATATGTGATGGGTTTTTTTCTCCAAAAAGATGAAACAACCTTTTTTCTTCACGTTGTTCCATTCGACAAAGCAACAAATGTTGAAAAATGCCTGCATCTATTTTCGCTCTTTTTTGTCAAGGCATATTTGTTAAAGTGGTGCTGTACTCTTTTCCTTTATCTCTGGATGGAAGAAGGAATTTTATTTGGCATTTCATGGCCTGCTGCTTTTTCTAAAGGTTTCCAACTCAATTCCCCTCACTGGCAGACAGCAGGGGGTTCTCCAGCTCGTGCTGGAGACTGTTGGTAGTATCTTTCTGTTAATGTCAAATTGATATCGCTCTGTGATTGGAGTGACCTGGAAAGCCAGCTCTGCTGGATAAGCCCTTATTAAGGTGACATATTGTTCCTTTATTCTGAAGTAAATATCTACTTCCAACTGTAAAAAATAATCAAATATATAATAAAAAAGACTAATTTGTTTATTTTATAGTATAAATAGGTAAAACAAGTAAACCTAAAAATAAGGAATTATTTTCATTAACGTATATTTCTTTGTCATATACTTTCTAAACATCAGCGTAGAAACATTGACAGGAAGGCAAATTTTTCTAGGACAGGTTGTTAAAATAATAATCTTATATTATGCTAACCTAAGAATTGGCCAAGGATTTCTCATACACTTCAGCAGTTTCATACACATGGATAGCCTCGATGAGGGGGGAAATGTGCTGCTTCTGTGAAAAAGGCTTTGTGAAGCCAGAGCCTAAGCAGTGCCAACAAATACTCGTAATACAGTGACAGAAACTTCTTGCTTTGTTAACGGCTTCCACCTGGGGACTCCAAAGAACTTGACATGCAGGAATGAATGTGGCTTTGTAACTCCCATGTATCCTGTGCAAGAACACCAGTAAGCATTCTGGTCTTCCTTTAAAAGAATTTTAAAAATAAAACTTTAGGAAGCCATTTAACTGGGAACTGTTTAACTGACCACGGTAACAGAAGTGTCTGTCAAGTGTTAAGTTTATAGCAAAGATCTGAGATATGTGAACATGTAGCAGTAGAAGCTAGTCTGCACACAGCCCCTAGTTCTTTCCCTGGACTGTCTTTAAGCCCAGCTCCGACTGGCTTAGAAAGCAGGTACATGAATTTCTCTGTTTTCTTGAATTTAAAAGTCATAATAAATTCATCATGACCTGGATTCAAATTATTTGAGACACCTTTAGAGTAGAATGAATTTAACAAAACTTTGAAATTCTTTTTTCAGCAAGTGTAGATTGCAGTGTGGAATATCTGAATTTCTGCCAACAGACCGTGGCAAAATTGCATTGTTCGTCCACATGCTGTCTCCAGAAATGCCCCTTAGGTAGATTCTGTAAAAGTCCTGTCTCTTTAGCAAAATGATGAACACAGTGGTAGAACAGTGAGAAAACAAATGTTTTTTTCATACGGTTTCTTTGCCATGGGCTAAAATCTCATGTTCAAAGTAGCTGTCTAAAATGAGCTTTTTTGCTTCTCTTTTTTTTTTTTTGTTCTATTTCTGGTGACTGTTTCTTACCTCAAGCATGTTTTGTTACCTAATTGGATTACCTGAACACTGGTACGAGGATGTCATTTCTCCCAGGGGAATTTTATATAGAGCCACCTTTTCAATATGCAGATAAAGCTTTACTTTCACAACCTGATCTGACTAGTTTGGTCCTGACCATGGAAATCTCCTAGCTGTGCAAGAGTAAAACAAAGCGGCAGTACCAGGAACCAAGCTGCAACTTTTACTGCAATCTTCTACTTCTTGGAAAAGTTTTGCTAAATGTGACTTTATTGCCTTTTAGGTTTAACTTCTAGAATGGAGAACAGTAAAACAAAAGCAATATTGAACAGGTCAAACATAAGTAATCATTTCAGCTGTAAAATTAAGCATATAAATTGAACAATCTGTAGTTATTTAAAAATCCCATAGTTTCAAAATATAAAATCCATGTTTTATGGGTAACTACTAAGTGAAATGCGTTGAAAGGGTAAGCACTCCAGACCACAATCCTGTAATGCTGCTATTACATTGGGCCCCCTCCTTTAATAGAACCAGAGGTGACTGGAAATGTAAATATCACTTAGAAAAATAGCTGTACATTTGTACACCAAGGGCTCGTCCTGCCTGACCAACCTAGTGGCTTTTTATGATGGCGTGAATAGATCAGTGGACAAGGGAAGAGCTATACATGTGATCTGTCCAGACTTCTGTAAAGCCTTCAGCACAGTCCCTCACAAAATCCTTCTCTCTAAATTGGAGAGATATGGATTTGACAGGTGGACTGTTCGGTGGAAGAGGAATTGGTTGGAAGGTCACATCCAGAGGGTAGTGGTCAATAGCTCGATGTCCAAATGAATGCTGGTGACAAGTGGTGTCCCTCAGGGCTCTGTACTGGGACCTGTGCTGCTTAACATTTTCATCAATGACTCAGTGAGATCGAGTGCACCCTCAGCAAGTTTGCAGATGACACCAAGCTGAGTGGTGCAACTGACACGCCAGAAGGATGGAATGCCATCCAAAGGCACCTGGACAAGCTCGAGAAGTGAGCTTAAGTGAACCTCATGAGGTTTCACAAGGTGAAGTGCAAGGTCCTGCATCTGGGTTGGGGCAACCTCCACTATCAATACAGGCTGGGGGGATGAAGGGATTTGGAGCAGCCATGACAAGAAGGACTTGGGGGTACTGGTGGATGAAAAGCTGGATGTGACCCAGCAACATGCTTGCAGCACAGAATGCCAACTGTATTCTGGGCTGCATCAAGAGAAGCGTGGCCAGCAGGTCAAGGGAGGTGATTCTGCCCCTCTGCTCCACTCTGGTGAGACCCCACCTGGAGTCCTGCGTCCAGCTCTGGAGCCCCCACCACAAAAAGGACACGGACCTGTTGTAGTGGGTGCAGAGGAGGGCCACAAAGATAGTCTGAGGGCTGGAGCACCTCTCCTATGAGGAAAGGCTGAGATAGTTGAGGCTATTGAGCCTGGAGAAGAGAAGGCTGTGGGGAGATCTTATTGCAGCCTTTCAGTACCTGAAGGGGGCTTATAGGAAAGACGGGGAAAATATTTTCAGTAGGGCTTGTTATGATAAGACAAGGAGTAATGGTTTTAAACTAAGGGAGGGTAGGTTTAGACTAGATGCAAGGAAGAAACTTTTTACCATGAGGGTGGTGAAACACTGGCACAGGTTGCCCAGAGAGGTAATGGAGGCCCCATCCCTGGAAACATTCAAGGCCATGTTGGACAGGGCTCTGAGCAACCTGGTCTAGATGAAGATGTCCCTGCTCACTGCAGGGAGGTTGGACTAGATAACTTTTAAAGGTCCCTTCCAACCCAAAGCATTCTATGATTCTGTGATTCTACAGTCCCCTCTACTTAATTAAATGGTTTCACTTGTAAAGCTTTTGATGCTTGAAAGGAGTTATGTCAATAAAATTAGACAAGGTTCTCTCTTTTTGATGAGATGTACTTAGTAGTTTCTCTTCTGTCTTAAAAGTATCATAATGATGAAAGATATTAGGTTGAGACTTAAGGTTTCTATTTCTTTATATTAAAATGGCTTTATATCTATTTTGTATAATAAAGCTAATATGACACCAAAGCATCACCTTAACATTAAGCTACTATTTTTTTTAAGATGGTGACAAATAAAATCAAATAACATCTAAATCTAGTTGTTAGAGTGGCATCTTAAGAAACTTATCTTCTCGCTTGTCAGAGCTTCTGGCCTTGGGGAGCTTAATACAACTCCCTGAACGCTTTTCCTGAGTGTAGTTCACCATGCATGGAGTGTATTGTATGACTGCATTTACTATGGGCTTCAAGAATGTTTCTCAATAATTTTTACTTGAAGCCCCATATCATCTGTTTGGGTTATTTTCCCAACTTTCTGTATTTTCAAATGCTGCATCCCAGGGAAAAAAATACATGCAAATATATTTTGCATCTGTCACCCTTTTCACTTCAAAGACTGGCTTCAGATGTTTTCTGGATTGTATTTTCAAAATTAGTGGTCCAGAAGGTGGCATGAACGTTGTCCTAGAAATGGTCTGCTAGTCATGATAGTATTAAGAAATTCAAAGAAAAGTTATGCCTTTTGCCAAAAAAAGAGGAGTATAGGAACTGGCTAATATACATGTTTTCATTTTTCTTTCCTACACTGCTTAAGAAATTCTTGAAAAGGTAATGAAACATCAGAAACATCACCTACATTTCTCAGAAAAAGTCAACATTAGAGTCTAATTAACAGCACCCTTTATTCTGAAGAAAACATGAGCATAAATCCATCCTGCAGTATTACTGCAGTTAAAATTACAGGTGCTTAGTGCCATGGTGTATTAGGCTGCAAACAGTATGCCTGAGGGGATCAAAATCTATGAGTATTACGCAAGTAGCTTATGCAAAACCCAGCTACAAACGATTTTCCAAGAAAAATGCATGTATAACAGATTCTACCATCGAATTTTCTATTTTTGTTCATTATGACGGTTGCTTCCTTTCCTGAAGGATATGGAGGGTACATGAAAGGTGGCTATACTTTCCATTCTGTATGACCCTAAGAATGGCAGAGCCAAAGATAAATGCATACTTCTGTAACAGAATGAGCTAAATGTATATACATGGAGTTAGCAAACTCTTAAGCAAAGTTATTTTGGTAAGTTTTTCCACTTTTCCATTATGTGTAATCATTTGCATTGCTGTTCAAAGGAAGACTTTTGTACTAGTTGTTAAAGAAAAGAAAAAGACTTTTCAAAGGGAACGCATCAGGATATACTGTACCAACTAGCCACCAGTGCGTAGTCTGATGCTGGCTACCTTAACAAAAAAAAAAATGCTGTAGTAAAAATTTCCAGTTAACCTGGAAATGTGGGATGATAATGTGAATGCAGTTTTCCGATGCCCATCTATGAGTGGCTCAACAGGACAATTGTCAGGAGGAGGTAGGAAGCAGACAAGTGTGCCTGAAACCCCGTATATATGAAATAGAAATTGCTGCAGAGTTTGTTTTGAAATGAGAAAGACCCAGATGAATAAAAGGATAGTGAATCAAATCTCTTACTGGAGGTAGATAATGTAAAAACCTGTGAATAAATATATCATACTCTCTACTGTTGTGATCTGAAGGGTAATTTGTGATTTTAAGCTGCAGAATATAGGTTTATTATGTAAACTTGAAAACTACCTACAGTATAAATAGAAGCCTTATTAATATGTAATGAAGCTTTTCCTTTGTTTCTCCCTTCCTCTACACGTACTGTTATTACAACTTCTTACATTCAGAAGGCTGTGTTACTTCTCCATTACCCAAAAGAGATAAGATTTTTAGAGGACCTTATGTTGATGGAAGGTTTTGGAATTGATGTGACTTCGTTTTACTGTTTGTGTTTTTTTTCACATGGGAAAATGGGGCATTTGATCTCCCATACAATTACCTTATATCCTTAAACAAGAATTCTCTTACATTAGTTAAAAAGTGATTAGCTAGAAGTCAAGTGATTCTTTAAAGATTAATAGAACTCTAAATACATTAGTTTCGACGACTTGAAACCTCTTTTCCATTGTAGATAATTCTTAAGTGTGCTTCCAGCATAACCTTTTTATGTAGAAATGAAATCACTCCAGTAAAGTATTTTCTTAAGACAAATCCTTGGAAAAAAGTTTCCTCATATCTTCGTGGTGTTGGAAAGTATGCTTCAGAGCATTAAAAAACCAGCAGTATATTCTAAGAATTTCTCATAGCACAAAGTTTGGGTTCATTACTTTTAGTACTTCCATTTTAATGTGATACATGCAAATAAGGTGGGTAAGGAACTTTAGTATTTTTTAATTATTCCACAGGGAGAGACTGGAAAGTTCCAAAGAACAGGATTTTTTTCTTTAATTTTTTTCATCACAAGCACCTCTTAACAAAGATGAAAGTATTATCTACAGTGTATGTTTCTCACTTAAAAGTGTGGCTATTTACAAGACAGAGATTGTATGTTAAATAGAAAGAAACAAGTTTTTTTTTAGGAAGAAGTAGCATTTACAATGCAAGTTAAACTTCCACATGTTTTGTTAACTCAGTGAGTGTTTATTGATCATATGATACAAGTGATAGCGCATAGTATCCTCCCCTGGAGTGAAAGATACAAGTGCTGATAGTAATACAGTGTGCCTGTCATTGGTACTGTAGTCCTTCTGCCTTGCTTCCCTCCTCCTCTACCCCTTTGTCCGAACCAATTGTTGCCTTTTGTCAACTGTTTAGACAGACCTCTAAATGAATCTATGCAGATGTTCTATGGTAACTCCGGCAGAGCCACATTCATTTCAGTGGAGCTCTCTCTGGAACCACACACCAACGCAAATCTGCAAAGGAACAGAATGTGCCCAAACAAATCAATATCCCAGAGAGATACCCTAAAATCTTTCAGGCCTATTCTTTCAGTGCATAAATTAGAATTGTGAGTTTATGGAGTTAGGGAAAAACCTCAATTTGGAGGCTGCTTTCAGGGAAAGGTGGTCACAACACACAGAGTGAAAACAAATGGGCTGTTCTATTCAGGAGAGCTGACAGTTATTAAAAGTGCCAAGATCAAGGAAAAACTAGACAAATTGTTGTAAACTAAAGAGAGTAAGAAACTGCTTTGACTATCAGTCATAGCAATTTTAGAACAAATGGAAACAAGGGTATGCAACCAAGGATGGGTAGAGAGGAATAACGGAAGCGCATAATTTGGAAAAGATAAAGCTCTAAAAGTTCTAGTGGGAAATACAAAAGGTGGCAAGAAGAGCCTGAATAAACACAACAAAAGTGAGAGAAGGAAAAACGAACCTATAGGTCCCTCTTTAGCAGGATTCAAGACCCGCCTGGACAAGATCCTGTGCAGCCTACTGTAGGTGACCCTGCTTCAGCAGGGGGGTTGGACTAGATGACCCACAGAGGTCCCTTCCAACTCCTACTATTCTGTGATTCTGTGATTCTGTATGGCGTTGAGAAGTTCAAAGTAGTCCAGAACTAATCTGAACCTAACCGGACCCACTGAAGAGTGAGTCAAAATAAGACTCACTGAAAGCTAGAGGATTTTTAGACTAGTTAGATGTATTCAGTCAGAAGTGCCTGCTGTTGTCTGGTCTCTAACATACCAAAGGCACTTGAAGCAGTGAGGGATAAGGTAGGACCCAAAAACCCAAAGCAAGGGAAGCATTATGTCTAGCTTTGAGGGATGGGACGGAGTGGGAGAAGGAGGTAGAATCTAGTAAACAGTATCTTTCTAGATATCATAGATAAATTCATTTAAAAATAATTAATTTTATAAATATACAAATATTAATACAGTAAGAAACATCCCATATGAATTTATATGGAAGTTTACTGTGTGAAATCAGTCTCTTTGCTTTCTTTTTTAGTGGTAAGAAGAAAACTTTGTGTATGCTATACCTTGAATTTAGTAGGGTTTTGCTGTTGAGGGAACGGGATTACGTTAATCTGTACTGTAGAGGAGCAAGAAAAGCAATCAATGATTTTTATATTCATCTAGGATAGGACAAGAGGTAATGAGTTTAATTGTCAGTGAAGACAAAGTCAGGAAAAAATCTTTAACTACACGAGGTACTGGGAAAAGCTAAAAATCTATTAACCATCTCACTTGAGGTTTCTAATTATGAGTTAGACAAACTTGTCAGCATGATCTAGACAGACTTGCTTCTGATTCAGAGCAGGCAGCTTCAGCAGGGTCTATAAACTCTGTAACCAAAAACAGTTTTCCAGTCTAACACTTGCGTGATAACTCTGATTTACGCAGTCTATGACTCCTGGCCATTGAGACATAATGCAATCAACTAATTACTAACTGCAATCTTCTTTACCTTGGATATATTGTCATTTGGACTGCAACTCTCAAGGAAGCTGTCAGAATCGAAATAGTTAGGGGACAGACTGTTCCAGTAAGTGTGGTAACAATTAATCGGATTTGAAGTTGAGTTTTCCTTTGTAGTAAACTTAGTTAATTCTAAGTGTAAAAAACGCATTGTCATTTAGGAAACATAGCAGCATGAATTTGAAAAAGTAGCAAGTGTCAGCCTTTAATTCTACTAAAAGCTGCACAGTTCTGGATGTTAGGTTTAATTTCACAAGCTTGATAAATTTCAGTCAGTATTTGGTTTATTTCCCGGAGAAGATTTCTTCAGTTGCCGTGCATGTTCAGACTTGTTCAATATGGTTGGTATAGGTTATGAATCATTATTTTGGAGTCCCTTGGATACTTCCGACTTACAAATATAAAGAAATAGCAATCTAAATGTATGCTTTGATTGTTTACGTTACAGTAAATTCCGCTGGATTAACTGAAGACTGTGAGAGCCCTGTGGAATTCAGACTGAGAAGGCCGAAATCAAGAATTGCCTCTTTTTTTAGTGAGGAGTACTTTTCTGGGGTCAGTGACATCTCACAGTGCCATGGGAATTTGGTTTTCTTTGAGAATTTCTCACAGATGTCACATTTGTTCTAGGAGGCTTAAAGAATACCAGTGAATTTAGTAACTGGGGATGCTTCAGAAGATGAGGTGATTTCTGAAGCAGATCAGTTCCATGTATGTGACTCACTAGACAGAGTTTTCAGAGAAAAACTGTTTGCATCTGCTTGTAAAGAAGTAATGCTGTGATTACATAGCACTGGCTTGTGCAGGGTTATAGCAGATAGTTGTCAATTTTGTGTACAATACAGTTTTCTGTCTTACTTTTACATGTGGGCTAGTGGTGGACTGGTCTATTGGAAAGGAAAGATAACTCATGCTCCAAAAGTAGCTCAACCTGCCATTGTACTTCTCTTGGCCTCCTGGTCTACAGGGCTCATGTCTCTCCCTCATTCCATCTCTCCCTTTGTTCCTCCCTCCCTCCCTCCCTCTCTCCCTCCCTCTCCCCCGATTTCAGTGTCCTAAAATATTGTCATCACAAAACAAGATACTGTTATGGTTTTGTTTCATCTTGTGTACCTAAATTTTCATAACCATGTCCTAAACACAAGCAGCTTTCTTTATTCCATTTGGAATTTTTTATTCTGTACTGAGGCATTCACAGCTAATTGTTAGAACAAGGACTGCACTGCATCTAGTATCCCTTGAGAGGATATTTGTAATATCTCCACAGCAATTAGCAAAAAAAGAAGGTATATGGTGATGTTCTTATTGTTTATTGTAGAAGGCTGTCTTCCTGTAAGTCATCGGATATACCCTCTTCTGTATGTGTTTTTTGTGTTTAACCTGTAACAAAGATTTATAATAATCAGCAGAAAGTGAGAAGTAACAGCGTTTTTCCTGAATTCTGAAGCTGTGAATTAAAATCTGCTCTACTTCATTTGGGTGTTAAAACAAATTTAGGGAATACTGTGCATATATGAATACATAGGAGGCTAAATTTACTCTATGACAATAAGGTGAGGCTGTTTGATTTGTGTGATATGATTTCAGAAAAAAAATCAATCACTGTAATTTGTAGCTGTCATCATATCTTACGATATGAATTTAACGTATATAATTCAAAGGTAATATTTATACACTCCTTTTTAAAAAGGAGTCATTTGTTACATGACAGGGAAGTTGTTGAATTCAGTGACAGCCAATATACAAAATCTACTCCTCTGGAGATCTGCAATGAGATAGTTACGTTAATGTCAATCCCCAAATTTCTCATCCTGATCCTTCCTTACAAAACACAGCTAGAGCTTGATTTTGAATGGTAATGCAGGAAAAGAAGAATATAGGAAGGGAACTGGCAATGAATCAAAATAAAAATTAAATCCACTTAGTGCCACAGAGCGTAGAAAATCCTTCCATTTATATTTGTCCACTCACTTTCTGTTTTGATTTGCTTATTTCAGTGTTTCCTACTGGTTATTTTTCTAGTTTCTTGCCCAATGTCGTGAATATGTTTGAACTTGAGATTGAATACATTGGTCTTCAGTGGTGCCCTTTTTTACATGGAGGTCTATACCTTCGTTTTTGTCTTTGAGGAAACAAAACAAAACAAAAACAGTTAAGTCTAAATTATTTGTCAGAAAACAATGCATGAAGTGATCTCTGTTTAACCTCCCACAGAGTTCAAAGAAGAAGTAACGTGTGGCCTCTGTCCCTAGCTGACATTTCATGGAACAGCAGCACAGTTTTGTAGCTACAATGGAGCTAGCACCTAACCTCCTTCAGCAGCTCCAAAGGCCCAAGCGTAAAAATGTTCATTTTAGCATAAAACTTGGACTAAATTCAGCTGGAGCAAAACCCAGATAAGAGTGAATACTTTTGAAAACTCCACTCCCTTTTTCATTAAACAGAATGTAGAAACAATTGCCTGTTTTCTGGTGCAATGATGGTATCACAGAAAAATGAGAAAATGAGAAAATGTAAAAGGACTCACAAGTAGCCGAACAGCTAACACTTCAAAAAAAAAGCATTTATTTCTGTGATATACATTTCAGTTTTCCTGGCGTTAGTTTCATTGTGAGGTCTGAGCAGCTTTGATATATTCTTGAGAGGTGATATTTTTATAAAGTGAGAGACAGTAATAACAACTCTTAATTAGTTTAGCAAGCCGTTTAAGAATAAAATTGTATTTTAAGTTATCCTTTTGTGTTTAGGGATAGTTCATATTCTCTTCAAGATTTTCAGCATCTTTGCCCTCTGCTGTCCTGGGTGCATTTTAGTTTGAGTTGCTTTTCACTATTAGGAGCAAACAATGTTCAGGAAGGGAAAGGCACGATAACCAGATGACAGTTCAGAAATGGCATAATAATCCTTTTATTCATACAATATTCCATGCTATTGAGAGGGGGAAAAAAGTTAGGAAACCACAGAACAGCAATTTATTTAAACTGTGTTAAGAGTAGAGAAATATTTTTCCTAAGTCATGGATGAAACTTGAATGCTGCATACCCTTTCATTTGTCCTCTACTTCAAAAAACAGAAGTAACCATTAATTGTCAAGAAATGAAATCTTATCACAAGTAGAAAGCAAGCTAGGTTCCAGGAGGTGCTGTTAGCGTACTAGATATCAGTAATAACTGAAGTTCATATTCTTTGAGGAACCTTTTCTGTAAAATTTAATGTGACTTTTTCTTATATTCTAAAATGTACTTTCATAAGAAGCTTCAGTTTAAGCTTGTAGTGTGCATCACTTCTTCATTCCCCTCTTACTTTCCAGCAAAAACTAGAAATCATTTTAATGACTACAAATTCTTCTTGAAGGCAGTTTAATACAACATGGATGTGCAGCAGGGCACAACCTTTGAGCTTACTGTGAAGGTAAAGTATACTTTAGAAATATTACAGAGATTAGGAAACAATCTGACAGATGGTTATGACTTCAAGACTTAGAAAGCCTCCACAACACGAAAAACAAAAAACTTGAATGTTCAACCTTTTTTTTTTTAAGTTGACCAAAAGGTTTCAGAACAAAATAGTCTCATGTCAAGGAACTACTTGAATTTTAGATGTATGCAGTAAAAGATAAATAGCAGAAGTTCATATTTAGTCAAAAGTTTTGGAGCCACATAAACCTACTGCACCAAACTATTAATATTCTTCTTCACAAGTGGATCAGGAATTATTTTAGGTAATCCGTTATACTGCTATGATTTTTCTTAGTTTTTTACATTGCTTTAGTAGTACACAGGTATAAAAGATTCATGAAGTAAAATTATGTAGGCATTGGCGTGGAATATAACTGCCATCGCGAAGAGGAGTCTGCAACCTCATTTAGTTCAGTAAGCTAATAGATACTGGTGATGAAGACACCCATCTAACCTTACTTCCTTCAAAATACAAGAATATTTTTCAGTAGTTCTCATGGACCAGGTCCAAGAATTTACAACTGAAAGAGTATAGAAGTGCTTGTGGCGGCTTCTCCAATGCTTGCTGATAGAGTACAAGGTTACATTGATTTGGTTAACTTGAGGAAAAGTTCTAAAGCCCTGCATTTTTGGGGTGCAAAATGACTACTGACCTGATTGTTCTCTGACACAAACATATATCAGGAGGTACATTACTGAAAATAAATAAGATGAATTAGTTCTGTTAGAGGCTATTGTCCAAATAATCAAACTCTCTTTGAAATGTGCTAAATTTGAACACAGTCTCCTAGGGCAGGTAGTTCTTACTCTGGTGGTTTTATTTAAGAATACAAATTCTTCGTATATGATAGAATATGTTTCTTGGCACACAGAATTACTCAGTGTCATGGTGGTGTTTCTTTCTTGATTGGTTTGTAAAGACTGTTCATGAGGAATGCATGTTCAGTGTATAAAGTGATAAACTTCATGTTTTGATTAAGCCATATAGTACAGCAATAGCTAAATGTTTTGAAGATTTTTTTTTGACAGAACAGTATATTGTAATTGGAGTCATCACGAAAGAAAAAAATTTTATAGAGATCGCAGCTATGTGTAGTTCAGCATACTAAATTCCCCAACCTCCTTCTCCACTGGTGTATAGATAATTGATTTAAATGTTTAATTGAAAACTTGAAAATTCCACAATGAAAAGTCCAAAACCACATTACATCAGCACCGTGTCCTTCATCCAGAACTAATCTTATGGTTTGTACAAGTCACAAATTAAAATGGTGCCTGGTATCTTCTAAGACATCTGTAAAGAAACATGTTGTTGTTGTTTGAACATTCTTCATCTTCGCTGAAAGAGGTCTGCCTCCATCCTACTCCATCTTCCTTGTACTACATGCAGATGTTGTTGCTATACCTCTTATAAGAAGGCATGCAGTGTGCATAAACCGCTTCCATCATTTTATACAGGCCACCAGCATGCTAGAAATATACCTGATGATGGCTTATGGGTTTGGGGTTTTTTTTCCCTTTTTTAAAGAAAGTCATTCTGATTCCCCATGTACCATGTGCTTTCTATGTTATTGTTGGGGTTTTTTTGCTCTTTCTGTAGGAATCTATTTTTGTCCACTGTCCTGGGTTACAGGGCTAGAAGGACTTTGTTCTGATGTGTGTCTGCTCTGCGGAGCCTTATATTCAAAAAGATTGCAGTCAGGTTTATATTGCTGCAATTCTGCTGTGTGCTGCGCTGTTACTAACTACACAGCGTGAAGCAGGTAGAATAAAGGCAGTATTTAAAGATTTTTGGAGGACACATATAAATCTGATATACCTCTCTGCATTCCCTTTGACTTGTATTGAAGAAGATTTTTTGCCCTATTTTTATGTTCCCCGAAATTGTATTCTTGTTGTTCTCAGCTACGGCAGTATTCCACCAGATTCGTGGTGATAAATATTTGGTAACAGCCAGCAGCTGGCATCATGCTGCATATTACTCCTTGATGGTGCAAAGATATTTATCATAATTTATAGGTACAGAATTCAATATGAAGGCTTAAATTGTAGCTTCAAGAGGCAGGTTTTTAAAAATTCAGTTTCTCTACTGAGTAACAGCCGCCCGTGGTTTTTGCTCTTGGAAGAAACATCACCGCTGTTATTTATATATTTTACAGTAATTAGCAGACAGCTGTATTGGTGTATAATTTGCAAGCGCCTGTGTCAAGGTGATGCCATCTCAGCTGTTTCCTGAGCTTTCTGAACCTGGCGTCGTCCCTGGTCAGGGCAGACCCAGGAGACAGGGCTGGATGCCTGGGAGATTTCTGCCTCTTCTTAGGATCTGCCAATACTCATTATTCTTGCAAAGCAGAGTTGTCATGGTGGGGGCCTAGCTGTGGGCACAGGGGGTAATGTAATCAGCCTGCAAAAAAGCTGTGCTTACTTCTGCCGAGCAATTATTTAGCTGAGACAATGAGCCAGGAAGATAATGTAAGAAAGGAGAGGCAGGGTGATGGGCAGGTGGGTTGCTGCTGCCTCCGCACTGTCCCGCGGGGGTACCTGTGGGGTGGTCTGGTTCGTTCCTGGGCACAGATTGCAAAGCTGGACTTTGAGGTCACAGGTGTGTGGGTCACTGTTGCAAAACCTGTTTCAGAGAGGACGGGTGCACAAGTCACTGCTGTCTATAACCAGCCACAGATGCTGAAAACAGCTCATTTTGCTTTTTACTCCTCCTGAGGAGTCGTTACACCACTGCCGAGCCTGACGGTGCTACACTGAGATAGACAAAGCAGTTTGGATACTTAAGTGTAGTTCTCTGCACTAGCTTTGGGAAATTCTACGAGTATCAAATTTTCATGTGTATGTTTTAATTAGCAAGGTTTTAAGAGTGACATACCTGGTTTTGTACATGCACTCATGCAATGGAAACACAGTAATTTATTTCTAAGAGTGTTATATTTTTAGCTCAGAACGTGACTGAAGAGTGCTACTGATGTAGCACTGACTGGCTGAAATTTTATTATTTCTTTTTAACTAGGGCCACTTGTTAAAACTCAGACCACAAAGGAGACTAGGCACTTGTGAAATATGTCTTGTTAAGCTTTGTTCAGTTCTTAATCACTGATTCGTATAACACTTTCTGACACAGATCTTTGACTAAAAACATAAAACAGGGATAAAAAATTGAGGGGAACTTTGGTTGTAATTTCTGTTTTTTCCCCACTCATAGAAACAGAAGCAAATGCTGTGCAGTAAAATATATAATCCTAAAATATATTCACTTTCATAAGTATGAAGTATTCTAGCTTAAACTGTCAAACACAATTGGAAGCAGGTGTATGTAACATAACAATATGTGAGGGCGTGACTTAAGCAGTAAAGAAAGGAAGTCATTCGCTCACAGAAAAGGGAGCAGCACAGCTGTTATTATGCAACTAATAAAAATCAATGTTTGGCTTTTATACATACAAAAAATCAATTTTTGCTTTTTGTATATACAGAAATCAATGTGCTATAGTGAGTCCTTTTGATAAGGAAAAGTCCTCCTGATTTTCAGTTTGGGATTTTCATGATAACGGTTATTAAACAAATGCAGAGAACTTCAATGGGACTCAGGAATACTTTAATTCAGATAAAAGGACAGATTTATTTTATAGCATCTGGAACGATTTTCTGATTTGCTTGTGGTTTAATGATGGTGCTGTGTTGATGAAAGAAACACCAGAAATTACTGGTAGTGATCACATTCATTTCAAATGGCTGAAGCAATGTAATTCAGTGAGCAAAATTTGCAAATCAATGCTATTAAAATGATTTGTTATGCTTGAGTTAAACAGCTGATGTGTCTGTTGCCTATAAAACTGAGATATAGCACATAGTGCAATGATGTATATGTGAATATATAGTAAGTACAGATAGTTGTTATTTTTTTCTTGCCTATTTTTCTTTTCAACACCTATTAAGGATGCATCTATGTTTTATGTAATAAAGACAGTACTTTCAAGGATATGTTTTTATTAATGATTTATTGTTTCTGAGAGAACAGATTTAACTCCAGCTAAAGCAACATGTTAATGTGACATTTCAATATCAGTTACAGTTAGACAGTAGTGACATAACAAATTTTACGTGTTTTAGAATTGAATGTAGGTGTAAAATTGATGTCCTGAAATATTTTGTGTATTGGAGGACATTGAACTCAAGTGTTTTGCATTATGCCCATACTTTGCCTTGACTTTTGATTTAAAACTTCTGTTTTCATGTATGGTAAGGTTAGGTATCCTTTCTCTTTTCCTTTTTTTCTCTGGAGTTTTCAGTGCAATGAATAACCAATGGCCTTTTCAGAAGGAAGACTGGATATTTTGATAAAATTTTAGCTTTTGGTTTTTCACAGTCTGTGATGGTTCAGACTTGGCTTTACTAAGCTGCCAGATAGGATCTTTTTCACTTCTGTCTATATAGGAGAAAATTTCAGTGTTTGTTTTAGTTCTGGAAAAACACCTGTCTGTCTCATTACTGACATTTAAGTCAAATTCCATTTGTAAAGGTTTGTTTATTTATTTTACAAACTACTAAATTTGGAGATTTGAAGAAGTGAGAAGAAACATTTCTATTAAAATCTAAAAACCTGTTAAAAGCTGTACTTTTCTTTCCTTTTGACTTTTTATTCAGAGCTCTATAAATCTACGAATTTGTGGTTCAAAGAATCTATTTTTGTCATCAGCTATGGCTTTTAGTAAACTCCATGTGCTTCAGAATTCAAAACTAAACTAACACTTTCCTTCTCCAGTGTGCTTTGCAAACGTGAACTGGTCAGTTCTAGCAGTGGTATTATCACCTTCATTGTTTAGCCAGTACTTTAAATGTTATCCTTGTGGTTTGAGGCTCCAGACCTGGTGAGACTCCAGATTATAGAACGGTCACACTGGAGCTGCTGGAGGAAGGGGAGGTCTCTGCGCAGCCCCTGGTGCTGTGCAGTAGGGTGCACTCTGCTCTTCTCCATTGAACTGTTGCACAATCTTCCAAAAACTCCATTTGGCCAAAACACTGCATCACTTCATGTGAACAGGCAGAAAAAGAAATTCATCTGGGAGATGGTTTTAGGCTGGAGGAGAAAGGAGGTTGATTCATATTCATGTGGTCAACGTTGATGCAAATTTAAGTAATTTGTAATACTGCTGACATCATGGCATTTGACCTCCAAATGCTTCAGCCTATGTGGTGTTACAGTTTTTACCTCTGACTTTATATATGTTCTTAATCCACTCCTTGACAAACTAGAAACATAACATTCATGGGTTTTACTCCTTTTGTATTCCATTTTACATGTAATTCTAGCCCAGCCTCACTTCCTAGGTGTAATATGCCACTAAAAATGGTCGCGTGTTTTAAATAAGAATTGGAAATAAGTCAAACGATGAATGGTTGCACCAGTGTGTTTCTTAGTAGTTCGTGGGGTTTTGGTCACAGCTGTAGCGAAATTTCTTATGTATCCTTCAGTGTAGGGATTGTCAATACAATGGGAAGAGTAATATGTCTGAAATAGTTCTGATTTCTTGTGCAACACCTTCAATGAGTAAACAAGGCAGAACTTTATTGATTTAATGGTGTGCAAATGTCTCTGTGTAGTTAAGTGTACCATTTACAAGCATTTTTTAAGAATTCTGTGTACAAATGAACTAAAAAAAATTAAACACATTTAGGATCTTGCAAGTAAAATTTCACAGTCTAGTTCATAAATATCTTGTAAATTTTTCCTAAACATTAATCTTTTTATTAAAAAGAACATTACAGAGTACCCCTGTGTTTAGTAGGGGATCTGATCTGTTGAGATTTCATAGCACAGCTATGTTTTCTGGAGATATCTGTACAAGAAGCATAGACTGAATTTCACAATTGCTCTTTTGTGCATGATAAGTATTTAAAATCCAGTTTCAACACTGTTCTTCATAGTATCTAGGAAGACTAGGTGTTGGATTCAGTACCAGAATATTTTTAGTCACCAAATCCATAGCCTAGTAGTCATCCCTAGGTCTTCAGCTGATTAAAGTGTTCAAGGTTGTACCTAAACCTGAATATGGATAATCTAGAGTTCATCTCCTTGTTCATGGAATTAAACCCCATACATAGTTTGTGAAAGGATTTAATGTCAACAGAGAAGTGAGAGTAGAGAAAATAAGTTTTCCCAGTGATCAGTTAAGCTACAATTTTGCGACTTGACTTTCTGTTGAGCTAGTAATATGCACTTAACAGCATTGCAGCTACAATGAACAGATGAAACTTCTAAAGACTATACCAGCTGGCCTCTCCTAGTCATTGCTCAGTTAGAGCAAAAGGTACCAAACATTGACTGACATCAGGGCCATGCCTGAAACTTCCTTCCCTAGGTCACACTTGCCATACCATTCCCTCAGAGCATCCTTTGCTCACATTTCATGTTCAGTTCAACTTAAAATTTCTTTATTCTCGTCAGATGTGTTCAAACCTGGTCCTTAAGCAATGTCTTATGACTTTCCTGTAAACCAATAAGTTTAAAACTGTAACAATTTCAGACAATGGAAATGAGGAGAGACCAAATCATTTTTTGTCAAGAACTTGACGTAACTGTATATTTTTGCCATGTGTTTGTTTAAAATCTTCCATGTCATACGGTATTCTACAAGTCAAAACACAGCTTGCTTCAGTATATATAGTCAACAGCTAAAAATCAATGAATCTTGTTGCAGTTTGCCACTAGGGAACATTATTCTGTGTTTATTAGTTGGTGGTTTTACGCTTCAGACACTAGAAATAACAGATCTCTTGAGCCTTAGTGTATCAGACTACTCCTTTGCTGGTTGACTGTGCTACACTGCTGTGAAATGTCGGCACGGCTAATGTGAGCAGCAGCAGTCTAGCCACGGTGGCGAGGTGGCTGGAGTAGGCTAGGTGTGGCGTGGGACTTCTTGTCACAAAACGTTTGTTGTAGCCCTTTTTTTGGTTTTCGTGCTTCCTCAGCTGGACCTTCAGCGATTCGGTGCTAGGTAGTGCAACACCAGCCATCGCAGAAGAGTAGGCATGCTGCCATTTTGGGCTTGAAGGGTATCAGCAGGCAGGTTTACTGCAGGCGGCTGCGAGGGCTGTGACTCTTCCTCTGCCTCATGGTTGGGACTGTGAGGAGCCCCCAGACCGATTTTAATCTTGGCATTTCTCAGCTGTCCTCTCCTTATCAAGGTGCTCCCTTGCTACCAGGTCAGGTGATCAATGCACACAGTTCAAGCCTGTATATCTGATTATATCGTTTTCATGCCATCAGTCAGGTTAATGAAAAATATCACCATAAGAGATTCTGAGATATGAAAGCATAAAGTCCTTTTCTCTTGCATTTTTCTTCCTTTTTTGATACTTCCCTAAGGTGGTTTTTTTTTTGATATTTTTTTTTTAAATTGCAGTTTACAGACCTTTGGTAAGTGTCATGGATTAAAGAAATCATATCTGGATCCTTTATGCACAACGAAAACTGACAATTTCTTAGTTTAAAATAGCAGTCACTAAGAAGATTTTGTTTTTTAGCAATTCATACAAATGATGTAAATGGAAGAACATAATATCTTATTCATTCTGGCAGAAAGGGAGGTAATATTAGTTTTCCTGTTCTTTAGTCCCCGAGTCTGGGGGAGTCCAACACACGTTTTGTCTTAACATGTATCACAAAGAAAAACTGTTTACTCATCCATTTGCTTAAATGGCAGGTTAAAAGTTCTTTTACATTTGTAAGAATTTCAAGTGCTGCTCTTTTTATAGCTTTGGGAAGTGGTGGGCTGGAAGCTGTTCTCAAAACCCGGTAATGAAGACTAGAGGCAAAAATCTGAGGCAAAACAGACAAGAGAGCAAAATTAAAACAGGAGTTAAAAATGGTCTGTGTTTCAGCTACTCCCTGCATACTGCAGAAGCTTCAAATAGACTTTTCTGTTGAGATCTAGGCCAAAATGAAAATCTGAAGTTGAGATTGTCACCACTAACCTACACTTTTTCAGCTTCGCACAGGTGATGTTTACAGTCTTTAAATTGTTTAAACATGTCTATCTTCTGTACAGATTTTTAAATGTGCAGGAGAAATTGGTACAGAAGATAAAGCTATGATAGGATCTCATTATCCACAAACATAACTGTGCTCTCATGTAAACCTCCCTTTCAAGCCATGTGATTTTGTCTTTGCCATGGGATTCTATTAAAGCTTAGTATCTTTCATTCCTGTAATGTGTTGTGTCAAGCTTCGGAAACATTAGGTTGCCTGGCATGTTGTTGCTACTTTCTTTTTGACATATTATCCCATGAGGCAAATGAGCAATCTGCACTGGCATATTCCCTGGTGGCTTCATATCAGCATAATTAACTCTCAGTTTAAATCCCTTCACATGCTGTTCTGTATAGAAGTGGTTAGATGTAGCAGGTGTGCCAAGGGGCTGAGTGATGTCTTGAAGGCAAAATGATGAGTGAAAAGGTTAAGGTACAAGAAGTAGCTTTTTTTCTAATTGTAGTCAATCGTAAACATCACTATGAGGAACAGGATGTGCCCTGAAGTAACACGCAGTCAAGCAGACCCAGCAAGTCCCTGATAACTGCAGTAACCAACCTCTCCGCCAAACTGGAAAAATCCTACAAGCTCTTCCTCAACGGTCGCCTGCACAGGTGACTAGTATCTGTGTGACAGGATCCCAGGGGTGAGAAGGGAGATTCCCTAGGATGTGCTATCCTAGTCCGGATTAGAGACCCCTTTCAACATCAACCATGCACCGAAGTCCACGCGGCTTTCTCTGCTATTTTATAAATGTGACATAGGACAAAATCTAGTCTGTTGATGCATCTGACAGTGCAAAAGAAAAAAAAAAAGCTAAAGGTTCAATATATATATGTTACTTGAAATATTGCACACCGCCTTCTGCTTGTCATCTTTACTTCCTAACTTGCCTGCACGCGTTGTTTTTTGCTGTCGTGCACTCGCAGCATCACGGCAGCACTGCCCATCAGTGGTGTTGGAGGCCAGGCAGTCAATTTCCTGGCCGCCTGCTTCTGCTCACCCTAAGCAGAGCTGCATCTGTTTGGTGGCAGCTTACGCATAGATACTGGCTACGGCGATGCTTTCTGCAAACACACGTCTGAATTCTCAGCTGTGGAGTTTCATCCAAATGATTCTTTAGCAGTTCCCTCATGCCCATCTTTTTGTAATTAAGCCATCACACTCTGGTACGTATTGTCTCCAACCCAGCAGTACATAAATACTTCTTCTAGGAAGCCAGTTTGGGCTCATAAAATTGTTAAAATTTTCAGATTATTTTGAGGAAGAGTTATTTTAACACACATAAATATATCCAGATTTGGGTGTGGTTTCCTAGTCTTGATGAATTTTTGTTGCAGAACTCTTCTCATACACAGATCTCTGGCATGAAAGCCCGCTGAAATGAGATCTCTAAGCAGATAGCATACGTACTGAAGCCGTATAGAGAATGATGATTAATAGAGTCTCCTCCTCTCTTTCCTCCCTCCATCCACCTGGAACAAAACTGTGGCAGACTAGAGAGATACACATTACTTATTTTCTGTTATTGTGATCTGGGTGGATTTATTCTGAATCCCTGAGAGGCTGCAGAACAAGCCCTTTTTGATTTTCCTTTTTGATTCTGCTCATATCCCAAAAAAAGAGTTTAAGTTTGCTTGCATCCTAGGACAAGCAGCAATCACTTTAGGGTCAATAGCAGCTTTTCTGTGTGTTAAGATGTCATCACTTGTAAGTATTCAAGGAGTGGGATCTGAGGGTTTCCAGATTCTCGCTGGATGACAGCACTGAAGTTAGCCCTTAAAGGCATTCAATGTCATGATTTTTTTAAAAGCAAAAGAGTGTTGGGGTTCCTGCTTAGAGAACTTTTACTGCTGATAATTTAGACATCTTTCAGAAGGGTGAGAAGCACACTTCTAATAGTTTCATTTTGCAATCCCTTTTACACCCTTGACATATTTTTCCTTACAACAAGATTTATGCATGCCAGCTCACAATTGCAAAGTATAAATATTTTGATTAATACCTGCGTAAAGTATTATATAATTTATATAAGTATATATATACAGAAAATGTATATATATTAATCAAAATATACAATATATATATTATATAATGGTCATTTTCTCATCAGTTCTGAATATGATATGGGTGTGTGACTAAATTTTAGTGACTGTTGAATTTCAGTTTTTTACCTCACAGTTTTCTATCCCTCCATTTTTAGAGCAATAGAGTTGACTTATGCCCAGAGCAGTGAGAAGGTTAATGAAATACAAAAGGAGCATATTTTCCATCATTAAACTATCTGTGAACCATGAAGCAATAAGCCAAATATTTGTACTACAGCTTAATACAGTGCTGTTTATTCTGTACATGTTTATGACGGGAATCTTGTAACCCCAGTGAGCTCTCTGTACACGAAATAACGGGGTAAAAGCTGTGATCCAGAATTATTTCTCATTGACTTTAAATTTGGGGAGTGTATCGTCTCTGAAGTGACAATTACAACAACGTGTTAAGAAACCGCCATTGCAAATCTAGGATTTACCTTCATGTGTTACTGGTGCTGTGATATATTAGTACACTCAGTAGAATATATCATAGTATTCCATAGTAATTACACTATATTAAAGTCCAGATTCATATTCCTGAACAGTCAATAAGTCAATCAACTTTGAAATCAGTAGGAGTCAACCATGTTAATGTACCTTTTAAAAGTATTTTATTGTGATAAGCACTTTTATGCTATTTCAGGTTATATATTGTCTCATGTTGCATAATAACTAGATACATTACATTTATTCTTCTAGGATTTCAAAAGATACAGCCAGCATTATTTATTTTTAATCTGGTGTGGATAAAAGTTCCAAGCACTGCTACCCACAAGTACACATCGCTGCACTGAAATACTGCACTAGTAATATTTCTGGTAGGGCACAACTTCTAACTTTGTTATGATACTGTATTTCTTTCATATTTTAATCTTTTTCTAAGGCAACCTTTCACACAACAACATTTTGCAGTGGCATAAACTAATTGTAGCAGTATGCAGGCACTGACTCTCCTAATATTACCTTCAGGCATACAGCATTGTGGCATGTTGTAACAGAGCTGCTTTCAGGATATGGTAGGTGATGAGGATCAAACTCCCCAAAATTTCATTTTTCCACCTTCTGCTTTATGTGATTTGTTGAAGTATTCAGCCACTATCTCCAACTTGTTTCCTAACCACTGTTTCTCAAACTGACTTTCAGTCACTTCACCACTTCCTTGGCAGAAGCTTCTATTTTGGAAAAATTACCTGAGATACTTTGTTTTAGAATATATACGATGAATCCTTTTATGTTTGTTCATTCAGAGCAACTGCCAGAGCAACCAAGGGTGCTACGTTGGAAATGAGATCATCTGAGGGATGCATGATGTCCGCAGTAAATGAAAGTCACCAGATGATACAGGCATTTACACACCAGTTGCTTACAGTGGAATAGTATTTGTGAGCCCATTAAATGTTCAGTGGCAGGTGTGGGAAAATGAAGCTACTTTTTGGCTGTTGCAGAATTTCTGTATGAGGGAATACCATCCCTGCAATACCACATCATGCTCTTCCTATCCCTGCAATGAGCCAGCTGCGAGACAAGCAAAAGCTGGTTTGATGACAGAAATATAGCTTGGTGTCCTGCCTAGAATTGGACAAAGGAAATTAGTTTGGCATGAGAAAATCCAGGGTAAACATAGTTATCGTTCACTGACAACAAGTTGCAGGGCCAAGCGGGAGGATTCAGTGCCTTTACTATCCCAATGGCAACTCTTGTTGGCTGGTACTGATCTTTTCCTCAGGAAACTGAAAAAGAGAGGACAAAGGATTACGTACTATTTGAGCAGGTGCAAGTTGGTTTGCAGACACTGAATGAAATGATAAAGGCAGCAGAACTATCACAAAACTAAACCAGATCCTAACTCACTAGATACTGCTGCTGTTGTTGCGAGCCACCTCAGAACTGTCAATGTTCACACGTGCCCCTCACATCTTCGCAGAGGTGACCTGCTGGAGCACAGCAGCAAAGAAAGGCAGATACATACTGCCTGTGGCACGTCTTTCCTCAGCAGAGCATGAGAATATTGTGTGGCACAAAAGTTTGGGCCAGCACCTACTTTACTGCCATCTGAGCAAGAGTCTTTGTTTTGCTTCCTCCCCATATTAAGAGAAAACTTCCTTTTTTTTTAAAAAAAAAGAGAGAGAACAAAACAGTCATTACTCCATGAAAATTTAAATAAATGTGCACCGGTATACGAAAGATAAAATGAATCTCAGTCCTGACAGAGGAACTGTTACTGCTGGTTTGTTCTTATAACATTCAGCAGTTTCTACCTGATTATTGAAATGAGGTACAGCGTACAAGCAGTTTCCTTTGTACTCTAACTTTTCATCTTGAAAACAAAATCATGTGGTTTTCTGTAGAACCACCACTTTTGATGTGTCCTGATTGGTATATCTGCAATGTGGCATAGTGCAAGTATTAGGTTGCTGCATTCTTTCCAGATATGCTTTGATATTTTCACCACACTTAAATCAACTTGAATTGGTACTGTTTCATATACATTTTTATTTGTCTCCTTTGTTTGTGAGCATTTTTACTTTTGACTACATTAGAAACTTCTGATAAAGTATTTTCTTTGGGAATGCAGACTTTTTGGTTGACTTTATTGCTTTAAAGTAAAAAACAAACAACCTACAACACCACCGCACACTAGATATCAGGGACAGATTCGCTAGGGATACAATTGTTTTGGCATGCTCCTCTTCACAAGTTGTGATTGATTAACAATTTGTCACCCTGTGTACGTTCTTTTACCACGTACATGCCCCAGAGACAAACTGGTTACCATGAGGAAGAGCATCTATTCCCTCTGATATCTGACATCTTGGCTTCTGGGCTTTTTTGCTCTCAGGCTGAAAAAAACCCCAGGTTCCCTTTCCTTATCTAGGGCACTAGTGTCCACTTGTGCTGATAACCTAGGTAAAGAAGGGACATTTCCAAGACCCAGTGACATATTAAAGCTTATGAATCTATAGTCATGTAATCTTTGGGCAGCAGAGTCAGAAAACCTGACCAGCAGAGCCAGCATTGCAGACAGTGGCACGATCACATTGACGTTAGAGCTGTTTGTGCTGACAGACACCTACGCTGACTGCCACAGTGCAGAAGTGTCAATCAAAGGCTCACGTAACTTCAAGGATTGCTCTTATTTCTCTTGCAGAAGGTCAGGATTTGGCTGTCGGGACTGAAACTAGAATATGCCCTGGACCGCCCTGGTAGAAGATGCTTTATAGTGTAAACCATGTCTGATATATTTTCAGGAAGAAATCTCTCACAAGCATTTCTCAAATACTTCTCAGCCTAGATTTCTCTCTTTAGACATCCTTGATTGCTTCATAATCTTTCTTTTGGGGGACTGTTTGATACCAGCCCCGAGGCTGCTTGTGTTCCTATCCCACTGATGGCAGCTCTTGTTCAAAGGACATTTGTAGCAACTGTTTAATTCTGTGTGGGGAGCAGAAGCCTTTGAAATGGATGCAGTTGTGGTGAACTGTCAGAAAGGAGCATTAAAGAACCAGTTTTCCTGTATTTAGAATATTGTTAGCATTTTGCATTATTTAAACAGTTGGGAAGTCATGTTTTACTTAATTGAATGCTTCTTAGTGTGACAGGTCTTGCAGCAGAGCTGTGAAGGGAGTGGAAATGCTTCAGAGTAACCCTGCTTACTTGGGCAACACCGAATTCTGCGAAAAGAAGGTGATCTGAGGGGATTAGGCCATGCTCATACATCGCCAAAAGCATTAGAGTATAGCAGCAAGCAAAAATATTAATTTAAGAAAGGTCTCCTTTTTGTGTCATCCCCCTCCCCCTTCTTTCTTTGCTATTTCTGCTAGACAGGTCTGCCTGGACACCACTGCAGGGGAAGCGAAGGCTGTCATGCTTCGGAGGGTATTCAGTGATTTTGAAAACTACAGGTGAAATTAGGAAGAAGGAAGGAGTCCCAGGAATTTCGGTGGTGGATGATTTTGCTAGAATTAAGAGTAAACATAACTGATCATGCAAAGACTGGACAGTTTCATAAATGTAGCTGCATATTCAGTGGAGCCTGTTCAATAATATTCAGAGTCTGACATCCTAGGGCCCTCAGCTATTTTTTGTGACTCGGTGTGCTGAAGGTGTTTATATATGGACTGATATGCAAACTCTTGCCATTTCACTGTTCAAAATATTTTTCTAATAATTGGGGAAAAAATTTGCCAAAAAAAACACCCTACAATCTTGTTGATTCATTACCAATTTTGCAGACAAAATTAGGGAATCTTTTCCTTGGTTTCTGGTTGTCTGCTTTTGTGCTTCTTGGAGAACTTGGGTTCCCGGAGGAAAACACTGACTGCTTTTGTTGTTCTTTCAGAGAGAGCTTTTGAGCAAGCTTCCTGATTGTAGATTTTTGAAAGTATGGTTCAGTTTACTTGAACTTGGAGTAATGGATGAACAATGGCTTTAAAGAGAAAACCTGAAGCATTTCTACGGGTTTGTGAATTGAGGGAGGACCAGCACCTGTATTTGCCAACACAGTAGTATAAAAGCTGTAGAGGGACGATGCCAATTGTCTAAGCCTGTTTATCTGTTTATTTGCTAAGATGTTAAAGCTAGGCATTTGCTGTGCAAGAGCAAAACAGGAAAACCTTATGAGTGGGAACTGGAGAGAAGGACAGGGAAGAGTTAGTTATGTGATAATACCCTGTAGAGCATCATCTGAATGCAAATCTGTCATCCCAAATGGCTAGGTTATCATCAATCTGATTTCAGATAAAAGTCTGTAGTAGGCAAAGTGTGGCGAGGTTTTTTTTCCTGTGATTATGTAGAGCATGATTGTCATGTCTTGCACACTGAGAAACAACTGGGGTAATGCCTAGGTTCACCCCAGACTTCAGGTATCCAATTGGCGTGCTTGACTGGTGAGTTCAGTTTTCCTGTCACCCTCTGTAGACAGTAGGATAGAAGATAGAGGAGTCACCAAAATGTCACTTAATTAGGCTGAATTTGGATTCTGAAGGCCTTTATCTTTATCAACTAGCCTTTAAACTACAGGTCCAGCTTGGACATCTTTGGTAGGATAAATTCTGGCATAATCAAGCTTCTTGCAGGACATCAGTGCTGAGACGTTGAGGTACACACACTCAACCAGCTTGTCTTTTTCACTATCCTTTTGGTTAATAATGTTCTTTAAACGGTTGTTGATTCTTCTGTTAATTTTAAGCTAAAGATGTGATTTATTTAACTAAAATGAAAAAATATATATTTGACAGAAAAAAACACTTATTCTATCAAAGATTTAGCATTAATTATGTTTAGTTTTCAAAAATAAATTAAAAAAGTTTCAAATACATGTTTTTTTCTTTTCTTCAGACATCATTTTCAGTAAGTTACGCATAAAAAACAGATAGACTCTTGGCTTCTAATGCTTCATCTTTGAGACTCTTGTTCCTCTTTTTGTTCTGGAAAAAATTGCAGTCCATTGTGTGCCATTTGATTTGACAGGGTCAAAAGCTTCTGAATAGCTGAAGCCGTGGGTTGCCATCCCTCCGTTACCTCCCTTTGTATTGGCACCCACCAGCTGACTAAGTAGTCCCTCAGGAGTGCTACTCAGTTGTTCATATGTTGATGTTCACTCTTTTTCCACTTGTTCAGACAGACTCAATATGAGGAAGTTGTAGTTAATAAAAATGTCATTGTCAAGAAGTCAGTCATCTTTGCAAAATACCACCTCCCCTACTTCAGAAAGCCGAGTTACCTGGCAAGGATATGTACTTATACATTGCACTTTTTGATGGTTTTAGTACACCATGGCACACAGTTTAGCATAGGAGCGGAATCAAGACCCGGTCGTCTTTAGCAGTGAGCTGGGTCTAACTATGTTCATCTGCACGTGACCAATGCTGGGTGTAAATGAGCCTGATTTCCTCCCCATGTTCCTCAAGCAATATCCCCCAACTGATCATAGCAACAAACGCTACTCTATTATAGCTGTTTTTTTCTGGAGCAGTGGCATTGACTGTAGAGGTGCTTTGTATCGTTTTACTATGGTCAAGAGTTGTTCTATGGCGAAGTGAAGAATCAGACTATTACAGTTTTTTTTTTAATTTATTTTGAATACCACTCGGTAACATCAATGGAGTTTCAACACAGGCATGAGACTGAAGATATGACAATAGATCAAATCAATGGCAAAATGACCTTTCTGCAAGTCATCAGGCAGAATACATGAAGCAATTGTAAAAAACATAACCAAAATTAATTAGTAGCATAACAATTCATACTTCTGAGAAACTAGTAAAAATTTTACAAGAAAATTTATGTTAAAATAGCAGGACCTACTCTGTCTTCTAGCTGGGTGTCCTAGTCCCATTTCAAAATACCTCTGTATAATAGCGACTCAGTCTTGCAATCATTGCAACAATGCTTTCATGACTTAAACATTTAAAGGTCTGGTGAAATATGAGACACGTTTTAAACTTTATCCTTTAAAGCTCTTTAAAGGTTAAATCCTTTAAAAATGGATTTAGCATAATCTCAGTTTGATAGATATTTATGATATGAAAGATCTATCCCACCTGCTCTTCTCCTTTGTCGAAGTAGGATTATTCTTCGGTTTTTGATAATACTTTATTAAATGGATTGTGTTCATTTAGATGTTTAAACTCAGTTTTGCTTCCCAGAGTTCTTCCCTTTTGTTAGTGTTTGGCAGCAGCGAACAGATTAAATATATTTAGTATACAAAATTTAAATCAAATACGAATGGCAGCTGTCCAATACAGCAGTGTAGCTTAGCATAATGAGCACTAATAAAGAAGATAACAAGTCTATTAGCTAATATTAATTCTTAGACAATGAGTGCAATTAAGTGTAGCACAATACAGAAGAATTTAATGATTGGAAAGACGTTAGCCTGGCTAGTTTAGCAATATCTGAGTTTAGTTTTAGAAACGTGAACCCTGTTATTTTTAACTATGTCTGCTTCTATCTTCTTGAGGGCCCCTTTTCTACGTGCACATTTGGATGTGGAATTTTGGATTTTGTTCTCTCCTCATCAACCTTTTTGGTTTTTTTTAATGAAGGAACCTTTGCAAACACTTCTGTGCATTTCTTCTAAAACTGCTCACATTCAGCAGCATGGAGTAGCTTCAAATGCATATGACATTCCAAGTGTAGTATCAGCAGTCAGGTTGGTCAAGCAGGACCTGCCTTTCCTGAGTATGGGTTCATGAAAGGCAGGTCCTGCTTGACCAACCTGATCTTCTGCTATGACCAGGTGACCCGCCTAGTGGATGAAGGTAAGGCTGTGGATGTCACCTACCTGGAGTTTAGTAAGGCCTTTGATACTGTTCCCCACAACATCCTCCTGGAGAAACTAGCTGCTCATGGTTTGGACAAGTGTACTCTTCACTGGATAAAGAAATGGCTGAATGGCCGAGCGCAGAGGGTGGTAGTGAATGCAGCTAAATCCAGCTGGTGGCCGGTCACAAGTGGTGTCCCCCAGGGCTCAGTTTTGGGTCCAGTCTTGTTTAACATCTTTATCAATGATCTGGATGAAGGTATTGAGTGCTTCCTTGGTAAGTCTGCAGATGACACCAAGCTGGGCGGGAGTGTCAATGTGCTGGAGGGTAGGAAGGCTCCGCAGAGGGATCTGGACAGCCTGGATCGAGGGGCCAAGGCCAGTTGTAAGAAATTCAACAAGGCCAAATGCCGGGTCCTGCACTTGGGTCACAACAACCCCATGCAATGTTACAGGCTTGGGGAGGAGTGGCTGGAACGCTGCATGGAGGAAAAGGACTTTGGGGTGTTGGTCAACAGCCAGCTGAACATGAGCCAGCAGTGTGCCCAGGTGGCCAAAGAGGCCAACGGCATCCTGGCTTGTATCAGGAATAGTGTGGCCAACAGCAGTAGGGAGGTGATCATGCTCCTGTCCTTGGCACTGGTGAGGCCACACCTGGAGTACTGTGTTCAGTTTTGGGCCCCTCACTACAAGACACTGAGTTGCTGGAGCGTGTCCAGAGAAGGGCAACGAGGCTGGTGAGGGGTCTAGAGAACAAGTCATACGAGGAGCAGCTGAAGGAACTGGGACTGTTTAGTCTGGAGAAGAGGAGGCTGAAGGGAGACCTTATTGCTCTCTACAACTACCTGAAAGCAGGTTGTAGTGAGGCAGGTGTTGATCTCTTCTCCCAAGTAACTAGCGATAGGACGAGAGGCAATGGTCTCAAGTTGCATCACAGGAGGTTTAGATTGGATATTAGGAAAAATTTCGTTACTGAAAGAGTGGTCAGGCATTGGAACAGGCTGCCTACGAAAGTGGTGGAGTCATCATCCCTGGAGGTGTTTAAAAAATGTGTAGACGTGGCACTTCAGGATATGGTTTAGTAGGCATGTTGTTGTTGGGTGGATGGTTGGACTCGATGATCTCAGAGGTCTTTTCCAACCTGTGATTCTATGATTCTATGATTCTATGATTCTATGTTTCTATATGGATTAAGAAATCAATTCTGTGAATACAGCAGCATACAACCAAAATATCAGATTCTTAATGAAGAGTTGTACTACACATACCTCTCTAAGATGGAATTTTCACCATCGTTTGCTCTTTGGGACTTACACTGGGATAAGTGTTCTCAAAATCGCCTACTCTGTGTGTATGTTCCAAGACACTTTCTCCAAATGTTTTTATTTCACATTTACTGTATGTGAGACAAACTTTCTTTCTGTGTCTGTGTATTACCATTATCATTACTTTTTATATCATAGTAAGCACATTTTAATAAAATACAGTAGGTGATGTTGAGAACCTAAAATCTTAACTTTTGATTAGCTGTTAATAGGTCTGGGGAGGAATTCCTCTTAGTGAATTGTCATTCCTTTTTATGGTATCCCCAATCCCATTAGTGCTTACAGCAACTGTCAATCTGTGAATTTAATTAATGTTGTTATCCCATCAGATTACTTATGAAATTGTTAATTAAAACTGGAATTAGCACCATTGTCTATACTCCTGTACTGAAAAATTGATGCTAACTAGGAAGGTGTGAAAGCACTAAGCACTGAAATAAAATATATTTCTATATTTTTACTGTACTGAATGACCTATATAAATGACCTAGACTACCAGTTTTTCTTTTAAAACTTTTTGAGCAATAACATGCAAACTATTTTTTACATTTTTTCATTGAATGATTTTTTCTGACTTTCTCTGCAGTGATAAAATGGAAATCTTGGAGGACATTTTCAGTGAAAGACTAGAGTAATGATAACACAAATTGTGAAACACTATGAAATACATGAATGAAGTTATAGAAAAATGCAAAGAACATAATTGAAATGATAAGGACATTGCAAGATTTGATAAGGTAGATGATTGCTTTGGGATGGAAACAGATTGGGGAGCCAGAGTTTTTCACTTTGTGAAGATTGGGTTATTCTTTCCCCTGAATTCAGTACGATTTAGAAAAGTTCTGTGATAGTGTTCCTTCTTTTCACCCCTCAGACTTCTGTACCCTCTGTAGCATAACAACTCCTGTCTTGAAAATCTTCTCTCTGTTAGACAGAATCCAGTGGCTATATCCCAGTTGTGGCTTGCTCTTTCCTTTCATAAGATAACCAAAAATAGTAGCCCATTTCTGGTTGTTTTACACCCTTTCAGAATTTAAGAAAATCACAGCATTTTGTTGAATTTTTGCAGAGGTATATTTTTATACCATACTCTGTCATATCAGGTTATTTTTTGCAAAGCTATGGCGTGCAATATTTTCCTACTTGAAGAGAGTTTTATTCAGAGAGTATTTCTCACTGGGCATGCAGTCAATTGTAGAAACATTTCCTGATATCATGGTATAATATATGATGATAAGTCTTGTTACTATAACTTGCAAAAAATATTTTTTCACATCTAAACGCTTTACAGTCTGATACTGGATGCCAAAGGTTAGCATTCATGGTTTCATAACTATGCATTAGAGATTAGCAACAATGGAATAGAAGGTATTTTTATTATTAATATTTTTATATTGTATAAAATAATAACATAAATATGGAAGAATTGATTTTAAAGTTAAGGTTGTTCAGTGGTTTTGCTAGGAATACTTCTTTCCCTATCCACATACAGCAAGTCACTTTTTATATAGCTTTCTTTGAAGAATGTATACTTTTTCTAGGATATGGTCACCAAAAGATGGAATAGATGCATTCTTTGCCCTTCTACACAATCTTGGTTTTATCTTGGTATGGAATACCGAATAATGAATGTCTGTTCCTGGCGTTGCCACTGGTATGCTGTGCCTTTGCCTGCATGGTCGATGGTGTGTGCTCAAATTTGACCTGTATCTCGGCAAATTAGATTACGAGGTCTATCTGACTAAAAATTCATGTATCTGCATTAGTACAACGACACATGCAGCCCGTGTACTCTGTTTCTCAATAAACCTTTGAGCCTGAGCTCAGAACTGTGTTGTCACAGAGCTTATGACCTGGAGCTGTCTTGTGCCTCAGAGCACAAGGCAAAACTTGCTCAGCTTCGTCCTGGCAAGTAGGCATCCCCTTAAAGTTCACCAATTATCTCATTCAATGTCGTGTTACTTCCTCCTTTTTGTAACAGGGTGATAACTCTCCTGCAATCACCACGGTTACTGGGGGAGGGTGAAGGGAAAATCAGTAACATTTCCTCTAAGTGTAGGGCACAGCCTGTAACAAAAGGTAAAACCATTCAGACAGCCAAGCTTGGTGCAAAGGAGCTGGTTCTAGTGCAGTTAGCAGCATTGTAGCTGTATCATTTTAGCACTATGCCCATTCTAATGAATTTCTCTTGAGAGTAATTAGTATGGGTACAGAAGTATACTCATGATGCTACAAGTTGCCTTGGTTATGTCTCTTTACATGGCATTGCATTATAGGATGTTCCCAAGTGTCCCAGAGCAAGGAGTTTTTGTATGACTATCTTCAGTAGATACTGCGGTGGTATATTATTCATGCAAAATAAATTTTGATGGACGTAATTTTCATTCCAATGTCCCTTGGAAACCTTCCTGTAAATTTAAATTAAATTTAAATGATGGACAGCATACACTGAGAGAGATTTCAGAAGCAGCTTTTTTGCAGAAACAGTCCAGTAGACACTAAAATACAAAAGTAACAGGTTTATGCTGACTAGTTTGTTTACCAGCTTTCCAGGTTTACACATTTTAAGCTGAGACATCCCACATTTTGAACAGACAACCTTGTATCGTTTTGAACATTCAACATTGTATGTCCTCAGAAATATGTAATATACATCTTCCAAAAAGAACTGTGATGAAAGAACAGATAAATGCAATGCCAACCAGATTCACAGCTGTTTCTTCCCATGCGCCCAAATTTAAAAGAATGGACATCAGCAATGTAAACGCTCTGTTCCGTCACTGACCTGATCACGCTGTATAGAGAGTTGAAGCCTCCTCCCCTGAATACTAGCTGGTCTTTGGTTTATCAAGTCCGGGCTACTGTAAGCCCTGTTTGCCAAGGCACTGAGAATTCATGCAAAGTTACTGGCCTCTGCTGACCTTCTTTCCTTTTTAAAGTTAGCTTTTTCCATAATTCTTCCTTCTTGCTTTAGAATTATTACTTGCGTCTTGTCCCTAAATGCCTGAATCTCCATGTGGCTATATTAACATGTATTTTGTCTGAATTTGCCCCTCTTACCAAGCAGTCTACCTAGTACCTCTCTTTCTCATCAGCTGACACTTCCTGGAATCGTTGATGAATATCGCGGAGCACGAATCTAGGATGATTTCTTAAAGGAGTGTGGTTGAGACTTTTCTTAGGCTTTTTTGGCCAAAATACTTTAAAGTATCACGAAAGATGTTTTACCAAGTTGAAATATGGTGTATATAAGCACAATTTCCTTTGTCAACTACCTAATTTAAAGTCATCTCAGAGAATGAAACAGCATTTCTCTGACAAAATACATTTTCCATGGTATCATGTTGATTTAATTAATTCATTAAATTGCTAACTTTTAATTCTCTACTAGTTAAATCCAATATAATCTTTCAATATTTTCCTTTTTTTCTGGTTGGTAGTTATGTTGCCTGGGATTGATACTGTATTAACTGACATCCAGTCAGTCCATTTGCTTTCTGCCAATATTGGCATAGCATTAGAATCAGAATTTCCCCACTAATTCCCATTTGTAATGAAAATGAACATGGTTGTTAAAGGTTCTTCTTAGACAGCTCTTTCACTTTCAAGAAAAAGAATATATGTTCAGTTCTTTTCCACAATGCCAAAAAATTGTCAGCTGTCTGTAGAGATTTTCATGATGATTATTGTTACCTACAGAACTTTGGTACCTTAGAATTGTGCAAAACACAGAAGATGTAGTTCTTGGCTCAAAGGATTTACAATATACATTACTTGTCAGTCATGCATATTCACATATACCTTGTGTGTCATACCTACAGATACAACTTTTCTCATCTGTGGGCAGAAATTGTGGAGTTACATTATCTCTCTCACAAGAGATAAAAAGGCGACTGACTGTAGAATTCTCCTGCCCCTAAAGAAAATAGCATGGTGAGCACTGTTTCAACAAACCTGGAATCATCCCCATGTCTTAGTGGCCTGAGAAAAATGTGTGGTTTATCAGTATTTTGTAGTTTACTGGCTGGCTTAGTTTCCAGAGTTGTGAGCTGGTTTCTGTGCCACTAGAGTCAGGACTTAGATGGGCCCACACTTTCTCCCTAGCTACAAGTCAACAGAGACTCAGCAGCCCACTGGGACCATGTATATTTTATGCCTAGATGAAAGCAGGCTTCTTACGCATCTATTATGTGCTTAATTTGGTGTGACAGGTTGCATTCATTTTGCAGTTGTGATTTTTGAGAAAATTAGTTCTTTTAGTAACTGCCAGTAAGCTTCATGTTTACACTGTATCATGTGGAGTACGGTGCAGGTAATCCGTTTGAGGATTATTCTGGCATACATTACAGAAACCAGCGGAAAATATGGATTAAAAGTGAAGCCAGTATCAGCTTTAAAAAGTGCCAGTACATTGTGTCTAATGTAAGAGTGGAATTAAATACCCAACAAGCAACAGGTGTGGTAATTAGCTTTCTGGGTGGTGAAATATTGCCAGATCCAATATTGCATGCAATCTTCAAAGTAGTTCTAATTTAATTGATAAAATGAAAATTTCTTAAAATAAATGGATGCAAAACCATTAACTATATACTGTATCCATAATAATTTCTCTTACAATTAATCAGAACAACATCATATGGTCAATTTTAAGGGATGCTTTAATGATGGTATTGAGCCTAAGAAACCGTGTTTGAGATCATCTTTACTTGCATTTCTGCTAGGAACTCTGAAAAGAGTGAGATCATATCTAGCACCTTACCATCTCTCTGAGCTTTTGTGTGTTTAGTTACTTTGAAACTTCTGCAATGCAAAGCTTGAAAGCTTGAAAGCTGAAAGAAGATGAAGGTAGACAGAGGGCAGGGGCGTGTGTACAGAACAGTGCCACATTGAGACATCAACATGAATTTTGTGGTTTTAGTCTTTGGATCCTTGGTCAACGTTTAAAATGGGAGTTGGGGGGACAAATATTTGGTGAGAGTGACCATCAATGCGTCTAAAAGACTGTGCAAATTCCAAATGAAAAGCAGAAAATCTTTTATAAAAATAAATATTATTTTCAATTTGTAGTTGAGGATTTCATAGCCATATAAAAGTAGAGTTTTCTTATGGTCACAAAAAATTTTCTGGAAGGTGGCTGTCTCTACATTTCTGTCAAACTTAATTATATTTTGGCATTTGTATTGTATCTTTATTTCATTTTCTCCTTATATGTCTGAACAAGAAGAAAATAATTTCTTGTTGAAGTTCAGAGAAATTATCTATTATGTTATTCCACAAACTGCATCTCTAATCTTTAAAAAAAGCACAGTGTAGGCAGATGATTTCACCTAAATAGAGTTTTTTTGGGGAAGTCAGGGGACTCCATGTGGGCGTAATCATCTACATTTATGCACCTGTGGACCTCAAGATTCAGGCAATTTAAGGCATTAAAAGCTTTATTTGCTTGAGTACTTCCATTAATTTTAGTAAGGGTATTCACGGTAATCAGCACCAAGCTCAGAAGCATTTGCGAGATCAGCCCCTACAGTATTGAAATGATTGTGCAGTTCTGGCACCTCCAGCACTAAACTTTCCTCTTTTTTCCTTGCATAAACACATGATGCAGCTGCAAGCGTGTCTGAAAACAGTGGTCATCTCTGTTATATCAACATTTGGTGAACGTACTGTGCCACAGATACTGTCTGTGATTCTGTCATTCTCCAGTTTTCTCCTCAGCTTTGGGAAAAGCTCAACAATAGTGACAGCGATACCTATTGGTAAACAGATGATGTCTGAATGCTGACACCAGTACTGTAAAATGCCTATTATGGGTAACCTTGCCATGCTATTTGACTTTGCAAGGAACATCTGTCCTTTCCTAAATCGAATGATTGGATAGAAATGGTCATTCTTAATATGTTTACCTTCCATTTAATGAGCAATCCCATTATGAAGGCTGAAGACGATGGCACCTCGCACTCAAGTTTCGTTACAGTTCATCAAAGAAAATACCCTTGCAATGTCAGAGCTCCTCTGTGGCAGGCGGCACCAGGAGTTGCTTAAAAACCCGCTGCGAAAAAGGAAATCGTTTAAAGTCAGTGCAAAAAGATTAAAGGGAAAAATTTCAAACTAGGACTTATCTAACGCCAGGAAATGCCTCAAGGTACCATCTGCGGAATTTCAGTATTTTTCACCGTCTGGTAATATACTGCATGAAGTCTTCCAGTAATCAGAGCTCCTCCTCCCCTGGCGCCCTCGCCCCCCTGTTTCTATCACCCAGGCTTCATCACTGTAACAGTCTAAAGACAATAGAAATACATTTTCAGAGATTATTTTTTCTTTCATGAAACTTTGACCAATTTCTTCCTTTCTATTGAAGTCAAAAGAGCTGGCAGTGTCAGAATCTGTATGGCTGACTGCAGTTTGAAATGACCCACATTTTATTTGGCTAGCGGATAAGTGCAAAGAGAAGTCAAGTAAGTGTAAATGACAGACAAAAATCTAGCATAAAGTGGCCAGGGTACATGTGACATGCCATAGTGTTGACTGCCTTTTACAATCTATCATTCCAGTGGATGATTTGCATCAATACAAATGCTTCCACCAAATTCCGTTTAATGAGTAAACTGTGGACCATCTCGTGGTCACCAAAAGGGGCTGGCAGAGTTTGTGGTCATCATGTGATAAGCTCTGTGTACGCCTTGTGAAATGCTGGGTCTACGTGTCCTGCCAGCTTCAAGGGCAAGCCAGGTTTGATGAGCCATTCAGTAAAAGCCAACTCTGTGATTATTTTTCATTTTCTGTCATCTGGAGCTACCAAGATGGTTAAAAAGTCATGTTTGCTTGAAATATTTTCACGGTGGCTGTTTATTTCCCCTGTCTCTAACTTTCGAAGAATTTCCATGACTTTTCAATCTCATTTAATGCCTGACCCACATCTCTCTTTTTCTGCCGTGTAAAAATTTGAAATCAGTGCTGCATTTTATAGTGAAAAAGCTGTATGGACTCCACTTTTTTAGTTCACTGGAAATCCCTCGATTTGTGTCATTAAAATGGCATTTTCTGCTGCTTTTTAATAAATAAACAGATCATCTTTAAGGCATTCTATCTGCCTTTTCTGTCTTTGAGTCCCAGGCATTCTTGTCCTCCCTTTTATACAGATTAAATATTCCTAAGCTTTTCTACAGTATAAAGTTTAATTAGAATCATAATAATTTATAGCACATGAGCAGCAAGACCATAAAATCATATAACATCTAGCTATAGTAACAAATTCACATATTGACTGGAAATACAGACACTGTGCTAAATCTGAATCCGTATCTCAGTAGAGTTAGAGTTTCCCATAGTTAATGATGATAATACAGAGATCCTGTTGTAACAAGGCTAAAAAAGTTCAGTAATATCGTGTACATTTAGCTGCAAAGGAAAACTGAAAAATGCATAGATGACTTTTTAGAAATTCTTTTTCTGCTGTGTTATCACATACACAAGGTGAAATGAGGCAGTAGAATTAAGGATATCTAAGGACAGAATTTTATTGTTTATGCTTGCATATTTTAGACCTTTCAAACTCTCATTATGAACTTCTGATTTTTTTTTTTTATTCCCAACACTTTTAATTTGAAAGAAGAGTCTCAGAAATCATCAGATGATGTTTAAAACAGAAGTTGAAATGATTTTAAAGAAGTAAGATGAATCTTTTGAGAATAAATTATAACCATTTATGGATGAGGACTGCTTTTGCTTTTAAAGTACAGACTTAACATCTACTAGGAGCATACTTTTTGGCTAAGCACAATTAATTATAGGTTAAATTGAAATAATATCTTTTTTTGGATTCTACGGAAAGCCTCAGGTTTATTCTCAGATGTGATGTTGGAAATAGCAAGCTGAGTTATTTCTGTATTTTCAAGGGCTACTGGAAATAGTATAGACAGCCAGGTGAGGAGATTAAGATAAGGATAAAACAATTGCTTGGTGAAGCATGATAGGCAAAAGGAAAATAGAGTTTTGCCTTATCCACTAGATAGAAGCAGTTTCATGTTAAAGGCTGGCACAGAGAAAATCACTTGGGGTCTAGAAGGGGTTTTTTGCATTCTGGGGAGAAGATGAACATACCTTTTTTTTTCTTTTGTTTTTTTTAAGAGTATTGAAATTTCCATTTACAGTGCAACGTGAAGCATCTTAAAGCAGCTTACAACCCTTCACACCAGAAAACCAACTTACTCATGGAAAACTCATGGAACTGAAAACCATTCACTGTTAGGATACCCAGCTGAGGACTGATGGGAATTTTTTGGGCATGTGCATGTGTGTCTTTGTGGTGATAACTGAATGAATCCTGTCAGTCAGTCTTCTTCCAACCGCAAAAGAACCTGCAGAAAAATGGCTGTATGTAATGGGTATCTGTTGAAAACAGTCTGCAGCTCAGAAGTGTAAAGGGCTTGAAGAAGGACTTGTTCTCCCATTTTCCCATTCTGAAGGAAAAGACAGTTTTGCCTTCAGTTTCTTTCAAAGCCAAAATTTGGCATAGCAACATAGGCCACCAGTGACCACCCTTTGCACTGCGGACTCTCTGAGACTTTGTTTTTCAAGCATGGTTTTGCCTTGCACTCCTCCTGACTTTTAAATTCACTGTACTTTTCAAAGTTTCTTTTTTGTTCTGAAGATGTTAGCAGTAGGCAGCTACTCTATGATGGTGATGGTGGTCTCATGGCTGTGTTTGCCTACTTCGTGTGGAGTAACAGTGACATCCAGTGGTTGGATATTTCAGCCAGATGTGTAAATCACTGTTCTAAGCAGTATTTCAGTGAATGTACTCCTGTCAGTGCTTCTGTTAAAGCCCTTTCCAAGGTTCCCTTGGGTGGAAGGTGAGAGGAAACACAAATAAACTTCATAGCAAAAGAGATTTGCTGTGGGACTTTGAGCAAGAGTTGTTCTGAAGTGGAAGAAAACTATTTACGATTTTAAATCCAAAAAGTATTTTTTTGGTGTTCATTTCTGTGGTTTAAAATCTGTTCATGCAGCAGAGGGAAGTTGTTACTTGTTGCATCATGACTTTCTGAGTTTTACTTCATACCTGAAGTTCACCACATAACTATGCAGCTGTGCACATAAAAGAAGATATTTTCCTCTGCCATCTGCAATTAATATTCTTGTAGTTGAATAGGGAAGAGTTTTTCATTTCTCTTCTTTGTGGTATGACATATGTTTATTCTAGTGACTTCTTAAGCTAAAGGGTCTGTTATTATATATAGAAAAAAACATCCCAGTAACTGCATTCATTCTATACTGTGCAACTCGTTGGGTGATTTTTTAGTTGTCAAAGCTTGAATGAAGCTCTTAAACATGAAAAGAAACTTTTATTATTCTTTATCTGAAGCAGTCATGTTGGAAGGCATCTCAGACACAAATTCTTCCCAGTGTCCTACTGTGCAATTTTCTTGTAGGCTTATTGGCTTCCACTGTCAACAGAAGATCTGTCAGTTAGCAAAGTAAACCTAAATATCTTTTATTATATAAAGGCATCACTTATTTTCAGTCTTATCTCAAGTTCTGTAATGGTCTCTCCATAAGCTTTCAATAGTAATGATTTCCCTGGTCAATAAGGAGAAAGAACAGTGGAGGTAGCTTTCTGCACCTTGCTTGCTGACTGGTAAAGATTTTTTTGTCCACCCAGTAAGGAATCTTTGTTCTGAAATGCAAAAGCATTTGAGATAGAGTCTAAGCTTTAAAAAGGTCGAAGTGCTGGTGCATTGCATCTGAATTATGGTGGTGGTCATTCCTGAAACAGTGCTCAAACTCATTAAGAAAAGATGGATCGCGATGCCTACAGAGTAATAAAGAAGAGTTCTTTTATGGTCCCCCTTGGTGATGTAGCTGAAGAAGTGAACACATTGCAAATCAAAACCAACAAAGTCACCATAATTTCAAGCCAAATACTGGGAAGCCTACGAATTTTATTATCAGTTAAGGAATTAAGAAAGGTTGATTTTATTTTGAGAAAGCAGCAGTATGTTTCTGTTCTCTCATTTCTGTGTATTCTCTTGCTTCTCTGTGCACCCTGGTGCTAGTAATTCTTCAGAAAATTTCTTGTTATAGGTTAGAGAGAAAAGCTTTCAACACAGAAAGCTCTTGTTGACCTTTCAAAATTTGGTGATTTATCACCAATCTGTTCCAGGGTTAATATGGAAGATATCTTTCAGTTAAAGTCTGAGAACTGTAAGATCTGATTTGAAGTCCCCCTAGGCTGGAAATAGTGGTTTCAGCTGTGTGTGCGGTGAAACATTTACTGTGAAATTGTCTGAGAAGACATGTCAGCAGTTGTTTTGGGGCAAATCTTGTGTCTGTCCAAGCCTTTGTACGTGTGCAAGGTGATTAAACACACACACACACACAAAAAGTTTATTTTAGCCTTAAGATTTGTCAGTTTGATGCTTAGTTAATTTTATAGCTACCTTTCAATTCAAATTTTAAGTAAAAAACTGGTGTTCACTGTTCTGTTGTCATTAGGACGTAAATTGTTCAGTGCAGTCAGGTGAGTGAGGTTCTGGGGAGGCACACTTCGGGGCTGATTTCTGGCGTGTGAAGAAGAGAGGTTGTTGGCTTGCTCCAGTACTTCAGCTGTAGATGGAGACATCTGTCTAATGAAAATCTTTTAACATAAGGTATATAAGTTTCTTTAAACACTACTTCACAGCACATAATGCATAGGAGGCATATTCTGGAAAAACACTTTTCTCAATTACAGTTGAAGTAATACTTTGAATAAAAGTGGTTTTCCACTTGCATTTCATGTATTACTATTTAAGATTACCTTCTGCTCAAAATACTATCATTACTTTTCTTCTGATTTGGAAATCAGTTGCAACAGTCCAATGCAACTCTTTCCTTCAAAGCAATTTAATTTAGGTAATGCAGAAAGAAAACCCCTCTTGATATTTGAAAAACAAATTATGCCATATGTTTATCAACAAAATAAAACTGATATACAAGATAAAAATGGACTAAAAATAATCTGGTTTCTGATAGCTTTACTCCAACAGCTACAGTCGTATGTTTCCGTCAAATCTGTAAAAGGAATGCTTTGTATTTTGAAGCACAGGAGCCTTAGATAAAGTTTTTACGTGAACAGACTGTTAACAAAAGGCTAGAATGATTCTAGCCTTGCAAAGGCTACAAAAGTGATCTACACGTGGGGAACAGTACCATGTATTACTATACAGACAAGTCGTTTCACCCCCCTGTTCTTGCATGATGAGGAGATCATTTTAAGGATGCTGTACGAAATGGCTTATTGTTTTGCTTGCTCTTATAACAACAACAAAACACACTGAACAGCCCAGTGTCTAACGTAACATTTCTGAAAAGTATAACCTAAGCACCCCTAAAAGCTGTTCTTCTGCTCTGGTCCACATAATCCTGTCCATAACCCCTCCTCCAGGGACTGGGGAGGCATTGGCTTCCCTGGTGGAGTCAGGACTGCACTCTGACTGTTGGGGATGTTCTGGGCTACCAAGGGCAGAGTGGAAACTGCAGGGCTTCAGGTGACCTAACCCTGGGGATTTTATCTTTTTTTTTTTTACACAGCTGGACATTTCAACCAATTCTTTCTCTAATTGACTTTGGGGGTGACAGAGCACTGGAACAGGTTGCACAGAGAAGTTGTGGATCCTCCTTCTCTGGAGATATTCAAAACCTTCCTGGATGCAGTCCTGTGCAGCCTGCTGTAGGTGACCCTGCTTCGGCAGGGGGGTTGGACTAGATGATCCCCAGAGGTCCCTTCCAACCCCGACCATTCTGTGATTCTGTGATTCTGTGATTCTGTGATTCTGTGATTCTGTGATTCTGTGATTTCAGTATATCTATACCATTCTGATTTGACAAGCAAGAGCTCTTGCTAGCCTGTTTCATACCAAAACTGTCATCCAAACCTACAGCGGATTCAATCAGCATTCCAAGCACAAGTCATAATTTAATAAACGCGTTTGATGTTAGGGGCATTTTTCAGGGATTTTCTTAGGTGGCCTCAGTCTATTTAACTAGATTTTCCTGACTGCTTTGCATCTCTGCAGCATACAGCCTGTTATTGATTCAATCTGTTTCAAAGTTGGCACAACTAAAACACAGTTCTGCATAAACCTTTTTTTTTCATCATGCGAAAAACTTCAGTTATCTGTTTCTTTCATATTTTTAACCTTGAGGTTTGATCTTTAGTGACAGTTTAGATTTAAAATCACTTCCTACTGTATCACATCAATAGAGTGATTGAAGGGAACTGGAATCCAAGCTGTTTACTTGCTTAGCTGTCAGAAAGTTTCCCTTCAAGGGAAGCATTTCAATTAATGTTACACAAACCACAACAGCAGTGGAGACCGGCCCGAAGCCATATATATGGGTGTCAGTTAAATTCAGATGTCAAACATGGCTTTTAATTACAGACCTACAACAGAAAATCAGTGGTGTTTGAAGCGTGCTGGAGATTTCAGCTTCACTTCCATAACGCATGGTGTCTGAAAGTGAAGCAAGAGCCTACACAGGCTGTGTACATGCGCAGGCTCTGTGTTCTTCAAACTGTGACTACGAAAAGTCAAATAAACACACAGGAAACGTGTTGATTTGCTCATCAACCAAGAAGTCTAACGAGTAAATAGATGTCTGTTCCTTTCACCATGTCTTCAAATGGTGGAAATGTCATTCTGGAGAGTGTAATCGTGGGGTAAAAGAACCTAAGAGGTCTTCCAGCTCCTCCAGCTGTAACCTCTGTGTATCCTGCTTGAGACTGAAAGCTCACCCTCCAGGCAGTCGATTTTGGAGAGCATGTTAATGTTTGTGTATGGCTTTTTATTTCTTTTTGTAATTCACCTCCTGGCTATTCACAGATTTCAGTATCATCTGCAGAGCCCCTCATTTCATCAAGATAATAATTTCTCAGATTTCTAAGAATGTTATTGAGGCACTCTTGAGTCAGTGTTCAAAGAAAGGAGGATCACCTTCATTTCCAAACAATGGTAACAAAATGTCAAATTGGCATTAATATGGTATCATGGAACCCTGCAAAATTAATTATTTGAAAGGTCTGAATAAAACAAAAGAATTGCAGTTCACCGTTCAAATCAGTTGGAGATAACATTATTCCAGGCAGAAAAAAGTATCTTTCCTTTCTTGCTTATTGGGCTTTGTGCTCAATTTTCCTTAGAACAAACACCATAGTAGCACACCACTCAGTTATCTTAGTGATGTATTCTTTCTTTAACAGTATTCTCAGTACTTGAGAGTTTTGCTTTCACTTTGGAAAGCAGAAGAAAAGTTATTGTTCAACAGCATAAATTTACAGATGGAAATCTGTAATTTCCAATTACAGGCAATTTTCAATTTTTGTATTCACACCCAGGAGGCAGTTAGATGTTTTACATTTTCCATATTTGTCCCCTTCACTTCTCCAACACAAAAAAAACTTTTCCTTCGAATTCTTACAGCAGTTCTAGGGTTGCAACAGCAATGCAGCTAAAGTGTTTAAAACTCACCATTGCTGAAGCAAAACTACAGCTGAAAGCACAGAGTAAAATCAGCTTGACATGCTACCCTGAAAACGCACCTTTGGAATCAAGGCTACCTGTGAAACATTATTACAAAATGCAAAGTAACTTAATGAAGACTTTAAAGTGAAGGGTGTTTAGCTACACAACATCTAGATCTCCACTTCAAAAAATACCTAAAGACTTTTTTTCCTAACTTATGGAGAGATAGTAGCCTTCTCAAGACCTTGACCACAGACCACCCTTGGTAGCAGCCCCCTGCGTCACTGCAAGCACGGATGCCCTGCACAGCATACTGGGAGGGCAGCAGCCTGGGTGCCCCAGGGGTCTGGAGCACTCCTCCTGACCCACAAAGCCAGTCAGACCTGACTTCTGCTCTCTCAGCTCTCTCCACTGACACTGTATGAAAGTAATAATTAAAAAACCTGGTCATCTTGACATCTTGAGATCTGGTCTGTCTTCTGTTTGAGGACAGGAGTCCAGCAGGGTTGGGCTTGTTCTTTATAAATGTATTGGTAGGGTCACCAGCATCTCACACCATTTGCCTGTAGGCAGGAGGCTAGAAAGCTTGCCCACAAGCATGGATATGGCTTTTTGTTCCTTTGGGGTTTGAACCCACCTCTTTCCTTGTACCACAGAGTATGCAGAAGAGAGGGGTACCTCTGTATCTGCAGGACAGGTTCTTCTCAGTTTATGTGTATGTCTGCAGAAACTTTCCAAAGAAGCAGCTAGGCCCCTCATGAATTTCAGTATGCACAAAGACAACAGTATTGGGAAGTAGCTGCAATAGGTTTCATTTCTGGTGATAAAGGGATTTATAAGCACAAGATTTGTGATTTTATTAAAATTTTTGTAGTTTTGTTCCCCTACAGTGCATACTTCATGCATTTCTAAGGCTTAGCATGGCAGAAATTTGGAAGGTAGTGGTCAAACTTTCTCCCGAAGGCCCCATTTCTGGACAGCATACATTTGATAATTCTAAGTTTGGGGCTTTTTTTCTTGGCACATTGGAGCACCTATGAGTTAAAGGAAGTGCATTATGCTTATGTTTAAAAATTTAGTATGCTCTTTAATGCAGAGTAGCCCATGAGAACCATTTTTCTATTTGTATAGAGATGGACATATATATGTTTACAGACATGTTTCTCATTGATGAATGTACCTGCATGTAGCTGGAGAGAAATAATCTTTTTAAACTATCAATTATTTCCCACTAATAATAGGAACATATTCTGTACTATTTAACTTCCTCATTATACACAACTGAACATGTTTTCTGATTTCCTTTTCAGAACTTGTTTGAAGAAGGTGCTGATAAGGGTTAGATATAGTGTTAATTGGGTTACATTGTATTTGAGAGAGAGATGAAGAAAAGAAGGAAGACAAAGTCCTCGCTCTGATGAAAAGAGTGGAAGTAGCTGCATGTCCCAGACTTCTCACTACTATGATAATGACATTTATTCAAAATCTTTACAGGACATTTCACTTTTAGGAAAAGTATTGTTGGCTCCTACTCAAGCTCTTTTGCCCTGCTCTAATGACAGTATCTTCAAATGAAGTTTATCCATATTTAACTGGGTGTTTCTCCCCTTAAGAGCAATCCTTACTGGCATCGTGCTGGGACTCAGCTGCCAGCCACTCATTTTGTCACTAGGCCATAGTACCTTTGGGAGAAGGTATGGTGTTGGTAGCTACAGTGGGCCAAAGATCTGCTGGACAACAGTTAGGTTAGTTTAAGCTACACTGTTCTTTAGAAAGTCTCCAAATTCAGGTACCTGCAGTCCTCATTCTGGTCTTTTGTTGACAATGAGGTTTGTAGTGGCACAGGAGTTGCAAGGTTTTCCTGCCTGTCTTCTGAATTGCCACTGAGCTAAAGGGATTTTCAGTTTTTCTTTTTTTTATTTTTAAGCAGAGATGTTAAATTATCAAACTATTTCAAATAAATATATTACTTTGACAGTGCTGTACTGAAATGAAAATTAGTGCAAGGAAAATATAATTGCTTTTTCATGCATCGGTATATCTCCTAGGGTAGCATTTCTGAAAAGCTTGAAAGCTATAGAACACTTATGAGATATGCAAAGTGGAAAGGCTCATAATTCATGATAAAAAAATTACTTTCTTCCTAATGTTTCGGTTTACTGACACTGTTTTCCGTTTGCTGATTATACTGTAAAGCACCTTCCTGCTTTCCACAAGCAGCTCTCAGATGATCCAAATAAAAAAAAAAAAGCAGCTTTAATTCTGACTTTTATTAAATGCAGAGGCCTGCAGCTGGAAATCTGAACTGAGGAGGGAGAATAGAACTCTGTCCATGCATCTTTATAAATGTATGCCCATGTTTATGCACTGTCTGTGACGGTGTGCTGGACATTTGTATTTCTAATCATGGGTAGGAATCTTGGCCATATATTTTTGTCCTCACCCTGGTTTCCAGTATTGTCAGTAACTATATACTTTTACACTATAACAATTTCCTAAAATGATATTGCTTCTATTTTTTTCTGTTTGCTTTGTTTTTGAAAATATGGACTATTTTTACACAATTACCTATCAGATAAATTATAATGTGCAATGTAGAAAAAACAACGTTACTGGAAAATAATAATGAAATCTTTGAAATCCTGTGTGGCTTCCCTACTTTTAAAATACTTCACTATGATGACACTGAGTAAATTGTTTTCTTACTCACCAGCATGCTTAATAATCTTTATTATAACTCATGCTTTCAAGAAGTACCTGACTCATCAGATTTAAACGAGGTTCTTCAGCTCCATCACAGGAACATCCTTGGCTGACGGACCATGTCACCAGCAAGATAAAGGAGCTTTTCGGTAATGTAGTTTGGGAATCTGCCTGTTTACTTCTTCATCAAGGGAAGGCTGAGTTGTTTTTGTTTGATATGGATTAATCTTTCTTAGGCAGTTAAACTGGGTGTTGTCTGAGAGTCCGTTAAAGGAGAGAATTAGGTGGCCTATCAGCTGGAAATAGATGGCATTAACACAACTCGTCTTCTTTAATCACTAATGTCCGCTCTGTTTTACAGATAGGGACATTCCTTCAACAAAAAAGGTACTGGTGCATGTTTGGACTTGCTAGAAATTGCATGATCAAATTAGTACAAACATTCACAAGCAACACAGTTAAGGGATTTTTTAAGAGCTTCGTGTAAAAAGTAAACAACAGCCTCACAGACATGACTGAGCTCACTTGTCTACTTCTGTCATAAGTTCAAAAAAAAAAAAAAAAAGCATTGACACACGTATGCAAAACTTTATGTGTGGGTAGGCACAAGTTGTGCATTATGTGAAGTTTTACTTCCTAAACTTAGTTTGGCTGTAGCTGGCTAAAGCTGTATATTCTTTATTCCTGTGTTTCAAAAAATGTTTGGGCTTGCAATGTAAGCAAGCAGAAGGTCAGGGTGTTTTTATGTGTGTAACTACTTGTGCAAATCTTTCCAGTCTTGCTCCTATGTGTAACCCACAGATGAAACAAGTTGCTTTAGTTCCTTCACCCCTTGTCTACAATTCCCTAGGTTTTGCTTTATGGTGTGTGAACAAGCTGCAAGTGAATGGGGTCTGAAGTTCCCCCTCCTCTCCATTCCTCAACCAGCTGGAGGTCACTTGGCCTGGGAGTGTTTCCCCACCATGTCCACTCTGAAGTACCAAAGTTTTCAACTGTAGAAAATCCAATATGACAAGTTGGTAAATTATTGAAATTGAGAAAATGGCTCTGTAATTTGATGTTGCAATGCTGTGTGAAGGGACTATTCTGCCTTCTGTCAGCATGCATGGGCAGTACATGTGGTAGCACCCAAAGCAGATGTGATTTGTCTAGCATCAATGTGAAGTGCACCCTATGCCTTCATCCTGGGTCACTGGGGCATTCTAAGCTCTTGTACAAATCTTACAATGAATAAAACAAAGATGCAGTCCTTAAATTTTCAGATGGGGGGATGCAGTTTCCAGCTAAGCCCATGCTGAGATTAGTGTGGAATTTTTCAGGTGAGGCTCTGACAGTTTTACACAGCGACCAGGAGAAGACTTTTGCATCTGGACTGCAATCTGAGAAGCTGGCTCAGGAGTCAGAAGCTTTTCTCTAGGTTTCGATTCAAACGTTTCAGAATCCCTCCTCAATGAAAGGCTGAGGCAAACAGGAATATTTTTGTAATAGAAGTAATCAATTGAAGTGGGCTTCTTGATTGCCGCTTCAGTGTAGTCCCACCAGTCTGCTTCCTACACTTGCTATTACTGTGACCTTTTCAATATTTTCACATTTATAAATAACATTTAAGAAAAATGGTGATAGTGGTAAAGTAGCAAGTATGTGGTGATAGCTGCCTGCCTGAAGAGATTAAAAAGATAAGTGAATACCAGCTGAGGGACTAGTGCTAGCAAAACACTGTGATAAATTTAGGACGAGATTACCAGGGTCTGTGAAGAGGAAAAGATGATAATCAGAAGTTCCTCAAGTTGTTGGCTCTGAAAACTACAGGCCAGGAAAGGAGAAGGAGTCACCAGTAATGAAAGAATGAAGTAAGGTTACTAATGATGATGAGATGTCAGGTGTAAAATTGCTTGCAGGAAGACTACAGTCAGATTAAGGATGATGAGAAGCAGTTTGAGGAAAAAGCAGTAGTTCTGTTGATGCCAGCGCAGATGTTGCTTGGACTGGTCAGTGTCATGAACTCTGGGAGCTGCCCTTCTTCTTGAACACATTTGCATTGGCTTGCTGTACGTTGCCACTTCTGTCTGTATTTTACTGCAGGAAATGCACACCTAAGAAGTGCAATGTTCTGCCTAAAGTTTCACTGGTAGTACTGGTTTCTGAATTAGGGGGCTGTGATCCAGGAATGAGGTGGAGATGAAAAGCATCTTTTTTTTGATAAAATGCATAACCACTCAGGTGCGGCACAGAGAGCAGCAGTAGTGAAGGGGAACCGATGAGGAGGAGGGAGTTTCCTCCACACTTAAGTATTAGTGAGATATTTCTATTGGTCACTAAATCTCAGGGTCTAGAAAACCACATGTACTTTAAAATGTACTCACTAAAATTAGTTTATGACCACTGTGTTGTTCACCCTTCTCTCTAGAAGATACACTCTCTGTCCGGAAAGAAAATGTCTTCCTATGAAATCACAGCATCTTGCAGCTATCTCAACACACTTGCTGGGATGTGTTGGCTTCCAAAATATCATGCAGCATGGGGTGATGATTAACAGGATGTTTTGTTCCATTAATATGATTTTTCTGCAGGGTTGATCCTAGTTGTTATTAGAGCCAGTGACATGTTCGAGTGGTCTTCATCTCCCAGAGCAGAAATACTGGTGCCAATTCCTGTTCAGTTGCTGCACATAAGTGAAAGCATTAGTGGTGCCGTACAATTGTAGAGCAAGCTTTTGGTTATGTTGATTAATGGTTTCTTTAGATAGCCTGTGGTTGGGAGGGTAAGGAGAGACCTCTCATCTTGGGTCATGGTTCATGTGCCACCGTGTGTGCCGCTGGAAGCAGACACCATCTGGTTTCCCGATCGCCTGCAAGCAGTGACCAGGCTGCTGCCCAGTCCTTCTTATGTGCCTTGGACCAGCTCACAGATTTCCAGTCCCTGTGCACTGGGCATGTTTTTCTTCTCTATCTTCCTAAAATTTACCATTGCATGCCTGTAACATGTTACTGAATAATGATCTCACCTGTGAGTAAATGATCCTAGGAAATAAATCATGTTAGCTATCATATTTGGGCTCTTGGGGTACCTGGTGCACTCCATCTAACTCCTTTACAAAAGAACAGGGATACTGTTTTACATCTCCTGGAAAATTAATTGCTCTTAGAGTCTTGGAAACACCTCCCAGGCTGCAGTTGCTATGGTGATAGATGTAGTATGGAGATGTAGATAGATTGCCTGAGCAATATTAGCCAATCATCTTTTAAACTTCACTTTTTACAAACCAAATAACTGTCGTTTGTTGGCTTTCATTTTTTTCTTTCCTCTTTTACAAACTATATTAGCCCTGATCCTGTAACTGAAGCTGTGTGGGCTGTATCCATGAGGTTTGACTGCAAAACATATGGTCATGGACCTAACGATCCCCCTGTGTGAACACAGTTTGGAGCATGAGCTAATGATTGTTAATTAAATATACTTCTTTTATAATTAATTTTATCAAACATATAGGAATTGTTCTCAAATGTACGTGCCATTTTGGTAAGTCATACTAGCTTTAAAAATGTCCTTGACAGTTATGATAGAAGAATCAGATCTTAGTACGATTTATGTACACATCACTGAAGATTCCTGAACAGCAAGTAATTGTCTCTTCAAAACACAATTGTCTCTTAAAAACACATTTTTCCTGAGATACTTCCTTTAGCCTGTTCAGGCAAGCAGGAACATGTGTAGGATTTTCCACTTGCTGTTTTTCAGTTACTTTTTATTTTGTAAGTAAAGAACACTCGCCCTTCCTGTTCCTCCGGTCCATGTAACTAAACTAGAAGGCGGGTTGCAAGTCCTGTTGCAGCTTCTGAGAGGTCAGGGCAGAACCAGCTTCTAATCACCTGCGTGGGTTTTCTTCTGTAAGATGAGAAACAAACGGACCCAGGCATGAGATGCTGTTATGGTTCTTCCTGGGTTGCAGCGTGCAGTCGGTGAGGCTGGGTAGTGAACACCAGCATCACTTCAAACCCTGATGTTCCCCAATGCTAATTGTATTCAGGTGCTCACTTAGAATTTGTTTTAAAGAAGTATCTCTGCTAGGTGCTAATGGGGTGCTGGCAGTATAGATCTCGTGACACTAAACACAAAATAAGTTAAGTTAAACATCAATTTTTGTAAGTCATTAAAGGACATGCTGCTTATTGTCATAACACTTGGCCATGTATTTACTATTCAGTATTTTTTCTGCACCTGGTGGCTTTGGGGTTTTTCTTCTGAACTTCAGCAGTTAGCATGGGATCAGTCTCCTAGACATTCTTTATGACCAGTGTAAGAGAAGAAACGCCCTAAGAGGGCAATTAATCCTACTTATTTTCACCATCATAGATTGCAAGGGGTCACTCTGTGAAGGTAAAACTTTCTCTCAACTGACTACATAAAAAGACTTGATAACTAAAGTTATGCAAAAGAGATCCTATGTGTATACATATATACACACACTGGATATATATACAGTAGTGCAGAGTATATGTCTTATGTTCCGGGAGTGTGTACTCAAAATAGTTACACACTAAGCAGACATGTACGTATATTAGTGTACGTACCCTTGCTTAGGTTTTTTTTCATCTCTCTCTGGCACAATCAGAGCATTTTTCAGTGACAACTAATATAAAGTAATCAATTCCTTTCTGAATAAATCCCAAGGATTTTTTTGCTTGTTTGTTTTAAGGCTTGGGTTATTTCCTGGGAGGTTGGAGGGGTGCAAGAGACTTTGCATGAGAAACAGCAGTCGGAATGCGAGCTCAGCCGGGGGAAGGCGGATGCGTCACTAAAAGGTGCTCCCCGCAGCTGCAGCAGCCAGCCTGCCCTGATGTAGGTCACTGTCTGGGATGAAACCCTTCCTCAGGGCATCTGGGGAAAAAACAACAAGCAGGAGAATTTGGCTGATGCAAAAGCAGTCTGAGGAAATGTGACATTTACAACCACTGTCATTGAATAGCACCATCCAAGGCCACCCAACAGCTGTCTAATATTTTGGCACAAGCAGAATACTAAATGTACAAGTATCCTGCGATGATTGTAGTTAGCAGTACATGAATAAATATCCTACAAATAATGTAGTTAGCAGTACATAGAGGCAAAAAAATAATTTGGAGCAAGGACCCAGAGTGAAAGCTGTGCAGTCGTAATATGTTTTTGATGTCTTTGCTGCCAAAAGCTTCAGACAGCTGGATAATGACTCATCAGAAAGCCTCTTGGAGCGATTCCACAGTCCTGCGAACCCCTATATTTGGGCTTTTTTTCACATTAAAAATGCCATCAGCTATTCAGTTATCACACTGGTTGGCCAAGCAGCATGGACTGGCACGGGAAAAAGTCAAACGATGAGATGATTTTATTTTGTCACCACTCTTAAGAATATAGGGCAGCTTGCAAAATGTGTCAGCGTGCAATGCTTTGCTCCAGGAGTTCCACGAAAGCATCTCCTGGCTCACCGTCTTGTCTGAGCGCCGGACTCATCTGTACCATGATGGAGGTTTCAAGGAGAGGATGCTGATCCCTTCCAAAGTCCACGTTTTAGAATTTGTGAAATTGTTTGACTAAAACCAGCAGGAAGCCTGCCGGGTAGTGCAGCGGTTCGTTTGCTCTAAAGGTCTGAGCAATAACTTTCGCTTCAGTTATTTACCCTAGTCTGCCAAGAGTGAGATCTGAGTGATCTTCAGCGCGGTGAACCAGACACAGGATTGTTATTCTTGCAGAACACACTGAAACCGTCCAACAGCCCCGGAAAGAGACCAATTTTATGTCTTCATGGAGTTAGCAGCGCATTATCCACTTACATTCATTACAGGTTAGTGCAGGAGAGCTCAGAAATTTGCAGGACAAAAACCTCACTGTGCTGCTTATGTACTTTGGCGAAGAGTGGCTCCATTTTTACGATAGCCTGCTGTTCTTTTATTTCCTGAACTGTAAATTGTATACATCCGCACTCTGGTTTGCTTCTGACCTGGGAATTTTCTCCTTATGTGCTCCACAAAAAGACGCTCATTTGCTCCCTCCCACACTTTCAGAAAAACAACTTTACCTCTTCGTCCCATTTTTTGGGGTTATTTTGGTAGCTAAATCTGCTCTCAAGTGTTGTGGGGTGATTGTCTTCAAAACAGTCATTTCTCTGCACTGAAAAATTATAATAAGGATTGGCAACAGGCCTAGTCTCTGACTGTAAGGCATTACAAAGCTTATTTCTCTGGGTACTGGAAACACTGCACATATGCTGCAAAATCCTTGACAGGCTTCGTATCCCAGGCTCAAAAATTATCACAGTAAACACTTAGGTTTTTATCTGTGGAAGAGACGTCAGGAAGGGTCCGCCATCTTTCTGTCCTATTGTTTCCATTCATTTGTTCCTGTCTGGACAAAGTGATGGATAGGCAAGAAGTCTGTCTTCCTATCCATTTTATTGCGGAGTGTTGCTATGGGTAAAAAAACCTGTTCTTTGATAGTAAGGAATTTTTTCAGAGAACCATGGAAATGTGCACTATAGCTCAGGCTATGTTTACGCTGCTGACTAGAAGTGGGCAAAGGCTAATCCTCCCTGCTGAGGCAAAGTGGGTTTGCAGGCGGTTGAGGAAACCAGGACCCACAAGGTGCAGGCACTTTCGGAGGCTGCATGTCTCTCTCCCTAGCCCCTGGCCCAGCTGATGCCCTCACTCAGACCTGGAGGAGTGCAGAACATTGGAAGTGACAGTAAGGAATTTGATGAGCGTAGGTGGGGAGGTGGTGCAGGCGCTTAGAAGAAGCAAGGGTGGTGTAGAAAGAGGAGTAAATATGGGAAGGTAAGTACAGAGTGTTAGGCAGGCTCAGAGAGCTTTTTCTGAGCGGATATTTTGGAGGATGCAAATATGCCTTTGCTTTTGCTTGTCACAGGGCTGTTAATCTCTGACTCTGCCTTTGCTTTTGTTCTAGCAGGAGGATGGGAATAGCAGCGTTTGCTCAGTTCTGTGAAGCAGCTATTAACATATAACACAAAAATCTGCCTTGGTGTTACCCATTTCTAATTGAAATATATTGGAATACTACTGATACATTTAAGTGTAAGCTTGATAGAATTTAAAGGAAAGATTAATTTAAGCTGCTATTAAATTTTGCTAAACAAACAGAATTCTCAAAAACTTGTTCAGCCTTAGCCATATGTGGATTTAAAAGTGGCAAGTGATTGGAAGTGGAACAGTAGGTTAATTCTGTCTCTATTTCTTATGGTACTATAAAAGGTATTAACAATATGGTGAGTAGGAGTCTTAAGGCTGATATACTGCAAGAATTTATTGCAAACCAAAACTTAGTGCAATGCACAGAAAATGAATTATTTACTATTCTTTCCACTAATTTAATATTTTTAAAATAATAATTTCTTTCTGAGGCTATGAAATTAATCTAGAAAATAATGTGAACAAAAAGTGGTGACGTCTTTTTTTTTGGCTGAGAATTTGGCTTCTGATTTTCTACAGAAGTAGACTGAAGACATGTCTACATACATCTAGAGTGTTTGGATTGACACTAAAATAAGTAATTTTCAATTTCTTGATTAACTTTTGTTATTGTTTGGTATTGCTTTCACTGAGCATTGTTACCTTACTTGAATAATATTGGTTCTCTGATTGTTAGATCCTGCTTGACAGTCTTTCTAGCTTTTCCTTTTTTTTCTAGGTAAGTCAGTTAAGAGGGGATACTTAATTCAGAGATTTCACATTTTTTAAAGTGAATGCTTAGAATTTAAAGAGTTTGGGTTTGCAGTACAGTAATTATCATTTGATAAAAGCTGTTTTAAATCTGGCCTGAGTTGGAAATGCCTTAGAAAGTTGTTAATGCATAACTACTGTTGCTGGTACAATATTGCACTGTTCCTCCCAAGTCATTGGAAATAATTGATTTAAAAAATATTATATTTAAAAACAGATAGCAAATATCAAGTTTAATTTAATTTTCTCCTGCCTTCCAAGAACTATGTGTCTGTCCAGAGTCTTTTTAACAGCTGTGGAAACTATAACTTTTAATTACAGGAGAACTGAGATTCTCCAGTAATTACTTGCTGCCAATGTAGGAAGTAAACTAATAGCAGAAAAAAGCCCTGAGCAGCCTCCTTGCATAGATGACTCTGCTTCAAGCAGGAGGTTGCACCTTCTGAGGTCTCTTTCGACCTCAGTTATGGTGGGAGTCTGTGGTAGTTGCTGCTAGAGCTAAACAAGCTCCAGCAAAGCTCCAGGCAGGCCATGACAAGTCCAAGCAGAGCCTGACAAGTCCTGAGTACTCAGGCCACTGGCCCAATGCACAGCCAGTGGACTAAGCCAAGCAAAGAGGCCACCCTTACCTGCCTCCACTTCTGGAAATCACAGCTGGGTCTTCAACCCCTCCAGAGAAGCATAGGGAAACCCATTATTTCACTCTTGCTCTCGCAGCTGTAGTAGGCATGAAGGGTTGCTTGGAAGAGGACATACCTTCATCCTTCTTCTTCCTGCTCCACACAGCCCCTTCTGTTGGGCTTTTCTGCACAGGTAGCTTTTAGCAATAGTTGGCAATTAAATAATTCAGCTCACCTTTCCAAAGACATTTCTCATCATGTCTTTGTGTAATCAGGTCTCATTTACTTAGCAGAAAAATCCCTGGGGGTGTTACAGCTTTTCTTTGCAGCTGTACTCTACAGGAATTTCCCTCCATTGATGTTAAAAAATGTCTTGATTTTACACCAATTTCTGCTATAGGATTAAACAGAGTATTAGGACTCATGGTCCTGTGTTGGGTTCATCCTTGGTGCTAATTGCATTCATCTTCTTCTGTTAAGAAAGAAGATCTGTGATGATAGAAATTAAGTTCTTGATGGGTCCTCTATAAGTATTTGCACGGAGTAGCATGGGTGTTGCAGGCTCATTCATGAAACTGCTCTGCCACGAGGCTTACACCAATTCTTCTCTTGTGGGGAATTACATGGGATCGTTCAACCGTCTGCTCAGCCTGGCTTAGGAGCAACACTATAGATGAGGGGTTTGGGTAAATAAAAGCTCAATAAGCCTGTGAGTGAATGCATGCTTACTGTGCTGATTTTCTTCAAACCCAAGTGTCTTTAGCCTCATGTTTATAAAAAAAAGAATCATTTTGCTATTTTCTCCCTTTACTTGTAGAGAGAAACTTGAAACTTGTTATAAATTAATGAGATCAAAAAACAGAGAGAAGATATAAAAGATCTCAAATCTTTTTAATGATGATTTTAACATTATTTCGTGCTCATCTAGAGGCAGATATCATCGTGAGTTTGGATGTTCACATTTGGAACAAGGGGCACCAAATACCAAATGACCAAATAACAGGGTGGCGCTTATAGTTTGTTCAGTGAAACCTGGGCTTAACCTTTTACAGATGAGTGCCATGTTCCGAGCCAGATAGATGTATTAGCATCTTTATCTCCCATTAATATGTTATCTCTGCCTGGCTTTTTATATCACTGGTGTGTTTAAGCACTGAGGCATTTGCAATCCAAAGACAGAATCACTTGGGGGATCTGAAACACTTAATGATACAACAGCATAGACTTTCGTGGGTTGGGTGGGTTAGTTATTGCCTGTTGCAATTCAGGAGTTTCATGTGTCTTTCAATGAGCGTTTCTAAATCAGTTTCACGAACTGGAAATTAAAATCAATGATTTCTGAAGGTTACTGCCTAGTATCCTGCAGTTTTGGTCTCATGCAGTATCTCTTCTATTTCAATTTGTATCATAATAAACTGTGTGCCAACCCAAAATATCTCTCAGTGGGTTTGTGAGGAAAATGCACAAGAAGCAAAGCACACCAGTATCACTGGAGGAAGAACCGTGTCTAATTCAGATTTCAGATGAGCTCAGAAAGACAGGACAGTGATGCTGAACCTGACATCAGCAACACTTAGAGAAGAGAGAGAAAGCAGAAAGAAGAAATGTTTTAGCAAGGGATTATATTTGCAGAGAAGACTAACTTGTAGTATAGCAAAAGTGCTCACTACTTTTCCAGAACAGACATTTAAATGTATTGACTTACTGAATCAGATGATAACACTTGTTCAAATGTGAGGTTTTTTTGCTTTTGAAGAAATGGGAATCTGGCTTTTAACAAGAAAAGCGTTGGATTAACTTGTAGCATGAGGAAAATGGAAATGTGGAATAAAATACAAATTTAATGAAACAATGGGAAGGGACTTTTAAAATTGTAAACCAATCCAAGACCTTTTTTAAACTTTATTACTTCTGTTCTGGTTTTAGAATAGCTGCTGTAATCTCTAATTTTTTTAACAGCACAGCTGACCTAGTTCCCCTCACTGTCACTCCCATCATGTGCAGATGACTTACTTATGCAGAGTAGTATTTTCTGAATTCAGTTATCACCTTGGAATAAATATCTCAGCTGTGAAAGCATAGGAGAGAAACGTATTCCAATCCAGGCATTTTGTTTTAGATTAGATTTCAAATCTCTAGATTATAAATTTATGCATTTTGACAGTTTTCAACTGTGACTTTATCAGCTGCAGGCATAGAAGAGGTCATCTCCATATCTGCTTAGAGGAACTCGCATTGATAAATACTTGGAATGCTTCACAGAGAACCTTTTTTCAAATAAAGATGTTATTAACTACAGTTATGTATATACTTTAGCTTAAATAGGAGTGTCGTCCTAATGTCAGGTAATTAAGGTTATCAATATTTGTAAGTGTTTGCAGGTTCGGGCTTTGTTATCGAAGGCAGTTGAGAGTTTTTAAGACCGCTGTCTTATTCCATGTAAAATAAATATAACAAGCACTGTCCTGGGTGCTGTAAGGGCTCTGTGTTCTTCTCGAAGAACAGTTGTTCTCTAAGTAATGTATTTGCGGCTTCTGAGCCCTAGAAAGAATTAGAGAGTGCCCAGCAATAGGGGTTCAATTCAGATGAGATTATCCAAGCCAGTAATTGAATGTTCCTGATTTTTATTTTAATAAAATAAATCATAGCTCATAACATTTTATGTTTCATTAAGTAATATCATAAATGAGTCATAAATATTTTATTTAGACAAATAAAACATTGATGATTATGAATTATTCAAGGGTACTTCTACTGAGCTCTGAAATATGCTCTGTCTATTTGCCTTTGGCCCTGAGGATTGACTCCTGGTAGAGGTTTCAGCAAGTTGGGAGAATGTTTGTGCCATTAAGATAGCGAAGATTATGCTAATAGCATAATTTTTGCACAGTTATTAGCATTTCATTTAAAAGCACGTAAACCAAAATATGGCTAAAGAATAATTTCCCCTTTTCTATCCACTTACTAGTTCTGTTTTCCTTTATAAGTAGCGAATTTTCAGGAAAGGAAAATGTGTTTAATGAAATATAAGTGGCAATTTATTTACTTCTAACTGTAGAGATACCTACAGAAGGCCTTTACCCTGAGAAATAAACAAGGAGTGACATGAGCAAAAATAATCCCCGTAAGTTAAAAAAGAAGTAAAAATTCAGTTGCTCGAAGGCATGATTTTAGAAGCAAAATCTAATAAAAGCATAATAAAGTTATGGCCAAGATAGTGAAAGGCTGCATATCTGCTGAGTTTCAGTGAAGGGAGAGAGAGTCTATTTTAATATTCATAATTTGAGCCGTGACCCGGTCAGGAGCAGCTTCCCACCGGCTGGTGGGCTTGCCTGGAAGAATACAAAAACAAACGGAGTTTAACGTCCATCACTGCACGAGGGTTTGTCTAGAAGGCTCAGGTCATGGCTTGCCACTACCATATGTGGTAGTGACTTCCAAGCATCCCCCAAAACCCAGGGTCTGGCTGTGCATCCCCCAAAAGCTGGGGTTTGACTGTGCACCCCTGGGTGGGTACCAGGGAAAGAGTCTGCTCCCTGATGCAGCACCGGCCCCCGGCTTCCCACACACCAAGCACCCGCATCCCCAGCAGGAGCCAGGCTGGTCCCAGAGAAATTACCATTAATGACATCCCTGTTGTACCCTTAAGGTGTGATCTGTTTGTGCTCAGACTCAGGGCTTTAGCTGACTTAAGGGTCTTCAAAGCCCATGCTCTGAGGCCCCTTAAAAAGTCCAGGGAAATGAGTGTTAGTGAATCAGGCAAAGTTTATGTTTTTACCACCTGTGTCACACTGTTGGTCTTCACTCTTTTATTTTCTTCCTTTATCTCATGTGAAGAAATCCCCTTGCATCCGGACACGGTGCTTGCTTTTTCCTGCCTCTCCCTCTCTTACTGATTCCCACTAAAGGGTGCTGAACGCTGAGGAGGCAGCGCTTACGCTACGTGTCAGCAGTCACTTGCAGGTGATTGTGGGCTCAGAGCTGCGCTGGTGTGAACGGCCATAGAGCCGTGCCAGGTATTTACTGGTTGATACTTGGTGAAATCTCAGTCCAGGGGTAGCTGTGCAGTTCTTTCCTTAACCTCAATGTAAAATTTAGAGTTTGACCAGAGAGAAAGGCTCACCTTCAGTTTTAAAAGCAAATAAGCTTCTATTAGACATACAGAGCCGAGTAAAGACGACCCTACTTTTTTATTTTTATATGAGTTTTAGTATTTTCATTTTCATATCAGTTTTCCAAGCAGTGTAGTATTTCAAAATTTTACCTCTACTTTGTAACCTAATGTAAATTATGTCTGAGTCAGTCTTGTGTTTGGTAGATACACAAGCTGAGGTACCAGATAACTCTTTGGTAAAAGGTATGCAGACTGTGGGTGTTGTACAAGTCATGAGCCTGAGAAGTGTCAGGCAAGAGACAGACACTGTGTGGGTAGAGAACTGATAATTTTTTTCTCAAATATTGCACCTCTTTGTTGTTATTGATAAGAGCAAATAATGAAATACCTGCAATCGCATTCTGGAGGCAGTGATAGGTTAGAAAAATAAAGCAGAGGGTTTTTTTCTCCCTTTTCTTTGTAAGTATGACTCTATTTACTTAATTTCAGTTTCTAAAATAGCTTTGCTAACACGAACTGATCGTCTGAGGCTGGGGGCGGATGCTGCTCCCCTGGATATCATCATGAGCAAATACACTGCTCACTTTGTAGCTCTAAAAAAGTGGTTTACACAGAATTCTGCCTACTTTTATAGTTAGAGGCTGCAAAACATCTCTGGTCACTTAGTTGCTCTGTGAATATACCATTTCACTTCCAAGATCTAGCTAGGTGTCCTGCATGGGTCTGAAGTTCCATAGCTTGGGAAGAGGGCTGGTAAAGCAGGGAGATATATATTATCCTGGGGAATATTCCTGAGGTCAGTTTCTCTGCTAGCAACATCCACAGCACATGCAGGGAAAGCAATTTTTAAAAATGGAGGAGCAGCAGAAAGGTTCAGCAGCTAAAACATTCCCTTTCTGCTGAAGAAACAAGACAGAGCTGCAGCATGTCCAGACTTGAGAAACAGGATGCCCTCGGGCCCACCATTCCTATGTGTTTAGCTGATCCCAGATACCTTAATAAGGAAAAACACCATTCTGCAGTGGTAAAATTTACAAGAAGCTCTGCAAAAAACCCCTAGCACTTCACTGGATACATGGGGCAGAGGTTTCATTGAATCACAAGATCATGGAGTGGCCTGATTTGAAAGGAGCCTTTAAAGGTCATCTAGTCCAACCCCTCTACAACCAGCAGGGACATCTTCAACTGGAACAGGTTGCCCAGGGCCCTGTTCCAACCTCACCTTGAATGTTTCCAGGGATGGGGCTTCCACTACCACTGTGGACAGTGTTTCAGCACCCTCATTGTAAAGAATTTCTTCCTTATGTCTAGTCTAAATCTAGTCCTTTAGTTTAAAACTTGTCCTTGTCCTGTCACAATAGGCCTTCCTAAAAAGATCATCCTCATCTTTCTGATAAGCCCCCTTTAAGTACTGGAAGACCACAATAAGGTCTCCCCAGAGCCTTCTCTTCTCCAGGCTGAACAGCCCCAACTGTCTCAGCCTTTCCTCACAGAAGAGGTGCTCCATCCCTCTGATCATTTTTGTGGCCTCCTCTGGACCCAGTCCAACAGGTCCATGTCTTTCCTGTGCTGAGGGCTCCAGAGCTGGACATGGGACTCCAGGTGAGGTCTCACCAGCGCAGAGGATAGTGGCAGAATCACCTCCCTTGACCTGTTGGCCATGCTTCTTTTGATAAGGCCCTGGATATGGTTGGCCTTCTGTGCTGCAAGTGCATGTTGCTGGGTCCGGTCCAGCTTTTCATCCACCAGTACTCCCAAGTCCTTGTCGGCAGGGCTGCTCTCAATCCCCTCATCCCCCAGCTTGTACTGATAGTGGGGGTTGCCCCAACCCAGGTGCAGGACCCTGCATTTGGCCTTGTTGAAGCTCATGAGGTTCACACAGGCCCACCTCTCCAGCCTGTCCAGGTGCCTCTGGATGGCATCCCGTCCCTCAGGCGTGTCAACTGCACCACTCAGCTTGGTGCTGTCTGCAAACTTGCTGAGAGTGCACCTAATCCCACTATCTGTGTCATTGATGAAGATGTTAAATGGTACTGCTCCCAGTATAGAGCCCTGAGGGAAATATTGTTTCTATGAACCATGCTTCTGGACCTGTTTGTTTATCCACAGTATCTCAGTCCACATGAACTTTCCTTCCAATTCATATGAACGAGCTCTCTGAATATCTGTTCTGCTTTTTCTCTGAATTTCTCTAGTCTCATCAGACAATTCTGCCCCATGTCCACTCCTGCTATTTGTCCAGATCTTCCCAGACTGAGTGCTGACCATTTTTTTTTCTGTTTTCTATTTCTTTGTATGTTCTCCTGCTTGCATATTTTGTCCTCCAAAATCACCTAGTGGATTCCCTTTTCCATAAACACTTACTCTGCTGAAGCACCAGCAGAAGATCTTTTTTCTGGCACAATAAATAGGTATGAGTGTTGATTTTCAAGGACCACCAGGGCCTACAGAGCTAGGGACTAAGTGATAAATTAGTGCTCAAAACTGACAGGTGAGGTAATCGCTCTCTGAAAAGGCAGCTGAGATCAAGGTAACTTTGGAGGCATTACCAAGCATCAGCTGGGGGTAACTAAGTCACTGGCTGAAGTTCAGCCTGCCTCCAGCCTTTCTGAATTATCCCTTGCAGTTCAGTAGTTCAGTGTGTGTGCAGTACAGCTTGATGCATACCTTTCTCGTGAAAGAAAGATATGAATAACTGTCCTCAGCTTTGGGGAGCCGGTGAAGAACTGTGTTTCCAACAGACTTGGGAATCAAAATACCTGGTATTTTCACCTCCATGCTTTTTGCTTTATAAATAAATTTTTTGTTTGCAAGACTGTAAAACAGTCTTTTTTGTCTGTAAGACCATAAAACAGTTTTCTCTTTGCATTCAGCACTTTGCTCCTGCTTCTTACAGACAAAGTTGGAGGGAACACCTTAATACGTGTATTAATTGTGTTTCCTTTGCCCGTTGAAGATGGGTTACAGATCAGCTTAGTCTTTTAAGTAGGCTGTAGTTTTGACCCTGTTCCTATGCATCCAGTTGTTTTTATACACAATTCAATAGTAATATATGATTTCTATCTCAGTTTATCTTTTCAATTAGCCACTCGAGTTGATAGATAGTTCATTTTTAAAGCCATATTGGCAAAGAGAAAGATCCTTCATTTCTCAGGAACATAGGTGATGTAAATTCACTTCCAAGCAGCAGTAAAAGCAACTGTAATCTTAAGTAAAACCTCATTGCTTTCTTGGAAATCTATTCACCCCTTCACAAAAACTGTTGTGTATGTGGCATGGTGTAATGCATTCTGCTGGAAAGCGATAGGATACAGAGGAGTTAGTCCTCCCATTAGCGTACTGTAGATGGAAAAAAAAAAAAAGGGGATTATTCTTTTTTTTCCTTCTGCAGTCTGCGTTCCTCAGCTGCAGATTAAAAGGGTTAAAAGCTGGATATTTGTACATCTCATTATTCATCAGGATTGGTCATGAATAGATTGAAGCTGCTCTAGGATCAATATGTTGTTATCCGTGCAATTTTAAGATTTGACTTTCCACAGGACAGATACAGGAATATGCTATAGTAGACAACAAGTTAGGTAGAGGCTTAAGAGCAAGGGGCTAACTGATTTTATGGGATATTGTCAGATTTTTAATACCTTGAGCAAGTAGCGGCATTGATTATCACTCAGTTGTCAGCAGCTATGGATAAAAATCTTGCTTTTTCAATTGTTGTTCTGAATGCTATTTGGTAAAACTTTCTCCAAACATTTCTGTCAGTTCTGCAGTGCGTATTGTAACACTGAGGCAAATAAAAAGCCCTAATCCTTTGCTACCACTCTGATTTTTATACCTTTATGGGTTTTGCCAGACAACTATTTATTCAAATTGTTCATAATCAACATTTATAAGCTTGTTGCTAAAAGAGGAATTTTTTCTGAGCATCAGGATGTATCGATAATCATCCTGCTGTTACCCATCCGTAACAATAACAAGCATTGCTGCTGAGTGTGTGTTAGGAGTTGCATGTAATCATCTATTTAATGAGATATGTTAAGTTTCTGCTTTTTTAAGATATAATGATACACACAGAAGTGTCTAACTTGTTTCCTTTCACCACTTCTAGCTTGTTAACAGTGTGATGCCTTTCCAAAAATACCTTTTCGTGGCTGACATTTTATTTCCCATTAATTATTTAGTTAAAACAGGAGACAGAATGAATTTTATTTTGTCTCTGGTATTGATTCGTTATTCAGCTTTTGAATGTTTGGCTGTGAATATCTGTACTTTAAGATTCTTCTGATAATGGATACTTGATGTAACAGCTATGTGGATGCTATGAAAATTGAGTAATAATAGGAAAATATTTTTAGATCTCTGGATGAACTGAAATATATGAAGTGAAAAAAGACTATTTGGGTGAAAATTATCTTTGCATGAGATGTATATATTAAAATATTTTATGCACTTTCATTTCAAAATACTTGCAAGAAATTTAGGAATTTTTTTTATATTCATTAATTTCAGTACAGGCAACTTTGCTCCTGTGTTACCTTTTCTGTACAGACATTCTGTGGTGAGCAGCACTCCACTGGGTGTCCCATCACATGTGCGTTGACTTTTTGTGTTTAGGTGAAACAGTGCTGTAGATACCCATCTCTAGGAAAGAATGAAAATGCGTAACAGGAAAGAGTAGAAAATATTTAAGAGCGTGTCAGCCTGTCAGGTTTTGGCCATCTTTCAGATTTGCCCCCCAGTCCATAATTTTCTACCTTCTCACTGGGAAAAGAGAGAAGAAGAAGAACAGAGAAGGAATTTAGGGCCCTTTGTCTTTTTATGTGAAAGGTGCTTTGGAAGGAAATGGGGAAAACATGTTGAATACCAACAACGGTGTTTCTGTGGTTGAATCACAAAGCTGGGCAAGCAGATGCGTAGTGGAAGAAGCAAAGAATGGCTGGTTTTCTCCTAAAATATGTATTTGCTGCATAACAAGAGCTAAGTAGCAAACATCCGAAAGTGGTCTCTGTTCTCATTTCTTCCCAACCTTCAGTGGTCAACTGCAGCTTATTTGAGTCACGAAACTAAGAGAAGACTTAGCTAACGCATTTTCTCAGAGAACGGATTGCATTCATTACAGAATGGTTTTGCCTTGTGTTAGTCTCCTCAGACTGAGGTTCCTCTGGGCTTCCTTCTCATGTTCTTCTTTTGAACAGTCAGCGTAAAACAGCAAACAGATGACAAAGAGACATTGGCAAGAAGTTCACATATTTGACATAGTCAATCAGATTTTTATTCGTTCCAGACCCTTTCTTTTATAATAGTTGATTCTTTAGGTGGTATAATTCATGCACTGAGAGGTCATAAAAGAAGGCTGCAAGAAGAAAAATAAGCTCACAACTGTAAAGAAAAAAGAAATAAAAAAGAGTATACTAAAGTAGGCCACTTCTTATAACTTGAGTGTTCTTGTAACTTTTTCTAGCTTCTCAGCTTGTAAATGACACCCATCTAAAACTTTCATAAATTCACACATCTTTTGGAAGGAACATGTAGAACTGAAAGAGTCTAAAGTATACCTTACAAAATACCTGTGAATTTGCATATATTTATGTTTACTTTTGCAATGGCAGATAGTTATGGAGACATCATACTATCACATTCAAGGAGGTCAGCAAATACTATGTAACAACACCTTATAAGTGAAAATATACCGTTCCGTCTGACATTGCACAATAGTAGCTAATTAATACAAATACACTGATCATGCAGTGAAAAAAACCGGAATCAGTTTTCTTTATCCAACATTTCAGTGTATTTCAGAGGAGCAGAGAATTAATTAGTGGTAAATGGTAAGAAAAAGTCATCCTCCCTGGTTCTTTTTGGGTACGTGCTCATTTCAATAAATATTTTGCTACATTTATTGATAGTTTATTTTATGTGAGGCATATGGATTACAGAAGGCTGTATAGGGTAATAACTGTAAGTGTCTGCATAAAACTGTGTCAAAATATTCCACTGTCATTTAAAAAGGTTCGGTCTGTATCTGAAAGCAGTCTGTATTTCTCCTGCATTATTCACTGGGGACAGAAAGTGGATTGATGGGTGGCTGGATGAGAATCTCTTCCACAGCCCATCATGGTTTGTTTCCACAGCTATGTTGTTAAATCCTTCCTTTCAGTCTCTTAATTTAGTGCTGTCCCATTTTTCCCTTGGCGCTGACCTTTTCTAGCCGAGAACCTGGTGCTGTCTACAAGCTGATGAATTATGGCTGTTCTGAGTAGAAGTGACCAGGAAAGACAGGATGGTTTACTCAGGTTCTGCTCCGAAATGTCCCATAACAGTAGTGGAAGAAAATATTCCCTACAATGCATGCAATTTCTCTTAGTTATGCCTTGGGGCGTGTGCATTTCTTATTGATACTGGATTTCTTTAATCACAGATGCTATACAGGAGATGAAAGATGTCTTTCTGTGTTGGTACAGCAAGGAGTTATAGTTGGTGCTTAAGCTGAAGCCTTAAAGCAGATTTTTACTGCAAATTTAAATCTTGAGGGAGGCTAGGTGATGAGGATTGGGAGGGGGGAGGAGACTGTGCGCTTGGAGAAAGAATATCTCATTTCATTGTACAAGGAATCTGGCTGCATTTCCTTTAAAGCCAAGGTTGTACTCAAGCCAAAAAAATAAACATTTCTGTGCAAATTCAGAGTGAGACTGAAGCAGAAAAATAACTTCACCATCCTTCATATGTCTGTAGTGATAAAGGAGGGTATTATACTTGTCCACATGCTATAACACGTGAAGGCTGTTGGTGGGCTGCAGCCCATTCTAAACCCATAGTTACAAATGTGGCTTAATGCTAATATTTCTAAAATTCATTTTCCTTCTTTTATTCAGGTGAGGCAACACTTTTTTAGCATTCTTCTCTTGAAATTCTGTTGAAGTATTGTAGTTTTGGCACATAACTGCTGTAAAGAAGGTTTTAAAAATTGGTATCCTTTTCCAGGTTACCACCGAAACCTTCTTTCATACATTTTTGAATTTAAACAACCTTGATTCACTCACTCCTAATGTAAGAGTCATGATTCAGATCTGCATGATGGGCTTCATTTCAAAAACATTAGGTCACTTTTGGAGTAGAACTGTACAACCTTAAATAATATATACCATAAATGCTTATATCAAAGAATTTTTGTTCTATTCAGCCATGTCCCACTGAGTTGATGACTCTGAATTGTAGATATCCATCAAAAGAACATAAAAACCTGAGCACTGCTTGTGAAATGATACCAACTTCTATATGGATAGGGAGAGAGGTATCTAAGACTTCTCCTGGCTAGTACATATAAGTAGTAATTTGGGATCATTCTTGAAGTTATTATTTAAATTACATTTTTATCTGCTGTCTTTGTTTAGTCTCGCAACTGGTAAGCTTACGGAAGTGGTGAGTATGTGCTCTGCCTTTCATACAAAATATTATTGCCTTTAATCAGTTATAGTTTAATGCGACCATAGCTGCTAGCTGTAGGCGAAGCAACCTTTCTGTTATAAAACAAGGAATTTTTTGTAATCCAAGCTGTTTTATGTTCTATTTCAATCTGGACAGAAAATGAAGCCAAATTCAGGCTGCCATCAATACCATCTTAAACACAGAAATCTGTCCAAGCAATTTTTTGTTGGTTTGTCTTTATGTATTCTATGTGACTTTTATTCATGACCTTATTTTAGGCTGTCATGAATGTACATGAACAAAAGAATTGCTGCATTAATAATATTTCCCATCATATCCCTGCTAATTAGAATCTCCTTTAAGTAAGTACTAATATTTGCAAGAGTACTGATTTACATTTACCTTTGCCTGAATTTAGTCAAAAGTTGTGTTTTGTTTCTTTACAAGCAGTGATAGCCACATCTTTGGGTCTTTCAAAAAATTAAAACATCAGATAGGAATCTTAGCTAAAAGGTTTACTTTTACATGCTGACCTCCTTACTACCCTCTCAGTGATTCTTTAATCAGCAAGAATGACCTCTGGTTTTTACCTGCATGATATCAAGTCCTGTTTTTGTTTAAATTTTTATTTTTTTACAGTCCATGTGTTTAGGTACTTTCCAAAGAACAGATATAACAGTAGCTCTGAAGAGTCAGTAATGATGTTCTCTGACTGTTGTAGTCTATTAAGGAAATTTTCAGTCTGAAGACTGTGGAAAGTATGTGAAGGGACTTCTGAGCATTTGCTGCTTTCATGGGGCATCTGTAGGATTGGCAGGTTAATTTATTACTGTTTTTTATTTTGAACCTTTGTTAGTAAAGTCACTGCAACATCTGTAGTATGTCAGCTAAAGCCTCCTGTTCCTTGGTGTCTTACTCGGTTAGTCTGCACATAGAAAATTCTGCCGACTGTGCTTGTTCTTAGTTCTATGTTTAAAAATTATGTTTCTGTTAGGGGACTTTTAGGCCCAGATAAGCTAAACATCTTCTGAACATACAGGGAATGTAATACCAATTTCTCTTTAATCCATGAAGTATCTAACCACATTTTTCTAGATTTTATGCCATTTGAAGAGGAACTCTTGAACAAGAAGATTCTGAACTGGCCTTTTGGCCAGTTTAAGAGTTGGAAAAATTTGGTGCTATGGATGGGAAATCTTCAGTAACTCTTTCTTATTCTCTTATACCAGCATTTGTCAAATAGGTATACTGTAAGAAAGTAGTCTATCTCACCTAATTCAGTGTGCAGCAAGTTAGAGAAATACAAATTTAGGTATTTGCCAGTTCTCTTGGGCAGGCAAAGCCTCCAGATCTTACAGGTCTCGCTGCATAAATATGTCTATGACATGGCCTTTTGTCCTACCGCTCTGCAGCGGATCTCCTGGTTTCACACCTCGATTACTCCAGCATCCTCCCCTCCTGCACTGAGAAATACAGTGCCACCCCCATGGTCTCAGTTCAGAAGTCTACCACAAAGTTCATTTCCCAGCTTCATTATTTTAACTGTATTTCTCTTCTATTTTGAGTGTCTGCTCCTCATTAAACACAGACTGCTTCTCTTCAATTTTAAGATTTTTCTTCATGAGTCATTTTCAACCTTTCCATCCGCTATTAAAATGTCACTTCCTTCTTTTGATTGCTGTCTTGCTAGCCTCTAACCCCCAAAATGCCTTCATTCTGGCTCTATGCTGCTGTTCTCACTGCGCAGAAGTCTCCCATGAGCCTCCACAGGGCTGGTGGTGTCTTTTCTCCAGTCTCTCCTTAAAGATCCTTTGTCATCATTCCTACCAAAAACATTCGATAACCAGCTACTAGCATGCTGGTATCACTGATCTGATGTTTTGGATTTTTTTCTACCCTGTATCAAGCTCTATCTGGATTGAAAGATGTCCACATCAGACAGACTCCACTGGGTCTGTACTTCCAAAGCATTGAGGTCCTGTTCCATGACCTGGACCTCTAAGTACAAATAATAAATGGTGTAAAACCAGGATTGTTTTCACCTGGTCCTGAGTTCCGAAAAGGATCAACAATCAGGTTTTTTTACTGTGTTTTGTTAGACTGGCTGTTTCTGGCAATCTCTCAGAGTTTGTCTTGCAGTTGTGTTTTCTGCTTGGCGCTGAGGAGAAGGTGTAGCTAATTCAGCCTGCAGCTGTTCTTTTGCTGCCTGGTGTGATGAGAGCATCCTGTTGTGACCTTCTCCAGGGGAATCCACTGCCTCCTCGTTTGCTGCTGGCTATGATTCAAGAGGCTGATTGCTAGCTGTATCACTTCTGTGAGCTGTAACTAGAACAATACCTTCCTTTCCTATATTTCAGAATGAACCACAAATTTAAAGAGGCTTAAAGGTTCAAGGTAACTTGTAGGAATGTAGGAAACTTGTAGAAGCGCTTCTGCTTGGAACTGCCTGTTTTGGTGTCCATGGTAGAGCCGTGGTCTTACGCTGTCCCTCATGGTGTGCAGTGGAAGGTTACTTTTTGTTCAGCCCCAGCAGTTCATTATTGATTGACTCACTGAACAGAGATATAATTTGTAATTGCAGGTGCTCAAGTAATTTTTAAACAGTATCTAGAAGCTATATGGCTAGCTGTGTTGTCATGCTAGTTTTCACTTTGCAACCCTGCGGTTCGCAGCATAGATGTCTTCTCCATAGCTGCATAATAATTTCTTCTATCTGAGAGCTGTAATAGAAAAACTGCGTGCTTTGTGGGGATTATTTTAAGTGAAAGACCATGGCTACAGATGGATATGTGCAACTTCATTAAAGCTAGCTAAATTGAACAAACTAAATTGTGAAAACCCAGCAATTGAAAGTTACACTGATAACCCATTCAAATATTTTCATTTATTCAGTTGTTTGCAGGACAGTAAAGTTTGCTGTACTTTGATTTTGAACTGTAGCAGTTTGTGACCATGCCATATTATTGATTAGCAAGGAGACCTAGCTTCATCACTTCAGTCTTCAGCCTCTGATTGACAGAAAGCCATTACTTGGTAGGGGCTTCATCTCAGTTGTCCTCTGAATTCCTTCCCAACTATCCTTATATCTCCATACTGACAACACAGGTAACCTGAGCTCCTTCATTCAGGCACTCCTAATCTTGAGAGGTGGCTAATGGCTCTTTTTTCTTAATTTTATTTGTGTTTTGTTCTTAAATGAAAGTCCATTCTGACACCACATGACTCCATGATCTAAGGCTCCACTATTATGATGTAATACTACAATCCTGATTTGACAGCTCTTTTGGGCACCCAAAAACTAAGAACTCCACATTGAAAGAACTTCTTGATTCCAAGAGTTTCAATGTACAACGTGTGTGTTGTCGTACTTATTAATGCTTCAGCAACTGAGAGAATTAAAACATCTCCAAATAGGACTCACATCAAGCAAAAGCTTGATGGGAAGCTGGCAAAAATATCCAAGTGAGAATTCTTATCAGCAAGGTGCAATTTAATACATTCTTCACTTCTCTAGGACCAGGGAAGCTGTATCAGATTGCAGTTTACAGCCAAAACCCACTCCTAGGGTTTTGGAAATTGGCGGCTAGTATATACTTTATTTTTCAAATGTTGCTTTGACAGGAAAAAAACACCTTTTATGTAAGACTGCAGGTTAAATCTGGGCACTGACCTTGGAAAAGAAATCCTGAGCACAAGTTCTTGCTTGCAAGTCATGTCTGGTTTTGTGATTTATTCATTCTCTTCCTAATACAACATACAAAGAATCTTCTGGAATCAAAACACAAAAAGTCATTCTTGCAGGATAGATCTAAATGCTTCATGTCAGTCAGATGCAGATTTGGATTCCTTCAGGTTGGATACAGATAGGCAGGTAGCCTAGGGGAGTGGCCTCACCATTGAGTTTCTCTTATAAAACACCATTATACTGCCTTTCCCTCCAGCAGTGGATTTGAAGAAGGTCAGCTGTGGATGATTTTTTTTAAAGTCAGTGCTGTTAGCACATTAGTTATTTTCTGACAGTTCTTACTGGGTAGAATCTTAGGTATACAGACCTAGATTTGGCCTAGGTACATGCAGAAACAGCATTTTAGGTGTCATGGCTGCTTTACTGGAGAAACTACAGGTGCTTGCAGCTTTTCAGCCAGCTGAGATGGTGTGTGAGGCAAGATTTTAGACAACATTCTTGACTTAGAAATACTCAGTTTCCACCTGAGCCCCAGGGAAGGTGCCCATTTCAGAAGTCTCTTTCTGAGTAATCCTTTCCTCAGAGGAACTAGTGGATGCAGTTCGGCATAGTCGTCATCAGGTGCCTAATTTTCGTTCATGAATACTCTCCACATTGGTGGAACTAATGTCCTACTGTAAGGTAATATATATTTAAGTGACATTTTAGCCGAGAGTTTATCCCAGGCAGAATTACATCCTAATATCCTGCATAAATGCAAAGCTGTCCAAAGCTGTTACACTACCCAGACATCTGCAGCAGGATAGTTGCAGTACTTTTGGGCAGAATACAGTATTCAGGTTTGGCTCTTCCTCATATGCCAAAAAAACCCACAAAATAGCAGACTATTACTATGCTTTTTCATAACTAATAAATCGTAATCTTGCCGGTTTGTCCAGTCTATCATCAGTCTGCATCCAGGAGTAGCCATGTAATTGTGTTGACATCATCCATTTTTTTGACTTGGTAAATACCCACAGCTTCATATGCTGTGCACTGTCAGAAACACTAATGTACATGCCAAAGAAATGAGAGAGAAAAGAGACAGGTTAGATTCAGAGGTGAGATATGATTTAAAGGAATCTTGTTTCAGTGTCCTAATGGATATTGTTCATGAAACACACATATAACATTTACAGGCAGCCAACCTTTTCTAGTACAGAGGAGCATGAAAAGACAAATAGCTTTTTTTAATAGCAAAAAAAAAGCAAGTATTGGCTAAGAAGTACTGTTTATGGTAATTGAGCTTTACAAGGAAGTAAAACTTGGTGGGGAGCACAGGGGGTAGCATTTGCCATGAAGCAGGTAATAATAAGGAGAGCTGTGTAGGCATTTCCTGATTAGCATCTGCTGTTCCAACAGCTGAAGAACATGACTCGCATGTATATGCTTGTGCTAGGCTTTAGCAGGCGTTCCCTCTAGCAAGCCACCCTGCCTTCTGGTTTTATTCTGAGTCTCCTTGAACCCTACTGTGATTTGAAATCAGTGGAGGAGAAAGGAGAGTGACACAAACAACAGATGTCTGAAAGTCTTGGAACAGAGAGAGAAAAAGCCCCGTGGCGAAGGGTGCAGTTAAGGTATCCCCTGCAATTAGCTTTCAGTGGTGCCTCTAGTACAGACCACATTTGCATTTCTGCATGTGTTTATAATACAGCAGTGCACATAGGTGGTAAAGAAGTGGTAGTGCAAAAAGATGGCCATTGCACACGTCAGAGAATGTTTGTTGGACCCTGTAGATGAATGTGACCTATAGACACTCATTGTACTTACACACAAAGCTACTCATTTTAGGGGGGTTCACAAATTATTTCCCAGCTGCTGCAGTAACTGCCTTTAGTCTGTTGCTGGAGAAAATACACTAATTCTTTTTATTTGAGGTTGAAAGTGGCTCCATAATTGAGAAAGCAAATAGTATGCCTGGTGTCTGTCAAGACAGCTTAGCTTCCAGGTGGTGACTTAAGCCATGGCAGTACAAATACTGTGTACCTAATGTAACATTAGGAGAACTTGGTCGTGCACTAAGTGAAGTTTAGTGCAGATTCAGAAAAACACCATCTGTGCTTTCTGGTATGGGGAACTGTGTCTTTAAGCAGTTTGATTTCCAGAAAAGAAAACCGTGACAGCAACAGCAGTGAAATTCTTACAGTATATAGGCAGCTGGGGATGGCATAAAGACCCTGAAAACACATTACCTGCTGAGTGTTAACTCAGTGTTGCATGGGGCCAGGAGAAAAAAGAAATGGAAAAAAAAAAATACTGTGAATGGAGAAGTGAAAATCTATGACATTTCCAGATTTTTACTTCTTGGGAAAGATAATTGAAAGAAATATAAATATAAAACAAAGGATTCAGGGGTGAGAACTTTGTGCTCTGAAAGCTTTGCAAACCACCTCCCACTTTCTCACATCTATCTCCTTCTTTTATGATGGGACTATTTTCCGCAGATTTCAGCAGGTGGGTCCAAAGCCTGAAAATCACATCCAAAGAGAATCTTGTTTTTTCATGATATTTTAAATGTGATTTTATTTGCTTGCTACCTTGCTGGGTTTTTTTCCAAAGGATTTGGGGAAACTCTGTCTCAATATATGTTCACAGTGTTTATTTAGTTGCTGTTAATTGTGTTATTAAAACAAAAATAAATTAATTTGGCTACTGGGCTCCAGAAGTTTATGCTTAGGTAAACCTTAGTAAAGAGTTTAGTACAACTGCTCTGTTACAGAATGTGGCTTCCAGAAGCATTACCAGTATTGGGATGAACAGCGGGGATGTCAATAGGAATTACATTTCTTTGTACAGAAATTTGTACATCAAAATAGTGTCTTTCTGGGGTGTTTAAGGCTTTGTGTACACTGGGAAATGATATATATTTTAATGTGTTGGAAGCAACAATATTTAAGCATCAAATATCAGTTGTCATAAACCATAGAGGGAGTTTGTTACATTTAGTATGTTAAAATGGAACAACAGTTTTCTTATTAGTGCTATTTTAGTATAGACTTTCTTAATCTCTAGAAGGATATCCTATGAGAAAAATATGCACACTAATAATTATGCCTGTATTTTAAACAGTGTATTTATACCTGTGTCACTTCCTCTGTACTTCGAAAATATACGACCTGTGTTGCACAGATGGGAAAACAGAGGTATTCACAGGAGGTGAAATAACTTCACCTGGAGGTCTTCTACAGGAAGGCAGATATACTGGTCTCAAAGCAGAACCTTATAATAAGTAGTATATTAAACTTATGAAGAGGTATTTGTAAGCTAACAAAACAGAAGCCGCACTTTAGAGATATCATTTAACATTTACTTTTCCTCCCACAGGAACTTTTTACACCGGAGTGCAAATTCAAGGAGTCTGTCTTTGAAAATTATTATGTAATCTACTCATCCATGCTCTACAGACAACAGGAGTCTGGGAGGGCCTGGTTCTTGGGGCTGAACAAAGAAGGGCAGGTCATGAAAGGAAACAGAGTGAAGAAAACAAAACCAGCAGCTCATTTTCTACCCAAGCCATTGGAAGGTGAGGTTCAGTCTATCGCTGGCAGATCCTCCCATAAATCTCACAAGAAGAAGAGGGAATGGTTTCTAAAATACCCTTTGTGAACGTGCGTGCCCTGCACAGTGGCCATTCCAAATGACAATCCCCAAGATTCATGGAGCAGTTTTGTACTTCGGCATGGTGATGCTAGAAAGGGAGTATGTAAAAACATTTTTTCCACGGATTAAGAGGTCATTGTGCAAGAAAAGAAATCTTTTGTGGAAGTGCATTGAGCTGTTTTTAAAATATTCTCTTGGTAGGGACAAAAGCTGTTGTGAGTCTTGCAGTGAGAAAATAGTCCTTTCATTAAGCAGAGTGAAATAATGGAAGTTGTAGGATAATTGGGAGATATAAAGGGAATGGATGAAATGTCAGCATTTCAAAGTAAAAGCTTTCTAACACAAAACACAAAGGTCTCTTTATAAAATAAATCATGCTATATTGCTTAGCCAATTGATGTAATGCACATAACTTGTGCAAGTTGGCCTTTAAACCAAGATAGAAGCAAATAAATGTCATACTATCATTACACACTAAAATGATGTCACACATTCTCTGAAAAACCATTCATTTAGATCTTGGAATTTTTGGTTTATCCTATGTATTCTGCAGACCTTTATAAACCTATGCTGCATTTTGCTTCTCGTCCTCGTGGCACTCCAAATTTCATTGACATTATTGCTACACGTAGCCTCAGTCATTCTGAATATTATCATGTTACTTAGGATCTGAAAACACGTACCTGAGTAATGATCTAGTTAGCAGTCCCATTTATTATAATATTTTAACTTATAATCTTTGATTGAAGAATTGGTTTGTTAAATGTTTCAGAGTTCCATCATAAGGAAAGAATCTGAATAATCCTGTTTTAATTTCATATTTGAACTCAAGTTGATGCCTTGATGCTTTCCTCGTCTTGCAAAAGCTTACAATATGTTCATGAGCTCTCAATAATATTGACACTTCATATGTCAATTCCTTTATATTAAATTCTAAGAATTGTAGAGAGGGAAAACCAGTGCATTATTAAAGGCAATGTCAATTCATATGGATTAGGAAAGAAGTGACTTTTTTCATTACTGTTTGGATGGTCAGACTCTATCAAAATAGCTTAGACAAGGCTTAGAAATAACTTGTTTCACATTGCCAATGAAAGTCATCAAATACGACCACTCTGCTATATAATTCCTTACTTTATAGTTCCACCTCATGTTATTCGACTTCATAGTTTTGTAGGTCATGGTGTTATTTCATCAAGCTCTTTTAATTAATCAGCAAAGGGTCCTAAACACATTTATGGGGGCACTCTGAAGACATAGATCATAACCAGCCTTATGTAGTTTAAAGAAGACATTTAATTTCAGACTTTCAGAAGCTTTAAAAGGATTTAGATTATGTCATTGGAAATGTTAGAACAAGTATATGACTAGTTAATGATGCTATGGGGCCCTTCATATTTATTATGAAACTTCACACCATTGAAGATCAAGGACAGTACTTTGATGCTCCTACCTCCTACCCTAATTAGCTGAGGGATGAAGGGATTGCGCTCTCTGGGGCAGCACACAGCCAGTCCCGAAATCATAGTGTGATGATTAATTCCTTTGACTGCTTTGACATGTCTTTTAACATTGCTCTGATATAAATAAATGCTACTGAAGCTAAGTATAAGTGGAAATACTACCTGATTCAGTGACACAGGAAGCGAAATTGAATTATCCAAGAGTATTAATCATTAAGGCAGCTTAATGATGGAACTGTGTAATTGAACATATGTATTTTCCTCAAAGGATTTAAAATGATTAGATCAGAACTGAAACCCAGGGGCAAACTTTTAATTTCTCTAAGAATTCAGTTAGTAGCTTAATATGGAGTTTTCTGCACTGCTACATTCAGTGGAGATCAGTGGCTACTGCATAAGTTTTTGGAAAGGAGGAAGAAAAAAACCCAAAATTCTTGTGTACACTCCTCAGCACTGTCCTAGACATTTCTTCAGTATACACCTTAAGAGATCACGGCCAAGCTCCTCAGATTTGGGAGGCAAATGCACAAATACCTTCATAGAACTGGACCCAAGCCTAGTATTGCAACGCAGGACCGGAAAAGCACACTTAAGTCTAGACAACTGTATCCTATGATCCCATTTGTTAAGCATCATCTGTTTTATTTCATCATATTTTATTTCTAAAAACTTGCAGAATGTTTATTTAAGGGGGTATATATGTATACACACATATGTGTATATATATATGTATATTTTTGTGTGTCTGCCTCATGCAAAGACAGAACAGTAGTTTTTCATTTCCAAGGCCTCTATAGTTTCCATTAAACAAGCAAGCAGTTTCCTACTGCGTTTCTAAGGCAGATACAGAAGAATTGAGGAATTTGGAGGGTCAAGCAAGACTATCAGTCATGCAAAACAAAGTAAGTAGCTTCCCTCGCATACAAGAGGAACATGGCTTATATTACAGTATTGGTTACTGTAGAAAATTAATCCTATTTGAGATGAGATCTTAAATGAGATACATTCTTAAAAATGCCTCTCCTTGTCTCTTTTCTCCCTGCAGTTGCCATGTATCGAGAACCATCTTTGCATGATATTGGAGAAACAGTGCCAAAGGCTGGGGTAACTCCAAGTAAAAGCACAAGTGCGTCTGCAATAATGAATGGCGGCAAACCGGTTAACAAGAGCAAGACGACATAGCCAGATCCTCACAGGTGTTGTGACTTCCTGAGTCCTGAGCACAGTTGAGAGATTTATCCGTGCCAGACTTCCCCTCTTCTGTGTCTGCGGATCAGCCTGCGGCGAGTCGCAGGCTTGCCCGTTGCTGTTTCTGAACTGAGTTGTTGCAAGCGGATAAATCTCAACGTGTAGCTCCACCCACAACAAGAAGACACCTGGATGAACCAGCTAAACTCAGACCATGGAATGCCCTACCAGATATTGGAATGCCTTTTTAATATCTTTTCTGTGACTGTGACACTTCATGTGAATGACATACTTCACAAGTACACTTGATACCTTGCCTGCTGACAATTGCCCATAATCCCTTTTTGAGTCCAGTTTCAGCAAAATCCATGTGTTTAAGTTCTATTTTGTAGCACACAAATAATCAAATAATTTCTAGTTAGATGCTGTAAGCCTGTGCTATTATGGATTTCTCTTCTTCCCTTTTTTATAAGGCTGCTCGCTCCACTGTCTGTGACCTTTTGCAGGGATTGTGTTTCTCTATAACTTAAGTGTTGCCGGTGGCTTAGTTTTGAAAGCAATCAGGGAATCAGGAAGCCTTCAAAAACCTATTATTGCAAATTATATCTATAAAGAATAGGATTGTTGTCTCTGGCTTACAATACTGATTAAACGTGAATACTCTCTAGTAACTGATATTGTGCTTCTGAGGTTGGCATTATCATGGAGGGAAGAGTGTCAAACACAACCAACGGGAGGTTTTCTGAAATGAGTGTTTGGCATCCCCCTATAGTTTCTTTTTGTGTGTGTGTTTTATACATATCACAGGCTTACTGGTAATGGTAACATTTGCCTTGCCCAGCGAGCAAGACCCACTCATTTTTGGGAAAGTGGGTCCAAAGAATTTTGTAGGCCTTGTAGGCCTGAATTAAGGCTCATTTTTCATCTACTAAATCTTCATTGTTTGAAAAACAGCCACCACCAATAAATAAAAATAAATAAGACTAACCAGAATTGTGCTACCTAAATCCATTTCAAATACAATCCTTTCCTGTTTTTAAAGAATCGAACTTAATGCCATTGTTATTTTTGGCTGAATCCCACTCCTACTTAGCAAAGCATGGGCAAGGATGTTGTGTTCTTTTTTGCAGCACCAATGCAAAGGGTAGTTACAAATTATAGTTTAATATTTCTGGTGTTTTACAAAAAAATTTTAAAACTCGACATATTAAAAAACTTTATTTTTAGCTACGCATGCAAAGTCCGGTCCTATGTATCTCCTCACTGATATCCCACTACGTACCTCCACCCGGCTTCCTAGGATAATATGCCCACCAAATTGCTAGATTGAAGGTGCCTTGCCTTGATCTCTGTATACTGTACTTTCTCCTACATGAACCTAGAAGAAATCAGAAACATTATAAAATCAGAGCCTTGGGTCCCATTACCAGAAACACTACCAACACTTCGAGTTTGTCACTTGTGAGCAATGAAACCAATGTTGGGGAAGGGGGAGGGAAATTTAGAGAATGCCACAGAGATGCCACTGAAGTGTTTCGCACTTAGTCACGGGTTTTCAGAAAGCTGAAAATATGGGTACTCTCTGTATGTTAAGAAGGTATTTCTTTCTCAGAAATGGCAACAAGGACCAAACTGTACCTCAGTCGGGAAAACTGTGTGGCAACGCTCTCTTGGCCTCTTGCTGTTACCATGCTATCTAAAGACAAAAAAAAAGGAAAGCATCCATTCCTTTTTAGCATCGTATTTCTGGCAATTTGTTTTATCATGTCTTTTCGCTGAAGTCCCTAACAGAGGCCGCAGGTTGTTTCAAACTCCCTGTCTGCTCAGCTGAACAACTGATTCAGTCTGAATGAACTCTTCATGCGAGTTTTCAAACGTGTTCTCTTCTTATAAGCGACATTTAGCTCACTCTTCACAGAGGCTACTGTAAAGCTGCTAAGATAGTCCTTTTTTTCGTAGGCCACACTTCCTTGTTTATATATGTAATATGAGAACAGCAAGCTAACACTTTATGTTGGGTCTTTCTAGGGAGGGAATGAGTTAAGCATGAACCCCACTATCCATGTAGAGAAAAAAATAATACAAACTTATTCTAATACTGTGAAAAAAATGCAAAGAAACTCTGACTTAGAGTGTGTCCTTGCCGGCTAGCACGAAATACATGTGCGTGGGAAAAACAACACTTTATTAAAAAAACTTTAGTGCACCCTGCTCATCCCATCTGGTCCAGTGGGATCTGTGCACCAGCCCCGAGAAAATAAAACAAAACCAAACCAAAGCAACTCACATGGTGAGCTGGGGGCTTGCTCTGCATCTGGAGGACCCATGGGAGGAAGCAGCCTTGACATTGTACTGTCTACTGGGTCCCAGAGGAGGCCTGGGCTTTGCTACCATTGTAGGAGGAGCACTTCACAACATTTTGAGTAAAATGATTCTCTGAAGGCTACATTCTCTCTTACCTTAATTTCTTAAGAGTTCATGAGGAGGGAATACGTGTGTTCATGTCCCATCCAGCCATTTCTTCACTGTCCCAGTGTAAGAGCCTGGGGAGAGACAGGGCTGGAGGCCTGGCTGAGCCATGCAAGGAGGTTCCTGTTCATGGCCTGATGCTGCATAAGTTTTGTTTTCAACGTTAAACTTTTGGTCCTGGGTAATTATGCTCTGCAAATCAGTTTGGGGGGCTATAATTAAGGCCAGATTTCATGCAGTTAGTTCATGCTGGAAATGCAGCATTTTTTTTTCTATTATTTTCTGGTTTTGTTACTATGGGCTAAAGCATCTGTGCGTTTAATCTAATGAATAGATGTCCTAAAAAATATTTTTTCTACAGTCTGTTTAAACATAGCAAAGGGGGTTTTGTGCTTGTTTCCTTCCTTTAATTTTGTGTCTTGTCTCACCTGTTGCATGGGAAGAGGATGGCAAGGATGAACTGCATGTAGTAGGTTGTGTCTATCAAAGAACTGTTGGTCTGTATTACTAAATTTACGTACATATTTTCAAAGAGTTTGTCTGCATTGTACAGTTTGTGTTTATTCTTATTTGTTGTATACATGGATTCAACATGATGAATAAAACATTTATACAAAGGCATACCAGAAAACAACAAAAAAGATTATGAAAGAAGTAAACTGTGCAAAACATCATTGCACTGGCCACAGGATGGTGAATCTTCATGTAAATAGGTTGGCAAACTCAGTTCTCCCCTTTTACCATGCCAAAGAAAATTTTAGCTCCTTAATATAATACCTCTCTTGCTGTTCTCCAGGATGAGACTTCACCATTTTCTTCCCTCTGAAATTAATTTTGCTGTTAAGTGAAAGCTGTTTTCAGCTGTCTGTTGCTACTAAAGTACTGTATAGTAAACCTGATGGAGTCAATTTGTATTTACAGATTGGATTTTTAGTACTTACATGTCCAGCTGTCTGTGAATCTGCAGTGTTCCAGATCTTGAGCATGCTTGCTTTGTATTTTGTTCTTCTTCTGGGTTTTATCTAATCTCTGAGAGACTTTTCGCACAGCAATCCAACCTCATCTTACCATTTTATATGTTAACAATGCACATAGTCATTACCTCTTTTTCTTTTTTTTTAATCTGTATTTCAGCTACAGTTCTATTTGGCAAAATCAGTCACATCTGCACAGTTTTAGAAATCCAGTTTTAAGTAGATATAAACTACGTCAACAATGCACCGTTTTGTTGTACTTCAAAAATTTTATAAATACGCAAGAATCCTTATGAGATTCCTCACATGATAGACCCTATAGAAAGTTGTCTATAGCTTTTAAGTGCTTTGTAGTTCACATAACACAGCTTGCTTAATTTGTGGGGGTTTTACCTACCCTCAAATAATTTTTTAATGTACTGTCGTGTTCATAAACTTTAACTTGTGTAGTCAGTTTGGTCCTTAACAAACTCCCTTCCCCCCGAATATAAAGTAAAGCAATTCACTTTGACTATGGTATATACCTGAAACAACACTAAGAACTCTGGCTTTTTTTGTATATATTAGGAAACTTTTTCTCTTGGTTTAAAACCACTGTAAGCAATGGAGGTACCAATGCAGTCTGTTTGGTCCGTGCATTAAAAGTGTGTTTTGCTGATCCATCTGTTTATTGGTATAAAAAAGACATTATTCAGCTCCATTCAAATGGGAATGCAAGTACAATTAGACTAAGTAAGGAGTTTATCTTTCTTTTAAATGCCCCTTTAGATAAACTCATATTCTGTGGAATGCATTTTAAAACGTCTAACAACATGGGGATTTTAGTGATGACTAATGAAAATGCTATGACTTCTTTTTAAAGATGTAATAAAATTTTTGTTCTACTACCTAGTCACAGAAATATTCAACATTGCTTTCTTCATCACAGTATCATTTGGCTGTATCATTTAGCTACAAAGTGAGATGTCATTCTGTAAAGAAGCAAGGGCAGCGCATCAGAAATGTCAGAGCAGGTACATGATTAAATGTTCACCTACGTGTCTCTAAAAGAGAGTATGGCCAGGAAAAGAAGGATCGCAAGCAGGATAATAATTTAGAGAAGAAAATCAATCCACAGCTGGTTTATAGATGATATTGCAGATATGTTGTATACAATAGGCATAATCCCGCAGGTCTATTGTAGAAGTATTCGGCACACTTCTGGATTGTGTTCTTTCTCTCATAACAAGAAAGCAAGGCTATGGTATCTTTTGTTTACAAGGTTTATCAATCTAGCCAGTACGAAATCCCCATTTATCCTATTTGGTTTTGCCATCTAGAACTGCCTTTTGCCACAGGCCTGGAAGCAAGTTTTTACAGGCCCTAAGGCATGAAGAATAAAACGGTATATTTCACACCTCTTCCTGTTTTCACAATTTACGTATCTGGAATTCCTGTCACAGGGTTTGAGGTGTAAAATCACAACTTCTTAATACAACTATTATTTTCACATATGTGGAATATTAATCCTATTCCTTCCAATTTCATTTTTCTAGTAAGGAAATGAGCCACAAAACAGATATACTGGGAGTTACATCACCAGTTGCCTCAGCATGAAGAGTGAAGGAAATGTTCAATCAACATTATAAGAAACAGAATAAAAATTGGAAAGGAATTTATGTATACATTATATTTTTAGTAGTCTTAGTTAACACTTTAAGGTTTATAGCGATAGCACCATTTTGTTTGATAACTTACATTTTAATGAACCACTAACAGTAGCTGTCTTAGAATACTCTAATATTTTTCCATGTGTACCTTAACAAACAATTTGGATAACACTTTTTGAAATGCTATGGCTATATAATCCATGCATTAGCCAAAATTCTGGAGATGATTGTTTTTCAAAAAAAACCCTAGCTAGAAATCAGAATGATCTTACTCTAAGTATAAAAATTTAAAATTAAAACGATTTACAAAGTAAAACGCATCAAATATGACATTGCAACCCTCTAAAGAATTGTTCTTTTGTCTGTGAATATGAGTACCTGAAATATCACGGCTGATCTACAGTATATATAAATCTGCTTATCATGCCATGAAAAAAATCAAAAGCATCTACTGAACCTAGATAAGGGTTTTGATTATCTAGTATTTTCTTATTACAGTACTAAATAAAAATGGAAGTAAATCAATGAAAACTTTGTATCTTTCATTGTTTACACTCTGATTCAACAGACGAATGTATATGCAAAAAACCCACATTATAAAGTGATTCAGGTCAGAGGTATTCATAAATATAAATAAAACCAACAATCTGTGCTCTCCAGACACCAGGGTTGACAAAAGAAAATATTCCTGTAAAACTCTACAGAGTTTAAGGATTATAAGTAGAAAATATAAACTATAATTTCAAGATGAATTTTACTTTTAAGATTCTTTATACCGTATCAATACATATTAGTACTCTGCTTGGTTTTTGTTTATCTAAAAAGAGAGCAGCTAGCAGCCTTGGGATGTATGTCTCATTATTTACCTGCATAACTTCTATAGAACTTTCTATAGAAATTGTGCATGGACGTGTGGTGAATATACTCCCTGAGAACATGAGTTTCACAAGTTTTGTTTTTAGAAAGAAAGAATCCAGGTTAAGGAAAAAAATTGGATAAGAGAAGGAGCAAGCTACATGGGAAGGGGGGATAATAAAAGTGACCAAATGAAATTGTTTAAATTTTTTGCATTCTATTACATGTACTCTACCGTTGTATGTTCCTACTCCAAAATTGTCCTTTCTAAAAGAAAACTAATTTCTAGATTAATAATGGAAATATCTTTTTTGTTTGACTTATAGTTCTCTGATTTCTGAGTCATGTAGCTCTTCAAAAATCAGGACCTTGGCACCTAAACCACAATGTTACAGTCTGGTATTAAAAAGAAATATTTTCCAACCATTTAAGTAATCTCTTGCTCAATCATGGTTTCACAAAATGTAAACACTTTTGAAACTAAAATGTATGTATATTTTTTTGTCTCTAAAGAATTCAAGGGCTGCCAAACCTACATGTATAAAAAAGAAGACTCATATGTAAATAAGTTAGGGAAGTCCCAATAGTTGTACATCGTTCATAACTCAGTGTGAATTTCACACTGAGCAGCATTTCACACCATTGGAAAATAAAAATAAAATTTTTGTTCATACCACTGTTTTGCTCGTATTTACTGTATTAAAGCTTTAATTACTTTGTTGCCATTGTCTGAACATCTTTGGCTGAGACCAGACTACTGCATAGCACAGCTGATTTTTCAAGTCAGTTGACCTTCAGGCTCCCCACTTCTACAAAAGCAGCTAAATTCAATGAATACCATGTGTGACAGTGCAATCTGTTCCAAACAGTGATTTCTAACAGCATACAGAATTGTCATCCTGGAAGTTGTTAGTATAACAAATTTTCATTTTCTTTCAAGAGGACTAGGCAACTGTACATACATAGAACAGTGTGATAAAAATACATATGAATTGCAGGATACATATTCAGAATAACTAATCATACATTTATATCTTTATTGCTTTCTTTCCTTATACTCCTATAGGTTATGTATTTGAAAGTATCATAGTATGTAGACTAGATAACCTACTTACTGACACATTAACCACAGAAACTAAGTTCTTTTATGGACAAGGGTCTGTTCAAACATTTTGGGTCTTCAGCCTATGGTTGTCAGGTAATTGGACCTCAGTTATACAAATACAATTCTTTGACCAAATGAAAAATAATGCATGATTTGATAAGCTTCTTTACAACTTCTCTCGATTTATGAGCTGGTGCATAATCAGGATTGTTAGAAACAAAAAAGTGTCAATGTATTTGTCAAATACCATCAAATTAGTCAAGTTAATTATTTGACAAATATTCAATTAGTGCTCCTCATCTACAGGAATACTGTTGCATACTGATATGGAGAGATGACAACCAAGTAAATAACGTTAAAAAAAGGCTTTCTTACACCTTTTCGAAAGGTTGCTTAAGAAATAGCCATTATGGGTATAATCTCAGTCCCACTGAATTTACCAAAAAACTCTGGAGAAGTTCCACAGGGTCAGTATTTTATGATTTCACCTTTCAGAGCTTGAACAGTCCTGCTCACAAGGCATTTTTAATTTTTTTTCTTTCAGTTTTGTCATGCATTTGTTTAAGGAGCTGGCCCTCAGATGAGTGTCCTAGATTATTTACACCCATCTATGTGTGCATGAATGCACACCCACACCTATATGCTGAATACTTCTGAAATTAAATGTTCTAGCAGCCTAAAGAACAAACAAACAAACAAAATCCTCAGTCTTTGACATCCTTTGTTAAGGGTATTCTCTGCCCAGCCAGATTTCACAAGCATTTCCATTCCATCCTTCCCAGCACTCACAGTTTCCACAGCTACAAACACCATTGCCTAGAAGAGAACGAATAAAGGGCAATTATCATAATTGAAATGTACTACATTAAAATGTGTTTTATGGGAAGTAAAATGCCATGCTAAAGTACTTGCATTGTTCCTTTATTGTTGCCCCCACCCCTATTTTTTTCTTTGGAAGGAAGCAATTACCGTAACATTGCATTAAGAAGCCACCCCAAACCAACAGTTACAAAGCATTAATAGCATCCTCTCAATAACTCCATAAGCAGAATTGCAAATATTGTAATTACGCCGCCACTGTTTGTACCCAGCTGTTGAGGTTCAGTATTCACACTGTACCTCAAGGTGCAAGGAAAAACAAGATTACTTTTAACTATCATGCAGAAAGAAAAAGACGTAAAAAGTTACAAACAGAGTAGCAATAAAAACATCACTCTGAACATGAAAAACTTCAAACTTAAATTCTCAGAAGTGCTATACAAATAAATAATATCTCAAACTCTCTACTAGATGAAAAATGTGTTGGCCCAGTCTTGCAGCAGGAAAACATTAAGTACTGAGACCCATAGTTTCATTTTATTTCAGTGTTTTTCCCGACTCCTAGATGCTCAGCTTGAGACCTCCACAGCCTGGGTTTCCAATGTGAGCTCCTCTTCCTACTGACTTTATGAAGACCCACGAATAGCTGCTGCAGCTGAAGATAAGGCTCCTGTTGCCTCTACACTGGCTTCTTTCCCCCAGAAAATGACCCTTTTTAATAGGGCTAGCTGGAAGTCAAAATTTACTACTGTCAGCCCTCCCACTCTGACTCTAATTGGCTTGCAGATTTCCTCCACATCTAATAATTGCTTGGCAAAAATTTTCTAAAATTAAGATTTGTAACAGGAAGCAGCCAGTGAGTTAATTTAGCAGTTCCCATGTTGCTTCTTGTCACTGGATTTGTCATGAAGGTTTGTTGGCAGCCTGCCCGTTTCTAGCCGCATCTGCCACCTGAACTCTCAGACAACGTTAAGGTGAAACCGCTTTAATCACTAGCCATCACGTCATCAGGAAAACTGTCAGGCATTTCAGCCTCCCACAGAGAACTGTCTGATTGCCAGGAAGCTCTGTTAGCCCACACAGCTACGCCTCTCACCTAGCGAATATCATCAAAGTGCATTTTGTCTGTGACTTAAGTGCATTATACACATAGAAAGCCCAGTAAGAAAACAAAAGTTAAAGAAATCTTCTGATCACAATGCTGACACTGTACGTCCTGTGCCAAAAAGCAGTAACTTGTAGTCTGTTACAGAGAAAATTGTTGACAGATTTCATAGCTGGCTTACTAATTTAAATTCATACTCAGGCTTTCAACTGCTGTTTTGAAACCTTAAGTTGATTACCACGCTGCACAAAGAAACAATTACGGCAGGTTTGAATAACCAGCAAATGCACTTCCTCCATCAGTGGAGAAAGAAGAAGCTGGGCTTTGTGTAACAGAATTCCCATCAACACAGTTTGTTTCTTAGAGCAATTAGGGGTTAGCCTGTACTGCACCTGTGCAAATGAGACCGTCGTGTTTGTCACAGTCTCTGTCATCACATTCACAGAAATCGCCCGAAATGTACCATTCCTGCAGTGAACAGATGCACTTTCCACAGTGGCAGGAACCTGAAATCACAAAAATTATTACTCACAGTCAGAAAGAGCATTGGCATTTTCAGACTAGAAAATCACATCCACAGACACACACATGCACACTTACACACATGGGCATACGCACAAAATTGCTGCCTAAGAAGCTATTGTATAAAAGAAAAAAATCAAGCTAAAAGCTTTTTGAATAAAAGGATTCTTTTGGGGTGAGCCACAGTATGGTGGGATGTTACTACTAATTCTTTGATTCTGCTGTTTCACTTAATCAGGACTCACATTTTGAAGCTTTCCTTTGGTTTCAGAGACCTACAATCAGGGCCGTTGTTCCCAGTAACTGTTCTTTTTTTTTTTCACTAGAAAACCTCAAATTGTCCCTGATCCACTGTTACTGAAGGCGGTAAAACAGTACTCAGCAAGAAAATGGTTCTCCTCATCTAAAGCCTTTGGGGATGAGTGCACAAAAGACCAGAAGTGCCTAAGACTAACATTTAGACCCCCAAAATTCTCACCACCACAAGTGAAGCTGCTCCACCTCCCATAGAATTACTAAATAGTTGCTCTAGGTCAGAAAGAGTTTGTGCACGTAAAGGCAGATCAGCAGTTTGCTCATTCCTGCAGAGTACCCCAATGGTTCTTACTGGGTTAAACCACTCCCCTCCTCCTCATCGATGTCAGTTCACACCCCCACAGGCAAAGGAGGGACTTTATGTGACATTCAGGTGATGCCATAACCCACTGAGAACTGGTGTAGCACCAGACACCTCTCTTTTAAGGGAAGACTTATTTTTAAAAACAGTAGCAAGCAGGACCCTGGGAACTACCAGCCTGTCAGCCTCACCTCTGTGCTTGGGAAGAGCACGGAACAGATCCTCCTACAAGCTAAGCTAAGGCACATGGAGGACGGGGAGGTTGTTTGAGACAGCCAGCATGGCTTCACCAAGGGCAAGTCCTGCCTGACCAACCTAGTGGCCTTCTGTGGTGGAGTGACTACACCATTGGACAAGGGAAGAGCAACAGATGTCATATATCTGGACTTTGTAAGGCCTTTGACACAGTCCTCCACAACATCATTCTTTCTAAATTGGAGAGGCAAAGATTTGGTGGGTGGACTGTTCAGTGGATGAGGAACTGGTTGAACGGTCGCATCCAGAGAGTACCGGTGAACAGTTCAATGTCCAGATGGAGATCGGCGACAAGTGGTGTCCCTCAGGGCTCCGTATTGGGAGCTGTATCATATAACATCTTCATCAATGACACAGACAGCAGGATTGGGTGCACTCTCAGCAAGTTTGCAGACAACCCCAAACTGAGTGGTGCAGTAGACACGCCTAAGGGACGGGATGCCATCCAGAGGCACCTGGACAAGCTCCAGAAGCGGATCCATGTGACCCTCATGACGTTCAACAAGACCAAATGCAGAGTCCTGCACCTGGGTCAGGGCAACCCCCACTATCAATACAGGCTGGGGATGAAGGGACAGAGAGCAGCCCCGCCAAGAAAGACTTGGGAGTACTGGTGGATGAAAAGCTGGACAAGACCCAGCAACATGTGCTCTCAGCCCAGAAAGCCAACCGTATTCGGGGCTTCAAGAGAAGTGTGGTCAGCAGGTCAAGGGAGGTGATTCTGCCACTCTGCTCTGGTGAGACCCCACCTGGAGTCCTGCGTCCAGCTCTGGAGCCCTCAGCACAGGAAAGACATGGACCTGTTGGAGCAGGTTCAGAGGAGGGCCACGAAGATGATCCGAGAGCTGGAGCACCTCTCCAGTGAGGAAAGGCTGAGAGAGTTGAGCCTGTTCAGCCTGGAGAAGAGAAGGCTCCAGGGAGACCTTCTAGCAGACTTCCAGTGTTTAAAGGGGTCTTATAAGAAAGATGGGGACAGGCTTTTTAGCAGGGCCTGTTGTGATAGGACAAGGAGTAATGGTTTTAAATTAGAAGAGAGTAGATTTAGACTGGATATAAGGAAGAATTTTTTTACAGTGAGGGTGCTGAAACACTGACACAGGTTGCCCAGAGAGGTGTTAGATGCCCCATCCCCGGAAACATTTAATATCAGGTTGGATGGGGCTCTGAGCAAATTGGTCTCGTGGTAGATATCCCTGTTCATTGGAGGGGGGGTTGGAGTAGATGACCTTTAAAGGTCCCTTCCAACCCAAAGCGTTCTGTGATTCTAAGACTCTGAGACATCCCTACCTTCAAGAGAAGGTTCATGGCTGTGAATCCTGGAAAGGTATGGTTGCCCCTAACAGTTTGTCAGGAAGCCTGTAGCCCGAGAAGGGGGTGAGAGAGGCTTATCTGCAACTGGAAATGCGACTAGGAGATAATGCTTCTGCCTGGCTAATTCCAATACCCAGCTGAAGAGAGCTATCTGGCTTTTACAGAGCCCATCCTCAGCTGCCTATACAGAGTTCGGACATTTAAACCCCAAGGTGGGTTGCTTAATAACTGCTGAGAAAAAAAAATCCTTTTGTGGACCTAGCCCTAAGAACTGGTTACAGCACAAACCAATACAAAATTCTCAAAACCCAAATAAATTATAACAAAGAATACATACATAGTGTTCAATTACGTGAGATGAAGTTAAAAAAAAAAGCCACCAAAGAAGTGGTCAACTTTTAACAGAACGTGCTTATAAATGGGTTAGATGCTGTTGAAAATCCCACCCTCTTACAATATTTCCAGAATGATTGCAGTACAAAGTCACCAATGTGTTTAACGCCATATTAAAGAAAAATATATAGAAGGAAGCTTAATTATGCCAGAATATAACCTAAACAGAACTCATTGGTTTCTGAACAGGGCCTGAGCCAAAGTGTATAGAATGATGCTTTTCCATCTTTCCATTCCTTTCAGTGACCTCTGAATAAAATCCATAGTAAAAACTCAAACACGCATTTTTTTTAAAAAATATGGACCTGTTGATATCAACTAATTTTCCCCAGGTTTTTCCCATAAATACTGAAGTGTCTCCAATCACTGAAACTTAATTCTTTAAAACTTCAGAACATTCTCATCAAAGTATGTAATTTTTAAATTAAAAATGTAAGTAGTTTAGTGTTTATTGTAAGTTGACAAAAATTAACTAATTGCCTAATTTTAGGGAAATGCCGTTTTAACTTGGAACATATGGAACATACAAATATATGCAGGAAGAGCTAGTGATTGGAACATTTGGGGTTGGGAGTGTTTGGTTAAGCATCTACTTTTTTCCTGAGTTCTGAGTATTGCTTACTGAGCCATGGGCACAGAAAATACTGACATTCTCACAAGGATAAAAAATGCCATTTTATAAAGAGGCAGTGCAGGATAGCGTACATATCGCATGATCACTGTGTAACAGCTACACTAAGATGTACTTCAGGGTAGTTTAAACTGAATGTCTCTGTTTATACAAACTACAAGGTACAGACAGCTGAAAATAATGATGAATAGTATAAGAATTTTAGTGAAATTAAAGCAGTTAATATGAGCATGACACTGTACGAAATCTGAAGTCATTCTGCATAAGCAAGCACTGATGCTGCTACTGACTGATGCCCACTATGTTTAAAACTATTTTGCAGGAGATACAGCAAATTTAACACCAAGTCAACCAAGGAAGATCAGGATCCATAATGTAAAATCTGTTAGGGAGAATGAATGTGTCATGTCTTTTCCCTGAGCAGAGCATGCTGCGCTGGGAGGCTCCTCAGTTTAATTAAAACCAGTCTAATGAGTTGCAGGGTGTTCCCTGGGATGCCGGCCAGCTCCTCTCGGATAGGATTTGGCTCGTTACCTAGCCCGCATCCTGCACCGTTACAGTAGCCATCTGCAGCCCTACATTTACTGCCAGGGAGGCAGCAGCGTGGTGGGTGTTGCTGTTTTCCTTGGGAAGAGCTTTTACTACAGGTGGCACAGCCAGCGAGCCAAGATTTTGAAAACAGCCTAGAAATGTGGATGTCCAACTTTGCTTATATTAACAGAGTGTAATTTTCAGAAAGAGTTCAGCAGTTATCTGCTGAAAACCAGGACTCCCTAGAGTCTATTAAGTCTGACAGACAGAAGCTCAAGCTCCCTCAACCCATTACAGCACTTGCATATCTTGGCTAGGTTTCCACCAAAGATGGAATAACCACCATTACTGCAAGGGTTGAAATTCCCTTTTATTTCATGAATAATGGTTACTTATTGCTCAATGTAACGAAACAGAAAGAACAATTTGACATTTTGACCTCTGGATAGTGCCAGTCACACTAGCTATGAACAATGTTTTAAAGTATGGGTACCCAGTAAGACATGATTTCCAGACACAAATTAAAGCATCAAGAACAGGTTTGCCTAAAAAACCCCAACCAACCAAACAAATAAACAAACAAACCAGCAAACAAAAATCTAAGCTTGGAAACAAAAGTTACAAGTAATTTGAGTGTCTTTTCCTGTGATCCCCATCCTGCTCAGAGAAGAGGCAGGAGATAGTAGCCTCCTTGGATGTTCACTGGCCACACACTTCTGGAAGTTGTCTTACATAAGTATTTCTCTGCTGGGACAAGCACTTAAATGTGACCAACTGTTCCCACAGTAAAGCTACCATAGCCTCTAATCTGACATAGCTTTACTATATTGACTGTCCTCAGGGCAATCTTCTATCACACTGAAAGCTGACCTGTGCTTGGAGACCAAAGAAACTTAAAAATCTCACCAGTGTTGCTGAATATGGACCTAGGGTCAAGTTTGCAACTCCCATAGAAAGTAAATGCTGTTCAGCAATGCACTACAACTTCAGAAAATCTGGGCTTTGGGAGCATCCATTCACGCAGCCAGGTTTAAAAGCACTACCCACTACCTGCCTGCAGCTGGTTACAACCTAGAGCAACTTTCAGGCTGCTCCAGCCTACCTCAGCAACCAGATCCCACACCAGCACCTGCGCAGCATAGTCAATAGAAGGAAAATAATCCGTGACGTCTCTTCAAATTCCTGCCAGATTAGCTGCTCCCAAAGCTTTAAAGTAAATAGTAGCCTTGATACATGTGCTGAAAGATGACAGTTCTTGGCGCAAGACCCACAGGCTGGAATAAATTGCTCTTGGCCACCTTTACAAAAGGTAGCAGATAATAAAAAAATTTTAAAATTCAACATAATTTTTCACGTTTACATTTATTTAGAATTTGATATAGCACATTTTGCTGATTTTAAGCATATTTGCTCACCTTTGTAACTTATATTGAAAAATTACAGAGAGACCAAGACTATGAGAAGAAAAGTCAACCTCTGCAGTAAAACAGAGTAACTCTATTTCTCCAGTAGCTCTGTACCCTCTTACATATACATTAATTTCAAGATAGCCATATCATCTGGAAACAATAGAGAAACAGTGCAACTTCCTCATTTTCTATGACATTGCGATGACTGGGGGGAAACAAAGAAAATAAAATGGTGCTCTGCAGAAGAATTCCGATAAGTGAGAAGACAGATGGAAGGCCAGGCTGGAAACCCCATTTAAATTTCCTTTGCACTGAAATAAAAGTTACCAAAGGGACAATTGGAAATCTGTCTGATGTAGAAGGCTCCTAACTGTTTTTCCAGCTAGCAGGTTTCTTCTCTGTCTACGCCAAGGATATACAAACAGAGGAAATGGCACGTCCAGTCTGGAGTGGGTACATTCTTGCCCCCAGCCAGTCCCACCACCCGTTTTTTGTGTGTTGTCTTTCAAATGTATTCTAAAAATAGGCAGTTTATGCTGTGGGGGACCTAAAAAATCCTGTTTCCAGTAACGCAATTTCCTAGCCTGAAAGACTGCAAGGTAAGAACCTTGGAGAACAATTTCAGCTAATTATCAAAATTTTCTAAATTTTATTCCTCCCTCAACAATGTTTTATAGCTGGACTGCAGCTGGTGCAACCACCTGAATAAAAATTAGTAAATGAGAGTTTGTGGGATTCTGTCATGGGGGCTGCAGATGTCTACATTTCCTTTGCTGCTGTGTTGGGGAGTGGGGTGATTAAGCATACCAAGTGTTGCTGTTAAACTCTCTGCTCCACTTACTGTTGCCTGAGATATCACGTTTGCCATCTTGCCCGCTGCAGTGTTACTGCAGGCAGTGCTCCTGTCCCTCAAAATGGATGGAGCACTAATGGTTAGTTTATAATGTAGAGCTGTTCAATGCAGACCATCAGATAAACACATACAGGAAATTATATGTTATTAACAAATTGCATAGGAAAGCAACGCTGCTGAGCATGTCCGGCTGTGGTGGGTGTTTGACAAAATGGATGTAAGTGCATTATGGAGCCAAATATAACATCCTTTTAATAATAGGTGCCTTTGTAAGCAAGGGTTACGAAACAACAACCCACTGCCATGCACTTTAGTTTTCCAGAACATGGTTGTTTTCCTCTGCCGGGGCACTGACATGGGGTAGCTCAGCTGCCAGTTCTTACCCTTCCCAGAGCATAATATGCCATCCGCTGACTCACAGAGACTTCTGCTCTCCTCCTCTGTCATGTTGCACTTCCTTGAATGCTGGCACATTTTTCCAAACCACCCGTCCTGGCAAATGCATCGGCCGCATGAGCAGATACCATGGCCTGTAATGACACCAAGGTTTGTTATGAGCAAAATAAGCAGAAAGCAGTGACTGCAGTCACAACCGAGATGGTCTTCAAACCTCTGCAGTGTGAATTTCATGCTATGGGACAGACAGACAGACAGACAGATGGACAGCACAGCTTCAGGGCAGGGTGGCCTTCTCCAGTTCTCTCATTCTAGTGATGAACAGGGTGCCCTAGTGATGTGCGGAAAAGCATAGGCATGGCTCCCCTGATCCAAAAAGCTCAGCATCAACTCAGCCTTATGTGATGTCCCTTAATCCACAGTGTACTGAGGACAAACACAGTCCCTTCCTTCCCATGTCTTTAATCCTGCAATCCAGTGCCAAAGATCTCACCTGCGTATCCCATACTGTCACCTGAAGAAGCAGACCCCAGCATAGGGCTGAGAGCAGTGCAGTACACAGCAGAACAGGCAAGGGAACCAAAAGCTGCATTTTCCTCTAGCAGCCCATTACCGCTGGTTCTCTGCCACAGTGCATGGAGCAGCTGATGTGCAAAGCCCTCAACATACTCTGCAATTACTATAGATTATCTCTTACAGTACAGGATGAAGATAATTCCCCCAGGGTCTCTTGCAATTGCTAAAACTGGTTGTACATAAACCCAACTGGCAATCTGTGAAGAGTTCCTCTCATCACCCTAACAACATCCCGTTTGTCTTCTGCATCTCTTCTTCAGGCATAGCTATCCCAGTTCCGTCATTTAAAGGTTTGGCACTTTCGCTCCTGATACTGCAGTGAAATGCTGAGGGGGGAGCAGGGAGGAGGGAGAGACCAGAGCATTCTCCAGAGCACAGGCTTGTATGACCCCAAGGCAGGACTTTGAAGAAGAATGAGCAGGCTACCATCGTGGGCTTTCTCCACAGGGACGCATAGATTTCAATTCCCAGATCAAGAAAAGAAGCCTGAATGAGACGGAAGATGGACAGGCAGAAGAACAATACAGGAGTGAGGACATAGCTATCAAAAGTTGATTCATAATAAGGGGGAAAAATAGGGGGAAATGAAAGGAGAGAAAGAAAAGAGGAACAAGAGAAAACATAAAATAAGGGGCAAGTGGAGAGGAATAGACTCTGAAATGTTAGGGAAAGAAAGATAGGTAATGACAAGTGAAGGAAAGGTCAAAGAAACTGTGTAACATGGATCAAAGATAGAGCCTAGAAGCTATAAATGTTTTAAAAAAGAAAAAATAGAAGATTAAATTGAAATTTTAAGAATTATTTGTACTTAGATTAATAAAAAAGGAAAATATGTTGACTAGTAAACTAAGGGGAAAATCTGGCCAGGAAGAAGGACAAAGTGACAACAAACGCAGACAATACAGAAATGGAAAACAGAAGAAAAAGAAATGTTTCCCAACCAAAATTTCACTTTTCTACCTAGAATAATATTTCTGCAGCAGACAAGACCATTCCTTAGCTAATCAGTTTCCTGGGCTTAAAAGTAAAGCATATATACCAGTGACTTTTGTCCTATCCTACCTGCTATGTAGGGCAAGGGAGGCGAAGTGAGGGGACTGAGATAATTTCGTAGCATGGGCTGGGAGGAAGGGAACAAGCAGTAGGAGTATCTGGCAAAGCACTGAGCTGTAGGATGCACGCAGAGAAGCAAACCAGCAATTTTGCTTTTCTAATTTGTGGACTTCTCATGATGCAACAGTGCAACTTGACATTGTAACCCGGGAGGCAGTACTCGTAAAAGCCCAAAGAAGAGACAAACCTTGTAGTCTGCTATAAGTGGAATTCCTTGTTTTACTGATGGCCAAATACTTTACAAATTTAAATTAGAAAATACTGGAAGCTCCAAAGTCTTGGAGTTGTCATTTACAACAATCTAAATTTTCAGAATAATTTTTGTACCTCAGACTATATATTGAATGGGTTATTTAAATCTTATTATCTATACAACTTTAAATGCTCAGTAACAATGACGCAGTCTCATCGTGACAGTATTCCCGCTCATTTCTGCAAGTGACATTCAGCAATCACAAATTTATATATAGGCATTTAACATATATCAAATATCACAAATTTATAATTAGCAAAAATAGAAGATTTACCTTCTGTGTTAGACTTTGAAACAAGAACAACTATGCCACAAACCATAATATGAGAGGTAGAAAACAAACTTATGTACTTTCCCATATGCTCCTTCCAGGTAGACAACGTGCGATCGTCTGTATTAACTTACTGTAGCTAAGCTTCTGTCAGAGCATTTTTATCTGCCTTATTTTTTTCTTAGTAGCATGTAGATTAAATCAGAGACTAGCTCAACCACTGAAGAGCAAAATATACAGCTGGATGTCAGTGCTGGAAAATTATTTTTGGAGATACAAATACTTATACTCATTTTAGCTACAAATGGGAAGAAATCCATGCTGATTTCACTGAGAAAATAATTTTATATCATTTTTGTGGTATAGCCATTACGATTTATAGAATGCAGAGACTGATCATGTCTGTAAAGCCTTTACACAAGTCAAATAAAAGGTAATGAATAATCAATTAATTCACAGTAAACAGTTTACAGTATACCACATAAAATTTTGACATGCATTTTTCCCGAGATGACCATTCCTCTCCTCCTTTACGCCACATAAATTCTCAAAACATAAAGGACTCTTTTGCTCTAAGGAATCCATTATACCAAAATAATATTTGCTCCTAGTTGACACCAGCTTGGGCAGCTGCAGCTCTTTGGATGCCTTATCCATTGGGATGGTGAATATGCAAGTGTCTAGCCTAATGCTTGTTTGCTCCTAGCTATCTTTCATGTGTGCTAGTCTGTGATTAACTGCTTTACAAGGTTTAGTTGTGTGTATCCTCCTTCCAGAGGCTTTTTGCACTTGCCTGAAGATGTCCAAACAAGCCAACTGAAAGGGAGAGGTAAAATATTACAAGCAACTGCTTTCAGTTGAATGTAATATTCAAACTACATTCAAAGTGTCCCAGTTTCATTCCAATGAATCCCAGGCTCTCAAAAATATGAGCAAGAGCAGCAACAAAAAGGGGCTGCTCTTGCTCATAGGTCCTTTTAGATCTGAATATAATTCCCTTCATAGAGGAGTATAAAATTCAAGAATACAGCAATCAGAGCAAAAGGTAAAAGAAAAATCTCTGACTGAAGAAGTCCAACCCAACTGAATTGGTTAACACGGTAAAATACTGATTTAACTACACAAATTAAGCAGATTTACTGGAAAGTGTTGGTCTATCATAGATTCAGATTTAACATGAAACACTTAAAATCACAAACAAATTGCATATTGCAATGGCTCTGAGACTATAGTTCTTCATTCATAAAAATCTGTGTTAATGAACATTTAAATATTTAACAGAATGTTTTAAACATTAATCTCCAATCAAGAGAAAGACTGTGATCAGGGAGAGGCAAAGGAGAGAAAGAGATGATGTTGAAGATACTGTCACTTTGTTTAGAATTCTCAATAAACCCAATTTATCTAAACCAGAGGATTTAAATGTGAAATATGAATGCAGCAACAAAGCAAGCTGTGACAGATTATTAGCAGGTGTCCATTATAACCCAAATCAACCCAAAACAAACTGGACACCAGGATGAATTATTTCTTACTATGCCTGGAAACAAAACCGTGTGGTTGTGGGGAACTTCAGTTTAGGACTACTCATGCAACTGTTGATGGAGTTCCCCAAAAAACTGCATGATAATTTTATGATACTAAAGGCACCACTACATGGAAATGTGAGCATGATGAAAAAGCTTAAGTAATCATTGAAGAGGAAGATGGCTCTTATTTATAGAGTAATTGATTATAACGAAGGGTGAACTGAGGCCAGGCCAAACCAGAATTTGGCACTTCAGGAGAACAAGTTTCTCAAACTAAAATAATAAAATAAGTATATAATAAAGTCAATATTAACCAGAAATGGGGGGAAAAAGTCTTCAGCTATAGAAATATGAATTTGATTGTCCTGTATGAAGAATTTATCTGATAGACCAACAACATTTTTCCACAGGAAGAGAGAAGCTGGCCCATGTTTAATAGTGGAGAGACGCTACGAGTTAGGTATGAGGAGACTGTACAGCAAAAGTAAGAAAGACCAACTGGATAGCAAGCAATATAAATGAGAAATTTTGTTGTGAATAAAAAGGACATAATAGGAAAAAAACCATCAAATCCAAAAATCTGTAACTGGATGAAAAATATGAAGTTTTAAAAGTGTACTAGGAATATGAAAAATCTCAGCATAAAGCAGGATCTCTGATTTAGAACAATACAGTAAATGAAGTAAATATTTCTCTGTGTATTTAAATACAAACAGAATTTTCTATTTTTTATTACAGGACTATGATAAAGAACATTTCATTACAGTGTTAAGGTAATAGAATATTATAAAACATCTATCTGGGAGAAATATTTCTGAGTGAGAAGGCTTTCTTAACTGGTCCAAATATGTCAGAAGAGTTGGTAAAAACATTACTGGGTCACTTATTTTTTATTTTTATTTTTACTGAATAACCAGAGAATGCCATAAGACTGAAACAGTTCTGACAACTGCAGTTAGACAAACCTAATATAAATGTGAAGTGAAATACTAATTGTCTATCACGTTTCCATAACAGGTCACTTAATATTGTCGAAGTCTAATAGAGGTGGACTGTGGCTCCAGTTTGAGGAACACAACAGGCAGGCACCTCAGTAAACACTTCAAGTGAAACTGCAGTGAAAAGGGCTAATGCCATCCTCATAGGCATATAACAGGAGAGAAGTGAGTAGGAACAAAAATTAGTAGGAACATTTAGAGCACTGATGAGATATAGTCATTGAAGTCCCACAACTCACTGTGATATCCACATCTGAAGAGATTTTAAAAACTTGGAAGAGTCCCAAAAAGTTCCAAAGAATTCAAAGGGCAGAGAAAACAGCTTGTTGAAAGAACTTCAAAGATCTGTACCTGCTTAGGCTACGAAAAAAAAAAAAAGACTAAGAAGTGTTTCAGCAGGATCTGAACTACCTTTGAAAGTACTGGAATGGGGACTCTCAAACGACCAGAGAAAGACAGAGAACCAGAGAGAAAAGCTGATACTGACAAATTCATTTAAGAAACAACAGCGTTTCAAACAAGGATGATGGCTATTGGAACAAACTTGTTAGTGATGTTGGCATGGGCTGTGCATGTCTTGGTGTCTTCAGAGTGTGGCTGGCTGCCCTTCTCAGAGACAGGCTTTAGTTGCACACACTACACAGACTTCAACACAGGGAAAGCCTGGGTATAGTGTAATGCTTTTTCTAGCCTAATACACAAGATTCAACATATAAGCCCTTTTGGCCTTTGTGAATTAGTATCTATTAATCAGCTTAAACGTTGTTTCATTAGCAGTTCCTTTACTGCTCATTTTAACAGAAAGATTCAATTCAAAATCTTTCTGCCAACCTAAATTCTGTTATATGCTATCTGAAAAACTAAACATACTACATTCTCTGGGCATCTATGTAAAGTCTCAACTTCTCATACACCTGCACAAACATCTGGGTGACCAGGGCAGAAATCTGTCATGCGATTCTAAGAAAAATTAGGAAAGCAAAATTAGCCAAGTAAAACCAAGTTGATTTAATACAGAATATACTATGCACATTAATACCTATACTGGCTACATCAGTTACTCTCGTATCTAATTCAATACCCACTGATCCTTTTGAATTTATCTGTTGCTGCCCCTGGAGGTGCCTCAGAGCTAGAATGAAATAGTTAAGTGCAAGGACACAGGCATTGAATCATTAACTTTCCACTTAGTGTTGTCAAAATAAAAGCCTAAATCAAACTAGCTTTATGCCAGGTAGACTCTGACTTCCCTGCTAGCTAATACAGTAATTTTCACTTTTTTTTTATCGTCAGTTTTACCCAGTAAGCATGTGTTTGAACTTTTTTATTTTCCCAGGAGAATCAACTGCATTTTTCAATAACAAATACCACAATACAAATTTTCTACTAAATAGTATAAAAATATCTAGTGAATTCTGTAACAACTATATGTATTACAGATTCCTCAGTCAAAAGATCATGGTGCCTGTTCTGAAGACTTTCCAATAGAAATGTAAAACTTCTTGGACAGGGAGTAAAATATTATTTTGACATAACAGGAACCACAGAGAAATTACGGGTTCATTTCAGACGCCTAGTGCCATTTGACATACCCTAAGACACTAAGGACATTGTTGTGATGGCAACAGCTATGTAGGCATCCCTGTGTCCTTGAGGAGCCAAGCTGGGGTTAGACAAGGGTAGCCTTGAGCATCAGAAATCATGCAAGATGCCTAGCTACGCAACTGAAGACTTTCAAATGATGTCCCATGTAGTCTGAGAAGCCATGGTAGAGTTAGGAGTTGAATTCATATTTCTGGATTTTCAGACCAGTCAGTGCTTCGGCTACGAGATAGGCTGGTATTATTTTTCTCTCCTAATTTGCATTTTAGGAATATTAGAGAGTTCTATAAATGTCCTAGACACTTCTGTTTCTGTGAAGCAACATTAGTGCAAGAAATGAGGTGATTGTCTGACAGCAACTGCACCATAATATCAATAGTTAGCTTCGCTTAATGAAGCATATCATTAATCATAACTCTATCATTTTTATGGTTATAGCCTTATTGGTCCTCATAAGAACATGCTATCTGAAAATATCATGTTTCTGCTTCACTGAACAGATGACAAAAAGAAATATAATTCATGATTCTTGAGTATGATTATAGAACTTTCATAAAAAAGATTTGCTGTTTCTGTTATATATCTTTATCATATAATAACACACAGTTATACTCAAAAAAAAAGAAAGGCAGGCAGTACTTCCTCTGAATCAAATTACTTTACCTGGCTGGATAGTAATGAAAGATTTATATTCAAAGGAGTATGGTAATTAGGGGCAAGTTATACCAACTTTTGAGAGGGAACACTTCCACTGTACGTCCTGGTGATGACTATGTGATCCTAGAATCCTTCTCTAGTTGTGAGGACGTGAAGTAGAAGCTTCTGTCCCTATTGTAAAAGTTTAAAACATTGAAAAGCAGGGAATTGTGGCTTTAAGTATACGTACACCTTATAAACCACAGCTTTTCCCTTGTCCTCTGCCAATACACAGGGACTTATACTGGAAACCTAAACTGGTGTGAATTATGTATGAATGGAAATGTGTAGGTAAGCACCAGAAGAAACACCACAATGAGGTTAAAAACACAACCTGTACTTATAACCAACCATATATTCATAGCAGTAAATCTGAGTAATGTATTATTAGGTCCTGCACGTGGGTTGGGGCAACCCCACTATCAATACAGGCTGGGGGATGAAGGGATTGAAAGCAGTCCTGCCAAGAAGGAGTTGGGGGTACTGGTGGATGAAAAGCTGGACATGACCCAGCAACATGCACTCACAGCCCAGAAGGCCAACCGTATTCGGGGCTGCACCAAGAGAAGCGTGGCCATCAGGTCGAGGGAGGTGATTCTGCCCCTCCGCTCTGCTCTGGTGAGACCTCACCTGGAGTCCCATGTCCAGCTCTGGAGCCCTCAGCATGAGAAAGACATGGATCTGTTGGACTGGATCCAGAGGAGGCCACAAGAATGATCCAAAGGCAGGAGAACCTCTCCTATCAGGAAAGGCTGAGAGAGTTGGGACTGTTCAGCCTGGAGAAGAGAAGGCTTCAGGGAGACCTTATTGTGGCCTTTCATTACTTCAAGAGGGCCTACAGGAAAGATGGGAAAAATATTTTTAGCAAGGCCTATTGTGACAGGACAAGGATTAAAGGCTTCAAACTAAGGGAGGGTAGGTTTAGACTGGATATAAGGAAGAAATTTTTCACAATGAGGGTGGTGAAACACTGGAACAGATTGTCCACAGTGGTAGTGGAGGCCCCATTCCTAGAAATATTCAAGACCAGGTTGGACAGGGCTCTGAGCAACCTGCTCTAGTTGAAGATGTCCCTGCTCACTGCAGAGGGGTTGGGCTAGATGAACTCTGAAGGTCCCTTCAATCCAAAAGCATTCTATGATTCTATTCTATGATTATTTTGTCAAAACCAGCAGGTCTCCACTCCTGTAAAACAACGCTATGATGACTTTCATGGTGACTTGTCATCAGAACACTGTGTGTTCAGCAACAAAGGATGTCATCACAGACAGAGCACATAACTTCTGTCATTCCTTTTCTTGTGACTACAACAAGAACAGCGTTGTCCTAAGAATGTCAAAAATGAGGAAGCATAGAGAACAGGCACCAGACTTGCCAAAAACTTACAGAGATGAAAGCAAGCAACATTGTGAGTCAAAAGGATCACCCTAGCTGATGGGTGATAAACAATATAAAAGATGTGTCTTAAAACCGGTTTATTGTTGACAGTCAAGAAGAAATAAAAAGACTTACTGAGAAATTGATGGGCGGCATCTCTTGTCTATCTTGTGTGTCACACACACGGGATCCTGACCAAACTAGTTAAATTCAGATGCTCTAACACTTGTATGTGGATGTGAGAATGCAAGTCAATGAAATCAAGGACAGAATACACCTGAGTTGTGAAAATTAATGTACTTGGGGTTTTTACAAAAGAAATATTAACTTCCACTCCAATAAAGTCTCATACAGAGTTTTGCTGCACTGGTTTCCTACAGTTAGAGGACAAAGAGGAGTGAAGGCAGACCTGAGTAAGGAGGGAAATATTAATTACCTCAGCATTTCCTCCAATAATAGATCAGCTGCTCCAACTTTTACAAGCCTTTATACTACAACCAGAATCTCGAACTGATGAGAACTAATGCCTTTTAACAAAAGGCATTGGTATAAACAAACAAATATATAGCTGCATTTACTCTTTGATGTGACAGGATAGAACATGCTGTTACACAACTGGATTCCCTACAGTGTCAGGATTATATTTTCATAGAATCATGGAATCATTAAGGCTGGTGAAGACCTCTAAAGTCATAATTTTATTGTGCCATGGCCAAAACAAATAGTTAAAAAGTCATCAAAATGATCTTGCTCACTTGAAAATAAACAAATGAGACTTCTCAAAGTATTCTGTTGTCACCAGCCAAAGAACTGGCTTACTGGGATGACCAGAGGCTTAGTTGTTTCTTAGTGTTGAGGACAGTGCAAACATCCATGACTAAATATTAAAAGGTCTTATCAAAGCTAATTGTCTAATTGGTGGCCCACTATATGAAGCACAGACTGAAATACTGACATAAAACAAAATGGGAACATCCCTAGAAATATGCAGGGCCTTGCTATGTTTAGGAGTCTCAACCTTTGCCAGTAGCCCTAGTGAAGAACTTGTGTGGTGCTTCAACCAATTTTTTACTCTTTTTGCTGGGTTCCTTTTTATTGTAGAGCTTTTACACAGCATAATCCTGCACCAATCAGTAGCACGCAGGGGACCCAAAAGGGCTTCTGTTTTATTCCTTCAGTGGTTGCTACTTGTTACATTGACAAAAACTGACAGCTAGGCCAGTAATGGTCCAGAGAACAAATCAAAATGAGTTAAGAGCGTTATCGAATCAATTTCAAATTGATCTTTACTGTTGTCCTGAATTTTTGTTGCCTGCCTGCCCTCAATTCTGAAAGAGAACAGAACATAATGGACAACAGTAAACCCAGTGAGGGTGGAGCAGCCAGCAATGACATCAACTGAAAAACACGACTGGACACAGTAGGGGAACAAATAACACTTGAAAGCACAGGACACATCTGCAGCTAGCAGCACAGCCATAACCTCAGAGGAGAGAGAGAAGTATCTCTCACCAGGATACAAAATAAGTAAATATCAAGCCTGGTGTATATCAGTGACACAGCCATGCCAAAAAAAAACTTGTGCTGGAAAACCTGTGATTCTCTGGTCATGTGTGTGCACCAACCGAAATTAACTTGCACAAGAAAGACTCGAAGAACAAAGTAAAGCCAAAAAGCCCATGGCGTTAAATATTGCTGTGGATCAACACTGCAATACACCTGGGCGAATCTTACATTATTGAAAAAAACTGAACTGTAGGGAACGGACCTTTAGGTAGAACATACCAATCTTAAAAAGGCTGCACGAGGCACCTCCTCCAGCCATAGTATATTAAGTCTCTATACAGCGGCAGACAAATGAAGGAGAAGATGACATGAGGACCTGGCAAGCACAATGAGGGAGGTGATTCCCCCTGCACTTCACTCTCGTGAGACCCAACCTAGAGTACTGCATCCAGCTCTGGGGTCCCCAGTAAAAGAAAGACATGGACCTGCTGGAGTGGGTCCAAAGGAGGGCCACAAATATGATCAGAGGGCTGGAACACCTCTGCTATGAGGAAAGGCTGACAGCGTTGGGGTTATTCAGGCTGGAGACAAGAAGGCTGCGGCCTTCCAGTACCTGAAGGGGGCTACAAGTAAGCTGGAGAGGGACTTTTTACCAGGGCACGGAGTGATAGGGCAAGGGGCAATGACTTTAAACTAAGGGAGGGTAGATTTAGACTAGATATAAGAAAGAAATTCTTTACTCTGAGAGTGGTGAGGCACTGGAACAGGTTGCCCAGAGAAGTTTTGGAGGCCCTGTCATTTAAAATGTTCAAGGCCAGGTTGGATGGGGCTTTGAGCAACCTGATCTAGTGAAAGATGTCCCAGGCCATGGCAAGGGGCTTGGACTAGATGGTTTGTAATTGTCCCTTCCAACCCAAAACATTCAATGATTCTATGAATCCATTTCTAATAGCAGAGTGCTGTGGAAACTATGCCGAGTCCTCCTGCAACCTTTGTCTTTGTGGAGACATAATGTCTCTATTCCTGCTACTGCAATGATGGACAGCTGAATTTTTAAGTGAATGACTCACTACAATCATGCAGAAACATGGTAATAGGGTTTCACTCAGTTGTACCCTAATTTATCATATCTTTTGCCTCATGTCTTTCTACCATCACAGAGACAGCTGGTCTGGAAAGCAAGCTATTAATCAATCTCTGCTGGTCAGAAGAGGCCAGTAACAATTCTGATTCAAATCATTTAGGCTGTCATTCACATTTCTCATTTCAGCGTGCATTTAATCTGAAAGCACTGGTCTTCCACTCAGTGCTCACCATCAGACCCTGCACATTCACAGAGTCCCGCTTACAATTCTCTGAAGCTACAGCTGCCAGCAAGGGCTTAGGTCCTGACAGTGATTGCCTAGGTAGCAACAATGGTAGAAAAACAGTAATGAAAAGAAAAGACGGAAAGAGGAAGGAATGAGCAGTTCAGCAAGAGGTGTCAAGAGGTTCAGACTGACATTGAAGTATGGACAAACCCAAAAGGAAGAGAGATGTGAGTGACACTAGAGCAAAATTAATGAGAGAAGTTCTGTGGATAGATAAGTTGCAAAAGGGGAAAGAAAATAAGGTTAAAATCAGTAGAATCTCAAGAAAAGGGAGATATGAGAAATACTGTATATCAAAGGAAACATTTAAAATACTGTCAAAGTAGAAAGTGATAGCCAAGCAAAACATTTGACAATTACTAAAGACTGGAGCTGAAGCTATCAGCAACATCAGAGGCTGTTGTGGATCTGAAACGGATAGCAATGACAGAAACTCCTACATTTGGTCAGAAATTGTGGGAATAGACATTTCAGTGAAAATGTTGGTGGAAACCAAGTGAAAGATGAAGTCACAGAAAATGCATAAGGGGTAAACGGCTCATATTATGAGTTTGAAGGTGAGGGAAGGTGAGGGGAATTTGCTTGCTAAATGGTTAGTGAACAGAAAGCTGCAATTGAGGGGGAGTCTCTGAAGACAAACATTCCTATACTTAGTGTTCACACCGAAATAGGTGCTGCCTTAAGTTACTGGGGTGGGGGTGGCCTCTTGAGGCAGGTGAGTCAGAAGCACAAGTGGACACTGGATGGTCAAAGAAAATAAGGTTTCAGGATCTGCCAGAAGTAAAAAAAAAAAGAAAAAAATAAAGAAAAAAGGGAGGGAGAGGGTAAATGAGAGAAGGACCCACTCCAGTGCTTCAGCAGCCAGGAGAAGAAGTGGTGTATGGAAGTGAATGGAATGATCAGTAAGACATCTATGTTTGTTACTTTGAATCTCAGCGCACTTCATATAGAAGAACCAGAGAAGTGTGAACAAAGACACACTTCAGTGGCATGGGACAGAAACAGAGAAAGGGGAAACCAGTTCCTGGCTGTAAAAGAAGAAAAGTGGGTGGAATCATGAAACAACAACAACAACAACAATAATAATAATAATAACAACATAGGAACATGCTTCAAGGAGTAAATTACAACCAAATCTAGAATAATCTAAAAATATACCAAATTATATTTAGAAATAGCATAGACAGCACAAGAAATAAAATATCAAGTATATGAAAAAATAATCTGCCAATTATTTGCCATTGGAATCCCAACAGATCTACCACAGATATCCAAAAATTTTTGGAAGATGGTATTAGCAGTGGCACGACTTCTAATCGGGAAGACCAAAAGTCTAGAGACCAGCTTCACCTCACCAAGTTCAGACAGTTGTGAGTGAGCAAAGGTGCTCTAGTCTCCCTTGAGGCACTTCAGAGGCCAGCTCAGATCCTGGTGGATGTAATCTTCACCTTCTGCCATGCTTCCTCCTCTCACTTTACTTACAAGAAAGCCCAGGATAACAGGAATCCTGATTTGGTGTTTAATCTACGATTTTGGGAAAAGAATTAGGAATAAGCTCAGCTCCCCAGAACAGCAAAAATCACAGGGTGGGCCTTCTGAAGTCCTGTCAACAGACACTGCGCAGTGCAATTTCAAACAGGGCACAGTCACTTGAACGACGTTTTTGCATATAATTGCTTTCACCTGCAGAGGATCATTAGTAACTAAACTAGCAGCTTGAATGAAAGTGGAAATGTTGAGTTTGAGACTAGAACTGATTTGTAAATTTCTGAGCTGGCTTTACTTTCTATTTGTTGTTTCAATATTAGGAAAATAATCTTAAAGTGTGTGGTTTTTAAATTAATCAATTAATTTCTGCCATTCTCTTTGGATAAATCTATTTAGACTGAAGGGGAGAGTTTATTCAGATTACAGTGTGACCTAGAGCGTCTGCTGCACGGTAAAATACTGGACACTGGCTCAAGTGTTGAGGTGATTATGCATTTAAGTGTGATGTGCTTTAGCGACCAACAAAAATTAAAATTGTCACTGTATCCTTCCCAACAACAAAGAATGGAATTTTTGTCTATAATTTCCAAAATATGGAATTTAATTAGCAGTATTAACATTGAAGCATTGTCATCAAATAGCTTAACATATGAATGATATAAATGAAAGAGATATTTTTAACCACGGAAAAGGATGAATTTTGGTTCCCAACTACCTAATTTATAACAAATATGATCCAGCTTTTCAGTGCTTTTATTTGCTTTCATGTCCTTTATACAAAATTAATTTCAAATTACTCTTTTTCTACACTTTCATATTATTGAATTATGCTGAATGTTATAAACCACTTTTATGGCTGGTTAGACATTCAAACTAGAATATTAAATATATGCCTATATTCTGCATGGCAGAGACCTTGAAGAAATATTCCCTGTAGTCAGAATTTTTTATGTACACAAGGATTATGAAACAATATGTTTTTTTCTTATATAGAAACAAGGAATATAATAAAATGTGTCATTATTCATACCAACTACTTTGTTAATATTAAGAATCAAAGACTAATTTTTAAAATAAAGCAAATAAAATCTAGAAAGACGGCATTTAGGACAAATACTACTCACCTGTTTTTAAAATACTATATGGTATGTACACATTTACATATCTAAAGCTAACTTGAAATACTGCTTAACACCAACACACATTACTGAAAAATCAAAAAGCAAGGTTTTCACTGTCAACATTATAATAAACCATCTGCATGTACGTTTGCTGTGACAATGTATCTCAAGCATTTTAGATTCTTTCGTAATATATTTTCACCACTTTTTTAGAAAACAGACATATCACTGTTAGTGAATATGAAATATTCAAAAGTATTGCTGGTCATTACAACCTATAGGTAAAACACAACATTCTCTGTAAAACATCAACTGCACTGAACACAAAGTAAAATTACCTCATTTTTTAGGTTTTCCTGTGTCTGTATTCTTCTCTAATGAACACTGACGGAATCTGGGATATATTACAGCACTTACATTTATGCTACTAGGTGTATTTAGTCTACTTCATTCTTAGTATTTCTGAAGTATTAAAATAAATATTCACTAAAATATTCACTGTATATAGAGCTTGTTACTTACAAAAATCTATGATCTATTACAATTAATCAATTACATCCATAGCCTATAGTGACATGTTAGAAAGTCAGAGGGAACACAAAGTTATAAACTGACAAAATTTATATTAATGATATGATATAATACGGTATGATATTAAATGAACGCATACCCCCACAGATATCGCCGTCCACATTTTCACACTGTCGATCATCACATTCACAGTTTTTGCCATGAACCCTGTTGTCTCCTGGAGGGAAACAAGTGCATTGGCCACATTCACACCTCCCTGTAAGAAAAAGCAATTGTTAGAGTCATGATTTCAGTACAGTAAAATAAATTAAATACAAACCCAAACCCTACCCCCCAAAAGACAAACTACAAGTCACGCTGTATTATTTGAAGTATGCACATAAACACTATTTAAAAGAAAGTAAAACAAAAAAGCAACAACTATCCCTCCTCTACAGCAACCAGAAGCAAAGTATATCATTGTTATGTCTTGGTGGAAACAGTAACAATAAGTAATCATTGACATTGTATGTTTTGCATATCTCAACTTTTCATAGCAGAGCTATGGCACATGTTTAACTGCATAAATAATCTCTATAATTGATCTAAAATGTTTAGCACGTATCTCAGAAACTCCAAAACAAATGTGATTAGAATTAAACTGTCTGTGCACAGGGCTACCGAAGATACTATCTCTTCGTAGAAACATAACAATTCAAATACTCTGTCAGGCATTTGGAAAGCAAAAATCCTTATAGTTTTTCTTTTCTAGGCCTGAGAGAATAGAAGTTGCAAGCAAAACCTCTGTCAGAGTGTTCCCTTCCACCAACCTGTTCAAGGGATGCCGAGTTTCAGCATCCATGCAGGGACAGGAATGACTCTCACACATTGATACAATGCACAGTCGATCCGATTTATTGGTCTGCTTGCGTGGTTATATACATTTTTCATATCTGCACACGCGATCACAATTATTCGGATAGGCTACAGACATAAATCACGCGCTGTTCACGCACCCCATATTCCCTTATGTTTGGTAACTATGCACTAACGCTAATAGCAACAGACCACCTGCACGTTCTTGAACACATCTTGTTTTTGCTAACCCACATCATGTTTATTCTTAGCTGTCCGTTCCAGCGGCCTGTCCAGCTATGTTAACCGTTTTGCTCAAGCAGCCTAGTCATGCTAACTCTCAAACTACATCAACCCCAACATCTCCCCCTTTTTCTTTTCAAAAAAAGCTAAGCTATCTTATCATTGCCTTAAAAACATTTGCTCAATTTGTGTTAGTTGCATCACAAAAA
>Ga0065711_1000173_pt1 | contig 130866 bp, 81 predicted proteins | sample Hoacrofraction12_FD_59098 | JGI IMG/M metagenome (GOLD analysis project Ga0065711, IMG submission 59098) | Hoatzin crop microbial communities from Cojedes, Venezuela - Epithelial fraction 12 v2 (version 2) | ecosystem: Host-associated > Birds > Digestive system > Esophagus > Crop | place... | reverse complement strand
AAAAAAAAAAAAAAAAAAAAAAAAAAAGAGGCTAATGTTCCACTTCAAAATGAATTCCCATTTCCCTACCCAAACACCAGGGAGAAAGCGTCCTCAGTGTAGCCCACGTGCTTATCATTTTACAGCCACAACATACTTCACTTTGTTGGGTTTGCCAAGCAACATGGCTGAGATGTAAATTGTTAAGAAGAAAGGAACAGCAGAAGGACTTTTTTCCTTTTCTCCTTTCATTCACATTTTTTTTGCTGTATCATCAACTTTAGGCATCCGGCAAAAATAGCCGTGAAATATGGAAATGTCTCGTTCATAGCACAGTGATTTTTAAAGGCTTCTGCTGTGCAAATGCAGCTGAGATAGGCTTCTATAGTCTCTTGTCATCTTCCACTGTAACAGCGCTTCCTTGCTATTTCACTGAATAAGCAGATACAACGGGAAACTATTCACCAAACTAAAACAACATCAAAAGCCCATTAAAGTTCTGATTTAAACTCTCCAAAAAGCATGGAAATTCACAGCAAAATAGCAGGCACCCAGGATCTGTTTGCAGCTAGCCATCACCCGTAACATTATCCAACTGTGCTTGCATATTGGATGGCTGGCACTTAGCTATGTTTCTAGATGCGAGTGGGTTTAAACCAAACCCTTAATGGCCTGTTCAGTGCTGCTCCTTCTTAAACACCCTGAAACTTTGCCCTGTGCCCTCTTTCTTGTCATATGTGTTTAGCAGTGCATGGACAGAGCAGGAAGAGGCTAAGAGCATCCCCTCACAAGACCAAAAATATCTTCAGCTTGCAGTGTCAGAAGAGGCTCCGTGCAGGCAGCATCACTTACCCCTTCTGTCTTGCTCTGCCCCACACAGACTGGAGGTGAGACCCTTCTCTGCAATCCCTGCACTGCTTGCTCCACCAGGTTAGTACTAGTGGGTGCTGCAGCTAAGCACTCACTACATAATCCCACTCCCTTACCCTGACCTCACTTTGCTAAGACTCTTAAATATTAATCCAAAGTATCTTTTTGTCCCTTCAAGCTCAATGAGAGACTAAGGACAACAGAGGCATCTGCAGGAAAATTAATACCAGGGAAGTAAGGTGTGGCTATAAATTAATTAAACCTCATTAAGCCCCAAGTAGTTGTGGCCATTCACAATTCAAGTGGTGGTATCATGTGATGGTAAACCAGCTGAAGACCCTTTTAATGTTTAATGAGAAAATCCAAATAAATGGTTAGTGCAGTTTCATCAAAGCACTTTGCATTTGCATTGTAATTATCCTGGATGAGCTTTCCCTGCTGGTGCAATCCTGTGGCTGTTTCTCTAAATCTGCCCAGTTTTGCTGCTCTGCTGTCTCTGGAACCAGCATGCCTGACGCACTGAGCCAGTTTGGTGAGCTGAAGTGGTACAGAAGTTTTGGGTTTTTTAATTTTCTTTTCTGGTGACTTGCTTCCCTCAATCAGTTCACTGGGTGTCTGCACAAAAACAAGTAGGAACACGCTCGTGGGCATGGAAAGGGCAGGACTATGGCAGTGTCTGCTGCCATGAAGCAATACACTGTTCTCCCTAGGTGGTCTGTTAGGCAGGGAGCAGGGCAGAGTTTTAGCTCAGCCTCTCCTTGAAGAGCTGCACCTGGGATCCTAACTGAGCCTAATGGGCCTCTGGATGCTTTATACACTCTATCAATGCACTTAACCAACTCCAACTAAAAATCAAGAAACTATATTACCAAAGCTAACCTGTTATTGATTATTGTAGACTACGAAATGCAACTGTCAAATCAAAGTCAAATCAGCAAGCAAATCTCAGTATGAGACTGGAGCTATATTAGGCAAATCATCAACTATGCAGCAGAAATAACCTGTCCTTAAAAACCCCTGAAAGAATCTGAGAAACTGGTTCTGCATGTAGTTTGGAAATGGGAAACTTGACTTTATGCCTGGCTGTGTCCACTGCTATTCCCTTGCCCTTTGCTAGGACTGAAAATGTGCAGACTTTGAATCCAAGCACCTTTGAATCTGAAATGAGGGCAGATAATGAAAACCAAGTAAGCTTTGTTTCCATCTTCTATCCCAAAGCAGAAAGAAGCTATATTTTTGACTCCACAAGAAAAACTTGCATGATTTCAGGACCTTCCACTTGGAACAAGAAATCAGAAGTCTGGGAGGTAGTTAGCTGTGTCTCCACTCCTCTTGTTCATCCTCTGTACTACAGTTTGACGTCTCCAAATATCCTTGCTGTCTGTGGAGACAGCAGGCTATTTTGTGCTTCATTCACTGTAGGCTGTCAAAAAGGAGAAATCCCTGCCCTGAGGGCTCTGTCCTGGAGGATTTTATTCTGCATCTCTCAGTCTAAAGCAAAGCCAGTATCTGTCTCCTCTCTGCAGATCTCCTGCAGGGTTCAGCGCCTTTCTTTTGCCTATCGCTGCTCACTCTACTGGCAGGGGCTTTCTCACTGCCTGTATCCCCTTGCCTCTGAGTACAACCACGAGGAGAGAAGAGCCTCATATACTCCTCTCTCTGAAGAGGTCTGCACCCATCATCACTCATCCTGGCAGAAAATGCTTGGAAAGGGCATTAGCGTTACCACAGCCTTTGTCATACTGACCTGCCTCTGTAAAGTATAGGAAAGGTGGGATGGGAACGAGAAGCCAAAACTGCTTTGAGGACGGCTTGTCCCTTTGTCAGCACTTTTTCTGTGTGAAATCCAGTGCTGCATGCGGAGTGCATTAGTATTGTAAATCCTTATAAACGTCTGATAAAAGAATCAACCTGTCAAAGAAATGAAAGTCTCCATATGCTAGATACGGAAATGCAATCTGAAATCCTTTTAAAGAGAAGCTGATACATAGTGGGAATTCAGGGTGTCAGCAGAGATAGAGCTCAGATCACCCTGCTCCCTTTAATCTGATCTCCAGGAGAATCCTAGTAAGCAAGGTCACGGGGCTCACAGGCCACTGAGATGCCCTATCTCTGAGATGCAGTGGCAACACAGGCATGTGGCCTGCCAACTGCAGTGCTGGCTCTACGGAGGCATTAGAAAACTACACTATGCAACTGCAGGACACATTTCAGCTAGCTAAGATCAGTTTGCAAGTGCCCAGTGACCTTTACTCTGCAGGAAGACCCATGTCAGACGACTCTGGCCGCAGGACTTGTGTGCAATGTTTGATACAGCATTACTAAGGTGTGTGAACAAATGGAGAGAGACTGGGACAGGAGGGCCGGAGCTGCGCCTTTTCCACCTCCTGCAACATCTCTCAGGAGAGGTTTTGCATCCCCTGCAATAGAGGATAAAGTGGGATGCTTGCTATTAAGATGTTTGGCAGCTGGCGTCACAAAAGATGAGGCATAATTCACAGCTTGGTCCTTGTCCAACTCCACTGAACTCTGCTGGATTGGCCGCTCACTGTGATGAACACCCCTGTGTTCTGCCCAGGCGATCTCTCATCTAAGGGACACAGTCGCAGCCCTGGTTTGATCCTGCCTGGTGAACGGCTGGGGCAGATGTGCTGCTGGAACAGGAGAAAAAAAACCCAAACAAACACAGAAGGGGGGCCCAAATTAAGCTATGCTTGGGATATGAGTGAGGACTGGGATGTAGTAGCTTGGGCAGAAAGCAAAGGACATGAGAACAGACTTTCATCATGAGAAGCCTAACTCCTAGTAGTTGATTTCTTTTAAAAATTACTATACATCCAATGCACAAGGGTCATTATGGGTAAATGTTTCAGCTGAGTTTAGTATTGCTTTGAGGATTTGTTGTGTTTGGACCCCTCTGGAGTTATCTCCTGCTGCCTCCCTTGGCTGATGTGCCATGTGATTCCAGCCAGCTCCCCTTCTGCTTCACTTTCATTCTCTCTTGCTCATACGATCCCTTTTAAAGCTTACTTTCCCATCTCTTTTCCTGCCTTTCTCCTTGCTGTAGTCCCTCTGCCTTCTCAGGGGACCGCCTGGTGTCAGCACTACGTTGCCCAAGCAAATGACAGCATCGACCTGCAAAGCTGGAGGAGACCTCAGGTGTTCATCTATCCCTCACCCTGCTAAATGCAGGGTCAGCTTTACTTACGCCTTTCCTACAAATGTCTTACATAATTTTAAATATTCCCATGACAGAGACTCTGCAGCCATTGAAGGTAGCCTGCTCCAATGCTTAAATACCTGCAGTTTTATGTAAATCATTGTCCAGTGGGCACAACTCCATTGAAGTGGACATCTTCAGATCATGTCTTTCACCTTCTTCCCAAGGCTTTGTGATATGATATTTTCACTTTAGCAGAATAGTTTCTCAGGATAGCAGCCCCGTGTGACATCTGGGGCAGTGTCACAGACCGTTCATGCCTCACACGTTCTGAGGAGGATAAAAATCCCATTTCCCAGTAGATTTTGAAATTGGGCCAGAAGCTCAGTCAGAGCAAATCCAGGAGATGTCAGAGTTCTCTGCAGAGGAAATTAAGAAAAAAGAAAAAAGTAATGTCCTTTCAGGTAATTCAAAACAGTTTGCTTTTAACAAACAGAGATGTCATGCCTCAATTTGCGTTGATTTTGTGTCATATTTATAGCTCATAATACAACAAAAAAAATAAATGGAAAGTAATTTCAAAGTGAAAACGAAGAATATTTCACTTCCAAAATGTTGAAACAGGGCATTTCAACCATTTCAGAATGATGCTTTAAATCTCTTTTTTTTTCTAAGCCAAGAAATGCATTGAAAACAATCTTCATCTGCAGAACTTTTCAGTTTCAACAAATTGACATTTTTCACTGAAATTCACATATCTATAAAGGTTTTTTTTTTAAAAAAATTCCAAGGATCTTAAACATTAATTTGTTGTTAGGCCTCAGAGCACTTCTGAGAGGTAGTTAAGTATTATGATCCTCATTTTGCAGAAAGGGAATCTGACTCATAAAGAAACATAAAATGCAATTGAGTTCCCACTTACTTCAGTGGAAGAATTGATGTGCCCAAGGTCAGAGAGAAAGTCAATAGTAGAGCTGGGGAAAAAAAAACCAGGAGTTTTGAAACCAGGGCCTTCTCTGCAACCAGCAGACAGCCCTCCCTTGCAGAGTGATCAAAGCCGAAACTCAGGAATGACCACTCCAAACCCCATCCTCAAGCTTTGAGACAAAATGGAAACTACCCCAAACTTGGAAAGAGACTGAGATCTTCCTTCTCGAAGATATTTGGAGTCATGATTTAGCCTCATTTGGGCTCCTCTGTCCCTCGCAGCCATCCAGCTGCTGTGGGTTGGATTCCATTTGGTTTCTGAGTAGTAGAAAACTCCTTTTAACTTCCACAGGAAGTGTACCAAGCCCTTTGAACTCTTGTGGTTTAACTTGTGGTATTCGTTTCTGCACCAGAGCATCCTCTCTTCTCTGCTCATGATTCAGGAAGAAAGAAAAGAACAAAGCTATCAGAAGGTAGTCACATGTTATTGCGATGCTGAATAACTCATTTCTGGATTAACTTGGAAATTTATAGAGCTAAAATATAGAATCTACCTGGCATTGGAAAACAATATATTAGTGTGTGCAGCTGCTGCACACAAGGTTTTAAGATATCATCTTGTCAGTCCCTACATGCTACTGTCCCTTACAGGCATGGCTATTAAATCTCTTCTGACCTTGGATTGACGCACCTTGTGTGTGGTGACACAAATCCACCCAACCTCCCTGTGCCCCCACCTCTTCCTCCACACTGGCACCCATCCCACAAACCACCTAATGCTTGTTTCTCTGCCAGCTAATGGTTGTGCTCGCTGCTTTCCCCATCAAAAGAGGGAGATGGGCTTGCACATACCAATGCCATGTCCTGCAGAGCTAGCGCAGGGAAGTGAGCTTCAACAGAGAGAGAGGAAGAGATTTTTTTTTTCCCCTGTCTCTATATGATGATGTGCATTTCCCCGACTTCTACAGTCCTGCACCATCTCCTCTCCATCCAGTGCTGTGCAGACAGCATTCAGGTGGCAGCTCAGCCCTTCCGCATTTACCTTTGCTCCAGCACTTAAATTGGTCACGGGTTACTGCAGCAAAGACACGTTTTATGCTCTCCCTCCCCCGACCCCCATCATTTGGATTCACATAATCAAGCGACTTGCAGCTGAAATTGCTCATAGAAAAATAATTTAAAATTGGTTCATTAATGCTCATTTACCCAGAATTCTTAAATATGATAAGAACATGAGAGCAAAAGAGAATGGATCTGAATGAAAGTAGGAGGATGTTGAAAGCAACTTTCCTGTAATTGTGAAATCCTGTGTCTAAATATGTTTAGACAATGTGAAAAGTCAATTTAAGAAGCTAGAATACATACAAGCACAGCAAAGGAGGAGATATCTTAGAGAATGCAGACATCCTGTAGCTTAACCTTTTCTGTTTCCCCGGATGGTACAGGAGTCTGAGCGGTGCAAAACCGAAGTATCTCCACGACAGTCAGTAGCTGGAGTCCGCAACTGGAGAAAGAGGATGAGAATGGTGCCTTTCATAAATAAGGTCATCATTCACACGCCCATCTCTATCTGGCAACAGGAGAAGGCAAAATAACAGGAGGCCACTGCTCAGACGGGTGGAGCTGTGCTGTATTACACCAGCTGAGGATCTTTGTATCACATCAAGTCTATGCATCTGTGCTGTTGTATGTCACCGAAGGATCTGGCCCTGGAAATGCATCAGCATGGAGGTGTTAGCCACTGTGGCAGCTGAGAGATGAACTGCTATAGCAGGAGTCCATCCAATCCAGTTGCTTTCTTATTCTACATCAGAATTAACCAGTGATCCTGTAAGTGCAGAATACTGTCCCTGATGGTGGCCATATACTCCTCAGAAGGAATTAAACCGCTGAAACACATCTAATTGTACAGGATCTTAACAAAGAGGTCCTCTGGAAATTACTTCCTGAGTTAGCCACTGATCAACTTACACCGTGAAGCTTGAGGATTGATAGCTCTTGTAATTTTATTTAATAAAGATCAATTTAAATAGTCTGCCTTAAAAACAAAAGGAAGGTTAATGAAGGCAGAGTCTTAAATTATATAGATCACAGCTCTGGTTTTCATGCTAACAGAAAACAGATCAATGGCAACTGTGCAGTATAATTGGAAATGTAAGAAAACTGAAAACAGTCATACTGTGGAAAAGGTAATAAATACTGCTGGCAGACTGGAACAGAGGCTATCAGAGTAGGATAATACTGAACAGAAAAAGATGAACAAAAGTCTTGCCAGAGAAGAGGCAGGAGAGGTCAGCCTGCAATTCAATCAATGGGAAGCATGGGCTCCTCTGTATTACTTTGCCAAGTCATATCAGGAGTTGCAGTGTACCAGTCTCCATCAGACCTGATTCACCATTAGAGTAGTGAACCTCTGAAAATAAGCACACATATATCTTCTCCGAGCATCCGAGTTAGGCTGGGAGAACTCTCTTACTCCCAGGATAATTGTGTTCCTGGGACCAAAAGCCACAAAGATGCACAAGGGTTTGGGAGGAGAGACAGAGCAGCACACACAGGAGTGAAGAGCTGCGAAGAGCTGCGTTTTCACATGCATCAAGGCAGCTGAGGTCGGTGGTGGAGGAGGAAACTATTCAGGTTAATATCACACCATGATGACATGCTGCTGTGTTAACACAACAGCATTAAGGGGGCAAGTTCACAAATGGTAGATGTCAGGACGGTTCAGAGCTCGCCAGCCTGCTGCTGTGCTTCAGCATGCCATTACTACAACAGAGCCTGACTCACGGGTAAATATTCCTGCATGCAGCTAATGAGGTGGCTCATTAGCCGTCTACACAGCCATTGATCAGCCTTGCACACATAGGCACAGGAACCATGTGTATGTTTGGCCATGTGCTAGGTTTCTCCCTCTTGAAGGATCTGCCCGTAACAGTTTAAGCTATCCTGCCCTGGAAAATAGTGGAATGGTGCTGGCTAATTATCAATAAAAGGAGTATTCTATCTGTCATATAAACTGGGCACTGCTTATTTTTCTGACTTGTGGAGAAATCTCATACTGAATTGGACTGTAACATTCTTTACAATTGGTCTTTGGAGAGCTTGGAGAAGTCCTTTAGAGTCTCATCAAAGCGATCTATGATACAGAGATGGTTGTCCCATCTTTTTGTTAGCAGACATCTAAATAAATGCATTCATAAAATGAAAAAATATTATCTTTATCAAGAGGATCTCTGGAGTGCCAGGTACTAGAGTGTTTCTAGCTTTTTTGGGACTGAGAGATAAATCAGCATGGGTGAACTTCAAAAGGTTGATGGCTTAGAAGAGCTTAGCATGTGGTATGGCTGTCTCCCTGACCTCAAGGCAAGAAATAGCATGGGATCAAGCTCTCTTATTAGTATTTCAGCATAGACAGCCAAAACCTGACTACATGAAGAAAAAGCAGACTATAATGCTCAATCACATATTTTCTGATAACAGCAATCATTCATAGTTCAAGTTTAGACACAATATTTGTGTTAATTCTTATTTGATCTGGAGTAATTCTCAAATATTCCTCTGTTCCACACATATAACAACAACAGCCTTGTTCTTCAGCCTTCACCAGTGAACAAAGGGTCAGGTTCCCACAGCAGATGGATACCTGTGTGAGGGACTTTCTTTTTCTCGGTCTCTTTCCTGTCTCTGAAGTTGTGTGACATGAAAAACTCAGTTGTCACCGCTCCACAGTCCCTGAGCATCTTGTGCATGTTAGCCGTCTGTAACATCCCCCATTGCCCTGCATGAGAGGTAGCAAAAACTTGAAATAAAATTAAATGTGTACTAGTTACATCACTCTACTGCAGCTGCAGAAATACTGTTTCATCTTTTTACTGGTTATGGATGTTGATAAAGAATGCAGATGTTTCCAAAGTACTGAGACAAGCTCAAAGCGCAGCTGCCTTTGGATCTTGACTCTGCCATCACTTGCTGTTCAAGGACTGTCCAGATTTATGTTTTGGGATGCAAACTTCCTCAGAAAATCCTGCTCTTTTGTTTCAAAGCAAAATAAATTCACATCTGAGTTGAGGGAGATTTTGGCTTTCTCCTCTCTCTTGTTCTGATCAAATCTTATTAAGTGCTTTTCTTCCTCCCATTTTCATTTTAAAACTCACAATCCCCCAAACAGTACGCAAGCAGCCTAGAAATGCCTCCCCAGTCTGGTTGCCTTTATAGTCAGGGGAAAGAAATGAGCACCTGCAGAGTATAGTCAACACCTAGAATTACAGAGAGCTAGTGGAAATGGCAGAAAACAGAAGAAATATCTTCTGCTTGCTGCAGTCACCAGCAAAGGGCTCTGCGCTGTATCACCCTCACTTAGCAGAAGACTCCTGTTCTTATCTGCTGGCCATTTTCACAACCTCTAGGCAGTTGGGTAAGTTTTTCAGGATAAAAATCTTAAGCGTTTAACCACAGGACTTTGCCTTTCTCTTCTTGATTCATCTAAAAGTTCATCATCTGTACCTAATCTTGACACCAATGCATTCTTTTAGTCAATAGAGAACACCTCAAAGTGCTATTCCTTTCTAAGAGGGTACCCAAGAAGGATGATATGAATATCCTTAAATGGAAAAATTAAATGCACATTGACAGGCACACATATATATTCCTATAGATATGAGGGATCCTACCACTATTTCTGGCAGAACGATGCAGTCTGAGAGATCTATTTGAGCTTTGTAGGCTAGACTCCTCTCATGCCTGCATAAATCAATGGGAATAAGTGCATTAAAGTGAAGGGAGTTATTCCAGCACTAAGCAGTTCAAAAGCAGTACAAGCCAACTCTCTCTAATACATCTCTGTCTGCTGTCCAGACATTATATATTCTTGCACGGGTAAATCCTAATAGCTTTAATCCTTCCTGACTTCCAGCGCTGCACACTTCAGCAGTCCTGCCTGGGGGAGCTGTGACCAGGGAATTCAGTATTTGGGTGGCCGGTCAGAAGCGTGTCCCATGTGCCAACATGTGCCTCTTTATTTTGGTGTGCTGCTGCCACTTGTGCCCTCTCACAGCGTCTAAAAAAGTGCCTATTATTTCTTCTCAGTATTTATTATTTTCCAGTACCAGCAGATGGTCATGAGCCACTCTCTACCCTCTGTTTTCTGCTTCTGTGCATCTCTGATTGTTGGCACAACATCTCCAGCATTTCTTGGAAACTTTCAGCATTTAACTTTCTCAGCATGTCACCTGGTTTTGTCCCTTCACAGCCATAAAAGGAAGTGATTGCCTGGGGGGCAGAGCTACATATATCATCCAGAGTGTATCATAGTTAGGTGGATGTAGTGAAAAAAAATCTGTGTGGAGGAGGTATGTCTTTCAACACATCTATTTGCCAGGAAAAGAAATATGGCAGATGAGCTTCTGAAAAAAAAGGAGGAGGAGGAAAATAAGCTAATTAGCTATGTAAGTCAGCTCTGAAAAAATAAAGAATGAAATAAAGGAGTTAACACTCACATGCACTTTAAATCCTGAGGCTGCTTCCTTGCTTTTACATGTACATGTTTAATAATGCACAAGTTCCTCTCACTTGCTGTGTTCTTGTGCTACACCCCAAACTCAGTGGGAGTCAGCAAACTGGCCTTGCGAGGGGAGCAGAGGACACAGCATCTCTCCTATAACCATACAGTGGCACAGGCAAACCCCACAGAAACAACCCTGAAGCATGTTATAAATGCCCAGTGGAACAGAGAAACACAAAGCTTTCAAATTAGGGCATTTGTGTCGCTCTCTAATCCACCCCCTATCGCACCCACCCCCACTGACAAATATTTGATTGCCTAACAAATTTGCAGGGATAGTCCCTCCTGAAATATGCTTCTCCATTGCATTTTCCTCTGTTAATAATCAGCTGGCCTGGGAGATCATTTGCTGTTTGCAATGCAGCGATAAGTGCATATTCTGGACAAACAGAGCTTGTTAAGAAAGACTTTTAGGTCTTCTTGCTGGCCTCGTTGCTAGGAAACTGGAAAAGCTACTGAAAAGCTACTTGAGTGTGGTGGAGTATATTGCTGGCAATCAGAGTCACTTGCCCTAGGTGATAGCCTGCAGCCTTTAAAAATACTGAAACATACCCCGATGCCATCACATTAGTACCAGAGATGTTGTGAGGACATGCAGTTAATTAAATGGCTTGTGTTTGTATGTTTGGAGCTCAGGAATCCAGCATAAATGCTGCCATTTAAAAGGCACTGGAGGAATGTTGAAGACAAAATAGGTTATACGAGTTGCTGGCCTGGCTCATTAAAAGTTGAAGCTGATCAAGGTGTGAGTTTGCAGCAAGGTGGTAGAAATCTCTCACGCGTTTTTGCAATACTAGCACAGCTGCTCAGTCTCACGTCATGTTTGGATTTGAATTCTAGTTGGAGCCTGGGAAGTAATTTTGAACAGGATGGCAGCTCTCCTCACTAGGAGTCACTATCCTCGCCCTTCAGGGGTGACCATGTTCACCCTTTACACATCTCCAGGTTCTTCTCTATAGGATGCATATATACCTTAATCTTACTACTGCAAATCTTCTTAAGCCAAATAAATCCTCAGAGTAATTCCAGTTGTCAGGAGACATGTGGTCTCGTGTGGCACTAGAAATATGTAAGCACATGGGGATGAAAGCTTTGATGTGCCTTCAAGAGGGTGCTGGAGGAAACTGTGAGCAGATCAAGTAGTGTTCCCAGTGGGCTGAACAGCCACAAGCCCTCAGGAGCATGAAGGACACGTAAACTGTGGATCACACACTCCTAAGCCCAACACAGTCCTTTGTCATCTAAGAGGCCAGTGCCTGCTTAAGCCCTATGCTGATGCTGTGGAAAAACAAGACCAGATGTGTAGTTTTATCAGAGGTTTCATCTCACCCATATAAATATCCTACTTGAAATTTATATTCATGATTGTGTTGCCCAAGTACCTCCAGCCCATCCTTCTTGTATTTAATATGACATGTCTGCACTGAATAAACTGGATAAAGCTGTCAGTATTCACTGTGCTCCCTTAGCTCCACCTTTTAGTGGGCCCACTTCCCCCTACCATGGTGTCTGGGAACTCAACGGTCATTAACAGACACTATCAGTACAGTGCACCTGAAGGGAGACGGGGCAATACTGTGCCATTATATGGATTGGGCACTTAGGCACAGAGTAGATTTATCCACTTCCCTACAGTCAGGCAGCAAGATGACTGCTTCCTGAAGCCTGGTATCCAAAATACTCGAGTTGTATCTTCTTTGGGGGCTATTTTTCAAAGGCCTTGATCCTGCGGGGATCTCACACGCAGGAGGGCAAGGGTGGGAGCAGAGACTGTAAAGGCACCAAAAAGGTGATGTTCACCATTTACTGTTCTTCTAGAAGCAGTGGCCTCAAAATCTGCCCCCTTTCCACCTCCAAAATCTCAAGCTAAGGAAGAGCAGTGCCTGGCTAGGTAACAGGTACAATGTGGGGACTTGCCTACCCTTGTCCCTGTGCAAACTGGCAGAGCCATTCCCCTCTCCCAGTAGCTGCCGAGCAGGAGAAAGCTGGTGGCCAGATAGCACAGCTGTCAGCATCACGACTCAAGTTTCCCCACACGCCCTGTCCTGCTCAACAGTTTTTCCATGAGCTCATCTCAGCAGCATTCCATGCGTTGTTCTATGAAGATTAAAGACTAGGTGTCCAGAATAAAAAAGCTCACAGTTACCATGAAGCCCGTCTCTCAACATGCTGGGAATAGAAATGTGGCAATCAGACTTTGGGATGAAATCATATTGGACATGCTGGCTTAATCTCTAAAATATGAAATTGTAAGGAAAGAATTACAGCTAAAAAGCATTTTACATTTTAGAAAGCTGCTCTGACCCATGCTGGATCAGGAAAGAGAAGGAGAAGAGGGGGGGAAAAATGTCTGTGGGATGCAAATGGTTACAGCCAGTTGGGTTAGGAAAAAAAAATCCATCATCAAATAGACAGACTCCTGCTCCCATACTCTGATGCATGATTCTGTCTGAAAAGGAAGGGGCTAGGTTTGGCTCATTTCAGTTCTCAGGATCAGATTATTTGCTATTTGCAAATATCTGGATGTTATTTGCAAATCTCCCCAAAGCTTCATGTATTTTAGCCCAACTTCTACCTTCATTTCACAGTCATATTTAGGTGGGGTACAGTGCAGTATTGAGTTAGCTGGTCTCCCAATATACGTTTATTTAGCCAAGCCATCAGAGAGCAGAAACAGTAGTCCATAGATAGCCATCTGCAAAAGATGAATTAGAGTCAGAAAAAATGAAGAAACGAGCAATTTGTGGGTTCCTTGTTGAAAAACATTTGCAATTCAGTGAATATTTTCTAATGCACACCCAAGAACAGCGATTCTCACCCTACTGTGCCATGGGTTGCAAAAAAACCCTAAAAGTTTTGAAAGTGTTGCATTATTCTCATGTCATCATGAAGAAAGGACTGGGATGATAATGACAATGATGATGAATGATGCCACACTTGATGGCACACCTTGAATTTCTTTGTTAACACAAAAGCATGGCAGATTGCTGTAGCAATGTTTGAACTGCATCTTGACTATATGGCAAAACTATGAAGACCAGAGATTAAAGAGACTCCTTGCCTGCTTCACTTCTCAGTAAAATTTGCTCCCTTCATTTTTCACTGTTGTGTCAAGCAGTAAAAATCCATAAATGTTAGCGTTTCTCGGCTTTCAAATATTCAACGTGCTCGTTATTTTTGCAGGGTCATGGGTGTTTATGGATGTCGCATCCAGAAAGATTTTTCCTGAAACACTTATAAACCATGTAAACACTGTCACAAGGCAAGCTATGGAATAAGGTCTCTTTACTGCCAGCCTAACCCTGGCCAAGGGGGTGATGGACTGACCCTTTAGGAAGAGAGCACCTGAAAGCAGCAACTTTGCTGCAAGGATTGGGTTTTTTATGTTTGGTTTCTCACTTTTTCACAAATGCTGATTTCTGGTGGCAGGATGATTTACGCAGCCCATTCCCGTCTGATCCACTGTGCCTCTCTGCTGAAGCAAATACACACCAGCCAACGGGACATACTTCCTAGCCACATCCATCCCTGCCAGCACATTAGCACAGCTTCTCCCCCCTTCCTGCTTAAAAACTCACCTGGCCAGCCGGGAACCCACCTGCCTTTGGAGTCTGCAGCCTCAACCCAACCGATTGCCTGTGAAAACTGCACCATTAGGTTCCTCGCCGAGAGGAGGCTGTATTGGAGACACTCAGCGAGGTTCAGCGGGAAACTAAGTTTATTAACAAGAAGCAGCAAGCATCATGTGTAAGAATTTCTCTACATTTGCAGTACCTGAAGGGAACATTATCACTTACCAGCCTAATCTTTCACTGCAGTCTTTCTTTCACAGGCTCTTGCTTCCTTCTTCTCGCACAATAGCCTAAACATGCTAACAGACAATTGGCAAAATATGCCAAAAATGTTTGTAATTTGGATGAATTTTCAGGATTTTTCTGACCAACCTGGTGAGAACTGAGAAAAAGAAACAAAGGTAAACAGTAAGTGAAACACGGTCGGGCTAAAACCTGTGTATTAGGTCAAAAAAGGAACAAATCTCTGCAGGATTCCAGGGGGAGATTCTATTTTTATTGGTGTTTTTATGTACAAAGGGAAAGGTTAATAGAAGGTCTGAACAGAAAGGTTCATAGAAAATTGTCATCTGTATGTGTTTTCTTTTTGAAGTAATAGTTTACAGGAGCCAAAGGAGGGGGTAAAAAGGTAAAGGCCAGAGGTAAATTGAAGGTGGAACGGTTTGGAAGAACTTTGACAAAACCACTTAAAATCAAGGAGTGCGGCTTTGTCAAGACTGAAATGCATTCCTGAATTATGCCAATTTTTGCCCAAATGTTGTTTTGGAGGAAAGGAAAGGCGACGGAATGCATGCTAACATTGAAAATACCACTGGGAATAACATATTTTTATTTTTCATCTCCAAATTAATTTTCATTTAGATCAATTTTTCTAATTGAAATGGTTTAATAGGTTGTCCATAAAATAACCATGAATATCAAAACAAACACTGCTGATCTACAAAGTTTAAACTAATCCTAAATGAATCCCTGCGGTATGTTTTCTTTTCCAAAGAATGATGTCGCTTTCCGTGCTTGATTTTAAGCCAGACTGGAAGCAAAGCTAAAAAAAGGCAATGCTGGGCAAAGCACAATTTCCATTATTTGCACAGCTATGGTCTCTGTGTGGAGCAAGGCAGGACGAGGGCAGCTGCTAGGTCTGAGCTCCTCTCCAGTTTGGTCTCAAAAGCAACCTACTCTCATGTTAAAGAGCCTGTTCTCATTTTGATTTATGTTTCGTTTAACATAATGTGTGTTGTACTGATCAGACCAGTGGTCCACCTAACCCAGTATCATGTCCCAACGGTGGCCAGTAGAATGGATTTTCCAAGGAAAGGAGATAAAAAACAGTTCCTGGATAGAATGATTTTTCCTATCATGTCAACTCAGCCCTGTCAATGAGCCTTTAGAGATTTCTTGTTTCATTGGTGTGCACATTGTTTAAAAATTGGGATCTAATGGAAAGCCAGCAGCTAATGGAGAAGTTCTACTGGGCTTTGAGGACTTCAGTGCTGAGGAGGAGCAGACTGGTCAGTCTGGGCATCCTGCTGGTGTATCTGCAGAGCTTTTGGAGCACGGGCAGCATGAAGCTATGGTTCTTTGCACTAGCCTTGTGGTCTGGTTTCAGCCACAGGCTCCGTAAATGAGAGTTTGTACATGGTGGAAGTTGCTGTGAACTGAGCCTTCTTGCCATCCTGACAATATTCCCAAGATTGACACTAGAACTGTTAGGCTTAATATGCAGGTGTGAGCAATAGTGAGCTGCAGCAGCATCTCTTCCCTAGACCAGTGCAGGGGCAGAAAATGGCACAGAGGCTGAGTCAGAGCCGAGAAGGCTGTTGTCATCTCCAAGCCTGGCAGATCACGCTTCCCTCCCAGGCCTCGACTGGGAGGAACATGATAAATACAGAAACTGTTTCTGAAGGAATGGAATTCAGGTGATCCTTAGTGCTGAGCTACACCCTCTCTCCCACAGAGCTGATGCCCTGGCAGTGTTTATGAAGTAGATTTCATTGTGGGCTGGAGAAACTCCCATTTTCCTCTTTGGAATGCAATTGATACTTGGCCTGCCTTAAATCTATAGTCAAACTCTAAACTTTTCTTGCCGTGAAAAATTTCCTCCTAACACAGGTGTATTAAGCCTAGAATTGCAGTGAGATGGCCAAGAAAATGTTTTCCTCAGCCAGGATAGCATTGCCCTAGGGTTTCCAAGCAGCACTGCAGGGTTGTTTGTGCTCATGGTTGACAAAGGCATGTACATGTGACAAGATAACAATTAATCTTAGAAATTAGAAAGAAGCTTTAAAAAGATCTGCTTCCAGTGAACTTAAGGATATGACTTGCCAATTCATTGTGATGATGTTCCCTGTGAATGAGTACTCATTTCGGAAGCTGTGAGGTATATTTCTAAGAGGGTTTACGCAATTTCCCAGGATATTGTGTCATATCAGCAGAAATTCAACATTATGCAGCTCTTAAGCAGCAGAATTTGACATTTCCGTTCAGCTTTAAAGAAAGTAGCATTGGTTCTGATCCTGAAACTTGCCAATAATTCAGGAAAAGCAGACCTCGCCAGACTATAGATACAGCAGTTTGCTGCTGGCTAGGTTACTAGCTGAGCTTTTCAATATATATATTCATGTGGAAACAGGATGCTCTTCAACTAGTTGGCAAACTGTAGCAAGAGGAATGGTGAAATGTTGAGCATAGATATTTATCTGATCATTATCAGGAGTGCAGGTAGCTGGAAAACCTGCAAGAAATAACAACAGGTTTGCAATTGAGTTTGAACAGAGAACACATTTGAACATGAGAATATAATCACTTTTGTCTTGGAAACATGGAGAGAATTACCATGGAGAGATTAGAGAGCCTCGACAGGTGGATAGGTGGGTAGGTGGGTAGGTAAAGAGAAAGGAATAGAAAGAAACCTGAACAGAAGCAAGAGAGAAATTAGGCTAGTGAAATAAAAGGTGGGCGTAAATGCCATTTCTGGGCTTTCCTCTTTAGAACTCAGAGCACTTAAAAAAAAAAAGGCATAAGGGTTTTCTCTACAAGGAGAACTGCTAAGGTAGGAGGAGAAAAATGGTTGCCCAAAAGGCCAGTGTGTGAATTAGGAGCAGGATCAAGAGGTGCTGGCTGTGTTGCTCAGCCCCACAGTGCTCTATGAGACAGAACCCAGCACGTTTAGAAGATGGGAGCGCTCCACAGCAAAACAGGGAAAATATTTCTTTGTGAAACTACTCTCTGAAAGCCCAACACAGTAAGTCATCTGGAGGGAGAGCGGTGAGGAACTGCCACCACCGACTCACCATGGAAAGATAAGTTGCTGTGCTCGAAGACGGATCATCCCCCAGCCGTCCATTGCACTTTCTGCCTGAACTGTTGCCGTCTACGGAGAATGTCAAGTCCTTGGGGCCTCATCTCCCTGTGTCTCCCACATGATATTGAGGGCCTGGCAAACACCTTCCCAATAAATTATTGTTATTGCAAGGAAGGGAACAGGCAGGGAAAAGGACTTTGCAGTGATCCTAGCAACATTCTGCCTGCAGAAAGCACATGTCGTGGGAGAATTTCGAAATGCTTCCAGGAGCCGAGGAGGCAGATGCAAGTTAGAAACCTTTGAAGGAGATGAATAGCAGGAAGGATCTCTAAAAGACCCACAACGGCATTACTGCAGAAAAAACAGCTGCAAAATGAGGTAATGACTCTTCAATACTCTCCAATATGCTGGCACAAGTTCTCTGTGTTTCATCTCACTATCTATCAATGTAGCATTAGAAGATCTTAAAGTGTTTACAAGTGGATGCAGGGTTAGTCCAGTGGCCTCCTGGGGATGCTGACCCCTCTTTCTGCAGGAGGCACAACAAGGCAAAGGTCATCCTGCTCCATGCATTCAGTAACACAAGAACCAGACTCCACTGCAAGGGATCTTTGTGGGGTCCCCTCCTGGTACTTACTCTAAAATTGCCTCCTGCCACATATTTCTTTCTCCTCAGATATTAAAATACAATTAAATATAAAAAATATGAACAGAGAAAGGCGGGGGGAAGGGGACAGAAGAGGGGAAAGCCCTGTCTCTCTGTGTCCCTCAAAAGCCAAACAGCACACACAAAACCATTGCCACTCAGTGCACAAACGACATCCTGATTTGTGAAGGACCTGAGCTGGCCCTCCCAGTGCAGTACGAGCCTCCAGTGCCATCATGTCCTGCTGCTTTCGTGCCCCACTGCAAGAGGGTGTCGTCTGCTGGCATCCAGGGCAGGACAGAGCCCACCTGGAAAGGAAACTGCATCGGAAAAAAGCTTCAGATGGGTTTGACTCAAGCAAGCGCCTCTTCTTTATACAAAAGAGAGCTTTCTGTATGCAGGCAGCAGAAGAATAGATGGAGACCTGTCAAAAAGTAATGCATAGGCAGCTAAGTGAAGCTCAAGCATTCATAAAGAAACAATGTTATCAAAGATGAATAGCTTGAAAACTGCTTTTAGGAACATTTACACAGGGTTTCACCTCCTGGCAACACAGAAACGTCAATGCTGCTCCGGCAAGCTGACTCATAGCAGATCAGGAGAGCTTTACAGAAGGCTCACGCTATTTTTTTCTTCCGCACCGAGGTCTGTGCAGAGGTGTGTGTGTGGAGGGGTGGGGGGGTGCAGCGCCGAGGAATCACCCTAAATTGGCTCAGAGAGGAGTTGTTTTCAGACTCCTTGCCATGCTTTATTAGCGTGGAAATTCAATAATCTCATTAATTACAGAAAATAATGTAAGGTGGATCTGCTGGGCTCCTGAACAATTTGAGCTCTCCTTCTGTGGGTAATTGCCAATGACATGTCTGAGAGAAATATCACAAAGATACATAACAAAGGGCAGCGCAGCTTTACAGCGTAGATCTTGTTGCTATGGGAACTTGTCTTTGCTCCTATCCCAGAGCTAGATGATTTATGTATGTGCAAGAGTTCCTTTATTTTAGGGCTTTTGCAAAAGAGAAAAAAACCCTATCAGATCTCTATCCACATATATCCATCCAGTTATCTATCCAGTTATCTAATAATTCTTTCTTTATTATAATTACCCGTCTATTATAATCTTTATCCATTGCCTTATTCTTTCAAATGTTCCACTCACTATCTACTTTTGGGGGCCAAGATATAAGGCAAGTTGAGGGAATTAAAAAATGTGGACATCAGTTAGTCTTTGTGCGTGCTGCATGGACGTGACTACCGCTCAGAAGCCGAGGCGAAACAGTCAAGCTGTGTGTCATGAGCCCCTGTTGCCCTAGTGATGCTCTCTGTGCCCACATGCAGCAACATGATAGAAGCATTTCCTTCATTTCTGAATCACAAAGGGAATAGTGGAGCTGGAAAACCACTCAGATCTCACTTCTTGTGAATGGTCAGAGAGCACAAGGGTCTCCCACACCTGTGCGGGGCATTGGAAGGTGGAGTGCTAGGAGGAAATACTGAAAATCCTGGAATGACTCTCCAAAAGATTGAAGATGGAGCATAACTCCCACTAACAGACCTCTTCGGTCTGTTCATCTTGCATAGTAAGTGTTTGGGTGGCTACCTTGGGTGGCCCAGTGATGTCTGGCTAAAACATGGAAATAAAATATCTTCATTCAGAACCAAGCAGATTTGGCTGCAGCTGTTGGCTGTCTTTCATTTCATGAATTGTCAGGCATTTCCTGGTAAGCTCTTGGGTCAAAATGCACCTGAACTTAAAAGAAGGGGTTTTTTTTGTGTAGTAGTGTTTCTGTCAGGGTCATTGGGTGCTCACTCCAGTGGGACCATGTCAACTAACTGTGCATCAATAGGGAACTACCGAAAGCTTCACACTCGAAAAATAGTGTCTTGCAATTACTGAAGACCCATGAAAGAAGACGTTCAAATTCTGCTGTGCACAAGGATTTAGATGATTTTGAGACACAAAGCTGGTCCTGGGAGCTTCTACCTCTAAATTTATTTCATTCCACATCCCCTCCAGTTATATGAAACTTCTTTAAATGTGTACATGTGTTTGTGTAGAGCATGGAGTGTAACACCTTGCAAGTTCAAGATACGATATGGAAAATCTGGCCAGCAGCCATGTTCAGGTCCAGGTTCATCTTTAAATCAATCAAAACAAGACCCTGAGAAACCACTTGACACTTCTGTTAAGTCACAGTGGTATCTAGAACGCAAGCTCACTCTTATTTTGCCACATGCTATAGCATTACTCAAGGCTATTATTTTACTGGAAGAATGAACACGATGCCCATAACTTTGTTCACTCCATGGCTGGAAACAATTTTCTTCTTCTAAAATGTATCAGAAAGCCACTGCTTTAAATTTTTGAAGGAAAAAAATAATCATGTGAACCACTTGATCTTGAAAAGAAAAAAAGTGGAATGCCATATTTATGAGAGTTCTCTTTTAACCTGGAGATTCACTGATCAGTGAAACTTCACTTTGCAAGTTCAGGGAGCTGATTACACTCCTGATCTAACCACTTCCTTGCTGCATGGGAACCTCATCCACATAGACGTCCCGCTTGACTTTGCGCCCCCTAGACCAGCTGTGGTCAAACCATCGCTCTGCCTACTTTGAAATGCTGAATCACGAAATGGAAACTGACTGTGAGGTTACAAATGATAAGACAAGACTCGTGGCATTTGAAGCACTCTTGCTCTGTAATTTCTCGGGTCCTCCTCATGTGGATGGCACACTTGCAGAAACCATTTTCCTAATTCATGTTGAAGATAAAAGTTAATCCCTTGGCACAGCTGATCAACTCTTCATAACAGGGCTCCTGCTCCCACCACCAGTCTGTAGCCAACAGCAACGGCTCAGTCCTCCCCTGCTCCCTCCCTCACCCTGAGTTTCAATTCCTTAAAGCTAATCAATAGCCTTATTAATGTTCCAAAATCAATTATCCTAATAAAGCCTGGAGGGAGCTGAAGGGTTGCTATTCAGCACTCACCTTTTATTATCCCAACTGTTTATTTCCCCATTGATAGAACTGTCTAACTTTATGACAGATTACGGGTGAAACTGCAGTACTCAACACACTTGTCAGCCCTAGAGATATGCTGTGTTATTATTACTATTTCGAGAGCCTTTTGCTTACATTCCCTGGTTGTATGGATGCTTTAGAAAGAGTCCCTGGCTTCAGTCTGCTGGAATATGATAGGGAGTGCTGCAGTCCGTGCTGCACATCAAACAGATAATAATCTCTTATATCTATTCAATTATAATATTGCCCTAGGCCGTGGCACTTTGTTTATGCAGTAGGCAGTGCTCTGTGATCTGCAGCAAGATTGCAAGACATATGGAGGGTAGATCACCTCGTGGTAACTCACTGCACATCAGGTGAAGGTGCATTCAGAGACAGGATCCCTAAAGCGTCAGGGGAGGATGGCATTTCTCTTTCAATTAAATCCCTCTTTTCCATACAGAAGTTGTGCCAAGAGCCTGGAAGAAAAAGAGAGAGAAAGACTACAATTCCTTGCAGAAGTGAGGCGTCACAGACACGTTCCTGCAGAGGCAACTTGGGAGCAAGGGGCATGGGCAAGTGTCATGGGAGGGAAGCAGCTGCAAATGCTTCTCAGTCTTCTGAGCATTGAATTCAATCCCTAGCTGCTGTACATGTCCACATGTATATTTTAAGGAAATTCAAGTGCAGGTTTTTTTTCTTCCTTCCTGGGCTTATTGATCAACCATCTAAGAGCACAGAGTAGAAGAGACTTCAGGTCAGGTTGTCCTCTAAGATCATTCCAGCAAGGAGCTGAGGTAAGGAGGGAAATTAAAGTCTGTAAATTAAATCAGCCCTTCCTAAGTGCCCTCCTTCACCTTGCCTGCACTGTCCATCCTGGCCAGCAGCCTGTTCTGCTCACCAGCTCACAGGGAGCCCCTGGCAAGCAGACCTCCCCTGGGAGCACTGGGGAGGGGGTCTTTGGTCATGCAGCCTCTCCTTGGGCTGGAAGACATCTCATCCCTTCCTCCGTCTAGAGACTCTAAAGCTCCAGGGAAAAATCCTTTGGCTGCCTTTGAAGGCAAGTGTCTGAAATGCTTCCCTCTGACAATCCTGGAACAATTTTTGTACCCTGTACAGTAAATCTTTTATCCAAAAGATGGCAAGTGAATGGGGAGATTGACCCTGGAAGAACTGACAGCTAGGCACACAGAGGCCTTTCTTACTTTCTGGGGCCAGAAAAGAAAATGTATCTCTTTTACTGCTTATTGGTTAACAGGTATTAGATAAGATCACTCACACCAGTCATCAAACTGATAATGAGACAGGCCTCATTTCAGGGAGATTATTGCTTTATTATGGAGTGAGCATTCGGCAGATGTCTTAATTTTAGAGAATTCATTTCACATTATCAAGATTTCTGTCTATCTTATTTGATTTAGCGTTTGTTAAGAGTGATTTGTCTCTCTCTAATGCTTAAGACCAGTGTAGTCCAATCAAGCAAATTGTCTGTAATTTAAAGGTCTCCTGGGGGATTCGTAACAGCAATAGGACTTTTTGGGTTTTCTTCCGAAAAAGAAAAAAAACCAGAAAATACATCCTGTGCTAATGATTTCTCTCATCCTAGTCTTCTTTTATCCCAGCCTTTCCTGCCAATATGCCCGTATAGCACAATTCCAGATAAATCAGAAATGCAGTGAAAAGTGGCATGAAAGCAGCGTCACAGAAAGAAAAAAACTTGATTGAAGTTGTGAGCTAGCGAGAGAAATGTGAGCCCATCCGAATCTGAATTAATTAAAGATTTTATTAGCATCTGATGGCGCCCCAGGGAAAAGCACTTTTTTTTAATCCTCTCTCTGTTTTAAAGGCAAAATACCAAGAAAAAGCATTTAAGGGTCATGCCAAAAAAATTTGTTTTGAGGGTGACACAGCTATGCTTGGGCTGTACCAAATTACTGGTGGTGTAAACAAGGCAAAACAAGTTGGGTATTCTTCTATAGCAAGGAACTGGCAGGCCTGTACCAACTGGGATCTCAGCTGAGTAAGAAAATCAGCACATTTTCAAATTTTACTGTTCTTTTTTTATTTTTTGCAGTGGAAGGGAGGACTGAAAACTCTGCATAGCTAAATAGCCCCATGCCTGGGTCACACAGCAGCTGGGATCTCCTGTCCTTCCATATGTCATCACATTCAAGCCACCGAGGCAGCCAAGAGGATGAGACCTCTGCTCTGCCACCCCCTTAAGTACGTTGCCTCAGCTGCATGGGGCTGGGAGTCCTGTAAAAACAACCTCATTTATGGAGAAGGGGGCCTGGAGAGGGCTTGAGGGAGAGGAATATAAAAAACAGCAGCCCCAAACAGCAGCATGTGTTGCAGCTCCACCTGAGTGCATCAGAAGCAGAAACGCTGCCAGATTTACACAGTGTTTGCCATTGAGCTGTGAAATCCAAGCCCCAGTCCCTGGACATGCTCTGCTGTGTTAAGTCAGGAGGAAGGAAGTGGATAACTCCCCCTTCCACCCACCTCTCCCTTCCCTCCCTGTCCCACTCAGAGCTTGGCCTTTATAACGAGGCATTTTCCTTCCAGGCAGAGAAAAGATTCCCCCAAACCCCAGAGGCTCCGTGCAAGAGATAGACGGCACACATCAGTAAGTGCTGGCATTTGCTACTGCAGCGATGCATGAAGGATAATGACTAGATCAGATCAGATATTTAAAGAAAAACAACCTATTCATAATTTACTTTTTCAAACAAATGTGTTGGCTCTGTGTTGCAACACTTAGAGCTGAGTCATTCTCTGCTGTGTTCAATGTTGGCTACTGGTAGATGTGTCACTAGAGATCTTGCTTAAAATTCTAGCCTAGTCATCAGCAATCAGTAGGAGCAAGAGACCCAGAACAGTAGAAGGCACTGCTAAGGTATGGCCTGGTCCAGTCACAGCTTGACTGAGTCATTTCTTGGGCTGCTGATGGAGCTTTGCAAAGCCTTGGCGAGAGATTGGGCAGTGGGGCATGTTGGGGAGAGCCAAAAAATGAGTGGATCCCATGTGGGATGTGAAATAGCAGGTGAAGATGCTCTTTGGGGCAATGGAGTTTCTGGAAAAGGCAGTTTTGGGAGCTGTAAGGAAGGAAACTACTCAATTCTGACCATGTTCTGGGAACCGGGATTTCAAACATGCTTTATATAGAAATAAAATCACTTGTCAAAGAAACACCTGGCTCCATTGTCAAAATCTCCAAAAGAAACAGTTTCCAAGAGACAGATTATTGGCTGACTTCTCGGGCCAAAGCATAGCAATAATATGACCCAGTCATGCCAGCAGTTGCCAGGCCCCCAGATGCACAGATTTTAAACCCTAACAATGATTCACCTGAAAATTTAGACTTTGAAATTCCTGCTTTAGACACACATTCCTGCAGCAGAAAAGCAGGGCACTAAGCTACTTCAGAAAGTCCTTCTTCAAAGCATTTTCCCCAAAATCCCACTCGTGCACTGCAATTGAGAGCCTTGACCCTTCTGGCCTGGCGTGACCGATCCTGGCTTGGTGCAAGAGCCCTAGCACCCCAAGAGAAGGATGCTGATAGCAGCTGGAGCAAAGAACCTGCGAGGATGTGAAATGTGTTTCCCAGTCTGGCCCTTGTGGATGGGACTTGTGGGCAGACCCAAAGAGGACGATAAAAAAGGATGATCTGTTTGAATTGAGTAATCCTTAAAAAAAAAACCAAAACACTTCTATTCCTCTCTAGTCAGGAGCAAAGCTAGACCAAAAGCACCCTATCCACTTGTACCAGAGAACAAGAGGTAGAGACCAGGGAATTACCCTGCTGTGTTGCATGAGCTGAAGGCTCATGTTTCAAAATATAGATTTTTCCAACAAGTCTTTGTGAAGAAGGATCCCTGTAGAGCCTAGTCCTCAGCCAAACTAACCACCCATTCATGAAGTCTACAGCCAAGGCCTTAAAACTGCTGTATTAAACTGCTAAGGATAAAACCAACATGGCAAAATTTGCTTATGTGTCAAAGGATCCTGTGAGATTCTGTAGGTGGGAGTAAAGGGTGGAAGAATAAGGAAGAATCTTGAAGTTAGTTATTTTTATTATCATCTGCAAACCACACTTTTGACTTAAAAACTGTGATCTGTTCAGCACCAGTTACTGTTGAAATATTTTCATTCTTGTATTTGTTATTACTACCTTTTCCACTTTCCATCTTACTTGATTCCTGATTGTTCCCCACTTTAGTGGCCTGGCTTGTTGTTCTGTTATCTCCCTCAAGAGACTTTTATGTAGGTTCCATAGGAGGAGCTGGAGGCTTCAAGGGGGAACTCCCTGTGACAAACCCTTTTCCATCACTTCTTTTCTGCATTTCATGCACTTATTTATTTTGATATTAAACTCATATGGTATCAGAAGAACCAAAAAATAAAGAAAGAAAGAACAGAAAAGTTATTTTTGATTCAAGAAGCCTTAAAGTGAACGCCAAGATGTGAGTCTTGTTGTTTCACCATGCAAGTAGCCAGGGCAGTAATGCAGTTGGCATGGTTTTGCTGGACATCTTCATGGCTTTGGTTTCAGTGGGTCTATGGACTACATGGAGAAACAGTTTTGCAAACACCAGAGCCATGTCCTAGCACATGTCTCAACAGACACCAGGGGAGGTGTGGGTACCCCTCTTCATGCCAGGATGGCTGGGCACAGCTAGCAACATTTTTCTTTGATGTCCCAGATGGCCACAGTCACCAGCTTCCATGGTGGCTGGGACAAGGTATCTCTCGGGGACAGAGAAGTAGTATCACCATTTTACAGCTTAAAAGCTGAGACATAAATAGTTTATTTGTCTAATTTGAGGCAAATCAAGAAACCTGTGGCAGGACTGGGGAGCGCCCTCAGATTCCAGCCCCAGACAGATGGCCAAGCTAGCAGCACCACTGTTCTTTCACTCCGAGCTTTCAACAATGGAGAAGCATAAAATGAATTTAATTCTGCATATGAGCAGATGCTGGAGGGGAGATTTGTTTTCCTGTTCTTTTTGCAGTATCTGCCTAGCTCTGCTGGAGGCTGAGTAAATGAGATAAAATGCTGAACGAAAACTGCAACACCCACTGATACAAATTTTTCTCGGCCAGTGACCATGGCCACCTTCATTTTCTGCAGAGAAGGGAGTGTCTGGTGCTCAGATACTAGAAAACCATGAGTTTTCTTCAGAGCCTGATAATTTCGCACAGCCCAGCCTACACGTAGCAAGGGAGCAGCCAACCAACAAGTGATTTTCTAAACTTTCAATACAGATGTCCTCTCAGAAGAAGATAGGATACACTCCTGTCTTCATCCTGAGCTTGGTGGCCTGGTGGCCTTCAGTTGTTCTGAAAAGCAAAACTCCTTCTGGCAGAACTAGCACCAAGGCCATCCCTACAGGATAAGGCAACAGTCACTCACTTCCACATTCTCAGCTTTGTATTAAATTGCAACACAGTCTCCACTGACAGACAAATTACCCAAGTCAACATTTGAAGGATTCTCACTGCTAATGATCTCTGGTCCATGAAGGCAAACTTAAAGACTTCAGGCTATACAAAGCCATTGCAGATGAGGAACCCAGCTGTTGATACAGCTGGCATCTATAAAGCATTTGTAATGTAAAGTCCAAAAGAGATCTGTGTATAATGATCACTATAGTTGAGAAATCTTCTATGTCAAGTGCTGTGCTGTCTGCGTAAGCTTGGTAGTGAAGTCTCCCTCAGTCCTTCTCACTGTACACACATCCCAGCCTACCAGGACCAAAAAGGTTACAAATACACACTTGATAATGCAGAGGGTTTCTCCAGCAGGGATAAGGCTGTGGGATTACAGCCACATGGAGGGCAACAGCCACAGGGGGGAACAGAAGATGATGGTAAAAGCAGGATGCTGAAACAAAAGAAGACCTACCCTGGGTAGGGAGGCAGGAGCAGATCCAGGACGCTGACTTAAGGGTATGTGAATCTTCAGTGCATATAATTAAAAAAAAGGGGGTGGGAACTTACTCAGAAAATGGGTCTCATTTTCAGAGCAATGTGTGCAGTGTATGGGGGAGGCTGTAAGTGCATTCCTCCCCAGCTGAGCTCGGGGCTCCACTACTGATATCAGGCACCTCCAGGGAAGGGACCACTGGGGTGGATCATGCACTTGATTAGGCTGGAGTAAGTTATAGACCTAGGGAGTGGAGTGAGGGAACCTAAGACAGGAATCAACTACCCTGGGTAGGAACCAAGGAAAGCCAGAGATGTGCCAGTCCTAAGGGCAAGGCAAGGGCACAGTCAAAAAACAGAGAATAAAGAGAAATAGTTGGAGTCTAAGAAACCGGTTTGTAAGGTCAGGTGGCTGTGGCAAGGTTAAGAGAGGAAAGGATCATGTCTTGAACAGGGCTGGAAGAGGCAGAGATTGGATGCTGGATTACAGGGAAATTAGACTGCTAGGGACAAAAGATTTGAAGGCACATGAGTCTAAACTAACACTGTGGCCAATAGCTATTTTAGGCAGTAGAAGTGCTGAAATAGATACTGGAAAGCCTCTCTGCTCTGACCTGGTGCGATTGTGTGCTTGCTCCTGTTTGACCTGCTCCCACCTGGGACCGGTGGGGCTGTCTTGCACTGTAAGACTGAATCAGGCCCAGCAACATTTACTTGCTCAGTACAGAGAAGGGATTTTTGAGGATTGATTAGCTAATATTTGTACAGAGCTTTAAACATGTCAAGGGCTTGGTTTAACTAGGCTTTTCGCTGCTGTACATTGATCTGCAGGTAAAAAAAAGAGGCAGAATATGTTGGCAAACAGGGTCTTAGCTTGTTGGGTTACAGAGCTGGACCTGTTCTCTTAACCAGCTCTGTAGGACGAGTCTACAATGAAGCTGAAATGTCTCTTCAGGTCATAAAGCAGGCTTGCTACATCTTCGGAAACAGTCCAAGCTTTCTGGGGGCTGCAGGACTTAGGACATAGTGAGTCTGGTTCAGAAGTGATGTTGAAGGAGCTGTGCCAGGACTTTCTGGTCTCTGTAACATAGACATTAATCCCAGTCAAGCTTTTGCAACATGGTACACAGACAGTGTCCCATGGGCACATGGATTGGAGGGAGTGTTGCTGCTGATGCTTGTATTTGGGAAGAAATGCAGAAAGATCCGTAAGAAAGTTCCAGGGCTGTTCACAACTCTTGTATTGGCTAGAATGGACCTTCTTGGCTCTTACTGAATGCCTGTTTTTGCTCTTGCCTTTTCCCTCTCCCCATTCCTCAGCCTCCTTCAGCATTGCTCTTCAGGTCCCCCCCTCACTGCTTTCCTCCTGGGGCAAAAACCCCTCTTGAGGGCTGGTGTGGAGGCAGCTCTTGCTCATCCATGGTGGGGTTGCAGGGGATTGCTCATTGCCTATCCCCACAGCAGTCTGCCCTCCCCAAGGGTATGTCAGGGTCCCCTCCTTCCTTGAGCCACTACCTGGACAGGTCTGCATTTTGCCTCTCCCTCCTGCTCCACAGCTATCAAATCAGAGATGGATGGTGCTGAAAAGGACGGGAATCCCTCAGGCAGCAGTTTTCACAACTAATGCCCACTTTGTTATGGAATAAATTATGCTTCACCTTCCATAAAAATGAAGAACCCCTTACTGACCACTGGTAATCAGGAAAACAGGTCAGGTTTGATGATAAACAGAAATGTCTGTATATTAAAGCAGAAATTATCACAATAAAAGAAGTAGTGGTGGTCTTCCAGGATGGTATATGCATTTTCTTTGCCCTCGGGGCAATGCACTGGTCAGCCCCACACACTCACGGTATGGCTCCATACCAATGCTGCAGCTCACAGCCACAGCAAGCGGACAGTGCAGGGGTGGAGCACAGCAATATCAGGCTTTTAAAATCTTTTCAGCTTGCCTTTTTCCACAGCAAAGCCAGGTATCTGACCCAGAGGCTCTGCCATCTGTCTCCGTGCTGACAAACACTCCTGCAACAACCTGAACTTCAAAGTTTGCTGGGAGCCAAATTACTTCCCCAGAGCTTCCCAGAGGGACTAGACTAGTTAAGTGGAGAGACATCAGCGCTGTCATCGGAGGGCACAGAGTATATCTCACAGGGGACTCCTTAGCAGGGAAAGAGAGAAGGAAATCTGGGCCTTTCTGTCTACGGGAAGATATGCTGAGTATCCACTTCATCCCCTTGTCATCAGAGGGAAGAAGGGGTAAGGGAGAGAGAAACAAAGCTCGTAATTAGCTTCCTTGGGTATCCCAAGATGATTGCAGTTCAAAGTGTTTGGTCAAGAACTTGCTACACACTTTCTCACTGCACTAGACAATGCGAAAGAGGACAAATGAGTGAGAAAGCAAGCAAACTGGAGAGTTCATCTCACTGTTAATTAAGCGTCTGGTGCTTAGAGGAGCAATTTCTCCAGCTGCCTCTGGATGGAGGAGGCACTTGTGAGCATTAGGAGAGAATCCTGTAGGTAGCATCTTAATAAAGCTGACACACTGCATCAAGGAAAAAGAACAAGGATGAGAGGAAAATGAAAAACAGAAATTAAGCTTAGTGTCTCACTTGCAAGGCTAGAAATTGGCCCAGAAACCCCAGTAAAGCTGGTTGCGCTAGAGCTCCATTTCTGTGGGAGATAGGTAACAGGAGATGTCTGGCCAGACAATGAAACCGGTTTCCTTAGAAATCAGAGAAAAGCTGTTCCACCTCTCCCTCACATGTCCCCCCAAAATCTGACTGTGCTCCTGGCTTTGCCATTGAAAGTAGATGTTCTCAGTGCAGTGGACAGGTGTAGCCCTCCAGTGCCTCTCCATAGTGACAGCACTGTTCCCTACCCACCTCTGCGAAAACGGTGTGGCAGGAGAGGACCTCCCGACAGCACTGCTCTCGCTGGATGGTCGGGTGCCCAGGAGCAGAGGGCTGGGAGCCAGTGTTGTCTGGCCATTCCTCAAGGAAAGCCATGTGCCATCATGCGCTGAGTTTTGGCTGCTCTGCAGTGAACGATCTGTCTTTTGCAACTACGTTGGTGAGAGCCTGTGGAAGGCACAGCGTCCTACCCAGGGATGGCTGTAGCCATCGCCACTCCTCCACTGGTAGCAGGAAGCATTGGATTAGGTTTTTAGAGGCAGACCCACAAGGGCATTGACCTGCCTGACTCCCATATAGGTGCTGACTATCTGTGCAAATCAGTGGAAATTCTGGACATTGTTGCCCCTACGAGGTAATGCCCTTACCGCTCATGCCAGCTCGTAGCCTCGGTTGCCCCACTGTGCATTGGAAAGGGGTGCAGCTCCCTGCTCCTCTTCAGTCTGCGTAATTATGTGCTATCATGGGGCAGGATTAAAAACACTGATGTACATGTGGAGATATTGTTACTCTGTTCCTCCCAGACCTGACCTGGGTAGGAAATCTGAGGGCTGAGCCAGTTGTGAATTCTCTCCTACACTGCCTGCCAGACAGCAGAAGCTGATGTCAGGTAAACAGAGAGAGGATGTCTGTAAATTAAGGGAACACTGAGAAATGTTTTAATACAGAATAACAGAAATTGCCTTCTCCTTCATAAACCATCCTAAGATGTGTAACTCACAATGTATGATAGAGACAGGTACAAATGCCTCCGTGCACTCTGGTTTATAAGTGGCTCTGTAACAGGTGTTATCATTTTGTCTGCTCAGTATTTTAACATCATTCATTTGTGCCATTGCAACGTGGCACAACAACGCATCTTAGAATAATTTACTTGGAAGAAGCAATTGCTATGAATCACATCATATTGTCATTATGAATAAAGTACATCTACATGCTGTGCCTTCAAGGAAAGTGTGGAAAAGACGTGCTCACCATTCAGCTTCTCACAGACCCGCATTTACTTTTTTCCTTTCGTTTCAGTTGTTCTCAATGTGCCTCTGCACAAATAATCACATCCCAAGGCTCTACAGGGTGGGGTTTTTTGCCTCCCTTTTATTCTCTCTTTTCTTTGTTTACCAGTTGCAAAGGCTGTCTGACCATGACTTGTGGGCTTTATGGAACAAAGAGTACAGCTAGCTAGTGGATGCTCTCGTGATTGACTTGAACAGAATCACAGAAAAAGTCAGGTTGGATGGGATCTCTGGAGGTTGGCTAGTCCCACCCCTGCTCAAAGCAGGGCTGACCTGCTTGCTACCGACTTTCTGACTTTCTAGTATGTCAGCCTGGGAAACTGAAACCTGCAGGGACTTAGAAAAGATGAGAAGAAGTGGGAAAATCAGAAGATTCAAACTCAGCAGCATGAAGGTTGAGGTACTACTGTCCCTAGATTTGGGTATGTTGATCCTGTCTCTGCTTGGTTCACAGTGATATAGAATATGTACTTACTAATTAATTAATTAATTAATTAATTTATAGAAATCCCAAACCAAGAAATGCTGCTCTCACCCAGAGTAGAAATATGACCTTGAGACTGCCAGAGCCTCTCTCCCAGGCATTGCTTTCTTCAGCGTGCACCCTCGTTTCTCAGTGCTCGGATTTTAGTCAGAAAACAAATGTTTTGTCCCAGTTCCAATTCTGAAACATGTCCCCCATACTTTGAGTTCTCTCTGTCACAACAGGGAAAAAAACCCAAAACAGAAAGCAAAAGACAATTTTCAAGCCTCAGAAGCTGACACAAAACAAATTGCTATTTTGTCCTCCACTTTCACTTTCTTAAGTCATTGTTCTGAGAGATCGTCCTGATATTTTTTTATTTCTCTCCCCCCTTACTATTTCATTTTCAGTCTGCTCTCTCTCTCTCTCTCTGACAATTCTGCCTGGCTGCGATCCAACAGGCCTGTCCAGTTTCTCCTTGTACAAGCATGTAACACAAAAGAATACAAAGAAGACTGGAAATGCAATTATAAAACTGTCTCTTCCACCCAGGCACAGTTTTTTTAGACAGCAACCTCCCTTTCAGCACAGTTGGAAGGAAAAAAGAAAGTAACTAGAGCCCTTCATTATTTATTCTGGATGAAATGTCCTGCAGGAAACTTTAATTAGACCACATGTATGATAAACTAACAGAATAAGCTGAAGGAAAAAAATTAAACAAATAAAAAGGGTAATGGTGCAATTACCTATATTCCTTAAAGCTGTAATGCTTGGAGGTGAGCCCAGTTTATTCAGAGTTCGGGAGCTGAAATTGGGACATGCACATTAAGGTTGAAAATGGTGCACACATACATGCACACACATAAAGTTTTCACTGAAACAGCTTTTCACGGGATATTTTGGCTTTTCAACTAAAAGAAAATATTGGAAAATACCTCCTTACAAATAAGAACTGTTTGTGAAATCAAAATTCTGGGGTATTCAGTTAGTACAAGGAAAACTTTAAAGTTATGTGGAAGAAAACCTCCCTTGTCAGAACTGCTGTAAGAGGTACGTGCATGTCTTTATGTGTGGGTGACCTCGTGTGCATGCATGTGTGTGTGTATGCATATCGATACATGTACAGGCATATGTGTATCTGTACAATGGAGTATTTATTTTATGAAAAAACTTTTTAAACTGTCAGCTAAATTGCTTAATTGCAGAAAAGTAGGCAAAAAATTTGTCTTAAGATCAGCACTGTCTGAAAATACAGTATCAGCAATTAAAAGAAATAGCCAACCCACCAACTGCTGAGCGGCAATCTATAATCCATGTTGCAATATTCTGCTGATGCCTTGTGCATCTTTCTCCAATACTCATAATACAAAAAAATATAATTTCAGACCTCAGATGAATATCCCTCAAGTGTTCCCTTCTTAAATGGCAATATTTATAAACAAATACACAGCAAAAATATAGAAAATATAGAAAAAAAAGATGAAAAATAAGAAGGAGTGGACTATGAGGTGGGCTGGGACATGCTGGACTTATTTATTGATGGAGAGAGGACTCTGCAGTGTGATTTCAATTATATACAACATTTCCTACATTCCTCTGGAGAAAAATGGGTCTTTTTCATTTGCTCTTGCACTGCAAACAGAGGACACATGCAGGGCCAAAGCGCATCTTCAGGTATTCAGCTTTCTTTAAATGGAGGAGGCACTGGTGAGCACTACAAAGTGAAGTGCTTTAGCTGACTGCAGCTCTTGTGAGGACCATGCATGTGCCCTGACACGGGCCAAGAAATCTAGCAGGAAAAGGAGAGTTCAGTCTCACGGTCCATGTTGTCTTGAGGATCTGTTGTGGTAAGATGGTCATCCAGGCATCTTACTAGCTAATTACATTTCAGATAGAAAGAGGCAGGACAATTGTCACTGGGTTTTAAGCCACTGTTTGGAAACAGTAAGCTTTTGAGATTTCCATTGAAGCTACTACTGAGCTAATACAGACTGATGCCAAAGATCATTGAGGCGATTGGATTTATAGAAGAGTAAGTTATTACTAAAGCCAAACAAACAAACTTCCACCATGGCTAATGAGACAATTTTCCATGACTCACCTCTGGTTTTGATTGCTTTTTAGGCATTTAGGGAATGGCAGGTAAAAAACATAGCTATTATTTCTTTCTTATGTGGCTCCTGAACATTAAATGGTGTATGGGACCAGTGGTGTCCAAAGCACAGGGAGGGGTTCAAATTTCAAGTGCTCCCAATGAAAAGAGGTATCTGCACCTTGGATTCTGACTTTTGACCATCTGTCACATTTAATGTACTAATACAAAGATGACAGTCCCTTGGCACCCCATATGGTCAGCGTATCCTTTGAGAATCTTGTTGGAAACATATCCTTTTGGGGATCCTATTTTAGCCTATATGGCTCTGGGTTTTCTCTCTCTTTCCATACAAGAATTGAAGATGAATTCCTCATTATTTTCACATGCCTCAGAATAGCTTTATGCACCTATGGCAGTGCCTTGGAGACATCAGGTGTCAACACCTCTGCAGCCTGACATTCCTCCATGTGCTGCACAGGCAACTTTTGTCTTCATTTAACCAAGAGACCGTAGGAGAGCAGAAGGATTTCAGGGAAGAAGGGCTTTGGATTGCTTCAGACATACTGCAGTCCTTACTCAGCACAGCTTCTAAGCCTGTGTTTAAGGATAAACACATGCTCCAAGCTTCATTGCCTTACACAAGATTTAATCCTATCAGTTTAAGCATATGCTTATGAACTCTGCTGAATTCAGTCCTTGAACTCACAAGCCTATTCCAATGGAGGAAAGGCAAAGATCACCAGAGCCTTAACAGAAGAAAGATAGGGCTTCCAGCCTTCATGCAAATATCCCAATTCAAAGAGAAAAAGGGATTTCAAAGAGAAGTTCAGGAAGGATCTACTCTGTCAGCAACGTTGGCTCCGGCTACTGTGTTTTTCAAAGTGTAACACGAATGTGGTGTATTAACATACAATTAACATACAGGCACATTCATTGGGTGTATATGCAATGTGCCTTCCTACTACACATTGATTTCTGTCTGATAAACATAATATGCACTGATGAAAGGTGGCAGAACCTGAAGGGATCCTGGTTTATCAACCACAAATGTCTGGAGGAATCAGAAGCTGAAATCAAAGGATAATAATTTTTAGATTTTTAAATGGACTTGCCACATGCATTAAATCACAGGCTGCGTCAATCTTGGTGCCATTACCCCGTAGCTCATCACATGTCACATTCTCAGACATGTGTAGCTGGAGAAAGGAAGGAAGATACAGCGTGCGTGAAGGTTAGTGCAATGGATTGATGTGTGCATGCTAGGGGGTCGGCAGTGGCTGGGGCTTAGTGCATTTGCTCCCTCTGCAGAGGCACTGTGTTCATGGATGTGGAGACACGCTCTGCAAGGCAGACCACCCGAACCCCAACTATCCTCACCCTCAGCCCTTTGGCTGAGCCAGGCTTTACACTGCCGTTGTGCCAATACAAGCAGTTGGACCGGCCTTTGTGCCAGCATCCCTTCTACACACAGCGATCACAAGCGCACCAGAGCGGCTACTGTTCTGCAGTGATACAATACTCTGTGTTAATCCACCTTGCAAGCACCTGAAAGAACTTAACTATATGTACCATACAAGCACCCTGCTGAGACAGTGGGAATAGGAACAGACCTGTAATTACCAAGTAAAGACAATGAAATCACACGTACTCCCACCACCTGCGGTTCTAAATGAGGAGAAGTGTTAGTTACACTGTTGTATTTCTATAGCATCTCAGGAGAAAAAACAGAGGGCGTAATCAGCTACTAGACTTGTAATAAGCTTATAAGAGGCAGAATTAAAGTGCATTCACAATTTACCCCAATCCACAGCTCTGCGATGAGGGACGCAGAGGGAAGCACAATTAAACTTTTGCACTTCCCCTTTAATTTGGGGAATGAAGAACATGCCTGAGAGAACAATTTTGCATTGTTTCACAGACCCTAGCCATTTGCCACCCCCAAATGAAATGACGTATCATGAACAAAGGAAAGATACACACTGCAGTGGCTGGAAACTTTTGCCATGACATTGGAAAGGACTGGGTGGCTTGGGCTGAATTTTAATAGCCAAGCGCATGCTTTGCCCTAGTGGAAAGGGTGACTTCACAGGGTTTGAAAGAGATCTACAGAAAATGTTTCTTTCTTCTTACATGGACTTAGGAAATCTTAAGAATATGAATATGAAAACAGAATCGTGAAAAAAATATTCCCAGAAGTAGGTTCTGCCATGAAGGCTCTCCTGAGTGGAAGGCTGGTTTTTTTCATGTCTTTTAATGCTCTCTTTTCAGTACTTTTAAAAAAGTATTAATTCTGAAAGTTTTTTTCTTTGTTCACTTCTTTGATTACTGTTGGTTTGGTGTATGTGGCTGGGAGTCTTTTTAGGTAAAAGGGTTTAACTGGCTTTTCTGGTGGAAAGGTCTTTCCAAAGAGGATGTTGCTGCAGTATTTCCTTTGGATGCTTGAAGTATGTACTCGGTATCTCTGGAAACATCACAGAGCCTTTTCACTGGGGACTCTGAGGTGCAGCTAATTCAAAAGCTGTCAGATATGCATTTTCTTATAGGCAAGAGTGTGGGACAAAATCACAGTCCATATTATCTTATTCATTTCATCAACAGGGCTGTTCATTTGAAGCACCTTCTTGGGTCTATGGGTACATATTTGAACTCTTTCTTCACATGGAGCAGGTTAGAGAAGCCTCTTTATAAGCATATTCTTAGATAGACTTCTGAATGGAAATTTCTGTGGATTCAAAACTGAGCTTCTGACACTAAAAATTGTGCTTTGGCCTCATTCTAAGGCAAGATAGTTAATCTGTCCTGGACAGACAGGCCCTTTGGAAAACATTTCCTTAAAAGGAGAAGGAAAAAACACCCTGAAAGACATTTTCTTTATTCACAGAAAACAGAATGTCATGGAGAAAATGATGCGGGAATGTGTATGTAATCATGTATTTATTTATCTGAATCCACACTGTGGGTTTTGTAGGTACAGAAGATGATGAGCAAGATAAGGCACTGAAGCGATTGTTTAAACTGAAATTGAGTCTTACCCACTGCAGAGTCTGAATTAAACAAGAATAACCCAAAGCAGCAATGTAATAACCTTAAGTGAGCCACTTTTTAAAGCAGCTTATACATAATGGAATTCTCTCAGCTTTTTACAAATGTTCCACATTCGTTCAGATAATCATCGAACTGACGAGCTTTCCTTGCAGACAGCTGAAAATAAACACTGATCGCAACATGTGAGCATGTCTTCTTTCTTTTTGCCATACATTCAGCCTCTATATGTTGTTCTTTATCAAAGTATCTGAGTGCTTTCAGTAGGCCAAAGCATCCTGGTTTTATAGATATATAAATATGTTTTATAGCCACTATAGGGATTTCTATGCTACAATACACTGATGGTTCACCCAAGCAAGATACTCTGGCTATAACAGTGATCAGTGCTGGATGTTTCAGTGTAAAGAAGGGCTCTAGTGTCTCTCTGAACTAGATAACCTATAAATTGTTTAACATTACCAGTGCTGACTCATTATTTTCTTCTGGTGAGTGCCACTGTAGAGATAGTATGCCAATAAAATAATTATTCTTAATTCTTAACTACCATTTTCAGTTTCTAAGACACAAGGTAAAAACAAATAGCAACCTAGAGAGAAAAAATTGGAAGATCAGGAGAAAGGCTGTAATGGGGAAACGGATAAAAGGCAGAAGCATAAATCCCATCACAGGGTTTGTCTGAAACAGGGATCCAGGCAAATTTGGTCTGTGCAAGCACTGAGGACCTTTGGATTTGAATTTAGTAAGGTGGACCCTATCTATCATTTCATTAGCCTATATATGCAAGTATAGCAGAATTATCCTGATTAGGCTAGCCCTGAAAATACAGCTGGAACAACATATATTCTTTAGGTGGTCTGCTCATGTGAGAGGCATGGGAAACACCTGGATATAGATGGCAGCACTTAGGACATTGCTGAGAAGAGATTTAGACCTTTTGGCTTTGCTAAACTGGGTGGGCAGCAGCAGAGGTTAGAAACGTGCTCATCCATGCTCTGTTACTAAATATTTGCCACGCACCAGCAAAAGCTGCTCCTTCAGTTGAGCTTGCCGCGCCCTCAGCCTTGAATCTCACACGCCACAGAGCACAGCGGCCAACAAGGTGCAGCATGGTGCCCAATGACAGAAGGCAAACATGGTGCCTGTGCTGATGCAGTCTCTTGCTATCAAAGCAAAAAGTGCAGGGACTTGAAAGAGGCTCCCTGCGACTGAATAACACAGTGTCAGTTCCTCTAATGAATGCCGATCATGAGTGCATGATGGGTAATTAGTGACTTTGATACCTGTGGGGAGCAGGTCATGATTTTGCTGTCAGGGGCTTCAGTGCAGGAGACACATCATTACTGCAGTCAGTGCTGATTATTACTATACCTGCTCAGTGCAATTTCATATTGCTTTCGGGGTGAAAAACAAAAATGCTGCATAGGGATAGGAGAGTTTTTCTCTCTCTTTTTTCCTTTTTTGCGTTCTTTACTTTTGTTTTGTTGAGGAAAAGGAGAGCACCTCTGTGTTTTCACATAAAACTGCCTCTCATATAAGGAGATGAAAATGAGGGAGAGAAGGAACCTGACAAGTATCCACTGAAAACAACTCTTTAAACCAAAAAAGCACATCCACAATGTGCCTAGATCAGTAGAGATCAATAGAAGATGATGTTACTGTGATGTGTGTGTATGCATTTGCCCGTCTTACTTGTCCAAGATAGGAACAACATATTCCTGTTAGATACATCCCAGAAGACAGAGGAATTCAGCAGACCTCCCCGTTTCCCCTAATAAACTACTGAAATAGTCAGAAAGATAGATGAAAAGAGAAAGAAGAAATGTTAGAAAAGGGCTAGGTTACATCCTTGGGAAAGATGAGGTAGTTTCACTGGCCCCAGTTCAGAAAAGCACTTAAAACGTTCAGGCTGCAGCTCGCTGCTGAGCCGTGATGGACCACCGAGTGTCTTCTTGTCTCCCGGTGTCTGGCAAAGGTCCACCGGAGACGCGCAGTGCACATATAGATGGGGATGCAGGACACATGCTGGGCTGCGCTGGGATCTGTGGCACTCATCAAGGTTAATGAGGGGTGGCTAGTTAAGTCACCCAGGCTGAGGGCTGAGTTAGTTATACATGTATCTCAGTACAGTGCCTAATTCAGTAACTGACAGTCAATCTCTTTCTTCATTTTAAATACAGCAGATATGGTATGAGCCTGATCTTTTACAAAAATGGGATGACAGGGAGAAGGAAGAGATTAACTCAGAACTATTTGTGTATTTGCCATGGTTCATGCATGCTCATTGGTTAAACAGCTTTTCCTGGTGTGGAAATGCACTGGGTGATCTACTTCCTTTTCATAAATAAAGATTTGGGGCGGAAGAATGGCTTTTCTTTCATACAAGCTATTACACCCTAATGACTGAAGCAGAGATCTTAGTTCAGTTTCCTGTAGACAGCTTTAACTTGCTCTAATACCTGCTCTGTGGGGAGTTGGTGTTGACATCACTGTTTGTGCAGCCCCTGGCCTGGAGGACTTGGATACCTCAGTATCATTGGTGATCATTTTACTCTCACAGGTTCCAGAAAATAGGAGGGTAGGGTAGATAGATTGTCACCTGTCCAAGCCTCAGGGTAAGTATGAGGTGGAGCTGGGAATGACTCCACGGTCTCCTAGGTCCTGGCAGAGTGCTGGTCACACCAGCATCTACTGCCATCCTCCATGCAGAAGAACACCCTGTACTTCTGCTTGCATCTCACCCTCCCCACCTACACGAAAAAGCGGCAGAAACCATTTGCCCTAGAACAATACAGAGCAAGCAGGGTGAGCATCATTGCAGCCTGCCAGCTCCTGGGGTGTCCTGGGGTGCCCTCACCTGTGGAGGACATGCCAGGTGATGACTCAGCCTTCCTCATGGTTTCTTTTCAGTTACAGCACACATGTAGCAAAGTTTCATAAGTGAATTTTGACCTTCTGCTGTCCGAACAAACTGTGGTTTCCAGGTTAGGAAGCCGGTCTCTTATCAGTGGTACATTTCTTGTCTGGAAGAAGAAGATTCTCTACCGCAGGTTATTCTTTATGTGCAGAGCATAGTTACACTTTCAGTTGTCTTCCAGTGCATTCTTCAGTTATTGCTTGTTTATAACATCGGAGACATGAAACTTTTCCAGTAATGATCCTGACAATTATAGCCATCTCATTTAGTCTTAACAGACCAGTGATTGTATCCTGATTCAGGATCAATGGGAAGTTAAAAGAATATACTTATTAAACTCAATAAGGATAAGTTACTAGTTAATGATGTGAAAATTATGTCACCAATAACTGTGTAATTACATTCTTATTAATGCATTCAAACATCTTGCCATTTAATTGGCATTTAGCAAGCTCATTATAGCAAGATAATTAGATAGCCATTAATTGGTAAAACACTGATTGACGTGTAGTATGTTAATAGAAGTCTAGTGTGATGTAGTTGTCTTGCTATATGGTAATTTAATGCTTTCATGCTCCTATCAATTAGGTCGTTTAAAATATACAAATGTAATGTATTATAAAGTGATTCTATATTTATTGGCAAAGTCATTGTGACTGAATCAGAGTCAATGTATTATTTGCATACGTATTTATCTTACATTTCAATACAACCTTTGCTGGTATTTGTAGGAACTACAATAAATAAACTCCTGGGACCTCCTTTAGTCACTATGCCACAAAACAAAGGAGAAGTGGCCAATGTGTGGCTCTTGAACCACATCAGAGCTGAGTCCCCTGGCAAAGAAAGGACCTGCTGTGGAATCCTAAACCTTGGTAGAAATAAACCAGTACTAATCACTGAGGATGGCATCATTGTCATGCCCAAGGGTGCAGCAATGTGTCCAGTTCAACCCAGCAAGGTGTTGGTATCCCATGGGGAACTGTGGTCACCTCCCACCTGGGAGCCACTGCCAGACCATGGTTCTCTGTCTGCGGTGTTGGCCACACAAAGATTATAGGACGCCACCTGTAGGATCAGGAAAGTTGATGCTTGTCTTCTAAGAGTTATGGTGCCTGAAAGATCTTGTCATATGTACAATGGTAAAGCCTAGACTCTCTTATTCTGAAGTCTTGACTACATGTTGCTGGCAAGGAGGCTTGAGGAGTGATCTGGGGTCTGCCTTGAGTAGTAATTCTGTTGATGACTGCTAAGTGATGTACAAACATACTGACCAACCCATTATCTTAATTATCCTTCCCTACGTCCTGCCTGTGACAGTTTGGTTTTTTTTGTGACACTCAGAAGATGATCTGGAATTATGTGCTGTCCACTTGATGTTAGAGCTTGTTTACATATGCATAATACATACCTCTTTTTTTCTTAGAAGGTTGTCAGATGTGTTGAAACAGGACAGATAGTTTAAGGATTTAATATTATGTCCATTACAGTAGCAGCTAAAGGTCCAGAAAAAAAATCATTTTCCTTTCATAATGGGCACTGCATAAACACAGAGAGAGAGATGCTGTTCTGAAGACCCTGCTCTCAAAATGGACTGGACAGCCAAAGGGCTAGTGGTGGAAAGTTAATGTCAGGAGGGAGGAAAGAACAGAAATTAATACCACAATCTGTGCTAACACATGGAGATAAAAAATGAAATGGTTTTGAAATGGTGCTCTGAAAGTCTCCCTGCTGACCCAATTCACCGCATCGCTCTAACAAAACACTGCCATGAGTAGCCTGTTTCCATGGCATGTCTCACTTCTCCAAGCCATCCAGCACTTCCAGCCCTTGTATCTCTGTTAACACCCCAGCATAGCCTGCGCTGCTGACAGTTCCTCTGCAGCACGGAGGTGTGCAGACTTTCAGGTCTGCAGCAAGGAACTTCCTGGGAATGACTTGTCTGTTCTCAGGGTAACAAGTGAGTTCATTGTGCAGAACAGGAGATCTCGATTAAGCATAGAATTGTACCAGAAATAATGAATTAACTTATAGTACATTTCCCCAGCTACCACAGGATTGGTCCCAATGGTATATTAAGTGGAAATGATAATGTGAGCCTGATTGCAATGATGACGTGCATATTGTTAATGTTGATATCCCCAAATTAGCTCAGAGGGGGAAGTTTCAGTTCAAATTTTGCAAACAGTATATGACTACTGTAACCTTTAGAAGAATCCTTTTAATTCTTTTTCCATTATTTCTAATTTCAAAGACTAGGAAAATAACAAGAATGACTGGTTCACTAAAAATAGCCGCTATGTGACCGTGGAAATATGAGCTTTCCTTGAGGAGATCGTCAGCACTGCAGGGTATACAACATTGTGCTGTATTTTGCATAGCTGTGGCATCATTCATCCAAATGTAGGTAGTTCAAAAGGCTTGGAAAATGTAGTGAGTTTTGTTAGGGGAAAGTTTCAGCAGGGCACTAAGGAGAATGTTTTGTTTCTTTCGGCCATTACAGTAAGAAAAGAGATTTAATGCCTTGAGAAGTGAAGAGGACATATTTGGTCTGAAAAACTTAGGAGCGGCAGAATTGTGGGTCAGCTGGGGTGCATGGTGCAAAGCAGTGAGGGTGGAAGAGCAGCTGCGGTGCACAGGAATGGGAAGATGAAGATTTATGGTTATTGGAGAACTTTGCTTGATTCCATGAACTGGATGGTTTGGCAGTGTGAATCAGAACAGAGGAACATGCATGGATTTTGGAGAGTGGCCTAGGGGTAGAGGGCTAGGTTGGGGAGGGATGTAGCAAGATGAGGGAGGGCTGCCAGAGCTTGGCCCACACTGTGTGAGTGGCCAGGAGAGGTTTTGGCTGGCAGCGAAGCAAGGCAGCTGATGATGGGCTTGGAGCTGCAGCTGTGGCATGAGGGAAGAAGCCCCCTCACCATTCTCCTCTTGGGCTCATCTCTGGCAAGTGTAAATCGCCGTGCCATCAATGATGGCAAGACAGCAAGAGAGCATTTATCAAAATGCAAACCTGATCTGCAGCAAAAAAGGCATCTCGGTAAGTACAGGTCAAATAAACTGAAAGGACAATCATTCCTATGGTTCAGGTAACTTGGAGAAGTACCCTTGAATACAGTGAGAACACATGGTGATGAGCAGAACAGGTTGCTCACCCCTAGGCGTAGTAAATCATGTGTTTCCTCCACCACCCCTTTTTATTTTGAGTTAGCAGCCAAGAGCAGGTAGGCAGCTCTTGAAATCATTTGCTTACAAGCCCTGATACCCATCTGGGATCAGGACAGAAATCAGATTAAGCTTGTTTGTGTGTTAAATGTTTGGGAAAAAATTACTTGTTCTAATAAGGGGCAAGGGCTGAAATGTGCTCCCCAGAGCAGACAGCCCTTGTGCTTATCTGCAGCGCGAGCCTGAGTAAACTCTGAGCCCACCAGACTCTTCCCTCATCACCATGCTGCCTTCCCACCCTTCCCACTTGCCCTTTACCTCCCACCACACAAAAAAGATGGGATTAAAAAAAAAAAAGTACTCCCAGCAAAATGCCAGGGTTTTAAATTAAATTTAAAACAGTTTAATTGCCTAATTGCTCAGCTATTTTGTGCAGTTTATTAACAGAAGCAATTCTTCGGCAGTCATGCCAACATAGCAGAAAATTGGCATTTGAGCCAGCGGGAATTAAAGAGGCAGAGTGCGGAACTAAAACAAAAAGAATGCCTCGAACCTAGTGGAACAGACATTTGAGGCTTTCATCTCATTTTTATCTCACTCCCTAATCTGCTGTAGAAAGATCAAGGCTTGGTTTTGCTTTTTAATGTAGGAATGACAGTTGCTCATCACCAATGTCTTTGCATTTGGAAAAGTACTGGATTTCCAAATAAATGAATGTCTAAGGAAGCAGCACATTTACAAAGAAAATAAAATGCAATTCTTGCCAATAATATTGGCATCTTTTAAAAGAGTTAATTTGATGGCATTTTTCATAATAAACTTCACTGTTAAGTGTGTGTGCGTGTGTATTCAAACAAAACTTGCAAAACATCCATATAAATGAATGCATGCACTGACTGAATAAAGAGATTAATATTCAGTTATAATATACCACACTCATCATATGCTCTTTCCTTACCATACAGAAAGAAAAAAAAAGAAAGAAGAGGAAAGGAGAAGGCAGTCATGATGCAAAATAAATAATCCAACATTTATTGCCTGTAAAAGAGAAATTGTAGTTGACTATGGATGATGCTATTGCTCTAACCTTTGGGGCTGCATCCAAGTACCCATCTGTGGATCTGTCGGTGTGTCCTTGATGCTGTTGCCTCTCTTTTTCTGGGTGGGCAGCCACCTGGGAAGCTCTTGTCAGGTGTTCTACAGCAGAGATATTAAGAGCAGAACCTTGGACAAACTACTGGGACTTCAGTGTAAGTTTCTTTCCTTTGTGTATGAAGGATGGAAACAATTCACTGCTTCAGCGAGGATTTCTCTAGCTGTGATGAATCTACTGTGTCATAACTCACCCTGCCTCAGATTGAGAATCCTGGGCATAGTGACTGTCGAGATGATACCCAGGGCAGTTTTTGTTACTGGTATCAGTCAGGGTCAGAATTATACCCCAATATATTTAAAGCAGTCCTGTTGGCCACCATGTGTCTAGCTGGCATATGCAACTGCAAGAGTTGCGTTCACAGACTAAATTTCCTGCTGGTGTCTGGTAGATTGGGGTGACTTAAGAGATGACACATTGCAGGTGAAAATGAGCCAGAGCAGAGCCCTTCATTTCTGTGTTTGAAATGCGTTTTGAGATGCCTCCTTACATTTACAGGAAAGCGTGCTTGAAATAGCAGCTCCATGCTTCCAGCTACACGAATGCATCATGGTAAACAGATTCTTCCAGACTGCATTCATGCTGTGCAATTTGGCAGGTTTCCTGGAGAAACCCAGAGCATCCCTCCTGTTGGCAGCCATCTCCAAGGCCACCTCAGAGGGGGCTGAGGTTGGGGGTGGTGGTGAGCACAGCCCTGCCCCGCGGGGCTGCCATGGAGGGGGAGAGAAGAAACCTCTGTGGTGTAGCATCATGCAGGGACTCCCATTTAAAGCTCTCCATCTGCCCCCACACTAACACCCACAGGCACCGGCAGTTGCTGAATGATCAACAAGTGCCTATACCTGGGAAAATAAAAGGGCAACACTTGCTAGATTTACTATGAGCAGTGTGCCCAATAAAAGTGTTTCTTCAGTGAGATAACCCTGATGCCTACAGTGCTGATTGTCTGTAGAGTTAGAAAGAGTTGCCAGCTGATCTCACTGGGGCTGAAGGCTCTCAGAGAGCTGGCAATGATAACGATTTTATCCAGAATACTCAAGGCTCTGTTTCTACCTTAATTTCATCATCCAGATATCTCAGACTTTTTCCTGTGTGTATAAGGGGAGGATACAGTTAGACACACACTGTGGATGAAGCGTTCTGTAGGAGAGCTAGGTATTATCCAGCAATGGTGTCAGAGAAGTCTGACTTCTCCCTGCTTGAATTTTTGCAAACAACTCCACCTCAATTTCAGTTCAGCCAAAATATCTTTGATATATTTTGACATCTGACATTTTTATGTATTTCTCTATCTGAAAAACTGACATTTTCCATGAGAAGCAGATATTTCCTGTGAATAGAATTATTTAGGTGCTAACTGTTTGTTTCGGAAAGCCAGTTTCAATGGAAAATGTTCATATGGGCTCCATTCTTTCATCATGTGGAGAACAGGCAAATTTGCCTCCTCTTCTGGTGAGCTTTCATGACTCCATCTCTCATTCATGATCTGCTTGTTTCAGCCCTTGGCTGTCATTGTACAGGGAAGCAATGTAGGTAACAGTCAAATTTCCATATTCTCAGACAGAAAATTTGGAACCATGAAGAGTGGTGGCCCTGGTGATATTTGAGGCAAGTGGGTGGGATTTCAATCTAGAAATAAAGGCAAAGCTCCCAGTCTTATCATCCATTCACTGCAGGTACAATGGGATGAGGTGGAGAACTCATTTCTTCAAGTAACGGACAACTTGAATTTCTTCTGGCTTTTTTGCCTCTCATCTAGAAAAATGGTGAACGGAGCATTCAACTTCCTATCTGCCTGAAGCTTCTAACACTAGGTGATGACTCTACATTTATTTTCTCTCAGTGTCCCTGCTAATCTTACTGTACTGAGATGGTTTATCTTAGGCCTTGCCTTTGTTGGTAAGAAAAAGTGTGTTTTCCCATGGGAAAACACGTGTGCTTGAGCCAGAAAGCACCTGATGAGGGCAGAGAGATAAAAGTGCAGCCAGGACATGGAAAGTAAAACAGCACAGGGTTGCTCTGTGAGCTGCAGGACATCGCAGCAGCTCTGGACAGTGCTAAGAAGTGTGGAAAAAAACCTAAGATCTGAAAGATAAGATATCTGATGCCACTGACTGTCAGCCGAGCTCTGTATGCCATGACATGTGGCACCTGCTGCTCGCCTCCCTCTCCTGTCAGACCCTGCAGCGTGCAGTGAAGGCAGCAGCCTCTGGCTCTCCAGAGCCCCTAGAGCAGGTACAGAGGAGATGGATCACGGATGATCAGCATGCTCAGGAATTGCTGCTCCTGCCTCAGTAACACATGAAAGAGTGCCTTGATGCACCTGAGAAGAAAGAGTTTACATTACAGTGAGCTGTGACCTACTTTTAAACTCTCTTTCTCACGGTGTGGTGCAGGTATTGAGTGTGGTGTTCAGACCTGGCTGTTGGCATGCACTTTTGCAACTTATACCCGAGGGGAGTGCACTTCTCAAACACAGCAACAGCCTGGCCAGCGCTCTGGGGAGTTCCTAGCCATTAAATCTAGATCTCCTATAGCCTTCAAGCAGCCCCAAAAGTGTCTGCTTCACACCGAACTTCCACTGATTTTGACCCCTAATTCACTTTGATTCTTTTAAAGATATCAGCTTCCAGCCCCTGGAGGCAGCGGCTGCTGGAGGATTCACACAGCAGCCTGGGACTCCTCATGGTCCTGGAGATTTCCAGCTGAACCAGTGACGTTTGCTTTCTGTGTTGCAGTCCTTTTGCCCAGTGCATGCCCTAATTTTCTGTCGTCCGGATCTGGCACCATTCATCTGCTTGCAAATGCCCCACAGCACAAAGCCTACCTCTTTTCTGTGCTCCTCCTGTGTTGTCTCCCTTTAGATGCAAATCCATGTTTGACAGAAGTCAAACTCCTCTGTGCTTCATGCCCCAGAAGGGTGACCTAAAAAAGGGACTGCAGGTAACCCCTCAGACCCATCTTTTTATGTCCCATGCCAAAGCTCAGGATATGGATCACTCAGGTGATCTTTGAAGGTCAGTGGGGAAGAAAAGGTATCTCAGCTCACTGACAATGGAGAAGAATACTTACAAAACAGATTTGGGAGATGTATCACAATCCCCCTCCTTCTCATAGCAGCTTTGGTGAATAGAAAAGTTGACAAGCAAAGAAATATTTCCCTTTGTTTTTTACTCAGCTTTATTTAATGTTTTAGAAGCAGTAAAAATAATACATAAACCCCAGAGTTTTTATTTTTTAATTAGTGTTTTGAGGAAGAACTGGAGGGAGGGAGAAGGAACTACTTTTATTTGTTAATTTTTTTTCCCCATTTTGCCAACTTCTGCAAAGTGTTTCACTTGACCTGATGTGGTCTTCTGGGCTGAAAACCACTGTTCTGGTCTGAAAGATGTTGCTGGGCTTCCTCAGCTGGACACAGGGGTAACCACATCAAGCAGGCACATGTCCAGGAGAAGCTGCAGCAAGACATGTGGTGTCTCACAAAGCCTGAGGAGAAGCCAGCCCTTCGCTGTTAGTGGAGGAGGAGCAGCAGGAGGGGACAGCTCTGGAGCAGAAGGGCCATTGCATTGTGTTAGGTGCAGACACAGGAGCACGCTTTGCTTATTGTGCTGGAGGAGCATTCAGAAGGCTGTGTGGCATCACAGTGGGACATGCCAATGAACATCATTAGAGCCCTCCAGGGTCTGGGAAATGCTGGGTGGAGATTGAAGCTAGAGGTCTTCTCTCTCCTGTCTCTGAGTTTGCCTAAAGGGCACCATCTCACGTGACTGGTATGGGACACTCTCCTAGGACAGTCTCCACCACCCAGTGAGAGGGAATGAATGGGAGATCGTGGGTTTTGATGCTCATGCAAGTAGACATACAAAGAAGTGAGGTGTAATCTCCACTGCAAATTTGGCTGAACCTTTTCTAAGGATAAAAGTGTAGAGTCCATGAAACAGGGAATATCAAAGTGGTGGTATTTAGATGTGGATTGGAACTGTGAAAAAGGTTTGGCCCTCAGGCAAATCCAGAATTAAGCTCTCATTTCAGGTTTGATGGCAACAAATTCCCACCAGCAGATAGGCTGAGGCATCTGCTGTCCTGGAAAACACATGATCTGGTCCTGAAAAGCCAAGTCTTTTATATGTGTGTTCCAAGTAAAGGATTAACACTTTAGAGAAAAAAAAAACCCTGGAACAAAGTATACAAATCCCCACCACCCACAGTCACATTAATAGCTTATAGATCAGAAGGAGGTTATGCTCAGGTCATGTCTCTGTTTTCCAATGTATCTTTTGGATGAAGATCTGGAAAAGTAACAGCATCTGTAAACTTCTCTGATCACTGAAATTAACTGGAAAAATCAGATGCAAATACATGGCAGAACACCCAGTCTTCCACAGTTGCTGCTACTTAAAATCCTACCTGTACCCCAAGACAAAATTTCAATATTGATCCAGTTTCCTAGATTTTGTTTTCTTCATGTTTTTAAACAAAAAATAATAGATAGTTAATATGACAGCCCAGTGATTAAACATATTTAGTTCCTATTGAAAAGGAAATGGGTTATGACTCTGCATGCAGGCAATGTATCATTTCTTCTGAAAAAACCACAAATGATAATTTCTTTTAACAGAAATGTTTTCTTTGGCTAATCCACTTCTTCAGTCTGCTCTGCCTAAATTGTTTTTCTGAGAGGACTAGCATATGATACAGATCTGATAGTATGTTTTATTTTGGGCCAAGTAATTGCATTAATTGGTACAGCCAATGATCAATGTTAATTAAAGAAGAAAACTACAAAGGCTTACCATTTCAAAGCTTTCCAAGAAAATATTTGAGTAGTGAAGCCATTTTAGGCATATAGTTAACCCTTCCATCTGCAGCTCTGTCAAATAAATCCTCTCCTATGCTTGCACACGCACAATAGCCCCCTTAATTTTAACTGGTACTATCATGGGACCAAAGAAAGAAAAGAAGTGCAGTTCACAACCATCCTTCTTTCCCTCCTTTCCTCAGCTGAAATGACAGAAAATGGATCATGACAGAAACACTTATTATAACCTAATGGATGATTTCACATGATACTACAGAGACACACTGAACTGGAAGGCCTTTCTAGGACAACATGTGGGATGAGTCCTTCCTCTTGCTAGACCCACTGGCCAACCTCCCCCTGTGCCCTGTTGTTATCACATCATTGGGCTTTCTGTGATGGTCTGTGACACGAAACTTTACTTACAGGAACAGGAGTCCCAAACGTAAACTACTTTACTAGATTTCCTCCATAGCTCTGAAGTTAGCAGACTGGCAGATTAGTAATTATCTGTGCTACAGATCTAATGCCCTCAAGAAAGATGTAGTGCCTGTCCTGAAGCACTGAGCAACTGGAAACATCATGGTTTGAACAGCTGTTTAACACAGACCCTCCTGAATCAGTCATTTCCTCATTCCCCAATAACCTTTCTTGCTTGAAAAACCTATTGACTCTAACATTGTCAGAAGTGGCCACGTTCAGTGGGAAGCCAGGGATGCATCCTTCTTCTGACAGTAGGAGCTGCTGTAGTATTATACATGTCCCTGCAGACACCCAGATTAACGGTTTGACCTGGTTCCAAATGCAAAAAACTGTTTGTGGCAGAGGCTTTGTCACAAAAGGCTGCCAAAACATTCTGCCAGACAGCAATAAACTCAATTTACATTATAACTTAACACTTCCTTACCCCTCATCCTCCTGCCAAGTATGACAACATAACATGCAGGAGTCTGCAGCACGGTGTAGGAAAAAAAAGCCTCCAATGTTTTCAAGCAGAAAATTCCAGTGAAAGACCAACTTGCTCACTCAGAATGCTGCTGGAAACTTCTGGAAAGCACTGTTAATAATGTCCTTTCCCCAGAAACTACCTCCTGCTTGGCTCTGGTTAAGTACAGAAGATACTGGGCAAAATCACCCTGCTGTGTTCCTGCAACACTTGCCATGTATCAAGAGACATACAGGTCTTGGCTGTTCTCATCTGACATGGCTGTGGCATAGCTGCTCTGTATCTGCTGTTGGACCCAGGATCTTTACGCATTGACCTGCTGTTGCTGGGGCCTCACCAGGGAAGACTTTTTTGCCCCAGTGTTGCCATGCTTCTTTGCTCAGGTGAGGCTCTGCCTTTTGCAGTCAAGCTAGAGCCAGTTTTTGCCCTTACTTGTGCTGCAGACAGCTGCTCCGCCATGCTATGGAAACCTCCTGCCTGCCACAGCCTTCCAGCCTTCCTCTCTCACCTTCCCTTTGCCAACACTTTTTCCTCCCCATTGTCACCTGGGACTGAGATGATTTAAGGTTATGTGAAACTCACACTGTTTGAGAAGTGCAAAGGGAATTTCAGTCAATAATCTAGTAGAGTTTCCTCTTCGCTGATGTAGGTATACACTAACATTAAGAGCTGCAAATCATTACAAAGTATTTGTTTGCTTGTGCTGTTATCTGTGTTTAGATCTGACATAACCAGCACTTCAGCGTATTTTTGAACTCTTGAGAATATTTTGCTCAGTTCCTGAAGAGCAAATCCAACAGTCCCCATTAAGGAAGTGCAACAGATGTCCAGAGGACACAACAAAGAGCGGTTCATGGAAGCAGTTCAATTGCTGCTGGAATTCTGCTGTCTTCACCAGTTGCTCTGCTGCAGTGACCTCCAAACTCTGCTAAGGGCATTAAAAACACCAGAGCCAACTCTACTCAAAAAATATTTAACATGAAGGGAAACAGGTTCAAATGGAATGAAAAGCAGAGCATCAGCAAATTGCAGCAAAGCACAAAATCTGCCTGTGTTCCAGAATAATGAATGTATTCTGACTACATCAGCTGTGTGTATCAATGCAGTAGCCAGCCATATTCAATATTTTTAATGTATACAGCCATATTTTGTCACCATCAACAGACTAATGCTGTAATCTCTGCATTAAAACCTTAATATTTTCTAACAAAAGAGATCTATCTCTGAACAGGTCTAATGGAGCTCCTCTTTTTTTTTGCGACAGGTAAATTCACCTACATCCACATGGATTTTTATATGACCTCTTACTCCAAATGCTCAGCCTCCTCTGTCCCAGTTTTGACAGCTAATGACAAAGACCTACCTATTTCCACACACCCTCCCCAGACGTGGCTCTATCTCTGAGAAAGGCCTGGTGACTGCTGTACTCCAGTATCTTTGAAGGAAGAATTCCTTGTTAATATGGTTTTCTGGAAACCAGCCTGTTTGTTTATGGCCAGCTCAGAGGACAGGCTGAAAGGACACACAGATTTCTGGTTGTGGACATAGACATACCACAGTGTTTTGCAGTTGCTGCTCTTAAGTTCACAAGCAGTTTGGAGCAAAAGCTGCACTGTGCAATCAGGCTTTTATTTTGTGACAAGCAGGTACAGAAAACTGTGTGATTTCCCAATGAGAAAATGGTGGGCACAAGCTTTCTGAACTGGAAATGAAAATAAAGAACATTCCCATGTGTGTAGTCTGGAAGAACACCCATCATTTTAACTCCAACAGGAAAATACGATGGTCTCCTGGGTGTCTGGAACTGTCTCAAACAATCCACCCTTCCATTAGTGCTAGTGTTTTGCTCTCCTTTTCTAAACGGATGCAGTTTTATCAAGTACCAAGGCTCAGTAACAAAACAGAGTTATTTCACTCTGCAACTCCTGCTTGCAAATCAGCCGCTGTGACTGTCACCATGAGCTAAGTCCATCAAAAGCATCCTTGGTGATCCAGGGGGAAGAGGTTAGTGATCCAGCTCAGCTCCTGCCAGGGAATGGTCTACAACAGCAAATAATACATGCCTGAGGCTAGGCTTGCATTGACCTTGCTGTTGGCAATCCCATCAAATAGACTAGAGACTGGTCCAGAGGACTGCGTTCCTTTCTTGCCCTTAGAGGGTCATGGTCCTGCGGGGTCACCCTGGGTCTGGGCTCCGTGCTGAACCTACGTGGATTTGTGGGTTTTGGTTTTAGCAGCTTGTCAGGTAGGCTGATTTCACTAGCACAAGAACTGCTTTTTAAAGGAATCTACAATGCAAATATCTTTTGTCTCCCTTGTTCTGGTAACAAAGGCAATGAAAATTACTAGGAAGGCTGAAATGAAAATGGAGAATGAAAATAATTAAACCCCTCTCCTACCAGCCATGCTGGGCCTGGCTTTCTGCTCTAGCATTATACAGTTAGAGTCAGCAGGAGCAGAGCCGTCTGTAAGAAGGACTCTCAGGGTTATCTTAAATAGTTCTAATGTAGCTAATGTTTTCTGTTGTTTCTTCCATGTGTCAGCAAATGGCCCTGCTTATCTGTCCTGTCAGTCCAGCGTCGTCTATGCAGTAAACTGTACTCTGGAGCCCCACACATCTTGTCAACCCAAAATTAGCAATCAAAATAATCCGTGCAAAGCATGGGATATGTACAGGTCCCAGGAAGACTAACATATGCCTTTGGTGTGCCCAGACACTCATTTCTTGGTGCTGGAGAGCTGTTCGGGTGTGCAGATGTGAAGCTTAACAGTGCTGGGATACATGTAGCAGGGACAAATTCCTGTGTTTATTTTCTTTGCATTTTCTTTTTAATAAGTGGATGTAGCAACCCTGAAAGAGCCAAATATTAGTGCAGATTGGAGACAGGAATCCTGAGGGCAGATACCTTGCTGGATTCCCCACACAGCTCTGCCAAGGCTCCTCATTCCTGACCTGAAATCACCTTGTTCTGGCACAGAGGCTTAATTCTGCCTACACTCCTCTGTGATCGCTTTCAACAACCTTTGGCATCCCTTACATCAGCTCTGGAGCACCCTGTCTAAAGACCTCTCTCCTCACTGTCAGGATGATGTAGTCCACCGACCCATATAGTTCTGATGAAGCCCCATCTCCTCATCTAACAGATATAGGGTGAGGCACTTGTCTTGCAACCTCCTTCGCTATCACAGGTCTGCTTGAACATGGACAGCTGCTCCCGATCCAGGATAGTCAAAGATATTATGCATACGACAGAGGAAAAGAAGTGAAATCACTCAGCTCGGTATGACTAAAGCCAGATATTAATCCTGATCTCCCAAGATGAAAGTTGTTTATATGTGAAAACACTATTATGGAAGCATTTTGCAAGTACTTGGCACCGATTCCACTCTGCTCCCCTTAAGTCTGTGGGACTGCAGCCCTTGTAGGAGCTGAGCATTATCCTTATGAAGTGTTTCAATATTTTTGACTGATGAATTTGCACATTATGTATGTGAAGCCATATGTGACTCTGTCGGAACCGCTCCAGTTTCCTATCCCTTGCAATGTGTTGTGCTGCTTTTAGCACACAGAAACATACGCCTCCTATCACTCATATTGACATGCCATCAGTTTGGTTGGACCATTTTTTGACCGCTGGAGACTGAAGTAGCATGGCACAAGACAGTGGGTTACTCTGATTTATACAAGGCTCAACTTTTCCCTAAAATGATTACTATGTTCAAAACACTGCCACACTGGGGTGAAAACAGGACTGCATTTTTGGTCAGAAAATGAGGGGTCCCTTTTTATTTCAATACAGACATCTCTCAGACCCACCTGCTGTCAGTGTTCAGCTTGGACGTTACAGTGACTTCTTTCCATGTGACTTCTTTCCGTGGAGCAAATACCTAGAGACTGAAAGCAATGGTCTCTCTAAATTGTAGATCTGTCTTTGGTGGTATACTAGGAGCTCTTAACACAGCCATAGGAGTCCTAGGCAAGGAGCCCTGCACAAAACACTGTGCAGATATGCAGCAGAAAGAAAATCCCTGTCCAGAGCTGTTACAGTCAACGTGCTCAGCATCTCCTTACAAAGGTAAGTTTGGCTCTGCACCCAGCTGACAAAACAGGCCAGAAGTTCAGATACCACAGGGAAGGTGCAGTATAACCTAAAGGAAGACAGAGCAGAACAGAAACCTAGAAAGCTACTTATGTCCATTAATAGTTTTCTTTTTTTCTCCCCTGTGAATAAAGGCATAGGGAATAATAACGGGCTCTGTGCTTGTTAGCAGCAAAACACTATCATCGAGTTTGCTCCAAAACTCCTATCCTCTGTCATGCGGTATCCAAAAGAAAAAGGTGAAGTAGTTCAAAGGCAGGAGGGAGTCTAAGTTCAACTTGTTGAGCAGAGTTTGATACCTTCGAGTCTCATTAATACTTATGTAAGTTGGGAGAACAGGAACTCAGTGCAACAAGTATGGAATATATGTACAACTCCACTCAGTGTATAGACATGCACACACACATCTTCCCCTGTACACGTCAGTGGCACTTGATGCTTTACTGTTCTTATCAAATCATTGTGCCTCAGTCAGAGTTACACCTCATTTCCCCCTCCCCATAAATATATTATGATCACATAATGTTTTAATAACTTCACAGGAAAATTGAAAATAAGGCAAAGATGACAACTTATGGATATAGATTTCAACAGCCTGTTTTTTTTTATGAAGTCATTAAATGCTTCAAATTGAACAAAAGGTAGGCTCATAGCTTTGTTTAGCAGCGAATTGGAAATACAATGAAGTCTATAACTCTGGGACAATAAAGCCAACTTTGTCGACTAATTTTCCTTCCATTAGGCTCCACAATTCAACAGGCAATGATACATTTTTAAGAGGATCAGTAGACATCTTGATGAATTCCCAGCCTGACCATTGACAGTGATTGCATCACATCGCTTTCATTCACCACTACTTTAAGCAAATACGCTCTTTACTGTGATTGATGGGGAAGGAATACATTTCAGCATATATACGAGGATGCTATGAAGAAATAAAGCCACTTCTTCAGCTTAATTTCTTAATGTGATTCTGTTTTTGTCTTAAAATTAGGAACTACATTTTCACGTGGGCTGAGTTTGAACCTTCTGTATCTTATTTGTTAGAACTCAGTTCTTTGTTCAAATCACCTTTCAACCTGGTGACAGCAGCTCTGAACTTGAAATAGTGGCTGAACATGGCATCAGGTCTGAAAACCAAGGGTTATCTTTCACAGTTAGAACAGCCTAAATCAAACCCACCTCATCAGGACACTCCACATTCAATTGGTACCCTTAACATCTCTAACTCTGTATGTTGGTTCATCTCCCACAACAACCACTCTTTCCACAAGACAGGCTCAAAAGCAATTTTGGAGCAGTTCACACGGAAGCAGGTGGCATCTTTGGAATGAGAAGCTTTTCCAGAACAGTGTGAAAGTCCATAGCACAAGAGAAGCAATCAGAAGCAGCAGCTGACAGGCTGGTGAAGATGCTCAGTGTGTGGAATTACAGAAGATGCTCTGCTGGTGGCTAGAAAATTCACATGCTGACTTTGCATGGAAAAAAATACTAGTCACCTTCATAAAAAAAAAAAAGGTGCTATGTGAGGCAGAATGGCATCATGAAAGTGCTAATAATGATATGATGCTATGATAATTCTTTCTAAGACTGATTTATTTTCTGCTGTGCTAATAGATTAACAAAACAAAACACAAAACACAAACAGTAGGTGTGGTATGCTGGGAAGTCACCAACCTGAGGAAGATTTACATGTAGTGATGAGAGGGGAAGAAGCTATCGTTTTCCAATTCAACTCATTTGAACTTATGCCAGGCACAAGGGAATTGTGAAGATCTGGTGCATGCATAATCTGTGTGGGTACATGTACAACGGTTACTGTGAGAAATAGAACACATGCAGGGATGCTGCTTTGAAGACAGGTCAATGTACAAACAGTGAGAAAAAAACAATGGTGGAAGCTGGATAGTACAAAGCTGGAGATAATGAGAAAGGCTTTGTGTTTGCGTATGTCTGCATGTGTGCTGGACATATGCTTGCAGGGGGTGTTATGAAAACAATCTTGATCTGACAAGCTTTTTATTACTCCCATTAAAGTATGAAATTAGGCCTTGACTTGAGCAAAGACTCACATTCCCTTGAACAGCCCTAGGAGGCAATACCAGAAACACAGGAGAACGGAGAGCTAGTTTGGGATAGTGTAAGCAAAATATGCAGGTCTCACATCAGCCTGTCTGTTTTCACTGTGGATGAGACCCCCCAAACCCTTTCAACCCCTCCTGCAGACCTTTCATTTTCTTCTTTCTTACCCTTCAGGGTGGAAACATCACACAAGGGGTGACAGCAGTTTACTCCAAGCAAATGCTCCCTGGAGTTTTATGTAAGGGGCTAAAGACCAGAGTCTGAGTAGTTTGAACAGTCCCTCTTGCTAAAGTGGCTTCTTGGAGAGCAAAAAGCTTGGTCTTAGACATAGGACTGTGAGGCAAAGTCTCATCCTAAGCCAGTAGGAACAATTTCTCTCACTAATTTCTGATCAGCTTTGGGGAAACTCAAGGATGTTTAGCAAGGGACACAGGTGAGGTGAGACTTCAAGAAGCTCTCTCCGTATGCAGGATCACACAGAGCAATTCCTCTTCTATCTGCCAAAATACTGGCACCCCAAAAATTGCCTCTTCTTCTTAGCCCTCTTCTGCAGCATCACATCACCCACCAGCCAGAGACAGCAGGAACTTCAGACTGTCCAGGGGAATGGACATTCATATTGACTAGCCATCAAGACTCCTCAATGTCCCAGACCTCCCGTAGTTGTCTGGGCAGCCCAGCCCTCCCTGGAGCACCGCTGAGGAGCTCAGTGCAGCACCCAGCCCAGTAGCTGAACTTCTTGACATAGTAGCAAGCAAGAGGGAGCTGATCATTGTATAATGCAAGTGAATCACTGGTGAAATATCTACCATACTCAGATATATATAAAGCAGCTCTTCTCAGGCTATTTGCTGATCAGTCAGTGGTGCCATCTCTGTTACCCACCCACCCTTAACTGCTTTGAAACATACACTGGCATTTGTCAGTGAGATGAATACTACGTCTTTCAGGCCAAAGATGTATTGTTGGCTGTAAGGCCACGTAAATCATCCTAGAAGCAAAGGCAATGTCATGTTGTTTTCTCCTCAAATGCAGTCAATAGGGGTTCAGCATGGGAAAGGAAGTGGACACCTGCACATGTACACATTGAACAGGCCAACACCATCTTCCCAGTCCCAGGTTTGGGAATTACATGCTTGCTAGGGCAGAATTATCCATCATGTAGAAAAGCAGATGAAGACCCAGAAAAGAATCCCTTATTAATCAATAGCTGATCTCTGTAAGCAAATAATTTCCAAATTCAGGAGCTGCTCTACTACTGGGAGAGCCAATAGGGATTACAACAGAAGTTTCAGAACACAGAGTGCCACCAACATGAACTTAATTTACTGAGCCTTTAGAAGAAGGAGGGTGAAATCAGACTGTGGTACAAATCATGTTACTACTGTAAGTTTAGTTTGCCAGACACAAATATCCTTCCAGCCAGGTAGCCTAATGCTATAAGCTAACATATGTCAGGCTGCCATAGACCCCCAATTTAAAGTTTCCATTTGGCTCAGTGGGAATTAATTGTTAGGTTCTGGCTTCTTATGTTTTCTTTCTAATGTCAAACACCCATCCAGCAAGAGCTGCAAATAATACCCTCCTAAGGGTAAATTGTGAGCTCATTGCTCGTTTAAGTCACATTGAGTGAGAATTCTCCCTAGCTGTGCTCTGTGAATCAAAGACAGAGCATATGCAATCATCTGAAGCAGCAGCAGCAGCAGCAGCGTTTCCCAGAAAGCTTTGGGAAACTTGACACAATTACTGATCAATACCCTTTCCAGTTAATTGATGAGCCATGGAGCCAAAAGAGAAAAAGAAAAAAGAACAGAAAGAGGCTATCAATAAATGATCTTAGTTAGGAAACGGAGGTCTGAGGAGAGGTGCTTGAAGTTTAAGGGAGGATGCCCATGCCCAGAAAGACTGAAGAGAAGTGGAGAGTTTTCAGATAGGTGTGTCTTTCGAAGATAATGGCCATGGCAGAAACTGAGTAAGACATGATGATGAACCCTGGAGAGACTGAAAGCTCTAAAGGGTCCTAAAGGGAAACATCTACTTATTGCTACTGAACTGGTACTCGAGACTCTCATCCTGACCCTCTCCTTATTCCCACTCTGTGAAGCCTTCCTCAGTCCCTACCCACACTGAGCCAGGTCTTCCTTCATTTATTCAAGGATGAAAATCTTTTCTGTGTACAAAGGGATGGCTCTGAACTGGACCCAGTTCAGGAACCCAGCTGGTGCCTTCAGTATGACTCACAGCAGAACAGAGCCCTGCAGTGTGGCAAGACTAAGCACAGTAGAGGGGACAGTCCCAGGAAAGCATTAGCAGAAAGGCCAGAGATCAGGACCGACGTTCCTCAGCGGAGTTTCAGAGGTGGTGGTGAGTGATGAAGGACAGGAAAGGCAGGAGTGTGAGCCTTTCATTCCTAAGGGGAACGAAACTGCAGTTTTGTGCTTTAGTGAGCGTGTACACGAACTTTGAAGAGAAGGTCTTCACTTTCACAAGCCAGAAATTCACTCACACATATAAAAATAAAAACACATTTATAAAAAGAGGCCTCTGATTTTGTTAAGATGCTCAGAGTCTCTTGAGGACCTACCAGTAAATTTCTGTGAGCATTATGCATAGTGGAGAGAAAACTACCTCTGTGAACTGAAGCCCAGTGCTGCCCCAGATAAATGTTACTCATTTACCCTACTGCCATACAAATGCTGTGCAGGTTAACACACAGAGTTCTTTTCTCCATTAAACTAGTTGCAGAGCCCCTTCACCGAGGCCAGTTAACTAGGTGAAAAACTTTGAAGAAACTGAAGAACAAAGCTAGCAGGTTCACCAAGAGGCCACAGGGCAGAGCCAAGGAAGATCCTGGCTGCTGTCATCTGGCAGCGACAGCAGTAGCCCCACTGGCTGCTGCTTTTCAGCCTTGCTATGTCTAGACATCTGTGGATGCACCAGTCATCATCCATGAAGGAGTATAGTACACTAGCAGGAAAAAATCATCATCGGGTACAATTCCAGTAGACCTTGCATTATGGCCCTCTAGACTTTACCACCCACCAAAATTCAACATGCTCGCTCTTTATTTAGGTCTTTCAGAGTTGTAGTGAAGGAGTTACCAAAGGTATTTTATTTTTGCTTCAGTACAGAAAGCTGGGGCAAGGGATATGTGAACATCTGAGTCACCCTAGGCAGTATCCATTTGCCCAGGGAAGTGCTAAAATTTGCTGTGGCAGGGAGAAGTCTTCAAAGTCAGAACACAGGACATGTGGTAGCCATCTATTCCTCCTTGTGCCCTCAGCAGGAGATACTCTGGATGGAAGACAGAGTTGTCTCTGGTAAGTCTCACACAGTGGGGCCTCTGGGACAGAGCAATGCAGGAGGTTCTCAGCGCAGTGTTTCCAAACCTGTTCAGGATGAGACAAGCATCACTCCCAGGGCAGAGACAGTTTAAACCAGTGCTTTCCCAGGCAACCATGGTGAAAAACTCCAGACACAGCAAGTACCCAGCTGTAGGAAAACAGGAGGAAGGTGAACTTGTAGTTCTTCTAGTGGGATAGTAAATTATCAAAGAAATCATCAAGGAAGTTGTGGTCAAGGCTCATGGAAGGGAGTTTTGGATTGCTACCTTGTCACATACCTCTTCTGTGACCTTGTGTGACCAGCTCAGAGGCTGAGTGCCCCATTTAATGAAGTGCACTTTGTCTTTGTTCTATAGTGAGACAGAGCTCTCCAGGGTAGAGAATATCTTTCTAAGGATTTGCGTACCACCTCTCTGTGGGTACATTCCCCTGCAATTAGGGCTGTGATTGCAGCTTCCAGTAATACCCGCCCTGAAGTTAACCTCTCAGCTCATGTTTGGATATGAGACACTCATCAGCACTGGCCGGAGCTCCTGGGTAAACACCCTGGGCACCAGGTGGCCAGGGCAGTTTGCTCTGCTGCAGCTTCACAGCTATCAGCTAGGTGTTTGGCTTTCCCTGCTGGGTGAAGCTAGCTCAGCACAGCCACATAGGCTGATATTGCAGCCCTAAACACACTGGTATTACTTCAGTCTTTTGCAATACCAGCACTAAGTAGCCTGATGCTTTTGAGTTGGAGGATCAGCAGGTGGTGCAGAGCCCAGTTTGGGGTAGGACAGAGAAGACTCCCTCCAAGGGGTTATCAGACCCCTTTCCCTTCCAGCACACCTGCCATTCATCACTTATGTCCAGCACCTCTGCACCGACACTTTGCTCCTGCGGAGAAGGAGTGTTCAGGCAGAAGGCTGAGGAGGACCATGGCTTTCTTCCCACGTTCCCTCGCCACTGCTGGAGCAGTGTGGGGATGGATGTAGCACTGCCCTAGGTCTGAGAGGAGGGAGGGAGGCTGCCAGAGGCAGAATATCATCAGGAATGGTACCATGGCATTAATATTTGAAATATGGCCTCTGCCACTTCCTATTGTTGGTATCACTGACTGCCACGTTGGTCAGGAGTCACACTGTCTGTCTGTCACCCACTGTGAACGCAGGCAGATGCAGAATGGGACCAAATCACCCCAAAACAGGGCTGAGCCCAGCATCCACCTCATCCCAGCCATGTAGAGGCTCAGAGCCATAAATCAGGCCAGGCATCTCTCTGTCTCTCTGACCCTGAAACTCAGGTTCCCTCTGTGAATACCTGCTGGAGCCCTGCTCCCAGCTCTGCACTGTTTGTCCTGTCACTCTGGCTTCGAGTCACTTCACTGCATACGCCACTATTTCACCCCTCAAAAAACAGGGCAATATTTGTCCTGACTTGTGTCTTATCGGTATCAGGAGGCTTCATAACTGACAGCCAGGATAAAGGTGTTGAAAGGGGCTCTGAGCCTGTTGCTTTTATTGAACACATGGGAAAGGCTGTTTTATCAGCTGTCACACATACTAAAGACAACACTCTCTTGTCTTTTGGCCAAGGAGCTGACGTGCTTTTGTGGGTAATCCTGCCCTTTTTAGGGGTCATTTCTGAGCCAATGGTTCATGCTGCATCTGTCTGTCTTGTTAGTCTCTGGGTTGATGGCAGGAATCGGTGCAGTGCTTTACCTGGTTAACCCCCAGAATGCTGCAACTGTGGTGAGGGATTGTGCATCTCCTCCCATCAGCACAGAGTTTAATGAGCAGGGCCGGCAGAAGCCCAGTAATTTCTAAAGGAAAGAAAATATGTGTGTGCATGTGTGTGCACGCATGCAAACGCACATAGAAATAGGGAAGGGGGAACAAGGGCACGCCTTTGAAACTCCTTCTTGTTCTCCTCTTTGATGTGATGGCAGGGCTGGTGCGCACACACACAACTTCATTGCTTTGATAAATCCGTGCCTCACAGGCAAGATTTCAAAGGGAATTTTCAAGCACCTTCCCTCCCCTCTCCCGACAATTTTGATCAGGGAAGGGGGAAGCTGGGTAGAAGTGGAGAAGTGGAAGGAGCAGATGTGATAACCATCGGGAGCACCGAAATCGCTCTTGGGACAGGCATGGTGGGAGCACAGTCTCTCGCCTTGCTCCTGTCTTCCAGTTGGTGGAAGGTGCTATGCCTGTGCAGCAGGGTTGCCAGATGTCCAGATGAATCCTCTCATTGCTGGGAGTGGAGGGCGATCAAATATTATTCCCACCACCCTGGGAGTTTGTTGTGGGATCTGGCCTGTTGGCACAGAAAACAAAACACTGCTGTGATTTCTATTGATTCACCTTATCATTTGGAGCCTGTAAATGAGGCTGGTGTCTCTTGTCTTGGGAGCAGCACAGTTTCACAGAGACCAGGAAGGGATTCCTGCATCCCTTCATACAGGGAGAGGAAGGCTTCCCTCTATCTTCAGCTGAAAAATGAGATACTGTCTTGGGTCAGAAGCAGGATTCGGATCTTACAACTAAGAAAGAGCCTAATGTAGGAGCTGGAGGCCTCCCAGGAGGAATCTGGCTTAAGAGTTTTAGTGAAAAAAAAGGACATATCCAGGAAGAGATTGTAACCTCTAAAACATTTGCAGGGTGAAAATTCAGTCCCATTAAAGTCATTGTGAATTTCACCATCACCTCCAAAGAAAAGAGGCTTGTTTGCCCTTTCTGATCTAAAAGCCTCAACTGAAGCGAGAGCATGTCTCACACGGATCAGCCACGCAGCTTTGTTCTGCCATCCCCATCACCCATAGGCCATCCTTCCCCGAGCAATGCATACTTCTGCACCCATTCAGCAGTGCTCAAATATGCCTTCACGTGCCTGGCATGCTAACAGTGGGTCTTAGAGGAGAGTCAAGGGGAAGAGAGACCATTGAAAACTACCTTTAATATACGTGCGGGTGGTGATGTTCATGCAGGCACGATAAAATCATCAAACAACACAAAATCGCATAAGGACAGATTTGTTCCTGCTCTGGGAACGTTGCCAATTCTGATACGTGCACAACTCTGTCCAACCCTTTTCAAGAGCACAAGTGGTGGCAATGCAGGTGGTACATACAAAGTTTAGCACACTCTTCCACAGAGAACACCTTTTCTGCCAGAATATGTGGCAGAGGTTAGCTTAATACACATGCCAGCTCCAAAACCTGCTGCTGTGTTATGGGAAACTCAGGAAGGTTGGACAATCAAATGGATAGATCACGAGGATTCAGAGAAACTGCAGAAAAATTCTCATAAAGTTCCTCTTACTTCACTCAAAATACTCAGTTCTTTGATTTCTCCTGTTCATATTTCCCCTGAAATTATGCATTTTGATGACAGTCCATAAAAAAATCATTTTTTTCCCAAGAAAATCTTAATAATGTGATTTTGTTAGTTGGGGGGTTTTTTTATGGGATAGTAAATTACGTTCAAAAAGGATTTGAATTTTTATTTTGGGGGGAAATTGAGTAATTTTATCATGGCAAAGTTAAAAGTTATTTGGAAGTCACTGTCAAATGTAGAACAATATCCATTTTTTTTTTCCACGTGAAACATCGCTTTCCTGATCTTCCCACAAATCTCCCTTATTTTTCTCTGCACATTCTTTTTAACCACATTTTCCCCGACCAACTTACACACAGATGAACAAAATAGTTCCTACAATATTATTCTTATGCATCTATCAAACCTCAAACTTCTGTCAGGGATACAAAAAAAACCTGACAATTATTTTATTTCTAATGGATTAACAACCTATCCATTTCATTTTATATTGAGGGATTTGGATTTATTTACAGAGCTGGTGGAATACTTGGCTGAATTAACAATTTTTGCCTGATTTATAATGAAAGCAGAAAACCCCTCCTATTTCACCTTTTATGTGATATTATAAATCAGCTTAGGTTCATAACGAATTCTATGGCTTTCTACTCTAATGTACCAATAGAACAGCATAAAGGGCTTTAGCATGAATTGGAAAGTGGAAGTAGTCACTATATGCCATATACTGCCAGCAAGCAATATGACATCAGTGTGTTCTTGTAGCAGCCACATATGGTTTCCAAGAACTCCATCCTTTAATATACATTGATTTTACTGAGATGGGAAACTTAGAATGAAAAACCTGTAGGAGATAGGGTGGTGGACCTCAAATCAAATATTGTGATCTGCTGAATCGAATCTAAATTTTAGATTGATCTCACAAGCAGCAGATTCTTGCCTGAACTTCTGTAGTGATTTGGAAAAGATGGTGTTCAGGAGCTTTGCATATTACCACAGAGATATGTAGCCAAATTGCCTCTGTCAGGATGAGATAGAGTTTCTGCTCTGACTATAGTGCCACAATGCACCCTAAGAGCCCTGGTATGATAGATTATCTTGGGAAAAGGAGCTCAAAAAGCCAGAAAGTACCTGAAATAAACCAAAATGAAACATGCTGATATTTCCTAATAGAAATTATTAAACTTTTTATTTTGCCAGAGTTGTCAGTTTTGCACCAACCTGCTCAAAACCAAATGTTACAATGTCAGAAATTCACACAGGGCTGCAGCTTGCATTTCCCATTAGCTCTAGCAACAAGATATTTATGTAGGGCTTGTCATTGTTCCATTCAAGCCTCTCCTAAACTTTAATTAATCTGTCCTTTCAACACCCCTGCAGCCCTGTAAAGTAAGGATACAGCTGGTATTCCTTTTTGCATGATTAAATGCCTTGCCCAGGGTCACCCCAGGAGTATGAGGCAGAGCCAGAAACACAGTCTAGCTATTCTTAATCTCAAAAGGCTATCCTTCTTCAAATCTCAGCCTTTGACAAATCTTGGCAGAAGTTCAGTCAAGTATCATCCTAAATTCCTTCAACAGTCGGTTCACATTCACTAAGAGCTGAGCTCCAGGGGCATATGATATTCAGCCAGGCTGGCTTCTGCATGTTTTCTTGGCCAATACGGCTGAGGGTGCCACATGTGAATCAAGCCAAGGCTTTGAATTTTTTGAAATTCATCCACTGCTCATCCTTACTGCTCACACATCCAGACAAAGGGAAGCAACTGGTCTTCTGGTACAGCTAGAAGGAAAAGGAACTTCTCTTTCTGCATTTATTCAATCTTATTTAGCTCCCTTTCTTTCTCTTCTTATAAAATTTATAGCATATAAGTAAGCTATAAAAAGCAATGAGATGCAATTTATGCAAGTAACATGTTAGTGCACCATAAGTTCCTGTCCCTTCGATGAGTTAGACTGGGATAAAATTTTATGTCTGGGTTTCATGCTGACATGTCTTTAGGTGCTGGTTAATACGGCAGGTGCCAACTGGAGGGCACCTAATGTATCAGCCTTGCAAATCAAGGTCAACTACCCATATAAAGACCTGAATGAAATATTGCCAAATGGCAATTTCACTGTTTCACTTTGCCCAGGGGAAAGTGTAGCCATGGCCATTTGTTCCCTTCCTGGCACTCTTTGGTGCAACACATCTGTTGCCTCAGCTGCTATCAGAGCCTTTGGCAACTCCCTGCCCCTATATGGTCTTCACCAGCCTGCTTTGCGTGGTAATTTGCATACCACATCCTTTCTGTTTGAAACCATGTCTAATGAAACAGGTGGCTGTCATTATTAACAGTGCTTGCTAACTAACTCCACTCCAGCACCACTGCTTCTTGTGACATGCCAGTGTGATTCCTTCCTTCTGCTGCATTGTGGTGGGCACAGCCTGCTGATGCCACCCCTTTTCCTGCAGTCCTGTCATTCCTCCCAAAGGAATAAATAGGCTACTACCAACCCACCCAGCATTCCCTTCCTGCAAACTGAATATCCTCCCATCCCAGCAATTCTTAATCCAAACTCTCTGCTGTTCACGGGGAAGGGGAAGAACATGTGGACAGACGGAGGGGCCTGGAAAGGCTGACAATGGTGTTGCCACAGCTGCAGGAGATCTGTTACAGCAGGACCTCTGCTATGGCACAACTGCCAGAGCAGAGCTGGAGATGCTATAAGGAAGATCTGACCTGCAGGGTTGGTGGCCTGCCCAAGTTGGCCCCATCCATTGCCTCTTTTTCATCACAGATTTCATTTCTCACCACCAGTCACCAGCGTGTAGGATTGGCCTTGGGAGTTTCAGTGTGAGCAGAGCTTTGTGAAACAATATGGAGAACAGTGGAGAGAGCTATCATTCAAGAGCATTCTCATTCCTGCAAAGCATGGCACTGAGTGAGCTTCCCTGGGAGCAATTCACTCACCAAGAGATGAAGTCAAAAGGCAGGACCACTGCAGGTCAGTGCCACCAGGCAGCGCTGAAAGGCATCCTTATCCTTCAGCGTCAAACCCTCTCCACTGGCCCACTAACTTCACTGAAAGTTTTCTTGCCACCAGGTCCTCAAAAAGTATGTCTCACTTCCACTTGTGCTTTAGGATGTTATATTCTGGTCATTTAAAGCAAACCCTTTCTGACATTTCAGAGTCCTCTTTGTCTACTGAGGAGATCAACAACCATTTGAATTGAGACTGGGTTTGAAAAAGCAAGAAGAAATTAAGGGCGTGTATTTTAGCATAGCACATGTCATAGATAAGGCTTCTTTTTATCCTGCCCTACAACAGAATTTCCACTGTCCTCAGTGAAAAAATTTCTGTATTAATGAAATACATTAAATATTGCTATGATAAACAATGATCATTATGTTTCTTGGGGCTCCCCCAGTCACGGCTCACTGTACATCATTAGTAGAACAGTGAAATAAAATTACAGCTTTATAATAAAAGAACACATTCTGTATGGTAATTTACCCCTTCAGGAGACATCCGCTCAAATTCATTAGATTACAATACTGATTTCTACAGTTCTTTGAGGAACACAATGTCGAACATGATATGCTGCTCTGAAGTCCTCTAGGGAGGAGCCATCATTCTCATTTCCATCAGTGGGGCTTACACAAACATAGATATGAAATTCAACAAGATTCTTCTCCATTATGGTTCTTCCCAAAAGATCTCTCCTGGGTCAAAGGACTGATGCAGCAATACCTCAAGCTTCTCCTCTCTCTGCGCTGAAACATCATCTTGCTACACAAGACGACTTGGGTAAGTTTTTTAGAATCTGCTGCAAACAAACATCATTTGCTACGGTAACACCCTTCATTATCTTTCATTCAGTAACGTTATAAACTTGGGCTTTGAGTGACCTCAGATAGAGATTTGCTTGAATAACCATTTGCTGTGGTCTGAATTCATATTTGACCTTTTCTTCGACAGTTGGTATGGTGTTACGACAGTGAGAGGAAAGGACAGCACCAAGAAAGGGTCTTTCCAGATGTGTGTCGCTGCAAAACACAGACAAGGTTTTTATGACTATGATTTTCTTTGCTCAAAGTCTTACACAGCCTCAGATCCTTGAAAATTCTCCTTTTTTTTTCTTGTTTGCAAGGGAAATTTTGCAGAACAAATACAATCCATTCTAAAACACATAAAACAACCCTGGAGGAATTTCAGAAGTCCAAATATTTTGCTTTTCTCCTTTATTTACATTCCATTTTCTTGTTTGTTTTTTTTTTAAAAAAAAAGTTCTTTTCATTCTTATGTTGGAATAATATTATGTAAGAAACCACATAGTCATGCCTTTCCCCAAACATAACAGAGTTAAGGAATAAGTAGTAATTTAACAATGCTCTTAAGATAATCTTGCATGGCAAATCCCTTTGTTTACGAAGATTAGAGAACATATGTAAATTTTTAAGCTCAGTGTACTTTGTGTCATGGTGATATTGAAGACAAGTTCATGGACTCACTAGAAGTCATTCTTAGTGTTGAATACACCCAAGAAAAAAGATTCTTTGTATAAACTTGGATAACTCCTGTGCCACCTGGGCATAACTCCTTTCCCTAATGACAAGTCACAGTCAATGGGCAGTTGAAGGATCTACCTGGAGACAAGAAATGATGGTTTCCAACACCCTTCCTATCAGGTTTTATAGGGTTCACAGAGGAAAACCCAGTAGTTCTGGACCATCAGTTACGTTTCCATNCCTGACATGAGATGATAGTTCTGTGCTAAGGATGATGTTTGTCTGTCAACTTAGGCTGTTAAGACCAACAGCAGGTAACCAGGATGAAAAGACTTCTGANGAACAGGAAGAGGAGGAAGCACTTGACAAAGCCAAATTACCTGTTGCTCATCATACTACTGATGCTCATTGGAGNTCATTGGAGCGTATTCCTGCTCAGTGAGAACCAACCAGAGCTGCAGAGAGAGATTCATATCTGTGCCTCTTTTAGTTCTTCATATTCCCTACTGAAAATGCACCCTATCCTCGACTCATGCTCCATCCATGGAAAAGGTGAAGAAACTCTTTAGCAAGGAGCAGCACGCCATGGTCAATCTCTATATCTATGACTGTTGCCATTTGCAAGGGACTAGGGAAGTCAGGAAGCTGTTAGCCACTGACAAACGATTTCACCCAATGCACGGTGTTGATATTAAGCTTTTAAAGGCTGGTAAATCTTCCGCTCTATTAAAGCCAGACCTGTGGAGCCCATTAATTGATGGCTTTCTTAAAGTGAAGCACTGGTTCTAATCTGACATCTATTTTATGGATCACTCTACCCCTTGGTTCATAAAAATGAACCGACTTCTCCTCGCCTCATTGGTCGAGGCCACTTTCCAAATGCCTGTCCATAATCTTAGATGAAAAATGATAGCCCTGGAAAGGTGATGTGTCAGAAGAGTGTGAGATGCACCGACACACATACAGATGCAAGGCAGCAATCTGCTGAATTAAAATTACAGAGAGAGGAAATGATGAACTGTCTCGTTAACTCAGCTTGTCACACCGATGGCCTCACTCCATGTAAATAAATAGGGGATGGAGGCGAAAAAAGAGCATTATTAAAGCACAGCTAAAACAAGAAAATACTTGGGTCATCACCCACTCTAAGCGACATCACTAATGATATAGCTGTAACCTCATGACAGCTTGGTCATCCTGGCCTGACCATGGCATTTCTAATGTGTGATCAGATCCTGCTAGTCTGAGCACTGCTAGGGAAGCTGCCAGCATGCCCAGTTCCTCTGGCTGTATTGGTCATTCAAGGAATTCGTCCAGACAATGCTCGGTGCTTAACAGAAAAGACCCCACACTAATCTCTGAGTGTTTGCTTTTTTTAAAGATTGAAGCCATAGAAGTTCCATATTAGGCATTTTTTTCTCTTTAAGATTCTCTCCAAACATTGAATGAGCTTTGCAACACAGAGACTTTTCTACCTACTTTTAATCAGCTAGTTAAACACACAAAGAAGCTGAAATTTCAGGGTGCTCTGAAAGCAAAGGCAGCTGTTCAATACCAGCAGCTCAAAATGATGAATACCACACTTACTTCTGTCTGAAATGCAGAAAGCAGCTTCACACTTCAGTAAAGCTACTAGGAAAACTAGAATGAAAAAGCTAGTCATATCACAATGCCCAAACAACTTGACGGTTTTGGAAATGGTGTCTGACCTAGCGTTAAGGTCCTCGGTAAACCACCAGAAAACACTACTGTAGTGAAAGGGACAACTTTCTGCTGAGAGGCACACCAAGGCTACCAGCTTGTGAGGGTCCATGTCCAACATAGCACTTCTTATAGGAGGAGTTGCACAAGCCCAAGGGCCCTTGTTTACCTCCAGACTTGCTGATTCTACTCTGCATCCCTAATTACACCCTGAAATTTCTTTTGGTTACAGGGTGGTTGTTTTCTTATCCTAGATTTCTTCTACAATTTTAAAGCAATGATAGTACCTTCCACCATCCATAAAACAGCTTTATACACAAGTGTATGTGCATATGTCCATATCTACATCTAACTATCTATAGAGGTACAGCTACAACTGGTCCAGCACCTCTCTTGTGATTCATGAGCAGCTCACTGAGTTAAGGGGTTGTGCCGGTTTTTCCTATGGACACAGGGTTTTGTCCCAAACCCTTTCCTCTCAGGCTGGAAGACTCTCAGCTGAAGTTAATGCAAAGTCTTGGGTAAAGAGTTTAGACCTGAATATTTCAGATACCCACATTCCACACAAGACTGCTGGTAACTTGGGAAAATGGTAGTAAAATAATGGTAACAACAAAAATGGTAACAATAATAATAAAGCTTTTCCCATTCATCCTTTCCTTCTTTACTGAAAATGTAATAGGAGAGGGAGGCATTGCAAGAGCTCTGAGTGGCCTCCTTTGAATTTCCCAATAACTTCTATTTCTGGGGACTTTCTTCTGCTCGTCTGCACATCAGCTGCACAGAGAGGGCTGGAGCACTGTGTGAAAGGCTGGTCCTGTGGGGTACCCAGTCGGAGTGAATGCTAAAGCCTCTCGAACAATGTCATTCTCAAGTGATTTCCTCATTTTATGGACTTCAGAGGTCTCAGTTATTTCAATTACAAATAACATGATCCACTTATCCAGCTGCCTGTACAAGTTCTCAGAAACTACAGGCTTTTTGTCTTTTGTTTCTCTATTCTTTTATATATATTGCATTTCCATCAGTGTGTGCTACTATCAGGCTCTTTGCTGTGATACTAGATAGCAAAACTTGTCCCTAGAGACTGCACTCAATTTGAATGACAATAGCTAAATTTGATAGCCATATACTGCAAATTCTCAGCCATCAAAGGGATTTCAAAAGAAATGTGGGAATTTGATAAGTTTTGATTCTTGTTTGCACTCCTACTTTTCCATCAGATTGTTATGGAGCACTGGTGGAGACGAGAGGGACTTGCTGGCAAGGGAACATATTCCCCTCAAAAAAACGTATCAAAGGTCAGAGAAGGCTTTTCCCTGAGACATGTATGAGCATCCAGCCTTTTCAGGCCTAAGTGCCCATGCTGCTAATAAGGTTTTCATCGAAATACACTTCCAGCCATCAGCTGCAAGACTCTGACTGAACCCAGATAAATATGACTACAGGCACGCTCCATGTGTTACCTCTGAGCATACCCCAGACCTTTGCACAACATTCGTTTAAAGCACACGTGTTCACTGTGCTGGTGCTGATTTGGTAAAACTCACTTTTCTTTAAACCCAGCTCCTGAAAACCTTCTGCAAACCTGCCTCTCGTGCCCAGAGCTGCTCGGTGCTCATGGATTTTCTCCTACCCCCAGCCAGACGGAAACAGGTTGCAGGAGCCAGATGGCAAACATGGAAGTGAACTTTGTTGACTGCACCCGTGATGAGGAGGGATCCTCTGGCAACCTTATCCAGCTCTTCTGGTTGCGTTCTGCTCCATCCTCCCTCACCGGTTCACCGGCAGTAACAGCTCTCTTGCTCTGCAGACACAGGCTCTGCTCTCTGTGCTAAAGGAGGGTCCCATTAGAACCCCTGAGGTCTTTATCAATATTTGGGGCAGGTATACACCGGTGGCTATGCTTTCATGGTCTCATCTTGGTGCCCTTTATTGGACATAGTATACAAGCAGAGGTTGTGAAGGGTAGGAAAGAGAATGGCTGTGAAAGAGGCATTTCCTATCCGTATTTCTTTCCGTGTCATGAAAACACACCTCTACCCCCTGTAGCATGTAATCAGATCACTTTAACTTTCCTCCCAGCTCACAGGGGGAGGGGCAAAGTCCCTGGCTAAACCCAGAATGCCATTTTGTGGCAATTTATGAACAAACAAGCTTCCTATCAAACCAATCCTTAGAAATGTCACTCCAGGCTGGCACTAAGCAGAGATTAAACGATAGATTGTCAACCTTCCTTTTTTATTTGATGTTTTGAATTTCACTGTTCCTCTCTTTCATTAAAAATGAACTAGGGAAAAAAAAAAGAAAAACCAGAATAAAATAGAAGCTTTTTACATCTAAAAGTCAAGATAATTATCTCTTATATCCAACCCACTCTTCCAAGACTCTGAATGAAGCCATCATTAAAATCTGTGTCCATCTGGTGACTTTTCCACAGCTAATTAGGTGAAAAAGCTGATTAACAGATATGTTCTGCTGAAATCTCTCTCTCTTCCTTTTTTTAAAAACTTCCAGACATGGCCCATGTAGAACCTGGATGCTGCTTGTTCTGTCCCTCAGGTGCTAGGAGAACATGAGAAGAGACAAGGTGGGAGACAGCTGCTTTGGTGAGCTGCTCACCAAGGCCTTTTCATGGCATCAGAGTTGGGAAAAAGGGAAGGAAGCGAAAGCGAGAGACAGCAGGTTTGACTTCCGCTGTGCAGGAAGCCCTTTTGGGAGCTGGTTGGGATGTTTTGCTGGCAATATTTCAGTGCATTTCTGTGTGGGGCTTCTTTTAATACTGTGATTTTCTCCCTGTGGTTTGTCAGGCACTCAGCCAGCCTACTAAAGACTCTCTACCAGATACCCATCTGCTGCATTTGTGAGAGCTTGTCACCCTAACACCTAGGGGTTGAAAGGCATTGATTCCTCCTGCATCCAGATGGATAGTTCGTGGGATAGCCTCTCCTCCTCCCAACCCTGCACCAGCTCTACTGTTGGGACTTAGAGGACTGCCAACTTTCAGGACAGCCCCAAACTCACAAGGACACTCCTGTGGGAACCCTCCAAAACTGAATATGGTCCATACTGGCTATTATAAATGTGAGTGGAGGAGCATGCAAGGTGAACTGACTGCCCTCCAGGTACAGTACTGTAGGCAGCATCAGTCTTGGAGTGCTGAAACCTTCTCTAGGGTCACAGGAGAAAAATTCAGCCACCCTTACACCTTATAAGAGATTGGATCTCATGTCAAGGATGGTAGGCAAGTATATGAGTGTGGCAACAGAGGGCATAAATCCCTTAATGAATCTGCTATCAAGGACTCAGGAGTTCTGGCCAGTTATACACGTGGCACATTGCCCAGGGTCAAGGACGGGTGACTAATGGACTTTCAGAGATCTGTCCAGTCTGTAGCTCACTCATCCAACCTAGTTTTCCTTTTGAAGGTGTAGTTGTCAGAAGCCTTCTGCCCTTTTCCATGAAGACACCCATAGCTAAAGCCCCCTAACTCATAGCAGGATACACAGCACTCCAGTTTTGTGATCAGGCATGCAAGTAATTGCTGGCAATGCCATCTCCTGTGTCTGTGCAACACAATTCCATGATTACATGCACACCCATCACAGGAGCGGGAAAGGCCCTTGGGATTTTTGACGGCTTTTCTAGCAAGCTATATGGTCCCTCCTGGTTGAACAGTCAGGCCCCACTGCTTTGCTGCTCAGCAGTCTCTGTTTAGCTGTGCTGTTTGAGAATACAAGCCCCTGAGAGTACAAACACTGCCTTCCTCACTCCTTCTCTCTGGAAAATGCCTGCCTCAGTTTGGCACAATTAGAATAATATAGTTATAATTTTAGAAAGATTGTAACAAGTGAGTAATACAATAATTTCCCAATCTTCTCTCAATGAGATGTAATAGAGGCCATAAGGACTCTGACACAAGGAAAGCAGAACACACTGACCCAAAAACTCCTGGCTGTCTTTAATTTCTCTGACTGAATTCATGAGAAAATAAAATTATTGGAAAGATTTTAATTTTCATTTACTTCTGAAGTCTGGGTCCAAATGTTAAGAGAGCCCAGAAGGGTTAATGTTCACCGGAGTCCATCTCTAGCCGATAACTTCCTACTGCTCCTAGATTTACATCATGCAATTGTCATGATAGCTAGAGATGAGAAAACTTGATAAAATGAGCCCTATATGGACAAGGGATTGAAATAGAGCTTGGGGAAGAATTGTAGCAAGAGAGGGATTATAGGCCATAAATATAGCACAAGAAAAGGACTTTTTAGATACAATCATAGCTCACTACAGCATCATCTAAACTGCTATACATCCTGTTTTGCACTCTACCATTCATGAGCAGTATAGGAAAAGCTGTACGATTCAAACACACAAAGAGAATGAACAAAGACTATTTCCTTTAATGGTACTGCAGTTTTCAGGAACACTGGGTTTCTTCAAGGCCATGCAAGGAAGGTGCTGAGCCAATTAAGATATTTTTCATGTCTCATGATAAGTTCACTGTATTGGAGTTAACTCTGCCTTGTACATCTTCATCAACAATGCAATATCCCTTATACCAATTTAATTTTACATTGCCAGCAAGATAAAGGCAATTTATAAGTTTCAATGAGCGCAGCCTGGCTGGGCTCCAGTCCAATCCAGGGAGTGTAACATTTGCTGGGGAATTGCTCAAGACCTTAATGTCTGGCATATGGTGAGCTGCTTTCATTTCTGACCTGCGCAATTAAGGTCAGTGGCGAAAATTACATTAAACCAGTTCCTTATTAATCATGTTCTGTCTAGGGCAGATGATGATGACCTCTAAGCACAGAGATCCGGCAACCACAAAACAAAATATTGTGAGTCTCAAAAGCCACTCACTAACAAAGCTTTGCAGTAGATTATCTTTGGTGCTTTGCCCATGGCTTTGAAACAATAAAGGTTGGTGGTCACGGTTTGGGGGCAATAACATGCAATCAGTGCTAGAGGAAGATCTTCATTTAGGGTGTGGTGGATTTCAGAGGGATGTGAGAAGGGAAATCCATGGGGATTTTTTGTGCCTCTCTCCTCTATTGGTGAAACAGGTACTAGTTCTCCAAGCAGGTGCCAGTTTCTGAAATGGCTCTGGGTATTTCTTCAGTCATATGGCTGCCCTAAAGACCAGCTGATCTCCCTTTTGACATGCTGTGAAAATGGTGTTGTCTGGAAGCTTGCAGTTAGCAAAGCTTTTACTTTCCTGAAGCTCAACTCTCCACTTTTCCCAAAGAGATGCAAATAAAAATAAATTCACAATGTGCCATGAATTTGCATCATGTAGTAGGGAGAAGGAAGCCACCCGTTCTTTCTCCAAAGGAATACCCACACGGTCTTCTTCTGGACCTACTCCAAAGCCCACTTAGAGTCTCAGACATTGGCTTAATCCAGTTTTGCTTGGATTGTGTCCTATTCTGTCAGGACATATCCCCTGACCTTGCAATGTGAGCACTTGCAGCAGAGGCCTGTGGACCTATTGACCAGTCTGAACCAAACTGACCAACAAGTCATACTGAGAGACTTCAAAGTAACACGTGCTTCATCCTCCCATTGATAAGGCTGATTGTTGCAGATTTTTGCTACACAACTAATGCAGTGATGTTGTGACTCACAGTGTCCTGACCTCATACTCAGTGTCTGGAAGAGAGAGAGAATGAGGCACAGCAAAGGAACAACAGACTGAAAGGCTGTATCATGAAGCTGTGCCCCAAAAATTATTTGGACCCATAAAAGGGATATAGTGTCAGAGTCAGTAGAAACATAGTGATGTTGGGTCTGAAACATGAAGTATTACCAAAAACCCCTTACACTGGAAATTAAATGTAAAATAGAGGAATCCAGTCAAAGGCAAAGATGAATCTCTAATTTCTATCAAGAGAAATGTGTAAATGAGGGAAAGACAATCTGAGCCCACACATCTTTATTCCAGTGTTCACAAGCATCTGCATTAGGAGCTAAGAATAGCAATACTATCTCATCTTCCTTCTCTTTATTATATACTAGTAATGCTAAAAAGGAGAGGAAAGTGCATGAAAACAAGGTCTTCCTGTCCCTATTGTTCATTAAAACATGAAAAAAATATTCGATTTAAAAAGAAAACAATAGCCAAAAAGTTCTGTTTTACAGTCAAGTATGTTCACAATCTCAATTAATAAAATTACGTGTAAATAAGGATTTCACCAAAGCTGGCCAGCCATCAGGAAGCCATTCTGGTAAGATTTTCCTTGAAAATATCAGCCTGGTTTTTTTCTAGTATCTTTGCATTTTTATGGAAGATGTAAATGCTGTTAATTTTTCTAGCAGCTTTGGTGCCTGCTTTCTTGCCACACTGCTGCCCCAACTCTGCCCCAGTCTGGAGAGAAATAGATGCTTTATAGATTTCACATCAGTGTTCAATATTAAATAGGGGTTAGAGGACAATCTCTGTTGTGGGAGAGGTTTTTGTTGCTAGCAAAGATGCAAGAAAACTTGTTTGGGAATATACATGTTCTGCAAACAAAGACGGGGCACGGCTTTGTGTAAGCCAGGTTGAAAGTGCTTGGGAAAGCACCTTGGATTTGATGGGTGTCAAAGGTTGTTGTCCATTGAAAACTATCCACTGAACATAGTCTGCATTGAGTTTTCCAGATGTTGTGTGAACTAGCAGACCCTGGGATGCAGAAACCGTGGCCTCCAAAGTTAAAGGAACCCTTTCAAATTACTCCACCAAGGTCAGGGCTGTAGCCACAATCTTGCTGCTCGCTTTGAGATGAACTTTCCTGTGTTTGATCTTAAGTTACTGAGTGTGAAAACTGCTCATGGAGTGGGTGTATATTTGTTTTATACATGTAACAGACAGGCACAGTTCCCTCTCACTAACCCATCCTGTTGTGACCCTTTGGGAACCTACATTGCTGGTGCTTAATGTCCCTGAAACTCTCCAAATAGCAGGCATCTGTTCCCAAAAAAATATCAGGCTTTACTCCATCCTACCTACTGGCAGCACAGCCCCACTGTTATGTCTACTCTTTGTCAATGAAATATCAGTTTACAGGGACACAACTACTTTCTAGCCAAATCTGGACAGGTATGAAAACATCAAGGGGCTCATCAGAGGACACTTTGTAAGCCGTGCCCTCCATGGGAGCCTTTGCTTGCTGAAGACTTGTTACACAGATTATTTGTGTACTCAGATCTCTGCTGCTTCTCCCACTGACTACAACAGACCTCTGAATCCCATGTTCCCAGGTAGTATGATAAAGGATGCATGAAAAGCTAGGAAAGAGCTGAAGCAGTCTGCTGTTGGGACCACCCACCTTTCAGCCAGGAATGAAAAGCTTTTCCAGATTCGGTACTGTTGTGATAGGCACTAACGTGCTTCTATAACAGAACTGTAAATCCTGGTTTCACCGGCATCTGAGCTAATACATCAGGCCATTACCAAGCCTTAATGTGACTTCAACAAAACCTACAGAAGCACCATGCCACACTGTGTCTGTCTGTCTGTACATTGAGCAACATGTCACAGCAATGGTCCCTAACCTTTAAAGCTGCTGTGCCTGGAGGTGGAGCATGCAGCTGCACACCCACATCTTTTCTGCTGTCCCTACACATGCAGTCATCCTACCCTGGCATACTGTAATTAGCCCCATAACTTTTGCCTCAAATAGATGTCTTTGCTTCTCCTTTCTCCCCTTCAGCACCTCTCTGAGGATTATTTTCACTCTGTTTTGGTTTTTTGTTTGTGTTTTTTTTTTTAACTAATTCCTTTTTAAATGTTAGCTGCATGTTACCATGCCCTTTAACCTTGCTGCTGTGACCTCCTTCTCTTTCCATCTACCTGATACATATAGCTCAGGACTTCTGTAATCCCCATGATAGGATTATTTATCACACTCTAATGATTCTTCTATCCATGCTCTGCGTCTCAAAGGCTGGCTCTCAGGGAAGAGGGCGAGAGGTTGCTGTGTAGCAATCTTTGTTTATTTTAAATCACAGTAAACCACTTGAGCTGGAGAGGTGCGAAGAAGAAACCTGTGCTGCCTTTTTTTATTTTCTTAGTGGAAAAAACATGCCTGCAGCCTGAGCTTCTCAGGCAACATGAACGTTGCTAGCTGGAAACATCTTACCGGTTGAGAGAGAAAGAAATATGCTGCTACAAGATGTATTTTACCCCCACTTTATGTCTTGAGCAAGCAACAATATGTGACACATAGATCAAGATAAGTAGCTGTGCAGGCTTTCATTGCAGTGAGCAGGCCGATGTGATGTATTCCACGCACAGATGAATTTGCAAGCCAATGCTTTATGCCCTTGGTCCCAAGACCATTCACATCAGGCCTGTGCAGGATCAGCTCGGTCTCAGGGACTGAACTGAACTGAATCTGTCTGGAAACAGGGCTGGCTTTCTCTGTAACCAGCTGGAGAGGGCAATGTAAAGTTTCTCCAGGTTTTAGGCTGACTGTGGGATAAGATGTGACACCAGATCCTGTAGAAAGCCAGCTGATGGAGTTAGCCCATCAGTGTTTTTTGAGCAAATCTGAACTATCGGAGCAAGCTTCCATCAAATCAGTGCTTTGCATCATTCAGCCACAGTATACCTGGTCCTACACTGGGAACTGCATTTATTGTATCATCAAACCAGAGGTGTAAGAGTCTCGTGGTGTGGTAGGAAGTGGTTACATGTCTTCAGTCCCATGCCAAACTGACCTGTGCCTGACCAGAGTATGTTATATAGATATCATCAGCAGGACAGTGTAGGATACTGCCAGACATTGTAGTCTGCATTGGGGATGAACAACAAACATCTGTCACAAACCTTAAGAGAGGACAACTCCTGTTGGTTAGTGCACAAATAAAAATCATAACAGGAGTGAAGATTGCAGAGATGAAAGGCAATTGGCAAAACATCTGAGGACTCAAGGTCCTGGGAACTTCTCATCCATTCCAGTCAAACAGTCTTCATTTCTCCTTCTAATAACTTACAAGCCCATTAAAAATATATATCTATGTGTTCCCTCACCCCTAACCCTCCTCAAAACCAAATCTTTATCAGCTACACCTTTTAATGCAGAATCAGCAGCAGCAGCAATGAAGAATGACCCTGTAGTAGCAGCCCGGGTGAGGCAGGGATTTTTTTTTTTTTTCACTCTTTCTTTTTTTTTTTTCCCCTGTGCAGCTCCAGTTGTGCCTTTGAAACATCTTTAAGCACTGGAGCTTTGTCCTTTTCATTTCCTCCTCCTGCTCATGTATTTTCCAGATAGACTCCCTGGAAAAAGTGTTTTCATTGTTATAAGCAAGTCAGACATTTCTGCTCTTTCCTAAGGTATACGTTATCCTGTTGGGCTGCACAGTCATATGCTGCTTTGTGTCTGCACAGTACTTCGCACATGTACTCTCTGTCCAAAAATGAAATCTCAAGGCACCACTGCAGTGCAAGGAATAGTCAGGGTAGAAACAATCATCCTTTTTAAGAGCTCTTCCTACTCCCAAATAACCCCCATACATAATGTCTCAAACTCCCTCTTAAATTCAGGGTGACCCAGAGATTTTTAACAGAAGAGCTGAAGGAAGAACTTCAGTCTGCTGATGATAATTTTTATTCCTCTTCGTTAGAAAGCCACATCCATTAGGCGGCTGATTTTTATGGGTCTTTTGAGTCAGTGTTTTGCTATACTGTGAAAAGTCTTGGCTCTTAGAAAGGCAAGATCTGTGTTATGGCACTGGCAAGCATATGGGGAGGGGCTCGGGCAGGTTTCCCACACAGCTCCATCAACCCACCTCAAATGTGACAGGCAGCATCTCCTGCCAGTCCAGCCTTGCCTGCCCCCAAAACTCTGTCAAAGAGCTCCAGGTCTGAAACTGCCTGTCACCCCAAGAGATCACAAGGGGCTGGAGATAAAAGGACAAACTTCTTTCACCAGGAAAACGAAATCGAGCCTTCAAGGCAGCTTCTAGAGGAGAAAGCTGGTATATTAATGTCTTGCTATCCTGGAACAGATCTCAGTGAAAATCAACAACCCTAACAGTACAAGTTTCAGTATTTTCTGTACAATCCTGCTCAGCATTAGTTATAAATCTTATCAGGTGATAGACTGTTTGTTCTCACACAAATAAAATAACAAATGGAGTGGAGATTGCAGAAAGCTGACAATCACCAGAGGCAATGCAACACTCAGGGCCCTTGGAATCAGAAGTTTTCAGCTCAAGAAGCTTAACAGCTCTTCATTTCTCACTCCAGGAACTTATGAGCCCATTAAAAATATATATCTCTGTATTCCCCTCCACCCAGAAGCCTTCCTTCTTCAACCAGCTGCGCGATTTAGTGCAGACTCAGCAGCAATGAAGAACAGTCCTGTAGAAGAACCCCAGGGAAAGAGCTTTTTTTTTTTCCTTTCTTTCCTTCCTTTTTGCAGATCCAGTCGTGCCTCTGAAATCTCTCCAAGCAGCTGGCACCTTGTCTTTTCTTTTTTAATTTCCTCTCTTTTTTCTGTTTCTAGGCAAGGTATCTGGAAGATAGGCTTTCATCTTCATTAGGGCCATACATTTCTGCAGGTTCATTAGGCTCTTTTTTTGTTGCTATTGGTGTGCAGTTGTCTGCAACAAGAAAAATAGTCTCAAACATCATTAGTCTGGTAAAAAAAATTTCAGTGCTCCTTCCTGGGGCTTTGGGAATTTGTGCTGTGTTGAAACTTCAGCAAAATCAAAAATCTGACATTAGGCTTCTTCCTTTATTCTTTCTCATGAGCCTTATGACAGACATCATTCCTCAGGGTCCAATCTTGCCTTTACATAAACTGGGTTGTAGTCTTAAATATAAGCCAGGGCAAACCAAGACTCTGATGTTTTTCCAAGGCAGCAACACACCTGCAACGATCGCTCCCTGAGGCATGAGCTGACCCATTCATCACGAGGGGTGTTGACTCTACACATAAAAATGACAGCTTAAATGGTATTTAATGATATTAGCTATTTCCCAGCTGATCATTATAGCAGATTCATTCAGCTATGTGCAAGTTGGCAAAGCTTGGGGTGAAAGGCCACACCTGGCCATTCAGAAACAGCCCCCTTGGTAGCTGAGTGCAGGTGAAATCAGGGCCCATTTGTTGAAGAGCTTTTCATCTCATGTCAGCTATCGGGAGGGCTCCAGGACCCCGCTCTGCTGACCCCAAGGCTAATACACAGACACAGTGTGTGCAAGTTCCTCCTGATGGTTTTGGCTTGCAATCCTCTCCTTAGCATCTGTCTTGCTTACATTTGAGGCCAGTATTTTCTCCTAATTTACAGACTAAATAAATGAATCCACGACATCTCAACAGATACCCCGCCATGCCCTGCTGAACACCAGGATTATTTCTAGCTGAGTGAATTAAACAGCCTGGAAACCCCAGAAGAGCACTTAGATGCCAGAGCCTGAATGTTGGTCCTCCAGAAATATTGGCCAGTGCTTCAGAAAAAAAGACATGACCTTCCATACCAGGGTGCTAAGGACTCTGCTCTCAAGGACAAGTCTCTCTTCACCATATGTCAGTGAATCCCCAAAGTCAAATTTATGTAAACACCATATTCATCTAAATACTCTATCCACTTTACCCATCTTTATAGATCACCCCAATTCCCAATGAGCTCTACTGACTCTTCCCGGTATTTTGTATGGGCAAATATACTGGTAAGTGTTTTAATCTATCTCATCTGCCTGTTTTCAGCAGGACCCACGAGTCCCAAGGTTATCCTGCTCCTAACACCTCTCTCAATGGGAGGACCCATAAAATTTCCTGCAACAAACAACAGATCACCCTCTGCTCTCCTGGCTATGTTTCATATATCTTCTGCAAATGACCAGTCAAATGACAAGTTGCTGCCCTCATAAACTTCTTAAAGTGCCTTCCAGAGACATGGTGGGCTCTGCAATGTGCTTAGCTTGCCATTGATCTCCACATACAAGGTATAAAGAAATAATCATCTCAACCATGCAATGAGAAATTGGAAGGGAGAATGTATTGTAAGCATATTTCATCAAAAAAGTCCTCAGATGTAATTGCTTAAACTACACAGGAAAACTAATTGATCATAATAACTGTGATAAGGCTCTCTGTAAGTCATGGCAGAGGCAGCATTGTTGGCTGAGCTTAATCTGGCGTTATGGCACACGGATTACATATATAGAGAATTGTTTGCAACCCTAGGAAACAGCCTGCAGCCTGGACAGGCTTAACATAAACTATGTGGCCACCAATTCAACTTCCTTGAAAGTAACAAGAGATTTTGGGAGACACAGACTATATGAGATTGCTGCCACCAACTGTTTTCTACATAAGTGACTATGTTTTTACCTTCCTCTTTAACAGTTTTTACTCTGCTGATTGTTGTTGTGAATACAAAATTTATGGCATCTTGAGTGAGACCAGGAGATTCAGAGAGAGTAAAATAAAATGTAATTTCACATCAAAATAACTCACAGAGAAGCTGCTTCACTGACTGTGAGATTAATTGTCATATTTAATGCATTATAAACCTCTACTTGTTAATTTATATCAAGTCGCCCCAAGATTTCTGGGCTGTTGCACCAGGCAGTTACTGATTCCAAGGTAGCTTGCTCTAATATTTAGGTCCAGCGTGGCTATAATCCATTAGAATCTTATAGCTCAATTACAAAAGGAACATTAAAAGATTACTTCATCCCATGACATCGATAATAAATCAGTCCTTCAAGACCAAGGTTTATTCTGCAATGACTGACTGTGCTTTAGCAGATCAGTTTTGAAACTTTGCAATGTTGTTTTAGAAAACCTCAAAACCTTTTGAAACCTTGTTTTTGTGCACCTGGACTCCTGAGACCCATCCCAAATTCAATTAACCGCACAGATGAAGACATTGCCTTCCCCTGAATCAAAGGCTGACCTTGTGCCCCAAACCACTGGCCAAACCATTGAGACGGTTATGCCTATTTGCCCACCCACTTCTTAAGAACGATTCCTAAACATTTATTATTGTCCACTGTTAAAGACGAGAGACAGGGCAAGCTGGATCTGTGACCTGACTTGGCACGGTTCTCTTTGGAGCATACCTTGGGTCCTCTTGTAGGTCAGTCTACCTGCCTGTAACAGGGATGAGGCATGGGTTTGGTAACAGTGGTGTAAAACAAGAGTAATATTATTGAGGCTGTATAAAGCCAACATCCATGACATAGAATTGAGGCCCAGAAATCTGTTGTTCTTACAAAGCAAAATACATAACTCCTTCAGGATCATCTGGATTTACGTGCCATGCTGTACTGCTACCACTGCACGGTAAGCACGTTTTCCTTCAGACAAGGGCGGATCACAATAGGCAAAGCAAACCTCTGTTTCAAGCAAATTTAAAGACTATCCATGCATGCTTTAGAGGCATAAATTACCTCCCCTCCCCCTTGCAACCAATCAAACAGCAGTGTCTTAAATGTGGAGACATCAGAGTGCAACATCCCTCTCTGCCTCTCTCCGCACACCATACACACATGCACAATGTTCGTCTCCGGGTCAGCGGGAAAGTTAATTAGAAGAACGGAGTTTCTTGTGATGGAAGATGCCCCCCCTGATATGATTCTAAGTCCTCTCTCTGCTTCTGATGAATTACAAATGACAGCGAGGGAAGTGAAGGACACCGGCAGTGACAGTTTGTCAGCCACGCTCACTCTGCGTACGTTTTTTTGGGGTGGGTAACTTCTTCTCCTCTATTCATTTCACACCACTCAGTATGATGTCCCTCCTCCCTTCTGCCTCCTCTCCCTTTCCTTTTATTTGCCAACAGGTAACTGGAAGGTGAAAGAGAGGGCAGCCCCTTTGAGCAGACATCATGAGCTGCGAAGGAAGGGATTCAGACAGGGGCAGTACGGGGGACCCCTGGATGGGGCTTTCAGATGTGACAGCTGTGATGCTGAGTAAACATCTGCAAATGCTGCTGGAGCAGGTGCAGGACTGTGCGCTGGGCTGTCACTTGCCTCCAGACAGACAGGCAAAAAAGGAACCTAGCAGTGAAACATTTCTTATCAAGGGGCTTCCTCCAGCCTGTGCATCTCCATCAGTCAAGAAGCCAGCAAGTAGACTGGAACGGGGCTTACTCATTCCCAGTTCTTTAATTCTTCTTTGTGTTTTCGCAAGTTGTTCATCTACTGCTACAAAGTCCTTGCTTTTCCTAGACGTGTTGTTATGAGAGATGGCTGCTATCATCCTGGTACAACATGGACTGGGCACCAACACACTCTGCACAGTGTGATTTCTCCTATTACAGGATTTTTCTCCTACCAAAATATGTCTCGAAAATACTTGTTTCTTCCCCTCAGAAGAAAAAAAAAGAATTTTAGTGGACTATTCCACTTGAAATATTATGGGGAAACCCTTTTTTTTTGAAGTTATAAACACATTTCAATGAAATTCAGAAGAAAAAAATTCTGGTTTTATTTTCTTGCAAATGATTGCAAAATAGCCTGGCTTTGGAAGAAATAACTTGGGGGCTGTTTTATCAGGGCAGCAAATGCTCTGTGAGTGGTTGGAGCATACTGCACTTCTCCCAACTGCTCCTTCTGCGCAGAAGCAGATGAAACACGCAGGGGCCCTGAGTCTTGATCCTGGAGCCAGAATAAGGATTTTGCACCTATTTCAAAGGATGGAAAATTAAACAAATAGTAATAGAGAACAGTATATGTTCATGAATCAGATTATGACCATGCCTGAGTGAAGATGATTGGTTGTTAACTCCACTCCTATTAAAGTTCATATTCTGAAAGGCTACACAGCTGCTAAATAAAAGCTGAAATAGGTTTCTGTGCTAACTTCAAGGTCATGTTTCTGCAGCATTATGGAATACATTAAAATACTCAATTTATGCCCTATAACTCACCAAAAATACAAATGTATCTTATATTAAATAAACCTTTGCCAGGATCTCTTCTTTTGTAACTTTTTCTCCTTTGTCATCTATATTTAACAGAAAAATGTATTTCAATATGAGAAGATTTTCTTTACTATATTTGTTCTTTCCTCAGTGGAAGCCATCATTGCCCCAAGGAAAAAAAAGGTCTACACAAAATTTATCTTTCCAAGTGAATGATGAATCAAAGGTCTCAAGTCTCCACTTGTCCATAAAATCCACTGACCTCAGTCCAACTATTTATTGTCCCTAGCCTAAAAGAGCAATGGTAACAGCCCTGATTTTCTTCTGTTTGTGCCCAAGCCAGAGTTCTTTGTCCATGAGTAGGCACATGCCATATAGTGTGCAAGTAAGTTGGTTCCTCTTTCTTTATCTCCAGCTTAACCCAACATGGTGAGGGAAACTCTCACCATGCAGAGACAGTACCTTTGGATAGCAGAATTCCTAGTCCATGTATTCAATGACCATCCAAAAAATCACAGTGAAGCACTGGAGCATAAATGTGGACAACAGATGCATTTCTTTGTTCTTACTGCCTGCTGCTGCAGTAATTAAAGGAAAATACCATATGAATCATTAAAATGTGTTAGAATCCTTTAGGGAATATTTCCACCAAGGAGAGTGCAGCACCCTGTTATAAATGACTATATGGCTTTTAGGCTGGAGTGGGATTATATCTGACCAACTTGGAGTACTCACACAGATTGGCCATCTTGGTTCCTTCCAGGGAAGATATAGCTTCAAAGATATACGGAGTGGGATGTCTGCTGAGCCTGTGCTTCTTTCATAGGGCATCCATCAAAATCCTTGTGACTGAGTCCTTCCCTGCACTCTTTCCATGGAGAGAAAGAACAGGATCTGCCCTTTGAGGTAGGCTCAGACTGGAGTCACATGCTTGGCCACCCATGGGGTTGGGAAGGGTGAGGATCAGCTTCAGATCCCTCTGAATTCAACTGGAAGTACCTCATGCCTTGTGGCACACCTCACATTTAAAGTTATCAAGAAATTAGTTCTCTACCATGGACGGTGCTGTGGTGCAGATCCAGAAAGACTGTCCAATGCCCCTTGCCAGAGCACTGAGTGCTGTAAGACAATCCAGAACCAGGGGTCCCTGACTGGGAAGAATGTCTGTGGGCTGAAATGCCGAAATAATCATTATTTTATCAACCTTCTGTTAGGTCCTCTACTGCACAGAGATGAGCTCACAACCATTTATTTTGCTTGCTTCCACCCAGACTGAATTCCACAGCACATGTAGGCTTTACTAACAAACCGGCTCTTGCTCCTTCTGCCACATGTACAGTGCTAGCCATTTTCTTGGCTCTTGCAGACCTGACAATGCAGCAGAGAGGCCTTTGTTCACCTTCTTGCCGCATCCCTTGGGCTGACTAGCAGCACTGTGTCCCATGGTCTTTGCCCCGAGCTGTGCTGCCAAATGGTTTCACGTTTTGAAGCAGGAGAGGAAGCTATTTCCTGCAAACAGATTATGAATTGAAATATTTCCCTGAGCTCCTGTTCACAGGATTTCTCATGCACTGGGAATCAGCTTAGCCCTCTGATGAATCAAAGCCATTTTGTAAAAATGGCACCTTAGTGTTGCATATATATTGCCCCTCTACAGCTTCCCTGGCATATTTATTCAGTTTACTAGTCAAAACTAGTTTCATGCTACACTAAGCCCAGCAGGGTCAACACCTAACCTATGAAAATCAAGCTGTCTCTTTTCTCTCTGCTTCATACATCATCATCAGCCAAAGCTGGATAATAGAAAGCGGGTTTTGATCCTGGAATGATTATTGCTGGTGCTGCTGCTGCCTGGGATGTGGCAGGAAGAAATACAAAGAGGGGAACATGTGAGTTTGCAGTGGTTTGATCCTGCAGACCTGGGAAAAAAAGCAAGTGCAGTGTGGCTTGTCATATACAGCAAAGGCACCATGCAGACAAGGCCTGTGGGTGTCTGTGGTGAGGCTGCAGATGTGGCTGTGGCTTGATAGGGACATACAAAAACACACCAGCAGAGAGGAGTTGGAAGAGTTGCAACCCAAGGGTCATGGCAGTAGGATTTCTCATATTCTGATGAACTCTAGATTAAAAACATCTAATCAGTGGGCTTCTTGGTTGCAGAGAGGAAGGAAACAAACACCAGAAGCTCTGGAGAGAGGACAGTTGTGTGGTATTTGTTCTAGACTTCTGCGATGAACCCAGAAACTGCTGCCAACCAAGCCCAGGGACTGACCTTCCGATGGACCACCTGGGAGCAGAGATGATGGAGGACCCTGGTATTTCAATGATATCCTTCTGTACCTCTGAGCTAGAAGCTTCACACAGGCTGTGAAAAATCTGAGAAGGCTTCAAGAATAGCTGAAATGTTTGGTCCATGTGAACCATGGGCAAAGGCCTGTCCGCACATAACATGGATAGGAGTGGAAAGGAGAGGAGTAACTTAGGCTGCTCCTGCTCAGGGCTGCCAGACACTGAGCTTGTTCTGAATGACCAATGGAAAGGAGTTGTATCTGGCTTTTCAACTAAAAGTACATGAGCTATGCATATGTCAATTCAAACAAGTTATGGATTTTAAATTGATTAGTGTTTTCTCCACTACTTTTCCCTGACTCTCCCTGATTTTCTCCACTGACAGCTCTAGGATGGTGGTGTGATCACTCCTTTAGATACGGCAGTGAGCATCAGGGCTGTGTTTTGAAAACGACCAACAGTCCACAGCTTTTCTGGGGGACGAGGAAGAATAAGGGCCCAGGACATCTGGTTCTGGCAGTACGTGCAGAAGTGGGCGCAGCAGCAGGTGTGGCTGAGGAAGGTGAGACCAGGGACACGCACAGATCCCCACGCAGATGCATGCAGTACTACCAGCTGCAGGTGTAACTGAGGCAGTCCCTCTTTGGCTGACAAACCCAGCAAAAGCAAGCTTTCCAGAATGACCAGATGCAATTCTACAGCTTGAGATAAAAAAAACCCAAACGACTCCAAGCTGTGGTAAGCAGGAGCTGAAACATCTCTCATCCTCTGCAGAGCAGGCACAAAGGGAGACTTGTAGCACACACACTTACTAAAGTTTTGAAATCATAATTAAAAGCATGTATTTCCATTGCATGGCATGCGCTGAGCTGCGGATTCGGACCTGTGCTTGCTCCTGCCTGCTCCAGCTGCCCTGCTGCACAGTGCAGCCCCGCAAAGCTTCGTCTCCAGTTGTCAGTTTTACGTATCGCTGTGTTTAGCATGCAGCCAGTGCTCCTCACCTGCCTTTCACTGGAACTCAGCATGGCCCCCCTGCTATTGATTAATTTGCACTAATTAGAACCAGCAGTGTTTCTGCAGAAAAGAAAGATTTGTAAGTGTCAATAAATTATGGGAAATTTCACAGATTAAAGATTGCCAACTTCTGCTTGAAAATAACTAAACAAATGTTAATGGCTCTTTCCAAAGAGCCCAAATTCGCTAACAGGGCTGCATGAATGGGCTCCAGCGCTCTTCTTCAATTTCAGTGTAGCTAGCATTTACAGAGACACTCTGTCTAGGTTACAAGCTGAAAGACTTCATTTTTTTCAACATAGGTATTTCTATGTTCAAAGATAATTTATGCATTGCCATTTGCTCTTCCTTGCCAGCTACTCAAACCAATGGGTTGAATCAAGATTTTTTTAGTGCCAATGACATGGCAACCCTACAAAAATCCCAAGCAAATAAACATAGGAATTGTGACAAGCCACCAAGCCAGCAGTGCTTGTTAGCAGCTGCTTGTAATAAACCTGCTGGAAAGTAGGTTCAATGAAGGAAACTTTGTAAATCTGGAACAAACAGCTGTGGACAAGCCCAGTTTTCAGAGGATGAAACTGGATTCAGGGACCTGAGATAGTGGTAATTCAGAGTAAGGTCTGATTTCTGTTGCCCCAAAGCTGGGGGCACAGATGGAGCGAGCAGGGAGCAGCCCGCCCTCAGGCATGGTCACATTGTGACGGCTCTGTCATGCTTCCCTTTCCCTGCAGTTGTCTCTGTCCTGACCCTACTGCTCCCAGCTTTTGATACAGCATCCTTCCTTGGTGCCAGGGAAGCCAGCAGCTTGTAAGGGCAGCTCCAGAAGTGTTGGTTAGGAGGAGGAGCCTCCCAGCCTCCGCAGCTCACCATGGACTGGTTATCCTCAGGGTTTACCACCACAGTGGCTAAAACCCAAATGCACCGGTTTTTCAACTTGCTGGTAATTGAGGATGCAGACAGCATCAGCAACAGGCTTTTCAGCAGGGACAGTGCACTTAGTGATTTTCAAGTGGGAGCAGTGAATTCCCTGGGAATGAGAAGCATTATGAGGCCTGGCATGATGTCAGCGAGGCTGAGGATGTGGGGGCTTGGCACTGAGAGAGGTGTGTGCCATTCGTTACAGGGTTAGGTTTAATGACACCCTCTTGCCCTTGATCTTTGGAGCTGTGCGAGAGAGCAGAGGGGAGGAAGAGCTTAAATGCCAGCTTTGCACTGAGGTGGGTGAATTCCCCAGCATTAGCAGCGGCTGGCCAGGATGAGGTCCCGTCCTGGTGGGAGCATCTCATCAGACGTGCTGAGAGTAGCAATGACACATCAGGAAGCTCTTGCCCTTGGCTTGGTGGGATTAATTAACTCCCGCATTGTCACTGCCTCCAATTAACTCAGTGGCTGCAGGCTGGGCCCTGCTGGGTTTTGGTGGGGAAGGACCGACCGGGTGGCGAAGGCTGGTGTGTGGGAGCTGTGCAGCAGCACAGGAACAGGAGCAGAGCAGGGGCTTGGCTGCACACATAGGAAGAGGAATGCAACTGGGAGCAGATGGAAATGTGATGCAAACATAATAGTGTAAAGTCACACAGTTGGGTGCTGCACAAGTAGGAGTTTCTGCTGCAGAGTTGGGAAGGAAAAGGGGACCCCTCTCCTTTGGAAATCTTTCTGTTGGAAGATTCAGGTTTATTAGTCAGTCACAACAGAAGAAATGTCATCAGAATAAGTCTTTCCATGAGAAACAGGAAAGTACTGATCCCATTGTACCATGCAGTAGTAAGGCTATGTATGGGATATTTTGTACAGTTTATGGTTGCTCACAGTCAAGATAAAATAGTTTAAACTGCAAAAGGCACTGAGAAGACACGTCTGTCGAGAAGAGGCTGTTAGGCTGGCATGATGGGTCTCAGCCTTGTGGAATCCTGGGCTCAGAAAGTCTCTAGACCTTAAAAAATGTTCCCCAAAACATTATCTGATTCGAGAACTGGGTTGCCACATGGACCAAGGACAGAGATAGGGCTGAATTCTCCATAGGTAGTGCACTGTATGAGACTGAGGGTGTGTTTTGCTCTGTGGCTCATGCTGCATTTCCCTCCTACCAAGGAACGTGCATTTGGTCCGATACATACCTTAGGCTGTAATAAATTAATCTCAAAAAATCCGTCCCTATCACTGTCATTCATAATGACCAGTATCTCAAGATTAAAAGTAGTTTATAAAATTGTGGTATGATTTAGCATTAGCTAAAGTGAAATTTTGCCTGTTATTTTTTGCAGGAAAGACAAGAAAACAAGACTGACACTTGTGGAAATATCCAAAGGGCTTTAAATTATACAGACATCTATCAGGTATTTTATACCACCAGCTGCCTTATCTGGCTAAAAACTCCAGAAACTGCACTCAAGAATCCAGTTTATGAAAACTGTGGACTCTTTTTATAACCTCTCCAGTATCAAACTGTAGGAGGGTGAACAATGCTACATTGATATACCCAGAAATCTGGGATGGGATTCAATTTGTCTTCCTATTCAGAGAACTGATCCACGCATCACAGGTTTATTTTACAGGCTAGAAAGAATAATAGGCATTTTAAAGTGCAGTTTATCTCATCCTAATACGGACATTAGGATGAGTGCCTGTGTCTCTCCTTGGCTATAACTGGAGCCTGGGGTGCCTAGCTCAAATGGAAATGTCTGCCTTGTATGAGTGAGATGAATCCAACCCCTTGCATACGGAAACCAAGGGTCATATTTTTGCTTTCTTCCTCAACATAGACAATCCTTTTAGGCTGTTCCCATTCTGAATTGCTCAGCATTTTTCTAGATGGGTGCCTATGTATTTCTCTGTGGTGTTTCAGGACTCTCTTCCCAAGCACACGAGCATTGTGCCTGTTTGGCTGCCTGCCATGGGCCAACAAGTATCTTCATGGCTGTCGTGTGCTGTGCTCTTTAGTCACTCTCCCAACTCTTGAGGAATGAGCTGTGAACTCTGTTGTGGAGAGGGAGGAAGACATGGCCCATGGAAGGGTAATGGTCACTCAACCCAGTAAGCAGGAGAGCTGGGCAAAGGCCTCAACTGTGCTCTTTCTCCACATGATGCAATGGCATGCTTGTAGCTGAGTTGCAAGAACAAAAGTCCTTGGCAAGGAAGACATGGGGTTTAGGCTGTCTTGGAAACTCACAGGAAAGAATTTACAATGTCAGAGGCACTGAGTGGTGGGTGAGGCATTAAACCATGGTCATCTGAACTGAGCAAGAATCTTCATGTTCAAAACAAAGTATATGCATTTCTTCCCTGGAAAACACAGGCTCAGGAGTTTTCTTGGTTGAAGTGGATAGTTTAAGGAGAAAGTGTGAACAAGGTATTTTTCACCCCCTCCGAGGGCCCTTAAGTCAAGACCTTGCCTTCCACCCCAAAGCATAAGTGATCATATTTCCCTAGATTCAGAAAGACAGCAAGGCACTAGCAGTGCAGAGACAGGGAAAATGTCATGGAAGTGCCAGGGGACAGCTCACTTACGAGGGAACGGAGCAGCTCGGCCAATCTGTATGCTGGCACATGCTGAAAGCAGTTCAGAGTCCAAACCAGAGGGGCAGAAGTTTGTTTTAGAGGTGAGAAAATCACATGGCAAGCAATTTAGGTGGATGAAGAGGCACTGAGGTGTATCCCTCAGGTAGGACACCAAGAGTTGGAACTGCAGAGGCTGACACTGGTCAGGTGGGAAGTGCGTGGGGGAGCAGTATGAACCTTACACAGAACCTGCTGTCCAGCATGATTAGTACCCTGCGAGTCCTACATCCACTCACAAAAATTTAGAAGAAAGAGAGAGCTGTGTTGGCATAAAAACCCGCTCGATTATGCATGGGCTGTTGGCTTCCCTTTATTGCTAGCTCCTCTGGATTCATATCAGGAAGTCTGGAAGCTGCACATCCCTAATGAAAAGCAGAAGATATTCACTATTAAATCTAAACTGTTCAAATGCAATTGGTTGCTAGCAAATTTCAAGGTCTGTTTGAGTGATCCCCATGCAGCAAAACCAACGCCATACAAACAACGATGAAGTGGCTCTGGCTGAGGCTGGCGATACATATGATTGTACAAAAACTTGCATTGTATTTGCTTTTTGCCGTCTCCAAGGCAGCTGATTCCCCAAAAGAGGTGACTTCGGCCCTCAGAGGCTGAGGGTGGTTTCATAATCTGCTCTTTCCTCCTGATCTTAGCTGGAAGCTCAGTAGAAAATATTGGATATAAGACTGACAGTGTTCGGCACCTTTGTCATTAGACAGGCACTGAAGTGATAATGGAAGGATAATAACTTCTATTATTGACTCAAGGAAATTTTTTTTTTTTTCAGTCCCAGAGATGTCTGTGTTTATGACCCAATGTGTGAGAACAGAGGTGCTATGTGCTTGGCCTTCACTTCTCCTTTCAGGGCTCAGCACTACACCAGGATCAGGCTCTGCTTCTTCATTCAGTGTTTCATGGATGGAGACTTGAGCATCTCTTCTCCATGGGAGTCAGAGATGACACAGGACTGTCATACATTCTCTTCCCGGATTTCCCTGCGTGCCAAGAAAAATCTTTCCTTTCAGTAAGTGGTCACTTGGAAGCATCTTCTCTGGACCTCTGCAACACCAGCTCTCAAACTATGCCATGAAACTCATGTTTCCTGCCAAGCTGTGGATGCTCTGCAGTAATTCACAGGAAAGTCGGGTGCTTACAAGATATTCCACTACCATGCCTTTAAGAACAACCATATTCCTGCAGTAAAACATGCCTGAGTATCAAAGCACTCGTGCTGAAAACAGACTGATCTCAAACTCAGGGAAGAAAAAATGCAAGTAAAAGTGAATATTTACAATGTCTAACTAGATAACACAGTGGAAGGTAAAGAAAGGCAAGAAAAAGCTTCTTAATCCAGTAATACAAGGATCAAATCTACAAAGTCTCTTTCCTTCTCTTTCTATTGAAGTTTCTCTCAGCTAGCACTAGTGACTGGCTGGATCTTCAGCAAGGTCCTGATGGTGTGGCTTCTCCAAAAGTGGGACTTCTGGGGAAAACATAATGACAATACAATCCAGACAGGCAATTCTAGAGAGCACCAACAGACAGTTTCAATATTACCCTGTCTCTGCACACTGGGAAGCTTTATTCATGAAATGTCTCTTATTTTAAACTAAAACAGTGCCTATTATCTGGTCTCCAGACATCTCAGAACAATGTTTTTCAACAAAGCTGTAATCAAGAGTGCTGTACTTCTCCAGGCCTCATAGCTCTCTCTATTGCTGGAAAATTGGGGGTTGCTTTTTAAGTTGCAGACTAGAAGCAGGGGACGCATTTCCACTTATCCCAACAGGAACATTTTAGACCTGAGTTACATTAGGAGAAATACTCCAAGGCTTCTTAAATTTTCAAGCTGCCTTCCATTTATTCATCGTGAAAATTATTTTCATGGCAAACCAGGAAAGTCAGTTTGTCCTGTAAATATGCAGATGAAGCCCTTGTGGGTTGAGAGAGGAGGAGCGAGGCATGAAAGACAGCTGCCTTGGGTCTGCTGAGGAGACACGAGCAAGTGCTGACGAGATGCTGAGCTGACCAGAAATTGCATGACCACATCAGGATGGCGTTGAGCCAGAGCTAATACACCGTGCTGACAGGCTGGGTTTATTTAGCCGCTTGGGCTCCATGCCACAGTACTGCAGTGAGATGGGCGCTGATCAGTCTCCAGCATGGGCAGAACAAACCTGTGTCAGCGGGGATGAGTACACCTGCAGCCCCTGTCTCCTTGCCACCAGTCACTCAGTCTGGAAGGAGTGAAGAAATGTGTCTTGCTTTCCTTCCCATGTTCTTAGTGCTTGCCAGTAGACTTGAAAACTGTCCAACTTTGCAGAACAGTTTGAAGTTCATGCATAAACAAATATGAGCACTTTCTTATAAGGAGGAACACGTCGGTCTTCGCCATCTTCTCAGCATCCAGCATAATACTCCAGTAGTCAGTACTCCATAGCTGCAGAGCAGTATGTGAAGGTTAGAGGCTGGGCTTCCCTCACCACTCTTGAAACAAAGGAAACACATCCTGGTCACCCATGTTTGAATCTCCAGGCTCATGTTGGAAAGGGTACCTGAGGTGGGTGGCTGAGATTTAACCAGAAATCATAGCAACTAAAGCTGGCTGAGCAATGTGCAGCTCCCTGCAAAAATCATCAATGGAAGTACAAAAAGCATGTTTTTCCTAAATTCAGTACTTTAAAGGAAAACGCAGACCCTGAAATATCATAGCCACAAGCAGAGATATTTCACATTCGTACTGTCCCTGTGGTATCTCATGCAAGTCAGACTTCAACCACTCTTACTTTCCTTGTAGGTGAGACCTCCTGCTCACACTCCTTCTGAGGGTTTTCACCCTCGGAGATGGGAGGCAACATCCCTTGGAGCCTCTGCCATGGCCCACCACAGAGCAGGCAGCAGATGTAGGGCATTCCATCCATGATGGGGTATAAGAACGAGAATTGCTCTGACAAAATCCCCTGTGTGGCAGCATTTCCAAATCAAAGTATTTTAATAGAGACACAAACACATACACACTGGGGATTGAATTTTTTTTTTTTAGCTGAACTATTTAGGGTTGCAGTCAAAATGTTTTCATTTTTTAATATTTGTTTTTCTGAGGAATAATTGAAGTTTTTGCTGCAAAGCAGATACTTCACACAATAAACATGTCTTTTAAAAAAAAAACAGTTTAGAGGGAAAATTTTCCACCATCTGTCTGGCTGAAGGACTATTGAAGAGGGAATACCAAGGGTTTATGTAGATTTTTTGCAACTCTTTGAGACCCATTAAAAAGCAGAAGCTTTGGCTCATGTGAGAAAAGGTGAAGGACACAGAAAGGAAAACAAAACAACATTCACATGAAATGCCACAGTCAAAGGAAAGTAGTTCTGAAATAACTACGAAAATTTTCAGTAGCCATTTTCTATCTTCCTAGTGTGGGTTTCCACATGCAGCAGTGGGGTATTGCTGACTCTTGTCAAAAAGAGAAGGAGCTACATTGCCACATTGCTGTGGAAAAAGTACTTTTCTCCATCAATACCTTCATTAAAATAAGCAGGACTATTTGGCCAGTGCAGTGCTCTTCAAAAGCAAGCATCAGCATCTACATCTGGACCAAACAACTCAGTAGAAACTCCCCTACGCCAAGAAGCTGTGAGTCGGTTCAGGTGCGCATGCGAAAGAGAGAGAAAAGCAGCAACTGGTGGTTTTTCCCCGTGGCTGGCAGCCAAGGTGTTGATTATCATCACGCAAGTAAAGGATCAGCTCATCAGGGGCTTGTTTCTCTGCACAGCTAAGGAGCTTAGTGCAATAGAGGTTAGCTTGATTCCAGGCAAAACAGCCAAACCGGCTGGCAATGTGGGCTCCACCTCAACTCTCCTCCCGGGGCTCATCCCCTCTTTTAACATAAATCCTTAGCTCTGGACCCTGAGGCAGTGGGTGAAATATTATTGGACCCTCCTCTACCCTCTCTGTCAGGCAGCTTTACGTGGTTTAGCCCTTCCAAAAAAAATAAAAAGAGGAGGGGGGAATCACTAAACATTTTCTATTTCAAAACAGATTTCATCTTCCATAGAAAGTAATACTGCCTCCAGCCATGTGTAACTTATTTTTTATCCAACGGAGTATATGGGCTTATAACTAGATCCTGATAGGAACCCAGGTTTAAAACATTATTCACAGCAGGTTATTTGATCTTTATTTGCTGAATGCACTCAGCTGAATCCCTATCTCCAAACAATATGAGAAATAAAATGCCGGGCATGCTTCATTGGCCAGCCAGCTCATCTTGATTTGCAGAGACGACTACGTCCCTCTCAGCAGTTTCAGAGATGTGCCGTATTCCAGGCACTAAGATGCAGTTTTTCCTTCCTCTTTCCCCACCTGAACACTTATCCTTTCTTGCTTTTCTCCTTCCCCCAATTAGGAGCTTTAGAAAACACTTCAGACCAGCTCTTTCCTCTCCCTTCACCGTGACTTTTGGGACATTGTGCTTTCCACTGCATATTTGGGGATTCTCATTCAAAACCACTTGCCATCTGTTCTTGCACAGAAGGTCAGATCCTGATAACCTGCTCAGGAAGCCATAGGACTTCGTGGTGAGATTGTTCACCTGAGGAAAGGTGGGTTGGTAGAGTCTGTGAGACCCTGGAAAACTACTGCTACTTCATTTAATTAATATAACTGCTGTGACACATGTCAAGGCTGACCTTGTCTCTACCACATCAACCTTGCTGCAGGTCCTAGATGTGCCACAGTTAAAGGTGGACTTGGACATTGCAGGTGACTGCTGGGACTGCTTCTTTCAAGAAAACCCCTGATGACTACAAACTGTATTCATTACTAAGCAGTATGGATAAGGCTTTGCTGTCCTGAAACGGAAGCCAGAGAAGCTTGGGGAGAGAGGTTGAGCTGCATGCAAGGAGGTCAGGTTCTTCATTCCCTTTGACTTTTGATGAGATATGCCTTTGAAAATCCTCCCTCAGATATCCTGAAATAAAAGTCTCCAGTTTCCAGACCAGAGCCTAAGCACAAAGTACACTTCAGAAACTCCAGTGCAGAGGGTCCTGCTGTGGCAGGGCTTTGGGGATGGTGAGCAAGTCCTTGGTGGACATCACTGCAGCAGGATGGTGTCATTAAACTGGCCAGCATTCTGCACTGCTATCACAGATACAGCAGGCCAGGGCCACTTTTCACATGAATATTGGGAGCTCTTATGTTCCCTTCCCTGGGATACATTTCAAAGCCTATCGGTCCATCACAGCTAGCTTCCCTTTCAAGACCATCTCGCTGCCAGGCAATGAGTAGGTTATGCTCATTTTCACTGGGTGACAGCAGAGCAATGTCATTGACCCAGCTGAATGTTCCTTCACACAAACATGAATTAAAACCACCCCCTGGTGTCATTAACTGACTTGCTGTACCACAGAATGTGGCAGATTTGGCCCTGTCCTCCTTCATGTACATCCTGGGAGTGTCACTGAGCCCGGATGGATGTGGCAGCAACCAGGACAGCTTAGTGTTGGCTCTGTGATCTGAGGGCAAACACTCAGGTTGTGTGTGGTTCACTGGGGAAGGAGGGGGAGATCTGAGGAGGTGAAAATTAGATGTCTCACTTTTCTTTCCCCGTAATTAACCTTGGAAAAGAGAAGAGAAAAAAGAAACACAAACCAAACAGCCAGGGATGCAGCTCTGCATGGCTGGATTAGAGTCACAGTTGGCCTATCCCCTTGGGAACACTACTCTGCTATTAATAAAAAGATAAACAAGCCCTTTTATTTATTTATTTTTCCTTCTCTCCCCAAGTCCTTTGATTTCTCTTCTGCTTCAGGGAGCCCTGCTCCCTTCCGTTAGCTCTGCAGAGGGAGTGTTTGCAGGAGGCTGCTCCAGGAAAAACAAAAATCAAGCGTGGAGACAGTGTGGGGAAGAAGAAAGTGGGCAAAAAATATTTTAACCATTTTCTAGCAATCACATCACCTAGCAGGACTGGCAGAAACGATGCCCTTCATTTATTCCTCTTCTGCTACTGCAGCTGCAGATCTCATTCGCATGGGGTTCACCAATCTCCTTGAGGCCTCCCCATCCTTGCAGGTACCTGTCTATCCCTCTCCAGCCCTGGGGGCAGCTGTCTGGAGCCCCCTCACTGAGCTAGAGACAGCCTCCTGATGTTACTGGGTCCGTGTGGGAACAGGGGCTGTCAGGCAGAGCGTGTGGGGGAAGAGTTACCCACCGAGGAAAAGCTAATTGCCCGCTTTCAGACAAGGTGATGTTTGTATCTAAACCATCAGCAGAGTGCAACGGATCTCAGCGGTTCAAGAAAACAGAGAGGAAAGGCATGTCAATCAATGTCAGGTTACTTGTTTGGAGGGGATTTTTGCCGATTTTGTGGGCAGGAATGGGTATGGATTCAACTGTGGTAATTCTGTGGTAATTCTTTATACAAATTAGGCATTCAGCTGAGTCTGAATTTTAAACACTTGCCTTAAAAACATTCTAAATACCTGAAAAATATTTCACAAAGCTCCTAGATTAGTGATGAAAACTATTTGCCAGGCTTTTTTTCTTGATCCTTAGAATGGGAAAAATGCAGATTAAATGGGAGAGCAAACACAGAACCAGTGTTGGGTACACACATGCCTGGCCACTACTTGTGTGCATGTTTGGGGGATCATCGCATCCGTGCCTCCAGCTTCAATCTGAGAAAAAATTTGACTGCTGAAGGGACAGGAATGATTTGGAGAAGGGCAGAGCTTGGTGTGTTACTGCTTGTTGCTCCAGAGACATATAAACTTTGAGCAACAAGAAACAGTCATCAGCATGCAGGTACCCATGACACAAGTTGTCCCTGTGCTCTGCGCATACCCTCGGGGAGCTTGCAGAGAAGAAGGAGAAGAAGATGCCTCAGTGCTGCTAAGGGATTGCTTGCACTGGTCACGTGATCACGCTTGCCAAGCCTGGGTACCAGCCTGACGTGCTTTTTGCTGGTAAGAGCAGAGTTGCAGGGCAGTGAGGAATGGAGAAATGGGAAACTGAACTGCCAGGCCACTGCAGGGGCACCTGAATGACACAAAGGAATATCCTGGGGTCTCTACCCAGATACTGCTTCGTCAGGGACTTCTGTCTCCTGAACCATCCCTCTGGTGTTTCCATCAATGCTGTGTTGAACTTACATTAAATGTTTGGGAAACAAAGGTACTTTCTGCCTTTTTTCTCAGCAAGCATGGAGCCGGGAAGGTCAAGCAGGGGCCGACACTGCAGCCGGGGTGTTAATAGTCACATTAGCTGTAAAGGGTCAGCCAAACCAGGATGCGTAAAACCCCACCCAGGCTGCCCTTTAATTTGCTGTTACATGGAGTGGAAGATCTGAAAGCATATTTCTGCGTAATTAATTCAAAGAGTGATTCTAATGGCTAATGCTGTCAGTTTTGACTGCAAGGGAGGTCTGGGGCTGGAGCAGGCAGCGAAGGGAAAAGAAAATGCTTGGAGGTCACAGGCAGATGTTGAAATATTTTGACAGCCCACATCCAAGAGGCTAACTTAATGAAAGGCTTTGGCCAGTACCTTCCAAGAGGTGTGAAACTGAATCCATTTATTTTTTTCCAGTATAGCAGGCATGGCTTGGACAGTGGCTTGTCCATAAATCAACGTTCTCCATTTGGTCAGCAATACCATCAATCAGTCTCAGTGCCCACCAGCCTGTTCTCTGTGCCACTACAGAAGCACCAGTAAGAGGGATTTGATGTCTTTTGAATTTAGCAGCCAAGTTTTCAGTGACATGTAGGGTAAGCTCTGCCTTCATCTCTACTGATTATTAAAGCCAGTGCAGCAAAGGTCCTGCACCTGCATATGGAAATATACCTGCTCCATGGTGCTGGCGAAATGAAATTAGGAAGCTCTATTCACGGTGTTATTATCTCTGGCTGCTTGGAAGGATTTAATCAGTGCTGCAGCTTGCCGATGAGGATGTCTGCAGCTCGCCAGTTTGGTTCCTCCTGCACTGCATATCCCTGTGGCATTTACTAAACTCCTCCATGTTACCCCAGTGGGCTTGGAGTCAAGCACAGCATTTGCAAAGGATTTGCTGAGGACCATTCTGCTGAGGTTTTTCAAAAGATTTGGTCAGGAAGCTGGAAAGGCACAGCTCCTGGCAGTCATGTTCACTGGCTTTCACCACTTATTTGTGCTTCAGAGAGCACTAGGAGTAAACAGACAGGGAAAGAAAACTTGCAAATGTGGAAAATAACTGGGAGATATTTGATTAAAGTTTAAATTCTGTAACAAGGTTTGGGTCAAGTCTTCTGCTTTTGACGTCCTTTGCCTGCTTCCAGAGATGATTCAGTTTGTGCCATGTATCAGTTCATCATTTCAGCATCTACTGTGCCTACACTTCTTGTATCAGAGTGTGTTGACAAATCGGAAGGCACATCCTTCATCTCCTGTCCTACACTTTTGTGTGGGACTGTAATGCACAGAAAAACCTTCTTTCAGCCCAGGCCTGGGGTGGCTGCACTTCAAGATGGGTGAAGGTGGGCCATGTGCCTGCACAACTTACGGATACACTCACAGAAGTTGATTAGACCAAAACTGGCAGATTTCCACTTCAATTCACTGCATCCATTTTATTCAGCCCCCTAAAAAGCACAAGAAGAAAGAATTCTCCATGCAGACATAGACACATACAGAATTACAGGTGCCACTATATACGGTACAGACCACCACAGAATCTGGAGCAGAGTTTCACAAGCCTGGGGCTCCCGGAGTTTATTTTGAGTGCCAGTCTTGTGGGTGGTGGCACAAGATAATATCTTCCTCTGCATGTGTGCTTGGGAGCTGGTGTATCACTAAAGGACTTATATAGCACTAGAGATGTGCAAATCCATCTACAAAACAGATGCAGAATTGCACACTTGCTTTGTATGCAGACTCTGTCACTCCACAGATTAATTAGGTAAGTGCTTGCCCTGTTGGCTAATCAGCTGTATTTGGGCATGCACCTGGACTTACTGCAGGGCTAACTTAAGCATATGTCTTCAGAGTCCAAAAATGTCTAGAACTTCTGGTCATGTCAATACTATTTATTTATTTGTTTTAGCTCCGTAAAGCTTCTTATCCAATACTGAAGAAGGCTGCACACCTGCAGTCAGTCTGTCTGAACACATTTTTCATTAGCAGTGCTCCAGGGTTGCAAATGAACAGCATTATCTACATATATATGCAATTAAATCATTGCTTACACAATATCTACCTCCAGGTACCCCAGCAAAATCATGAAGTAACATTGCTGCAGCAGCCATCAGTCCCTTCTTGCCATCAGTAAATAGGCTCTCATCCCCTGCCCCAACTGAGGGATGCAGGTGACAGAAGGTAGATACAGCCCTCGCACTCCCCTCTGAGCAGCTGACAAAAATCCCTTTCTCCCCTTGCACGCTAACAATGGCAGGGATAGCACTGTCAGGGTGTGCCGGCGTGTTCTGCCTTGCTGGCTAGCGTGGGCTGCGCTTCCTTCACGCTCCGCTGCCACTGAGCTCTGCACCGAAGCTGCCTCCAGCAGCCTTTGCCAGACCCCTTGATATTTTGGACACTGAGCGCTGCATGAACAATAAGACCGTGGTGCTTGGGAGGAAGTCGAAACAGTTCTTCTCTCTCCCCGACTGTGACTGGCGCTCACCGGCAAAAAAAAGGAGAAATTTTCTTTTAGCACTTCATTGTGAAGGGACATGGGGCAGCTGGGAAGGATTTTTCCCTCCCTGTTCTTTCTTGTCTGCTTCTGCGAAGCCAGAGAAATCTTCACCTGCTGAAGGAGGGTGTGAAAGCACACAGCAGGTTTTGCAAGTGTCTATTAAGAACATAAGGTACACCCAAGACTCCTGTGTTAACTCGCATCCAGGCTTTTCATGGCAATGGCGTGAATGCAGGTAATGTCAAGCAGAAGGACCCTGGGATCAGAGGCAGGCTAGCCAAGCTGTTTTACTGATCGGGGGGAGCAGGATGAGGAGGGCAGCTTTGATTCATTGCAGCCCCCAAATATCTCTGGGGCTTTGCCTCTTTGCCTTGCTCTGCAAAAGTCTCCCAGGTTCGCTTGTTCCTGTGAGATTTCTTTCATCTTGGGTAGCAATCTCACAGCAGCAGCTCCTGAATGATGTGAGTTGTGTTAAAGCTTAGAGCCAGGGAACATCTCCTCTCATCGGGAGCCGGAGTGAAAGACCAGACTGAAGAAACCAGATCAGAGGTGAAGACAGTTATTCTTAGAGCACCAAAATCACCCAAGTACCCAGGGTGGGGGGTGTATAGAGCCTGGTGTTTAATCCTTGCACTACACAAAGTAATTAGCGTAAGGGGGAGAGCACATGGTAATAGAGTTTCAGATTCATTTTCATATGTTGTCTTCTCACTAATATTTCATTTGGATACTTCTACAACGTATTTTCATCATTACATCAGAGGGCACTTGTATCTTTATGCTCTTTTTTCCCTTGGGGAAACCGAGGCATAGAGCAATGACAGGACTTGGCTGGGGTGGTCTGACCAGGGGCTGCACTCCATGTTTTCCCAATCCTGAAAACCCAAAACCTGGGAGTCCCCATCTGCTTGTGGGCAGCCAGGTGAGGGAGTGTAGGTAAAAGCACAAAAATGCAGCATGGCTATTATCTCCAATGCCTTTAGCAATAACCCTTTATCCCCGTGTCTGGCGCAGAGCAGTCCTCCTCACTTGTTAATGTGCTTGCTTAAAACCATTGCCCTTAAACTTCTATCAAAGCTGAAGTTAACGTAATGCCCCTTGCCACCTCAAGCGAGGCTGTGCTGTAGAAAGCCAATTCACCTCCAGATTGTGATCAGAAATGGGGAAAACTTGGGAAGTGGCTCTTAGGAGGTACCTCTTGGGTTGAGAGCAACTTCTTTAGAAGTTTGAAAAATACAGTGGTTTTCTATGAAGAGAGGAGAAAGTTATGTCTGCAAAACTTGTGCAACTTAAAAATTACTTCAGGCTTTCCGTGAAATCCCCACACTTTTGCTGATGAGAGGATAAAATACCAGACATTTGCCCACAACAAACCAGGGGAAGAGGGAGAAAAAGACATCCCCACTACTACAGCACAGAGATTTAGAAAGAGCCAGAATTTTACTTCAGATTGAGGATGGATAAAATCCTGATGTTGTCCCACATCCCAAGAGCAGCTCCTAACCTATGATTAGAACAACTAATCTCTCTTTCTCATACACACACATACACGACCTTCAGCCTGCTAAGGATGGGCTTATCAGCCAATGCTTGTCATACCAGCTCTGAGCTGGATCTCAGCAGATGCAGCTGAGCCGCCTGTTCCTTGTCCTGAGACTTGTCCAGATCTTGGAGCAATGCAGTGCCTTTGCAGCAGAGGTATAACGACAGGACAGGGCTGGGGAGCTCTGCAGTGGCAGGATGTGTCCAGCAACTGGAATAAAGTCCAGAGGCCGCATTTAGAGCTGAGATTCAGAGACCTTGACTTCATAGGGGTCTCAGCTTAACCCTGTGCCACCAAACCACCGAATCCCAAACATGGCACCATTCAGCTGTGGTACCAGTGAGCTGGTTGCAAATAACATTCACTTTTTGGTGTGGTGAGGAGTGCATGGGACTGAGTATGGGAAACCACATCTGCACAGTGGGAAGTGTGCTACAGGCAATGCGCTAGGACTGGTCATTCGGGAACGGATAAATGGGCAGCGGGTCAGGAATGAGGTTCCTGGAACAGCTTCACCAGGGACTGAAGAATGGGAAAACAGTGGAGCACAGGTTGGCATTACGCCGTGTTGGCAAAGCTCTCTGGAGTGCTGGGGAACGGAGAAGCAGGGAACGATTTTGGCCAGGCTTCAGCATCCGCTAGAAGTGGTGTGCATGTGTGAGGGCTGTATAACCGAGGCTTTGGCAGGTGGAAGGATAAAAAGTGTCTTTTCTGTTATGTTGCAAAACCCAAAATGTCATGGGGAGAAAATATGCTTGAGTCAAATTAAAACAGAGCATTTGCAGGAGGAAGGATTCAACTCCCTGAAAAAAATCATTTGGGGGCTAAATTGAAATGCTGCATCTGAGCTGAAACAAATAATTGAGAATGTTTGACCCTTATTTCTTTAAAACTCGTTTTGAAGATTCATTTTTTTAAATGGAAAATGCTATTTTGAAACAAAAATTTTCCCTTAAAAATAACTTCAGAATGAAACATTGCAACATTTCCAGGTATTTATTTCCCTTTGAAGGTGTTCAAATGCAGTGTGTCACATTTGCCTACAGCTTTGCCCTGCCCTTTTTAAATTCAGCCTAAATCATTTTCTCAGTGTAACCTGAGCAGTTTTAGTTCCCTTAAAGTTTTGGTTTTTGGCATTCATTTACAATTTACTGAAAGAATATCTTTTCAGTTTTACTTCAGACTGAAGTAAATTAGCATATCTGTTTTGGGGAAGGAAATACTCAGTTTAGTTCCTTCTGTTAGAACTGCTGATGGTCTCCATTAACAAAACATCACTTTCATAAGACGTGCTCATTTGAAAGTGCATAGAAGAGAAGACCTGAAAACAGAGCTGAGGAATGATTAAAAAAAAAAAAGATTAAATGCATAAAAAGGCTGCTTATATTTATGGGATTTTTAAAACAGCATTTAGATGGAAAGCTGACTCCCCATTTTTGTCCATACTGGTATTTTTTTTTCAGGCTATCTGAAATTTCAGGAGTTAAGGGAGAAAAAATTCTTGCATTGCACCATATATGCCAAAGAAATGCAATACAATCTGATTTCACTTCTTTCTCTCATGCCTGAATGTGCTCATTTTTGCTTACAAAAGGAAAGACACAAAAGAATTGTAAGAAAAGGAATCAGATGGTGCCGCCCGATACTGTTTCACAGCTAAAACATGAAAACAAGCCCAGCTTCTTCTGCCGACACTCAGGTCTCAAAAAAAGGGTTATTATTCTTTTTAAAGGGAATTCTCTTAAAGGGAAATTGCTCCGAATTCGATCAAAAGCACCATTTATTATAACTTAGCAGAGCGGTTGCCTCCTGCTGCCGAGAGCCCTGCCAATGCGAGGAAGGCTGCAGAGCAGCGTGCCTCTTGCCTGTCTCTCTGGTAGCACTGGCTCCCAGACTCACTTTCCGAATCTCCTACTGCTGCTACACCCTCTGCAGGTGGACCCTAAGGAGGGACCTACTTGTTGGGGTCTCATCGCTTAGTTATCCCCTCCTTAGGCAATGCATAACCTTGAGAAATTTCAAGGTCATATGCCTGCCCCAATGCTGGATGGTGCATCGCAGGCAGCATGGTGGACGGAGCACATGGGCATCCAAAGACAGTAAGCACCCAGGGGCTGGCATTGCTCCTCCTGCCAGGGGGTCCAAGCTCATCCCACCTCCTGTTCCCCACTGAAAGCCCAGACCCAGCTTGACGGCAACAGAGTGAGACAGCACATGGTGTGTTGCAAAGGCTGTACCGGGACCTATACTGCTCTCAGAAGTCTCAGTAATGATGAAAACAAATGATGCCTTGTGGCTTGCAATCGTTACATAAATGTAAACAATTTCTCCTCCTCCTGCATCCAAGTTTCTGGATATTCGGCACAGTGTATAAGCATGCATAGATTCACCCCCTCCCTCCCAGAGCTATAGCTCCTCTCAATAGATGTGTTTCAAAGGACCAAATCCCTCACAAGCACTTTAAAAAGGTTGCTTTCCTCTTTCTCCCTTGCTATTCACTCCTTTGCCTTCCAGAATTTAGTGGCTTTTTACTTTGCTCAGGTCAGAGTGAAGGCCAAGAGAAACTGCGGTCCTAAAATCATCGGGGCTGAATGTTTTGTGCCTTTCTCATATGCTGGCAAAATAACATCTCAGCACAAGTGGAAGGAGACGCACTTGGGAATGATTGTTATTTTTAAGTTCTGTCTCGGCAAACAGCCACTTGCAGCATTTACTGTCTGCCACATCGGAAAAAACTACATCAGTCTCCCGTAACCAAACTAAAGCCAGCCTCGCAGTCTGGTTAAGCTAACATGACCCGTCATTGCAGGCTTTCCTGTGATTTCTATCATGGTTAAGTCTCATCCTCCTGGCTTTCATCCTCAAAACTCAAGCACAAATTGAAACAAGGGAAAACGTGCTGCAGAAGGTTTCCAGCCGCAGCTGAAAGGCTGAGGCCCTGCACCCAGGCGAATGGGGTGGCTGCTACTTTGCTTTGCAAAGCCAGCTGGGGAGCGTGAGACACCAAGGTACATCACTACCTGCCGTCACATCCCCCCAGACTGTAGCAGCACCCCTGGCTGCCATCAAGAGAAAGCTGGTTTACACCACTGGTTTACACCTGCTTCTCAGTTTGCGGTTCTCAATAGCATGGCAACGGGGTTCAGGAAATCCCAGGTCTGCCTTGCCTTACAAGCCGTGCACTGTCTCAGCTGAAAGGGAGCCCCTGCCTCATGTACATGTATCAAGCAAAGGCACAGTCTCCTAATGGATCCAGAAAACCCGAAGTCTAGACTTTGCTCATCACCACCGATTTGCTTTATAAACCTGGGCAAGTTACAGGGCTTATCTGAGAAACAGGAAGAATTTGAATGGTTACTTCTAGCCAGTTCCACAAGCTTTCAGATGAAAACCTGTCGATGAAAACATCTCGATGAATGGGGCTTTGTGCAGCTTGTGGTTATCTGAATAATCCTTAATACCAGCTCCCTCTTCCTGCCTGATTTCTGCTGTGGTTAAGAAGCCTGAAGTAGTAAGATTAAGAAACCTAAAGTAGCAAGAAATATGCCCTAAAGCAGTCAGCTAAGGATCCTAACTTAATGGGAACATCTGCAAAGGACTGAGAGCTGGAAAATTAGCTTTGCAATAATGGCTGCTGTGTCTCAAGGCACAAGGGGATTGCTCCCAGACAGGAGGCAGCAAGAGGGAGTAAAACCAGCAGATCCTACTGCCCTGGCTCACAGGGCAGAACCCGTGCTTGGTTTCAGCCAGGAAGATTAGCGCTCTCCTGAAGCTGCTCTAACACATGCCATGAAACAGGCCTCACTTTCCCCTGTCCTACCAGGCCTATGAAAGATATCAAAATAGCCCAGAACCAGCTGCCTCCACTACAAGGCCAACCTGCCCAGGAGCAAGGATCTGACCCTAAAGCCTCCTCCAGCATGACCCACAGTGGGATCACCACCTTTCCTTTGCCCAAGGCACGAAAACAAGACACCGTCCTAACCCATCCCAGCATCCTGCCCTCCTGCCTTTTCCCTTTTACCACCTGCAGCAGAGCTCGAAAGCTCACTGAACACAGCTGGGGGCATCCCACCAGCCCTTAACCCTTCCTTCTCTGCTCTTCTCCCACAAAGACAGAAGAAAGCCAGGATAAAGCAAAAGACACACAAGCGGAGCTCCTTGAACTTTGTAGGTACAACATACCTTCAGAAGCAGTAGCTAGTCATAGTGAATTGGGAACTTCCAATAACGCAGATCAGAGGAACATTCTGCCCTGAAGTTCAGGAGGGCAAGAGTTACACCAGCAATTCAAAAAAGATTTCTTTGCCCAGATGGTGCCTTGAACATAAACTGTCAAAGTCATTACTCTGATTTTATTATCAGGGTTATGTTTTCTTTATTCCTTTTAATATTCCATATGCTGGTCATATAATACATTTCTTTGTATTCTTCTTCCCTTTTATTCTCTTTGTTTGTTCCATTCATGACTTATCACCTTCTGGTGGCAATTTAATTATTTGATCTATATTATTAGTATCCTTTTTTTTAGAATATAATAAAAATTTCAGTACAAAACACTGCAAGTAATTCAATTTCCATCAGTGAGGAAGGAAGTTGGATGCATTCAATGAAAGGGAGGAGAGCACCTGGCTATAACATTTTTAATAAAAATGTAATAGCACTTTGTACTTTTTAGCATCTTCTATTTGGAGAACCTTGTGGCTTCATAATCATTAATATTGCTTAACTTACCCACTGCACTTTTCATCTATAGCTTTCACAGCACTTTCTGAAGGTGAATCAGTATCAGCCTCTCTATTTCGCACCCACGGAAAAAATGTGAAGCCAATACAATCCAGCCAGCCAGGGTTACCACTGGGATGAGATCCCAGGCGTCCTGGAGTCCCAGACTGAAGCCCTTTCCATTGGATCATGCTGTCCCTTGATAGGAACTGCTGCTTGTCCCTTTCCTTGAGTGCTGAACAGCCCTGTCTCCTTCCCAGATCTCCTTCATTTATCCACAAAAGCCCAGGGTCCATCATTTCCCAAACTTCTGTCTGCTTTTGTGCATTCTGCCTTGTCCATGTCAGAATGAGACTGCACGTTTCTCTGGGCAGGACCTATGCTCTCGTTGAGGTGGAAGAGCTTCAGAAGGTCTTGCTGCAACAGGAGACAAAAGCAACCCAACCCCAGTAACCCTCTGCAGACTTCCTGAAACATCTCAGTTTGCTCATTCGTCACCTGGGACAGATTCCTGGTTTTACATCTTGTCTGAAAAGTCAGTTTTTCTAGAATCAGAGAATCCCAGATTTGGCTGACTACGTCCCCAAAGACTTGAAGGAGATGAATAGCCGTCAATAGTTCTTGTCTAGTACAAGGTACCAAGATATTAGGTTGCAGATTTGACATAAAAAAAGTTAAGTGGTTCTTCAGTTCACGCAGAGCTGACCTGCAGGACATGGATCCTGTGGATGCTGAAAGTTTACATGGTGCAAAAGATTGCCTAAATAAATCCACAGAAACAAAATCCATGAAAAGCCATTAAGTACAGAGGTGCCACCTTGGATTCAGAAACTCCCTGAACTACAAACAATCTAGTACAGTGTTTGAAAAAGGACAATCCTGTGGCCTCTGTCTTGTTCCCCAGGTGTCAGCTACTGGTCAGCACCAGAGATGGGATGTTGGGCTTGCAGTACGCTGTTTGGCAAGTACCAGGCAAGGCAACCTGGAGAGAAGAGAGTCCCCTGCTGACCCAGAAGTACCTACATCTCAGCACATACCATATGATGGGATAAACTCTGTATGCAAGGCAAGATCTACCTTTCGTGGGCAGATGCTTTTGGCTGTGCAGTGGCTCCCTGACTTATCCATGGGTACCAGGAGCCTCTAGATAGGGTCTATGGTTCTCTGTCCTGAGCAGGAAGCAATACATTTTGCTATGCATTCTTTTCAATTTCCTTACTCCCCAGTAAAATGGAAAACTAATATCTAAGAATTGATGTCACCAAATAATGTATATGATATTTCAAACTGGCTTCTTTTGCCACCTCTAACTTCTTCCTAAAACAGGCAGGCTCTTACTTTTCCTATCCATAAAGACAGTTCTGCTCCTAAGGCTCCAAATGCAGTGCTCGGAATGACAGAAGATGTTGTTTTCTGATCAGCAAAGTGTTTAGAGAAAGAGCTTTCGTTATTTCCCTTCTTCTTTAAATACCAGTCAGTTTTCTTTTCTGTAGATCAAAGCTTTCATGGCTTTTGTGTTTGTTTGTTTGCTTGTGCATTTGTTTTTTAGGGTCAGAAATGATTTAGAACACAATGGAGAAAAAGAAATCACCTTTTCTTTCCCTTTTGCTTTTTTAAATTAAACCACTAAAAACATTTTCAGCTCCAAAATTATCAGCCAAACTCAAAACACCCACAAAACATGAAGGGGGAGAGGTGAAGAAAAAAACCCTAGAAACATTCACAGGACTAGCATGTGTGTTGCAGGGGTTTTTTGTTGGGTGTTTTTGTTTTATTACTAGGGAATTATTGTATCTGCGAGCCAAAACAACAGTACTCCCTGATGCCAACTCCAGCTGTTCCTCCCTTGTAAAATTTATGAGTTGTTTTCAAGAGCTTGAATAGATCTTGTGATGGAACTTCAGTGTAGCCATGAAGATATTTTTAATTGCTGCAATGTTGTCAGGTTTCCCTGTGACACAAAGCGTGCTGTTAGTTGGCTGATTAGAAGGTGGACTGCTTGAGATGCCAGCCTGCCTGGTCACTGAACTAAAGTGAAAAGTCCAGCCAGACTTCAGATCTGCTCCAAATCCTTGCTGGGAACACTAGCAAAGAGGCTGACAAAGGCAGGCTGCAACAGTTTTAAACAAACAAGTGCATTAGTGGGAGATTTCAGTATCTTCCCAGCAAGTTCTCCACGGAGCTCCAAGTGGCGTCTTGCACCGTAGGCAACTGCAGCTCCAGTGCTGGAGGCCTGCGAGGGATTCTGGCTGAGCCTGCAGTAGCCTGCAGTCAGTCCAAAACATCTGGCCTCATTGTCTTTAGATTGTGATACAAAAGTGACGTTCTGAGCACATTTTACCATTAGAAGTCCTCTAGCAGGTGTCATGAAAGTAAACATTTTATCTCACCTAATCAACATTCAGATTTCATAATTTGCCTTATTTCTCTTCCTCCTCTAAAGAACAACTCAATTATTCATAAAATCCTAGAAAAGACCATGTTTTTTCCATGGACAGACCATGCAGCAAAATCATCAGTCCTGGCTAGGATGTCCAAAGCAACTGAAGCCAAGGCTAGATATTGCCACGTTCAGCTAGCTGCAGGCTGTTAGCTTAAGTACTCTGCCCTCCATACATGCTCCCAGCCACGAGAAATAGAAAAAGAGGCACGAACAAATGACATAGATTATGCAACCACTAACTAACAAGGCCTGTGTCATTTCTGAGCTTGTGGCTTTATATATTTTCATGCCACAGAGATCTCAAACTTTAAGCATCTATAAGACAAAAGCCTTAAAATATCTGCTAAGGACACACAATAAAGGACATAAAAACTTTAAGAGGAAATTGGAAAAGCAGTGGGATTATTAATTGCTACCTTTCAAGCAAAGCTGTCTGTAGTATTAGGACCCTTTGTGGCTTGGCATTTGTAGCCTCAGTAAATTAGAGCAATAAAAGAAATTGGCCTCTCTGGACACAGGTAAAATCAGGTGTAATACCAAGGATTACTAGTTAGTGCACAGTCCTTCAGCCTACTGAAGATAAAAAACCCTAAGGCTATACTGCTATCCCCAGTTTGGCCCATGCAGAAGATATCAGCAGACATCCCCATGTGAGGCACAAAATGGCCTAGCTGTCCTGGGGAGAAGCAATGCTGTTCATCACCAGGTCAAAGGACTGACATGGAAAGTAGGAAAATCATGGCTTTATCTTCTCTTCCCCTTTGAAATGATTTACATCCATAGCAGTGCAAGGAGCAATCAGCTCCTCTCTCTCGCCTGTTGAACCGTAGAGTGTCTAATCCAAATCACTGTTAATATTTCATTTGAGTTCAGTAGACTTTGGAGATAGCCCCAGGCTCAGACTCAGCACGTCTTTTTGGAAGCTCAGTATCTGATTATTATTAAGATGTGAGAGGCTTCTGTGAAGCAGAAGCCTTAGCATTTCTGTCAAAATGAGACTTCAAGCACTGAAAGGGAGAAAAACTGGATCTGCTGGGCTGCAACTTGCCCTGCTCTCAGGAAACTCAGCACTGCTCCAGGAACAGAGGGAAGATATGGAAGCGACATACTCAGGTGACTGGAGATATTTTAGCATGATATCATGTAGCCTGCAGTTCCCAGTGCAAGCAGCATACAGGAACTTGCTGCTTTCTGGGATCTTGGTTATGGATAAGCTCTGATGCTGTGTATATCCTTCAGAGACTTTGCACTTGTCCTGAACTGCAGTGGTGGTGGAGTGTCCTCTGCTCTGCCTTGTTATTTAGACAACGCAAGGCATAAGGGAGTCATTGGCATCAGATGGTGGAAGCTGTTTCTACCTCCCTTTCTTACAATGTGTATAGCCTGGCTTGACCTAGAAAATTACCTAAAGGAGTAGAAAGCAAATAATTAGACTCCCAAGCCACCTCCATTTTTAGTGAAGGGACTGGCAAGCCAAACGTCACATCATACATCAGAACACCCCCCGCTGTTTGGGGATACCTGGTGTTCTCCATACCCTTCCTGATGGTTGAGCTCTACCAGCTCTCCTTGGTGTTTGGAGTTGTTCCTCATTGTCACTCTGTTTGTCACCTCAGTGTCTTCCCACTGCTGCTGGTAGGATGTGAAGTCCAATAGCTCCAGGCTAAATGGTAGCACATCTCATAAAACATGGTATTTTTGAGAATGAATATGAACAAAAGATAGTAGAGTGCATATGTGTTTCCAAGATTTTATTTTTTAATAGATTTTTATTGATATGACTTGATATAACTGATTAAAGAAATGTAGCATCCTACAAAATTTAGTCTGGACTGCTGATTATAACTTTGACCATTGTACCAGCAGAGTCTATCCACAGCTGTTTGATCTTTTATTACCAGCCTTGAGTTTGCTCAAAGGTGTTGTGAGCTGCTTTGGAGTCTGTAACAAGCGGTGGCATGTGGACATGGCAATGTAATCCAGATCCTTCCTGAACTAGATAATTACTGTATCATGGTGACTGGAAACAATGACCCTTGTCCGTACATAAACTGGCAGAAAAATCCATTGGTATCCTCAGAAAAGACTGGGAGAGGCACATGAAGACCTTGTTTAAGCCTAATGAAATCATCTTGGTGGGATGCCAAAGTGCAACCCTCATGCCATGATCATTTTAACCCCCAGAGGACCACAAATTCTGCATGTGCTCAGCCAAAGAGGCAGAGCTCTCCCATCAGCACTCTTTAAGTTACACAGGTGGATGGCAAAGCAAGGAGCAGAGAGCCATTGCTGTCTTTCCTCTGAAAGAAGGATTAACAAAGAGTCTGTCAGTAGGAGCCTGCTAGTGAGAGATCCCCATAATGGCAGAGCAAGTGAATAGCATGTGTTTAAAGAGCCCGTAATCCTATATTTACACAACAGTCCTTAATGGCTCATTCAGAGCCACTGCAAAGAACCAAGCAAATAGTGTGGTTAGAAAGTCTGTTACTTTATATTTACTCACTAGACCGTCTGCTGTGGGAGCTGTGAATGTCATGGAGAGCTAAAAGGAGCATTCTTTTGATTTCTTTTTTTTTTTTTTTTTGGCTATGAAAAGCTAACTAATAATGATACTGAAAACCACTTTCAATAGGAACTATACCTTCACTTTGCACCAGTGAAGGAGAACAACCATTAGCACACTTTGTCAAGGAAAGGGACGCATTTATCATCACCTGGAGTCTTTTCATAGAGGCTGGATGTGCTCTAAAAGAGACGCTCTTATTCAACAAGACGTTATTGAACTCAATAGCACTCACCTGCGTGGCGGGAAAAAATTCATTCCCTTCACTGCAAGAACTACTGGGAAGGTATAAAATGGTCTGGTTTACATATATATTATTCAAATGATCTCTTCTGACATTAAAATATACTACATTTGAGACTGGACACTAAATTTATTCTCTCAAACGTTAATTCATGTAAACACTCAAATCTTCATTAACGTCAAAACTATACACACAAATCAGAGTGAAGCAGACAGCGGATTAGCATGTGAAAATGAAGGTGACATTAAATATTTGGAGATTTGCATAGCAAATAATTATAAATCCAAAGCTAGTGGTCAGTTATGAAATGGACTGTAGAGATCCGATGAAGTCCACTCAAATCAGAAAAATTCACAGAAGAAGCCTCAGCTAACACCTAGTATTTTAAATTTCAGAAACATTTTTCAAGATCCTATCTGAACCTTAACTAATTGATCCTCAGAATTCCCATGAGATATTTGCAAGCACTGGAATGGAGCAAATAATTAATAAGAAATCATTTATGCAATGAATTTTTCTTTTTGTTTGTGATTGTCTACACAGATCTTTAAATCTATTTATGATCCACAATGACTTACACAATTCCATCAATAATACTTTGCTTGCAAATAGTTTAAAAATTGCATCTAGAAGGAGGAAGAGAGGAATCCTGCACACTTCTTGCTGTTTTCTGATTAATTCAAAAGCCATGCAACCAACATGGGATGACCTATGAATTAGAAATCAAATATTTAATAACTGAATGGATAATTAAAAATTTCAGTAAAAAAAATTAGGACCTCCCATCTGAGGAAGAGATGCTTTTACCTCATGTTAGAGGAAATGACAAAAGGTAGTTCAGGCAGCACCACATACCGATGACAGGTCACCCACCTCTCACTGCGCCCAGGGAGGGTGACATGTAGAGTCGCTGCATCCATATGGAAAAATGGGACAAGGCTGGAAGCATACATTTTCCTGAGCCTTCACATGGCGGGGGATATAGAATTGAAAGCCACTACTGCTGCATCGATGCCACCTTGTTCAAACAGATCTGTCCAAGCTTCACAGTGATGTAGTCTGCTTTTTCCTTCTCCCAAGCACTCATGCTGCCAGAGTCTGAGAAATAAAATGTGCCATGAGAATAAAGGGAAATGGATCAAGAATATGTCAAAGTGATGTTTCCTATCAAAATAGAATGGCTTTTTGCAAGAAAAAAATATATAGTGGAAAAGCCAGTTTACGTAATAACCTTTTGGATGCTTGGGGAGATGGAGGCACAGGCCAGCAACGAGGAGTCAAGAATAGCAACCAGGACTTCCCTGGTGAGGGGTCCAAAGTTTGTAAGACTTCATCCAGTGCAGGGAGAGGAAGATTATGCCCTCCTCTGTACAACAACAAAGTCTCAGCAGTATCGTTGATGTTTTCCCAGGATAGTCTTCACAGAGGGTAGGCCCTTTTCTACTGCAGAAGTGCCTTTCTTCACTGACTTTTGTAACACATTTAATTAACACAGCAGAACGCCTGTAAGTACGCACAAAGTCTGTGATATTGGATACTGGAAGTTGGATAGCATCCCTTGCCTCCTGTTCTCGGTATTGTTCGGCCTTGTTTTTCCCACTCCCCCTCTGCAGCCCCAAACTGCAAGGAGTAATTCCAGCCTGGATGCATGGCCCCATCTTTGAGACGACCTACCGGGGCCGCGAGTGGGGCCATGTATATGTTTGTGTCAGGGTGGCAGCCCCCAGCCTTCATTTGTGCCTTGCCACTCTGAGGTTTCTCTCTCTGGCAGCAGAGGGAACGAGGTTCGAGCAGCTGTTCTGAAGTGTTTATTTCCAGTGTGTCCTTTTTCTTCTGCTGCTCTTTGTTCCCACCCTGAGCCAACACCAAAGGGCTGATCTGAAGGTGCACTGGGGTGCCTCCATTAGGTGTGACCAGGCCCGGGGTGTCTCCACCAGCCCTGACCAGGCCCGGGCCGTTCCGGGGGGTTCGTACACCCACAGGAGAGGACTGGAGCAAACCCTGGAGCGAATCCCCCCATTCTGGGGACGCGGAGGGTGGGATCAGCCAGCAGCGTCTATCCCCAGCTGGGGAGGCTGAACCAGCCCCGAAGGCCGCGCTGGGAGCAGCCGGGCCCGGGACTACAACTCCCAGCACGCACCCGGGCCGGGGCACCCCGCGTCGGCCTAACCCTCTGCGGTTGCGGGCTGCGGGGAGGGCCCGGCGCCGGAGGGGAGGCTGGATTCGGGCCTTGCTCGGGAGGCCTGACCGCGGGCTGCCCTGGGGCGCAGGGAACGCACGTAGCGTTGCCGAGTGCCGGCGGCGAGCGCTGGGCCCCGTCAGTTAGCTCCTGAGGGGAGGCAGAGCGCACGCAGGGCCGAAGCGCCGTCAGCTTGGCTGCCGTAGCGGCTGTGCGTGGAGGCCGCTCCCGGGGCCCGCGGTGGGCCTTCCCCGCGCCGCTGGCCGTGGCGGGAGCGGAGCAGCGTTGCTGGATGTGGGGCCGTGGGCCCCACGGCCTTCGCGTCGTTTCCCTGGTTTCTTCAGTACTTGATTATGTATGGGGTTCTTCACCCGGTCGCTTCAGCTAATTAAATGCTTTAAGATGCCGCGATGGAAGTTATACGGACACAGGCGATTTTTATGACCTGGTGGCGTTGATTTAAGCTCCATTCCAGCAGAGCAAGCTGCGATGTTTCGGGCTATTAGCCTGTCACTAATACAGGCTATAGAATAGTTAATACCAGCCCATTCAAATCCAAGATGTATTTTGATTTGCTGAATAGCTTCAATTCTCCCAAAGCTGATCAAATAATAATAATAATAACAACAGTAACAATAACAAAGGCAATTCCAGTGTGATTGGCTAATCTGATGGGTTTGCTCCCAGTTTATTTTTAATTTCTGGCAGCAGTGATACTGGAAATCAAAAAGCTCTCTTGATACTCAAGTGACTCGAATCTCAGACCAGATGAAATGAGGTGACTGAAGCAGCTTTGGGTCTTTTATTCTCTCCCATCGTTATCACAGCTAATAAGAAGAAACAGGGAGGCTGCCCAGCAGTGAAGGGTGAGGACTGCCTTCCCACCCCCTTTCCTTTTTGTGCCATCCAAGATAAAGTACTAATTATCAGGACAGCTCAAACTCATTTGTACGAGGAAGGGAACTGAATGCTGCTTCAGTGAAAAGACTTAGCTCCTGTGTGCCCTTGGGCAGGGACTGAGTTACTTCGGTGATTTAAACATCCAAATTCAAACACCTTGAAGTGCCAGGCCGACATCCCAGTGGGATTGCTCCTAGGACCTCTGCTCTAGCTCTTGTTGCTAGGTGCAGCAGAAAAAAAAAAACAGTTTCACCTAGATCACCATGTATGGACAGGTCTTTCAGATGACACACACAAACTCAGGCCCTTCTCTATTTTAGACAATCAAGATGGAAAGAAAGCTCTGCAGTGTAGGTTTGCTTGCAGACACAGGGTGGTGTGGGCAGTGATAGGCACCTAGAGATTCACACAGTATTTGCTAACAAATGACTTGTGCAGAAAAGCAATTGGTTGAAAGTCTGGGGATGAGTAAGAGTTTGGCCTGGTTCTGGCTGGAAAGGACACACTTTTATTCATGCGAGGCCTGATTGCACTGTCACCGTCATTACTGACAGAAGGCACACAGCAGTGCAGGCTGACCTCATTAGGTACAGCTCTCTAATTCAAGAGAGAACATTTAGATATTGCACATTGGTTGTGATGATCTAAAGAGACAGAGAGTAAAAGTAGGAGGATAGCCCAGCTACAAGAGACTTTAGAGTCCATCATCTCATCCGTCCCTCTATCCTAGGGAAGGAGCAATTCAGCCTGAATCATTCTTCATGGATGTTTGTCACACCTCTTTTAAAAGACTTCCAGTGATGGTGACTCTGCAGGCTCTCTGGCACTCTCTTCCATATCTAAAGCCACCTACACTGTGATATGGAGAGGAGGGCCAGGAAGAGGACTGTGATTCTGCAATGTGCTTAGCATCAAGCAAAGATCACCTGCAGATCACTGATGCGCTGGCTCTGGCACTGCTGAGGGAGGCCACGGTGGGAATACAGGATGGGGATTTGTGAGAGGGCCCGAAACCCCTCCTTGGGGCAAGGAGGACAGCAGCACCCTCCTCGCTTCATGGGCCCAGATCCTGCCTTGGTCTGCATGTCCAGGCTGCATCCACTAAGTGAAGAAAAGGAGAGTTTGGGTCACAGGTCTGTGAAATCCCGCAACTAATTCATCTGAAATAAAGAACAGCATTTTCATGCAGGTGTTAAAGTGTTCTGTCAGCAGGAATCTGTGTCTGCCATGTACCAGATAAATGCCAGGAGAGGAGCACACCCACCCACGAGGCAGAGCACCGCGCTCGCCCGCTGCCCCATCATCTGTTCTGTTAATGGCTCCGTTGCTCGCCTGCCTCGACAACATGGCGCTTACCATGCATCATGGTGACGGCTGAGTGTGACTTACGGGCTTGGGTGCCGGAGGAGAGCCATTCCCCCTTCCCACCGCTGCACCAGAGCCCCAGGAGAGACGAAACTCAGCCCTGCCACTTCCACCCACGAGTGGAAAAAGCAACGTGTCACTTTGCTGATTGCTCACAATAACTGCCACCAGCAAGCGCGAGAACAGGGCAAGTGAGGAGCAATACTTTTGCAGAGCACCCTCCCCATTGGGATGCTTGGGACTCACCAGGACAGTGGTACATCTTAGTTTTTATAGTATTCCAGGCATTTAATACTTCCCTTTCCATTAGATATCACTTAGGAAGCTTCACCCTCACAATTGCAGAAGTGTTTGGGAGTGGTGGTTCACACTGGGAGACATTCTTCATCTTTCACCCTAAGCACGACTAAAGCAGCAGATGAGCAGAGGGTTTTCCCTGCCTGTGCTGTCAGGGAGCCCGTGACTCTCACATCTGAGGAGTTGGGGAGCAGGGAGAAGGCTTGCTGGCTGCCACAATGGCTCCCATGCCTGGCAGACACAGAGGCCAAGCTGGTAAATGAATTTCAGGCTAATCCAGGTGGATGTTAAATATTTGCTGTACTTGAGCAGGAGGGCCTTTGTCACTAATTACAAGGAGAAGTTAAAGGAGATGGGATGTATTTAAACCTCATTGTTTGCCATTAAAACACAGATTCTTTTGCTTATTTTCTAGGCTAAGGAGCTAATACACTTTGAGCAATACCAGAAGGGCTCGGTGGATTAATCACTGTCCTTGAAAATAAAAAGTGATTTATTTTAATGCATGCAAATTTTAGGCAAGAGGTAGAAGCAAGCAGCCACTGGCTCGTGGGACAAATCAGAATTTTGGGCCTGGTCTCTGCACACAGACAGGCTCTTCAGCCTCACCTCTGACCTCAAGGAGAGCAGAGGCCAGGGGACAAGCCAGGCCGGGGAGGCATCCCTCGCTGGTGGCCCTCCTGGCAGCCACAAGTTCTCCCGTCCTCAGAGTGCCTGCTCCAGCCCCGGGGAAAACATCAAGTCCTTCAGGCTTAAAGAAAAGCCTGGTGACTGCAGAGACATGTCTACCCATTTCTCACCACCTCTGTCCTTTCAAGATGTGTGAATTATATGGCCCTTGGTGGTTGAGTAGATGGGTGAATAGGCGATACTAACTATACTATTAACGACAGCTCAGTAACTATAAGGATCCCTTGGCCCTTTCCCTGTTGCTAAAAGTACAGCACAGAAAGGCTGAAAACATTGCAGAGGATTTCTTCCCGGCTTTAATGCCTGTGGTACCATTCAGTCTGGCACCCGGAGTAACACAGGATATCAGTCTCCATCAAACCCCATCTGCAAGTGCCTTGCGGCTGCTGACTCAACGAGCCCCTTGCCCAGAGAATCACGACAGCTCGGGGAGTACAGACACGCTGTCGGCGTTCACTGTTTCATGCTCGTCTCTTTAGGCTCCGTAAGGAAATGGTGTGCAATGACACCCTTATTGGCCCTGGATGAGTCACATTAATTATTCCAATGAGAAATTTCCCCTAGCAAGTTATTTTCCTGTTCAGTGCACTCTGTAAATATGAACTGCCTCTTGAATGATCAGAAAATCTTAGTTTTCCAGAAAGGAAACTGAGGCACGGGGAAAGTAAATTACTTTCCTGGGGTACTGGAAAATGTGTATAAATGAAACAAGAACCATTTTATCAGCATGCTTATGGGAATTTGTAAATTGTAATTGCAGTAGGTGACGGGGCAGATTTTTGCCAAGACAGTGTGTGAAAGAGCAATTTTAAAACATTCTCTATTTGCAATTCTTAAGGGTTTTCTAGTAGAAGAGGGAAGCCCTGAATGGCATATATAACTGTCTGCACAACAAACCTGTTTTTCTCAGTTGCGTCTTGCGGATCCATTAGAAATAGTCCATGAACTCCCATAGATCCCTGCTGCAGTGATTAGGAAACACTGTAGATAGAACATTTTCATCACAGTGGAAAAGAAGATGTTAGGAAATTTGGTTTTAATCCAATTCAGAACAGGAAAAAATCTGATTTCCTAGCTGTCCACCAAACAGAATGCCCAGCCAATTTTTGTTTTGGAATTTAAATTTTATATTGCAATACAAAGAGGAAACACTGTGCCAGAAAATAAAGACATATTTCTATTAGTGCTAAACAACAACCATTCATGGGATTTTCATGAAGGAGTGCGAAAAAGAATGGCAGAACATTTCCAGCAGCACATCTGTGGTAACAGGGGCTATTGGCACAGGATATTAGTGTACTTTTTGCATTTCTATAGGCATGTTAAACTCAAATTATGCAGATATGAAATTAACACAAAAAATTCAAATAAAAACCTCCACGTATGTTACAAGGACTGAAAATTTCAAAACTTAATAATTTCCTGAACAGAAGTTACCAAAGTTTTCTTTCACCACAATTCAGATTCTTCCCTAGAAGATGTTCACATTTCATTGATCCCAGGAAATTTTGTTTTTGACTGAATAGCCTTTTCCGTAGAAGACAATATTGGTATAGAGCACCTAAGCAGCTCCAATCCCAATTCAACATTTGCAGCCCATAATTAGAGACAGGCGGCTTACAGTGGCTTAAGTAAAGATATGAATTTTCTAGAAGGTGAACTATGGAAGGGTTGGAGAAGGCATCCAAAGCCTGATGTGACCTTGTTTGCCTACCAGAAGCACAGATGGGTTAAGAGAAAGCCCTGGGTCAGGGATTTAGGAGAGTCAGCTCAGCAGTGCCAACATCCCATCAGAGTTTGATGCTCATCTGAACTCAAACTGCAAAAAACAGACAGTATAAAATGGCAAGGCAGTCCTTCCAACAGGATCAGAATGAGTAAACCATCTTTTTGCAGGCAACCTTACCCTGGGACATGTGTGACATGACACAACTACCCTGCCCCTAAGGCTAACTGGAGGGCCAACTCACAGTGTTGAGACAATGGCTAATACTGGGACTGTGTGTGCTCATGGGGGATGACCTGGGAGAGAATGGGATGGGGTGAAGAGGCAGTCCAGCACTCGCTCACGGCAGTGAAGAGGTAAAATCCTGGGCTGTAGTCTCCAGTGGATGGCAAGGATGTAACTGAGAAATGGGCTGAGTTGCTAAAGAAGGCTGTGTTTGTGCATTGCAAAATCAAGGGAAGGACTGGAAGAAAAACATCTCCCACTTTGTGTTCTCGTTTCCAAGGTCTTTAATCTTGCCTCTTATTCCTAAAATAATCACAGGAAACTTTATATCAAGCTGGTGCCTGCTGTTTTCCTCGGGTTTAGGAGGCAGTGCTGTGTGCTTCACCCCTGGGAGCCCTCCGTTCGCAGGAGAGCTGGGAGAGCTTGTGTCCCAAGGCGGCGTTGAAATGAGGTTCTTCTCCTGGATGAGCCACAAAGCAGCTTACTCCAGATGAGCCAGGAGGAGCTGAGCGGAAGCATGTCTCAGCTGGAAGTCTCTCTTAGCATCTATTACAACAGCAGGGTTATCTTTGCTGCCGAAAGGAGATGTTACTGTGAGCTATGACAAACTCATTGAGTTTTACAACAACACTGGAAAACCAACTGCAATGAATTTAGAAAGGATGCTCAGGGAATGCTAAGCCAGTCCCTTCCTGCCTTTAGTTTGGCACCACTCCTTAGACCTTGCTCTAAGGCGTGATACACAAGTTTGGATTGCATGCACGTGCACACACAAGCACAGGCACATTTTTATTTTTATAGGGTTGCTCACAAGGGTATGACCATTGGGAGATACTTTATCTTAGTGGAGAATACGGAATAGTGAGTTGATTGGAAATGAAAGAGGGGACAAGAGGCTCCACTGGCATTTTCCTGAATTCATCAAAGAGCAATATCAGTGGGCATGTGAAATCCTCAGGATTTTGTAGCAAATCAGCTCACTGATGAGAAAACACACATGTGGCCAAAGCGGTGATTGCAGCTCAAGTTTCTTGGCTTAGAAACTGCCACTCAAGCTACAGGACAAAGAGCTGTAGTTAGCAGAAATGCTACAGCTACTTCACCAGCACTGTCCCAAAGCCAGAGCCAGAGGTGAGCCCTTTACTTGACAAAAGGTCACTAGAGTGGTGCCACACTGGGACTGAATTAGGGCAGTTAAAGGGTAGATTTATGTTGAGAGACTTTAGAGGAGGCCTGGCTAGAGCACTGCTAGGCTCAGAGTCATGCCACACACCAAGGGAGCTATTCAGGTGCCTAAACAGAGGCATCGTAGACAACACACAGGGTCAAAGATGCTTGTCAACAGTGGCTGGACATGATACAGGAATATGTGGAACTCGTGGCATTTCTGTAGCAATTCAAGACAAGGTGGGATGCCTGAAGGTCTTTTAAATGTCACTGTGTTTCACGACCTACATTGCTCCCCAGGTAATTAAAAAATGCTGTGGGGAGCTCTATGCCCACAGCAGGCAGTGCTCTAGGTTGCTGGAAAACGCTAGTAAGGATGTGTTTTCCCCCTGACACACCGCCTTCGAGAGAAGAAGGCAGGCCAGAGTCCAGCCTGTAGCTGGTACCATCCAGAGAAACAAATAAACAAAAGCAAATCCACAACAGCGATGTGAGCAGCAAGAGCTGGAGTACCAGCAGAGCATCTTCATTGCAGGGAAACTTGTAATGTCGGTGACTGCCCCAGAAATTGATTTCATCCCTTTCACAATTCCTTTGTCAGAGGGAAATTGGGGCCCTTATTGTTATTTATTACAATCACAGCTAGATCTTCAGAGATTTCCTTAATTAGTGTCATTAGACACACAGGTTAATCTTAAAATCCTGGGCTTGTCATCATGGCAAATTAAAACTTTGTGTTTTTTTCTCTTCGGTATGCTGGGTTGGAGAGCACGCGAAGGAAAACTGGGAGTATCCTGACAGTTTCAGGGAGCGTGGGAATCTGTCTTTAATCTTTGATGACTAGAGCAGCATATGCAGAATGGATGAGCGAGAAGGGTCAGTTCTGTGCCAGAAAGGGAAACCAAGGGTCACTGTGTTTAAAAGAAGACCTACCCTTTTGCACAACAGATGAGCTGAGCATACAGCCTGTTGCCTCCCCTCTGTCAAGAGATTTCTCAAAACCCTCCAGGAACAATGGGAAAAAAACCTTCTCCAGCTAATGAACACTGAATTCTAGCAGAAAGAAACCCTACAGAAGTATCTGTGACATCCACATTAATAGCAAATGAGTTAGTTGTGATTGATGCTATTCCAGTGAACACCAAAGGAATTAATAATGATTAGGGCCATTATTTTAAAGCATTACCCCCCAAAAAAAAACCCAAAGGGAAAACAATTAGATGTCTGCAACGGTTATCTTTCACAGTATACTTACTGCAGTGATCAGACACGATATTATGCCTATTAATCAACAAAATGATGGAAAAGGACGTAACTCATGTATATCCATGAGACAGTCCTTGGAAGCACATACCTTATTTGCTGCTCTGCTTATGAGTCTGCTGCTGCCACAGAGAAATACATTGGGGTTTTTTTGTTTTCCTAGCAGTAGAAGGTGTCCCATGAGTTTGGAAACAGGTTGGAGAGTTGTTCATTAAAATGAAGAAAACAAATAAAACCACACACACTTAGGGACAGATTTTGCATTCATAGATCATATGACCCTGCTTAGCCCCAGTGGGTCTGAGGGAGAGCAACCAACAGCAGATCTTTCCACTTAGTGGTTTTGGGGTTTTGTTTGTTAGCCCATGTACTCCAAGCCCAGTATAATCAGTTCTTCATCAGTAATGAAAGGTTGCAGTGAGCCTTATCACTGTATTGCAGGTGAGGAAACTGAGGCTTCGAGATGCCATGAGGTTTTCCTGAGGTCACACACTAATCAGGACAGAGCCAGGGGGAAATCTGGATTTTTGGCACTCTGCATTAACCACCGAGTTAATAATCTCTCTTTTGTTCATCTCTGGTGGGTTGATTCACTTCTGTCATCAATGGGTCATGACCCAAAGTCATTGCTCATCTGCGTCATGGTCTTGCAATGCAAAATGAGCTTTTATTAATTCAGCAGAACCTAATGGGTGGGTTCAAACACAGATGCCAGCTGGGGGAGGGCTGTGGCATGGTCTTGCAGTGCAAAATGAGCTTTTATTAATTCAGCTGAGCCTAATGGGTGGGTTCAAACACAGATGCCAGCTGGGGGAGGGCTGTGGAGTGTAATCTCTTCCCCAGACTACCCCTGCCACGCAGAAGACATGGTATTTCCGTCTGTGTGATTCTTGCACTGACAGCAGGCCAGCACCAGCTGCTGTGAAAGGGAGGCAATGTGTTCCTGTGCCCAGCAGCACCGGCAGGTGCAGGCTCACGCCCAACTCAAGCCTAGCTGGAGTTAGCAGTTCATATGTTTTATATACCTTCAGAGTGGGTTGACTGGCTGGGGCTGGCTGGGAGGAAAGATGGTGGAAAAGTAGGATTGGCCAGTAATGTGGTGTGTCCGCATCCCTCCAGGCAGTGGCAAATGAAATTTCACTATATCTAAAGCCACAATGTGCCAGAAGATGAATAACCACACCAGACTCTCTCTTCTCTTCCAAGGGTAGTTGTTATGTCCACCACACTCACATCACAGCTGAAGAAAGGAAGGGAGGCGAGCTTTAGCACAAGTCAATGACAAAACAGCATCAACTCCCAGGACTGTTTTCTTTTCCAAGCTAAATTTCAACCGTAATTAAACTCTCCCAGACCACATACGCTTGGCTTCCATTTTCCTTTTGAAAAGTGATCTGAATTTCCCAGCCAATTCTCTGTACCCCTCAGTCACAACTTTGATGATTAATGTCCCCAGGCTGGGTTGAGAATCCCAATAGAAGCCTGTAATCAAATTCCTCATTGATTCCCGTGGTATGGGATCAGAAGCACAATGATGAAGCAATCCTAATTTTGCAGCCAGGGCCAAATGCCAATTAGATCCTCAGTGGATGTAAACTGAGCTGGCATTGTTTTCCCTGGATAAGATAATGCTGATTTACACCCAGACGAAGATCTGCCTTGCCGGCCTTTCCTGTGCCGTAACGCTGAGCTCCCTCGACCTCAGAGGCTGAATGGCCCGTATGGAGGTGGACAGAAGGGTTTTTCAGTGACTCTGCGTGTCCATGTCTCTGGAGTAAATGGGAAATGATCAGCTTTCTCTGTCCCTATTAGTGGGACTAAGTGTAGTCCTAGTGTTAAAGGTGCTTTTAGGCTGCCTGAAAGCACTGAAGTTTAGCAGTGGAAATACATCTGTCCGTGCCTACCCTTATTTCCAGGTTGAGCAACCCCCCTGCCCTGGAGCTCCTTGAGGGACAGCATGGGTCAGGTTCCTGCACCCTTCTCCCGTGGGGAACACTCTCCTGGCTCATGGCAACAACTATGGCTCTTCACAGCTTCCAGAGCATCACAGCACAGCTCTGCAGTGCAGGACATCTCACCCCGCCTCACTCGGCTGCTCATCGGTTGTCACTTAGCCCTTTCTTTCCACATCTGGGCTTAGCATTGCTTTCAGAGACAAAATCCTTGTGATTCCACTACCACAGAAATCAAAGCAGGGAAGAAAAATAAAAGCTTAAAATCTGTCTTCAGAAAAGAAACGGTATCTGCACAACGCTTTGCAGAGCCGCCCACCCATCTCGAGCACATGGCGGCCGTCCCCAGCGAGCGCTGGGCGATGGCGTGCTCCTGGCTGGGGAGCCGGCCGCTCCGGAAGAGGTTAGCCTGCACCCGCACGGGAACAACCCACGTTACAAATTGCAGAAGCAAAACAGAATATATTCAGGGAATTAACTGTATGGAAAATTATCCAGGCTAATAAAAGCCACAAGAACATGCTGAATATCATGCATTTTAAGCGTACACAGAAAAACATCATTTTGAAGGGGATTATTGTTTAAATAGGCAATAGGGGTTCTAGCAGATAAGCTTCCCGCTCCTGTCTTCTCTTATTGTCTGGAGTACATTATCTCCACCATAATATTCTCAGCTCTCTCCAGGAGTATTGTCAGAGTGAAATGCTATTTTAAAAGTATATGTTTATGTTTCAATAGACTTTATAATAGCAAACACATCCGCCTAAGACACAGAAAGCAAGAGGGAAAAAAAGGAGGAGGAATATAAAGAGACAGAAGTTGCAGCTTCCCTGGTATTGAGTATAACAGGAATAAATGTTACCCAGCAAATGGTACCCTGTTTTGTGGGGTTTTTTTTCCCCTCCCTGCTGAGCGCAGGGGATGCCTGCATCCGGAGGAGGACTCACTAATGTGCACTCGAGAACAGGACAAGGAGCCAGCAGCACATGCCTCTTGGACAACGGCAGGTCTGCGCAGGACTTCAGCCCCTCTGTGGTGTTTGTTGTCCCACCAGTTCAACAGATCCTGCTTCTTGCACTCGCACAGAGGCCGGGAGGCAACCTGTTGGGATGCCTCCATGTTTCACTTTGCTGTGCACATCCATGCATGCATGTAGATGGGCCTGGCTGGGCTGTAGCATTTATACAGGGGAGGGGGCAGAAACTACCTCTGAGCCTGTAATTCACTTTGGAAACTGTCAGACATCTTTACAATGTATTTCTGAAAGATATACTGTATAGAGCAAATTTCTAACAAGCTTCCATGTGATTTTCATCTCTCAAGTGAGAGAAACCTGATAAAGATATAGATCCATTCTCACATCTTGGCATAAAATCATATCTTATTGGTTTAGATCATTCCGCGTCTTATTTTTTTATAGTACTACTGTTTTCTAGTTCCAGCAGAAAATACAAACACTCAGGAGATCTCATTTTTCTGCTAAATGGATTTTCATTCCACATGAGTTATCTCTCTCTAGATATAAACATACACACAGATATACCACATACACCCCCTCACGTTAAATGCCAAAGACACCATTAAATGTAATGTTAAAATAAAAAATCCCCAGGCTCATGCTCAAAAATCCCCTTTTTTAAGTATTCACAATTTAAAAGATACTTAAATAGATGTTCTTCAAACTTGAGTCAATTTTAGCCTCTCTAGTGAAAGCCCATAAAACAAGCCGAGTAGTAATTTTCGGGAGGAGCTGATCTGGGAACAGCGCACGTGTAGCAACTCCATTGTTATAGATGGATGAAGGTGCTCTCTACTCATGCTCACCTAAGTTAAATAGGTCAGCTGAACAGAAGCAAACTCTCAGTAACCATAAGAAAATATTACAGAAAGGACTTAATCTGAAAAGAGAAAAGCACTTGCTTCCTCTCTGAGAAAAAAGAGAAACTACAAAGGACACTCTGAATCCTGAATTTATGGCAAGCTTTTTCATACAGACTCAGAGCCAAAAATCTGCTGTCAGTTACATTAGTATAAATCTGGAGCAGCTCCACTATCATCATTAGAGTTACAGGCCAATTATGTAATGAAAAGAAGTATTTCAGGCTTGCCAAAAATCTTAAATGTAGGTCCTGCTTCAGGCCGTGCTGAAAGCCTAGATAAGTGGCCTCGATTTCAGCACACCCTTCACCAGCATTTCCTGTCACTTACCTATTATTATTACACCTATCAACAGTGTATGTACAGATTTTTCTGTGTAATCAAGCATTATTTGACCTCTAGTTCTGGGACTAAAAAGGAAGTCAACACATAGACTTTCCATGTCTTTGATGTTAAACTCTACAAACAAAATACTTGGAAGAGCCAGATAGATGGCTGGATAAAATATCTGGCGAGATCTTAATGTATTCATTTGCCCTTCCTTTAAGATATGGCTGTCAAAGGAGATTGTATCACCAACAGTGCTGGCGAGATTCAGGATGACCTGGGATGTTTTAGGTGGCAGGATCCAGAGGAAGATTTTCTCTAACTTTGAAAAAGTATATTGTGATATTGACTGCTTGCTCTGCCCCGTGGCTTCCCAAGAAGAGGTTTCAGGGTAGCAGCCACTGCTCAGTTTATAGTGGATTGGGCATTTGCACTTTCTGGTTTAGCTAAAAAGCCCAGTCTTGGGCACAAGACATATTAACCTTTAAAAGTCTTGTATAACCCTTACCAGCTTTTCTTCTTTCCCTGTCTTCCAAATCCCCAGAACCAAAGCTGGTGAACTTCCATTAAGAAAAAAAAAAAAGGTCGTTTTGATGAACTGTCATTTACCCAACAAAAATTCTGTTGCCAAAATGCTCCAACCATTTCTGCCAATATCTGAGCCCCTGCAGAGCTGCCACCCTGGCACATGTGTGTTCACATGTGCATGCAGATGTATATATATCCATTTAGTACCAACAAAAAGTTGGTACTAAACTCCAGCCATGGCTGGAGAGCAGTAACATGAATCAATTCTTATTTACCACACCGCTGAAAAGTAGATTTTGCAGAGTGCCTGGCATGGTCTCATCCTCCATCTTTCTGAAGATGCAGAGTATGTAGAAACGTGAAGCGAAAAAAAATAGGCAGGTTATTCCCAGCGGTGTAATTGGCCAGCAGTGCCTGGATCGTAGCCAGAAGATCAGAGGAAGAGAGGAGAGCACTGAGTAATGAACCGCATGCTTTTAATTTCACTTAAGAACTCAAAGCAAGAAAACCTGAGCTGTATCCATGGGGATTGCAATCAATAGCCAAGCAGATAACAAAGAACTGGTCCCTGGGATAGAAAACTGCCTGGGCCCATTAGTTTATTCCTCGGCCTTTCTTTGGGGACTCACTCTTTCTTGTCTGTGTTTTTGGCTCCAGCTCCAAATCCCTCAAACACTAGGGAGCAGCAGCTTCCTTTGAAAGCCTCCTGACTGCACGGTAGGGCTGTTGCTGTCAGCTTTTGCCGTGTGCCAGCCCTTAAAATAAAGAGAGAGAAGCGGGGGAAAGGGGCGGGGGGCTGGTGGGAAAGCGTTCCTGATGATAATTTGATTGCATGCATTAATGATCAAAGTGTTGCAGACTAATTACCAACACTTACCTCTCAGATATTAAGTTATCATTTATGCCTCCCCTTCATCCCCCCAGCCTTGCATCTGCCCCCTGTTCGGGGTGATCGTCTGCAGCCTGACACCTTGACCTGTACCCCAACCTGCTGACACCCCGATCAGCCTGATGAGCTCCCACCGAGCCTCTTGGGGAGCATCCCCTCCTCAACACCTTCATGTGCTCCTTTTGGTGGATGCTCTCCCACTTCAGGGGTCTTGGGGAGCCAGGTCAGCCTGAGAGAGGGAAGCAGAGCAGGTTTTGCCATGATCTAGAAGGGTTCTTGGGGGAAAAAGTCAGCCATCTCCTCCTCTTCGTTGCATCTCCAAAGATTGGTCCCTCAGGGCGGGTACCTCATGCAAGGTGCCTATGTGGGAGCAGGCCCAGCTGGGTGCCCGCCAAGCCAGAAATGCAAATAACGACAGTCCCAAACAATGCGCTTTTCGATGCTGCTTCCAGCATCCATTTTAACTAGACAAATGCCAGCCTGCTGCCATCTGGTAGCAAGAGGTACTAAAAGCCTCAGTGAGGAGCAGGGGGCATCTGGGGGATAATACTAGCTGCAAACAGGTTGCAGAGGAGGAGATTTCTTTTTAACCTGGACTTTTCATGCTCAAAAATGAACACAAAGGACTCCGGTGATGATGGGGACGGAGTAAATACTCCCTCAAATGCCCCCTCTGCCTCTACCCTCTGTGGCAGCAGGAAAAGCATCCTTACCTCTTTCAGTGCTTCCTCTCTCTGGGGGGAAAGGCAGGCAGGAGCAAATGCTGGGTTGGATTTTATTTTATGTTTTTAATTAGATTATCTTTAATTGACTAACACCTTCCCCTGAGCCATCTTGCTCTGCTCAGAGACAAAATACCACGGAACTGGCCCATTTTCCAAGAGCACTGTGGTATTTCCTCTCTTCCTGCAGATAAATAGCCTCCATGCAGGCTTGGCTACCTGCTTGCAACTACCAGAAATAACGAAAAAACAAAGACCAGATTCACAACCAGTGGCAATCAGCTTAACCTGAGTGCTGTCAGAAGAGTTGCATCCCTTCTGCATGCTTCTAAGGAGCGCTCTTAATGCTTGCAAGGGACTGTTCCTGGGGATCTTTGGTCTTTTCCACTCCACTCCTTTCACAGGGTGAAACTAAATTTGTTGCTAAATAAAATCTTCGGAGCTGCTAGTTCTGTGGTGGTGCTCGAGACACAAGTGGGTCCACACAACTTTACGGCTCCTTCATTCCGGTGTATGGCTGCATCTGGGGAGGTTCCCACACACGCAGCTCGGTGCTCTGCATCTCGGTGATGTTTGCAGGCAGCGGCGGAATTGGCCGAAAGCACCGAGAGCACGGTGAGGCGATTTTGTTGGAGTGCACACACAGCAGATGAGATGTCACTCTGTTTACTTACGCGTACTGTGCACAAACTGCCCATTATTGGCATTGCAAAGTTACTAGCTGCAGGAGGCAGAGCATCATCTTTCAAAAGGCTGTAATGAAAGTGGGTCAGACATTTTCCCTTCCCGGGGCAATCCTTTAGCATAAGCAGGGATTTAAGTGTGCACTGTTCCCATTATCTGCGATTGTTATACTCCTGCTTCCAAAGAAAGGGCTTCGTAATTTGACCAGATCTGTGAAATACTCACCCAGTGATGAAAATGGCCTATTAGATGATAGGGGGTTGACCTTTCAGTGCTGAGGAAGGGCTCAGCCCTCCTAGGAGAAGATGATCACAATCCTGAACTGATAAACCGTGCTTGATCTTAGAGGAAACATTTTTGGGGGAGTCTTTTCATATGGACATGCAGCTATTCTGCTTATTTTGTGGCAGGGTAGAGCCCAGAATGTACCGGGGTCTTCTCTGCAGCCAAGGGGGTGGTTCCAGGCATGACCTAGCTGTTCCTGAGCTTCACAGCAGAGCCAAAGGTGAACTAGGCCAGCGAAAAGCGGACCCTCCACCCAGCCAGAAGTTGTCTGTGTGATGCATCTCCCATGCAGACAGCAGAGCAGTGGGTCCAGCGCCTGCACGGAGGAGCTGCGTGGCAAGAAAATGTCTGGACCTTGTCCAGGCCACTGGCAGTGGACTATCAGACATCCCAAAATATGGTACAACATCACCCAGAGCTGTAAGGGAGTAAGTTAAAGTAGCAAAATGTCTGCCAGATGCAAGTCTCTTTCAGCCCTTGAAAAGCTGAGCTAGAAGCCATTTTAAAGATGCATCGAAGACCCCTGTGAGTGGCCAGTCTGAGATCACTTCCCCATCTCAGGCATTAACATTTGGTGTCAGCTCTGCTCTCACTACAAACATTAGAATAAGAAGCAGAAAATGGGAACAGAATAGGAAGTGTTGTAAAAAATCCAGTCCCCACAGTAGCCTTAAAAATTGCTTCTTCTTCAAATAGGTTTCAAAGGCCTTTACTGAGCTGAGCTTTCATGATGCTTTTCTTCTTCAGAGGACGTAAAGCTAATAGAGGAAAAGGGAATTTAATAGGAAGGAAGTGAGGAAGATCTGGAGCCCTCAGCACAGGAAAGATATGGACCTGTTGGAGTGGGTCCAGAGGAGACCACAAAAATGATCAGAGGGCTGAAAGAGTTGGGGTTGTTCAGCCTGGAGAAGAGAAGGCTCCGAAGAGATCTTGCTTTGAGCAACCTGGTCTAGTGGAAGGTGTCCCTGCCTAGAGCGTGGGGGGGGTGGAACTAGATGACCTTTAAAGTCCCTTCCAACCTAAACCATTGTACGATTCTATGATTCTATATAAAGACAAGACTGAAAAAAAAAACCCATCATCATCATTCAGTTAAGGATGGGTGAGGGTGTTGCTCTCTTTTGGGTCTGAAGGCAAGTTCTGGGTCTATTCTCACTGAAAGATAAGATATTGTGAATAGCTTCTGATTTCTTACATTCCTATTTCCTGGGAACTTGCTGGTGGTGTTTCTCAGGTAGTGAGGCTGTCTGGAAGTCCCTGGGACTAAAATCTCTTGAATGGATTCTGAGGTAGACCCAGAGGGAAGACAAGAAGAAAAGGAGAAAGTCCTTGTTTTTTTTTCTGTTTTGCTGTTTCTTTCAGAACAGCTGAAGAAAGGATAGAAATTAACTCTCAGGTGCCACATACTAGTGAGCATTTGAGAGCTTCTGTGTTTTCAGACTCCAAGGTGGAAGCAAACCAGCACACATACAAACAAAAAGAAACATGATGAGACTGTCCCTCTCCACAAGATTAAAGCACATCAGTAGTCAGGGAGGCAACTTTCCACTGATGACCTCCAACAGATCTGGTATTTATGCCCCTGCCATGAGTCTCTGCTCACCACTCAGAAAGATGATCTTTCTAAACGCCAACTCTACCCCTGATCAGGGGAGAATTCAGTCTGGCTCTTGCCTCCATACTGGCAATAACGATTCTTCAAATGGAAATTAGCCGACAGATTTGATGATGATGCGCGAGCCAGAAGAGAATACAGCTCACTCTGCCATAGCTCTGCAATCTCCTCGGGGAAAACAGGAGTAAAAATCCATTTGTGTTTGCAAACAAGATATGTCTTGAATGTTCACTGGGGACCTCTTGAGCAAGGAGGTGCCAATTTTACTTCGTTTTTCTAGACATCACATAAAACCTGCAGCCCAAGCGTATGAGGTATTTTCTTATCCAATAAAGACCTTTTGCCCTTGTGTCCTGTGCTGAAAGTGTTTCTGTTCCCGGAGGAATTTTTGTCCTTCCTAATGTGATTACTACTCTGGGGATCTCTCATGCAGCAAAGGAGAAAGGGAGTCCACAGTTTGTGTATTTTCGTTCTCTCTCATTCAGGGCTGTAGATAAACATGACTGTTTGTCAGCCACACGGCTGTAGCTACTGGATCTTCTCAAATCTACCAGGACCACATGTAGGTCAACAAGGTTTTCTCAACAAGACAAGAGGGAACACTTAGGCCTCTGAAGACCTTGTCCTCCAGTAGAGCTAGTGAATTTTAACACTTAGGCAGCTCCGAGGAGATACTCCCAGCTCCTTGCAAAGTTAGCTCCTCTTGATAATACCTCGAATGCACATTTTACCCAGAATTTACCCATAAACTGGGTTTTACTGATAAACTGAAGGGTTCCTGACAGTGTATTGTC
>Ga0065711_1000024_pt1 | contig 131781 bp, 44 predicted proteins | sample Hoacrofraction12_FD_59098 | JGI IMG/M metagenome (GOLD analysis project Ga0065711, IMG submission 59098) | Hoatzin crop microbial communities from Cojedes, Venezuela - Epithelial fraction 12 v2 (version 2) | ecosystem: Host-associated > Birds > Digestive system > Esophagus > Crop | place... | reverse complement strand
TCTGAACATGAGGAAGAACTTCTTCCCTCTGAGGGTGACGGAGCACTGGAACAGGCTGCCCAGGGAAGCTGTGGAGTCTCCTTCTCTGGAGATATTCAAGACCTGCCTGGACGTGGTCCTGTGCAGCCTGCTGTAGGTGACCCTGCTTCGGCAGGGCGGTTGGACTAGATGACCCACAGAGGTCCCTTCCAAACCCTAACATTCTGTGATTCTGTGATTATTCATACTTGTGTATTTGTATTGCGTGATTTTATGTAGTACTGGTTTTATATCTTCAGGATTTATGCTTTTAGGACCTTGAAAGATTTCATTCTTTCTGTCACTGTTCTTGCACCATTTTGAACATCTTGTTGCAACGATAAACCATTTGTCATTCACTAGTAAGGCACCTGTAGCAAAGGGAGATCCTGATTTTCCATTTTCTGTCCCATTTGTATTGATTATAGGATCAAAAATCTCAAGTCTCAGTACACCGTGCCTCAGGCTGCTTATAGACTTTGAGCTGAGCTAATTACAAATTCCTCAGCAGAGGCTGTTTTATTTTCTTCACATTCAGCTTTTATTGAAGAGGGGCTTATCAGTTCACACATACAAAGTTAAGCCAGTTCCAGAAACACAGATATTTCACAACTCAGAAGATTCCAGCTTGACTATATTTTAAAAAGCTCATTCAGGGAAACAATTCAGCAATTTTATGTTAGAAGAGCTTTGGGATTAAAAGCTGCTTACCATTTGATACTGAATTTCCGTTTTCAGCAGTCACAGAACTGGACAGTGGATTAGATGACTGAGTTCCATGGTTATTTGCATTTTTATCCTGGGTTTCTGATCCAGTATCTGATGTATTTAGATCTTCCCTGCTCCTCAAGTTCAGATTAGTTTCACCACCTGACACAAACAGAGAAAAAGCTTGTCAGCCTCCTATTAGCTAGTGGATTTCATATATAATTAGTAAAAACTAACATACAGAAACAAAACTACCTTATCAAATTAATTTAATTAATCACTAAATTTACAAGTCCAGCGACAAATGTGGAAGGTTTAAGTCTACGATTTTGCAAGGTTTTCCTTTTTTCACTAGTATCCCACTTGTAGCCATTTAAAGTTCTTGGCAGTGAAAGGCATTAACAAAATTTAATTTGTACTCTTTTTTTCACACAAATATCATCTGACTAAACTCAACAAATGATTGTATTGCCTCTGTTTAAGATTCCATTCCATTTCACCTGAGTTCATATACCACTGTCATCACTGCAATGCCTTTCACCATTGCATTAGGTGATACTAGTAATAGCTATAACACGGGCTCATTTTTCTCTTACCTCCTCCCACAAGAAATGAAATGGCTTTTGATATGAAACCATTTGTAGCAAGATTCCTCCCAGCAGAACCTCCCCATGGGCATTATTTACCCTGCCTCAGGGCTTTCCAGCCATCAATTGTCATTTTCTACAAATGTCCAGGTTTTCATGTCATAGCCTTTTAGTTAAATTTCTTCCAGATATCAAGATGAGGCCTGATCCTGTAGGAGTTCCCAAGCTATGTACAACGCACAGGCATTTCTCCAAAGAGAAGGTCAAATCCGTTCTCTTCTTCCCCCTCTGACCAGTGGCACATCTGCACAGAGCAGAACAGCTCACAGCAAAGTGCCTGGAGCTGGCTCTGAGCTTGCCTGGCTTTGTCAGCCCAGTGCGATGCAAGAAACGGGGCTCAGGCATCGGCTGTGCCCGAGCGGTGCTCCTCGCCGGAGTTCAGGGGCCTGAAGCAGGTTCGGAGCTGGGAGACAAGACCGTGAATGGACAGGGATGGTAGGAGGGACTCCCACCGCAAGTCTGGTATCCCTGGCTATCCCACTCCACCCCTGTGGGGCAGGGCTGATGAGGCTGTAGGACGTGCTGTGCTGGCAAGGCAGTGCATTTTGTGATGGATTTCTCTCTCTTTTCTGTGCTTCTCTTTACTTATGGTGAACATATATATACATACACTCTTTCCTTGCCATAATCAGGTTTGTTTCATGGAAGACAAAGCCGAATATGGTTTTCTTTCTGTTTAGCTCTATTTCAATTTTTCCAACTCTTTCCACCTCCTCTGAGAGCTGGCCGTAGCTACAGGGCTGACATATTATGGCTGACCTGGGTGCAGAGGCCCTCATTTAGCACTCTGAAATGGAAATTTTTCTCCTATGACAGCTCTCAAAAAGGTATTCCTTGATTTTGGTTGTATCTATTTAAGCTTTGTCATAACAACAGCAACAACAAATGGAGGTCAAAAGACTAGCTGTTAACACCAACATCACAGCATTCATCCATACTTCTAATGACATCCTCAGCTCTCCCAAAGATATGATATATTCTTAAAAGTCTTGAGCACATGAGCATTTTTCAAGGCGACAGGAAAATAACTTTTTTCACCAGGTAACAGATACTTTACCTGCAGATTTTCAAACTTAATGTTGACTCCATGGTCGATTTTTAATTTTTATGCCTGAACCGAAAAAAACCCATCTGGTTTACAAAGTAGCAACATTTTAAAAATGAATTAATGAAATGAAAACTTTATATCAATTCTGGTTAACTTGAAATCTTTCATTTCATTAAAAAGGGCTTTCTTAGTTTTGTTTAACTTTCAGTTATCTAACTCTGAATGTTCCTTAACATTTCCTCTTCTAAGAAAAGAGCTGTCTTGAAAAGCCAAAAAGTTCATTTCCAAGCTGTCAGAATAAAACATTTCAATGTTTTTTTTTTTTGCTCTCTCCCTTGTCCTCATTCCCTGATCGTTATTTTTTGCCAGATCTGACTGGAGCATTTCAGTGGCACTGTTTCATAAACTGCGTGTTTAGGCAAATGTGCTATGCATTGAAAAAATTAGGCCAGCTCTACCCATAGTAACTGACTTAGGAGAGGCAGTCGAACCAGAGTCTGAGCTGGAAAATGTATACAGTACAATTACAAGAGCATGCCTGATTTAGCTTTTGTACAAGCAAGTCGACCGCAAAATGCATCTTTGCAGCTCATATTAAATTTTTCTGAGAAGGAAACGTCACTTTCAGATGCTAATAGTCAGTGCACTTGCCTACAGATCATAATCCACCTACATAATTATTGTGCCACCTTTTACATAAAGAGTCTCGGGGGAAGCGGCTGGGACTCTTATTTTTCTTGATATCCACAAGATTTATTGATTTGCCTGACATCTGCAATTTGTTTGAGAATGTGCAAGACTTTTTCTTGCATTCCTATTTGCAAAAGCCTCTTGTTTCACAGGTACATTGATATCTTTTCATGGCATTCATGAAGGGCTCTTGGAAAAAAAAAGTTATCTTTTCTCCTTTATATCTGTAAGATGAAATACTACAATGAATTGTGGATAGCTACTATTGAGCTAAAATATCATCCTAAACTGGCAGAAACAAGTAGTGGACAGATATGCAGCGCATCTTTTGGGACAACCATCTAGATAGAGATCTGTCATCCCATTTGCTCTATTCAGTCCTTGTAAGAAATGCACACCTTTAGTTTCTAGATAGAAGACTGCATAGAGAAAATATATTCACAGTGCCTTAATTAATCTTGGGGGTGGGAAAGAAGCCTATATTTTGTTTCAAAATAATCTGGTTTATATAAAGGTACTTGTACTAATTTTCTATATATAGGTATCCTCAGCTTCTCGTTGGAGCAGGTTCATGTGAGTCTACGGAAAAAGTGTAACTGCGCATGTTGGCTAACTTCTAAAAGACTCCTGGGAGAAGCCAGAGTGTATCCCTAGCAAACAAATACTGTTCATTTATTTTGGACGTTGTGTAAAATGGGTGAGTCTCTGAAGAAAATTTTTCTATAAATGGGATAACAAGAGGATGCTTTAGTCAGGTGTAACCAGTGCTGCCCCAGTGCTGCAAAACTTGCCTAGGATCACTGGGTAATTCACGTTGGAAGGGACCTCAGGAGGTCCCCCGTGTACCCCTGCTCCACGCAGGGCCAGCTGTGGGATTGGACCAGGTTGCCCAGGGCTTTGCCCAAACGGATCTTAAAGCCCACAAAGCATGGAGCCTGCCCAAGCTTCCCAGGCAGCCTGTCCCTTTGCCTGCCCCCGGCCTGCCTGTCCTCACAGGGAGAGGTTTCGGCACCCAGCCTGAACCCCTCTCCTGTCAGCTCGTGCCTGCCGTGCCTTGTTGCCCTCCCACACACGGCTGTGACGGGCCCGGCTGTCCCCTGCCCGTCCCCTCCCCGTAGGCACTGGGGTGGCTGTGAGGTGCCCCCGAAGCCGCTTCTGCGCCAAGGTGGACAAACCCTGCTGCCCCAGCCCCTGCTCACGGGGCGATGCTCCAGCCCGGAGCACAGCAGGGGTGAACCCACTCCGGGTCATCGGTGTCTTTCTGCACGTCAGCTTTTTGCTCAGACTTGTGCCCTGCTGTTCTCATCAGATGGCTGGATTATTTACCAGGTTTTAACTTTTTTTTTCCTAAGTAGCAGCATCTTGAGAGCTTCCGGCTAGTAATAAATGTTATTTGAAGAGTCATCCATGCCTACTCATGAGAGACTAGCTACAGAGAGGTATCAGCTGTGAGAGCGTGGTGGGAGATCATGATTATAGAAGGAATACAAGCTTTAAGTGAAAACCTACAGACTCTTTGCACAGTGAACAGCATTTGGATTATTATTTCGGTAAACTGACTTTGCCAAGAAGGTATCTCTGACTCAATGAAATTCTGCTCTGATAAATCTTGCAGTTAATGAGGATGTATGGAGTACAAGGAGGTATGGATGAGTGGATTGGGGGCATAATTTGCCCATCAACTGCAGCACAGTTAACAGCTGAAAGCAATCACATGTACAGTGCTTTTAATCAGAAGATGACAAATCAGTGTCACAATTATTTCCTTACAAGAATGCTCTGTATTCCAATAAACCCATAATTAATTACATCAACATTACTTGAAAAGTGTAAGCGGAAAGGTATGCAAAAGAGGCAGCTCACAAAATCCACATTTGCTTGTTATTCTCAGTGTTCCTGGAAGAGACTGAGTTTAAAACTCATGACAAAGTCATAAGGCACAGGATGGACTGAAATTTCACTTGTTTCGGAAAGAAAAGTCAGAGTATGGCAATCGTGGAAATATTTGCTTTTTCTCTTCCTTTTTGAGTCATTATCTCACTCTTAAAAGAAACCCAATGCACGAAAGCCTACATGATATAACTGTTTTGTCAAAAGAATAACTTCAACTCTTAATTGAGCTATGACTTCCAAATAGCCTATTACAAAGCTCTATTTTCTCAAACATAAAATGTAGGATTACAAACACCATAGTTATTTCATAAGCAGTATTCAGGCTGAATTAATGCTGTTATCATCAAATTAGAAAATGGGCCAGTATAGGCTCGATTCAGATGACAAATGAAAGTGCAGTTCTGAAACATTTTGAGAAACTGTTAATTTTGTAAGGAAATTACATATTTAGCCTATTTGATAAAGTCTAAAGCAAAGTATAAATCAAAGACTGATACCAGCATTTAGATGGAATCACCACAGACTCTTTGTACAGCAGGACATGAAAAAACAGTATGTTATTAAAAGCCCAGCAGTAACTTGCCTGGTTGGGTTGTATTTTTGCTTTCTTTCAACACCCTTAGTTTTGCTCTCCTTTCTTTCTAAGTCGGTATATCCATAACGTATATCTGTCCCCATATGTTTTTTTTCCAATACCTCCCCACTTAACATTTAGTGCTCATTTACAGTCTGACTGAAAACTCATTAACAGCAACAGAAGGCCTCCACTGCTTTCAATGGGTTTTGGATCCGATTCATGCTTACCTTGGATGCTTTGTGCAGCACTGCCAAAGCACCAAGGGATTCATAATACGGGGTGAATACAGAGGGCCTCTTGCTTTGTCTGTCCTGGTAATGCAAACGTGGTCATAACTGCTCTCCCGCCTTGAGGCAAATGGTAAGAGACCCACGTCTAGGCTATTATACTTTCTTGCCCTCTGCAGCAGAGAGGCTGCATCCAAGTTGTCTACTGGGAGTAGTCCCTGGCCCATGTTGCTTCCTGAGCCATGTCCAGATCCGTCTGGAGGGGAGCCAGCCTGCCAGGTCCAACACCGTGCCAGCGGCTGCGCTGGCACTTTGACTGCGGGGAGGGCAGAGCCGCCATACCCAGCACATTCCCTGGCACTGGCTTATTTACTAAAACAGACATAGCCCTTCACCTCAACAACACTAGTTACCACAATCAGAAATGAGCGGCCAATATTGAGTCTATCTCAGAGAAAAAGGTAAAATATGGAAGAAAAGCAGCCTCAAAGCAGATGGGGCTACTGGGGCACTGAACAGTTCTGCACTTTCTGCTAAAGCCGCATTTAAAGATTTCATCCTGACTGTATAGGGAGAGCAAGTTCTCCCCAGTTTCGCTCTAGTGGTAATGGAAGTCACTCACCCCCTTGATCTATTTCACTTGTACCTGGACCATTCTTTCAAGGCACACGTTCCTTTTCATTAATTAAATGGAGAGCTAAGGCTGAGCTCTCAGGAACTGGGAATTCCAAGGAATTTCAGTGCCACAAGATAGGCAGAATGTATCTAGGTCCTAAAGTAAAAACAAACTCTGTCCTGGTCAACAAAAACATCAGTCCCATAAAAGAGAAACTACAAATATTATAGAATAAGCTTAACGGCTTTTCCACAAAGGAACAAAAATAGATATCTAACACATATAATTATGGAAAGAAATATATGAAAAAAGGGGGAAATAGTTCCCCTTCTTATCATTTAATGTCTTTAATAAATCCCAGGATAATGTGAAACATTATTTCTTCATTCATGCAAAACATGACTTTCTGTAATCAATAATCAATACATGGTTTTAGTTATCAAGATTCACAGCTATTCACACTTTATTAGCAACTATAAAATCTGTAAACCACATAGATTCTGGCAGATATACTAATGTAATAGAGGAGGAGAAGCTTTTTGTACCTGGGCTACCGTGGAATCTAAAACTAAATAGCTCGATTTCCTTGAAACCTGTGGCTAGCATCCAGCAAAATGGAAATTTCAAATCAAGCAGCTTGTCATTATACATGTGAATAAGAGAAAATGGATGGATCTTATGAACCAACATGTGAAAGACAAGAGATCGCAGCCCAAAGGGATTCCTGATTTGTGCTCTCACACTTTCTCAGGGGAGTCAGGAATACACAGAATCCTAGCAGCCAACCTTGAATATTTGTTACATTTACTGTGATAAGTGGACACTGTGAAGTGAGGGGGGGAGGGGGAATAGCCACTGCAGAAATTATGCAGATATTTTTGAGGAAAGAAAAGGGAGAGGAAGGTTAAATAAGAACTGGGTATTTTATTTTGGCTCAAGTGTTTACCACTATGTTTTGTTGCACCTTGACAATTGCACTTGGCGTTTCCTGTTTTGCTCCTCGTCCATGGCATTTGCTAAGCTACCCTCAGCACATGTTGTCTTGGGTGTCCTTTTGCTGGATGAATGCCTATTGCTTCAGAGCCGTTCAGTTTACCCACATGAAGTCACACTGTGACCTGCTGTAGCACAACTGTTTACTTTGTCTGCTGAGAGCTGGAGGCAAACAGATGCATCTTATTTGCCGAAAGAAATGGACCAGGATGAAAACTGTCAAGACAGGATTCCCCCAGCCGATTAGCGTGTGCTGCCTGTCTCACCCTCGTAGCTGTGCTGCTGGCTGCCGCTGCCGTCAGAGGCAATAATTATTCATTGATTTATTTCCCCTCACAAAGCCTGCCCTTACAGCAGCAATTGTCTAGGATTTCCCCCTGCAGTGATGCTCCTACGTTAGGCAGCAATGAATCTGTACTGTCACTTCCAGTACCCTTTCTCTCTGAGCTGTGTAAGTGGAGCTATCACATGGTGTTACAAGCCACTCCAGAGCCCGCATTCTTCAACAGAGCAGGTAAATACAGAAACAGACCACTTCTTTATGCTGGGAAGCTGCACTCGTGGAAGTTCTGTATGAACAATGGAAAGCAAAGAAAGGACATGCAGGCCATGAAGAACATCAGGTGGCAAAACTCACTTTGCTGGAGGTAAAGAGTTCCTCTAAAGAATATTCTTTTTGTGTGACACCGACCAGCCAGAGTTAAGCAGATACAGCTGGCAGTGGGAAGAAGTGATGGCAGGAACTCCTAGGTCTGGTTCAGCCCTTAAGAACCATCAGCTCAATCACTTTTTTGTAAATCACTTCACTGATATGGAAAGTATGCACCTAGAACCGAAAGGTTTCTTCTGCTTTCTTCTCTGACGGACTTGTGCTGGTGGGAAGATAGTGCTCTTATTTTACATTTATTTCAGTGATAATCATTACAAGCTACAAACCATTCCCTCGTTCTTAGAAGTGGTGTTAGAGGCATCTCTGGGTCAGGTAAACTTTCAGAGTTGGTGGGAGAGACAGGTAACGAAAGCGCCTTCTTTCCCTGTCTGGAGGACTCCAGATTGTTTGAATTAGGCTTGTTCCTGACATGAGACAAAGAGTATCGCTGCTGAAGTGGTGCAAACAGCCTTCTTAAATACTGGTCATGGATGAAGAATATCTGGACAGGCTGCCAGCTCTCCTGCTTAATAGTATCTGAGCAAGAACTTGGAACACCTTTTTAATGCAGCAAGTGTGCTAGAGTCCAGCCAGTGTACGTGTTTCACAGACTGGGGATTTCATTCGCCCTATCTTCTCTAGAAACTGATCTCTGCAGGCCTTTCTGAGGCCCATTACTAACCACAGAGGGCAAGCAGGAAGGCATCACTGCTTGGGACAGTTTCCTGCTTTAGGAGAAGCATTTCTTCCCTTCATGTTCCCACGTTCCCCACCTTTCCAAGTCTAATATGGAAAAAAGTAGCTGATTTTACTCTGTAATAGTTTTGTTTACTGTTAGGTGTGTTGATTGGCTGACCAAAGAGTCTATTTCTTGTGTTTGTGTGGTTAAAAAACTGCTGTGTGCTGGAAAAGGAGGAGGCAATTTGGTAAGAAACACGGCTTCCCTTTTTTAAACTGTTTTCTTCTAACTAATGTGGATGCAGCAGTTCTTTTTGAAGGCAGACATTTAAGTTTGTTTACATTTGTACGTGGTACCTCAATAACAGACCAGCCATTACTGTTGGGCTTTAGCTGCTGTTGGAAGGAATTATGTGATGAGACACTGTCTCAACCTTCCTCCCCCTCAAACACAGTTGCAAATATTGTAAAAATAAACAAACAAAAGAACCCCAAACAAACAGGCAGGGATTCGTTACTGCCAACAGCAGCACATCGGTTTTATTTACTTTTCCCACAGAACACTTCTACAGAGATTTTTCAGGATCTCGCTCATAGCAGCTCTGGCATGGACCACAACACAGAAATCTTAGTGTAAGTGACTGTGCTGGGCAGACAAACTTTTTGAGTAGATCCTGAGGGACAACCCAAGGAATATTTCTGGATCACCTGTACTGTAATCCTACCCACCGAACAGGGATAGCTATTCTGGAAAACCTCTCGGACAACATTCAAAATTTGCTTTCAAAGTGAGCTTCTAAAATAAAAATTGAATTTAGATATTTCTTTAGCCTGTTTTTAAGTTCATTTTGAAGGGATACAGTGATGGTCAATGACACCTTCGTGAACTTCGAAGCAAGAACATATGGCTATCACAGATACGGTATGATAAGCATCCATGCTGTCCACAAATATAGTCAGCCTGTGGCTAAAAAACATCACTACCTACTACTAGCATGTCAGCATCGTACTGAAACCAGTCCTTATGAAAAGGGCTGAAAGAAATAATGAAATGTGGAACTTCGGGTCTATTTTTTTCACATTTTTCTATTACAAATTGCACCACACAAAGCATAAAATTCATTTTAATGTTTTTCATTTTAAAACAGAGTGAAAACTCAAGCCAAAAGAGTGCTGAACTTGAAAGCTTCTTTATTTTCCCACTCACTAGTGGGCCCAGGGAGAAGACAGATGCCCCAAACTGCTACTCCTGCTTCCAGTTCTCCACTTCCACACACTCTCATATCGTCTCAATAGCAGAATGCAGTGGAGAGAGTATGATGGTCAGGGCACTCTCATGTTTATGACTAAGTCTTTTTCCTGATCTCTTTGCAACTGGCTTCTCTTGCTTCTCTACCCAGCCCCATAAACTGCCGAAGCTGGAATTGGAACACAATCCACACACGTGGGTCTACAGAGTGTCATGGTGAGCTGCACAAGTCCTGTCAAGAACTACGGGTCATCACTGAGGGGCTGGAGTTTGCGCAGTTGCAACTGCATTGCTCTGGGATACCTGAGCCAGTGAGTTTAGAAGGAGCTTGATTTGTTTATAACACATCTTTGATTGATGTGTAGACATACCCCTAAATAAGAACCTCACCAGTGCTGAAATAGCCACTCTTGAACTCATCTAGGTCCAAAAATAAACAGTCAACACATTTAGCTGTTAACATTTCCCGTAAGAAAAAATTTACTATGTTTGAGGCAAACCATTTCAATACTTTCCAAATATTTTTAGACTGGACATGAAAGAGTATTTATTTCTGCATGGAATCTCAGAATGCTTGATTTTCATTCCAAGGCAAAACAAAAATAAATGTCACAATTTTGACATTTTCTGTGAAGTGGAATTATTGTTCTCTACTGAGGCTCTATGCAAAAGATGATTTAATGCTGATATGGAAGTAAATAAGTTAAAAGCATCTGAACAGATTTCTCACTCGAGAATTTAATTAGAGACTTTCACTAAAATGTGTGTTCAAATTGCATTCCTCCCTATGTCCCAAATGCCTGTAGTCCTGCAAAAACGAGTGATATGATGTTTACCGTCAAATAGCCATATTCTTGGTTGGTATCAGGAACAGGATTGTGCTACAATTCGATTTCCTTGTTCTCTCAGACATGGCTAATTTCCACATGAATGTATCTTTGGTTTGCAATTAGTGATGTAGTCATTCCTAAACAAAGTCCCTCGTGGCGCTGCATCTTGGATCACGAATAAAAAATACTGAAGACTGCTTGCTACTTAAAGAAGCCCACAACACTCAGTAATAAGACAACTTCCTGAATCATTGTCGACTTTGGAACGATGATGTGGCATCAGATGGTGAAGAAAAGACATTGCTATGAAGATAGTAATTCTGCATATGTCTACCTGAATGATCAAAGTCACGATTAAAGGTGCAATATTATTAAAATCTATGGTCTTGAAATGTACTAAGCTGAACGAGCATGATGTGGTTACTGTGCTCCAGTATCAGACAGGATTAAGGGGACACGAAGTAAATCCAACCCAATGGAAAGAAAGTAAAAAAGGTATCAGTAATTTAACAGGAATGCCTGCAGTTCTCAGAAATGGACCATGTAAAAGGAACAGAAAAGTCAGTGCAATTACTTCTCCTCAGCTTCCTTCCTGTTAAGCAGTGACTAGGTACGAACATGAGAGAGCCTGTAGTGGGTCAGACCAAGGGTCTGTCTGCTCCAGGATCCTTTTCTAACAGTTCTAGATATATACAGTGTAAGATCATGTCAAAAATGCAGTGGCATTTCCTGTGTGATCCTGGGACTGCACAGGCTCCTCCAGTTTCTATTTGAGTGAATACAGGCTTTGGCAATGTGTGGAGGAGTGCTAAGGATTAGATTTTATTTTCAATACAGGCATTTAAAATGCAAAATAAATGTAATAAAGGTGTATAACAATATCCATTCTTTTTTCACCTGAAATATAAATGAGACTTGATTTGTGCTAATAATCTTCAGGTTAAAATTGTTTATGGCAATCACACACAAAGCCTCTTTTCCATGTCATATCAGAAAACCAGAGCAAACTACATATCACATGATTTTAGGTTGTAAGAGCAAATAGTAAAATCAATGAGGAAGAGAAATGCTGCAGTGAAAAAAATCATCATAGCAGAAACTCAAAAAACTCTTCAGCAGTAAGATATACTAGTTTTCAGAAATTCTGAAATGGAAAATTCTTCTTGGTATATTGTGTTTATCCTAAAACAACAGATCCATTTTGTGAAAAAATATCCAGCTAATGGCAGACTTATAGATGAGGAGAAGGCTGCAGGTTAAAGCAGTATCTTTCAAGCTGTAACAAAGGTCATAGCTATTCTGAAAAGAGGAATGGTGGGTACTTTCTCTAAACTCTTCTAATCCCTTTTTCTACTGCAGTAATGCAAACCACCAATTATTTCCTCAGAAAAATCCCAGAGCATGGGCTGGATCATAATCGTATTGCCAGCAGTTCTGTCTCCTCCTTTGTAATTTTCTGCATAGGGCATCTACAGCTAGCCAAGTATAGGCCTTTTTTTATGACTCGCATTAAACTGTTACTAGCAGTGCTTTGGCTTTCCCACTTTTCTCTATCTACTGCAAGAGATTCAGATCGAGCGCTGCAAGTAGTCCATAGTGAATCAGAGAGTGATGACTCTCCTGTGTTTATTATATATTTAAGCTGAAAATTAGTCACAGAAAGTCACCCTCACTCCCTGGTAATTAAGGCAATTATATCAACAGATATTAATCTCTTTCTGAGAAGTGTTGTGAAACTTAATGCATTAAAGTTCTAGTGCTTTGAGAATTTTACTTGAAAGATATTGTAGGAGTCCAATGCCTCATGTAATCATTCCTCCAAAAAAAGAAGATATAAGGTGACAACACTTTCTGTATTACTCACCTTTTGTAAGTTGTTAGCTTTCGTCACAAAGAAAGTAAAACTATTACATTCTGTCCATATAATGTAGGAACAGTGAGATGCAGATATGAATATTAACTTTATTGAGTTGCTTAAGAGGAAAAGCTGAGTGGCTTAGAGGATAAGGGACTGGGATTTCATATCAGAAACCCCAGTGGGGATTTAATTTGCAATCCACTGTTGAGACGTTAGCTGCACAATAGCTTACTCTAATCTGCTGATAGAAGGAAATTATTTACTAGCTATCAAAGGGATACCTGCCTTTGACAGGACAGTACTTCCCATACATACATATTAAATCCTGCTATTTTCCAAGTTTGAGCCAATTTCAGTAAAGAGTATTTGGAAAGCTTTAGTCCCAGCTAGGTACATCTAAATATCTGTATTATTTGTCAGCTGTAACTATCTTCCTGTGACTTCCAGTGCTTAAAGTGGAGAATGTGGAATAATTTACTGATATGTGAAGCTACCTGCCTTGGAAATACCTTACTTAGGAAGCAGGTAAAGGAGGGATTCATATAGTTAATGGAGGCCAAAGATTCTGGGCAAACTTTGGAACAGTATCGATGATTTGTTAACAATCTAATGTTTGCATGCCTTTTGTGTTGTTACTGTATAAGTTACTGAACTGTTTTGGAAAGGAATAGGTCACTGAAGCATGTATAGACTTGCATATACAGATCTACTTGTATTGAAACACTAACAATAATTCACAAAACTTGGAAGCCTATACATTGATGACCTACATAAAGGAAAGGTCTTCCTAATTTTATTTCTTAGGCATCTAAATCTGGGGTTGCAAGCTTGAACATTTTCTTTTGCTCTGACACAGAAGTTGAGCATCCATGCCAATCTTTTCTCAACAAGCAGGAAGGAGAGAAGGCATTAAGTCTTTATTTCAATAGCCTGATGGTAAGGAAATTCATTCAGGTTGAGAGAGAGTCATATTTCCTTTGCCTCTTTCCCTTTAGAACCCACATGAATACTCACTCTGCCTATCTGAGCATGGATGGTGGGCTGGGAATTATTCCTTCTTTTGTTCTGAAGCTGAAATTATTTACCTTTGTATGGAATGATTTAATCTCAGCTGCATCAATCAAGAGAAAGAACACTACAACCTAGCTACCTGAGTATCATTCATCCATGCTGAGGAAAAGAAAATTCTGTCCTTGCTCCACAAATACTTTACATAAAATGCTTAAACACATGTCTCTTCCATATTTAAGAAATGTGTTATACGTTGAACAGTTAAAAATATTTGTACATTCTGCTAGAGTGTGGTTTTGTGATTAAGGCATCGAATTGGGTTTCATGTAATCTAGTTAAAAAACTAAGGTCCTGCTTAGAAATATCCAAGTAGGGCCTCTGTACACGACCATTCAGTTTCTATTTGTCTTGCAAACTAAAGTTTCTAATTCTAGAAATCAGAGAGAATAGAAGAAAAGTGTATGTGTATTACCGCTTATCTGCACTTAAGTCTCATTTTATATGGAGAAAAAGGAAATCCCTGTTTAACAATATAGCTGTAGCTTCAATGACAACTCTTTTCAACCCTGGAGAAATCACTTTATCTCAGTTCTCACCTATTACAGTTTTGCGTATTTAAACTATAAGTCCTGCAGAGCAGAAAATTTCTCCTATTACATGTGAAGTATTTCACAACAAATTACATACTATATGATCCTGACCATTGCTTGAAACAGTAGATGCTACTGTTGTATGAAAGACATGGCCAGGATAGAATCCCAGGTAATGAAAATTGTTACCGTTTGATTATCTTTTTTGTTGTCGGTGTGAAAGAAGAGTGCTCTCAGTTCAGTTCACAATAAGTATGCAGTCCATCAGAAAACCACGAATCTGTTCTATTGCACTTCTGGATGATCATTTCCCACGGAGAGGTCAGTAGACAAAAGGACATCAGTGTTCTCAGGCCTTGAAATTACTCCTCCAGGCAAGAGGGAGGCATGTTGGGGCATCATTCTGTATTGCACTTTTATTAGCAAGGAGGCTTTTATCTCAAAGGCTGATGATCCCATATAGAAACTTATTGATTCTCATAGCTAACTCTCCTTAACTTCAAAATGGCCCACAATTTTAGTTTCTCTTTTTAGTTAAGGTTGTTGGTAGGTTATAACTTACAGAAATAAAGAAAACTGCACATTGCAGAGTGCTGCTCTAGGCCATGTCTTCAACTTTAATGAATTTCTATGAAAATTACTTTAATTATTTTTACCATATCATCTCCTATAAATGCAATACTACAAATGACAAAAAGGAAAAACGGAGGAGCCTTCCAGGAATTTAGTATGCATTAGGCAATTGGTGATAAAAAATCAGGAGGTAAGACAGGGACAACTTCTAGTTTTGCATAACAGAGTCCACTCTGCTGATTGCCATCCTATTACTTTGCATCAGAGGTCAAATAAAAGATATTTTTTTCCAGCTGTTACGCTAGAAATGAACTGAACATATGAAGCACATGAAGACAGGCAAATTGTAAGAACACTCACATACATTCACCTGTATTTCTTACTTTCAATTCATCTGTTCTTCATTGAACTATTCATATGTAACCACACTTAGTATTAGAGAGTAGCTTCCTAGCTCATAAAATATTGACTCAGGTTTTTTATCATATATCTTTCTTGAACTTTGATCTTTCATACTTAGTGCTGCCTTGATGAAATATTTAGAAGTACAACATTTTCCGTGTGAAAGGTAAATTTAGAGCTTTTATATAGTAGCCTCTGTTAATGCACCAGCTTCAACCCATGGGAGACCCAAGCTGAACTCGGTCACATTTAGTTGAAAATTGAATTTGCAAAAATCCTCCATCCCAAGGAAAGATTTTGTTTTTTAAGGTGAAGGTCAATTTTGTGACTTGGTTGGACTAAGCTTACCATACTTCCTCACCAGGTACATTGAGAGAGTCTTGAGAAGTTGCATTCAAAGAGCTGACTTTAACAGTTAATTCCCATTGGATAAAAATGTACTATCTATATAATAAAACAAGATCTTCAACTTACAAAAAAACCCATAACAAATTCGCCAAAACAAAAAAAACATTCTACATACATTTATAGGCATTGAATCTTAACAAATAATTTTGCCAAAGCAAGAAAAGCTACTGCAACATTGCGTTTTCAAATTTATTCAATTCATATACTCAGAATAATAAACAGGGCATTCTCCTGAGGATGGGAACTGATGAAGTCTCAGTTCATAGCTCATGGCTGATTGAATTCGGTATCTAGCAACATGCAAGGTCTAGCTAAAGCTTTGTCAAGGTCTGGAGGACTCACAAGCGTTCTATCCATCACTGTTTCTCTGATAGCTGGTAGGACCCTTTCTCCCAGTATGAGTCTCCTGTCTCCACCTAGCCACCAACTTTCATGAAACCTGTAGAAACTCAATTAGTTTTGAGAGCTTTATCTCCTTGCTGTACTTGGTTGAAAGGTGTTTTGGCTCAAGGTTGCCAAAGTTCATAAGAACAGAGAGACAGGGTGCCACACAGACAGACATCACATATCCAGAGTAAGAAAAAACACTTGGTTCTGTTCAATTATAGCTGTACAAATCAGGATATGATATTGAAATCAATGGAGCAGTATACATTTAAGAAAATGGACAACAAATAAGAAGATAATCTATCTCGTTCTCTACTGTTTTGTTTTATATTTCAAAACCAGGACTTCATATTGCCCATTTTGAATACACTGCACACAGCTCTTGATTAAGACAAGCTGTTTGGACAGACAGAAGTGAAGAAGCATAGAAAACAGTCTAGAGGTTTTATCACTCTGAATTTTAAATTCACAAAATTTTGTATTTGGCAATGTCACTAGGTAGAGAAGCTTCTGTATACAGTGCAGTGACTATTTTCAATAGGAGACTTTTTTTTAAATCAGAAGAGTAATGTAAAGACTGGAGTCAGTGTTGTAATTGACACGCGGAACTGCGATTTACTTCAACTTTACTCACTTAGAAGTTACAACTCTACTAGTTTAATCATTTATGCTTTCCTCATACCCAATGGATAGCATAGCAAAGGGGAATAAATACGTTTTGCTGCACTACTCTCTGTCTTGGCTTTATTTAGGAGAATAATAATGGCTGTATCGCTAAATTCAGATTTTCATGGAAATGAAATAATGAAACCTTAAAAGAAAGTCTTCATATTAAAGTACATGCTATCTACCAGACATCTAGCCATATATTTCATTTAAAGTATTTCTATAGATTGAAACCATAAACTCATTTTCACATGATGTAACATCTCTGTTTGTTTTACTGAGACTGCTGGAATGTTAAAAATAATCCATTTAAATTTGTGTCATACAAACATTTTGGTAAAAGAAAAGTTGACAACTCAGAGAAACCTTTAAGACCTATAATTTTATATACAACATATTTTCTGTATGTATTTCTTATGACTACAACAGATCTCTCTCTCAAAAAAAACAAATGACAGTTTTGTTTTGTACTTTCACCTACTCTATCAGCTTCCAATGTAAGAAAGTTTTGGTGCAGAAGAAATACACTATATAGAAGCACAGAGAACTGTCTTACCTTCTGGCTCCCTGATCTTACGTCCTGCTGCAGATTTTCGTAGCACGCTCCGTCCTGAGTTGAACAAGCTAGTTAACTCATCAAGGGGACTAGTCAACGACCTTGAATTTGTAGGGCTGTATGGAAATGAAGATGACGAGTTTGAGTTCAATTTCCTGTGGTCTGCTCTTGCCACCTTTGGGGAGAAAGGCAGTTTGGAGAATGGAGAAGATGCACATCCAAGCTGAGCAGGATTTGGTCTCTGAGGTACTTTTGACATGTCTGAATTTGTGCCTGTTTTCCCTGTACTAATCAGAAAACTAGCACAAGTCTCTGGAGGAAATGCAAAATGTGTGGAAGCCCGGTAGGAAATAGGAGGTGGTACAGGAGGAGGGGGTGGTGGGAGAGGAGGAGGTGGTGTGGAAGGAGGAGTCACTTTGCTGGAAACATTGAACACAACCAAGCCTGGAGATGCTGGTCTTTCATTCTCCCCTTTCTGGCTTTTGGAGTACTGTGGTGATAATGGACTTGAGCCTTCTGACTGCACAGGGTATTTTAGGTTGGTTTCCAAGACAGGAAGCTTTTTGACTTCTAGTGGTGTTAGAGGTGATTCATCAGAAGCAGGTGAACATGTGACAGGGGTTGGAGGAAATACAAGAAGTGGTGGTCTGTGGGGGAGCAAGTTAGGGAAAGGGGCTGGAATGTCACAGGAGTCTTTATAGATCAAAGCTACTTGACTGCTTCCATCTGATGTTCCATCTTCAACATTAAAATTTTTTTTGCTTTCAAACAACAGAGGAGGAGATCCAGTCACTACTGGAATTATTCCACTACCAGTGCTTACTTCTTCTGGTGGAAAATACTTCATTTCTTCATATACAGACTCTCCTTGTTCTGGGCTTTCTACTTCAGCAGAACTGCTTTTCATTGCATTCCCTACCATTTCAATATAGACAGGCTCATTTTCCTCCTCTTCTTGTGACATATACAGACTCAACACACCATGTTGCGGCCCATCAGCAGAAGCTGTTCTCTGTACTGTCACACTGTCATAGCCCCCTGGTTTAGCTACTGTGCTTGCCTGTTTTACATCCCCAGGCTTTTGGCCAGGTATTTCTTCATAAGAGCCACTAAGTTTCGTATTGGGACTTCGTTTTGGTTTTCTGGGAGGTATTTTTTTCATGGTACTATAGTCATCACTGTGTGGCCTTGGACGGGTCAGTACTAGGAAAGTTAAAAAGGTCTGTGTTATTAAGAGATTGTAGTCATTTTTTTCTTACACAGGTCAGTACTTTAAGCCTTCAAATGTTGCCCATATAGTTTTACAATAAGCAGCAGTCACAAACACAGAGATTCGGTGAAAAATATAAATACTTCAAGGAATGAGATGAGGAACTTTCAGCTTCCAAACCACGAGCCTTCACCACCTGGCCATATAATCTACTTTGGTAATCTCTACTGCAACTAAAAGATGAGAACTAACACCTGAAGAGATATCTTTTGAATCCAAACGTTCACTGCAAGGTCCGTAACATACGGAAATACGTGCTTGCTATTTCTTTTGCACCAAGGGAGAGAGGCATGTTTTTAAGTAGGAGTTTCATCATGGTGCTACTTTGACAAACATGTTCTTGCTGGTAACTGAAGCATCCCCCTTTTATGTAACATCTATGAAACTCTAATTATAGGAAGATATTATACCTATCTCTTCTTTCGTACTGCAGGTGTGGAAATAATTTATAAAGTTAGGAAATCCCATAGCCTAAGGGCAATTCCCCAGCTGAGTATACAGTTAACTAAACTAGATGTACTTTTACAGCCTCCAGGCACATATGGAGTGGAGACATTAGATACCTACGTGATTGGTCTTTTAAGATCAAAATCAGATGGTGTAAATCAGAGCTGGTTTTGGACAAAGACTCAGGAAACTGACATAATTCTTGGAGAACGAGTATACAGCAGGGAAACTGGTCCTATTGTTTCATACATATGAGAAGAATTCCAAAGTTGTTTTGTGAGTGTATACAAGCGTTAGTATTAAGACCACACATACATACATAAATTGTCACTCTTTCAAAAACCTCTGCTAGAGCTTTTTGGTTAAATCTGTCATCTCTTGCAGAGTCGGGCACAGAAAGCCGATGCCACTACAGAGCTCCTTAAGTCACACTAGTTTAAAAGTATATTGGACACAGGTCATCCCTCCTTACATAGAGCTTGAACGAGCAAGGAAGCGGTTAAGAAAAACGGACTTGCACTTAACGAACTGGACAGGAGAACAGTAATTATTTTGCAAGAGGGAGCTGCAAAGGTTTCCATCCAATGTATGCAGGATTAGAGACTGGTTATATGTAGCTTTAAACCCAACCTAAAGGATCTTCTCTGATAAGCCTAGAGGATCCTTTCCACAAAGCATGACAAGTCAGGCTTATCAAGGAAAAGCAGAATATATTCCTACTCTTCATCTTCTACTCGTTCACTTCAAGGGTGAAGGAGAATAGAACAACTGAACTCAAAACCATTCTAATATGCTCTGTAATGCATTGAGACAGTTTGGGACTTTCATAACACTTTCCTTCTAAACAAAAAATTCACTCTAAGCAAGTTACGGCACAAACACGAACTGCTGAATGCTCAAGTTATTCATGTGAACATAGAGAAAAAGTAGGAGAAAGTTTAATGTTTAACTTGGTGAAATCCAAGATTCAAGCATTCTGTTTCAGTGATACAAGGTATGCTAACGTACAGTTTAAAAGGTGAAATTAAATGGTCAGTAGGGCAGAATAGCTCCAGTTGACAGAGATCATTTGTCTCTAGAGGGAGTTCTGCAAATAGGTTTCGGTTGTTGACAAACTAGGCAATTAGAACACATGAGCATTATTTGCTGATTTGGAAACAAATGACAAATTGACTAATTTTATTTGCTGCCACTGAAATGTTTCAGGGAAGCAGGACTTTTCAAAGGCACTTGACTGTGTTTAAAAAGATCAAAGGGAAGAGATTAAATCAATAACCTAGAGTAACATTTGCGACTGCTTCTCCCTTTATGCCTAACCTTCATTAGTGGTTTCCTTAGAAGCTGCCGACAAGCAAGCACTAACAGCCTCGTACGAAGCGCTCAGTCGTGTGTTAGGGTCCCTCTTTGGTTTGGGAGGAGGCTGTTTCCTTGGTGATGGCAGGCTATTGCTATCGTCCATGCTGAACACAGAGTGCAGGGAGGGGGACCTGATGGATGATCCAGTCGCAGAATGTACCAAGCCGTCCACTGCCATGGGGATGGGGACGGAGCTGGAATGAAAGTGCTTAGGCGTTCGACAGCCAGCAAAGCTGTCCTCAGAGACCTTCCCGCTCTTGTCTTCAGCTCTGAAAACACAGAAAAGAGGCCCAGATGCATTATTCAAGCGATAACAATGAACCTGTTCATGCAAACATAACAACAGCTTTTTGGTAAACAATCTCACAACTCCCCTGCTGTGTCGAGGGGATGTGTGTAGTAATCACCCGACAAACAAATCCAGATCAAGCTGCTAGCTTTCTTCCATTTCCTGTTTCATGATAAATCAGGACACTGGCCCTTTTTCACACAAATGCAGCCTTCCTTAAGCAGCTTCATATTGTTGATCAGACATTCACTGAATGCATTGTTCACACTTTGATTGTTACACACAATCAAAAGCTGGATTTTCAATCTGAATGATAATTTCTGGGAAATCCATTTTAATAGAAAGTTACTGAGGCAGCAAATGCTGAGCCTTTATCATTATTTTCTAAAAAGACAACTATAAATTCTATTTAGATAATGCAAATCTTTAAAATATTAGATGACCTTTTTAACCAGCTACATTGGCTGTTTGAACAATTCCACCCAGATATCATTTTAATAATATTAATTATGATGTTACATTTAGTTATTTCAGCCACAGTTTTGGAGTTTTACTTATTCCAATTTTTTCCTTTTCTTTAGCTATTTCAAAATGTATTGAGAAATGATGTTTATCAGCTGCTTCCAACAAACTGATTTCTAACAAAAATGTCTCTAATATTTTATTCCTCCAAAAATCAAAAAGTTGAAAACATTTGAAAACAGTGGTAATGTTTAGATAGAAGATGTCTATACCATCATTTAACAAACAAATCCCTAAGCATTTGTGTTATTAAATTGTATTTCTGCATGGCAAATCACCAGCAGAGCTGGAATTCATACACAGGATACAGCCAGCTGCCCATGTAGAAAATGAAATAGCTAAAGATGAAAGCATGGTGCTCAGTGGATAATTTGTTTTCACTGTAATGTTTAATTACAGTCTTTCCTACAACGGCATTTCCTTCAATATGTAATCACTGGGATATTTGAAGCTAATTAAGCAGATGCACTGCCATTTTCAGTTTAATAAAAGTCACTGACAAAAGCAATGAAAGCAAAGGGAGTTGTTCTGGATGAAATTTAAGTTCCTATGGAAAAAATAAACATTTATATGTCCAGCAAGTTATAGACACATTCCTGCTATAGACACATACTGCAAATGCTACCTCTGCCCATTCAGGTGTCCAAGAGAAAAGAGATTAGGGGCTCAGTTCCTAGAGAAAGGCTCTCCAGCTTTTGCTGGATTTGTAAAATAGGCACTCCTAAAAACTCTGATGGGAGTTAAACAAAAAATATCTACCTATTTTTAAATAAGAGGAAAGAATCCTCCTCATAATCAGTCTATCTAGTTCAATGCTTAATCAGGATTTCTTAGCCTGGACTTTACTGTATTTTAATGCCTTCCTAGCTGTTTTTCATGCCAATGTTGAAATTTTAAGTTAGAGGAATTTTTCTTTTGTTTGTCAGGTTTGATGAAAGTTTAACTATAATCTATTTCTCTTAGAATCAAAAAATATTTCTGTAAAAAATAAATGACTCTGAGACTTGAGTGAGCTCCGGTACAGTTCAGTGTCCCCTGAATAGGCTATAAGGGGTGTCCTTAAGTTTCCAGACTTCTTTTCCTGATATACAGAAAAAAAATAGTGTCTAACAGCAATTTGGGTTAAATATACACTTAAGAATCTTCTTGTAATTCCTCAGTCATTTCAGTGACTTTGTAAGCAGGGAAGGAAGCCACTAAAACTGAATAAATGCTTTAATTCTTCACAGTAGATGTTTCCCCGTCTTACCTTTTGTGGCCTTCTTCTGGTCTGTTTCTAGCCTCTAGCTTTTCCCTGTGGTAAGCAGCATTCATCTCACTGCGGAGCCGGTCATTTTCCCGAGCAATGTCAGAAGCATTTTGAATGACCAAGGCATCATATGTTTTCAATCCCATATCCTCAGCACTCTGCAAGAAGCTTTTGATTGAGGTGACCTCTTGCTGTTTGATGCTCATCTTCTGTAGCAACCGCTGGCGAGCTAAAAATCCTCTTACAACTACCATAACAGCAGGAAAAATTATGGACCAAAGAAAGACAATTAATTAATTAGTGAATAACTTGATATTACTGTGTGTTCTGCTTTAAACATGAGCAAATAAGCTCAGTCAACTTCTCACACGAAGAAAGAAAGAAATGTGATGGCATATAAGTAACATACAAAAATGGAACTCTTTCTGTTTTCTACTGTCAGTGCTTAGAACAAAGCAGTGACAGTAAATTCATTCACAAATTTGAGCTATTGCAACTCAAAATGTTTACTTTCACTGAACGTTATTTTCTATTACCTTACAACCGAAAACTTGGATGTATGCTACAGATTGTGAAAGCATATGTTTACGCTGCAAAGGTCAAAACACCATTTATTTCAAAATAAAACTCTGAATAAATGATTGTTGCATTGAATGCAGTAGGAGTTAAATGATTATTTGCTTTTGGTCAACTTAAAAATACGCTTTAAATATTTCGGTGTACCCCAAAAAAATCAAAACAGGCACAAGATATTTTAATGACACTTGTAGACCTTTTGTTGCTCATTTCCTTTCAGAAAAAACAATTAGATTAATTTAATGCAAATTTCTCAAGTGTATCTGTCACATCATGTCTGCATTTTTCAGTTTAAACGTTTCATCTGCATTGCATCAGCTTTATGTATCTATTAGGCCTATTTTTCATACTCTTTGTCACCTTCATGTTGGGAGATTTTGGTGTATCTCCTTTAATAGCTTTCTGTATTACTTTCCTAACCATGTACATTCATTACACCAAATTCTGCTCAACCTAAATACCACCTAGTGCCCTGAATTTTCAGAAGTACCCAGCTGATCAGAAACACAAGGTACAGGGACCTCTGTTGCCACGACGAATTCAGCACTAAATTAGTCACTCCACCTGCAACAGGGTGGTATTAGTATTCTCCGAGAGTATATTTTGGCTTAGAAGGAAGTAATACGCTAGCTAAAGGCGCCTCATTTGTGTCTTGTTGGGTTTTTTTTTTGAAGTTTCACAACATCCTGATTCTTTCCAGATCTGAAATAACTGCTGTGTACCTCACAGGGAAGAACCTGGTTTAGAATAATTTACCTGTTGCCTAAAATATTGGTGATTTTCACTACATCAGCTTGCATGTATCAAAAATAGGTTGAACTTCATCATTGCTTATTACGGTTACTCTCATTCTGCTCACTGAAAGTTTTTCACAAGTGAAGTCAGTAGGCAATAGCTTGTATTAGCTGTTGGTTTGAGTCTGGGGGGAAATACTGAAAATGCTAATATTGAGACTGGAAGATAAAAAAATGCTAAAATGCATTAGGCCTTTTTAACAATGTAATTAAGTTGCAGTCTTAGGAACACTTCAGAACAACATCAAATGACAGAGTCAAACTGCATTAATCTAAAGAAAAAATGTAAACAGAGAAAAACACAATCAGTCTTCTATGAATGTAAAATGTTATTAAATAAAATCAACAGCTAAAACAGAGGGCATTGTAAAGTATTTTCTACCACCTTCTATGTCCCTGTTTAGATATCAAAAATAAGATTTTTTTCAGGGATGCTCTGTGGCCAGCTGATGAAATATAAGCAAGGTTAATGTTAACACACTAATACTGCTCCTATCCAAAATTCACTGGGTTTGGAAACATTCCAGTTGAGGTACTTTGAGATTATTTATAATGGACAACACTTTTGTACATTTTTATAATCACAGACAGCCATTCCATTTTCTATCCCTTTAGTTACATTCTACAAAATCTGACTTCTTTAAACCCTGAAACATTAATGCACTTACCCAATTTAGTTGAAAAGGAAATTAACAGTACTGTTATTTGTTAACAATTTTATGACAGGATTCACACTGGATATGTGCTTTACTGCGTCTGAATTCATAATGTTGCTGTTGCAAAGGTAATGAATACATGCATGGAACATCATCAGAGTTTACTGCTCACCAGTATGAAACATACAAAAGAGCTTAATAATATTGTTCCCTCACTTAAGTATTTTCTTTCAAATTAGCTGCTGCAGAGCAGACAGGGTATCTAGCAAATGGTTAAGCATCAAATCCTGGATGACTTTGGAAAAAAGCCTGTATTATAAAGTAACATTTCTACAAGTGTATGTATGTACTTTCACCTTGACAGAAAAAAGGGTCGGTAACACCACTAAGGCTGGGTAGGAAACGGAAATACAGAAGTGAGTCCTCTGGTAGGATTGCTGGCAGGCCTCAACGATGCAGAGTAGCCTGCTAGGACGATCCAGTAGAATTACACTCCGTACAGCTAGCTGCAGCATTTACAGACCGTACAGCTACTCTGAACTATGCACTTTCATCAAAATTGAGATGTTTTGAAGAAACATTCAACAAAGTTTTGTCAGGAAGGGTTGGCAGACGGACACCCCTCTTATCTTTTGCACACGTTTTGATGAGCTGAGTGGCTCAGGTTTTCATTAGAAGATGGACATTTCTCTACATTTCCTTCTCTGTGAGAACATTTGAAAGATATTGTCTTCAGTTCAATACAGAACAAAAAAAACCAATTTCATAATCTCAAAAACTGTTATGAAATGAAATTGTCACCTCCTAGACCTTTACTGCTCAGTTTCATCTACTACTGTATGGGTACTAAGAATGTCTTCTGAACTTGCTCCTCATTTACATAGATCTAACATAATTCTCATTTATGCAGATTAAAATAATTGAGGTTGTCACCCACAGGGCAGAGAATATCTACTTCTTCACAGTTCATCTAAGGATAAAGATCAGAATAATCAAAATTCAAGTAGACCATGGACCTGGGCTACGTGAGAAATGTATTAACTATTGTTTATACTATGTATTAAAGTTAATTCCTAATCTACATGAACTCTGATGGAAGAACTTCAGCATGATGGACTTTCTTACAGGTACAAACAATTTTCTCAGTGATGCAATAAGGTCAATACTTTCCATATGTAGTTCTCATACCTATGAAAAAAATATGACAAAGTCCCTAGGTCAAAGACCCATTTTTAAATAAAAAAAGTTTCTACACGTGCTTTCTCTTTAGTTTGACCCCTTTCTTTGCCTGCGTAAGTTAACTTTCAGGATAATAAAAAAAGACTTATCTGGTTTGGTTTGGTTTGATTTGGTTTTGCCCAGATTTGCAGAATAAGGTTAAAAACAGTTAATAATAATTTTGGACAAGACCTGTTTTCCCTTTGAGTAGTCCTTATATAGGTATATGATACTAAATTTTTAGCCTGATACAGAAGTTATTGACTAATTTTGCTATTAGTCAATACATTATCAAGAGAAATTTATCTTCCAAAGCCCTCTGGATGTAAAGGATGAGGGGAGAAAAATGTGGATATGCAGCAGGACTGATATCATTGCTCACTAAGCATGACCATCCCAGTTTAAAAGTCTGTGGGTCACAATTTTAGAATCACACAAGCACAGTGCACAGGTACAGGTATCCTCACTCCCAGTCTGCCACACCTCTTTGGCATGCTAATTATGAAAGTTTGTAATTGTACCTGTTTGCAAAGAGCAGCTTATTTCATGAGCTAGCATAGTCAAGTGGTTGTCTAGCTACACCTTGTTCATACAAGTTCTTGATTTTCTCAGGTTTCTCAGACCATAAAAAAAAATGCAGATGTGTGATTACTTTGATAAAAGCTTTGAACACATAGTTTTGGTGGATATGACTTTTCAAGTTAGCCTAATTAAGGAGGGCTAGAAGCAAAACAAAAGAAATATTGTTGTAAGGAACCAATAAGACCAGTTATCTTCATTCTTCAGGCAGGGTTTGGCAGACATCTGTTCTCTTACCTCTGCACAACATGGACATATCTGAGGATGTTTTACATTTTGGTGTAGGGTTATATTAAAGCACTCCATTTTCAAATTGGATTCTGAAAGGCAAACATTTCCTTTCTTTGATAAGTCACCACGAGAAGGGAAAGAGGATAAATCACTATTGTGTTTCTAATGTGAATACAACAGGGTGATTTGCACAAAAAATCGGGCACAAGTTATACACTCAGCTGAACTGTGGCCTGTGTTAACTGTCACTCTCTCTTCCTGAACTGCCATGATTTTGATTCCACTTGCTTCAAGTTTTCGCTTGGTTTCCTCTTTTTCACTATACCCTTACAGTGAAGGAAAGATAGTTAAAATGAAAGGGGTTTATACATTCTTAAGTTTGCAATAATACGTATCTGACTGAAAAAAACTCGAAGATAAATCTTTGTCTTTTCAATTTCCTTTAAAAAGGTGATAATGGGAGTTGTTGCAGACATCAGCCAATTAAGTAAATAATGCACTGTATTAAGGAAGCATCTTCTAACAAAGCAATATTCACATTTTCAGCAGTTACTTGAGATTTTGATAGGAAATGGAACAGAAGTAACAGGAAATCAGGAGGCAGTGGATAATACCTCCTTTTAAAAATGTGCCAAAAAATGTCAGTGTGACCTTAGTAAAAATGCAGGCATAAAGGGGGGGGAAATGCCTAAACAAAAAAAAATGAGGACTGTCAAATATGAAAGCTGTAAGACAAGGGGAAAAATAAAGACAACTAAACATATTAAATCATTAGCTTTATATTCACTATTCACTGTGGATATATTTGAGCAGATAGCTATTTTGTATTACTGCTACTCTATTTGATTTGCAACAAGAAGTTAAAGGTGATATTAATGCCTTGAGAAATCACTGAACATAATTTAAAAAGAAAATATTCAAGTTTTCCTAAGTTTTAATTACAGCCAACAGTTTCACAGACAGAAAGTGCAAGCATCATCAAAGTTAGTATCATTTTAAGAAATCTGTATCACTAGTTAGCTGGAAAAATGTCTGCAGGGAAATGTATAAAATACAACTACTCAAAGAGGAGAAAAATTTTTTTTGTTATGCAATATTCTGCTCAGTGTATAAAATGACAGCTCAGGAATATTTTTCTGTAATTGTTACCTTTTTGGCAGGTTATAATTTTTTTCTGAAGCTGAAGGCACAAATCATTGAGATGGTCAGCTTGCCAGTACTTCAGAAACACTTTTCGGACTCCTATCTAGAATACAAACAGCAGGGAAACCTTCACCATCAACAAAAAAGGCCAAAACGATGACAGGTAAATAACTATAATATGTATACAATCCAGCTAAGGGTTGAGATGAGATCTGCAATTTAAGGACAGTACAATGCCAATATACGTACAGAGAGGTAGTATCACTTGGTTGAATAAAAGCTGTGTTTGGAAAAGATGAGTAAGTGGTCAGATACACACTACCCCTGCAGTTCCAAAAGCATCCAGAGAAGATACAAAAATCTTCAAGTTAAGTAAAAGTTAAAAAAAAACCCAAAATATTCTGAATGTAATTATGCTAATTTATTAGACAAGGTAATAGAAAATAAGCTTTAGCTTTTCTAAAACAGGGGGATGTTGGCAAGGAGAAAGGTGACAAGCCATATAACCGTGTGGAGCAGAAAATGGCAACAGATAGCTGCCATCTGTGGAACAGGAAGAATTTAGACTGAGTTGGAGGGTGGGAAAAACTCACTGCTATTAGTGAGAATGATTCCTAATGTCCAGTAAAATCAGGAATTGTAGTTCCCAGGCTTGCCTGCTGAAGCTGTGCCGCAGGTCTCCTTTTAGAATCACGCCTAAGAAGTCACAGGGAGAGGGACTCCTTTGTAAAAAATACTCTCCTAAGTATTGATTAAGTGTATGCGCTTATTTTCCTGCTGACTAATTGCTTGATTTAACTCATTTAGTTCTCGGGGGTCGTAATAACAATCATTAGATGTTCTTCCCCTTTACAGAAAAAATTAGCTAGTTAGACCAAAAGAAAACACATTCCTTTTGATACCTTCTGAACATGCTGAAACAATCCTTAAAATTTCTTTTCTGTATAATCTTCAAAAGCATTCCTTTCTAATAGCCTTACAAAAATCCCCAAACCACACACAACCTAGCTACTCTAAAAACAGTACGTAACTAAAAAAAAAGGATAAAAATGACTTTTCTTCTACCATCTTCTTCCCAGGAATCCTGGAGAAGAAACTTTCCTTCACTTTCTGGAAATAAAAGGACCAGTCCCAGAGAACTGTGCTATTCAGTGAAGAATATAGCTTCTGTTTAGCTATTAGTTTTGTATGGCTAATAGGCATACTGATTAATTAATACATCTGGCTGAAATTGAAGAAATTAATTCAAACTTTTTTTTGTCTGCAGCTCACAAGCTCATTCTCTTCTCCTTGCACCACCCTGCTCTACTGTTCTGTTTTTCAGTGTAGATCTGGGAGACAGGTATCAGCAGGGAGATTGTCACATCCTTTCAACTAACTATTTTTTAAACCAAACACTGTTGCCAGATGAATACCACCAGTAGTGATGAACTACAGAAAGCCAGGACATACACACCATGTCTAAACTCCATTAAAAAAAAAATCAGAAATGATTGGGGCACATTTTTGTCCCTTGGCTTCCCTCCTCTCTAGAGAAAAGCTATTTCGAAGCAAATGTTTTAAAAAGTCTCTAATTTTGACGTTTGAACAGACAGACGATGACGGTGCAACTCTTAGTCAAAATCAGATGCACTCAAATGGCAAAATTACAATGCTCTCTAAATTTTTTTTCCTTTAGTATCTCTTTTCCCAATAAGTAGGCTTTTTTGTTTTATTGCAAAGTGTGTGAAGGCAAGGTGATACAAAACACATTTTACTTGTCTTGCTATTGTAGAAACTCATAAATAGGGAATTGCCTTTCTTTGCATAGTGAAAAATGCCTGGAACAGCTATTTTAGACAACTGTGCAGCTACAGAAATACTAGTATAGCTTAGCTATTCCAGAGCAGCTCCTCTATTCAGACCATCTAGTCTGGCATACTCCTTCTGCTTACAAATTGTAGTTATTATTCCAAAACAATATTACCTTTTCCTAGATCCTATTTCTACAATGGTAGCTACTCCAGTAAAATCATAGAATCATAGATTAGTTCAGGTTGGAAGGGACTTTTGAAGCTCATCTTGTCCAACACCCCTGCAACAATGTCTTTGTATTTACTTAATAGATTATCTCAAGTGATGCCTTCCAGTTTTTAACTTCATATTAACCTGAGGCAATCTCACTGAGATCTCATTGTGCTGTTATATGCTGCTGTTAGGGAGATACTCTCATCCTAATTTTCTTGACCTGTGACTTCCAACAAAAATTTTCACTTTCCTTCTTGTGCTTTCAAAATTCTCTCTTTGCCTGTTTGTCTTAGCCCTGTGACTTCCTTCTTCATCCATTATCTGTTCTGGAATCTGTTTCTTTACAAGGGCTTGCTAAATTTCCTTAGGAATCTTTCCTTTTGTCCCCACTTCTTTTCCTCCTTGTTTCATCAAAAAGTTCTAGGAAAAAGAGGTCAACGGCTTTCTTCTTCAGTTTAAATTTGCTTATCTTTTAGGCATCTAATCCTATACCATGAACAAGCAAACTTTTCATGTTTTCCCAGCAAACCATGTCAATTTTGTCCTCTCTTCCCATGAAGTATTCTGTTTTCATGCCTTCAGCTTTCCCCCAGGATACCAGAACTTCACCCTGACTCCTTCCACCACATCCACTCTGTCACTGAACCCTGCAAATTCTGTAATACTTGCGCATCAAACATCCATCTTGTCAAAACACAAATTGAAGTTTCCTTATTACTAGCTTTGGCTACTAACCCCTCCATCTTCCTGCTCACATCACCTTAAATCCAGAATACTTCTAGAAGAATAACTGAATTATTATTCATATGGTTAACTGTAATTAAATTATCATGTAGTTATTATAATTACCATTAGTATCTCAGTAGCTCTCAGACAACCAAAGCCGGGACACCAACATTTAATAAAATCACATTCTTCTGCTATGATTACATTTTCTCTTTATACTCCACTTCTCCTTTTCACAAACCCTCTGCATCACATTAGAGCCTTTTATTCCCCCTCTGTCTCAGGCCTATGCCAAATCATCCACATTTTCCTCGTTTCTGCCTCTTTCCCTATATTCCTCAAAATTCTTGTTTCTCCCCTTACTTCCTCACTGGAAGTGTCCAGGATATTCCTGTCTACTAGGGCAATATTATGGTATTTTGACAGTAGAAAAGAGGATGAAAAGTTACATTTTGAAACTTTGAAAAAGCCCTGATTACCTGCAATGCCCGTGGCAAAATTATCAACCCCATTCTCATTTATTCTCATAATTCACATCTAGTCCAAACTTCAAATGTGTAACTTCACTAAAAATTGAGTTGCAATTTATTTTGCAGTGTGCAGTCACAAAAACATGGTCAAAACAACTGCTCAAGCTTACGGTCAGTGTAGCTACACATGTCTGGTATTGCAGAGTCACAAAGCCAGCTAGATGACATGCAAAGCATTAGCACTCTTTTCTCCCATCCTACACCCTAGGAACAATACAAATGGAGTTATTGTGGCAGCACTTACGCTAAGCACTTCATTAGCAGAAGCCTGCTATAATTTTTAAGTGAGTGAAGAAATACAAAATGTCAATACAAATTCATTTTTACATTCAGATAAAAGCTATTTATAGATTTTTACATCATATGCTAGGCCTGTTGAGAGCAGAGCTCTAGACAGAAGGATGTATAGAAGAAACTGCTATAACACATTTGATTACGTTAGTACGGCTGGAGATCTGTGTTGCTCAGTCTTTGAACTAAATCTGATACCTTCTAAAGCTGACCGAGAACAAGCTAGTCTCACTGCTCTCTGTACAGTTCTAGTGTTCAGTGAAAGCAATAATGCTGAAAAATGTTGGAATTTCCTATGCCAGATAACAAAACAGTTATTGAGGCTGCCACCTGTCTTCTCTCTAATCACAAAATGTTTCCTGCCTGCCTAGGGGAAAAAAAGGTTAAAATGTTCTTCCACTAAAGTACTCAATTTTCAATACTTTCTGGACTACAAAGTGCTCTCATCTGAGTCTGAAATTTTAATGTCATTCAGACTCCTGTAAAAGTAAACCATCTGTGAATTACAGTCACAGTTATTTTAATTAGAAAAGCATTAGGGTTTTAAATGTTATTTTTCAAAATGACACATTTTTTAAAGATTAAGTAAAATTGTCATTGATGACTACCAAAGCTCCAATTACAGCTACAGGACTCCTTTTTATTTTTTTTCCCTGGGAAGAAGAAGAAAGAATGGGAGGGAGCTGTTCTTGCTCTTTCTTCTTCTTTTTTTTTTTTATTATTACAGAAATGGTGTAGGATGTAGAAGTACAGACATTCAAAACTATGGAATGGATGCTGAGATGGTGTGTAGGTGGCACGGAGGCAGTATTAGCTCATACTTAATAGGTGTCAAGGGAATCTGTAAAGCTGTTCTTCCGTCTAAAAAAGGAAATTTGTGGGAGTGCTGTGTGTTTCTGGCAGTACTTTCAAAATAGCTACCTACAAAAGACAGAGAACTATAATCTAATGATATTTTACACAATGACACACATTTTCACAGTGCATTAATGAAATGTAGAAAAAAGCTTAAAACTATTGTAAAATGTGTCTTTTGCAGTGTACATGTCTGCAAAAATATTATAACGACAAACACATTTACAGGTTACTGATCTTTTACATGGACTGAAATTTTTTTTTTAATGTGACTCTCTCTATTTGTTAGCTTTTCTTCACACATTTTAAGACTCCTCCTTTGTCTTCGACAAACTACAGACCTTGCACCATGGTGCATACTGAACAAACCCATAGTTTAGCATCGCTCATGTATGGCCTTAATGTAAAGTATGCAAGTAGTCCAGTATTCATACAGGTGACATTAAGCATTTACGCAAGCACTTGTCAGGAGCTGGACTTAAGGGAGAAAAACTGTCATTCAGGTCTCTGGGAAAGGACAGAAAAATGGTCGTTCCTTTTCCAAAAACTGTACAAAACTCATAGCTCTGCATTTGTGAAGCAACGAAAAGGACTGCCCTAAGGGAAAGGGAATCAGGAAATATAACATGCATGTAAGAAATACTCAGTGCAGGAAACCCTACTCCAGTTTTATCTCATGGGATCTCTGTACTTACTGGACCTATCATTCTAGTCTTTCAAAATTTCAGAAATAGACACAGCACCAAAAGAAACAATATGAAAGTGTCTCTCCGTGTGAACTGAGAAATATACGCAACAGGCAACAGCAACGGCAGGGAAAGTAAACCCTGAGGTAGGAGACTGGAAAACTAAACACACACAAATAAGCAATGAACACCGGGACCGAGTATGAAGTGAAGTATCTAGAAAAGAAAAAAAGGAGAAAAAAACAAAAGAGAAGTGTCAAGAGAGATACAAATGCAAGTCAGGCGGGGGGTAGGAGGAAGGAGGGAAGAGAGGGAGGAAGAGAGAGGTGGAGAGAGAAAAAGATGGAATCCAGATTTGAGAGACTGAGAGATATGGATGCAAAAGATATCAGAAAGAAAGTAAAGAGTTTGCAAGACTAGTAATCATAAGGCAACCCTGAAAGGTGGACGGAGAGAGGGAGGAATATATTCCAGAAGGAAAAAAAGATAGAAATTGAAACCAAAAATAGACCTCTGTGTTGAAAGACTGAGAGCTTGTGAGAGTTCTGAGGTCCAAGTGAACCATCCATCCTATTCTCTGTCCTAGGACGGACTTCTGTTGTGTGGCACAAAATAGTTGCTGAGAAAGCTTACAGATGGTGGCTGGAGCAGGCCAGCCTTTGGTAGTACTGGTGAGGTCCACTCTGTGTTGATTACTGCTACTAGCAAACTATTTCCAAAAATATAATGGGATGATATAACGGGACAAAGTAATTTTGCTGACATAATTCAAAGTATGAGGGAAATATAGACACTGGTGTTTAACCATTTACTGTCCATCTGGAAACTCCTTCTGAGATTTTTTTTTTAAATATGATCTTCACAATTTTATTAATTTTAAAATTGCCTAAAAGAAAATTGACTCTTAAAATAAGATATTCAAAACAGAAAAGAATATTGACATCCAGCACATTTAAAATTACTAATTGATAAATAAACTGGCATACAGTTTATGAGTACTCAAAGTTATCCTATTCAAGGGGAAAAAAAGAGTTAAGAATCCCTTATACATTACTTTGCTTGCAAAGTACTCTAGTGATCTATTATAGTGTGTACAAAGTAACATGTATTTCAATATAGCATAACCACTTTCATATTAAGCCAAAATAAACAGTTCTGTTTAAAAAATCACTTAAAAGTCTCTCTGAACTAAGCACACAATTTGTATACGTATGATTTCATATACTTCTGCTCATTTCTCTGATTTAATCATATGTCACTTACATGCTATACTCGTCTATTTAATCATAAATATATTTTTCCCAGAAAGGACTCGTGGATGCTAATCTAGTATATTAATACATTGAAATAAAAAAAATACTTACAGACAGCTGTATCAAATCCAATAAATGAAACACCTGTAGGTCAATAATGAAATATGGTTCTCATTGTGACTGGTAAGAACTGTAGATGAGATTCTTCATTTTCTTTCTGCAGTTCTAGAAGTGCTAGAAGAATTTAAAATCTCTAGACGGACTTCTGGGATTTCCCTTCGTTGATGACTTATTTTCTGTTTTAACATTCTTTTTGAGTGGAAGAATTTTAATAATTCAGCTCCACACTGGCAAGGATGATTTCTCCAGAAACACTGAAGGCTCCTGAAACAACTCTAGCAGTGTCTGCAGCTGTAAAAATGTGAACTGTCACCAACAATGTCTATCTCATGCAACTACTGATTTTGGTTTGGAGTTTCATAAAAAAATTCGAACTGACTTCCCTGTACTGCTTATTTCAGCACCAAGATGTGTGGTGTGGTCGACACGCTGGAGGGAAGGGATGCCATCCACAGGGACCGTAACAGGCTTGAGAGATGGGCCTGTGCGACCCCCATGAAGTTCAACAAGGCCAAATGCAAGGTCCTGCACACGGGTCAGGGCAATCCCAAGCACAAACACAGGCTGGGCGGAGACTGGATTGAGAGCAGCCCTGCCGAGAAGGACTTGAGGGTGCTGGTTGACAAGAAGCTCAATGTGACCTGGCAATGAGCGCTCACAGCCCAGAGAGCCAACCATATCCTGGGCTGCATCAAGAGAAGTGTGGCCAGCAGGACAAGGGAGGTGATTCTGCCCCTCTATCCTGCTCTGGTGAGACCCCACCTGGAGTCCTGCATCCAGCTGTGGAGCTCTGAGCACAGGCAAGACATGGACCTGGTGGAGCAGGTCCAGAGGAGGCCACAAAAATGGTCAGAGGGCTGGAGTACCTCTCCTATGACGAAAGGCTGAGAGAGTTGGGGCTGTTCAGCCTGGAGAAGAGAAGGCTCCAGGGAGACCTTATTGCAGCATTTCAGTACTTAAAGGAGCTTTTAACAAAGATAGGGACAGACTTTTTAGTAGGGCCTCTTGTGATAGGACAAGGGGTAATGGTTTTAAACTAAAAGAGGGTAGATTTAGACAAGATATAAGGAAGAAGTTCTTCACTTAGAGTGTGGTGAGGCACTGGGACAGATTGCCCAGAGAAGTTGTGGATTCCCCCTCCTTGGCAGTGTTCAAGGCCAGGTTGAATGGGGCTTTGAGCAACCTGATTTAGTGGAAGGTGTCCCTGCCCATGACACAGGGGTTGGAACTGGATGACCTTTAAAGGTCCCTTCCAACCCAAACCATTCGATGATTCTGTGATCCTATATTTGATGAGTTAAGACTTAAGGCTTGTCGCACTCTTTCCGAAAAGTGATCTCTTGTGTTCAGAATTCATGGCTACTGATAAGAAAGAATCATTGTGGATTAGAAGGAAGCTAAAAATTGGAAAGATAAAGTAAGACAAAGCTTCTATTAGACATTTTTAAGGATTCCTATCTTGTAACTAGACAAACATTTCTAGCAGTCAAAGGCTGAAAGAGTCACTTTTAGTGAAGTCTGGCCTTTGCTTGTATTTAACAGCTGCACTGTATAGCAAAAGCAAATTAAATTTATGTTTTGTTTTACTTCTGGTATAACACAAGTTGTGTGCATTTTGGCAAGCTCCATCTGAAGTAACTGAGAAGGGTTAATTGCAGACCAGTGACCTTAGCTAAACAAAATGTAAAGCTCCGAGTTTTGATTAGAACCCTCAGTAAGCTATGAGCTAAGTCTCCTTTACTGAATTTATGTTTTCAAGCTTAGCAGTGTGAGGAATGATAATCCAAACAAGTGAAAGTTTCCTTATGTCAGTAAAAAAAGCCAAGGACTGTTTGTGCCTTGCACTTCTCCCAAAGCAGGATAATGCTTGCAAGCTAGTCATGCTATTGGTGTCGTAGGCTTTGCTTAGTTAATACATCACTGCGTAACAATAAATGAACACAGCACTGAAAATGTGAACTTCCTAGTGTAAAAGCCTTCAGATGTTCTGGAGGGCAGGAGAGTCTTCTGCTTTACACAGAGCAGCCAGTACTTCCACTTAGTTTGACTCTAAACTTACTACATATCATCTTGCTCTTTCTAACATTAATAGCAAAACTCTCACTGACTTCTCCAGGGGTTAAACAGGTCTATTACTTTCACTCTGTCTGGAGTAGGAATGCTTTGTTTTGATTTAGAAACCTGATTTTCTCTTACATCGGGTGTGCTTAAAAATCACAGCAAGTAGCTAAGCTTGTCATGATCAAGTATATATTTAAGCTGAAATAACACCTTATCTAGGCTGTGCACAGAGTTACGATGCAAAAACTGCCTTTCATTAATAGCTCTGTACTTTTATAATTTCAGTAGTTAAGCTAAGTGCATGACTGAAACTGCATAGTATGCCAGCTCCAGTGAAACAGCTATTTTATTGTCCTAGGTTAGTTATCTCTAGCTCCACTTACCCAAGTAACAGCAACATTTCATAAATCTATCAACACTTCCCTAATAAATACTTTCTTCTAACACAGAAGCTGCTAAATTGAGCACCAGACATTGGCTAGCTGATAGTGTTTGCTCTTATGCCTTACTAAACAGTAGAAAATAAACAAAAATTGGATTCTGGTATTGGATCTTCTGCACTTGTTCTCCATTTTCAAACAGACTGCAGTACTTACAAGAGGAGAAAGAACTTGTTCTGTGAGTAGGCTCTGGGTTTGTTGTTTTGTCGGTTAATAAAACACTCTCCAAACACAACTTACGTAAGAAAGAAAAGATAAATCGTCAAGTAAGAAATAAATATGAAGGAACCATTTTCTTTACTAATTTTTGGAGTCTCACTCAGAGATTTACTTTCACCTACCCCAAATTAATATCACCTTTCACAAACTAGGATAGTGAAGGTACATTACCAGAAGTAGGTTAAATAGTGTCATCCAGATTCACTCAACTATAAAGTCCAGATCTTTATTTTTCTCCCTCTGCTGTGGAGTTTATTGGCCACCTCATCCTTTGCTGATGACATATAAGCAGGAGGTTGATTTCAGATGTGTGTTGCTTTCTCCTAAACTTCATCACCTTTGATGCCGATATTTTAGCTATCTATTTTTCTGGTCAATTTATCTACCTCAATCTGCAACAGCTCTTCAGGGAAGTGCAGGCAACAGTGCTGGGGAAGACATTTTTTGACTTTTTCATGAACCCCTGCATCAAATAGATTTTCAGTTCCAGCAGTGACTCATTTGAAGTAGTTACTGCTGGCAACAGTGGCTGAATAAACTAGTTATATGTGTAACCCCCTACTTCTTGGATGATTTTTAGTGATGTACTACAGATGACTCCTTTCCTCTGGCTTTGCTAGCAGACATCATCCCGGGTTCCTAATTTCTCTTTTCCTTCCCTTTCTTCCCCCTCCTTCTCCCTTTTACTTTTTTTCTTCTTTTTCAGAGGCCTCTCCTGTAAAAGCAGAGAGAAGGGCACCCATGACAACTGCAGATTGTATAAGCTTCCTCATTTAGATTGTTATTTAAAGTTCAACTTTCATGATTAGTCAAGTGAATCAAAAAGATAATTGAGAGAGAGAGATTATGTGTCACAGACATTAGTCACTACTGCTGATAGCTGGGTGTATGTTTTTTTATCACCTATATAAAACATGTTGGTGTAAAACTTGTATTCACTGGGCACTTGTCTGTAAGAATTTGTCTGGACTTAGAACGAATTTTCTCCTAGATTTTTCTTCCACGATTATCATCTTTCCATCTATTTGTCATAGTTCTCTGTGGCTTGAAGAAAGCGTAAGGAGAAAGTCACTCATTTTTTCAGACCTTGTTCCTTTCAGCTTGGGCTGTTGCCATGTACTTCTTAGTCACTGAGTGACAACGGTATAACCTAGTTTTGCATACCTGACTTTTCCTGGTGTTAATGAGATTCTGGAGTCAGAACCCCTAAAATCTGTTGGAGATTGCAAGCTTCAGTCCCCTGCATGACAGAGGGATTCTGTTTTGCAATTTTCTTTTTACGTTTTTGTCTTTTAAGGGTTCAGGTTTGTTTTTAAACACCAATCACTACAGAATCACTATTCTGGAGCTGTAGGCTTTCACTGATGGCCAATTCCTTTTTTTTGCGTTATAATGCTGTTACTGGCTCCTGGGGAAATAAACACCATAGGCACCATGCTCTGTGTTTTGTGACTAGAGCACAATATGCAATCCCTGTTACACAGCTTTTGCCCAATGTCGAGCTTATAGCCCCACACAAGTTCTGAAGGTTAGTGGTACTCTCATCTCCAGGTACTTGTAAGTGAAATTACAGATTCTAGATATTAATGACTGTTTTCTATAGGGAACCTTGTGTCAAGGATGCAGAAAATACACCAGAGCTAATTTAAGAAACCTGCGTAGGGAAAGAAGTCTATTTTAATATTGTTATCTTTTTTAGGGTCCTTCCTTTGCTCTTTGCTATTGAGGGAATGGGGCTATACATGCCCACTACTTACTTTAGTGACTAAAAAGAGACTTCAACATTATTTCGACCAAAGAAAAATCTTGTGTGTCCAACTGCAGATAATCATGCATGTGTGCTCCCAGCTTAGTGGGGGGCTACTTTTTTTCCTGTTATAACTAAGGAATCTGGGCCACTGAGAAACACCCACAGCACAAAGTGCAAACATAGTCCTTGTTCTTCGTAAACAGTTACAGAAACTTTTTCTGGGCTTCATAATGCTTAGAGGTCATACAGGAATTAGAAGACCTATATTAATCCCTTCCTTTAAACTATTCTCAAAGAAGCCTCTAGGAGTGCCATAGCCACTGTCCAGTCCCCAGACTTCATACCTGTCCCTGACACAGGTCTGGATGCTCTCTTGCAGAACAGATTTCAGTCTTCCTAGGCTGGTAAAAGACCTTAATCTGAAGCTCACGCCACCTGGGAGAATGCTCTACAGATTAAGTCAAAGAAAGGTTCCTTTCTGTACAATAGTTTATGTAGTGTGCAGGGAAACACTGTTTTCTTTAGAAATTGCATATATTAAATAAATCACTCCTGATCAATTACAAAGGAGATGATTGAGTACTCTGGACAAATGGAGACACCCATCTTGCAATCCTCATGCTGGTGAGGATTAACGAGGATATAAATAGGGTAAGGAGATGGGATAGGAAGTTGAGAGCTTCCTGTTCAGTATTCGGCTTATCATTTTTTATTTTACTTGATGTATAGCAATCCTAGATACTTTGGTCTATCTCTGAATCAGCATGCTGGCACCTACAAAGGCACTGACTGGACGGGAAGTCCTAAGAAGCTGTTTTGGGTCTCCTCTGTTATGACATTATAGCATTTAGTCTAGGATTTTACATAAAGGAAATGTGTAGGGTTTTTTGTAATTCAGAAATCACTCAACCATTAAAATATGTACACCAGGTATCTTTAAAAACCTGGATACAAATTTATATAGTACACATGCTTAATTGAAATATTTTCCTTCCCACAAGAATAGACTGATTTTTTGACACAATGTTCACAGCTACTCATATGGTAGAAAACTCAGAAAATCAGTTTGATTCTATCCCAAAGCATATATTAAATGTCAAAGGAATATACTGCTGCAAAGGATCGGGTGGCTTGCCACAATGGAAATGACTCAGCTAGCTTGTTTAAAGAATGATATTTTAATTGCTTTGTAGATCACAAACCTGCCAGCCTTGTAATTTACACTGCTGAAGAACAAGACGACATCTCTCCTTGGCAGACAACTTCTTCTCTCCTGCTGCTGTATCAGCCAAATCTTTATACCTAGAAAAATCAGCAGAAGTAGAGTTACTCTAGTGTTGACCTGACTGACGTCTTTGCAGACATTGTCAGTTTTCCTTTGACTCTCAAATCTTTAATATCTGAACTGGAAGCTTACGATTCTGGTAAGGGTGAAGAAAACAGGAAGGCGAATCACTTTAAATCTCTTTTCCTATTAGACATGTCCTTGGTTAACAACAGTGTGGGATAAGCAATGCCTAAAACCCAGATTTGCTTCCTGTCAGTTCTTTGGATGCCTCACTGAAAATCAATGCAGAAAGAATGCAAAGCCTCACCATCTTATGTCACTGGTACTGAACTGGGTCACTGAAAGGAGGGAAATATTTTTTCAGTATGTGTCATATGACATATGCCTATTAAGGAGTAATTCATAAGAAAGTGACATTGATAAAAATGTTTTCCATCAGTGTGAAATATTTTTTTCTTCATTGTGAACAAAAAGTCTTTGGACTTTAAAGAACTTGATCAGTTTATACTATTGGAAAGAAGATCAAGAGAAGACGATTACAGCATCGAGTACCTTCAAAGACAGAAAATGCTAGATATTAAAGGGCTCTTTGATGTACCAGGTAAAAGAACTAATGTAGGAAACTTATGTCATACAAAGTCAAATAAAGTATAAAATTCAAATTTTAGCTGTGGACTTATTACAACATGTAACCAAAGAAAGTGATGAATTTCAAACATCTTGATGCTTCATATTATTACTATACTTTATTGAAGGTATTCCTCCATCTAGATCTGACTGTATGAAATGAGCGGGAATGCTTTTCCATTACAAAAAGCCAGTTTTTGAAAAGGAAAGATTTTGCAAATGTGTCACTTTTGATTAAACTCCCAATGAAACAGAGGTAAGCTTTGAAGTTTGCATGCTAACTACATTTCCTGACATTTTATTTATTTCGTTCTTTGACAACTGAATTCACCTGTAGCTCTGGTGCAGCCCAAAACTGTGCTGTCCTGGGACCACTCACACAGACCATTGCAGGCAAAGCTGCAGAGCTGCAATGGCACCAGGGACATCAATGGTCCCAGGAGCTGGAACAACATCTGCAGCTCTGAGGCCAGATCTCACCCAGACTTCTAGTTTCCTGGAGTTGCACAGACCCTTGGAAATCTCAGCTCCTGCAGTCTGGAAATGTTCTCTGGTCTGGTAGCATTCCTGCTGAGGACTCCATGGCTAAATCTATGCTCGTAAATGAAATGTGAGAGGGATTATTTCGCTGGCATAGAAGCCATCTGGCAAAAACCCATCCTGTCTATTTATTAAGTATTCCACTATGTTCTGTTAAACTCTTGCCACCTTCCAACAGAGTGTAGCCGCATATAAGCTGCCTCCTGGAACTGGTCACTAGCCTCTCTTAATTCCCAAATTGTGCCCAGGAATCGTTTGGAGGAATGCTGGTTGGAAGGGTTCTAAACTTCACCAAAGATCCTTTTAGTTAGTCTAACACTCCAGATTAGCAGTAGAAAACTGTGGATCCTACTTTCCAAATAGCTCAACTAGCTGTATGGTCACGGAGACATTTGCTTTATGCATGGCTTGTTTCCATACTTCTATCAACTGGATTTTCTTAGAAATCATGCAGAATCAGAGGTGTTAGAGAGACAACTGCTGGAAAGCTTAGCAAATGCTGATTGAAACAAAGATGATTCAGCATTGACTCACAATGCATGAAGAAACGACTGTAAAAGTGGTCCGTGTGAAACTCACTCACTGCAGAAACTCAAAGAAATAAATTTAATTCCTGAAGCAGAGCCAAATTAAAATTTAAAAGGTTGGAGTTCCAAGATTGAATCAGATTTACTTTAGATCCATGCAAATCACAAACTCAAAACAAGGATAACCAAACATTCTTTACAATCTGTATCGTACAGGAGGACAGACAAAAATGATACCCTGTTTTTCCCCAATCTTGAAAGTCTCTGAAATTCCATCTCACTATCCTAGAAGTCTAATCAGAGTTCACAATTCCCTTCTACTTCTTAAAGCAAGCTGCATCTTAGAAAAAGAGAACAGGCTAATGGCTGTTGTAGCAGAGAAAGAGCTAACTATGGAAATTTCACTTCCCATTTCTGCCACAAACTTCTGCAAATAAAGCAAGTCATTTGGAAGATGATCTACCTCTCCATATGCTAGCCACTGAAAAGTTACAGCCCTAGTCTGAGTTAGTAATCTAGTTCTCCCAGCAGTCTGTGAATCTAGATATTTCCATAGGGTGACTTGTTTTATGCATCCTAGACATTTTTCTTAAAATGAGAAGAGATTGCCCTCTGGAGGTGTTTTTCTCTGCTGACCATAGATGGACTCAGAAGAGAAGTCCAGGCCGGATGCTTGCATTTTGGGTGGCTGAGAAGAATCTCACCCTTAGGTCTACCTCTCTGGCTGACTTACTCATCTGCAGAGTAATAACCGAGGGACTAACAAAACTTCCTTAGTTCTCCTATCTATCTTGTTCAAACATGCTGGCACCTAGGAGGGAAAAGCATCCTGCTTAATGATACTGCCCTGGTATCACCATCTTCCATCTCAGGTCAATCACTTTAATCTTGTATAGTGTTGCTTAAAGAAAAACAACAAAGAATGTGTGGCTATTTTTCAGCCACAATAGTTCGTTGATTCAATTCTCAGCCCAGTTGTGCAAATACTAGTGTTTACACTAGAGAAGTAATGGGAATGGGTAAGTGGGAATGAACAGACCACACCTGCTGGTGGCAGCCCAAATTTGTCCTGGACACAGGTGGTGGTGTAATCATAAGCATATTTGATTTTTTTGTATCTTTTTTTAAATGAGTTGAAATATTTAAACTTCATTTTATTTTGTTTTTTTTTTTTGGGGAGACAACCTAACACCCATAGGCTTGACTTACGGACTTTTTTGTAATTTAAACTTGCGATTACCGTCAGTAAAAAATTGTATTAAAAAGGAAGAAAAACAAAATTGACAATAAACTAAGACATACAATAGAAATAAAAACTTATAAGTGATGCATTATTAACAAAATGCAAAATGACATATCTTTAGTGTATCAAATACTTTCTACTGTGAACTGAGCTTTTGTTACGATGTAGACACAATAATTTAATGCCCTGTTAAATTTAACCCCTTTATGATCTCAAGAATAGCAAAAGAACTGCCTATTTTTCAAATTTACTGTATCACAGAAAATAGTAATAAAAATACTGAATTTATGGTGCAGGCTTGTACAGATAAACTTGAGTCACTTGAAGACTACATGGCTTGCTTCTGGAGAAATGTAATCTCAAGAGTGCTTGAAACTTTTCCTTACCAGAGAACTATTCCCCCACCACTGCAGCCTTGGTTCACTCTGAAGTGAATCAACAAACCCAATTAAATATCAGGCTTTTTCTCATTGACAGGTCATACATTTTGCCCCAAGTAAATAATGCAGAGTGTATTTGTAAGGCTTTAGAGAGGATCCTGAGGAATCCTGTAGCATACTTAGTGCTCCCTTGCTAAACAAGTCTTTAATCAGGTAAAAAACACTTCTGCTAAACTTGGATGAGTTAGCTGTCTATACTTTCTCAAGAGTCAGCAGAAGGCACTGTTCAGGTGTCATATACCCTACTCTAATATCAATGCTTAAAAAACGTCAGATGAGTTGTGCACTGTAAGACCCCCATTTCTTTCCATTGAGTACAGTCTATGCTCTTGACTCCAGCATAGACATCTAATATTAGACAAAGTGAGTCCCTCTCCTAGTCAAGTCAACCAGCTGACAAAAAGCAGTATTTCATGGTCTAGCCAGAGCAACTCATTCACTAATGGATCGAATCCAAAATATAAAACAGGGCGATTTAAAGGATTCAATTGAATCAAGACCCCTCCGCCGCCACGTCAAGACTAATGTAGTGTTGATCAGGAAATAAATGCAAGTCGTCTTTGTGTGCATCCCCCTTCCAGCTACAAGTTGAGACAGTGAACGGGGTAGGGGGGGGGCTCGGGGACGCTTTCCCCAGCGCCTCTCCATAAGAAATCAGAGAGAGAGAAGCTCTGTTTTCCCCAGCTTTGTACTTATCACCTTTCTTGTCCTAACTTGTCATTTTTACACATCTAAACAGAAGAAAGAGCTTTTGGCTAGACAGTCTAGCACTGTGAGCATGTACAGACTGGTCAGGATCCTCCGGTGCTGCAGAAGCTGTTCTCTGACCTCTCTTCCTTTACTTCCGAATCGTTTTTTTTGTTTGTTTGGACTAGATACTGCTGCCAGTACCTTCAGGTAGCTTGTGAATATGGAAAACTCAGTTCTCTTGGCTCTTCACAGATAAGGATGTTATCTGATCATTTTCTCCCTCACTGCCCTAAGTGCACAGCTGACAAGATCCAGCAAGCTGTTTTTCCCTGAGACAGAATATTCCCGAGTTCAGGTTATGGCAGAGTAACCCACAGTAATATTCTCAGGCTCAGCACGCTATTTGATTTACACGGAGTGTGCACAAATAGGCTGTAGGGCTGTACTCCCAGTTCTGTATGCACAGCAAATCTTTAAGCACTGGAATAAACACCACACACTCAGTTTCAATAGCACATCAGCATGATAGAAGATACTAATGGAAAGAACAGGGCAAGTACAAAAGGCACAAAAACAAGCAGCTCCAAATCAACAGCTGAAAGAAACCACACAGATGTCCTTGAACTGAAGCCTCAGAACTTTGCTTGTTTGTTTGTTTGTTTGTTTGCTATTCTTTTTCTCAGTTCTCTCTCTTGTCCAGCTCAGAAAGAAAGAGCAAAAATGACAAAGTCAGAGGTAGCTGCCAACTGCATTCCAATGTCCTCAGTAAGAGGACAGCTTCTACCACCAGAACTCACATCTTTCCTGAAAGCAACTCCTTCTCTCCACGTCTTTGTCTCGCTATTTAAAAAACAAAAATAATATATGGCTGGCATGTAACTGCTTTATAGGAGTGCTAAGTAATGTAGTTTTAAGTTTGAAATATCCAAACACAACTTATGCAAGGAAAAATAATCAGTCTTGCCAGTGTAATTCATTATGTTGCAGTTCCATTTTCTCTTTCTTTTGTTTACTACAATGCAATCTGTTTGCCAAGGTAAAATGGCATGCTTCAGTAAAATCTATTCAAAAGGCAGTGAATAAAAGAAGGCAATCAAAATTAACTTGTATCTTCTATTTCTGCTGGAAGAAATGTAAAAATTGTCATCACAAAAGAGTAAAACCAGGTTGTGCTGTCTTGCTAAGTTCTCTTTTCTCCCTTTCTAAACTTGCTGTCTTCTTCCTTTGACAACCAGTAACAGATTGATGTATTATTATGTCTGTGAAGTATGTGAAAGAGATGGACTTTGTTTGCAAAACTTGTCACTATGTGCTCATAACTCAGGATTTTAAGTTTTGTTTGTTTGGATTTGGGGAGGATAGGGAGAATGGGCTAGGCATAGTTTGTATTTGAAAAATCTATCATGTGAGAGCTGAAACATCTAGAGGACCTACCTACTGAAGAGATAAATCTATTTTTTTTAAGAGAAAAAAAAAAAGGATGTCTGGAAAATTTTCAAGTAATAGAAACCTTATAAAAGCAGTCAGCAGCAAATTGGACAGAATTTTGATTAATGTTAGGTGTATATAATGGATGCATGCTTCTTCCACTTCCCTGTGTTATGCTCTTTCTTTTCTTGAAGGAATAACCTAATTATTTTTGAAATATGAGGAACATGGGAAATTCCAGATAATTAGAAAAGGGGAAATAGATTATTATCATTTCCAAGACAAAAAAAAAAAAAGTGACTCTGCCAATCTCTGTACAGTATATATGAGATAAATATCTCATTATGCAGCATAAATATTAACAACCAAAGGAGGTATTCAAAATTTTTGGGAGAATAAATCTTTCGATGTGGTAAACAAAAAGATGCCTTTATAAATAACAAAATGCAGCAGACAAACAGACTGCATTTTGGGCTTATTTTATAGGAGTACAAATACATAGTATAAGCAGACTATAAGGTTCACCTTTATATGAAACACATTTTGCGTGGAGGCTGCTTCATACAGACTTACAGAAATAACTCGTATTGGTGTATAAGTGAGCAAGAAGTACAATTTGCCTGATAGACTGGAAACAATGAATAAGTATATATGGCAACGAACCAAAACTTTAGAGTATCTGCCTACCTTACCTATGTTAGCTTTTTAAATACCCTAACTGATACCAAGCAACACAGGATTAACGGCTAGATCTGCAGACCAATAAGAATTAAAGGGAGAAAATAAAATCAGAGTCATTCTGGAAAAACTGCAAGCCAGTTTTATTCTCTCTGGGTTAATCTGTCACACAGAAATTTGCTGACAGAAAGAAATTTGCATTAGGTTTTGCCACACTTAATCTTTTCTAGATATCTGAATTTCAATTTCTGGAGAGAAGAAATAACAAAGATATGTGTGTCTTAATCCTACAATATTTATTCATATACTTGATGTAATTAAGCAGGGGCTTCCTCACCTCAGAAAATGTGTCAGCAGAATAATAAATAGAATATAAATTATAGTTCAGCTCTTGGGATTAGTGGATTCAGCTATGCAAATAAAAAATGAATTCACAACATCTGCTAAAGATTTGCATTACAATAGTTTTGCATCATCTTACTTAAAGCTGACATTCCCATTCCATCTTGATAAAGGAATGTAAAAATATATTTATTTAAGAAATCGGCAAAAATGACACTTGAACTCAGAAATATGCTAGCATCAAACAGACAAGCAGCCCTATTACCTGAACACTTGCCTCTTACTCTGTAAATGTTTACATTTGCCTCACAACAGGTAGGCCTTCTCCACAGCTAGCTGCCTCTTCACGCTTGGGCACTCCACAAACATGTGCACAGAGCAATAAAATGCTTCACTGTACGCAGAATATACATCCTGTAGAACAAATTTAACTTTCTTTATCAACCTGCTAATTTGATTCTCTGTAGCACAGAGGTGACGTAGGTCTGGTGTGTAATGAAGCTAGCTTCCCTTCTCCACAGACATAGCCATGTGAAAATAGGGCGTCAAAATTACAAAGTCATCCTGTGAAACTAAAAGGTCTGAAAACACAGAAAATCAAAAGATACCCTCTTTTGTTTTAAGAGAGACCAGAATAAAGGAATGCCTGGGAGTAGGAGTCAAAAGGTGACTGAACAGATGGGTGAATTTTTGCCCTTTCCTACCACAAAGAAAAAAACCTGCCCAGTGAGTCTGAGCCACTGAGGCTATCAGCAATTAGAAGATGTCTTCTGCATCCCTTTAAGATCATACTACAAGGCAAGATTTTTGACAACTGTCATAGCAACCTGCACCTGGCCTCCGGGAAACTTGCTGCTGGGCCTCACCAGCAGGCCAGCTATGAGTAGGTCAAGATGGAAAGTCATCCTTCAAGTGGCACAGGGCAAGGTCATGACTGCTGGTCTACAGCTCTGCAGGCACAGCAGTGGGCATAATATTGCAAGGGGGTGAAATTACGACGAGACTTTGAAATGGTATTCAGAGAAGGACATTTTTAGGCCCACTTCCCATTTCAGTGTTTGGAAGTCTGGAATCAAATGCCTGAAAAAACTTCAAACAGGTTGTGTAAAGCAAAGTGACATACGATTTTTTCTGAAAAATACACAAGGCGTTTTCAGAAACGTGATGCTATACTGAGTTGAAACACCAAAGTGGGCTTATACACCTTCCCACTGGGTGTCCTGGAGGGGTTGCTACTTCATTGGCTCATTGTTTCCCAAGAAAGCATGTCCCAGCTCGCTTGGAAATATACTGAGATAGATATATACTACAGAAGCAAAAAGCAAAACCAGAGTAAAGTGGAAAAATTGTTGTTAAAGGGAAATAGGATTGATTTTGATGTTCCACCTAGATAATTCTTTATTCCTTGCTTTTGTTTTTTCTCTTCTGTGCAACCTTGACTTAGCCAAAGAGGAATAGAAATACTTAAAATCCTTCCCGCAATGGTCACTACTAGGTCAGACAAGGTGTACTGGGATTATGGGGAAGGTTTTCAGGATCTTCTTAAACCATACAGGCAAAATAGCTTCTCTGGAAGATCATCTCTCTCTTTGCTCTCTTCTGTGGGAGCTTCCCTTGCGCCCTCTGTATCCTGTGAGTAGTATCGGTCCTGGTAACAGGGAGCTTTGGCTCTGACTTGTGTAATGGTTAGACAAAATGTACACAATCAACACTTTTCAAGATAGGTTAAGGCTGCTCCCTTGGCGTACTATATCAATACTTGACCAGATTCTGCTGAGGAGTATAGCACACTTACTGTGGAGTACAGCAGGAGTAATTCTGCTGAAACTGATGATGTCAAATTAATGCTATGTTGGTCCAAGAAAAAAAGCAAAGTAAGATCCAGTGATTAAGGTATGTAAACGGATTTTATGTGCATGCTCACACAGGTTTTTGTGTTTGCTCTCAGATGTCACCAGTATTAACTGCCTCCTATTCTTCAGTCTGACCAGGAAATCTAGCTTTAGGAGGTCTCATTCCAGCTTCTTCTGCTGAAGATTAAATGGTTGTAAGGAATAGCAAGACGTGGATAAAGAAAAAAACGGTGCCATGAATGTCTGAGTTGAGTGGAAAGAATTTAACAGCTGCAGAATCACAGAAAGAAAAAACAGCAGGAGAGTCACAGTCACTTTTGAGTGTGGGGCAGCTGGACTGCATTTATACAAGTCCTACGAGCAGAGAAAAAAGCAGTCAAGAGCAACTAATTATATTTTCTAGGCACTGAAAGCACACAGTTACATTTAATTAATCAATGAATACAAAGGAATTATTTTAAAACTATACAGTAAAATTAATTTACCCATGTTATAATTTGCACTTTAATTAGATAATTCAAAGTTCCTGCATAGTGCCATTAGCATAAACTAATACGTTGCATACTTACTTCTTTAAAATGTTTATTTTACAGATAGGCTGTTTGTATTCATTTAAGTGGTCTATTATTTTAATAGGCATTTCCTTAAAAGGGTTTCAATGTACATGGGTTAGTGAAGATATTAGCGGTTGGTAATATTTTCTTTTAACAGGTTTATTTCTACGGCAGGCATTTAACTGAATTTCTTACTACCGTATATAAATCTATGTCCATTATCTTTGTCATTATGTGATGTCAGCAAATTATGAAATACTCAATAATTATTTTCGTTCAAACATCAATGTTCTGAAATCATTTAATGTTATTAGCTGCTTGTTATGGGCACAGAGAACTCAGTTAGCTTGTGAGATATGGGTCAGGAACTTTCAATATTTGCATTTGTACACAAATATAGTTTTCTCTGGTTTTATAATCCAGTCTTTTAGATGGAATCCAGTACTGTGGTAGGTATTTTACTACTCTGTGGGAACATTTCTGCACGTCTAGAAAGAGCACCAGCTTTTAAATTCACAGATGTAAAACACGCATAGATATTAAAAGGATATCACAGAGTAACAGGGTTATTCAGTGATTTAATAAATGTTTAGTTAACCCTGAAAGATGAGAAATGTCAAATGCCAGTGAAAACTGAATGTCAGTCCAGAGGTACCAAGGGTGGTGCTTAACTGTGGAAATGAAATAAACATTTTAAAATTTCACAGATCCTTCCTTAAATTAAAAGAAGACCACTGGAACTGCTGAAAGAGTTCAGTCAGAAATATGTTTGTGTGTGTTGGATAGATTTAGCATTGTCTAAGAAAATGAACCTTGCTAGGAAAAAAAATGGAGAAGAAAAAAGGGCAGAAAAATACCTTGCATACCCATAGCTGTGGAGGAGAACAATACCTTGAGATTTTTATTACCTAATTACATCCTTCCGCTCAAGGGACCCCTTTTCATGTCGATCCTGCAGAACTCTAAAGTACATGACAGACATGAATAATTCAGCTGACTTCAGCAGAATGACACAAGCGTTTACACCCATTTATAATCGCTTTAGTAAATGAGGGTTGCACTGTGAAACTCAGAACACGCCCAGTAAACAATGCTGATATTAATTTTTGCCTTCTAAATATAGAATAAAGCTAGATGTCTGACTTAACACTGAAAATTCCAGTCATAATAGAAATTTTATCTTCCCTTATACTCATTTGTGCACTGTCGGTAAGCCCCAGAAACACAAACTGCTTTATCATTCTCATAGTCCAACTCTGTGACATGTAACATAACGACTGATATTTTCTGCGGGCTAGAAAACTGATGACACCATGGTATAGCTTCAAGAGCTGCTTCTGTTTCAACTCTAAATTGTTGTTCTCTGTTTTTTGTTGGAGCCTGTTGTAAACCTTTAGTGCTGTCCCTTTTCATAGATGAGAGCTAGACTGAAACTGAAATACATGCAAAAATGAAGAAACGTGAAATAAGTCAGTTAACTCATATCCTAAAAATGACCATTTTTCTCTACACACTATAAATGAAGTCCAGGCTAACTAGTTGAGTGCCCATAGGTATCTAAAATTATCTAGTATATTTCTTGTCTTTTGAGTATTAAAGAGGACCTAAGGGGAAGAATGGAGAAAATAAGCCAAACAGCTACAAAGAAACACCTAATGGGGGTAAACCAGAATATTCTATTGTAACATATTTAATCTGTTCATAATATGAACAGGCCAGCTACTATCATTATACTATCACATTGTACAAATATATGTCAAATGTCTTACAGCCTCTATAAGACGTGCCTACATCTAGGCAACTTCCAGGTGATGTACACCAATTCTAATATATGTGGAGTGCCAGGGACAATGTCAGTGCACTCTGGCTTCTGGTCATCCCTTAAAGAACAATAATCCCGTACATCAGCAAGTTTTCACAAAGGATTAGTAATTTAGAATAAATCTCAGATTGCTGTAAATTATTCCAAACTGGGCCCCACTATCAGAAAAGTTGGCAAAGGAAAAAAAAAAAAAACAACAAATCAAAAACAATCAGGGGAAGAAGAAGTAAGAGGGGAATTTTGGAGTGACGGCATTTGTCTTCCCAAGTAACCATTACACATGATGGAGCCCTGCTTTCCTGGAAACGGCTAAACACTTGCCTGATGATGGGAAGTAGAGAATGAATCCCTCATTTTTCTTTGCTTGTACATGCAGCTTTTGTTTTCCTTATTAAACTGTTTTTGTCTCAACCCATCAATTTTTTGTCCATCTGATTCTCTCCTACACCCCACTGGGGAGGAGTGAGTGAGTGGTTGTGTGGGGCTGAGCTGCCCACCAGGATTAATCCACAACACCTCCTTACAGAACGTGATGATTACAAAAACTGCCAAAGACATCATCATTTTAAAAATCACGGTTTTAAACTTTGTGGATGACCTCCATTCTTCACAGCAAATTAGTCATTACCATGTTTACGAATTTGGGCTTAAGGTGCCCTCAAAACTAATGACTTCAAAATACTTCCTTTACTCACCTTTTCTTGCATTCTAAAAGAAAGACAAACAAGAATGATTATGCTCAGTCAGAAATACCACTTCCAGCTCTAGGTCTGAAGCAGCAAACTACACAATGGTGAGACTGCCATTTGGTATAAATTGATATCATTACACCTACTTTAATGGAATATTGCTTTTTAACACAAGTCAGATAATGTCTTGCTCTCCTTGCAAGGATTTAAGGTATCATGGCACATATCAATCCCCTGCTCTATGAGAAGACTGATGATATTATTGTATAGCAGACAAAAAAGCTGAAAGGGCCAGTGTGATGACCTATCACTTTGCAATCTACCCAGTGCATCATTCTCACTAACGCCCTGCCTAACTCACTCATGAGACTCTGAAATGTTTTGCCGCACTTTTTAAATTCACAACTGAAATATTATAGAATATTATAAGTTCCCTGCTTTCAAGAGGTAAAAAAGATAAAGGAAAGACAGAGAGAAAAAAAACCATCAAAAAGCTTCTGGACAAAGGGAGTTCAGATATGCCATGATGAGTCCCACACAAGATCCACAGACATAAACAACACATCTGTGCAATACAGCATCAGCTAATAGTACAAATTTGATCAAAAGCTTACAATAGTTATTAATAATGGCTTTATGCCAGTTGCAGGATAGAAGCTATTTGACAAAGCAATGACATTGGCATGAACATAAACTTTCCTGAGAAAAAATGCATCTCCTCAGAATGACCTCCAAGCAAAGTCGATTGTCTGGATGACAGTAACAATGAAGTGCTCTGAAGCCATTTTTGACCTAAAATCCACTATTAGAGCATTTCAGTATCAATGAACGTTACCCTGAGTAGAACTTCAGATTTCAGGATCTGCAGTTCAGCGCAACTTCTAAGAATTTCATCTAAGAAGAACTTCACACTGAAATCAGAGGAAAGCCTGTAATTAAAACAGGCTTCGAATACACTTTTTCACCCACACTGCTATGATTATCATAAGAATCCATTATCATTGTGTTCCATATCTTCCTTCGTAATATTTCCTATTAAAATGGATGTTTTGCCATCTTTTTAAGTTATGTTAAAACAAAAAAATCATCAGAATGTTAAAAACATTAAAATCTTAGAGATTCTTTATTTTTAATTGACTCCATACAGCTTGCATGTTGTACTTCAGATATTTTAAAATATTCTGTCCATAGAGGAGAATAAAGTTAGCCTTGGCAAAGAAGAAGGAGGCAGAGGAAGGAGAAGAGGGGAAGAAGAGGAAGAAGGTGTTCTAATACTGTACCTCCAAACCTGCACCAGACACTGTCTTACCAGTTAGCGCAAACAACTACTTCTAAACTAAGCTGCACGTTTGCACATGCATAGTAAAACTAACGAGTAAATTGATGCAAACTGCCAGGGGAGGCTAACACAGATGTCTTATTCCAGGACCTGTGCAACTGGACCTTGCCGTCTCCATCACTAAGCAGTGTCCCAGATGCAAGAAATGTGTGTGATGTGAACCTCAGTCTCTAAGGCAGTAGTTTATAAATTTTTCCTTGACCAAGGGAACTAAAATGCAGGCAGAGCAAACCATGGGGTATCGTTCAGCAACCTGGTGAACCACATTAAAGAAGAAAGAGAGAGAAAAAATTAATTTTAATTTATAATCCAATGCACAGAACACTAACAGTAGCGGACTGTTGGTAGGGTAGGACGGTACCAAAATAAAATTGTTCAGAATGAGCAAAACAGAGCATCTTACTGCCTCATTTTTACCCGAACATTCCTGAACAGCTGTATTCTTGTACTTCACTGAACAAGAAATATAAGCTCACCTCATTACTCTGGATGGATTCTCGATCACTATCATTATTTTTAAAAATTTATATTCCAAATGGCTTTTACGTGTCTTCCTTGAGCACCAAGTGAGGTGAATGACACGAAAGTCAGCCAGGATCCATTTTATTAATTGATGCAAAGAGATTAGGTTCTAGATATTAAGCTTGTACAACCAGGCTCTGTCTGTGCCCCAGAGAGTTTCTGAGACCTATTGCTCTACACTGGTAATAGACCATACACCGATACTTACTTTCTTGCCATTGCCCCAAATAGCAAAAACATAACAAATTACTATGTTTCTGCTAAAGTGCTTTTTGTATCTCTTGGGTGGAATTATCCTCATTTTAAATAAGATATCAAAATGCTAAAAGCTGGGAAGAAACAACTGTCTGCAGACACTTCCTATTTCCATGGTTATTCTACTCTTTTCTTTCTTCCAGGAAAAGGATATTTGAGGATACTTTACTTATGTGTACAATTTGGGCTGCAAATTGGAAACTTTGAACTCTTCACAAGATTGTTTGTGCCATTGCCTTGACATAAAAGTAAAGCTAGAATTTTAAAATCTATCCCACTGAGAACGATTCTGAAGATACTAATGCAAAATATATAGGCAAACTTTTCCAGGAGTCTAAAATGCATGTTACACAAGGCTTTCTATTTTAAAGATCAGGTAAAAACTGATTTCTGCCTCTCTACTCAAAGAGCTTTAGAAATTGAGCCAACACTGCAGGCAAATTCAGCAGAAACACTGCAGCTGGAGCTGGCAAATCCGCTGAAATCACATATTTCATAATTATATTGGCGCTGCCTGTTTTTACAGCATTTAATAGCATCTGACCTTATTAATTCCCATTTTTATTATATATTCATTGACAGTAACTGTCACAGCTTCCACTTAAGAACCAGAATTTCCACAAGATTTCTCTTCTGATCAACGAACTTCAGTGATTGAGGGCTTCACCTAGCAGCTGTCAACTTTTACTTTGATTATACAGAAGCAGAACCAGTAAATCCAAAAGGGCAGCAACAGAAATAATGATTAAGCTTTGTAGCCCAGGAAGAAATGCTCTTGAAAAATATGACCTTTCCTTAGCTACTGCCTTTCTTTAGCCATCGCAAGAGTTCAAATGTGACTCATGAATATATGCTGGAAACCATTCATATTAATCCCTAATTAGATATTAATATAAATTTATTCAAATTCATCCAATTAAGGAAGCAATGCTATTGTCTACATTACTGGTTTACCGACATTCTATCCCTTCACCACAAAGGCCCCTAATTCAAACATTCTGTCTTTTTATTAGCCAGCAAAGAAAAGATTTTTAATTTTTTCATTAATTATTTTTTTTTTAACTCTGACCACATTAGCTATATGATAAGGGAGACCCTAAAACTAAATGCACGAAAACTGCAGGGAGGGTGGAGGAAGGTGGAAATCCACCGTTTTTTGGGAATTCAAGTCGGGATCAGGGCCACAGATTCTCTTTGATTTTGCACAGTGCTTTCAGACCTACCATTAATATCCTTTACTTCTCAAGCCAGGTAAGCCCGGGAGAACTGCACAGTACGTTCAGCTCTAGAAACATAAGATTTCCGTATATCACTACTGTAAAACACTTCACAGCTGAGCTAAGCCAAGCTGTGAACCACACAGCTGCATTCACTGAAACATCCATTCAGGACTCCAAGGCACAAACTGAAGGCGAAAATCTTACAGTTGTGGGTGAACCTCCCACAGGCATCCGCCTGGGGATACATTTTGCTGCCTCTAAGTCTTGTCATTCTTGGATTGATAGTTCGTAGAGTCACACTTATCAACTATATCAGGATAGTAGAATATCCTGTGTTTACATCTGTAGGCCTATTCTCCCTTTGGGGCCACACAGTCAATTGCTAGTTAGCATGACTTAAATCGTGAGGCAACCCTCTTCTTCAAAAGAGAAAACCTGCGTGAAAATCAAGAGTCCTTACTAGTATTTAGTATTTACAAATAAAGACACAGCAGAGCACGACAGTATAAAGCAACAATTACTTGCATTTCCATTTCTTACAAGACATTCAAGAAATAAAGTTTAGGCTAAACTCATTAGTCTCAGGTGCACCCATCATTGAGTTCAGACATGGAAACTGTTTAGTTTTTCTTTCTCCCTCTGTGTTTTTCTGTTATCAGCTGTCAAGGTCTTTCTCCCAAATAATGGGGATTAATTTCTCTGCCCCCCCCCTGGGGCAAGCCATGGGGAGGCTAGACTTTTTCAGTCCAGTAACAGCACTCGATAAGAGCATTCACTTGTTTACAGCTTCCCACAGTGAATAAAGAACAATTCCTTCATCTTGCCCTGTGTTTTATAATTTTTCTGCCCAACCCAGTATAATATTAAACAAATGCTCTTGCTCCCTACTAAAAAAAAAAAAAAAAAAACAAAAACAAAAATGAAGATAAAAGAAATCATCCTCATTCACTGTGATAGAAACTGTATTTTATCCCTGGGCTTCTGAGTATGATGGCTCCTTCCGAATGTGAAAATACCACAGAAAGTGGAGGCCCTATCCACTGGTATGTATTTCTGTACTTGAATGTAATCAGCAAGCCTTCATTATCTTTCAGATCCTACTCCTGCTCATGATGCTTCTTTAATTATGAGGTTTTAACTAAGCCTCTAACTATCCATCTCTGCCTAGCGTAATAGCTTTTCTGTTTGTTTTTTTTCTTCTCTTCTTGGTGCCAGGATAGCTTAGAATGGAGTCTGTTCACACAAACACCAGTATCTTTATGGCCTGTCATGATCACTACTTTTCATAACTGATATTTTATATTTTACTTGTTTGTATGTTATTTGTACTGGTTTGGGATTAGGAACCCTAAATAAAAAGTTGATGTCATTTTTTCCCTCTTTTGCCACTTGAAGAATAATGACCAGTACCTCAGAGAGAGAGGTTTAGACTCCTGTGCTGCGTCCTGACTGTTCTGCAAGAAGCAGCTCTTGGAAAGCCATCGCACTCAGTAGCTCAGTGTCTGCGTTCAAAGTCTGCCCGAAAGCGCACCAGTGCAACCACTGCTGCCCACCTAGCGGCTGGAAATCACAGACCATTCTGAACCACGCGAGAAGTAGAAGAGTCACAGTGGAGGAAAAACAATTGCAGGGATAGAGAAGATACTACTTTCCCAAGTATTAGAACACTAGAAATACCAGTTTGACACCAAAGGAAACAAAGCATTGAAAGGTGAGAAAGTCTATCAACTTCAAGTCTATAAGCATGTACAGAAATCTGACAAAAATAATTTCTCACTTCATTCAGTGAATAGCAGGACAAGACCAGAGTCCAAATTTACAAGAATTTACCAGACATTGTCAAAACTAATTATCTGGTTTCCAAAACTATCCTGTCCAGTCACTGAGGCAATAGAGATGTACTACAAGTGACAGTTTTTTAGAAGACAATTTGAAAAGTTAGTTCATAATCTCTGAATTCAATAATTCTTCACTCTTTCTTATCTGTAGTCTATGGGCTCAAAAATACAGCATTAAGAACTGATCGTACTTTTGAACTGCAATCTTATACTACCTTTTCTGCTTAAAAATTTTTGTGCTTTTCAGCCAATAACAGAACAAACAGTCACATGCTTGCACTATTTGATATGAAAAGCATTATCCAAATACACTGAATGTGACTATGAAGGTCACACTGAGTAAAGTGAAGTGAGGAATTCACAGGTTCTGCTCTTCAAAGTAAGGTAAGATTTGGCCTGTGTGACAGGAATGGCTACTGTAAAAAGCCTTACAATTCTGATGGTTTCTTGCAGTACGGCTGGGACAAGAGCTCTGTGTTCCTATTTGTACACAAATCTAAAAATCAGTAGTGTCGAGATGGATGCAGTGTGATTATTGCTAACTTCTGAGTAGGTTCAACATATATTCACAGGGAATATTATAAAATGGAGTTCATTTTCAGTGACACCATGCTAACCCCCCCCACTGTTTAATTCAATTTATGTATAATAATACATTTATTAGGACTTGGTGCAAACAAGACGGGCTCAGCTGCAAAGAACCAATAAAGATAATTTATTGTGGAGGAAAAGGGATAAAGATGGATAGTAACAAAACTAGACCACTTTAAAACAACAGCATAAGTGGTGCTGGCATCTTACTGTTGGGTTTTATTGCTATTCTTGTTTTACAATCAACACTGCAAATAAATATTTATTGTGAGACACCAGATGTCCTCTAGACTTTTAGGTAAAAAATTGTCTTTTGGCTATACTTCAAGGAGTGGAGGAAAAATGATTGAAATTATATTTGAATCTTCAAACTTTCTGTCAGAGACATTTTTAAAAAAAGTTTCTCCAAAAAAGACAACATACTGGACTGATGCCTATACTGTTACAGTGAATACACACAGGACCTTTCTCTGGCACTTGACCTTTGTACATATGGTAACTCTTTTTTTATCCTCCAAAAGAGAGCAGCTGCCTCCACACTGCCCACCAGGAATGGTCCCAAGCCTGTCCTAACCCTTAACCTGTGTCTGGGAATCGCAGTAAGAAAAACTAGGTGGCAAGGACCAAATCCCTGCCAGGAACCATTGTAAGGGTTTAACAGTAGAAAAGATTGTGGTTTTGAGCCCAGGTAATAGTCCCTTGAATTGTTCAATTAAGTAATATAAAAACAGCTATACAGAGATTGCCCCTACCACTTCTGAATATGAAAGCAGCCTGCTTTTCTGAATGTCCCATTATTTGCATCTTGTCCTCAACCAGCCTGCAGTTCTGGATTCATGTTGCAGAACGAATATTGTGATAGGACAGAGATGGCTTACTTTTGAAACACGTGGGATTATAAACTCCTATACTCCTGCACTTTTTTAATATTTACTGAATTTCCAGAGAGGATATGATCCTGTCCAAGCAGTAATTTAATATCCACAAATTTTTCCAAGAAGGCATCTGAAAGTTTAGTGTGTAAGTAGCTGATATTCCTGTGCTATTTTTCAGAAGTAAAATAATACATAGGCCAGATCATGACTGCTCGATGTATCAGTCAAGGAGTAGAACATTCAGAGAGGAGGAACATGTGTTGAGTGCATGACGCTGCTAACCAAACATGTCTTGGACAAGAGGTGCTCTTTCTTTGCTGAAGCATTTGAGAATGTAAGTGAGCCAAAACCCCAAAACTCAGTTGGGGACGGGGGAAAAGAGTTTGCCTTCAGCTAGAAGCAGTGACATATATCTTTTTTTCTTTTCACATTAATTAATAATTTCACTCATTTGTAACAATGATAAAAATGGAGTTATGGCATGAACATTAATAACTCATCGCCATGCAGAAACAAATTCTAGCATATGAAATACAAATACTGAACCCATAACACCTCCACTGACAAACTTGAAAAATTAGATTATTTCTCCTTCTACATTTTAATTACTTGGAGAAAACATGCAATGTTTTGTATTTTATAAACCGTATAAATAGCATAAATTATAAAAATATAAATACTTTATGAAGTTGTATTTTTTAAATTGAATACCTTTTGCTGATGATCTTTATAAATACATTTCCACAAAGTTCATGACTCTTTCTATTAAAATATAACAAGTCTACTCCCCTTGCTGGCAGACATGATCTTGCTCTGAAGAAAGTCTGAATGGCTCATCAGCAAAAGAACATTGCAACACCAGAAGGTGACAGAAGGCTTTATACTGCAGGTAACAAAAAGTTTTTATGAAACTTAGAAGAGTTTACCTTGACAAGAAGTCTGTGAAAGAGAGACGTATTGGAAATCCATGTCGTATGATTTTGACCATATCTAGGACACCGATGTACTGCAGTTGAGCAGACACATAAAAATTGTCAAAAGTATCTGGCAGCTTGGAGTTATTAGGCTTTATACAATGAACTGAATGTGGCGTGCAGTTCTGCAGCTTCCCAATAATATCCGTGAGTGATTTCTGTGGGGGAAAAAATCAGTTAGCAATCACTATTGTGTAGCAAAGGCAATTGCTCTACATGTACACTCTTCATAACTTTTTAACATCATTTTCTCAAAAGGTTTGACCTGGCCATGCAAGTGGCTTTCTCAAGCATATGATTTTTCTTTCTTCCATTGCAATCTGTAGAGACCAACCCTGCCTTTAATTTTTTTTTTTTTGTAAATTTCTGTTCAGAAGATGTTCACTGACCCTGAGTTGTATTGCCACAGTGGTTGGGCCCCCTCGTTCCAGTCTTTGAAGAAAAGAGGATGTTCCTTTCTTTTTCAACAGCTGTGAGGGAGAAAAGCACACACACAATACCTTCATCTCAAGATGGCCAGTAAACCTTCATTTTCATTGTTACGCAATCTACTAACAAACATTTATACAAACAGTATGTCATAGACAATGATTTGAGTTTCTGAAAAAATTGGGAAAGTGGATAAATACCCTCAAGTACCTGTAGAGCCATGACTGGAAAGAAAGTTTTGATTTCATAAGCAACTGTATACCATTGGAAGGATAAAATACCTTTTCCAAATAACTGGGCACAGCAATTTAAGTTGCAACTCTATTGCAGAAGCAGGACTTGCACAATTAGTATCCCATACAGTCTGCCTATAACTAGCATAATTCTATAACTCTTTGAAAAGGTTCCTTATGCCTTTGGCAGATGTTTAAGTGAGTACATGTAAGCACAGATAATTAAAAAACCTTGAAGGCAAAACAATAATATTAATAATAAAAAAACTCCTTGCTTCCTGCAAAAGTGAATTCAATCAAGCTTTTTTTCTTTCCTTTTTTAACCCATTTTCAACCATCACAGACATAAATTATCAATAATTTCATATCTCATTAGAACCAACATTGTCTTACACGTTAGAGTTGGGAATGGGGAAGAAATCTATTCTCTGCTGTTCTATGACTTATCTTTGACAGTAAAGTGGCAATTATCTTCCTAAAAGTGGTCTCAGAAATTAGGGGCTTTTGTTAAACTTTCTACAGGAAGGCTGGCAAAATTATTGCATTCTAGGATTTGGCCAAATTCTTGAATTCAAACCTCTGTATCAATGACAGCCTTTCTGCCTCTCACTGTTTTTCATTGCCTTTCTCCAGTCCACTTACCCCATAAACTCCATTTCTATCAAGTTAGCATGTTCTGGCCTACTTCCGTCTTTTTCTAGTTGCATCAAAAAACTGTGTATTTCCTCATCTTGGCCCATTCTAGCCAAACTCCATCAAAAATATTGCACTGCAAGCAACTCTCTACTCACTATGCTAAACTTTGGAGCTCTTTTTTATTTCAAATCTCACTTAAAATAATGCAATGCACTAAGATTTTGAAGGCAAATTCATCCCCAGCTTCAAAACAGAAAAGTAAAAGACATCTGCTTGCTCCAGGTCTCTCATAAAACAAACCCACTAGCATGCCAATGACACTTCTCAGTTAAAGTGTACAAATTAATTGAGGAATATAACTAAAATAGAGCTTTCTCCACTTGACAGATAATGCACTCACCCCTTTCCTCCCAACAGAGTAAGTCACTAGTTCAAGACCATTTCGTGAGTTAGTGGAAGAGCCATGAACAACGCTTTGGATGCTAAAGTTCCTGCCTGCTGTCCTGTGTTGCATACTTCTTCCCATGGGAAAGAAGTGTTTGGTTCAGAATGAGGGAGAGAAAAGAAAGGAAACAAGGCAAAGATAAAAACCAAATTTAATCAGACCTCTGCAAACTTGGACATCTTCATCTATATGTGAAGGAACAAGACTATGTCACTGAAGTTGTACTTCTTTATTACCCTCTAATATACAGCTTTATATTGGAGAGTCTTGTACCTCTAATCTACAGAAAAAAATACATATACTTAACTTTGTATTCTCGGTTAAGAAGTTAAAACCTCCTCCTAAAAAATCTCTTTACCAGCAGAGCATTTAAAAGCTTTAACCAGAAGACATACCAAAAGCTTTGTAATAGATGAGTTCTTCAACTAACAGACAATGAAGCAGTTTTCATAAAGAGAAACAACATAAAGTTAATGGAAAGAAAAGTCTTCTGTTAGTGATGTGCTTTCATGTGACTAGAACTTTGTTGTATGAACTCTGAAACCCACTGATTCTTCCAAAGGAAGCGAGGGAAGGCAACATGGCCAAAGTATGCACTAGGAAAAGATTACAGAAAAACAAAGGAGCAAGAGCTGATGTGAGTAAAAGAGAGTTGTGACAGTGTCAATGAAGGTATGTTCTATTTTATTTGAAAATGTGACACAGTCTTCATAAGTCACAGAGACTTGAGCTGGCATCCCCAAATTCCTATAGCTCCTTATGCACTCCAAAATTCTGGCCAGCTACTAGATCTGCTCATGTGTATCTCAGGATGGATACACTGTTCTCTTGGACCTTACTGCAAGTGGAGTGGTGATTTCAAAGAGGTAGACCATCTTTACCTGTGACAGCATGCTCATAATCAAGGGAAGAGCCATTTCTGGAAAGGTAAATAGGTAGACACATGGCCACACACAGAGAAATCTATAATTATATAACCCAGCAGGTAGCTAGGACTGCAGACGACAAACTGAAAGTGGAGGGGAATCACAACAAACTTCTATCTGGCCTCTGAAAGTGTCTACTTCTCTTCCCTGGATACGGTGGAGTCTAGATGACTACCCATACACAGCAACATGAATACCTTCCATTTTGCGTTTCTCACTGCCTACATTATGATGTATATTACAACTCAAATTTCAGACATAAAAGGAATGCCAGTCTCTGGCTGATAATTCTTGCCTTTATGTCCCTCTTTCTCCTCACTGCACCCTTGCTTTTTTTCTCTCTTTTTGCCTTTAGCCTCAGGATTAACTCCAGTAAAAATGCAGTGATTATGATTTTCCAACATACAGTCATTTTAATTCTGAGTTGACAAGAAAATGTCCCTACATCGCATTTCCAACTACAACAGCAATAACAAAACAACAAACCCAACATTATTCCAGCCCATCACAGTGAATTTCCAAGGCTACACCGGAAAAGGGAAGAAATTGTTTGGGACGGCACAGTTATAGATGTAGGCTTGATCCACAAAAGAATTTAAGCACTTACCTATTTCCAGCTCCTGCATCAGGTGCCTATTCCAAAATAACACGTGTCTCTCTTTTGCCCCTGGAACAACTTATATACCTAAACTTCTGCTTCCGTTCTGCAGGGCAGCACAGCACCTTGCTCCAACTAGACCACCTTAGCGTCTACAAAACTAAGTGGTGTTCTGTCCCACCTGCGCAGCTCTTCTCAAAGCCTACCTTTGAGAAGCCAAGCCATCCTTGTCTCTGTGGGCAGATGAAGGATGAAGTTCTTCCCACCTTCCATCTAATACCTAGAAGTTTAGAGCATTCTCACTGGATCTGGGATTTCTGTCTTAATTTAGCACATTTCCCAAAGGAATTCAAATATGTCTTTGATCTCTCAAGAGTATAACTCCAGGTTAAAAGCTATTCTGGACTGTTCAAAAACCTCGTAGTTTTAGAGATCCCAGCTGTGTGGTGTTTCCCCTTGGCTTGATTAGGCTTCTAACTTCGACATGCTTTTCATACTTACTTCCATGTATGGGACTAGGATCTTTTTCACAGCCTTAGGAGGCTTCCTCTAGGAAGCTGTTACTATAATGGAAAGGCACCTAAAGGCACCTTGTGATGCCTCAGCTGTTTGCTAAATATAGCCTTAAACCAATACCATTCACTTCAACTTCAGTTTTTCCACTGAGATTACTGACAAGAACAGTAGACAGGAATTATGCTACTATCAGCAGGGGGACTATAGGAAACTCCCATTGCTATTCTGTAGATGTACTTGCATGAAGCCTTCCACAATGACACATGAGAGCAAGCTCCTTAATCCCATGACAGAATCAATTTTATGCAGCTGTAAGCCAAAAATAGAACTGTAAGTTTCAAGAAGCCTGGTGAGGCAGCTGATGTAGTGTGAGAACTGCTTGCTTCTTTTCTAGAAGGAGGAATTCCAAAGCTCTGTCAAGAACAGACTCAGCAAATCATGCTATTTCCCGTCAAAAGAGAGATGGCCCATGTGACATAAACAATTAATCTTCTGATAGCCTCCCAAGTTTCCAACTTGTGAATTATTTTTTTTTAAACTTTTTTGGCTGAGTTAGCCAGCAGAAAAAGAGACAAGCTCAGATATGGGGAAAGTACTATTGATTTGAAATTGACTGGGAAAATTTATATGCAAGTGAGCTTTTAAAATAACAATGTTTTCAAAAATGTATAGAGTTGATCTTCATACAAAATCACACAAACTCTCTTTTGCAAACCAGAAATCTCAGGTTAACACAATAACTATACTGAGGGGTTTTTTTCACACTTCCTGTGTCTTAATTTACTTAACTATTTGTCATAAAGTCAGCCAAGGAGACAAAACAAAGAAGTGTTCCTATACTGCCAAAAATCAGTAATATTTCAGCCACTGCTGAGCCCTGGACCAAAAAAAACCATGGAATGATTCAGGCTTGAAGGCACCTCCTCATCTGGCCCAACCTCCTGCTCAGAGAGTCCAAGAAAAAGGTTCTTGAACCAGCATTATTAGTGTTAGTAAATTATAACCTGCTAGTTCTCACTATTCCATTACTGTTGATATTAAGCACTAGATTGTTTTTATAGTTTAATGTCTACAGAAAATGAAGCAGAGAACAAGGAGCTTTCAGAAATGACAAAGTAACTAACAAAAATCTTCCAGGAGCAAAGAGCAGAAAGGGTCCTAAATTCTCACCTTGCTGAGCTCTATGTATTTCTTTGCTTCTCCACTTGCACAGGCTACTGACGGTTTTTTACTCAGCAAAGCTGCTTTACACCCTTTGATCTTAAGGGAATGATACGGAGGAACAAGTGATCCAGTTTGTGTCAACTTGGACTGGAACAATTGGTTGATGACTACATTTTCACTGGCTGGGGAAAAAAAGAAGTTAATGTATGAAAATAAAATACAGGTTAGAAAATTACATATATTGTATCTGGAAGCAAAAAGACATACAGTAGGAGACAATTAAATAAGTAAACTTAAAACAAGTGGACAAACCAGTAAGCTATTCTATTATGTTAGTTATCAAAGAGCATTTAATATCTAGGGATGTCAGCCATCAGTAACACTACTTTTAAACATACTCAGGTCCTGCACTGAACAAAATAGGGCAGGAAACAAAACTGTCAGACTATGATCTGTCAAAATATAATTACTTATGTGATAATCTCCTCTGAATTTCATTCCATTACAGACTCCCAATTTATCCATCTATTAAAGCAATAGCAGGAATGCATTCTGCACAACATTTATCTAACGTGTAGTATTTAGAAATGATCAAGGTACCTGGCAGAAATAAACTACAGACACTCACTCCACTAAAGAAAAAGAATTATATAAAATACAATATGGGAAGAGATGAGAAAAAAAAAGGGAAGGTGAAGGACAGAACTGTAGCAAGCTGTGTTCACATTTCTCTACTTCAAGATCACACCTACAAATATTTAAGAAAAAAGACAATGCCATACATATGTTTGATGCAGTGGTGATAATTAGTACAAAACAAATACAATCCCAAGAGGTGTTTTTAAAAATAAAAATCTGAATTTTAAGACAGATACAATACTTTATACTAATTTCAATGAAGTTATCCTTTATGAGGTTATGGTCATGGTCTTTAGGATGAACATGGTAATTGCATGCTGTTTGTACTGCCACAGCACCTATAAGTATTAGAAACCTATTATGTGATACATCCTTAATCATCCTCAATTTTTATGATTTTTTTTTAAGAACTAACAAACTGGCATTATGATCACACCCACCATGTAAATAAAACAAACAAAAACCCAGAAAGATGAATGGTATAAGCATCATAAATAATGTCATTAGGTTTAGCATAGCAGGTGAAAATCCCCAGCTGGCTCTTTATTAGCTGTGTAAAGATATATTCGGTAGATGCTCAGATGCAATAGATGTGTTTCCCTTTTTCTGTCAAGATTACTATTCCTTACTTAACAGGAATAATAAAATTATGAGGATAGTAAAGCAGATACTTGAAACAAATTCAGCACAATCAGCAGACATAGTAAACCTCCATATTTTTAAAATATAATAAATGTAATAAGTAGCATTAGGAAAGACATTAAAATCATGTTCTTCAAATTAAAAGAGGTAAAACCTATGTCAATAGTGTCTCTTGATTTATTTGTTGGACAGGTACGCTCAACATTCTTACACACACATGCAAATTACTTTAATGTTGTTAATGTATTTAAAAGTTTTCATCAAGGAGACTAAATTCAATGAGATTCAAAGGAAGCATGCACTTGAGGTATACATCCACATAATGTATGAAACTGACCGTAAAGGAAATATGTCACTGACACTCAATAGGTTATAAGCCTAAGTCACTTAAAAAAGAAGGAACATAACCCTTAAATGACTTACATACTTGTAAATACGCTGCCTTCTGAATTTTTCCATTAAATAGAACTGTTTTATTATGACTTCTTAACTATATATACACTCACTCTCAGCATCTCTGTCGGCGATGTGGACAGTGGGATTGAGTGCACCCTCAGCAAGTCTGCCGACAACACCAAGCTGTGATGTGGCTGACATGCTGGAGGGAAGGGATGCCATTCAGAGGGACCTTGACATGCTGGAGAGATGGTTGCGTGTGACCCTCATGAAATTCAACTAGGCCAAGTGCAACGTCCTGCACCAGGTTTGGGGCAATCCCAAGCACAAACACAGGCTGGGGAGAGAATGGATTGAGAGCAGCCCTGCCGAGAAGGACTTGGGGTGCTGGGGGATGAAAAGCTGGACATGAGCCACCAATGCGTGCTCGCAGCCCAGAAGGCCAACCATATCCTGGGCTGCATCAAAAGAAGCATGGACAGCAGGGCGAGGGAGGTGATTCTGCCCCTCTGCTCCACTCTGGTGAGACCCCACCTGGAGTAGTGCGTCCAGCTCTGGAGCCCTCAGCACAGGAAAGACATGGATCTATTGGAGTGGGTCCAGAGGAGGCCACAAAAACCATCAGAGGGCTGGAGGACCTCTCCTGTGAGGAAAGGGGGCTGTTCAGCTTGGAGAAGAGAAGGCTCCAGGGAGACCTTATTGCGGCTTTTCAGTATTTAATAAGGGCCTACAAGAAAGCTGGAGAGTGACTTTTTACAGGACAAAGGGTAATGGTTTTAAACTTAAAAAGGGTAAATTTGGATTACATATAAGGAAACAATTCTTTGCAGGGAGGGTGGTGAAACACTGGCACAGGTTGCCCAGAGAAGCTGTGGCTGCCCCCTGCCTGGCAGTGTTCAAGGCCAGGCTGGATGGAGCTCTGAGCAGCCTGGTCTAGTGGAAGATGTCCCTGCCCATGGCACAGGGGTTGGAACTAGATGATCTTCCAGTCCAAACCATTCTGTGATTCTATGATATCAAACATTTTACATCTAACCCAATCCTATGTTCCTCCCCTTTAACAGCTGCATAGTTGTTTGCACAAAATATCACTGAAACTGCAAATGCAGACTATGCGAAAGAATGGAAGAATGCTCGCTCTTGTACAGCGTACTGGAAATTGCCATACCTTCCCACAGTTTTTGGCTGGTTACCATGTAAATTCCAAGTAATGAGAACTGGAATGTCTCTAAAACTATAATCAATAGGATTATGTTGAAGATCAATTCTTCCATGTCTTTCTTCACGCTTAATGTACACTGTTTGCCTTTAAAATGCATCAATTATTTTACTAGAGAATTTAGACAATTTCACATTAAAATTGCTAAAAATCAATACATTGTAACAGTGGGGCTGATTTGGAAGACAAATATGACCTCCAAAAGACCTCTATTTCTATGGAAAGAAATGATAGAGCTTTTTAACAATTTAATTATGAACGATTAATTAATAAACTGGGATGCATTATTATTAGGGATAATTATATAATATGCACATGGAAACATATTTAGTTTTGTATTTCAGTGGACATTTGTATCTATTCACTGAAAAAAATAAGAAAACTCACAAGTTCCTGTTTTTAGAAAGGTAGTCAAGCAGTGAAGCTCATCCTACTGCAATGTCTATGATTTTGGGAGCCTTATTTCCTTTCCCTTTTTTCTGCGGTTTATTTTTGTTTTATTTAATACTCAATGATTTCTTCAAGTCATAGTCATCTATCACACTATACCTTCTTGTTCTTTACATCACATTACCAATATGCTTTATGTTAATGAATTCTAAAACCTTTCTAAGTTAAAGCAAATTTCAAACAATGTGTACATACTTCAAAAAGATGAGGGTGATTTTTTTTACTGGAAATAAAATATATATAAATTTCTCTTAAAACTAAAATGAAAATTTAAGTCAAGTGATAATGTCTTGATTTCTAACAACAACAGCAACCACAAAACCATTTACTTACTTTTCATTACAAATACGAGATTTTGTGAAAGGGAATCTTTATTTTTTTCTATCGCACCAGCAATTTCATAAGTAACCTATAATAAAATATTGTGACATCATTAGTAATCACCAATGCATCTTTTAAAACTTTTACAGCAGTAGAAATGAAGCTATGTGGTTTTTTTCCACTCAACAGTAAAGGCTGGCACCAGGTAGTGTCTTTTGTTCCTTTCTTAGTGCAACAATACTAACTAGCAGAACTGGTTGTTGAACATTGCGTGTCTCAGCAAGTATACAGAAATTTCATCACACTGATTCCAAAACATTCCCACAATGCAAGACTGAATCAAATGTGTAGTGTAGAGCAGAAGACAGTGACCTAAGCATCACTTTCCCTGTAGGATAAGCAAGTTGCTCCAGCACAGATCTCCTTGTCAATGGGAAACTGTCCACACTGACCATGACAAAACTCTCAAGAAACAATTTGAGTTCAAACTTCACACAAGTTCCAGCCGTTTACACATCCTTTGGAGGCAAGTTCAGTCTATAGGTTATGTAAAAATCCCATTTAGCTTTCTAACAACTAGGTACATAAGGATTTTGGATTAGTTGGCCTGATGTTGTCATTTCAAGAACAGACAGTCGCCGTGTCACTCCATCTGTCATCTGACTGCAGATAAACTCTAACACATGTGGTGGGTGCTTTGAGAAGTGAGCAAAACAGAAGGCTCTAGCCAGAATTCCTGAGGGTACATCGAAAATGAAGACATTGAGCCCATCCCAGGCAGCACTAAAACAAAAAAGCAGTCACTGAGCCCAGGCTTATTTTTTGGCTTTTTTTGTTTTGGTTTTTTTTTTCAGTTTTATGGGGATGGAAGACTAATAACTAGTTAATTTGCAGGCTTTAGATATAAACCACTCCAGCTTGCATGGTAGTAGAACCCAAAGGGATTTTTTAAGGTAAAAAGGAAGAAAATTATAGGTTGTAGTACCTCCAGGGTTAGGCAGATACTTAATGGCAACTTCTTAGAATACAGTTTGGTTTTATTTACCTTGGGATCATGTTTCTATCTAAAGCTTTTTTTAAATTTTTTATTGGATCTACATCCTAATCCCCTTAGATATTTGGGGAAATTTTATCCTTGTATATTTAATAAAGCTCTAAATATATAATTAAGATTAGTAATACTAATCAGTGCATTAATTACATTTTCCATTGGGTCATTTGACAATTATGTAATGCTATCTTACTCACAAAAGAGATTATACAACTTGGATGTGTATAATCTGTTACAGTTAGTAATTGTCAAATGATGTAATTAGTATGGCATCTGACATAGAAAAGGTATAACAACAGAATTATGTTCTTTTTCATGACAGATGCCATGTTATATAATTTTTAATTGCACCTCCTAAGAACATACAACATAGTTAGCAAACTATTAGAATAATTTAAGTATACTATTAAATGCTCTTAGTGTACTTAAATGTTCTACTACACTGGTCCATAAAAGATAATTAACAGAAGTTATTCGACAAATCCATAATGCCAGTTCCTAATTGAGTGTCTTAGGCTTTGACTAAATTAGAAGAAGAGAGTTAGTATTGGTGGGAAGAGTAGCAGTGGGAGATACTATATTATGATTAAGTGCCTAGTTTGAAACAAGGAGAAGTTTCAGCACTGGTGCTGACATAATACATCGCCAACCTCTAGAACTATATTCACAAGACATCTCTCATACCACATAATATACATAAAAGTTAGCAGGTTTCCCTTTTATGAAGAAATTGCGAATGCTCTAGCAGTTTTCCCACAGACTTGATAAATTAATTCACTGCCTAAAGACATGAAAACAGACTCAATGAAATGGCACTTGAGGGTTCCATATTCATCGTCAGTCCCACAAAACAGAAAAAGAAAGAAGTCCTCTTCAAGCTGCCAATCTTGTTAATTTAGTCCTGCCCTCATCAGAGGCGCCAACTTACACAGCACTTTGCCTAAAGTACATATATGTCCCCCAGTTTTCTTCCACTGGGATTCTAAAAACCTAGCCAAAACTCTGCACTGATTGGCACTCAAGCGCCGTGGATAGTTATTCTGAGGAGACAAAACCCAAACAAATACCGTATGATTCAGACAGAAAATGTGCACTCACTTAGATCACGGTTCCAGTATTATACTCCTTCTCCTCACTTCTCTTTATTACAGCTGTTTGCTCTATCTCGCTTTACATGATTAACTCTTTCAGGTAGACAGTATGTAAACTTACATGTTTATGTTAACCAAAGGAAACAAGATCTTTACATACTATCTGAACTAGCTGAAGTAAAAGAAAATAGTGTGCATTCCACACTGCATTTTATTTCATTAGAAGAGATTATAACAAGAAAGGGTTTGGATTTGCTTTCCTTCTTGATTTAAGTTCAGAAAGCAAGAGAGTTTAACCTAAACACACTGGTAGTGGGGCAGGCCAAATGTTCATCTAGTCTTGGATATCTAGGGAAAAATATTGAGGAATACTTCCACTCTGCCTCCCACCAGTTCCCCTCTCAGCTTGCAGAGCTCTGCCCATGAGGGAGCTCTTGACCTTCAGGCTGTCTCTCATCTTTGTGTTTAATGCCTCTTGACTGACGTTTCCTCCTCAAGTATCCAGAACTCGTTAACATTTTTGGCATCTATAACAGTCTATGGCAGGGAGCTTCACTAGTTACTAGCTATGCAAAAAGACAATTTTATTTGTTTTGAACCTGTTTTCTGGTCATTTAAGTTGGCATAGCTAGTTATATTATGAGAATCAGCAGATACAAATAAGAGGTAAAAAAACCCACCCAGAAAACAGAAGGCTCACACACCAAATGTGCACAGAGATAATTTTGGGAACTGCATGTTCCTCTTAAATACTCTTGCCTCTTTGCTTCATTAATTATCCTCATGCCACTCCATTGTACCTCTTCTCTTCTGAAGTATCGCCCCTCATAACATCTGACTTTGGTAAGGGACTTAGATCTAAATTTTAGATAAATCCTTTATCTGGATTTCCCAATACACTTTATCAACAGGGCCACATGTACACATAATTTTCATAAAATCTTTCAAATACTCTTTTTTTGTAAATAATTTTCATATCTTGTGATAGGCCAAAAGCACTCATAGTTAATGGCAGATCCAGCAGGAACCCTAAAACAAAATAAGAAAATGCCACCTGGAATGTTAAGTTTGATTTGGCTGCATTCACAGTTAAAAGGGAAAATTTTACTATTTTAATAACAAAATGTAACTCAGAAACTCACAGTTTTGAATGTGTTGTCAAATTTAGTTAGTAAGAAAATAATCAGTTCATACACTTAAAAGAGAAATTTTTTGAGAACATGTCCAAGGACAATTTCAGTGCATATAGGGTCATTTGTAGTTGCTAATTTTCTGCCAGAATTTAATGTGAGTGATATTTAAATGCTTGAATATGCCACTTTTTCTTAGGATCACTGGGCTTCTCACCCTCCCCAAACAAGTCTTGTTAAGTAATAATTGAAGTAAATAATTTTATATAGTCTGTAAAGTCTTATTCTAACACTGGGATAGAAATAGTAGCATACTGAAACCAGCAGCTATTTAGGAAAAAAGTAGGAGAATGGGGGAAAGAGATCTATTATTTTCTCCTGTAAGTGGAAGTCCAAAACCAAGCCTACTTAAAGAAAGAAAAGAGAGAGAAAGTGAGCAAAAGCATGACTATCTCGTCTGCCTGAAAAAGAGAATCTTTGCAGAGTAACCTTTACAGGCCTTGGTATAGCTTAGACTAGACTGATTTGATTGTTATGTCTGGGGATTCTGCCTGGGGAAAAAAATAAAGAAAATGAAAGCATCCTTATTGATTAATCCATTTCCTTTTGTCTCTTGATCTAGAGGTTCAGTTTCAGAGTCTGCCTGGGATATATAAGGCATTTCAGAGAAGATCGCCTTAGTGAAGGCAAGCTGACAGCTGAGAGGTATTTTTGAAATGCACATAGCTGAGAAATGGAACAGACATTGATCTGCACTCACAGGACATTACGTGCACTGGTTTATAGAGCAAAGAAGTTGGTCTTTAGGTCTGATCCGTTTATTACAGTACTAGAAGTCAAAATAGTGGCAAGACAAAAAGCGACAAGTGGCTTCTCTGATTTGTAAATTCAAGTATAAATTTAAACTGCAGAAATTTAAATTATGATGACCTATTATTCAGATTACAGGAACAATGGGGCAAATAGCTCATTATCTCAAACTCTGGTATGCTATTAGGCAAAGCTGTGTCTTCTGACATTGTGCTAAGACAATATATTTCTGATTTACTTATTGATATGTTAATTCTTCCATAAAATTGAAAAAAGAACTTTGAATCCTCGAGAAAGTTCGGTGATGGAATGTTATTCTTCAAAAATCTCAACTATCAGTAAGGCTGACAGTTCAGAGATGTAACACATGTGAAGCCCTTCACTGTGTGAGAGCCCACAATGTAAATATTAACTTTATCAATAGAAGTACCTAGAAATTCAGTATTACACATTCTTAGTATTGTTTCAGCTGATGGTCAGATGCTTTGATCAACTGCACCCAAAACCCACTTCTCTTTCTCAAGGCAAGCTCGCTGTGTGCAGCGTGGAACTGGTGTGCCTCTCCTCTCTTGGTGCTGCCAGACAGGCAGTCTCTGCGAGAAGCAGCTGAGAACACCTACCTTCATGTTAGGCATCAGAAACAAAGCAATGCCCCAGATGAGCAGAATATTTCCAGAAGAGATCAGGCTGCCAGTCTTTGGGGAAATGTGTTAACCTTCAGATAAAGCCTTCCACTAGGGTTTTTTTTAGTCATACAAAACTAAATCACTTTTCTACCTTCTGCCTGAACAGAACAGATAAGCCTTATGTCTTATAGCACTTAGATACCAAGACATTAAATAGTTCTTAGAAGAGACTCATAATGTGTCAAGGCATGGTAGGATTCTGTTCAGCTGCAAAATTAAAACGGGGAAATAAAGTAAAATACTTGATATGATAAAGTACTAATGTTCACAGTGGCCTTTGCTAAGCGTGTGCTCGTATAGTTAACAACCATATCATAATGCCCATGCAGAAAAAGACAGATTTAGTGTTATGCAGACATAATAGTAAAATTCAAGAGAAATTAAGAAAAAGTTGTTTTCTTTCTTCCACAAGAACATTCTGTCACATTTGTGTAATACAGTATTCTCTCTTAGCTTCCACTGAAAAATGTCACCCTGTGTTGATTTCTTCTATGTGCAGAAGCTTACTTGCCCACATTGTTTTCCTTTCTTATTCCACTTTCTTAATTCCAAAACAGTTAAGAAAATAATAAAAAATCAAAGGTCTCTCAGAATGATATCATACATATAGGTTGTCTTCAAGTGTTGCGTCCGCCACAAAATCAAGTATGGATCCAAACTCTCTGGGTTTTTTTCCATTACACATTACTCTGAGACTCTTCTCATATGCTGCCTTCATCTAACTTCAACCTCGTGCTTCCTTTTTTTCACTTCTGACCCACTGCCTATTTTCTTATTCTCTCAGTACTGCTTTTTCGGGAATGGTCTAAGGCTCATTAGGCTTGGATCAATAATATGGCATGTGTAGTCCTAGGAAAAGCTACTGGGCATAAACATAAGGGAATGGGCAATACCTGACAGTGCACAACTACAATCAGTCAAAAAGACTTGACTGTGGAAGAAAAGACAATTTTCCTATGAGTATCCTGACACAAAACGTTAAGGTACGAACATGTTAGAGGTCTTTAAAACTGAATGGACACATCTATATTAGCTGTAATTCTTTCATAATACAAAGCTAGAGATACCAGTTTTGTTCACAAAAGTTTGTCTGTCAATCTTAATTAAATACACAAAAGTATGTCTCTTCAGTGAGGCGGTATTTTTAATAGCTGTATTTTCAGGTATAACTGCACTTTTGAGTTGCTAAAATAGCTACTCTAAGTGCCTGAGTAAAGATACGAACCCAATTCTTTCTGGCCTTTGAGTTACGTACATAAACTACTGATGAAAAGGAGCCCTAATTACAAGCGTCCATGTGAGATTCATACCAGGGTGAACACAGAATATCAGTGAGTTTTTTCCTCTAGATGACTTGGAGGAGCAGCTGTTTCACATTGGCTGTGAACTACATTGCAGTTACAACTTTTATTACTTATAGAAATCAGGACGTCTGCCTTCACCTTCTAACACAGAGCCTGCATGCATTGTGACTTCCTCCACAAACATCAGCCCAGACACATCACCCAAATAGAAATTATTAAGCCTAGAAGTGAAAAATTTCATGTTCAATTACCTGTCACATTTTACTGGAAATTCTTTTTCTACCCTCTGGGTGTGACTCATCTTACACTCATGTAAATAACAAGAAGCTTTACCAAGTTAAAGGAGCTACAGTCAGTGAAAAACTGTGGTAAGTGACAATAAACTCAAGCCCCCTTGTTTTACATTTGGGGATCTCTGAAAGTAACAAAGCAGAGAAAGATTGCTTTATACTTCACTCACTTTAGACTAATTTAATTGATATCAAAACATAAAAATGGCTCTCAAAACCTGCCAAACTATCCTGTTACTTTATGTATGAAATTCTTATTTTTAGTGCCAATAAAAACCTGATGTATTTAAAAGTATGATTCTTTAACAATTTTCCTAAAGCATAAATCACAAATGATTTCTATAGAAAGCTACTAAATGTAGTAATAGCACAATCTAAAGAACAGCATCAGCATTTTTAAAATCCTTGTTTTTCATATTCAACTTATCAACTTGTGAAGATGTACTAGTCTCAGAATAAACTCAGTTTGTGTCATCACTTACTACAGTAATGCTATCATCAGATCTTATGTAAATATGTAACGTAAATCACTGGCAATTTCAATCTATGATAGCTAGATAATAGTTCCATGAGATATCAAAAATGCAAGTGTCTTTAAGGATTTTGCTCAATCACTATTAAAGTAAGGAGTATTAAGCACTTGCACAGAAACTTTTCTGTTTTGGCAGGGCTGACCATTTTATTGTCGTAAGGATGCAAAGAACAACCTGACTGTCTGGAATAGTTCCTTGGCCAATGTAAATCAAAGGATCTCCATTGACTTCAAAAGAATGTGTGAATTTACATTACTTGGAGAGCTGTCTATTTGTTCATACTTTTAGATTAAATGTCATTACTATTATTAGGAAAAGGTCAAACCAAGTGTCTATGTTATAAAAAAACAAATCTAAACAACCATGCAAGGCTAAAACACATGTTAATGAAAAGCGTACTTACTCCTTACCACTCACAGTTTAACTTTCAGAACAAGGCTCCTGAATCTCTGATCTTAACAAATTTTCCTACTGAGTGCTTCTTCAGAGAATAAGACAAACATTTTTTTCATTTTGAACAAATGTGCTTATTATTCTGATTGTGATTTTAATGCATCTGCCTTGCTGCTGCTCCCATGTCATTTTTTTGGTGTGCAGAACCTTTTAGAGCTACTGTGATAAATCTGTGTAATCACAACGGAACTCCACCTAACAAGTATAGAACAAATTTATAAATTAAATTAGACATCTGGAATCCATGGGCACTTCCTACCTCTATCACTTTCAGTGTTAATAAGTTTCACAAAATGTGTGTTGTGCTGATATCTAATCACTGTGTGCCTGCATTCCTATTGAAAAGTCCCAGTAGTGGAGGTATTTTAAGACATTTAACTTTGGCAAATAATTAGAGTCTAAGTAGAAGGCCTTACAATGAAAGAAGTGCCTCCAGGGAGTTATTCAGAGTATTTAGGTTAGGAATTTAAGCACTGCACAAATAGTCCTTTCCATAATGACCACATTTCTATCATTGGGCAGGAACAAATTTGCCTGCGTCAGAACACTGCTCAGCACTTCCATCGACTTCATTTCCAAATGAGATGCCGCAAAATAGGCCTTTCCCCATTTATATTGCTGTAAAGGACCCTAATCTGGTTAAAGAAGCCTATGCGTGCATATTCCAACCTCTCATCTGTTCTGGAGAGCTCAGGGCATACAATGTTACCTTGAGATATGACAGAGCCAGCAAGCCTTTTTTTGGTGACTTGGAGACAAGACTTGAACACACCTCATAAGAGTAGCTACTATCAATAGTTGACTGACTGGGTGTTCAACAGCATAAATGGGTTCCACCCAAAATATGCATCATAGCAGAAAGTGTGTCATCCGGTATCTTTAGGAGCATGGATTAGAGTTATTTTTCAGGTGTTCTTACCCTAACCAGCACATAGAACTCCCTTCTGAATCCAAACTGATTTTTTTAGCAGCATACCAGATAAACCCCCTGCATTTGCTACTCAGAAAATCATGTGAAGGAAGGTTGCTCTAATTAGCTCTCACAATAAGCAGCAGCAAAGCTACTACATTTGTTTTATAATTGTAATATGCATTCTGTTCAAAAGGCTTTATCATAGCTGCCCAATGTCCTGTTCATTGAACTCATCTCTTCTGTCTTGCTAGGTAAAGAGAGGAGCATCCAGGTTTCAGAAGGCTTCACTGAGATCTCAGGTTTAAAGTGACGTACTACGTAAAGCCATCAACTAATAACACAGTTATAAACAATGCAGTGCATCTGATCATGATGCAGTGGTTCCGAGGCACAGTAGCTAAGCAGTTTCTAAATGTGCTATGCACAAAGCTCTTATGGGACTCCATCAGGGGACGGATAGCTCATGGGATCATCTGCATAAGCCTTAGCAAGTGTGAAAGGACACAAAACAAGCTGTTCAGATGTAACGACTGACTCCTGCAGCCTTTAGTGTATGTTCTCACCTGATTTCAGTGGAAATTGTGGAAAAGTGATAAGAGTCCCCATTATATTGTGCCCATACAAGCCACATTCATTAGCTCATTTCAAATATCATGCTTTGAACAGAGAAAAGTGGCAGCGTGTCAGAGTAATGACAGAGTCGCTAATCTGTGAGATTATCTAAAAAAAATTATTATCCCTTTAAACACATACCTATTTCGCTTGCTTTGGGTTGCACGTGGTTGTGGAGACAATGTGAAAATGTGGGAGTATTGGAAAGAAAAGGGTATGAGGCCTGTTTAACAGAATTGATTACGCTTTTCCCGAGAACACTGCAGGAGGAGAAATACAGAAGATTCATCCTCTTTTACAGACATATTTAGAGACACTTATCATGTTCTGGGATTTTGGAAAAAAAGGGAAAAAAATTGACTAGGACTACTAACAAAAAAAACATGTTTGTTTTTTTTTACCCGGTGCATGCTGGTATCCAAGGTATCTACATATAGAGCACAGGATCTACAGGAACCTATAGTGTCCTGGAATAACATCTGAAACCAAAGTGATAGTCAACTAAAATGGCATTAAACATTCATGCTGAGGTATCTGAATCACCACCTTCTTCATAAAGTCCTTACAATGAAGATACAATCTAGGAGACAGAATTAGGTAGCCCAAATTCTGCACAATATGTTACCAGCTACAGATGTTATACACTAGATATTGCATTGAGATTTTAAGCTTTCCTCTGAAAATCTGTCACTAGAAAGTGAATTGTTTTTTATAGCCAGGAGTTGGAGAAGCCATGTAGAATTTTGCTTTGTTTACTCTTTTTTCATTAACTGTGTGTAACCAATCATTCACACAACTTACCCTCCCAGCATAATGCATAACAGTGAAGGTGGAGCCCTGATCCTTTGGGGCAAGGTTACCATTTCCATCTTTTGTGGAGGAATATACTGTATTTGTGTCTGATGTATCCAGGTAAGATTGAATGCGTCTAGAAAGACTCTGTTCTACTGACCAAACAGATTGGCTTTCTTCATCCAGCATTGATAAAAAGCCCGATGGTTTCTGAAATAAAAAATAGATTTTTCTCACTTTATACACGAGCAGTAGAATTTCAGTTGTTTCTTGTAGAGTAACACAGCTTGTAATTTAGTAAACAGAAACATGTATCACCTCTAAGAAAAGTTAAAATCTGGTAAGTCTCCAAGGCTGGTAAGGCTATGCATATCAGATAATTCTGCAAGAAATGTAGGGAATATTATTTCAGTTGCCAAAAAAGGTAACTATTGACGATGTTTTCGGAAATTGGTTGGGCTACTTCCTTCCTAGAAGTTATACTCCAGAAGCTAGCTTCAGGCACAAAAGAAACTGTCAGGCTTACAACAGAGACTCATCAGTCCTACAGCTGTATTAACGACATGGCACGATACAGAGACGCTATGTGTGAATAAGTACAGGCATGGAGTTTCTGTTACATCTTCTTCAGTCCTGGACTGTTAGAAAGCTCTGTTAACCCTTGAGCTATGAGGGCAGTTATGACAGCCCTCTCTATCAGCTCTTTGGACCCATAACCTTCTCTACAGATTCATAAATCAGAAAATGTAGATAAAAGTTTGTATTAGTCTAACAAGCAGAGACTGTGTATTAATATACATGGTGTAAAATGGATCTGAAAACTACCTGAAAGAAAAAATCCAAGGCTGCAGTATGGTTGCCAGGAGAATACACCGTTTCCATGGCAACTCCCTCTTGTATACATTCTGCTTGCTCTTGTAGGAAAAGCACTTCATTGATGTACTGGTGTATCTTCTCATTGGTCATGTTGACACACAGCTATTGTATAACAAAGTAAAAATGAATATTACAAGTTTACTAGATAATTCATCAGTGTAGGTTTTACTACATGTCTAATACTGAATTTGATGAAATGTCAATCCGCAATATGTTATCTCTCGGCAGACCATAGATTAGCAAGATCCTAGGGAAATTTACATTTTAACAGCTATTAGTATTAAATTGGGAATAAACAGTTCTCTGCCCACACAGTTCATTGCGAATGCCACATAAGAATTACCAGATAGCAAGATTATCAAATACAGTACAAATTTACATTAATTCTATTGATTGAAGTGGGATAACTCTGTGTATAAACTGGTACACTTAATATTCTTCTGCAGTTTATATTCAGGAAGACTACACAGATGCAATACGGTTTTAGAAAAAATAACTACATAAGATCCTGACTCTGTAGTTAGTTCAACGTTAACAAAGACATTCAAATTCTGCTTCCAAATACAATGTCACAGGTCTAAAGCAGTCTCTGAAGAACTTGTGTTTTGTTCACATATATTTGGTATATATGTTATAAAATACCTAGGACATTTTACTAGATGCTTCTCTCCATTTTACTGATATTCTAAGGGAAGGTTGGCAAGAAAACAGTCTTCAATCGAAAAGTTCAAAGTCTGAAGAGATAAATAATATAAAAGCCTCTCAAATATTTTCTTTGATTGCCTTATAAGAGGTGTAGTGCCACTTTTGCAAAACACATAGTTTAACAGGAATCTGATTTTCAATTTAAATCAGGTGGGAGTTGTATCAGCTTATTTTGGGACCTTTCATATTTTAATGAAAGCTCACAATCTGCAAAAATTAAATATTTAATAACTTTGTGGAATAAATGTTTTAACTGTTTTATTTATATTAAAGTGGAATTTTTAGTGGATAATTCTAAAATATCCTCCGATGCTATAATAACTATTACTAAGAAATTAAGAAAATAGAAACTCCTACAAGTGTGGAAGAACCCTTTATATGAGGAATGATGCAAGGAATGCTTGCATGCAGTCTCTCTGCAGACTAACCTAGTCACTTGTTTGTTTTGGCTATAAACTGTATCTTCCATGAATAAAATGTGCAAAAGCAATTCCACCAGCGAGTCATATTAAAAAATATCTTTAGATCAACTTTAGATAAATTGTCTTTAGATCAATCCTAAAAGTACATGGCTTAGCATTCAGATGAGAGAAAAGAACCCAAGTTATATGTAATAGCTGCCTGAATTTTCCATTAACTCCTCATGGTAGCATAGTCAGCTTGCACTTGCTCTACAATAAAATAGACTGGTGTGAATAACAGTAAGAAGAAATAAAACAAAAACCCTGTTTTATAACCAAATGTCTGTTATAAACTGTCTTTACCAATGTATAATACACAGACAAAAGACTGCCTCAAATAAAATCACTATTTTTTAAAAGTGGGATTTCTAAAGATACAGGTTTTTATCTCATTTTATTAACAATAAAAATGTAAAATTGACTTACACTATCTACTTATTTTACAGAAAAAGACAACTTTTTAAACTTGGTGGCAGGCAAAATATGCTTTAGTGATCACTTCTCAAATTCTAATTCTAATCATGAAATCTTTTCAGAAGATTTCTAATGATGAAATCTTTTCTTAATATTATTTGCAAAGGCAGACAAAACATTACAAGCTTATACTTCACAGGATATAAAATGACTTAAAATGATGCATGTTGTCTATATGTCTATTTGCAAATGAGTCGTTTAGAGAACCATGTTGTTTAACTTTACACAGGTATATTTTACCATAAGAAAAGTTGATAAAGTCACTATAAACTCCAGTGTACTTTTTATTATGTGCCATTCTCCTAAAATACACCAAAAAAAAAATATACTCGATGACCTGATTGTGCAGCAAATTATCAAACTACACAATTCAAGCCAAAGGCAAAGACTGTCTTAGTCATATCTTAAAAAGCTCTGAGAAATAGCCTTGATTTTAACCACCAGAAGTAAAAGGCATAGTATTTTGTTAAAATATTCATACATAACATGCTGGGCTGGTAAAGAAAAAGAAACATTTATAAATTCAGTGATCAGGATGTTATGGCATACACTGGTGTCCTGTTCAGTAATACAAGCAATACTGTCATTCAGACTGGCAGACGTGCCGCAATGACAGTAAGGTTCTGCCGACCAGACCAGAAAGCAAACTCAAGCGCTTACACAAACTGCAAGCTGCTCCAGAGCTGCTCTCTCTAGCAGTGGCTGTGAGTAACAGCTCTGCAGGAGGAGAACCAGGGACTGCTGAAAAGCAAGGCATTGTGATCATATCTTTCTCCATTTCAGTGATTTATATAACCTGCTGGCAAAAGGTAATAAAATGGATGTTTCAAATTAAAAGCTTGACATAGATTGACGTAATAACTAAAATGACTAAAACGTAGAAAACAGATGAAAATGAACTAAACTAGCTTTGCTAACCCAATTTCTTTTGCTCCATGTCATATGAAGTATTATATAAAACAATGACATATTCTCTGTCCACAGATACAAAATGTTCAGAAAACTATGTTTTTTAAATGTGTTGAATTGCACCCATGAAAATTAGAGTGAAATACAGTAGTAATAAAAGAAAACATAATGAAATTTTTGCCTAAAACAAATATTGTGGGAATACCTTTAAGCATTGTATATTTGCTTTACCTTGCAGCACTACTCAACATTACCTATAGTACTTTTTGTCATTAAACATTGTTAAATTGTTTACATGCCTCTTATGGGCTCCATTGCATGTCTCTTCTGTAAGATTTCCTCTTTTTCATCTGTCTTTCTTTCTAATCCTAGCTTACTATCATGTCTCAGTGAAAACAAATACACCATCTATCTGTCCAAGTCTTCATTAAAAAGTACTTCTGTAATATTATCAGAAGGGAAAAAAAAATAATGTTCAAGTATTTAAACAAACAACTTGCAGTATCCTCCAAATTGCAGAATTTGGAAAATAATACAGTGGCATTTGGTAAAAGCAGTAAGTATTCATCACATTAGACAGTGTTAGCTTGATCTGTCTTCTTCTACTGCATTTGAGCAATTAGTGCTATTAAGTCTACTCCAGATCCAAATCTAGGTAGAAGATCAAAATTATACTGTAGTCCAAAGACACAAAAGCACCTGTGGGTAATGACATTTTCCTGCTCTTCACTTCATCTGAATAACTATTTGAAAAAGGCATAGCCAAAAAAGGGAATCTGTGAAAAGAAAACTTGGTGACTATCAATGACAGAGGGAACGATGGAAGTAAACACCCTTTGGAGCTCATTTACATCCTTTGGTCATACAGAAGGATGAGCTCTCTCAAGGGATGAGTATTCAGAGCACGGAGTAAAGCTTACAGCTGTCATATCAACACATCTATCAGGCTGTATGTTATGGGCCAAGATGATGAAGCCACAACGCCAAGTTTAATTTGCAACGATGTGCTCTAGCATTTCTCAGAAACGTAATTCTAAGATAATGGAAGGCAGAATCATCTTCTATTTACTGAGGTTGGACTCAGAAAATATTTTTAAGTCTAAGGTTGATAATCACTCATTTTTCAGAAGTATCTTGATCTCTCTTCCCCCTTGTATCTGATACCCAAACATTTCCACATCCTTTTTTTCATGTAGAGTACCAATCAGAATATTTTTAATGAATGTATAACAAAACCAGAACCCATTATATTTCTTCCTTTGCCTTTTAGGGGAAATAGGATCTCACACAGATTTCTTGTTTTCCATGCAGCTCTAACACAAATCTGCCCCTCTGTCAGAACTTTATTTCACCAGGAATTCATGTCACCTCTGGCGTCAGTTGCCATTAGCTGATCTGTGTTCCTCAAACAAAGTAAAACAGAAGTCAGTGCTATATTAAAATTTTATTACCGTTAGCTGTCACCCGAAAAACCTTCCACAAAGGAGGGTCTGAAAAGCCCTTTCAAAGGGGATGCAATTTCATTACCAAGTGCAACAGCCCCCCACCTGATTTTGTACATATAAAAGTATTAAACAAACAAGCAAACATGGTAAGAACAGTCTTTCCTTGAAAGAATTAGGAATTAAAGATACTGAAACATTTCCAAATTATTTTTTTGCTCATAACACTGGCCAGCAACTAAGTACTGAAGGATAAAAAAGGGTGCTGCTGTGGAAAAGAAAGATATCTGTTAACGAATGTCCTTGTGCCGCATTTCACCAACCAATCACAAACTGAATCTAGCTGGGAATCTCAATTTTAGATAAATGACTCTATTTTTGGTCATAAAGTGTCTACCATAAAGCAATAAAGAAAAAAATAAACACTTTAACATCAGGTACGTGATAAGCCAACTTTAAAGCTGAGTAACGCTTTTGCAGTGGCTGACTGGAACAGTGGACAGGCAATAGTGTCCTGCACGAATGGAAAAAAAATGTGTGCAGACTGGAAAGAAGACCAAAGAGACTGAGAAGCAACAGGGGAACACCACGGCAAAAGCCACATGGAGTGTCAGACCTGCAGAACTGGGTGGAGGAACAAATTGAAAACAGGATGGCCAGGCCCCTGAGGGCAGGAGGAGGCTTCCACAGCTCCGCTTGGCTTCCCCTGGGATGCCCATGCACGCCCTGCCCCTGGGCCCACTCCCAGGCGGCATTATGGCGGGGTCAGGCTCCAGCCCGGTCCCCAGCTGCTCCTGACAGGACCCCAGCCCTGGCTCGCCGCTTGCCGTGTCAGGGCTGCCGACGGGCGCCATCACTAGCCCTGGCTCTGCCCACCGTGCTCAGTCCCTGCGGGATGGAGCCGATCGGGGAGGGAATGGCCGGCCTTGGGGCCCGCCTGGGGCCCGGATCCCTGCTGTCAAGGATCAGCTGGCTCTTGCTGCTCCACAGCAAGGTTCTTAAAACCTTCCTGTGCATGGAGGCTAGCAAAACTCTGACTTAAAAATATCACATCGTTTTTCCTTGTTAAAGGCTGAATTAAGATGGTAAAGCACTGTCCCTCATCCTGTGGGGAAGAAGGAACGCCCCAGCTCTGGGAACTGCAGTGGGAGTTCTGCATTCAGGTCCCTGTGCAGCATCAGAGCTCAGTGTGCGTCTGCAGCCGCCGGTTCCGGCTAGTACAGAGGCAGGCAGGGCCATCCGCCTGTGCTCTGGACAGGCAAAACCGAAGATGGCTGATTTCTTCTGCACAAAGTAAAATATTGGGATGCTGATTGGGATCCAGATGGACCAAATGCAAAAACTTGTGTGCGTGACCTCCCTTCTGCTAGCACTTAGACTGCAACGGCTGTAGAAAAGTTAAAGCACGCAACTTTTATCTTTTCATACACATCCACCTATAAAATGGGCAACATAAGCTTATATTTGGATAGATAGAAGTGGTCTAATTGCCGAGGAAACGAAATTTAATAAAAAATAATCTGTTCTAGCTGTTTTGGCTAGGAGAAGTCACATGACAAAATTAAATGAAGTCTCAGCAGCGTTAACTAAAGAAATAACACACTGAGAAGTTAAAACCCACCACACCTAATAATAAACATAGGTGAAAATTCCTGTGAATACAGCTGGGTTGTATGAGCTCTTCTGCTTCACCATCACACTCTGAAGTGAAGTCCTGAGTGGGGCAGTCTCCTATCAGCTATCAGCTATCTTATCTCCTGTCAACCGGCTCCTGTGGCGAGGGATGTGCTGCACGGAGCTGCCATGGGAGCCATTCCTCTCCCGGCATTCTGCTGCATCACACAGACAATGCCGCATATACTGTAATGGGCATGGAGCTGAATAGGAGTCAAGAGATGCTTGACTGTTAATTCAGATAAATCACTCATATTTCCTATAAAAAGAAGGAGATATATATATACAGTTTCTTCTGCAAAACTTCAGAGGTCTACAGAGGTAAAATACCATGCAAAAGCTAAACATGCTATTTAGCAAGAGCTAAATATTTTTTCAGTTTACCGCTTGAATTAGACATCATAGAGAAAAGACTACTAGGGCCCGTTTTATTTAACTGTATTATTGCTCTTTATGATGCTTCCACAACTACAGACCTTCATTTCTATAGGAAGACCTGACTTTCTGCAGGAGGAAGAAAAGCTCCTCTCGCTACTCTAAGGTCTGGTTCTTCTGCTATAATACAGTTTTCTTAGAAACAATTAGGGGCAAATGGTACAGGCAACTTTCTCAACCTTCCGTCTTGTTTATCGCTTGGTATGTTTATTGCCCATGAGTTCTTTCCATTTGTGTTGCATGCTCTTGTGGTCAAAGAATATACTAGCGTAAAAGTATAATGAAGGTGGTGGAATTCCTTAACTGTACTATTTGGAGCTGTGCTGTGAAGAAACCATGACTAAGATCTAACCTAGTTTTAACCTCTGCCAGAAGAGAAGCAGACGTTTTCTACTTTTAAAGAAGTACAGATTAAACTGTAAAGAAACATAGTCCCCCTCAAACAAGGAAACCTAAGAAAACATCGAAAACTAACATAGAAAACTGCCATTGCTATTTTTAGTAGAGCACTCATATTTCCTGAAATGATCACGAAATGAAGGCCAGACAAATAGAACAGGACAGACAAATCCATGTTCACTTCTGACCATGTCTATAGTGTGGCTGTACACAAAGCTGTTCTGGCACTGGAGGTATGCAGCTGCTCTAGGAAAATGCTGTTCCCAAGCTACTGATCACTGCTAGGAAGCGATTGTAAGTTGTAATTGGGGTGAGAGAAAAGTGCACTGTAGTCATTTACCACCGCTCAGTTGATGAGCAGTAACTCATTGCGTCCTGGTAACTCTGAAGCTTTCACTCTTTATTGAGCAATGACTCCCTCAGAATGTGGCTTCTAAAAATACTGTCCCCTGTCTTTCAGCTTTTAGATTTCATACCAAAAATCACAACTCTGCTCACTATTGCTTATTCCATACACTTACTAACTGTTATTTTAGAATTAAATGTTCTATTTTTGCTATGATAAATATAATGTATCACACATATGTTCTCTAAAATGAAGGCTTACCAATGCTCACCAAGTACAAAAGTACAAGGAAAACTGAACACTTAATTAATACCGTTTTTAACTTCTAATGCCTTCTTCTTTGCAATGGTCTATAAAACTTTTCTCCTTGCAAGTTGTCGGTCACACCATTTTGCATGCACAAGTTATCAGATTCTTGGTGTAGACATAATTAATCCTACTTTTCTATTTTGACATCTGTTGTCCTACTTATTGTTCATGAAACGTTCCTAGACCAATTCTTCGGTTGCCTTTGACATGTCAATATTCTAATCCCTTGTCGTTCCAACACACTCACCAGAGTGAACAAGTTATTCTACATGGTTTATCCAGCTCTCTCTTTCCGAATCGTCTTCAAACACAGTCTATTGAAATGAATTACTTAAATTGACATGTGATTTATTATCATACTTCTCTCTTAATTATGATGTTAAACTGTCTATCAACTGACCTAATTTGAACCACCAGAAAGATTCATGCAGCTGCTTGGAATGTCCCCAGATTTGGGCAATCAGGAGGTTTTAATTTTTCTTGAAAACGGTTGTAAATTTTTTTTTCAAGAAAGCAGGCAAACAGGTATCACAAAGAGTGCCTTGTCTCACGCTAATTTGAAACAAGGGGTTTATTTTCCCCAAATTACTTTTGTTATGTCATTTTAAAATATGTTAATCTAAATGTGATGAAAAAGTAATTTTTATGGCTTCTCCACTGTTTGGCTGTAACATTTAATGTTCATGTTCTGCGATCACAGGCCTTGACATTGGGCATGTTTGCAGACATGATGCAATGTTTTGCATGAGGACCCTATCTGGGCTAACAAGCCTGTTTATCATCAGGGTTAACGAGCCCAGGCAGAACACTGAACTAGGCTCCACCGCTAGACAGCTCGAGCTTTTGTGTGCAGGCTGTTTCAGGTATGTCTGCATGATTACATGGTGCCATGTGGAGATACAAACTGCTTTTCTTCATTGATACCGCAACCTATCACTTCAGGAATCAGATGTGTTAATCACATTTTAGAGTCCATATAAAACTAAAGTCTGTAATTCCCTCACCTCTATTCTAGCTTTTCAGGAATACAGTTCAGTAATTTCTGAGGTAATGACTCTGAGTCTTACTCAGTATTACCCAACAAAATGCATTCAGTCCAGGTGGAGGGACAGTCAGCGTCTCTTGAAATATACTTAGTTAGAAAAAATAAAATAAAACTGCAAAGTTGACTTTGAAATTATCATGTTTGCCACGCAGAAATCATAAAATAAATTATTTTTACGCATTTTTCTTTAAGTCTCATATTTTTCTCTTCAAGAATCCTCTGCAGTCACAAAGCAGAAAATGACTTAGCCCACAAAATGGAATTAATGGTATTTCACGATGTCAGTTGCAAAACTTATATGAGTTTCATGACAAGAAACAATGCAGAACAGAGACAAAGGGAAATAACAAGTCCCAAGATGCATGCCTTTCTTTTGAGATGTATTTAAAATCTACAGAATACTTTATTCTTATTAATTAGTCATTTTTCTGGGAATTTTTTGCATATATTCAGTCTGTTAAAATGTTTTTTATTTTTCACTTGATATTTTCCCCGTAGTAGACATTCACACTGAGTAAATGACTGTGAATATCGACACACATCAATAGTCTTTAAAGCAGCAAATGTTCAAGCAAGGTAGAACTGTAATAGCAAAAAGAGTTTTGTAAGAGGGGAACGGGAGTGTATTTTATTGCATTCTTACATGCTCTTTTGAAGGTAGAGGTAAGCTCAGCCTGTTTGTGCTTTCAAACATTTTGAAATTGGGTGATGACGTAAACATGCTACACAAACTGAACTAATGTGGCTCTGTCATTTCTATTTCACTAGAAAGAGTTGAGCCCTAAAACAATGGATTGACTGGGATGAGAGGGAAATTCTGGTTTCAAACAATAACAGGTCCTTTGTTGTTGCTGATGCCATCTCTATTCCTTTCTATGCTTTGATTTTCTATTCTACGCTTGATTTTCTTCTGCTGCATTACAGAATGAATGAAAAACTGAACAATAGCTTAGACATCTCTTTCAGCATGTTGTGTAGAGTTGTTCATGCTTTCAGAAATGCGAAACTCACAAGAGCTTTGGAGATCAGATACTAATGTTGAAGGTGGGCAAAGAGTTCCATAATTTTCAAAAAAAATTCGATATTTAAATGGATTTTTAAGCATTTGGTGAGCTAAAGTTTAATTTATTTTCCATGGATGTAATTCAATTTTTTAAAAAGTCACGTTGTAAAGTCACCCAGAGGTAAAGCTTCCAGTAATAGCACTTAGCATAATGTGGCATTTTCATTCTATTTTTTCTCCAAGGCATCTCAAGTCCTTTTGATCTTTCTTCCAATCCACTGTATTGTCTTTCTACTCACTGACCTAGTTGAAGTATCACTTCCACAGGCATGAAAACAGACAACACTAAATATTTTCCTCAGATTGTCTTTCAGTGCTGATACTACCCCTCTTCCAAATCATTACTGTAGGTGTTTACTAGATTCTTTCAAAATGATGAATAACTACAAAGCCCAGGTTTTAATTCAAAACTATATAGGCAGAATGCGAACAAAATATTTTAAGAGTAAATTTTCACCTCTGTCTATGCTTATACTCTGATCAAAACACTCGTTTTGGCTGAAAGCCAAAACCTTAATAGAAGAATTAACATTAACAGTTACAGTAACTTCAGCAAAACATAGCCACTTACCTGTTCGAAAGTATTCTTTTGAAATTCTTCAAATCCAAAAATATCCAGTACTCCAATTTCAAATACCTGGTCACTGGGAAAGAAAAGATACTACAGATAATAAAAATTCAAGCAAGTGAATACTATATCTGTTGTTTCTGACAAAAGTATTTCTGTTCTAGGATGAAAGCAGGCTGTATTTCAAAAACACAGTATGAAATACATGAGCAGACCATGTATACAATAGAATCAAAATTCTACCCACCAACCTGTTATATAGAACATAAATAAAAAGCAGGGACCAAAATTGTTTTAGCAGCCACTTTAAAAACTAAATTTATAAGAGAAAGAAAAAACCCTAGCTTCTTTAAAGTCCCTTTTCTAAAGGTATAGGTATCTGTTTGCTCAGATGAGGGATAGCCATTTAGAGGAAGTTTCAAAACTGCTTGGTTGCACTCAGCCACCCCTTCCAGTTTGTGTTTCTTTGACAGCCAGAACTGCTCCTACTAAATGTACTTCAAGGGAAATCTGTTAAGCCAAAGTTCTCTCCATGCCAGCATCAAGTACAGGCTGCAAGCTCAGGCTGCGCAAGAGGTTACACCTCTCAGGGGAAAGAACAGTCAGGATTTGGGCATGAAGAAGACAAACATTTCTTTTCTGTATACAGAAAATAATACTTGTTGGCAGTGCATCTAATTTATCATGTGCCATGGCTTGCATTTAGGGAAGGGCTTTTATCTTGGCCCCGTGGAAGGACTAGGGCAAGGCAGTCACCTGGGATTTGGACAGGAGAAATGGGAAAGGGACAGAGGTGTTATTATGCTGTACTTACTTGGGACAATATAATTGTAAACCTGATCTGGAGACGAAACTAAGTTCACCACAGGGAGCAAAATTAATGTTTTGGGATATCCTGTTGCCTGCTTTGGAAGGATTTGAGAACTCTATATGAAAGGCCTGGACTCACTGAGGCTGGGCTTTTTCTGTATTTTCTTCACTATATCATTAGACAGAGAACATAAAAAGAGGGTTACAGTAAAAAATTTGTTGCAGTTTGCTTATGTGAATGCAGTGGGACCTTCTCCAGAATTAACTGATCTGCCAGCAGGATGAAAGACTTTGCACTATAGTCAATGGCTTTCTGGAACAGGAAAAATAAGCTAAGGAAAAATCATTCAGCTTCCTGAGAAAGAAGATGGATGCTTACTAAAGCAGATGAGTTTTCCTTTCTCTTTGTCAAAATAATTTGTAAATGTATGGGCTCACATGGACACAAACAACATTGCAGCCTGCTGTTTCTGAAATCTACTTTTCCTTCCACATTTTCCTCCATTTTCCATGTTTTCTCTATGTCTAAATCTATGTGTATAGATGTCAAGGAGAAAAAGGTGATCCACTGTTGAAGCACTTCAGTATAGTTCTGTTACAGTCATTGTAAACACAGGATCCAGCCCTGAATATAAATTCCCATATAATAGACAAAAAAGTAAAATCATAAAAAAAATGAGTGCCACAAAACAAGCTAGGAAAAACAATCCTCAGGGACAAGCAGAGGCTTCTTCAGAAATCATAGCCAAGAAGTTTGCTTTCATTTCTAAGCATACTAGTTCAATGCCCTACTGATTGCCACAAGACTGGCTGTGTGCATAAATGTCAGACACAGAGAGCTGTGCAATAAATCTAGTCTAGAATGACTTCGTTGGGCAGGAGAGGTTATCGTGAGGTCGATTAGCCTCCAAAGGAATTTCTACAACAAGCAGCATAAAGATATATCACAACCTCCATCTCTAGCAATGAGCGCAACTTAAATTGTGTTTTAAAATGTAAGCCTCATTCTCAAGTGTTCCTGATTAGAGATGGGTGTACATTCCTCGTCACAATGGGGTTTCAACAAAACCAGTCTATTTCTATTAAGTAGAATTCGAGATTTTGAAAACACACTACCTCAGACTAATATTGAAAAGCCAGAGTTATTACGACATTTAAATAAGTTTTGGGAAAAAAAGTACTTTGGAATTTCAGAATACTTAGTAAGTTTTCATTCTTATTTATCACTTTGTGTTTTATCTGTAGGTTTCCTCATATGAAAGAAAAACCATGCCATAGAATACTGCACAACAGCTGAAATATTGCTTGGAATCATAGAATGGTTTGGGTTAGAATGGACCTTACAGATCATCTGGTTTCAACCCCCCTGCTATGAGCAGGGACATCTTCCTCTAGACCAGGTTGCTCAGAGCTCCATCCAACCTGGCTTTGAACACCGCCAGGGAGGGGGCATCCACAGCGTCTCCGGGCAATCTGTGCCAGTGCCTCATCACCCTCATGGTGAAGAATTCCTTTCTTACATCTTATATGCATTATATTTCACAGTTATTAAGAGGTACTTAACACCGATGGAACAGCTTATCCCTTCTCTGTCTGATTCAATGAATAGATTTGAGGCTGGATTGCTTACACCCCAGTTGAGTGCCATGACTGTTATTTTGTCAGATTAGTCTCTCTTACTTTTTCTCAAGGAATATTTAAACATTTGCATAAGGAAAAGATCTAAACCAAAGGACTTAATGACTTACTACAAATCAGGCAAAACAGGAACCTGGCCCTAGTTTCTAAAACTCCAGGTAAAAGCCTTAGCAGCCAGCCTACTGCCTATCTCAAAAGACACTACTTATCAAAATCACGGTATTTCCAAGAAATATCTTGATTTGCTGGAGATGCATTTGTTGACAGGAAAATATGTCATCCCAATCTTTTCTATGGACTCCACTTGATAATTTTGGCCTTGTATTATTAGAAGATGCAAACACTACATGAAAAGAGCTGGAGGTTTTACATAATTAGTATCTTGCCTACAGGGCAAGTAGAACAAGGCTCTGCATCCTCGACAACAGCAACATCTTATTACTACATTGTGGTGTTTATTTGCAAAATCTCACCAACTATGACAGTATTTTCCTGTATTAAATTATTGCCCAGATTTTGAAAATTAAATAGCAACAGACAGCCCAACATCAAAATTAAAAGTGTTGTTTTATATGTGGCTACAAATTACTTTGCTTTGTTTCTTTCTTTCTTCTTGTTCTATACCACTTTTCTTCTCAGAGGGAGGGTCATATATGTTTTTCTTGTCTAGCTGTCAATCATATTAATTCCAGCAAAATTACTTTCCTTAAATTAATCATAGCAGAGATTCCCAAGGCAAAATAAAGCACAAATGATCCCATGTTTACAAATGAAAGGGCATGTCATCAGTGTCTAAAAGAACAAATATCAGAAAAGAGCACTTTTTGTTCTGAAAAATCCCCTTATTTTACTTTACTCTTTTATGGTTACTAAACATCACTAACACTTTTCCTCATGTTTCAAATATTCAATATTTACTATATGTAAATAAAACAGCTATAGTTTTAGTGGGGACTGAGACTTTGATTTCAAATTTGACATTATTTCCTAAATTGAAAAAAAAAAAAAGCAATTTGACAATATTTAAAGAATGTTTTTATCTCTTAGACCAGTACATTGCTGTGAATAGTTAAAAACAGGCATGGATGTTAACCGTAACTCATTTGATTTTTTGTGATTTACAAAACAGCATTTCAAGTGATAATATTTTACAGTGTCTCCAAGTTTTGCCTTTTTCCTCAGAATGACCTCTCTCTCAAGATGTCCTTATGGACTAGAAATACGTTTTGATCTTGTACACTTAACAATTGCATTATACAGCAATTCTTGGCAACTCCTAAAAACAATACACATGCACCAGACATCCTGTCTGATGATCTACTGTCTTGGCAGACATCTTGCCATTCATAACGCGATGCTCTTGACCTGTTTGCCATTCCTGGCAAGGTGAACAGAATTCCCAATTCCCTTTACAATACTTCCAACCCAGTGCTTCAGACAAACCTACAGGATGTTATTTGATCGCTCTTTTTTCATCCCACACGATTTTCATCTCTGAAATCCATAGGGTTCATTCCCATTGTCATTTTATGTAATCTGCCTACATAAAACAGAAAAGTGAATCCATTGAGGCAGGATGGTCTAACGTGTCTTTTCATCTGCCCCAGACATAACATTTCTTGCTCTTCCTTCAACTTCTGCCAGTAACCAGGAAGGAAGTCAGTAGGCTTATGTCTGATCTGTACAAACTAGAAGTAATACTGATGAATGAGGAAATATTTCTAGGATTAGATGAAGTATATAACCTAGCCTCCAAATGAGGACCCTCAGAATCCTACTTAAGACTCTCAGTTCTCCCAGGGGGACAGATTACACCCATTGTCATAAACACGGTTCTTGACGGGGACAGGCTGAATACTCCCAGTTGGATATGTTCTTTGTCTCAAACAATTACTAAAATAAACCAGTTTCTGAGCCTTCTGAGAGATTTTTTGGAGATTTTTTTAAGATTCTGAGATTTCTGCCAAGACTTAGTGTCATTGCCATATCTCTCGGTCATCTTGCTCAACAACTGCACTTTTAATATTACCTTACCCAGGTGTGAGCGGTACAGACAGAGACAGTGGCTGGACACGGTGGAAAGAAACGCTGGCTCATTATTTGACAAACGTTTCTTTCGGTGGCTTGACAGGTATGGCAGGAAGGGAGAAATAGTTTTGCTAATAGACTCAAGATCTATAGCCTTCGCATCAGTAGCACATACTCTTCCCCAGTTCTTTAAAGCACAATTTGTTCTATGCTTTCAAAAATGATGCAGACAGAGGGTATATCTGAATGCTAGCTTTTTTTGCTTGTCTGTAATACAGCAGGCATGTTGGCGTTAGCCCCATCTTCAGGCCACGTAAGAGAGAAACTCTTTGCTAACTAGCTAATCTCGTCTGCTAACTAGCTTCTACTTACTAGCAGGCAGTGAAGACAATATCAAGAGTTTCTCAAGCTTATATACCTAATTAGCTTGATTTTCATCAGAAAAAAACAACAATGTTTTGCAAGAGTTCACAGACACTCTTAAATCCCTATAAATGTAAAGTCCTTAGCAGAATGAGTCAGGAGTTATTAGAACTTCATCATAAGACATTTTATTACTACAATCTGGATCACTAGATCAAACTCTGCCAACATGCAATCAAGTAGCTTGAAATGCCACATTTAGGCAACCGTGAATGCTCTAGTCTCTTTTATCTACAAAACTGAAAATCAGCATACTTATTTGAATGGAAGTAAAACAGTAGTAAACTTTGAAGAGTTAAGAGCCTTGGGAAGGATTTCGCCTAGACAATTTTTACAATAATAAAATCAGGGGCATAGTAAATCATTATATAAATGAGTGAGTATCAATATTATTCATTTTTTAAAAATAATTACAAGCATGTGTGAGAAATTGTACTAGCTTTCCTCTAATCCCATTCTGGAGGCCAATTACAGAAAAATAGTTTCTCCCCCGTAAATTTGTTCAAAACAATATCAAGATGAAAAAGTAATAAACCTCAAAGGTACCTTTCAATCAGTCCAAACTAGAATCCACAGTTACAATTTAGTTCTAACTACACAAAATCATAAGTAACTTTTTACGAAGGAGAAAAGCATTTCTGAAGGTGTATTATCTTACTTAACACTGTCATTAAAACTCTTGATATTTAACGGATAGTATTATAAAGTAACGAATTTGCTGGATTCTGGCAACACTTTTATCCTCTATACTTAATACCTCTAGAGCTTGATCTTTTCAGCTTTTCACAGAATCATCTCCCCTTCCCTTAGATCTAATGGCAGTGATCACTTTTACCTTTGCCTGAAAATAGCCACAAGTTATTTCATGGTAAATATAAATCAATATTAATGACCAAAATTGTGTACCTTTACCATAAAAGTTAAACCCAGATAACTATTTTCCTCAAAAATGTCAAGATCAATTGTTTCTCTTAGAGTTACTAAGCCAATAAATCTAATTTTATTGCTTCCTAAATTCTCACTGAAGTGGGATGGAAGTACAGTTAAGCTACCTCACAACAAAACAAGAGAAATGAGTTAGAAACCTTATTCCAGGCTTCTGATGAAGGCTTCATCGCATCTGATAAGTAGTAAATGTGCAAGTTTCTGACCGGGGAATGAAGTGTGGCCTGAAATCTATCAATCAGCCTTATTTAGCCACATTAGTTAATGTCTTTGGTGGATCGTGCAATGACTTGCATTAATCCAACTTGGATCTTAGACTGTGCTATTCCTTGATTTACTACTATAGGACATACAGTTTCACTAGGCTGGACTAAAAAAACAGCTGGGGATGAGGGAGGTATTTTCTCATCTTAAACTGGCTAACTCAAGTGAGGTTGAAATATCAGTGTAGGAAGGCCAACTTAATTTTCTCTTAAAACAAGCTATTTAGCTTCAAGTGTGGAAAGGGACCTAAGGCTGAGTTTGGCCTGCTAAAATTTAATGTGTCTTATCAGCACTGCCAATATATCCTGAGATTGCTAGCTTCCTTTAGCCAGACTAAATGAAGAACTCCCCTTTTTCAAGCATAGGTATAATATAAAACTATTGCATCAAATTCCTCATTCTTGCCATCAAACAGCTGCCCTGCTTTAGCTAGGACTTACAGCATCACATAGTCTTCAAGTTACCACACAGGTAGCAATACTTTCACTGAGTATTTCCATGAGGTAGAAGTCACCTCAGGCACATATGATAGCACTAATAGGAGACTACAACGTAAACAATATGCAAACAGCTTTGACTTTCATTATTTGAAGATCCTATGATACCTAGAAATTATAGGTTTACATTACTGAACAACAGAGATACACAACATCCTATTCTGAAAGTCTGAGAGATATTAAGTTTCAAAATTGCAAAATTACACATCGAAAACCTATTTCAAATAATTTTAACAGTTTTTTAACATACTAGATTCTAGTATGTTAAAATTCTAGACTCTAGATTTCTTCCTCAACAACTACTACAAATGAGCTCACTGAATACCTGAGCTGGATCGTTCTCTCACAGACATGCACTGAGCTAAGCTCACGTTCCGTAAGTCCCAGGAATGAATGGGAAGAATTGAATGTGGCCACATGCCACTGTCCTTCTGTGTTATAAACACAGTATTTAAAATTAGGACACGGACTGGAAAGTTGCTCTTGCTTGGTTGTCCAGGTGCCTGCAATTGTAAGGGGCTATATAATCAGAAACAGACAAGTAAAACCATTACATGTTCCTGGCAAACCTTCCTTTTGCCTCCAGAAGGAAGCTAGGCACTCTGGTGGTATATATATGGACAGAAAGCTTTTATGTGCAGAAAGCTGTGTGTTACTCAGGCATGGTAGCGTTTTCTGTTAGCTAAGACTACAGAAGAGAAATGTGATTTATTAATAACTGGTCTAAAAATAGGATAGGAATATAAAAAAATTGTGAAGTCTTCAAATTCTTAAAAATTCTAAAGAAGGGCACTTGATAAATATTTGTCCTATGAAGTCAATGTAGATATGATACAAGTTAAAAGATACTTCTTTTTTTTTGGAAGTTCCACGTGTCTTTTATGGATTTCCATTTACCAATAATGCCAAGACATCCTGGACTTAGTGTTTATCAGAAAGCTCATCTGAGCATGTGAGATGTTGAACCTTGGTAAAGTCACATGCATATGATCATCTAATTAGGTCTACTGTCTTAGTTTGCTACTTTGATTCTACTGAGACTTCTTTTTTGTTTGTTTGTTTCTTTGTTTCTTGACTGCTCCACTGACACACATTAATTACCATCCATTTTTTCTAAGAAGCCACACTGAATAGCAACAACATTGAATTTAGCAGATGATAACCTAGAGACATCCAGAACATTCTTAGAACATTTAATTCAGTGAAGTTTAAACATTCATTTGATGGCCTTCTAACAAAAATTTTTTTTAATACCCTATGCTAAGGTCACAGTTTTGGGGATAAAGAATATTCTGCACTAAAACACATAGCAGCTTTTTGCTTGTTCAGAGACATAGCTCATTCTGTACTGTCAACTCCTAAAAGGCTACTAATTCTAACCACCAATCTGAATTACTGCATGAAGTACCATGTCCCCCTACACAAACAGATAAGTAAAAAAATATGTTAACGAGGAAACAATTTGAAGGAATGGCCAGTGATTTAAAGATCCAAGCATCACTGTCACACTACCATAAAATGCTTTCAGTGATGGAATTATGTTTCTTTTATGGATCTGGATTTGAACAGATAATGGCACACCTAATAGTTTGCAATGGTACTCCTACCTGCCAGTCTCATCTTCATTTTGAAGGTTGCAGTTGATTGTGTTGACCAAAAAGCTAAATAAACGACCATATAGAGATTTTGCCAAGAGATCCCGGTAAAATTCTGCAATCTCTATAGTGTGCCTCCGTACAATCATGTCTCCTAAGAGAGAAAGCAGAAAATGGAGATGAAAGCATGCTATAAATCTCACCTTAAGTAATTTTAGTTACAGTAAGTCCTTCCACCACTTTTACTTCTCCTTTGCCAAACATATACATGGTGTTCGTTTTTTTCTGAAGCCTTCAGTGAAAGATGAGAAGACTATCAATACTCGCAAGATCTTTAGTTTGGAAACATGTACCTTTGTACTATTTTCAGTGGAAAAGGGTATGTGTGCATTTTACTGAAAAGAACTTTTTCAAAAAGGTGGGGTTTTTTTAGGATACTCCTGTTGGCTTTAGTTCTTAGTATTAATATCTAATCTGTTATCTTCACACACTTTTGTAAGAGTAATCAAGTAGCAGTCCATCAACGTCAGACTGTGACACTGCTTTGCTCCATATTACAAAGACAGTTTTAATTCAGCGGCTCAGTCTAACTTATTTCATGTCAGATAATCCTACATATTCCTCAGAGAGAAAATTTACAAGACCACACAAGAAAAAAGAAACAGAAATTATCTGCTTTTAAAATTCTCAAATGAAGGATTAAAGTTCCACCAGGTCTGACCTATGAGAATGTAAGCTTTGAAAAGATTACCTTTAAAATACTGAACATCAGTTGTTAAGGCTGAAGCAAGCTCATCTGTTGAAACCTGCAGCATCCCTGCCACTGAAATGAAAAGAGAATTTAAACAAACCCTGATTTGTGCTCTATTGCATGCTTTACTTTTTATAACAGATATTCTTATGTAGATGTTATTTTTTAAAAGTGAAAGAACCCACACATTAAAGAGTGCTGTCACAGGACTAATCAAAATTAATGAACACACAAAATCGGATTACTATAATCAGCACTTTGGGAAGTTTGAACTTATCAGTATATTACATTACAGCCTTCTTTCGTCTTTAAAGATTACTCAGGACTTTCTCCAGGGCTTGGCAGACTTTCTCTCGTATTAGAGTCAAAGTATGCTACTTACTGACTTTCTGCATCCATAAGCCACTTTGAGGAGATTTGTTAGTGACCCAGAGGACAAACTTCAAAGACAACAAGAGACCCTTTTAAGACATACATTTTGAATGTAAAGAATTCAATTCAATGCAAATTGTTCAGCTGTTCAGCTGTTGACAAGCAGCACAAGAGCATTTTATAAGACTGCCCAAAGTGCACTGTACAATTTCTTTTGGCAAATGCTAGCATTAAACATGATATTGAACTAGATAATTTGCAATACTAGTATTTTATTTCACCCCATAAAAATCTGTAGTTTATAAAACATTCAAATCAATTGGATAACGTCTTCCCACAGTAATTTATGAATTTTCAGAAGTCAATTTTTGTCTCCCTGAAACTGTGTTTCCATCTGTCGGTGAATCAGCGCAAGTGTCCTGATCATGACGCTCGAAGGTCACGTCCTACTGACCTTGTTCTAGTAGCTGCAGGTCTGACACGAATGCTGTCTCAGCGTCTGTCAGAGCCGTAAAGCGAATGTCTCCAAGATGCAGAATTGCCGAGAGAATTACAAACAGGTTCTCCACCTCCTGCACACATTTTATGCAGAATAAGATAAAGAAGAGATCTGTTGGACACACCAGTGACAGGCAATGCTTTATAAAAACACACATTCTACTAGTTTGTATCATTGGCATTTGCTAAGTTAAAAAGCACTCACTTGTGAACTACTAACAGGAAATTTGGATTTAGAAAACAAACTGGAACCTATCTAGGACACAAAACAACAAGATTATCTTTTTGTGGTTTTGTTTTAGTGTAAAGCTTTAGCTACTGAGATAAAGTTTTTCAGAATGTGATAAAAAATACTGAAATATTTTTAACAGATGTATTATTTCTGCAAGAAATAAATGTATCTTCTCCATAGACAATTTCCATCAAGAGAAATTCTGTATCTAGGAATAGCAAAGTTTGTGTTTTCCTTAGCCAACTGCATACACAAAGCATCTAGCTCTAAATTATAATAGGTTCCTAGTAGTAAAAGCTGTAGTTAAGGTCTACAGGAAAGACAAGCAACCTTCCTCACCCACACACTTTCCCCCCACGATTCCACACTATCTTCTGATGCCTCTAAGGCTGTGAAGCAGTTATCTTTAGGGCTAGATTTTTCCTGGCTTCATTTTTACCACAACAACAAGAGAACTAATTTTCTTCTTTCTTTTTTTGTTTTCAGTGTTTTTAAATTCAAGCAAAAAAATAATCCATGAAATATGAACCAAAAATGCTAAGACATGGAAAATATTGTGTGGTTTTGGATGTCTTTTTAAGGTCAGTTATGTAACAATGGTGTTTCTTTAAAATTATGAAACAGAGAACCAATATAACATTACACAGCATTATGCACAGCAAAATTAACTGATAACTCTTGAAATATTTCTCAAAAATAATATTTGGAACCTGGTTCTATTGAAACACTAGAAGTGACAGTGAGAAGTCTCATTTACCGGAATTTGTAAAATAAGATGAAAAATACACTACAAATGAAATACTTAGCCAATACATCCCCTTTATTCTCAGGTGACTGCAACAAATTCAGAACACACCGAAACCAAGCTTGGATGACTTTTCATCAGTTTTCAAAAGCAACAGGTCAAAGAAAAAAGCTTTTCTTCTTGTTGTTCATCTCTCTAAAAAACATGCATGTTGTCAACGGACATGAAAAAAAGCCGACAGTCTTTCCGGCACAGAGCACCTCTGACGCTATTTAAGCAAGCCTGATTCTCTAAACTACATTTTAGGATAAGAACTTCAATCTCTTACTGTATGAGACAGATGTAAAAAGGGCTACAGCATATTTTTCTATCACACAGTACCGAAGCTGAAGATTAAAAAAAGCAATACATACAGGCAAAGTCTGAATAAGATAGCTCTTACAACAGAAGAACTATTGTTCAAGCTAGGGTGCCATACCCTGCTTCTTGGGAAGGCCTCTTAGGCAAGATGGAATGGAACACTCATACGGCATACGTCGTGCTCGTTTGTTAGCTTGTTCAGGACTGGTTTGGGGATGACTGTACAGCACCGAACTGTGGCAGGCTGGGGTAGCTGTTTATTCTGGCGATTTTGGTAGGGCCTCATGGTTAGTTCACATAGACCACACTTTCTCATTGTGCTCTAGATGCCTGTTCCCTCAACTTTAAAATAATTTTCTATTAATTATTAACATGACTTTGCAAGATATCATGAAAGACTGCTAAGCAATGTTTATGGTAGTTCTTGCAAAACATTATCTGTCATTAAATGCGGCTATATGGTCAAGGAATAATACATACAGACCTTTCCATGTACCTCAGAAGTAAATGGTAAAAATTTTAGATGTGTTTTGTCTACATATTCCCTGCTAACCCCCAGCACTGGAGATCAGCCTGCAGTACTCTGGTGCTCCACACACTTCTAGCCTCCTAAATGACTATTCTAATGCTGCCTGGATATAGAGGAGCCTTCAAGATGGTTTACGCTTTCCTGAGAGGCAACTTACTTCCTTTCCAGAACTCTGAGCAAAGCGAAGTGCTGGATCCAAAAGAATACTGCGTTTTTCCATGTAAAGTGTTCTCTGACAGTTTCTGCAGGCTTCTAAAACATGATTGATTATGCATTCAATTATTTATTTATGGGCTGAACCCCTTCCTCACTGAACAAGATTATTAGGGCAGAGAGATGCATCCATCAGTGAGCGCTGGGCTAAATGCAGAACTGCCTGGAACTTTTGCTGCTGAAGTCTACAGGTGAAGAGCTTAAGTCATTAAGAGTAAGGAATAATTCTGTCAAATGCAGCCATTTATGTTCAATTTTGTACATGGCCATGTGAATATTCGTGAAAAATTCACCACTCTTTATATTACAAGATGGCATAGGTTACCAAAGAACATTTTTTGCTACCTTAACTAAGTAATGCCAAACAACTACACGATGTACCATCACCACAGATGTCTACGTCACAACTTTGTAACAGCTTCAGCAGACTCACTATTGTTTTGCTGATAGCCCTTGATCCCTTTTTATTACAACTGTTGCTCATCTGTCATCTCTTATGATAATCTAGCATACTGTTATAATAACTTATCCTCTGCTTTTTTCACTAAATATCATGTAGGGATAAAGAAGTTTTTACCTCCTTCTAGAACTACTGTCGCTTATGGATTTGTTTTGCAGAAGTGTCCCAGCTAGTCTGTGCTAGGTAGCATGCACTTATGTAAGAAATACGGAGTTTGGTAAATATTCTAGTATCTTGAATGGAATTACACAGCTTACATGAGTTCTTATAGTCAGCCCTCGATTTCTCCTGATTCTCCTCAAACCTCTGTCCTCCAGAACCTCTCCTTGATTAATCTTCCAAATTATTTTCTTGGTTAGCTTTATAGGCTTAAAGACAAACACTAGACCTATCTTCCTGTTGCTTTTTTGGAGTTAAATCAGCTCTTTCAAGTTATCCAGCTCTAATTTTGTTTGACTAAATACGTATTTACTTTTTCAGGTGCTGCTAACAAAGGAATTTGGAATGTGTTTCACAGAATCAAAAGGGACAGGAAGATAATCAGGAAGAGGAAAAAATTCCTGTGGGTTTTATGAGGTTTCTGTCATATGGGATTTGATTGTTTCTTTTTATCTATGTAATTTAATTGTTCGGAGTATTATACCTTGAAGCTGTTTTGTGAATCTTTAAGAATGAAAAAGATTTACATTGTTGGTGCTGTGTCTAATTAAAAGTGATTACAGTAATTTCCCTAGAGTGAACTAGCACTGTATATTGTTTCAAGGTCTTAAGCAACAGAAAAAACTGAAGGACAGAAAGGCACTTCTTTTCCCCACAAAAGCTTATCAGTGATAGTTCCTTATGGCCTTCTTTTAACTAAGTAATATGGTGATTTTTGCCACAAATAACACAAGCTTGTGTAACTTACCAGGTTACTGAATCCCATAGCACCTAGAGCTTGTTTTAGTACGGCTAATTTCTCCCTGTTTTGAGGGTTGGCTGTTAATGTCGTCTCTTCCAGTACGGTCTGGCTTAGATACCTGCACAGAGGAAAAACATCATATGTAGTGTCTACAAGGCTGGTGCATCATTGAACTTTTGAGGTTAAAAGCCAGCTTCGCCCTTCTAACCAGAATTTTATTACAGATTTTTCTCAGCCTTTGGAGGTAACAGTACCAAGCCAGAGAATGTTCTGTATTTCTTTCCTTAAGCTTTTGCTTAAGATTTGTCCCCACAACTTTAGCCCTACATGTAATCTAAAATGTCAAATTTAATTTATACCACTGAGAGTTTTGCCATTCTTGCACTATCAGAGATTCCCCTTCAAAATGAAGCTCTGAGGAGATCCTCTGATAACTCTGCTTTAAATTCCCCTACTGATGGCTAAAGAATAGATCAGCTCTTATCTGCCCAATCCCATGACGATCATTCACTCCCTTAGCAGCTGAATGGGTGACAGGTATACTCAGCATCTCTTAGAACAAAGTAGTGACTGAGTACATAGAGTAGTAACTGTACAGCCCTTAAACTGTACTGCTTTGCACACTGAAGCAAAAGGAAATTGTACAAACCTTACCAAAAATAAAGATTAGAAGAGAGAAAGAGAGACACCTAGTGCAACAGCTAACTCAGGAGAGAAAAAACAGAACTGACAGAAAAAGCAGTAGCACCAAACAGATTAATCAGAAACTACAGTACAACAGACTATTGAAAACACAGCAATCTAACCTTTACAACAATGTATTTTGACCCTCTTGATATATGTCTATAGGCCAGATTTTTAAAAGTATTCAGGTATCTTCACACAGCTGAAATCACTAAGAATAAGATGTCTGAATATCTTGTGCGATCTGATTTTTAATTACATCATGCTGAGAATGTAAAAAAATGTTTTATCATTATTATTAAATTACCACTATCATTAAAATACACATTCATCACACAATCTACAATCTTCACAGTCACTTACATCAGTAAAAGAATTCCTCACACCTAAACCAAAATAACATCATCACAACACCAATATATGTGGACAATTTACACACTCCACCCCTCGTCCCTTCACCACAATTACAACAACAAAAATTCCCCACAATTATTCTGCTCTCTAATAATGTTTCGTCCACGATCTGTATCATAAAGATAGGAAACAATACTGGTTTAATTTCTGACAAGTCTTGTTCACAATCCTATTCTAATTGCACTATAAAGGAGATGGTTTCAAAATAAAACTCTTACCATGGAAAGTCTGGCAACACTCTAGTAAGGGTGTTCGCCCTTGTAAAGGTGGCTTTTTATGCGAATGTGTGTAGCTTTTAGAAACACATGGAAGAATGATTTAGTATTTGCACTTTTCTAACTGATAATGAGGTTTATGAGGTATACGCGATGCAATGCAGGGCACATTTTTAGTGGATTGATACCAGATTTACCAGTGTGAATTTCCCTTGGAGTGACAATGGCATAAGGTACACAAGCAGGCTGGCAGAAGAAGAACGATGGCGGAAAAAAACACATGCCTGGGTGCATCAGCACTTTTTGCACCCAGAGGAGAACTCAGTCAGCAGATATCTCAAGCACAAACAAGCCTCAAGTCACAGGGGCTAAAGCTGGTGAATTAACACAATCTTTGAGAACGCGGGTCCGTGAGCATCATCGCCAGAGCTCTGCACCATTTCCTTGAGGTTACTAAAACATTCATTTTGTCCAAATCAGGAAGATACAAATGACAGCACAGCTGCCAAACTTGTTAGAGCAGATGATGCAAAGCATATGCCAGATTTATGGGGTTTTTTTCAGGGTTTTTTTTACATTGTCTGTAAAACGCCTCCTTTCACAAGGAGGCTAGAATACATTTGATACTGAATCTGGCATAGAACCTACTGGTATAAAGGTTAATCCAGGAGAATACTTTCTACTGTTCCGAACTGCTGTGTGAGCTTATACTGGTTCAGTGTTATGCATGATGTGTTGGCGGCATTTTTGATTCATAATTAGGAGATTTACGGCAGCATCTACTCTGCTTTCAAAATATCTTATTGGTGAATGGCTGGAGGAGTTGGAAGCTTATAGACATTTCTTCAAAAAACAGCCTCCTCACTGGTGTTCTCACTAAATAACTCTTTGACTCTCTTGCTGTGTACCAAGCAAGGAATACTCTTTCCTGTCCTGTGAAGACAATATCATAACTTCTCTTATTTAAGCAACCCCATTTAATTAGCTCTTTTTAGCATAGTTAAAGTGCTAGTGGGTAGCAAAAAGGTGTGTGAACACTACAAACTCAGGTAGTGGCACAACAAACCGACCCAGGACGCTCATTCCCTGGGAGGAAAGAGCAGAGCTGTGATACGAAACAACACGCAGCAGTTCTTGCCTTCAGCGCAAGCACTTCTTGCTGATACAGCACGGGGCAAACCGGGTACCCGCCAAACCAGCCGCCCGTGGCTCCAGCAGCCCATCCACAAACGGCAGCATCTGCCGGGACACGCCCGCTGGAAGACAGTCTGGCTTTCCCAGTATAAATCTCCTGAAGATTTAATCAGCAGATGTGCTGGTACCCTTGGAAAGGGCTGCAGCTGGACATTTTCTAGGGTGCACTTGAATTTAGAATCAGTCTCCCCAGTCTAAAAGCAACTAAATTCTTTCATAACATGTCACAAAGCCCACTCATTTTACAAACTATTTAAGGACTAACGAAATACGAAAATTGCTTTGAAGATATCCACATTCAACTGTTCTATGTTTATAATACAAAGTATATGCATATTAAGGATGGATTAATTGTATAGACTACTTGGAACTGTTGATAGATATCATACAACTCCCCCAAAATACAGAAAATATATAGTGTAGCAGAGGGGGGGTATAGTATATACTAGCTGTACAAGGCATTATATTTTTTATACTGTTAAGTTCATTTTATCTCAGAAACACAGTGACATTTAGACAGAAATAAAAAGGATGTTTTTGCTTGTAAAACAATTCCCTAGCGTCTCCCTCTTTCCACCTTAAAGGTCCTGAGGATGAAAATGGCTTGAGACACCCTTTGTATTAATATTACTACTATCACCTATTTATGCTTAAGAACAAGAGCCCAGAACCAATTTTAAATTGTTGCCTCTCCTGCAAAAACAAGGAAACAGGAAAGGGATGTGTCACAGTGCAAAAGTCCTCATAATAATGAAAGATTCTTTCACTGCAGATACATCATTATTCCACAAAACGTAAGTATTTTTTCAATATTGTGCTGGTTTTGGTTATGACAGAACCCATTATTTTTTACTGAATTTTCCTGCCAGCTAAGTTCTTCTAAGTAACTGTATTTATATATAGCTTGATGTGTAGCTTTCCTCATTTATGCAGTTATAATGCATTTTTGTCTTTTGACATTCAAATGGCCTGGACAGAATAGCATTGCTAGTGATGCAGTGGGATTAAACTGCTTTAAATTTCCATTGGTAACCTACCATGAAGCTTTTAGTTATTATTTTTACTTAGATATTTGTTATTGAAAACTATACTGTGATAGCCATCATCTTTATGAAAACTTATGCTGTTACTAAAGTGCGTGTAACGTTCCTGTAAGTTTCCAACAAGGCAGTCTGTGTTCAAATGCAAACCAGACCTGGCAACTTCTTTGTTGCTGAAAGTATTAGTAAAAGAGGTACTACTGCTATACAAGGCAGAGGTGACGTTCCATAATATCCGATGCATGCAGGCTGCACACCAATTGTGGACCTACCTACCACAATTTTATCAGCCTTACTTGCATGTTCCTCCGTGCAAACTCATTCTGCAAATGCACATTCACATTAGCTTACTCTTGGCTTTAGAAAAAGATTCTCAGATTTTGGCTGAATTTGAGCCTTTTAGTTGAAGCTGGCTGCTCAGACAAATGATATTTATACCTCTAGTAAAAGTGACAAACCAAACAGTGTATGCAGTCCTAATAATTAGCTCCTTTCTACTGACTGTCTAACTGCATTTAAACTGTTTGTTTGTTAACTATTTGTTAAAATGCTACCATGTTGACATTTGCATCAGACTAGTACTCTCAAGAGACAACTTATCAGCACTCAAAAAAGTTTTAAGTGACTGTTTATTTCAAAAAAAGAAGAAACTTACTGATCCACAAAAGGGTGTTCTTCTAAGAAGATAAAGTAATCAATAACTGTAGCAGAGTATAGATGCTTTGAGTAAAACACAATGTTGCATTAGACACTATCTTGAGAAGTGTAAAAGTGACTATGTAGTTTTTTATTTCTGATTTTTATTCTAACAGTTTTCATTGGCAGCATTGTAGCATTCTTAGTTATTCTAGTCTTGAAAGGAAAAAAAATTACTATTGAGAAGAAAAAATCAATGGTGGTAATTTTTCAGTATGTTGCTTATCATAGTGTACAATTTTTCAACCATCATTCAACTGACATCACAGATCAAATTTTCACGCAGGGGTTGACTGAAGAATATAAAAAAATATTTATTAGGACATTATATTCTTCGTGCATTGACTGCCCATATAAATCAACAATTACCTTACCTGTTTACCTTGTCATTCTCAGTATAATTGTTACATATAAACATAATTTGTATTATTCAGCTTATACCTGTAGTAAAGTTCATAATTTCATACATACATCTCAAATATGAAGAAGAAATGCATAGGAACTAATGTGAGCTTACCAATACTGAGTTTTGGTGACATATTTCAAAATATCTTACATAACCCTACTGGTTAAAAACTTTCTTTAGAGTAATATTGTCTGCTTAGATAACTGAGCAAGTAACAAGGAGCTGAGACTAAATGGAAAAGCTCTGACTACCAGTTTGCTTCTCTGCTGAAAACTCAGTAATGAGTATTTGATTTGCAATGAATTTAATTTCATTTATTTTCTTTTGAACTGCAACCAAACATCATTTAGTATCAAATGAAGTAATCTGCCTTATTCAACATAAACATGTCATTTCGTTTCCTTACAAGAAAAGCAAAGGAAATAAAAATTATCACAGAAGTTTAAAGTGTCTTTTTATCCTGTCTTTCCTACTAAAACCATTACATTTTTATAAAATCTGTGAAGAGATAAAAACAAAAAAGTTTCAAATTTGATAATTAGGGAAGAGGATACCCTTTTTCTGGTTACTGTCTCATAGTCAGCATGATGCCCACAAAAATCTGGAGCTTCCCCATTCGCTGTGTCAGGCAGCCCATTTCAAAGTGAGTTCAAAGCACCTAGAGCATGAGGGAATACTGACCCTTCATGTTTCACATCTGAGCTGAGTGCTGCAACTTCCTAATTAACTCATGCTGAAGCAAAAAAAGCCTAGCACAGTCCACTTAGGAAGTTTCACCTACTTTCAGTAGGAAGCTCAAGAACACCACAGGATTTCAAAAATAAGTTTTTCTGGATATTTTGAAGCATAGTCAAAGCAAAGCCAGAAAACAATCACCTTTTGGCCCTGGATTTAATCCCCAGTCTTGAAATCTGGCTCACACTTTGCTCAGAATTAAATGTGCCTATAAACTTCACGGCTATAGTCATCAAAGCCTACAGACTGTAGTTAGTGTTTCAAGGGAGATCTGAATTGTTGATGTATGTCACATAGGGAACTTTTCTGATCTTTAGCAAATAAAAGTTGACAAATAAATTATATTTTTCACTGATTAACTCTTTAGACAACTACAATCCTAAAGTGCTTCAAGCCGTATTGTTTGTAGTTGTTAAGTGTGAAAAGACGACCTTGCTACCCAACTCTGACCACAGAGATCCCAAGGCTTGTCACAGGGACCTTGTAGTAGCAAGCCCTTCCTAAGGATTGTTATAAACTTTGATATTTCACTAACAGAGCAAATAAGGTATTACTAAAACACTATGTATAATCTATAGTTCTATGAGAACAGCCACTTTATGTCACATACCCATACACATTATTGCTGTTTATCATACAGAAATATCTGGTTCATTACAGTGGTTCAACTCATATCTGACAGTGAAGCTGTCTGAAAGAGATCAGTCGGCTGCATCCACTTCATCAGATATTCCCTTTTGTCAGGACATTTAAAGTTGGGTTCCAATTAGAGGAGAAGAGAAAGCGTGGTTTTGCCAGATGGACGCTTCTTTTCAGAGGGCTTTCCTGAAGTAAATACATTCTGTCATGAATAATTAAGAGGATTCTTGGCGGGATTATATCATTAAATGGTTCTAAGTCACTATAAAAAACTAGGATGAAGCCCAATGATGAAAGAAAAGGTGGTGGTTTTTTTTTTTTAAGTTAGCATCTAGCTGCTTGCTGCTTGACTCCTTTCCTGACAGAGGATGAGTGCTGACACATCTGCATTTTGCTGTAAAGCTTTCTGGGCTATAGCAGGCTTGATCTAAGGGAAACGTAACACAAAATTAGTTGGCAGCCTTGAACTTCATTATAGCTGATAACTCCGTTCAATAAATGTTGCTTGTGGTAATAAGGATTTCACTGATCAGTTAACTTCTTCAGTAAAAAAATTCTGGTTACAGGCAAAAAGCTTCATTTTCTAATTGCTTATACTCAGAAAAATTTACCCATTTGAGGTCTCGGAGTATTGTAAAGCTTCTGGGTTGTGCTCAGATTAGAAACACTGGACATATCTTTAATGCAGAAAAAACAACACAGAAGCAAGGGGCTGAATAAGGTTATTTATGCTAGTTTATTGTTCAGAGAAAGTGTCAGAGACCAGATCAAAGCACATTTTGTCAAGGAATTAAGCCAGATATGGATGAGTACTATAAAGACACAACACAACTAAGACAATTACAAAATAAGACAAAGGGCTAACTGAATGTACAGATTCAGGATAGGTAATGCTGATCATCAGAAAAGCATTTGTCATATATTAGGTGAGAGCCAAGTATGCCTTGTTATCACAAAAAATTAATCATCATGTGTAATACCCTTATTTATATATACCAATATGAGAGGCATGAAATACTTAGCATGGTAAAGCTTCAACTGGAGTATTCCGTGTGATTTCAGGCATCCCATTTCAGGGAAATCAGGAGCAGTTAGAGAAAATCCAGAGGAAAGCAATAGAAAAATGTATCAGAACCATAACTTAGAGCAAAAGAGTTCATTAAATGTAGCCTACAGAAGACTGAGAAAGATACTGGAAAGAGGAAAAGTCCTACAGCCCTTTGTGCCCAAAACCGTGCACGTGGAAATACCACTGCTTTACACAGCTGGCCTGAGGGACACAGAAGAATAGCATGATAGAGCACGTAACACGTTGTAGAGAAATGAGCTAATTTTAAGGAGATGAAAACCTGAAGGTACCGAACTAGAACTAAGATATGAAGATAATTTCCAACACTCACTTGTTCCAGATTTTGATACTGCGTTCCTACCAAGTTTGTGGAGAACATCAAATTGGGGAAAACAGCCAATATGCTGGAGGGTAGGGCTGCCCTTTACAGGCTGAAGGAATGGGCCATCAGGAACTTCCTGAAATTCAGTAAAGACAAGAGCAAATTCCTGGATTTGGGAAGGAGTAAATCCTTGCAATGATACAGGCTAATGAGCTGGGGAGCAGCTCTGGGGAAAAGGCCCTGGGAGCCCCACGGGCAGTGGAAATAAATATTTGGACAATAAGTTCCAAACAGTCTTTCTTTTTTAGAACTTTAGAAAACTTACATTTTAAAGAAATTAACTTCAAATTTTAGGAAGAACTGGTATGAACAATTTATCATCAGGAAATTTCCATACACTATGGACTAGCAATCAAAAAAACCCCTCTTATAAGATTTTTTTTATATCTTCAAAATACCTGGAAAATAATATTATTGGTAAGTCAAAAGATTTCCATCAGTTGTTTTAGAAAGAGCTTGGGCATGGGGCCAAACTCCTGAAATTTAGGAAGATTTCCCATGCAAGCTGTGTCAAATTGTCAGGGTACATGCTGTGACCACCACAAACGTCTCCAAGCTAATTCAACTTCGCTTGATTTTAGATCTAGACAATAAATAGTTTGTACCTTCCGCATAAAATTATTCATTCATAAGTCTATGATGAGTGAAAAATAATCCTTTCTTGCACAAAAACACTCAGGGAAGACAAGATTTTTATTCTACTGGGCTTCCAGGTAAAGGCATAGACTAAATGACTTCGATCTTACTTTATTTTTATCTTAGTTCTTATGCTGTATGAAGTGTGGAAAAGATGAGGCTGAAACTGTCACTACAGAAACTTTGCTTATAACAAATATCATCCTGAGGCAGAAAATCCCAAGTTTCAACATTCAGGAATGATAAAATCATCTTCCTGTAAGAACTGGGAACACGAATGCGAATGCAGCTATAACAGTCCTGGCATTAGCTTACACATCAGTTAAATTTTCTCTTTCTTTTGTGTAGCTGTTGCAATAGATTTTCAAAGAACATGTCTGTTTGCACAGCAGATCCTCTCTCGATACACAGAGTTGGATCAGGTCTCTGGAGGCCCCTTTTAAACCAAGGGCAAAGGAAAATATTTTTTTTCCTCTGTTTATAATCCTTTAGTTGGTGAAAGAAAAAAAAAAAGGCAAAAAAAATACATGAGAAGAGCTGAATGTCATAATCTGTTATTTTCTGAGACATCAGGGTAACTGGTTCCTGTGAGGAATTATTACTCCTATGGTGCTTTCTTCCAGATGCACGTGCCCGTGTGTCATTTCGGTGCTACTAGTAGGATTCCTCTTAGCTAGCCCATAGAGAACCAGAATGGTATTAACTCCTGTTCTATCACAATTGACCACACTGTCTAGTACATTTATTTTGCTAAAAGGAGTTCAAGATTAGTGGATAACGAATTCATGTGGAAGCAGTGAAGAATCAATATTTAACATAAACAAATAATTAACTAAATACAGGACTCTGTATCAATACTTCATTATGCAATACAAGTCACTGCAGATCATGTTATGAATCAGAAATTCTGTATTTTGTCTATAAATGGCTAATGTCTTTTGTAAAAATGACATATAAATAAAACTCTTAATGTTCATTCACTAATTAAAAATAGCTATTAAAACTGATATGCTAATACTTCATATTTATTTCTACAAGCCTGAACTTTGTTGTTCTTACTTAAAGAACAAAAAATCCACACTTTTTTCTTTTTTAATATCATGCTGTAATCATGTGGAAACCTGTCATGCAGTAATTCTCCAAAAACATTATGTGCTGTCCAGTTAAAGAAATTCAGAACAGAGAAAAAAAAATCAAGCTCTGTCAAAACATCAGCTTCTTCCTAGATATGATTTTCTGCATACCTCTCCCCTCACACAGAGGTATCCAAATTCTTTGTAATTGTGGTGACAGGCAGGAAATAGAACTGACTTCTCTCTTGCTTTGCGTGAACTGGTTGATGAGTCAGCTTTCTAGGCAACTGGTGGGAGATACTGTGTTTATGCCCTAGAGGAGAGCATGTCACTTTAATGGATTCCTATAAACCTACTGGAAGCATTCATACACTTCTGGTGTTGTAAAGGCTTTTATTACAGCTTGACCTTAACTAAAATGCGTCATTAAAAAAACGCACACAAGTATCCTCTCAGTGATAGCTTCTGTAAAATGTTGCATCAATTGTTCTAAAAACACAGACCACGCACATTATGACATCATATTTAGTAATTTCAGACCACTGCAACAACAAGAAAGAAGGAAAGATATTTTTATTTTCTTGCCAGGTTACATGTACTGTGAAGCAGAATAATGATTTATTACACCACCGTATATTGTCCCAATTCAGCAAACATTTATGTGTAACTAACTTCAAACTCGTGCTTCATCCCACTGATTTCAGCTGAATCTTAGTATTGTAATAAACTTTAATAAGAAGCACAAATGGAAATTATAGGTTGACACCCTATGCTTAGTTTTGTGTCATTATGGAAGAAAGAAAGGCAGATGAGGTGGTTAAGTGAGACAGCAGGAGATAAGTAGTACGGGAGACCTAGATTTCAAGCTGGCCTAACATTTGCCTACGCAGTTTCTCGGCACATTACCTTGTCATACATTTACTTCTACACAATGCAATGCAGTGTTACACAAAGATTCCTGGGCTTTACCTGTATGACCTAGGTGTAGTACAGCAAGTGCAACAAGCAAGGGTAATTACCTCAAATGGACCACTGCCCCTGGGTAGCTATGGTACTTTCTGCACAGCACCATCTGAGGTGTCTCTGCTACACTCCACAATGAGCAACACAGACTTACCTTTTGCCTCTACCTGTCTTTATATAAAGTTTAAAACAAAGTCAGTTTTAATTGGACTTTTCTTATTACAAACTCCTCATTAATTGATGCTTTGTTGCTAGAAAATTCTCAAGACAGCCAACATGAACAGGAGGATGATGCAGCTGATTTCATAATCAGGTTCCAGCTCTAACACAATCAATATGCATGCTGTAGGTGTCATTTAATGTGACATTGTATTAAGAAGCATGGATTAACAAGCTAAATCCCTTCCTTCCCCTTATTAGTGCTGCCCAATGAACCATGTACCTGCACAACCATGTGAAAAGTGTGTGGCTTTTGCCTTTGCAGTCCCCATCCCTCCTTCCCATCCAGTTCAGGGTGGTAACACTGATTAAGCACAATGGTCATCACTGAAAATTCAACATTATCAGGTCAGTTAACTTTTACTTTAAGCTAAGGTGGAAATTATAGTATCTCAGATATGCGTTAGTTCCAGACAAAACATAACTGTTTATAAGCCAGTTTTCTTACAACTAGGTCATTTTACTGTCCTCACATTAAATATTTGTGAAGTCTTTCTTTGAAATACACCAAATTTTTCTAAAAGGCTAGTTATTCCTGTGACTACTTGCTAAATCCCAAGACTTAATTTAGGTATAATTAAACATCGAACATAGTACTGTTTTGTCAGACTGGGAATGAATGACTTCATAGCTTTACATGTGTTTTTAAAACTGTTTTCAAAACTGCTGGGATGAAGGGTATTGAGTGTACAAAACCAAGACATTACCTTTCAAAAATAAATTCCACTAATCTCTACTGTATTTGCAAAGTCACTGAATAAGAAATTACAACAAACATTTTTATTTCTTTAGATCTCTCATGTGAATATGAGAGGACAATGTATTCTGCTTAGTGAGGAAAAGCTGCCTTGCACTTAGCAGTGTTTGGTATGTAAACAGGAATGAGATAAAGACAAAGCAAAACAGTTGACATCAATGAAGTAAACGACATTTACAGAACATGATAATGAATAGCTGCTGGCTTTTTTCTCTGAGGGAAAAGGGGCATATTTTACTGCCTTTTTTTCCTTTGTCTGCAGCTTTTAAACCTATTCCAGTCTGAACAAATTTTACACCCTTTGAACCATGTTACACAGTAGCACTGAAATGGAATTACTGCTAACCATTTGAGTGCACAGATATCTGCTCATGACTAGTGCAATGAAGTGCCAAAACTGGCATTTGAAAAATAGAAATAACTTTGTTAATGTCAAGAGGTAAAATATCAGCACAATATCAATAAATTAAACACTGCAGACAGATTTGGTGACACCCATAACTCAGCTCTTATTTTTATTTTTCTAAACTAAGAAAATCACATGTTAAAATACATCTTTTGTAAACTGGTTTCAGCATAGAAAGCGTATATTAGCCTGTGCGTTTCTCAGTAAGTAGCTTTGCCTTACCATTTTCATAAGACAAAATTTCAAATAATTCTGTAAGCCTATCTCACTCAGGAGATCATAATTCTGTGAACTATCACTTTACAAGCATAATTTTGAAGTTGTATATACATTAAATAAGGAGCATAATGATAATGATGATGATTAAAAAGTAGCAAATCTTGAGCATTGCTGAACATGTAAAGAAAATAAGACAGTCTGCATGCAAGCGCCAACTGGTCCAACCCATGTCCTGAAATGCTTCAGAAATTGTGTTTGAACTTTGCTCCTACAATCAAGAGTAATTTTGTATTCCTGTGTTCAGACTTACTTTGGCACTAGTTGCCAGGTAGATGTCATTAAGTTTACGAGCCTCAAGGCATTTCTCCACAACCGTTTGCTACTTTTTAAATGCTGATTCATTAAATAAAGCTTACTGGGTTAAGAGCCACAGTATCAGATCTAAAATTTAAAAGGTGCTTTGGGTACCTGCTTATAACTTTCGCCAGTATCCAGTTAAAATGTTTATATATACTTGAAAACGATTTCATAGAACTGCTGATTGTAGTTCACAGATCAGTTTCAGATCAGCTGATATACAAGAAACCCTCTACTTCCCATACGTGCAGGTATGGCTATAGGTGCAGTCAGGTGTGTATACTAAACAAGTAATTCCAAACAGTAAGATCCCTTTTAAGCCCTTTAACTTGGCCAAAAAAAAGTGAAGGCCCCCCAAGCCACTAGTCACTTTAGTGACTTTTGAAATACTAATTTGAAAAAAATATACATTATTTACACAAGAATGAGACATTTTTAAGAAGGATTAATATAATTAATTGATTAATCAATGACAATCATTTACCTGTCACGGGCAAAGAAAGTCACACAATACATGAATACGAGTGCAGTACTTAACCTTACCCACTTGTTCAACAAGGCAAGAATATTCTTCTTTCTACTTTAAATGGAGTAAATACATATGCATCTATGTATGTTACCTATTTAGCAACTAACCATCCACAATCATTAGTGGCCATCCCCTTAACGTACACAGAGGGTCCTGCTTTTCACACAGCCACCAAGTTACACGATGCCGGACACACAGGGTTCGGATACAGGGAATTCACGGCGTCTTTCCCATGCTCAGCAAGGCCTCCCCCTGCCCCGGCACTCATTGCTGTCCCAAGCGAGTTCCACGACTGCCAATACCAGGAATAGGACGGATTCGTGGGTGTGTGCTTCTCACATCTTCTCAGCCCTCCCAGTAAAATCATGCTGGGTGAAAGCTCACAAATAAACTACTTCAGACATAAAAGTTCCCATGGTGTCTTCCACTGCCTCTCATCAGGCAGAAAGTACGAAAGACCCATAAGCTGCATGCTCAGCAAACCTGAAGAAAACTTTACCGGCTGCACGTTGAGAGCTCGACTGAAGGGCTGCATCCAAGCAGGTTACTTATGTGCTGAAGTGTTACGCTGACTTTACACTGTATAAAAGGAACTGACCTGCCTAAATCAAGATAATTTGCAGAATTACTTCAGTACTTTCATGGTTTTGTGCATCCAAATAGGACAAAGAGACTCCCTTTTGAGTCTTATGGCTAAAATCCACACTGTGTTTACACGTAGGGATTTGTAGTTTGTGCAATTTAGTTCTGCAGGCAAGCTAGGTTTGTATCCAAGTATATGGTTTTCTACATAAAATAAAATAAGCACAGAAGAAAGATGATAGAATAAACTATGCTTCAGAGTAGCCTTTTTTTTCCGCTAAGATATATGGGAATCTAGAATGGGAAGAGATTGGAGAATATTATAACTGCATGTTTAAAAAACAGGCTCCAGAATAAACTACAGAACCATAGAATTTGATAAGATGTTCCCATTTGTTCCAATTTTGGCTTAAGGGCCAACTTCACTCCCTATGTTCACGGTACTTATATTATTAGACACTGCTCCATTGTGCTTAGTTGCGACCAGATTGAGGAGTCCTGTTTAAACAGGGGATTAGGTCTGGGAATACGGAAGGAGATGAAAATACAGTGGGAAAGCAGCCACTGAGAGCATGATGGAAATGAAGAAAGGACTGAAGGTACAAGCAAGTACAGATGCATCCCTAATAGTGAATCTGATTTCTCTAGCTGCATCTGAAACTGAAGCCATAATTTATATGGAAGCAAGCACAAAGAAATGCTCAGAAATACTATGATAAAAATGTACAATATCTAGCAGTAGCAGTTTTAACCCATTTGGATTTGGGACAGGAAAGTGATAGAAAATGAAGGTCAAGCGAATAATGATTTCAACAGAAAAATATATCAAGATGGGTCACATAGACTTCTTCTGTGTTTTCTTCATTATTTTAATGACATAGGACAATCTCCAACTGTTTTCCAACAAATAAAAATAAAAGAAATTATTTTCCTATTTCACAGTATCATTTTCATTATTCATTTTTACTGTGGAAGGCCACAGATTTTTTTTTTTTTACAAATGATTAGCACTGTTCTTAGTCTTCGTAAGCCTCCTCTTTGCGTGAACAAAACAGATCATGAAACTGGCGTCAGTGTACCAGCGTCAAAATAAACACTGCAATTACTGTGTAAGTTTAATACTAAGCTGCAACACCCGCTTGGTAAACTGATTTCTACCCTTTTAATGATTCGGTTATGTTAAAATTTCATAAAGGTTACAGCAGAAATTAGAAGGTGCCAGCATTTGTCATAAGCCATAAATTACACTTCTCTGTAATTATGGTTACAAATACAGTTTCTCTGTGAAATGGTATTTCTACTTTGTTTCAGTGCCCTTTTCCATCATTTTAGTCAGCAGAAAAGTTTTTTATTTAAGAAGACTTTCTTGATTTGCATAGTTCTTTGTGCAAACTGAATTTGCTCCAACAATTTTTCTCACCTGTATTACTACTATTCAAGAAATGTTGAAACTTCAAATCAGACAAGGAGAGGCCTTATGAGCACAGAGAGGTCACAGACCAGAACGGTGTGTTAGGAAGCACAGAACTTCATACATGTTTCTTCCTCAAAGCACTCTGCACTACTCCCATCCAGCTCTCCCCGATGTGTCTCCTTGTATGATCCAGAGTGCTGTTTGCACAGATCTGACAAAAACACAGCTTTCCCTGGTCAGATAGGCTAACATACGTGTCAAAATCATCAAGCACCCCAAAACCCCCTGCCCTATCTTACATCTGTTAGCTGCCAATCAAAGGTTACTTGAAACTACTGAAACTATACTTGAAATTATTTTTGTTTACTTTTGATATCAACCACTAAGTACATCAAGTTTCATACGATTTATGTTGTACAGTACTGAGCTGCAGTAATAACACTTTGTGCTGTTATTCCAAGAGATGTGTCATAAACTCACTGGAAATAAGCAAGACCTATATGTAGAATAAAAAAGTTCCAAAGATCATCTGGGTAATGGATGATACAGTACAAGATATTCCTGCACCATTCTGTCCAGCATTATATTGCATAAAGTAATTTCAGAAGCCAAGTCTGATGGAGCTGCCATTTTTAGGAGCTGTATAAAACTGAGATCCTAATGTCTTCTGGTCATTAACACTCAATTAACATATTCAGAAGACTTTGATTGGTTACTTGGAGGCTTTAGACAAAACTCAGTTTGAGTAGCTATATTTTAACTACAAAAAATCCATGTGTAAATCCAGCAGAAATCAAAGGAAACTGTGAATGGCACTAACCTGACACAATCAGGTTTAACCTCAGCGCAGAGGTCATTTTGAGTTTTTATTAATGAAAGAGCTACGGTAAGAAAACTGTGCTACACTTTGGGTTGACCTTGCCTGACTTTCCCAGAGCGAGTTGGCTAGAGTAACTGTAAAGTTACTCCAGTGCAGTGAAAATTTCAGGCTAGCTCAAGGAGCTCAGTGAAGGCAGCAAGTTCAAACAACAGTGACAGGTATCGTCTCTCTTAGATTTAACATTAAGTTGAGATGAGCTGGGTTCAATGACTGAGGCTTCCATATGTCAATAATAATTTCTTAAATGACCCATTCCTGACTGGAAATTCATCTGCAGTAATTGTATCAGGATGATTCTAAGAGTGACTTTTGAAATATAAATTGCAGAACTATATTATCACTCTAGATTTATGCAATGCAATAGCTAAGTGGTTTCAGGAGCTGAATCCACTGAATGTCCCCCCACATATGAGATGATTAGCATCCTAGTAAAGTGCAGAGACATATTTCGTACTTAAACTAAAAGCCAAATGAGCTCCTCTACTGTTTTTATAAGTGAGTAATCACATCTACTTTAAAGCTAGGGTTTCTACAGCAATTTCATCCCTTGGAGCTACATCCATTTTCTTTCTGACGTGAAATATTAGTGGGCTGCCTTAACAGCCAGCACTTAATTTCTTCAACAGAAGACCAAATTTAGCCTCAATATATATAACTTCACAAATCTCTAGAGATTTCTTTTTCCTATCAAAAGGTTGAACTTGGCTCAGAAACTTTAAGGTGTAAGATTCTCATCAACAGAACTCACAACAAATTGGAAAGTCATCTGGTTCATGTTATATTTGTTTTTGCATTTTCCTTTTCCATTTCAAGCAATTTATTCCAAACAATGTTTTGTTGTATGTTTAATTTTCTGTTAAAACTAAGGTAGATGTATGCTCTGTCTTCAGTAGACTGTATAGAACCTCGTGCTCTTAATTGTCAAGTTTGTTTCTTTCTCTTGGATTAAACAGATCTCATTTTGTCCTGCCTCCTACTCTTTCACTTTCATGCCACAGTCAGATTATTCTCCTCTTATGTTCTGTATGTATTTCCATATCATGTTTATGCCAAAGGAGACAAGAAAAACAAAGCCTCTCTCAACCAAAGAAATAGGAAATGGTATCATAGCAAGTCAAATGAAGTAAATGCAAGTTTGTGGATTAAAACTAAACATGCAGAAGTAAACTGACTAGAGCTTCAAAAAGGCAAAGTCAAAGCAGATATATATGGTTAGATCTTTTATTTTTCTGTTCTGACCTGCTCGCTGGCACCGAGAGAATGTAAAATATCAAAGATTACCAGATATCTGAGTTCCTTTAGGACAACACAGAAACACAAGGAGGAGTGCCTTGACTCTGCCATACCACTCTAAACACATGATTTATCCTTTAAAAAACATCTCATTTGATCATTTACACATAGTTACTTCTACACCTTTGGCTTGTTAGAATTATGATGGAGAGAAAAACAGTTGTTGAAATGAGAGGTAATCGTAATGAACGATTTCTTTACCTCTAGGAGTCTGCCAATGGAGTGCTGTATATCCTCTGCCACTATTCAATCAATATGAAGAATAACACAGTTAAGAGGGGATTGTTAACATCAAATGAAAGAAAATACCCAAAGGAACATGAGTGTCGCATTTACACTCTCGAACAAAGCAGAATTTCTATAGCATTTATTCTGAAAGCCAGACAAATAACAAGTCCACTTGGGACCTACGCCAAAGACACTGAGGTAAATCTCAGACTTATTTTACTATCTGTACTTTGTTAAATAAAAAATATTCTTGGATTTCATGTAAATTAACGGTTATTAGACATCATTGGAGCTATATTTTCCTAAAGGACCCTTTGAGAATAAAGCAGTAATGTCAAAAGCACCTAATGTCGAAACTGGAATAAATGAAATATCAAAATCCAAAGCTAAGGCACCCCTGCTTTCAAGTAGAATAATACTGCTTTGGATATCATGACGTGTAATTAGAATGCAAGTGTGCAGGTGTGTATGTAACTAACCCTGAATTCAGGATGAACTACTCAAAACAACTGCACAGCCAGATACTCAAAACAAATATTGTGAAATAAAGTTAATAACAGAGGTATACTTTACGCATGAGGTGTAGGTATCTGCAAATAGAAAAAGAACCACTTAATTTGCAAAATAAAGCACATGACACAAATTAATATTTCAGTTTTGTTTTGAAAACCTAAGCTGTGATCTTGATTATATCTTCTGTAATTGCAATGCTAGCCTCCTAGTAATGTATCTTGTAGGACACAACTATCCACAAATATCTCACAGAAAGAGAAGGTTTAAGATAGAGCAAATGCAGTCAATTCTCAGAAAGATATTGTATAATATTAACTTTAACACTGACATTATTGTTAGCTATTTCCTGAATATTAAGATGCACAGTGATGATTTTAGGGAGGAAATTTTAGTCTAAATGGCCCAATCATCATACCTGCCCTGTTAAAAAACACTGAAAAAATTCTTAGCTTCTGTACACTAATAAGGTGCTGAGGATTCCACCCAATTTTCATTAAAATATGAGAGTCTAAGCCTAAAATATGACAGAGTATGCCTAAAAGCTTAGCTGAACACAAGTGAAGTACATGAATAAGAAAAATGAGATGAATTAGACCACAGACTAACACTTCACAAAATCAACCTTGCAGGCAAAAAAACTCCAAACTTAGTTACACTTTTTTGTATTTTTCAATCTCAGATATATCTGAAAACATGTATTGTAAGATGTTATGTTAGAATTAGATAAATTTATTTCTTGTTAATCAGTATCACTTTAAAACATGAAGATGTATCTTAATACAACATATGATATATTTTCTGGTGTCCACCTTCAAAAAAGCTGAGTTAATCATGATTTTTAATAGCCAGCATAACAAATCACACATATCAGCCATTTACTGGTGTTGCCTCTCAACTCTTCTTTCTTTGAAGAGTTAAAGAACAACACTGATGCTTGAAGATCATGCTGCAAGAGATTAATGGAGTCCGAATTTCAAAGAAAGAATAGGACAACAAAAAGAAAACTATGGAAAAAAAAATGTCCCTTTTGGTTCAATTCCAGTTCATTTGTGGGGATGAAAAATAATAAAACAAGTTGAATAATCTCATGAACCCTACTTGCTCAGAAAACCTGCATGAATGCTGAAGACAAAGGAAAATTAAAGAAGGTAAGAATACTGCGGTAAAGACTGTTACCAGTTGAAATGAAAGGGAAGTGGAAGCTGAAGTTATAAGCAGGCAGGGAAAACCATGTTAAAGAGAACAATGTGAAAGTGCATGTCGCTGGAATATGCGTATGTTATACATGCAGCAAAGAAGGTTCAATCTCAGAGAAAAAAACAGTGAAAAAAATCAGACATCAGGAAATGCAGGGTAAACAGGAAAAGAATAAATGCTATGCAGCAAAAGTAAACAAAACAAAACCAAAAAACCCAAAAGACAACAGAGAAAATTTAGACAATTCCTTTGATAGAAATTGAACAACCTGAAATTATTCCAGGTAACATAGATACAAAACTCACTGAAGCAAGTTTAAACCTGCTCCAGAATCTCAGACAAATATGTCTGCTCTCCTCTCTCCATTACGTTCCTAATAACTAGCTGGTGTAGCTTAGCTGTCAGACCTCACTGGAATCTAAGTAAATGGAAGTGCCTCATTTCATTCAGTATCTACAGAACCTGTACATAAAATAGTACTAGTAGTTGTGAATCAGATTTTCACACTAGTATTATATGAGGACAGCTAAGAAACAAACATTCATAGTTAAAGCGCTTCACTAGACAGCTGAAATATAAGTAAATCATATCAGGAGATGTAAACTAATCGAAGTGTATAATTCTTATATTATTTGCTACCATGTAGTTTAAAAAAAGAACAAACCCCAACTATTTTTGCTTTTACTTAGGGCTTCATCTATCCATACCCATTTATTTCACTGAAACAAATTCCAGCAGAATTAGCTCAGAGCTAACTCCTTCAGGTTTTGAAATCTGTTTGAAACTGCATCTTCACGTTACCCCCTTATTTAGAAAGTTTGTAAAGCATGCTGAAACATCTTTATACCCTGATGGTCTTCTACTGTCTAGGCATGCTAATATACATAGCTTGTGCCACGCACATCACGGCATTGTCATATAAGTGTTAATGTATCTAAAATGCAGGCTTTTTGGAGAAAAGGAATGTGCTGCACGTAATCAACTTAGGACAGGAAAACTTGCACAGTACCAGAAAAACACAGATTTACTTGTTCAAGCAGAAGTCGAATGTTTGTTTCCAATTTAAGACAGCTTTGGAAGAGAAGACAGGACATGGAAGAAGCAGAGAAATGGAAAAAAAAAGTTGAGCATAAATACATTTGGTATGTCAATATATGTGCATGCACACACAAATTCAACATATATTACTTTGAGACACCTAAGATATAAGAAAGTAAACAAAATAAATGTTGCCTTTGAACCGCTAACAAATATTTTTAAAAATTCTGATGACTCCATAAAATGTATCATAAAATCTTATTTCACAGTTTCAAATATAAGCTTTACATCTAAACCTCCCAGCTGTTATCCAAAATGTTTAAAAGCAGAAAAAGATTAAAAAAAGAAGAAAGAATTCAATTGTATTAGATATGAAATTGAATTTAGCTTAGATATCCAAAGACAAATTACTTTTTCTCAGACTGCACCAGCGTTACTTTTGGCAATGTAAAACTTTTTCTAGAATAATTCCAGTAAAATAATGTGAATATTAACTTTCTACTCAGCATTCATTACAAAAAAAGTATGTTGGAGTAGGATAATAGCAAGATGAAAAATTTCAGACACTGGTTTTGAGATTCACCCAAATATGGTCATCCAGACTTTAAAATTCCTTATCCTGTGTAAAATATCAAGTGTGCTTGTAATTTGTGAAGGTCTTGGTTTGTGTCTTAGTAGGGTGGTCAATGCTAAGTAGAGGAAAATGAACATAAAGAAAGTAGAAATGAGTGAGAAGTTGTATGTATGATTTAATGCAAGGTGAAAAATAGGTTGGGGAAGGAAAAAGAAGTGGGTGACTGATTCAGGTTTTTCCTCTTCTTCACTCACATCTTTACTAACAATTTAAATGACAAAAGATCCATGGCAAAAAAAATCTTAGGAGTGACAGACAAACTATGAATCATTAGCTTAATAGTTGCCACAAGAGCTGCTGCGTATTGAAAGTGTTAATTAAGTAGAAGTTTAAAAGCAATGTGCTAAAGAAAATCTACATATTGAAGAAAATACACATACACAAAAGAGAGTAATTAACAGAGAACTTTGAAGATTTAGCTGCTTTTTGATAATGTGGGAAAAAACCAGATATTAATTAATGCTCGTTAAATTTGATGAAGGATCTTTTATGATTTTTCAGGGGTCTGGAATGCCCTCTGCCCCCTCCAGGGTTTAGCTGCCTGGGCTGTGCAAGCATCCTTGTTGGGACCCCCCTTGGTTCAGGGATTGGGCCTGTGCCCAGCCACGTACCCCCCTCACCCCTCTGATGTGGGTTGATGTCCCGGCCCAGCATCAGCCCGTCCCCACCCCCATGGCCATTCCCAGAGCTCCAGGGCTGTGTCTGACCCCAGCGACCATCCCTGGACCTGCTGGGTGCTGCAGGGACGTGCCAGGAGGCTGAGGGCCCTGCACGCCTCCCCACCCCAGCCTTCACCTCCTGCCTCCCATCTCCCCTGCCCGCACAGGACAGCAGCTTCTCCACCTTCTTTCTGGCCATAACACAGAACTGCCTAACTTCTGGAAATGGTACTGGACACTCACAACTGAAAGAAGCCCTAGTAAAAAAGTCGCTAGCATTTGAGAATGATTTCAAGGTTCCAAAGTCTCACCCAGTACAATTTCCCTATTTACACAAAAGAATTAGGAAGGGGTTTCAACCAAGAAGAATTAGAAGGACTTGACCCTCATGGCCATTCATCTGCAGGGATGGTAAGCCTAACACCTCCTATCACAACTTTTCTTTCCTCCTGTGCCCATACCCCCACAACGGAAAAGTGAAACACAGCTGAGGAACCTCTGAGTCTGATCTTCTACCTTCCTCCTAAATTTAAATACAATGAATGCCACTTTCCTGATTGCCTGGAGCTTTAGTCTTTCAGCAGGATTTTAAAACAAAGTTGATCCTCAGCCGTGAATTTTGTGGATCCTCACCACTAGACTTTATTGGGATGAGACTGAGCACCTTGGTGCAACTTCTGCTGAGTTTCACCACACAAAGTCTAATGGCAGTTTGATAAAGTGATGTAACTTGGCACAGAAACTATTATACCAGCAGGACTACCACCCATGGGAAAATCTGATGTAACTCTTCCAGATCTAGTTATTTCATTCAGAGTTTTTAGATCCAACTGATTTTGTAAGATAAGTCTAACACTTGTTTGAATTTTCCTCTAGTTATCAGACACAGATATCAGCAACAGGTAATTTGTGAAGCAAAGGGATCAAAATGGTACTGTGTAACCAGCTCTGTGAATTTTTATGGACACAGCTGGGCTTTACGCGGATACTGAAAATTTAAATCAAAGTAAATATCTATGAGGAAAAAAAAGATCTATTAGGCTTGAATACAAGGAAAGAGCATTGAACTTCAGAGGACTGGAACATCCCTAAAATGTCTATTTTTCCAATTATGTGGGACTACTTAAAAAAAACACTTTTCTCTATGAATTTACCATGTATCATTAGACAGCTATGTTTGTAGACAAATGGCACAGGTATGGAAAACTGTTATGTTACTTTCAAGATTGATATTTCTTTGTGTTGCATTTTAAATGAGAAAATAAACAAACAATTGGAGAGAAAAATGGCATCCAAAGATAAAAGGAACAAAAAGAAAAAGAGAGGGCATGGAAATATGCAATGTCTTCCTGGTCTTCTATCTATATATCTATATCTGTATCTATATATTTTGCAGTTGCAAAACAAAGAGGCTGCCTCCTAAGCATACTGAATTGGGGAAAGTTGTGGTAACTGGCCACTCACAGTCTTGAAAATTCTTATCTTGAGCTCTTGTGTGTGAGGGAAAGGAAGAGCAGGGATCAACGTGGACGATACTAGAATAATCACAATTTTCCACACACTGTATTAGTCCTTGTTAGAAAAGACGATGACTGAAAACACACAAAATATGCGACATAAGGCTTTGCACTTAATGCCTTTGATGTCTACTGGAGTCTTTTCTATACCATTCACTTCACTGCACTGTAATTTTTAAGCCTTTTTGAAGACCAACATTATAGAGTGAGGAATGATTTCCTCAGTGATCAAGCAAAGAGGTTTAGACTTTTATGAGAAATTCAATCACTTCACTAAAATTACTACTTTATACGTGAAATTAATGCAAAGTTTTCTTATTGACAGTGAAGAGGGCACCTGCACTGAAAAACTGTAAGAAAAGGTACATCAGTTCTGTGAACTGATCTACAACTTCTGTTGCAGAAGAGTTTCACGGCTTTTTAAGGGGTGGGAGAAACAGCACAGGCAGAGAGCACACACTGCAGTGCACATCGTTGTTCTACAGGAGGAAGGAAAGTTTCACACATCTGGGAACCGCAGCCTGACAATGCAAACACAAAATGCACTCCCTGACCACAGTCCAGCTACTGCAGGAATGTGTATATTAACGTTTTCCCCAGATTGAGGTTGTTTAATTTTACACATACATCTTATTCACAAGCAGTACCTTTTAACCTATAAAAGCCGGGTGACAGAGATCAGACATTACAAGGGAGGGCTCAAAAACATGTGTCACAATCACCCTGCAATACTGAGAGCACTGTATCAGTTTGCCTGTGTTACCAAAAGCTGTAACAGTACAATCAATTAGGAGAACCAGCAACCTTGTTTAAACTGAGAATGGTGACATCATGTTGAACAGCTGCCAAACTGACCGTCATTTCTGAAACCATTTTCTACAGTTAAGTAGCCTTAAGCTGTATTTGTAATACAAATATACAAATGTAATGACATTATTTTTAATAACATTATGTTTTAGTATCTTGCATATATGTCTTACACAAAGACATGCTTATATTGTTATATATACTACAGCTTTGGAATATCAATGCTAATATAAAGCAATTGGCCGAAAACAATAAAAGCAGGTCTTTCCACATATTTCTCTAAGATTATTCCCACATTTTTTCTTTTCCATCTTCCTGATCTCTCCTTTTATATCCTGTCTTCACCAAAGTCAAAGACCATTCACAGGCTGATCTATCACCATTTTCACCTCTCTTCGTTGCTTTCTGTTTCACTTTGATTGCAAGATTCATCACTAACATAGTACTTACAGTAACTACAAGGCTAAAATTACTGTGCTAGAAAAGCCAGTACATACTCTTATTATGCGGCTAAGCTTCAAAAGCCAGAAAAGCAATGCTTACAGCAATGGACTGTACCTGCACCCAGGAAAAAAACAACAACAACAACAAAAAAAAAAACAAGAGCAAATCAAGAGCAAATTGAGAACTTAACTTCAAATCTCTAACCTCCCTGTATGTTACATACCATCATTAAGATAACCAAAGTTCTGCAGTTCTTTTGAAACACGCCACTTAAATAGAAATTTTGGAAATTTCAATCAACGATCTACTGATAAAAATCAGCTTCTGAGTGTAGTGAACACATGGGAGTAGCTCTTGTCAAACAAAAAGCCTTGACTTGCCCTTTCAAGACTCTGTCTCCATTTCTGACATGCTTCCCCTGCTCAATCTCGAAAAACGATCTTACCTTTCAGGAACTGCTTCTGTCTTTATCCATCATGGTCCACATGCAGATACAGCAGGAGAGGTATCTTTCAGATCCCTCCCTATATAGATTTAGACGGCTTGCTGCTTTAAGATCTTAGTCGTACATATGCTCAATAGAAAGTGGCCAGATATTTGTCTTCATACAATGCCCTAGAAGCCTCAATGCTTGCAAGAACACACGTTCAAGTTTCTGAGCTCAAGCTCCCTCTCAGGACTGCATAAAACACCACAGAATTATAACCTAACAACTCCCCCTACACATTGGGGTGAAACTCCAGCCTTACTGAAACTCTCAGTGACCCCAAAGGGTAGGGATTTCCCCTTTTAGTTATTTACATTAACTCTTAATCCAGGATTATACACTGCTTAATACATCCACTAACTCTCACCTTCTACAGCATCAAGCCTAATGATAACCTCTATTAACAATACTACTTTGAGTCTTTAAGGTACTTTTATCTAAAATGAGAATAAAAAACCAATGCTATGTCTTATTTCCATCTTGCAATGGCTTAAAAAACAGGGGTATCTTGTGATCTTCACATTATTTACTAAGATTGTTCCATCTTCTACATAAAGGTGCAATATTAAACAATGCAAAAAGGAACAGAAAGATTATAAAAAAAACTGTTGGGCATGAACGACCTATAGTTTCAACAGGGCTGTTATCTAATTAATTTTACTGTTCGAGTCAAGATTACACTTGCTTAAAGAAAACATGACAAATTCACTTATTGAAGTTACCAGAGTGATATGATCTCATAAAAATTTGACTAAGCCTGCAATCACAAATTTATAACAGACGCCAAATCCTGCCTTCCCAATTCATGTATGAATTCAATGCAGCAGAAACTCACCCCTAATTTAACTCTGTCAACCAAGAAAGATCTAGCCACTGAACTACTACACTCAGGAGTTTAAGGTAAGAAATATTTGGTCCAAACACTCGCTCAGTTATGCAAGATACAATCTGCCCTATGTACTGTGTAGCCAAAGCAAAGCTTTATTGGTAAAAGCAGCTTTATGCAAATATTCAGCTATAAATTACTTCTAAAGCTTTGGCACTGCAATATTCAGACATCTATTTAGAAATACGATTTTGTTCTTTTTGGATGCTTATCAGATATCTTATTAGATAAAGCTTTGTTCATGGGAATCCAATTATTCTCGTTTTTGCTAAGTTCTTTCCTGTTGGAGCTTCTTGCAAAGTGATTTCAAACTGTTTCATTTTCAGACAAACTGAGTGATTCCAAACAACATTTGCTAGAAGAGGAATAAATTAACAATCGTGAGCTCAGAATCCTTTTGGTCTTCAAAGGATTTAAAACACAGAATTTAACTCTTCCCCTCCCCTCTTTTGAAGTGGATCATTCTTACTAAAGTAACTTAGCCTCAGGTTTCTTCAGAGCTAGTGCATTACACTACTTGGCATAACACCAGAAGAGCTAACAGCTTAAAATATTACCAAACAATGGCAGTCTGAAGACTTGTTTTTAAGAAAAAATCAGAATCAAGTAAGTTTTTTCTGCACGAATTACTGTGGTGTCTTTCTATTTACGGGCCCCAGACCTAGAATTACTATTTTATTCAAGTACTAGCCAGAGTGCAAGATAGAGAAGTTGAAAGAAAAATCCATGGGAAAAAGGCTTAGATATGAAAAACTCAAAATTATTATTTTACATCATTTTAATTATTATTGTTCTTTACACAGTTACTTACTATTCTCATTATAAACTTAACCAATTTAAGACAAGATCATTAATGCTAAATAGGGTTGCCTCATTTCAGTGATATGGCTTAGGAAAGACTGAAGAAAGAAAGACAAATGATCTAAATCAGGAATATATTTTCATTCCAATAGAATCTGAATTAACAAATTTTGAGATACTCCCCAAATCTCCCACCAAACCAAAAACTTCCACTTACATTAAACATTTGGAGTGTATTCAGCCTTAGACACACTACATTTAGGTGTCTACATACAGCTCTTCGTATTTAAGCTCTTACTGCTAAAGGGCATGTAGTCAGTACAGTTTATCAAGCCACAAATGTGGTTCAGTTCACCCCGAAGCACATATCTACATGTAACTCGATACAGAGCTGAGTAGGGACTCAATCTCCTTTGATTGCAAACAAGAGCCAATAAAAACAGCTTATGTGGAGACACACACAAAGACCTAATTTTAGGTGTTGAGTGTTGAATCCTATCCTTGGTTTCAAAGCAGTCAAAACATTGTTTCTGTTTTTCTTAATAACATGAAGCAAGGTAAATATCAAAATGAAAATGGAACTATCAGTTACATACAGTGACATTTCATCAAAATCAACATATTCCACAGAAAAGTCTAATTTTAATAAAACAGTTATTCGTCAATACAAAACATTTTTTCAGAGGGAAAAAAAAAAAAGAGCAGACCTACACTAGTCCACAGAACATGGAAAAATAACTAAGAAATTTTCTTCCTTTTTCTCCATTAAGACAATAATCCTAACGAATATAATACTCTGATCTTGTTAAGAGAGTGTACATGTACTCCAGAATTATATCCTCATGAACAGGTACTCAATAATAAATAATTTCAGAGTTCATTGAAAAGTTAGGGCACAAATGTTAACTACTGGAGGAAGGACATCAAAAGCAGAGAGACACTAAAATGATAAAAATATTAGTACTAAATACAAAGCTGTCTTCCTACCTGTGTGCAGACAAATTACTGAGGTACAAGGTGTATTTTTCTTCAGCAGACAGCCCATCCATCATCAAGTAAAAAACATGGAAATTACTCTGGTTGAGAGGCTGCATAATGACACGAGACTTCTCCAACATGTATGTATAAATCCTAGCTGATTGAGAAACAAACAAATTAATCATTAAACTGATTGCTCTGAACATATATTTTAAAACATTCACCATTGCAACTGTGAAGAATAAACAATGTTTCATATAAAACAGTCTGAGGTGTGTATATGAAAAATAACACCATTCATTCTACCATGATTTTTTATATAAATCACATATAAAGCCCTAATTGCATTAAAATTAGTGGAACAAAAGTCTTACTTACTTACTGTCTTACATTATCCTTAAAATGACTCAGTTTTATGGATAATGATGTTGATTTGTACTGTGTTTTACTTATTTGAGGAACCAGTTGTTGTATTTGGCAAGACTTTCTAAAATACAAGCTATTAGTCATCTCACCAAAGAGTAGCCGTCTGAGCACAGGCATCTGTTCTAAGCTCTTTCTTAATGGAGAGAGAAAGATGCAAGAAAGATTCTACATATCTTGAGAAAACCATCCTTGGAACCATTTTCTCCTCTGTTGGTAAGCAAAAACACACAGATTAATAGTTTAGATCAACCACTTCACTTCTGGATGGCTATTTCTAGATGGCTACCAAGAGACAAATCCTCTGCAGAACTGGTCCTCAGCAAGCTCACTAGTCTGTGCCTGGGGAAACACAAGCATCTCAGAAGAGCTACGATGAGCTGGCCAAATGAGAAGCCATGTGCATCAGCACGTCTGGGAAGAGGGCAAAGGAGGATGAACCTAACCGCGATTTGTCTACAGAAATGCCGGTTACAGGATCATACATAACTTCAGGCCCACTGAGGGTCTGAAAGAGGCAGAGCAGAGAAATAAAGGAAATATTGGACCCTCAGATGCATTCACCCACTTCACCAGATTGCAGGCATTTTAGAGGTGGATGTGAAGAGACAGAGGGAGATTCGCTGTTCTGGGCAGCATACTCGCCAGCCCTCCACTGAGCGCACACCACCACCACGCAGCTCCAGATGCAGCAGGCTAAAGAGAACACGGGAACTCCTCACTGCAGCTGGAGATCAGGGCACTCCCCATGAGCAGGGACCTGATTCCAGCTCCCCGTTAGCCCACTGCTTGTATACTTTGCCTCAGCATTGCTTAAATAGTAGCTGTGGTGCAAGGGCGAGAGGCACGTCCCTCCACACGCAGCTGAGCACCCCCGCTGCTAGGATGCGGTGCGTTCTGTTGCAGCTTTACGCTTTTCAGTCTGGCAGAGCTTTCACAGGGTCTTAGCGAGCATCCTTACCCTGGAAAAGACTGCTGAGTTTAGAGGGCAAGGTGTACTTCTCAGCAAAGGAGGAGCTATATTTTTTAAACTCTGTAAGCAGAGAGGGATATTAAACCATAGCTTCCCATAGTCGTGATGACAACCAACTCGTTAAAGACTCCTTCCTTTATGAACTGGAAGCAGTTCTTCAACATTCAGTGACAGAAAATACTGGTACATGTATCCTGTAGCACAGCAGGCACGTTCTCTAAACACATACCATTTTTGAGCCCCTCATGGTTTTTTAGAAATTATTTTTTCTTTACTTTTATGAAGCAGGCTTGGATTAAGCATAAAATAGAACTATTTGGTGCACTCAAAACTGTTGTATTTCTAGGCATATGCAGAAGCACAACTTCAGATGCCTGAGACACCTTTAGTTTGAAGGCAGAGTGGGAATTTAAAGACTTTCTAAAGATGGGGACAGTTGAAACAGAATTTTCAGAATCAGTTTTGGACTCAAAGGTATTGCCCAGTGAAATGATGAGCAATGTTACGCAGGTTAGATCTCGGCATGTGAGAGTGTTTATCATAAGGACAGTAGCTGCATTAGCCTAATGGCTAGGCTAGCAGCCAGAATGTCACGCTCCTGCCACCATACAGCTGCCAATATCCACAGCAGCTCATTCAGAGCTAGCTTGGTTATTGCTATACCATCTGTACTTTTCTGTTAATTACATTTTACATTTCACGTAAGTATCTTCCTGTCATTTGGAGCTCTAAGTTTCTGTCTATACTGTTAAATTAAACACAGTAAACTTGAAGTTACTTGAAGTTATGTGTATGAGACAATGCAACCTGTGAGAATACTGTTGAAAGACAGTGCAGAGAAATGGAACTGGTGAATCTTGAATACACTGTTTTGAGAAAGATTTCAGCAGCTAAGTGTTGTCCCTGAACTAAGTATAGCTATGCACGGTCTCACAAAGTGTCACTCTGTGCAGGCCAAACCACCCCAGACACATCCCAGTTAAGCAGTACAACAGGTCAGTGGTACACTACCCAGGGGCATCTTCCACCCTTTCTTGTACCTAACAGCACAGGCACAGCCTGACACATGCTGGCAACCAAACCCACTCCTGGGACTCCAGCTACAGAAGAAGCAGCAGCACTGACAGAGAAGACTTAAACGGCTGACCTGCTGGACTGAGGAGACATGATCTAGTCCATTTAATCATCTTACAAAGTGAAGAAGTGAACTCCTGCTATTACGGATCCTATATTATGAGAAATTGTGTACCAGCCATCTGGCCCTCTGCTGCGACACTACGGAAAAAAGAACTGTGCTGGAAGTAAAAGGGCACGCTTGGGAAATCATTAAGCTGGTAGCAGGATGTGTTTCTGGCTCCAGTAACTTTGCAGCACGCTACAAATTGAAGCAATGCAATCTTAACCTATCATGGCAGGACTGGCCCAGACACACACTTTCATCAGAATCAGTCACTACCTGGCTGCCATTCCTAAAACACAACAGATGAACCTGAAGGATGATTTCCATCTTTTATTGTGCTTGTAACTTATTTCTCAGTAAAACTAACCCTACCATCAACTAATTTGAAAAGAGGCCATTACTAATCTTTAATCACTTTTTTTGTGTGTAATGATCTTCACTAAAGCTTTCATAACTATCACTCAAGTGTTTTTAACATTCATTGATCAGTAAAAGCAAGAAAAATATTACCAGAGGTCATTTATCTGATTAATTAATACATTTAACTTTAATGACGTGCAACACCACTTATTTAAATGACACAAATTAATTCAGCCCTTTTCAGGTACTTCAAGTCACCCACTTTAATAAGGCTAAATACAGTTCACCTCAGTTAGCATCTCCAGCAATGGGAAGAACTGTTACAAAAAGACAAGCTTCCGATCAGCATGAATCAAACACAGCACCCTAATGGAGCTCACATAACTCATAAAGAAAACTGCCATGGTAATGTGCTTTTCTACAAAGTGAAACTGTATGTTCGTTAATCTATGTGTGAAATAAAAGGGAAAAATAATAGAGTTCTAGAGCAAAGTCTGCCATTTTGGTGCAATGTTAACTGTGCTTACAGGTGCAAGGAAATTTGTACTTCTTTGAACAGATCACTTGATCTACTAAGCAGCTACACAGTCAGCAAGCAGACTCTGTGTCTGGTGCCCAGCGACAGGACAAGGGGCAATGGGCACAAACTGAAGCATAGGAAGTTCCGTCTGAACATGAGGAAGAACTTCTTCCCTCTGAGGGTGACGGAGCACTGGAACAGGCTGCCCAGG